>Ga0101943_1000051_pt1 | contig 364178 bp, 339 predicted proteins | sample DewCreD2012metaG_5_FD_75244 | JGI IMG/M metagenome (GOLD analysis project Ga0101943, IMG submission 75244) | Hot spring sediment bacterial and archeal communities from British Columbia, Canada, to study Microbial Dark Matter (Phase II) - Dewar... ... | reverse complement strand
CACTTGGGCTACCGCACCAACGGTCGGCCACCGGCCGCGATGTTCTGGGGCGTGGCCTGGAGGGGAGAGGATGAACAGAGCGCTCATGTGTGATGTGTGCACACCATTCCGAAACTGGACAACCTAGCGGTGGTGGCGGCCCGGGGGTGCACGCTTCACCGAATCCCAAAACCACACAAATTGGGGGGATAATCATGCGGAAAGCCCTGATGATCTTGGCTTTAGCGTTGATTTTGGCCTTCTCGGGAACTTCACTGCTGGCAGCGACCGCTCTCGCAGGTGACAACCCACCGGATGGCAACCACGCCTGCCTGCCAGTCAACACTCCGGACGGGACCATTATCTGCCTCAACGGAGACAACCCACCCGACGGCAACTAACGGCAGCTCGGTACCCTGTAGGTCGCTTTGACGGCGAAGAGTCACCCCCGGGCTTCCGATCTCGTCGTTAGCCCTTCTGCTTCCAAGCCGTCTCGCTCGTGAATCCCTTCCGCTGCCTGAGGAAGAGATCAAGTGGGCATAGGACTTTGGACAGCAGGAGCGAAAGAATCTTTCCACAAAGTTGCCTTTATCTTCCCTAGGGAGGCACTCCGTGCTTGGTCAGCGCATCCGTCAAGTCCGTCAATCCAAAGGTCTCACTCAAGCCGACTTGGCAGACGGCGCAGTCTCCAAGGGCTACATCAGTCTGATCGAAAAGGGACTGGTGAAACCATCGCTTGAAACCCTGGGCGCCATCGCGACGCGATTAGGCGCCTCAGTAGACTCGCTTCTTGGAGCCGACCGCCCTCCTGCTGAGACGGCGACCACCGCTCTCCTGGCTCTGGCCGAGGCTGCAGTTCGACAGCGGGACTATGTTCGCGTCGACCGGCTGCTCTCGGCGGTGCGGTATGTCGCGGAGACTTATGGGGTCGACGAGGCACACCGAGAAGCCCTTCTGCTCATGGGGACTGTGGAGATCGAGCTGCGGCGATTCGAAGAGGCCTCGTGGACGATCGAGCGAGCCCGAACCCTGGCGGAGGAGGCCGGGGATCTCTGGCGACTGGGGCGGGCACTCACTCTGGAGGGCCGGGTGCGTGTCCGGCAGCGTCGGTTCGAGGAAGCGTCGAGAGTTCTGGTCGAGGCGCTCAGGACCTTGCGTAGAGCCAGGGCCGGACGCGATCCCGCCCGCATCGAGGCTCTCATCACTCTGGGGACGGCTCGATTCTACATGGGCGACATGCGCGGCGCGCGGCGGCGGTATCGAGAAGCTGCCCGATCCTACGTCGCCCGCCACAACCTCGTCCTGCGTGGCCGCGCGTGGTGGGGACTCGGGCTTGTCTATCGGAAGCAGAAGCAGTTCCCCGCCGCAGAGGAGGCACTCCTGGAAGCGCGGCGAGCCTTCGAAGCCGCCGAGGAGTTGCGTGACCTCGTTCGCGTGCTCCAAGGGACGGCGCAGCTGCTCCACGAACTGGGCCGGGCGTACGAAGCACTCGAGCATTTGCACCATGCCCTTCGGGTGATGGACCGCCTTGGAATGTCCGCTGACCAGGCGACAGTCCTGACAGAGATCGGACGGATTCATGTCAGCCTGGGTGACCTCGACCAGGCGGAGTACTTTGCAAAGCAAGCACTGACCCAAGCCCACCGGGTAGGCGACCCCGTGGAGGAGGCGGAGGCCAACGTTGTGCTGGCGCGCGTCGCGTTGGCCCGGGGCCAGCGAACGGAAGGCCGCGCCCTCCTCCGACAGGCGCTGGACACGTTTAGGACACGCAGTATGACGGCTAGGGCCGAACAGGCTGGTCTTGAACTGTCCCATGCTTTGGACGCCCGGGAGGACCCCCCTGGTGCCAGCCTCCCTCGCTTGGAAGACCTGCCTGGGATCGACGTCTCTCCGCTCCCTTCTCGGTCCTAAGCTTCGGTTCCGGCAGTCAGCGCCGGAAGTACGACCGTGGCATAGGGACCGCATTGGGGTAAAAGGTCACCGGCGGGGGCTGAGGTGCGGCATTCCACCGTTTGCTGACTCCACACGTCGGGCCCAAGGGACACCCCCCAGATGCCCTGGCAGATGAGCCTGTCGCTCCAGACCGACCTCGAGGCCCTGCGGGTCGCCCGGAAGATGGTGGCATCGGTCGTCCGGACACTGGCCGCCCCTGAGGACACGGCCGCCCAGGTCGAAGTGGCGGTGGGCGAAGCGCTGGCCAACGCGCGCGTCCACGCCTACCAGGACGGCGTCGGCCCCCTCGAGATCCTCCTCACCTACGACGGGACCGACCTGACGATCAGCGTGCACGACAGCGGACGGGTGGTCACCCCCCTGCCGGAGCGGGTGCCGGTGGCCGTGAACGCCGGGGCGCTCCGCCGTCGCGGGCTCTACCTCATCGGCCAGCTCATGGACCACACCGAGATCTCCCGCGTCGGGCCCGAGGGCGGCACCCGCCTCCGCATGACCAAACGCCTCCGTCCCTGAGCGGCCCCGGTGGAGCTCGACTGGTCCGCACTGGTGGCGCTCCAGGAGGGGCTGGCCGAAGACGTCCTGCGGGCGACGGTCGTCTACCTGGGAGTCTTCTTCATCTTCCGCCTGACCCTGCGCCGGCAGACGGGCGAGCTGGGGATGACCAACATCCTGCTGATGATCCTCATCGCGAACAGCACCCAGAACGCCCTCATTGGCGACTCCCGCTCCATCGGGGACGCCTTCGTGCTCGTGGGGACGATCATCGGCTGGAGCGTCCTGCTCGACTGGCTGGGGTACCGCATCCCGCGGCTGCAACGGCTGCTGCAGGCCCCGCCGCTGCTGCTCGTGGCGGAGGGGCGCCCCGTGCGGCGCAACCTCCGCCGGGAACTGATGACCGAAGAGGAGCTCCTCGCCCAGCTCCGCCTCCAGGGGGTGCGGGGGTTCGAGGAGGTGCGCGCCGCCTACATGGAGAGCGACGGGCGGATCAGCGTCATCCCCTACGAGCGGCAGGCCCCTGCGGCACCGGAGCGGCGCACCTGACCCGCCCCGGCCGTCCGCCGCAGCCTGCGGACCGCGCCTTGCCGTCGGAGGCCGCCTTCGCCAGACTGGCCTCATGGGGAAGGCTGCGCAGGCCGTGCTGGAGGCCGCCGGGCGCGAGGTCGTCATCACCAACCCGGACAAGGTCTTCTTCCCCGAGCCCGGCTACACCAAGCTCGACCTGGCCCGCTACTACCTGACCGTCGCCGAGGCGGCGCTGCGCGGGATCGCCGGGCGGCCCCTCGTCCTGAAGCGCTACGTGCACGGGGTCGCCGGAGAGCCGTTCTTCCAGAAGCGCGCCCCGAGCACGCACCCCGACTGGATCGAGACCGTCGAGCTGCGCTTCCCCTCCGGCCGGACCGCCCGGGAGGTCGTCGTGCGGGACGCGGCGCAGCTGCTCTGGGTCGTCAACCTGGGGTGCATCGACCTGAACCCGCACCCGGTGCGGGCGGACGACCTGGAGCACCCCGACGAGCTGCGCCTGGACCTCGACCCCGGCCCGGGCGTCCCCTGGGAGACGGTGCGGCGGGTCGCGCTGGTGGTCCGGGAGGTGCTGGAGGCCTACGGGCTGCGGGGCTGGCCGAAGACCTCGGGCGGGCGCGGCATGCACGTGAACGTGCGCATCGCTCGCCGCTGGACCTTCGACCAGGTCCGCCGCGCCGCGCTGGCCCTGGCGCGCGAGGTGGAGCGCCGCGCCCCCGCGGAGGCCACCAGCAAGTGGTGGAAGGAGGAACGGCACGGCGTCTTCATCGACTACAACCAGAACGCCAAGGACCGCACCGTGGCCTCGGCCTGGTCGGTGCGGCCGACGCCGGACGCGCGGGTCTCGATGCCGCTCGACTGGGACGAGGTCCCCGACTGCGACCCCGCCGCGTTCACGCTGGCGACCGCCCCGGCCCGACTGGCCGGGCGGGGCGACCCCGCGGCCGGCATCGACGCCGCGGTGGGATCTCTCGACGGGCTGCTGGCCCTCTCGGCCGAGCAGGAGGCGGCCGGCCTGGGAGACGCGCCCTGGCCCCCGCACTACCGCAAGCAGGCCGGCGAGCCGCCCAGGGTGGCACCGTCGCGCCGGAAGGCCGCGTCGGAGGGGCGAGCGGTGCAGCCGCGGGTCCAGCCGGGCCGGCGCCGGCCCAGGTACCCCCTCATCACCGTGGCGCAGGCGGAGCACCTGGAGGAGGCGCTGGCCGGCCTGGAGCGCTGGAAGGCCCGCTACCCGCAGGCGGCCGCGCGGCTCCGGCCGGAGGACGTCCTCGTCGACGCGATGCGCGGACGCTCCAGCACGTGGACGCGCATCCGGGTGAACCTCCGGCACGTGCCGGCGGACGCCCGCCCGCCTCAGGAGCCGCCCGACCCCGACTACGACCCCTGGCGTCGCCCGCCGGGGCGCCGGCGCCCGGCCGCAGACCGTGCCGCCGGCGCCCCCAGCCCGAAGATGCGCCGCAGCTCGTAAGGCGACGCCACCTCCAGCTGGTCGTAGGTGCACTCCTCGGGCCGCTTGTCCGGCCGCCAGCGCAGGAACTGCGTGGCGTGGCGGAAGCGGTCGCCCTGCAGGTGGTCGTAGGCGACCTCGCAGACGCGTTCGGGACGCAGGGGCTCCCAGCTCAGGTCCTTGCCGCGGTTCCACCGGGTCGTCGCGCCCGGCAGGCGCTGGCCCCGCGCGGCGGCGTCGGCCTGCGCTTCCGCCCAGCGCTGCCAGGGGTGGCCGTCCAGCGCGCGCTCCCGCAGCGGGGCCAGGTCGGCGACGAGCTGGCGGCGCATCGCCGTGGGAAACGCCCCGGCGACGCCGACGTGGTGGAGCCTCCCCTCGTCGTCGTACAGGCCCAGGAGCAGCGAGCCGACCATCGTCCCCACCGCGTCTTTGTGCCAGCGGAAGCCGGCGACGACGCAGTCGGCGGTGCGGCGGTGCTTGACCTTGACCATCGTGCGCAGGCCCGGTCGGTAGGGTTCGTCCAGCCGCTTGGCCATCACCCCGTCCAGGCCGGCCCCCTCGAAGCGCCGGAACCAGTCCTCGGCCACGGCCCGGTCGCGCGTGGCCGGCGAGAGGTGCACGGGCGGGCGCGCTGCCGCCAGGACCTGCTCGAGCCGCGCGCGCCGGACGCGCAGCGGCACGGCCCGCAGGTCCTCGTCGTCCACGGCCAGGAGGTCCCAGGCCACGTAGGACGCCGGGGTCTGTGCCGCCAGCAGGGCCACGCGGGAGGCGGCCGGGTGGATGCGCAGCAGCAGCGCGTCGAAGTCGAGGCCGTCCGGGCCGGCGATGACGATCTCGCCGTCCACCACGGCCCGCTCCGGCAGCGCCGCGGCCAGCGGCGCCAGCAGTTCCGGGAAGTAGCGGTTCATCGGCCGCTCGTCGCGGCTCTGCAGCAGGAGCTCGTCGCCGCCGCGCCAGACCAGGGTGCGGAAGCCGTCCCACTTCGGCTCGAACTGCCACCCCTCGCCTTCGGGCAGGGCCTCGGCGGGCGCGGAGAGCATGGGCTTGAGCGGAGGCTGGAAGGGGAGGCGCACACTTCCATCCTACCCCTGCGGGGACGGAACGATCTTCCGGTCGTCGCGTACCATAGGACCATGCGGACACCCCACGACCACCCATCGCTGCGTGCCGGCCCTGCGGTCGGCCTGTCATGACCGACCTCACCCTCCTGAGCGCGCGGGAGGCCGCCCGGCGGATCGCCGAGGGCACCCTCACCGTCGAGGCCCTGGTGCGCGCCTGTCTGGAGCGGATCGCAGCGCGCGAGGCCACCGTCCGGGCGTGGGCGTTCCTCGACCCGGACCACGCGCTCGCCCAGGCGCGCGCCCGCGACCGGTCGCCGGCCTCGGGGCCGCTGCACGGCGTGCCGGTCGGCGTGAAGGACGTCTTCGACACCGCCGACCTGCCCACGGCGTACGGGTCGCCCATCTACGAGGGCCACCGGCCGGCCGCGGATGCGGCCTGCGTGGCGCTGCTGCGCGAGGCCGGGGCGGTGGTGCCGGGCAAGACCGTCACCACCGAGTTCGCCGCCTTCACCCCCGGCCCGACCAGGAACCCCCACCATCCCGGGCACACGCCCGGCGGGTCGTCGAGCGGCTCGGCCGCGGCGGTCGCCGACCGGATGGTGCCGCTGGCCCTGGGGACGCAGACCGCGGGGTCGGTCATCCGTCCGGCCTCCTTCTGCGGGTGCGTAGGCTACAAGCCCACCTACGGGTGGATCCCGCGCGCGGGCGTGAAGCTGCTCGCCGAGACCCTCGACACGGTCGGCGTCTTCGCCCGCGACGTGCCGGACGCGGCGCTCCTCGCCGCGGTGCTGGCCGGCCGCCCCGCACTCCGTCTCCCCGAGGAGGCAGGGGTGCCCCTCCCGCGCATCGCGGTGTGCCGGACGCCGGAGTGGGCGCACGCGCAGCCGGGGACGCAGGCGGCCATCGAGGCCGCCGTGGCGGCGCTCACCCGGGCCGGGACGGTGGTGGGCGAGGTCGAGCCCCTCCCCGAGCAGCACGGGCTGGTGGACGCCCAGGCCGACATCATGGCCTACGAGATGGCCCGCGCTCTGGCCTACGAGCGCACGCAGCACGAGGCGCGGCTGTCACCGCGGCTGCGGGAGCTGCTGCAGCGCGGGGTGGCCATCGCCCCCGAGACCTACGACCGGGCCCTGGCCCACGCCGCCCGCGCCCGCACCGCACTCCACCGCCTCTTCGGCGACTACGACGCACTGCTCGTCCCCGCCGCCCCCGGGGAAGCCCCGCCCGGGCTGGAGGCGACGGGAGACCCGGTCTTCAACCGGTCCTGGACCCTCCTCCACGTCCCCTGCGTCACCGTCCCCACGTGGTGGAGTCCCGGGGGGTTGCCGGTAGGGGTACAACTCGTGGGACGGGTCGGGGACGACGCCCGCCTCCTGGCCGCGGCGCGGTTCCTCGAGCAGGCGTTCGAGACGACCACACGACCCTGATCGTCGCCGGGACCTGGCCGCCATCCGGCGGCCGGCCGGGACGGCGCGACGGGCCTACCCTGAACACCCGTTCCGTTCCTTTGAACGCCCGGAGTGGGGGCACGGGGTTCTCGGTCCTCTCGTCGGGCGTTGACCGTCGGGCTTTACCGGGGTTAACGTCCCTGGGCGCTGCTCGTCTGCACCTGCGGGACGGGCGGGGGGTGGGCGGGTCAAGTCCGCCCGCGCCGGCCGGCTGAGACCAGTGCGCCTGAGGTGATGCGCCATGACCGAGCGGAAGCCTGCAGGGAGAGGTGCGCGGAAGTCCGGGAGGAGCGCGGCCACGGTCGGCAAGGCCTCCAGGGGATTCACGGAGGAGGAGCGGGCCGCGATGAAGGAGCGTGCGCAGGAGCTGATGGCGCAAGGGCGCCGCGGCCGGGGCGCGGAGGACGGGGAACGCGCCGTGCTGGCGAAGATCGCCGAGATGCCGGCGCCGGATCGCGCCATGGCCGAGCGGCTCCATGCCATCATCCAGGTCGCCGCCCCAGTCCTCACGCCGAAGACCTGGTACGGGATGCCCGCCTATGCCAACCCGGACGGCAAGGTGGTCTGCTACTTCACCCCGGCGTCCAAGTTCAAGGAGCGGTACGCGACGCTCGGCTTCAACGCCGCGGCCCACCTCGACGAGGGCAACATGTGGCCGACCGCCTTCGCGCTGAAGGCGCTGACGGCCGCCGAAGAGGCGAGAGTTGCCGCGCTCGTGAAGAAGGCGGTGAGCTGAGGGGTGGTGGGCCCTCGTGGACTCGAACCACGGACCTCACCCTTATCAGGGGTGCGCTCTCACCACCTGAGCTAAGGGCCCACGCAGACGGCAAACGCCGGCCGGGCGGCCGACGTCACCTGTCACACCCCTATCGTAGGCACCCCGCAGGGAGCGGTCAAGGCGAAGCGCCGCCTGCCGCCATCCCCGGCAGGGCGCCTGCGGCGAAGTCCGCCCGCACTGCCTCCAGGAAGGCCGGGTCGGTGAGGAGGTCGAGCCCCACGAGCGCCATCGCCTTCGCCGCCGCCACCAGCGCTTCCCGGGCCTTCGGCGAGACCGCGGCCTCCCGGAACGCCACCGTGTGCCCCTTCAGTTCGGCGGGCCCGATGGCGATGTAGGGGTGGATGGCCGGCAGGGCCACGCTCACGTTGCCCATGTCGGTGGAGCCCATGCGCGGCCGCTCCGGGGCCGGGTCGATCGGCCAGCCCAGCGCCTCCAGGTGGCGGGCGAAGGCCTCCGCCAGCGGGCGGTTCGGCCGGATGGCCGCGTAGCCGGGTACGATCTCGTACTCCAGCGTCGCCCCCGTGGCCTGCGCCGCCGCCTGGGCGCAGCTCACGACCTTCGCCATGGCCTCCTGCGCGTACTCGCCGTCGGCGGCCCGCACCGAGAAGACGGCCTCGGCCCGGTCGGGGATGACGTTCACCGCCGACCCGCCGTAGGTGATGATCCCGTGGATGCGGGCGTCGTCGCGCAGCTGCTGGCGCAGCAGCCCGATGGCCGCGAACAGCAGGATGAGGGCGTCCAGCGCGTTGATCCCCTCGAAGGGCGTCGAGGCGGCGTGGGCGGCGCGGCCCAGGTAGCGCACCTTCAGCCGGTTGGAGGCGAGCGACCCGCGCGCCGGCAGCGTGACGCCGGCCGGGTGGACCATGAGGGCGGCGTCCACCCCGGCGAAGGCCCCGCGCTGCAGCATCAGCACCTTGCCCCCGCCCCCCTCCTCGGCGGGCGTGCCCAGCACGAGGACGCGCCCGGGCAGGCGGTCGGCGACGCGCCGCAGGCCGATGCCCGCACCGAGCGCCATGGTGCCGATGAGGTTGTGGCCGCAGGCGTGGCCGATCTCCGGCAGGGCGTCGTACTCGGCCACGAAGGCCACGGTGGGGCCGGGGCGGGCGCCGCCCGCCTCGGCGCGGAAGGCGGTGGGCAGGTCCGCCACGGGCCGGGTGATGCGGAAGCCGTGCCGGGCCAGGGCCGCGGTGAGGACCTCGGCGGCGTGGTGCTCCTGGAAGGCCACCTCGGGGTGGGCGTGGATGTCGAGGGCGAGCGCCCACAGCTCCTCGGCGGCCTCGTCCACCGCCGCCAGGACCTCGTGGCGCAGGGACGCGATCGGGGCGGACGGCCGGGGCGTCGTCATCGCCGCCGGCCGCCTCAGCCCGCCACCAGGCGCACGCGGACGAAGCGGCGCTTCCCCACGCGCAGCACGGCGCCGTCGTAGACGGCCACCTCGGCCTCGGGCTCGGTCACGCGCTGGCCGTCCACCGCGACCCCGCCCTGCACCACCAGGCGGCGCGCCTCGCTGTGGCTGCGGGCCAGCCCCACCTCGACCAGGAGCGGGACCACCCGCCGTCGCACGATGTGGGCCACCGCATCCGGTCCGCCGGGTGCCGCCAGGCGCACCTCCGGGATCTCCTCGGGGAGGCCCCCGGCCACGAAGACCTCGTCGAAGGCCCGCTCCGCCGCCGCGGCCGCCTCCCGCCCGTGCCACATGGCGACGATCTCCCGCGCCAGGCGCCGCTTGGCGTCGCGCGGGTGGAGCGTCCCCGCCGCCAGGTCGCGCAGGATGGCCGCCACCTCCTCGGGGGGCAGGTCGGTGGCGTAGGTGAAGTAGTCGGGCATGACGTGGTCGGGGATGGACATCACCTTGCCGTACATCTCCGCCGGGGGCTCGGTGATGCCGATGTAGTTGCCGAGGGACTTGCTCATCTTCTCCACGCCGTCGGTGCCCACCAGCAGCGGGGTGAGCAGCACCACCTGCGGCGGCTGGCCGAACTCGCGCTGCAGGTCGCGCCCCATCAGGTTGTTGAACTTCTGGTCGGTCCCGCCCAGCTCCACGTCGGCCTGGACCATCACCGAGTCGTAGGCCTGCGCCAGCGGGTAGAGCAGCTCGTGCAGGAAGACGGGCACGCCCTCGCGCAGGCGGGCCTGGAAGTCGTCCCGCTCCAGGACGCGGGCCACGGTGACCTTGGAGGTCAGCCCGATGAGGTCCGCGAGCGTCAGCGGCAGCAGCCAGGTGCTGTTGAAGACGACACGGGTGCGGGCGGGGTCGAGGATCAGGCTGTACTGCGCCCGGTAGGTCTCGGCGTTGCGGGCGATCTCCTCCCGCGTGAGCATGGGGCGGGTGCGCTTGCGCTCGGAGGGGTCGCCGATGAGGGCCGTCCCGTCGCCGATGACCAGGATGGCCTCGTGCCCCAGGTCCTGGAACTGGCGCAGCTTGCGCAGGACGACGGCGAAGCCCAGGTGCAGGTGGGGGGCGGTGGGGTCCAGCCCCAACTTCACCCTGAGCGGCCGCCCCTCGCGCAGCTTGGCCAGCAGGTCCTCCTCGGTGATGATCTCCACCGCCCCGCGGCGCAGGAGCTCGAGCTGGGCTTCGGGACTCAAGCGGGTCGTGCTCATACGTGCCCTCGCACCTCGACGAAGCCATGCCGCTCCAGCTGGAGCGTGGTGTGGGCCAGGTCGAACTCCTCCAGGAGGAGTTCCTTCAACCGCCCCAGGACCTCCTCCGTGTCGGCCCGGTCCTCCACGACCACGTGGGCGCTGAGGGCGTGGAGCCCTGCGGTCACGGTCCAGGCGTGCAGGTCGTGGACGTCGCGCACCCCCGGCACCCGCCGCATCGCCCGCTCCACCCGTCCCAGGTCGAGGTGGGGCGGGGTCGCCTCCATGAGGACGTGCAGCGCCGCCCACAGGATGCGCGCGCCCCCCAGCAGGATCAGTCCGGCGATGAGGAGGCTCACCAGCGGGTCGGCCAGCGTCCAACCGGTGAGGAGGATGACCGCGGCCGCGAGGATCGCCCCCAGCGAGCCCACCGCGTCGGCCAGCACGTGCAGCCGCGCGCTGTGGAGGTGCAGGCCCTCCCCGGCGCAGCCCAGCAGGCGGGCGCTGAGCAGGTTGCCGCCGAGCCCGACGAGCGCCACGAGCAGCATGGGCAGGCTGCGCACGGCAGGAGGCGTCGCGAAGCGCTGCACCGCCTCGGCCACCACGGCGGCCGTCACGGCGAGCAGCAGCGCCCCGTTGAGGAGCGCGGCCAGCACCTCCAGGCGGTAGTAGCCGTAGGTCATGCGCGCGGTGCGCGGGCGTCCCACCAGCCGCACCGCCAGCAGGCTGATGCCCAGCGCCCCCAGGTCGGTGAGCATGTGCCCGGCGTCCGCCAGCAGGGCCAGGCTGTTGGCCAGGACGCCGGCCACGACCTCCAGCGCCATGACGACGAGGGTGACCGCCAGCGCCGCGCGCAGCGCTCCGGCGGCATGGCGCGCCCGGGCCCCGAAGAGGATGTGGGCGTGCACGTGCGCGGCACCCGGGTGGTGGCCGGCCGACGCCATGGGCCGGTCACCCCACCAGCCGGCGGCCCAGCCGCCAGAGGCTCCGTCCCAGGCCGGCCACGGCCCGACCCCCGGCCTGCAGCGCCGTACGGGTGACCAGCCGTCCCGAGCGGCCGACGCGCCCCAGGTCGGCGTCGAGCACCTCCCAGGAGAGCCCCTGCCGCGCCAGGTGGCCTTCTGCCACCTCGGCGGGCGCGGCGCGGAGCGCGGTCCGCAGCGACCACAGCGCCACCGCCAGGTCGTCCAGCTGCCCCAGCAGCGGGATGAAGCCGGGGATGAGGTCCAGCGGCGAGAGCAGGTAGGCCACGCCGCCGAAGACCAGCGCCTTGTGCGCCGGCGCCACCCGCGGGTCGCGCACCACCGCCCAGGCCAGGCGGGAGTAGGCCGGCAGCCGGCTCAGGACCGGCAGCATCTCCACGCGCAGGAGCGCCGTGAGCCCCGCGCTAGACATCGAGCTCCACCACCGTCACGCCCTCGCCGCCCTCGCCGTGCCCGCCGGGACGGAAGGTCCGCACGTGCGGGTGGCCGCGCAGGAAGTCCTGGACGGCGCGCCGCAGCGCCCCCGTGCCCTTCCCGTGGATGAGCGTCACGCGGGGCAGCCCGGCCAGGACGGCGGCGTCCAGGTAGCGGTCCACCTCCAGGAGCGCGTCGTCGACGGTCAGGCCGCGCAGCGAGAGCGACGGGGACGGCGCCTCGGCCGTGGCGGGGAGCCCCCCCGCACGCTCCACGCGCGGGGCGACAGGCGCCCCGGGCGCGGTGGCGACCGCGGGTGCCGGGCGCAGGCGCAGCCCGGCGAGCGGCACGCGCAGCCGCACCCGCCCTACCTCCACCTCGACCTCGCCTCGGTCGTTGGCCGCAGCCACGACCCGGCCCGTCTGCCCCAGGCCCGCGACGAGCACCGCCTGCCCCACCTCCACCTGCTGCGGCGCCTCGCCCGCCGGCTCCGCTTCGCCCCCCAACCGTTCTGCCCAGGTGGCCGCCAGCGCCTCCAGGCGCCGGCGCGCCTCCCGCGCGTCCTCCGGGGTGCGGCGGCGGCGGGCCTCCTCCAGCAGGGCCGCCACCTCGCGCCGCGCCTGCCGCACCGCTTCCTCGACCTCCCGCCGGGCCCGCCGCAGCGCCTCGGCCCGCGCCGCCTCCAGGTGGGCCACCTCCGCCGCGAACCGCTCGCGCAGCGCTCCCGCCTCGGCCCGCAGCCGCTCGGCCTCCTCCCGGTCGCGCTCGGCCCGGGCCCGGTCGCGGGTCAGCTCGGCCAGCAGCTCGTCGACCCGCACCTGCTCCCGCGACAGGTAGCCCCGGGCGCGCTCGACGACCGCCGCGGGGAGCCCCAGGCGGGCGGCGATGATGAAGGCGTTGCTGCGCCCCGGCTGGCCCATGAGCAGGCGGAAGGTCGGGCGCAGCGTCTCCGGGTCGAACTCCACGGAGGCGTTCTCCACCCCGGGCAGCTCGTGGGCCAGGGTCTTCAGCTCGCTGTAGTGCGTGGTGACGATGGTGCAGGCCCCGCGCTCGTGCAGCGTCTCGATGATCGCCCGGGCCAGCGCCGCCCCCTCCGTCGGGTCGGTGCCCGCCCCGATCTCGTCCAGGAGGACGAGGGCCGGCGGCGCCAGCGCCCCCAGGATGGCGACGATGCTGCGCAGGTGGGAGGAGAAGGTGGAGAGGCTCTGCTCGATGGACTGCTCGTCCCCGATGTCGGCGAAGACCTGGGGGAAGACGCGCACGACCGAGCCCGGGGCCGCGGGGATGTGCAGCCCGGCCTGCGCCATCAGCGTCAGCAGGCCCACGGTCTTCAGGGTGACGGTCTTGCCTCCGGTGTTGGGGCCGGTGATGACGAGCGTGCGGAAGGCGCCGCCCAGCGTGACGTCGATGGGGACGACCCGCTCGCGGCCCAGGTGGTGGAGGAGCAGCGGGTGGCGGGCCCGGCGCAACTCCAGCGGGCCGTCGGCGACCAGGTGCGGCTCCGCCGCCTCCCACGCCTCGCTGAGGGCCGCGCGGGCCAGCGCCAGGTCCACCGCCCCGAGCGCCGCCAGCGTGGCCGCCACCGGTTCCGCCGCCTCGGCCACGCGGCGCGAGAGCGCCTGCAGCAGGCGCCGGACCTCGGTGCGCTCCATCGCCTCCAGCTCGCGGCGGCGGTTGCCCAGCGCGACGACCGCGAGCGGCTCCATGAAGACCGTCGCCCCGCTGCTCGACTGGTCGTGCACCAGCCCGGGGAACTGCGCCCGCGCCTCCACCTTGACCGGGACGACGAAGCGGTCGCCGCGCACCGTGACGAGCGGCTCCTGCAGCATGCGCAGGTAGGCGGGGTGGCGGAGGATCTCCTCCAGCTTCTCCCGGATCCGCCGCTCCACCGTCCGCAGGTCGGCGCGGATGCGGGCGAGGGCGGGGCTGGCGTCGTCGCGCACCTGCCCCTCCTCGTCCAACACCTGCGCGATCGCCGCCTCCAGGTCCGGCAGGGGCACCAGGCCTGCCGCCACCTGGGCCAGCCGCGGCGCGCTCTGGCGGCGCGCCTCCAGGTGCCCCCGCAGGCGGCGGGCCACCTGGAGGGTGCGGGCGACGAGGAGCAGCTCGGCCGGCTCGAGCACGCCGCCGATTCTGGCGTGGTGGACCAGCGGACGCAGGTCCCCCGCCCCGCGCAGCGGCACCTCGCCGCCGCGCAGCAGGGCGACGGCCTCGCTGGTCTCCGCCTGGCGGGCGCGGGCCAGCGCCAGGTCCGCGGTGGGGAGGAGCGCCTCCGCCGCCTCGCGCCCCATCGGGGTGACGGTGCGCTCGGCCAGCAGCGCCCGCACCGTGCCGTACTCGAGGACGCGCAGCGTGCGCTCGTCCATCGCCCCGGCCTGCCTCACCCGGGCCTCCCGCCCGGGATCGCCATCGACGACGGTGCCGCGTCGGCCGGACCAGGCATCGCGGCGCCGGGGAGGACCCCGGACGTCCCGGCCTCCACTCCCAGCACGCGCAGCACGGCCGGCGCGATGTCCGTGATCGCTGCCACCTGCGCAAACGTGCGTGCGGCGGGGCCGACCGCCAGCACGGGGACGGGGTTGCGCGTGTGCAGCCGGGTGCGCCCGTCCTCCAGGTTGCCGTGGTCGCTCGTCACCAGCACGGTCAGGTCCGCCGGCCGCGCCGCCAGGAGGCCGGCCAGCAGGCCGTCGATCAGCCGGACCACCGTGGGGACGTCCTCGGGGATGCGCCCGTGCGCGGCCAGGTCGCTCAGGAAGAACTCGAAGACGGTCAGGTCGTGACGGGCGGCGATGGCCGCCAGGAGGGCCCCGGCCTCCGCGGGGGTGCGCAGCGGCAGGTCGTGTCCCCACCCGCGGGGCCGCCCGTTGGTCAGGTCGTGGAAGACCGCCTCCCCGCGGCGCAGGTCGTCCACGGTGCGCAGCGGCACCGCGGCCCCGAGCGCCGCCACCGTGAAGGCGCCGTGGCGCAGGCGCCCGGCGGCGATGCCGGCGTGGTACTCGGGGGTGTAGGCGTTGGCCAGCGCCACCCCCCGGCCCGCCGCGCGGGCGCGCGCGAAGAGGCTCTGCTCCGCCAGCAGCGCGCGCAGCGCGGCAGTGGGGTGGGCGGTGACGTGCCGGCCCACCACCGCCGCCGCGTTCAGGCCGGTGAGGAGCGCCGTCTGCCCTGTGGCGCTCTGCGGGAGGCCGGGGAACCCGAGCGTGGCGTCGGCCTCCGCCAGCACCAGCTCGGGTGCGGTACGGCCCTCGCTCCTGGCCCCGTCGGCCAGGGGATGGCCGAGCAGGCCGGTGATGGCCGGTGTCGGGACGGCGACCAGCGGGTTGTGCGCCGGGTCGTCGTCGCCCAGCCCGACGCCGTCGAGGAAGATCAGGCACAATCGCATTCTCATTATTATAGGAGCAGGATCCCCGCCGGAGGTCGACCTGGTGCGCCTCCGCCCCTACATCGTCCTGTCCGTCCTGGTCGCCGTCCTCGTCGCGCTCCCAGTCCTCCCCCCACACCTCGCCGGGCGACTCACCGCACAGGAGCCTTGTGCTCAGGAGCGGCGGGATGCGTCCGCACCGGGGGCGGACGAGTACGACTGGATCGCCTTGGGTCGGTGCCTGCTGGAGGCCGGACTGGTGGATGCCGCGATCGAAGCCCTCCGCCGGGCCGCCGAGATTGCCCCTGCCAGCGTCCTCGTCCTGGACTACCTGGGGATGGCCTACGTCCGCAAGGGGCTCTTCCAGGAGGCCCGCGAACTGTACGCCCGCGTGGCCGCGCACGGGTTGCAGACCCCGATCCACCAGGCCCTCGCCGACATGTACCTGGCCCAGGGAGACCTGGACCGGGCCGAGATCGAGTACACCCACACCATCGCCCTCGGCTACTACGATGCCGCGACCCTCGACGGCTTCCGTCAGGTCGGCATCGCCTTCCTGCAGCGCGGCGACCTGGAACGCGCCCGGCGCATCCTCCAGCGCCTCTTCGACCTACGGCCGCTCGACGTGGAGACCCTGGAGGCGCTCCAGGAGGTCTACCGGCGCCTGGGACGCCCCGTCGAGGCGGACATCCTCCACTACCGGCACCTCATCGCCCTCTACGACGAGCGCTACCGCATCGCCGCCGCGGTCCTGCGGGAGGAGCGGGTGCGCTTCCGCCTGGCCCTGGCGGCGCTCTACGTGACGGTCGGGCGCCTGGCTGAGGCCCGGCAGGTCCTGGAGGAGGCCGTGGACATCAACTTTGATGTGATCGTCCCGCTGGCGGTGGAGGCGCGCCTCCAGCTCGCCCGCATCTGCTGCCTGCTCGGCGATACGGCGGCCGCACAGCACCAGTGGGAACGCGTCCTGCAGCTCGAGCCGGGCCGGCCAGAGGCGGGGCAGGCGCTCGCGCGCCTCCAGACCGTGGGGTGTCCCCGGGCGGTGCAGCCGTAGCGCCGGCTCCGAAGCGGCGGTGCCGGGCCGGCGTGCGGGTTAGCGGCGGCGCCGGGCCGGGGAGGTCAGCGGCGGGATTCGGTGGCCGCGGCGACGAGCGCCACGAAGAGCCGCCGCTGCGCCGGGGCGTGGCGCACCATGCGCTCGGGGTGCCACTGCACGCCCACCAGGAAGCGCCGCTCGGGGTGCTCGACCGCCTCGACCACCCCGTCGAACGCCTCCGCCACCACCGCCAGCTCCGGGGCGGGGCGGTCGACCGCCTGGTGGTGGAAGGAGTTCACCGGCACCACCGTCTCCCCCAGCAACCGGCGCAGCGCGGAGTGCCCCGCCACCCGCACGTCGTGCGCGGCCTCCCACATCGGCAGCCGGCCGCGCTGGTTGTGCCGGGCCCGCTCCACGCCCAGGAGCGAGAGGTCCTGCACCAGCGTCCCGCCGAGCGCCACGTTGAGGAGCTGCACGCCGCGGCAGATCCCCAGCACCGGCAGGTCGCGGTCGAGCGCGCGCGCCACCACCGCCAGCTCGAAGGCGTCGCGCGCCTCGTCCACCTCCAGCGTGTCGGCCACGCGCGGGTCCACCTCCTGCCCGTAGCGGTGCGGGTGGATGTCGCCGCCCCCCGCCAGGACCAGGGCGTCCACCGCGTCCGCATCGTCGGGCGAGACCTCGCCCGTGCGCAGCACGACCGGCACGCCGCCGGCGGCCGCCACGGCCTCGCGGTACCAGGCGAGGGCCTCCTCCGAGCCGGTGGACCAGGTAATACCGACGCGCGGCCGTCCGTCACTCACGGCCCACACGATACACCCGGGCGGCGTTGTCGTGCAGCAGGAGGCGGGCCACCTCCTCCCGGTCCTCCGCCAAGAACCCCGCCTGGGCCGCCTCCTCCAACGCACGCGCCAGGGCCTGGCGCAGGTGGCGGGCGGCCACCCAGTACAGCTCGGGGATGGAGAAGGCGTCGGTAGCCAGCAACACCTTGCTGGCGGGCGCCAGGCCCAGCGCCTCGGCGATGGCCGGGGCGGCGCGGTGGGCCAGGAGCGGGACCGTCAGCGAGAGGTCCAGGTAGACCTGCGGGTAGACCGCGGCGAGCCAGGCCGCCTCGGCCACGTACGGGTGGGCGTGCAGCAGCACCAGCGGGACCTGCGCGAAGCGGGCGTCCTCCAGCACCGGGCGCAGGTGGAGCGGGTTGGCCAGGCGCAGGTCCAGGTCGCGGTCCCCGAAGCCGGTGTGGACCTGGACCGGCAGCCGCCGCTCGGCGGCCACCGCCAGCGTGCGCAGGAAGAGCGTGTCGAGCACGGGCTGGGCGACCAGGCGCCGCCGGCCGGCGGCGAACGCCGCGCGCGTCTCCGCCAGGGCGGCGTCCCGCGCGTCGGCCGGCCACGACCGCACCTGCAGCCCGCTGCGGTAGGCGATGATCGACTTGAAGGCCACCACCTCGTCCGCGGCCTGGTGCAGCGCCGCGACGAACGCGTCCTCCAGCGCCGGCCAGTCTGGGGCGTCCGGGAGGAGGCGCTCCGCCACCGTCTCGACGCGCAGGATCGGCCGCAGCGGCAGGGGCAGGAGCCCGCGCATCTCCTCCAGCGTGAGGGACGCCTCCGGCCGGTAGCCGAGGTCCAGCAGCACCGCCGCCAGCCCCGCGTCGGCGACGAGCGCCCGGGCGCGGTGCTCGAAGGGCATGGCCGCCCGGGCGGCCAGCACCGCCGCCTCCGTGGGGGCGCAGCCGAAGAAGTGTGCCAGGTCGCGCACCGCACGGCGGTAGAAGAGCGTGTGGGGGACGTGGTGGCGGACGATCTCGGGGAGGTCGCCTTCGGTGAAGCAGGCGCGGAACCCCTCCGCGTCCTCTGGCTGGCGGCGCAGGAAGGCGTGGGCGTGGTGGTCCAGCAGCGGAATGCCCGCGAAGGGGAGGTCGGCCACCCTCAGTACTTGAGGAGGTGCGCCTCCGCCTCGGCCTCGGCGGAGGCGTTGTGCAGCGCCTCCCACTCCCCCCGCCGCACGGCCATGTAGGAGCGGGCCAGCGGCTCCCCCAGCGCCTCCCGCAGCACGGTGTCGTCCGCCAGCGCGGCCAGCGCGTCGCCCAGGGTGGCGGGGATCGGCCGGATCCCGCGCCGCTCCCGCTCTTCCGGCGGCAGCGTGGCCGGGTCCACCTCCACCGGCTCGCCCGGGTGGAGCCCGCGCCGCACCCCGTCGAGCCCGGCCGCCAGCACCCCGGCCAGGGCCAGGTAGGGGTTGGCGCTGCTGTCCACCGTCTTGAGCTCGATGTTCATCGCCTCCGGCCCCCGCCGCGGGGTGATGACCCGGACAGCCGCCTCCCGGTTCTCCGGTCCGTAGACCGCGAAGGCCCCCGCCCAGAAATGGGGGCGGATGCGCCGATAAGAGTTCACGGAAGGGATGGTGAGCGCCGCGAGCGCGGGGAGGTGGTGCAGCAGGCCGGCGATGAAGGCATAGGCGAGCGCGGACAACCGAAGGGGATCGCCCTCGTCGTAGGTCACGTTGCGCCCGTCGCGCCACAGGCTGAGGTGCAGGTGGGCGCCGCTGCCGGCCCGGTCGGGGAAGGGCTTGGGGGCGAAGGAGGCGGCCAGTCCGTGGCGGGCCGCGACGCCGCGGACCGCCTCGCGCAGCAGGACGTGGCGGTCGGCGGCGGCCAGCGCCGGGGCGTGGGGGATGCTCACCTCGAACTGGCCCGGCCCGGACTCCGGGTAGAGGAGGTGGACGCCCAGCCCCATGGCCTCGAGCGTCTCCACCAGCTCGGCCAGGAACGGCGCGGCCAGGTCGTAGGCGTAGCCCACGGCGAACGTGGTCTGGTCCACGGGCTCGTAGCGCCCGTCGCGCGAGCGGAGGAGGTAGAACTCCGGCTCGAAGGCGGCCCGCACCTCCAGCCCCTCCTGGGCGACCTGCGCCACCTGCCGGGCCAGGCACGCCCTGGGGCAGTGCGCCCAGGGCGTGCCGGCCTCGGTCTGGAACGTGCCGAGCACGATGGCGCTGTGCGGCGCATAGGGGAGCGGCGTGAAGGTCGCCGGGTCGGGGACGAGCCACACCTCCCCCACCGGCCCCAGCCCGCTGTCGGGCAGGACGGCGTCGTACAGCATCGGGAGGGCCTGCTGGGCCACGCTGAAGCCCACCCCGTAGCGGAGGACCCCTTCCAGGCCCGCCAGCGGTGTGGCCTTGGCCCGGATGAGGTTGGCGTTGTCGCAGTAGGTCACGCGCACCAGCCGGATGCCGGCGGCCCGCGCCCGCTCGACGAGCGCCTGTCGCGCTGCCTCGTCCACCGTCTGCTCCCTGCCCGCGCGGCGGTGCGCTACGGGGTGATCTCGGCGGCGAACGCCAGCTTGCCCCGGGTGACCTTGATCACGGTCACGCTCTTCTTCGGCACCCGCCGGCCCCCTTCATAGGTGATCGTGCCGGTGACCCCCTTGAAGCCCCGGGTGGCCGCCAGGGCGTCGCGGATCTTGGCCCGGTCGGTCGAGCCGGCCCGGCGGATGGCGTCCACGATCAGGTAGAGCGTGTCGTAGCCCAGCGCGGCGAAGGCGTTCTCCGGGTTGCGGTTGTACGCCGCGCGGTACGCCTTGATGAAGGCCTGCACCTCCGGCTTGGGGCTGTCCGGCTGGACGTAGGCGTGGGTGGTGAAGTGGACGTTGTCGGCGAGCTCGGGCCCGGGGACCGAGACGATGAGCGGCGTGTCGAAGCCGTCCCCGCTGACGATGGGGGTGCGGATGCCGGCCTGGCGGATCTGCTTGATGATCAGCCCGGCCTCGTTGGGCACGGCCGAGACGAAGAGCAGGTCGGGCGCCGGCCGCTGGGCGCGCAGCCGGGTGATCTGCGCCGAGAAGTCGGTGTCGCCGCCGCGGTACTGGTCCTCGAGCGCCACCGTGCCCCCGTTCTTCGTCCACCGCTCCTTGAAGAAGCGGGTGAGCGTCTTGGTGAAGTCGTAGGCCTGGTCGGTCAGGATCCAGGCGCGGCGGGCGTTCAGGGTGCGGTAGGCGTAGTCGGCCCCGACGTACGCCTGGGCGTCGTCCCCGAAGGGCGCCATGAACATGTAGTCCCCCACCTGCTCGGGGATCTGGGGGGCCGTGGCGCCGGCGGTGACGAAGGGGACGCGGGCCTTCTGGGCGATCGGCCCGGCGGCCAGCACGAAGGTGGTGTCGTTGAGCCCGCCCACCGCCACCACCCGGTGGACGTTGATCAGCCGCGACATGGCGGTCGTCGTGGCCGTCTGGTCGGTCTTCCCGTCCTCCACCACGAGGCGGATGGGCCGCCCGAGCACCCCGCCGCGGGCGTTGATCTCCTTGGCCGCCAGGCGCATGCCGTTGGCGCCGGGCGCATCGATGGAGGACATGCCGCCGGTGATCCCGTACAGCGCCCCGATCGGGATGGGCTGCGCGGCCCCCCAGGTGGGGCCGACCAGGAGGGCCAGCAGGGCCAGGACGAGCACGACGGTGCGCATGCCTCTCTACCCCCTCTCCTCGGCTTCCCGGGCCGGCAGGCGCCGCTGCCGCAGGTCGCGCAGGTGGCGCAGGTGGCGCCACCCCACCTCGGCCTGCCCCAGCAGCCCCGCCGGCCGGTAGATCATCACGAGCACCAGGGCGCAGGCGAGCACGATCTGGCTGAGCCCGAAGAGGGGCGGGATGGTCAGCCCCGCCACCACGGCCCCCTGCTCCAGGCGGCGCAGCCCCTCCGGCACCAGGGTGAGGAGCACCGCCGCCACCACCGAGCCGCTGAGGCTGCCCATCCCTCCCACCACTACCATCACCACGATCTGGAAGGTGAGCAAGAAGGAAAAGGCCCCGGGGCTGATCACGGTGATCAGGTGGGCCCACAGCACCCCGGCCACCCCGGCGAAGCCGGCCCCCAGCGTCAGCGCGCCCAGGCGGTAGCGCGCCACCGGGATGCCGAGGGCCTGGGCCACCAGGTCGTCATCCCGCACCGCCCGCAGGGCCCGCCCCACGCCGCTGTCCAGGAGGTGCCCCAGGACGACGAGGGTCGCGGCCACGCAGGCCGCCACCCACCACAGCGTCGTGTACGGCGGGATGCCGTTGATGCCGAGCGCGCCGCGGGTGTAGCGGTCGAGGTTGGTCGCCAGCACCTGCACGATCACCATGAAGCCGAGGGTGGCCACCGCCAGGTAGTGGCCGCGCAGGCGCAGCACCGGCCAGCCCACCGCCACCGCGGCCAGGGCGGCCAGCGCCCCCCCGGCCAGCAACGCCGGGAGGAAGGGCCACTCCACCTGGGCCAGCCAGCGCGGCAGGTCGGGCAGCAGCATGGCCTTGCGGGCGACCGGGAAGGTGAGCAGGGTCCCGGCGTACGCCCCCACGGCCATGAAGCCCGCATGCCCCAGGGAGAAGATCCCGGTGAAGCCGTTGGTCAGGTTCAGGCTGGTCGCCAGGATGACGTTGATGCCCACGACGTTGAGCAGCCGCAGGTGGTACTCGTTGAGGGTGCGCTCGGCCAGGAGGAGCAGGAGGACGGCCGCGGCGGCCGTCCCGCCGGTGCGCAGGAGCACGGCCGCCCTCATCGCCCCGCCAGCACCCCCTGGGGGCGCAGGAGCAGGATCAGGATGAGCAGCGTGAAGACGAAGGCGTCGCGGTAGCCGGAGAGCGCCGGCGGGAGCAGCCCGACGAAGAGGATCTCCCCGAAGCCGAGGAGGTACCCGCCCAGGATGGCGCCGGGGACGCTGCCCAGCCCGCCGAGGACGGCGGCCACGAAGGCCTTCAGCCCGGGCAGGAAGCCCATGAAGGGGTCGATGCGCCCGTACTGCCCGCCCAGCATGACCCCGGCGAAGCCGCCCAGCGCCGCGCCCAACGCGAAGGTGAGCCCGATGACCCGGTCGGTGGGGATCCCCATGAGCTCGGCGGCGTCGCGGTCCTCGGCGGTGGCCCGGATGGCCGTCCCGACGCGGGTGCGGCGGACCATGAGGTGCAGCGCGGTCATGAGGCCGACCGCCAGCGCGGTGGTGAGCAGGGCCATGCGGCTGACGACGACCCCGCCCAGGAGGAGGAGCCCGGCGAGCTGCGGGGGCAGGTGGAAGGGGCGCGGCTGCGCGGTCAGCGTCATCACCAGCAGGTTCTGGACGATGACCGAGAGGGCCAGGCTGACGATGAGGGCGTTCACCTCCGGGGCGCGGCGGATGGGGCGGTAGGCGACGCGCTCGACGGCCAGGCCGACGGCACCGACGAGGGCGACGGGGAGGAGCAGCGCCGCCCCGAGCGGCAGGCGGGGCACGGCCAGCAGCGCCAGCGCGGCGTAGGCGCCCAGGGCCAGCAGGTCGCCGTGGGCGAAGTTGATCAGGCGGAGCACGCCGTACACCAGCGAGAGGCCGATGGCGCTGAGGGCGTAGACCGAGCCGAGGCTCACGGCGTTCACGAGCTGCTGGGCGAGGTAGAGGGCCAGGTCCATGGCGCCGGGGCGGGCCGCTCAGGCCCGGGAGACGCAGGGGTGTCCGGCGATGGAGAAGCGCCAGGGCCGGTCGCGCCCCCGGCGGATGCCGATGCGCGGGCCGCTGGCGACCACGAGGACGCCGGGGCGGCCGTGCGCCAGGTAGAGGGGCGGGCGGGTGAGGTCCCAGCCGTTGTGGGCGCGGGTGATCCCCATGGCCTGGGTGAGCCGGCCCGGACCGGCGGCCAGGCGGTGCGCGGGCGCGGCGGGGCCGAGCCCGCGCCGGGCGCGCATCACCTCGAGGCCCTCGAGCGGCTCCAGCGCCCGCAGCAGCACGGCCCCGGCCACCCCCTCCGGCTCGGTCACGACGTTCAGGCAGAAGTGGTTGCCGTAGGTGAAGTAGACGTAGGCGACCCCGGGCGGACCGGCCATGATGCGGCTGCGCGGCGTGAGGCGGTAGGCGTGGCTCGCCGGGTCGTCGCTGCCCCGGTAGGCCTCGGTCTCGACGATGCGGCCCACCAGGCGCCCCTGCGGCGTCTCGTGCACCAGGAGGTGGCCGAGCAGGTCGCGCGCGACGACCACGGTCTCCCGGGCGAAGAAGGCGCGGTCGAGGGGGGCCAGCCGGCGCGGCAGGGCCCCGGCGGCAGCCGGCGGGCGCGGGGAGCGGGGACCGGAGGCCGGGACGCCCACGGCGGTCACCTCAGCGCTCGTGGAGGAAGGCGCGCAGCTCGCCCAGCGGCAGGGCGTTGATGACGTGGCGCGGTTCCACCCAGCCGCGGCGCGCCGTCCCCACGCCGAACTCCATGTAGCGCAGCTGGTGGCGGGTGTGGGCGTCGGTGTTGATGGCCAGCAGCACCCCGGCCTCGGCGGCCAGCCGCGCGTGGGTGTCGCGCAGGTCGAGGCGCTCGGGGGCGGCGTTGATCTCCAGCACCGTGCGGGTGCGGCGGGCCGCCTCGATGAGCCGCTCCACGTTGGCCTGGTAGGACTCCCGCTGCCCCAGCAGCCGTCCGGTGGGATGGCCGATGATGTCCACGTGCGGGCTCTCCATGGCCCGGATGATCCGGCGCGTCATCTCCTCCTCGCTCATACGGAAGTGCGAGTGCACCGCCGCCACCACCAGGTCGAGGTCGGCCAGCACCTCGTCGGGGTAGTCCAGGCGGCCGTCCGGGAGGATCTCGCACTCGGTGCCCATGAGGATGGCGATGCCCACCCGGTCCTCCAGGCGGCGGACGCGCCGGGCGTGCTCCCGCAGCTCCTCCACCGTCACCCCGCCGGCGAACTTCAGGGACTGGGAGTGGTCGGTGATGGCGATGTACTCGTACCCGCGCGCCTTGGCCGTCTTCGCCATGGTCTCCGCCGAGTCGGAGCCGTCGCTCCAGGTGGTGTGCAGCTGCAGGTCGCCGCGGATGTCCCCGAGCTCCACCAGCCGGGGCAGCCGCCCCTGCTCGGCCAGCTCGATCTCCCCCTGGTCCTCGCGCACCTCCGGCGGGATCCAGGGCAGGCCCACGGCGGCGTAGACCTCCTCCTCGGTGCGCCCGGCCACCAGGCGCTCGTCCTTCACCCGGAAGACGCCGTACTCGTTGAGCTTCAGCCCGCGGCGCACGGCGCGCTCGCGCAGCTTCACGTTGTGCTCCTTGCTGCCGGTGAAGTACTGCAGGGCGGCGCCGAAGGCCCGCGGCTGGACCACCCGCAGGTCGGCCTGGATCCCCTCCCGCAGCAGCACGCTCGACTTCGTCGTCCCCCGGGCCAGCACCCGCTCCACCTGGGGCAGCGTCGTGAAGACCTCCATCACCCGGGCGGGGCGGCGGCTCGTCACCAGCAGGTCGATGTCCCCGATGGTCTCCCGGTAGCGGCGGATGGAGCCGGCCAGGCTGAGCTGCTGCACCTCGGGCAGCGCCCGCAGCGCCTCCTCGATGGCCTTGGCGTGCGGCAGCACCGTGCCGAGCGGGTGGCGGGCGGCGCTGCGCCGCAGGAGCTCCAGCCCCTTCAGGATGTTCTCCTCGGTCTTCGCCCCCATGCGCGGCAGCGTGCGCACCCGTCCCTCCCGGCAGGCCCGCTCCAGCTCGTCCAGGGTGCGGATGCCCAGCCGCTCGTGGAGCAGCAGGGCGGTCTTGGGCCCCACCTCCGGCACGCGCATCAGCTCGGTGATGCCGGCGGGGAGCTGGGCCCGCAGCTCCTCGTAGGCGGCGATGCGGCCGGTCTGCAGGTACTCCTGGATCTTCTGTGCGATGGACTCGCCCACGCCCGGGATCTTCTCCCCGCGCGCCAGCGCCTCGGCCACGTCCTCGGCCAGGGACTCCAGGGCGCGGGCCGCGCGGCGGTAGGCGGCCACGCGGAAGATGGACTCCTGCTGGATCTCCAGCATGTCCGCCATCTCGCTGAAGATCCGGGCCAGCTCGAGGTTGCGCACGGCTAGAGGCGGCGGTCGGGGCCGATGGGCGGGATGGCCGGGATGGCCTGGTGGACGGCGCGCATGAGCTGGCGCTGGGCCTGCAGCAGCGGCGCGCCCAGCCGGGAGGCGCGGATGTCGCGGGTAAGCGCCTCGCCCCGCGGCGTGGCGGCCAGCACGCCCACCACGACCAGGGCCACCGCCGCGCCGCGCACCAGGCCCAGCAGCGCCCCGGCGAGCTGCCCCTCCACCCGCGGGCGCCGGGCCGTGCCCACCACGGCGTTGGCCACCAGGCTGAGGATGGTGTAGAGGCCGAGCAGCACGATCCCGAAGGCGATGGTGCGCGCCCACCCCGCCTCCAGCGGCAGCGAGGCCACGCCCTCGGCGTAGAGCGGCAGCAGCGCGGCGGCGCCGATGAACGCCAGCACGGCGACCAGCGCGCCGAGCAGCGCGGACTGCCACCCGCGCACGACCCCCTGGAGGACCCCGAGGAGCAGGAAGGCCACGGTCAGCCAGTCGATCCAGGTCATGGCGACACCCCTGGTGTCCGACGTCGGGTGCGACGGTCTCCTCCGCCTCCACTGTAGCCCACGCCGCGCGGGGCAGCGACAGGCGCGGGGCAGCGACAGGCGCGGGTCAGGTGCGCGGGCGCGCGCCGACCTGGCGGGCCAGCGCCTCGGCGACGGCGCGCACCGCCGCCTCCGCCTCCTCGGCGGTCAGCGTGCGGTCGGGCGCGCGGAAGCGCAGCCGGAAGGCCAGGCTGCGGTGCCCCGGCGGCACCGGCGGCCCGGTGTAGACGTCGAAGAGCTCCGCCCGCTCCAGGTAGGGCCCGGCGGCCCGGCGGATCGCCTCGGCGAGGACGGCGTGCGGGACGCCCTCCGCCACCACCACCGCCAGGTCGCGCTCCACCGCCGGCAGGCGCGGGGGCGCCAGGTAGACCGGCCGCTCGCGCACGTGGGGGAGGAGGGCGTCCAGGTCCACCTCGGCGGCGTAGACCGGCCCGTGCAGGTCCCAGGCCGCCGCCACCGCCGGGTGGAGCTCGCCCAGCACGCCCACCGGCTGCGGCCCGTCCGGGGTCTGCAGCACGAGCCGGGCGGTGCGGCCGGGGTGGAGCCAGGCGGCCTGGGCGGGCTCCACGCGCGCCGCCAGGCCCCGCTCCTCGGCCACCGCCTCCAGCACTCCCTTCAGGTCGAAGAAGGTGGCCCCCGCCTGCTGGGGCGGCTCAGTCCACCCCTGGCGCAGCGGCCCCGCCATCACCACGCCCAGCGCGCGCCGCTCCTCGATCCCCCCGTCCTCGCCTCCGCCGGACGCCCCGCCCGCACCGCTGGCCGCGGCGCGCTCCCGGCGGCGGAAGACCCGGCCGATCTCGAAGAGGTGGACCGCCTCCACCCCGCGGGAGCGGTTCACGCGCACCGCCTCCAGCAGGCCCGGGACGACCATCGTGCGCAGGTGGGTGAGGTCGGCCATGAGGGGGTTGAGGAGGGGCACGGCGGCGCGGGCCGGGTCGTCGGGGGGCAGGTGGAGCCGGTCGAAGACCTCCGGCGAGATCAGCGAGAGGGTCAGCGCCTCGCTGAGGCCGGCCCGGATGAGCAGGTCGCGCACCCGCGCCTCCCGCCGCACCTCCGGCGGGTAGCTGCCGGGCCGGGTCGGACCCACCGGCAGCGTCTCGGGGATGCGGTCGTAGCCGTAGTGGCGCGCCACCTCCTCGATGAGGTCCTCCTCGCGCTCCAGGTCGATGCGCCCGGGGGGCGGGGTGACCCGCAGGACGTCCCCCTGGACCTCCACCGTGCATCCCAGCCGGCGGAAGATCGCCACCACCTCGTCGCGCGGCGGCGCGATGCCGAGCAGGCGGGGGATGCGGGCGAGGCGCAGGGGGACGGGCTCCACCCGGGGCGGGCGCGGGTAGACGTCGAGGACGGCGCGCACCTCCCCGCCCGCCACCTCACAGAGCAACGCGGCGGCCCGCCGCGCCGCGTCCAGCACGAGGCGCGGGTCGACCCGCCGCTCGAAGCGGGCGCTCGACTCGGTGCGCAGCCCCAGCGCGCGCGCCGTGCGCCGGATGGCGGGGGCGTGCCAGCTGGCGGCCTCGAGCAGCACGGCGCGGGTGTCGGGGGTGATCTCGGTCTCCAGCCCGCCCATGATCCCGGCCAAGCCCACGGCGCGCTCGGCGTCCGCCACCACGATCGCCCCCTCCGGCAGCGTCCGCTCCACGCCGTCCAGCGTGACCAGGCGCTCCCCCGGCCGGGCCAGGCGGACGACGATCCGGGGGCCGGCCAGCCGGTCCAGGTCGAAGGCGTGCATGGGCTGGCCCTGCTCCAGCATCACGTAGTTGGTCACGTCCACGACGGCGTTGATGGCGCGCACGCCCGCCGCCTCCAGGCGCCGCACCATCCAGGGCGGGGAGGGCCGCACGCGCACGCCGGTGATGACGTGCGCGGTGAAGCGCGGGCAGCGGTCCGGCACCTCCACCGCGACGTCCACCTCGGCGCCCCCCGCGGCCAGGGGGAGGTCGGGGACGGCCGGCAGCGTGGGCTCCACGCGCAGCGCCGCCGCCACCTCGCGGGCGATCCCCACGAGCCCCAGCAGGTCGGGGCGGTTGCTGGCCACCTCCAGCACCAGCACCGGCTCGCCGGCGTGAGTCTCCACCGGCTCGTGCCCGAAGCCGAGCAGCGCCAGCCGCTCCATCAGCGCCTCCGGGGGGTCGGTGAGCGGCACGAGCTCGCGCAGCCAGGCGTAGGGGACGCGCATCGCCGCCGCCTCAGAACTGCCCCAGCAGGCGCAGGTCGTTCTCCCAGAAGAGGCGCAGGTCGGGGATGCCGAAGCGCACCAGCACGGTGCGGTCGGCGAAGCCGCCGAAGGCCAGGGCCGTGTAGCGCTCCGGGTCGATCCCCGCCATCTCCAGCACGCGCGGGTGGAACATCCCGCACCCGCCCAGCTCCAGCCACCCGTCCCCGTACGCCACCGCCACCTCCGCGCTCGGCTCGGTGAAGGGGAAGTAGGAGGGCTGGAAGCGCACGCGGGCCTGCGGCCCGAAGAGCTCCCGGCAGAAGGCCACCAGCACCCCCTTGAGGTCGGCGAAGGTCACCCCCTCGTCCACCATGAAGCCGTCGATCTGGTGGAAGACCGGCATGTGGGTGGCGTCCACGGGGTCGCGCCGGTAGCACCGCCCCAGGGTGACGATGCGCATGGGCGGGCGGCGCTGCGGCATCACCCGCGCGTCCACCGCCGTGCACTGCGTGCGCAGCAGCAGGCGGTCGGTGAGGTAGAAGGAGTCCTGCTCGTCGCGCGCCGGGTGGTCGGCGGGGATGTTCAGGCGCTCGAAGTTGAACGCCTCGCTCTCCACCTCCGGGCCCTCCACGACGTCGAAGCCCATGCGCACGAAGATGTCGCGCGCCTCCTCCAGCGCGGCGCGGAGGATGTGGGGGCGGCCGAGCCGCGGGCGGCGCCCCGGCAGCGTGACGTCCAGCCGCTCCGCCTCCAGCCGGCGCGCCAGCGCCTCCCGCCCCAGCGCCGCCGCGCGGGCGGCCAGCACCGCCTCCAGCGCCGCCCGGGCGGCGTTGAGCGCCTCCCCGGCGGCGCGGCGCTCCGCCTCCGGCAGGGCCGGCAGCCGGCGGAAGCAGTCGGCCAGCTGACCCCGCCGCCCCAGGTACGTGCGGCGCACCGCCTCCAGCGCCTCCGGGTCGGAGGCGGCGGCGATCTCGCGCTCGGCGCGCGCGCGCAGCGCCGCGATGGTCTCCATCAGGTCACGGACCTCCCGCACCGCAACGACCCCCCAGAAACGACGATCGCGCTTCCGTCCAGGGACGAAAGCGCGCGCTTCCGCGGTACCACCCGCTTCCCGCCGGCACACCGGCCGGCGGACACCTCGTGGCTCCGGTCACGGCGGAGCGCCGGCGGGACTACCCACGGCGCCGGGCACCCGGCACCGCTTCACCCCGCGGCTTGGGAGGGAACTTCCGGCCGGGACCGCCGCGGAGGCTTCCACCCGGCCCGGCCACAGCCCGGGCTGCGGCGGGCGCGGCCTCCGCTCTCTTCGCCCCGGGCCCGGACAGACGCCCGTCCACCCGCGCCCGAAGGCTCCCCGGCGGCCGTCAGGGACCCGGCCGTACTCTCTCCCGCATCGCCTGGCTGGTGCTGCCTCGCCGACTCAGTTCAGCGAGAGCTCGGCCACGAGCCCGCGCAGCAGGCGCCGGTAGGCCAGGTAGGCCCAGATCGACCCGGTGGACTCGAAGATGCGCCAGAACACCTCAGACGACCAGGTCATCCCCGCGCCGTGCACCTCGATGGTGGCGCCAGTATACACCGGGCCCCGGGGACTGACAACGCGCGCTCCCGCCCTCACCGGCCCGGTGGCGCCTCCCGGGCCGGCACAGGCGCGCGGGCGGCCGCTTCGTAGAGGACGAGGGCCGCCGCCACCGCGGCGTTCAGCGACTCCGCCCGGCCGTAGATCGGGACGCGCACCACCTGCGCCGCCTGCGCCCGCCACAGCGGGTCCACCCCCGCCCCCTCGTTGCCCACCACCAGGGCGAGCGGCCGGCGGTAGTCGGCCTCCCGGAACGCGACCGGCCCCTCCGGATCGAGGACCACCACGCGCACCCCGCGGCGGCGCAGCGCCTCCACCAGCGCCGGACCGTCGGCCTGGAGCACCGGCAGGTGGAAGAGGGACCCCATCGTCCCGCGCACGACCTTGGGGTGGTAGGGGTCGGCGCCGCCCCGCAGCAGCGCCACGGCGTGCGCGCCGGCCGCGTCGGCCACGCGGATGAGGGTCCCGGTGTTGCCCGGATCCTGGAGGCGGTCCGCCACCACCAGCAGGAGGTCGGGGCGGTCGAGGACCTCCGCAGGGGGCGGCGGGGGCAGGCGCACCACCGCCAGGATCCCCGGCGGGGTCTCCACGCCGCTCACCGCCGCCAGGACGTGCGGCGCCACCAGGGTCACCGGGATGCCGCGGGCCGCGGCGGTCTCGGCCGCCGCCCGGGCGCGCTCCCCGGCGTCCCCGGCCAGGAGCACGCGCTCGACGCGCGCGGCGGCCAGGGCCTCCTCCACCAGCCGCACCCCGTCCACCAGGAACTGCCCGGCCTCGGCGCGCCCGCGCCGCTGGTGCAGGCGGCGCAGCGCGCGGACGAGCGGGTGGCGGGTGGAGGTGATCACCCGGACCGGGCGGGGCCCATCGCGCCCGCGCCGGTCACAGCGCCTGCTCCCGCGGCGGTCACAGCGCCCGCTCCATCCGGCTCAGGCTCGTGTTCTCGCCGACCACGACGAGCACGTCCCCCTGCAGCAGCCGCTGGTCGGGGGCCGGGGCGATGAGCATCTGCTGGTCGCGGCGGACGAGCAGCACGTTCACCCCGAACCGCCCCGGCAGGTTGAGCTCCCCGAGGGTGCGCCCGGCCAACCGCTCGGTGACCTGGACCTCCTCCACGCGCAGGTTGGGGGCCAGGGCGAAGTAGTCGATGACGTTGGGCGAGGCTAGCTGGCGGGCCACCCGCACGCCCATGTCCCGCTCGGGGAAGATCACCACGTCCGCGCCCACCTTCTCCAGCACCCGCCCCTGGGTCTCGCTCCCGGCCTTGGCGATCACCCGCCGGCACCCCAGCTCCTTCAGCAGGAGGGTGGTGAGGATCGACTCCTGGATGTTGGCGCCGATGGCCACCACGACCGCGTCGAAGTTCGTCACCCCCACCGCCCGCAGCGCCTCGGCGTCGGTGGAGTCGGCCTGCACCACGTGGGTGACGTGGTCCTGCACGGCGCGCAGGCGCTCCTCGTCCTTGTCGATGGCCAGCACGTTGTGCCCCAGGTCGTAGAGCGTGCGGGCGACGCTGCTGCCGAACCGTCCGATGCCGATCACGGCGAAGTCGCCCATCCTCTCCTCCCTCCCCTCGGCCCCGCCTCAGCCGACGTAGATGGGCTCCTCCGGGTAGCGGAAGGGCAGCCGGCGCTGGCGGCGCGTCAGCCCGAAGGCCAGCGTCAGCAGCCCCACCCGGCCGGTGTAGACGGTCAGGATGATGATGCCCTTGCCGGCGGCGGTGAGCTGCGGGGTCAGGCCGGTGGAGAGCCCCACCGTGCCGAAGCCGGAGACCACCTCGAAGAGCGCCGGCAGGAAGTCCACCCGCTGCACCAGGCTGAGCAGGATGGACATGGAGACGACGAAGGCCACGCTCAGCAGCGCGATGGTCACCGCCTTGTAGACGATCACCGGCGGCAGCCGGCGGCGGAAGAGCACCGGGTCGGGGTGGCCGCGCAGCATGGCCAGGATCACCGCCATCGGGGCCACGAAGGTGGTGGTGTGGATCCCGCCGGCCGTGCCGCCGGGCGAGCCGCCGATGAACATCAGGACGATGATGAGCATGAGGGTGGGGTCGTAGAGCTGGCCGATGGCCACCGTGTTGAACCCGGCCGTGCGCGGGGTGACGCTCTGGAAGAAGGCGGCCAGGACCTTGCCGGGCCAGCCGAGCGGCCCGAGGGTGTGCGGGTTGGCGAACTCGAAGAGCAGCACCCCGGCGGTCCCCGCGGCCAGCAGGGCGGCGGTGGTGGCGAGCACGATGCGCGTGTGCAGGGCCAGCCGCCGGTCCCGGTTGGTCACGTCCTGCAGCACGCCGAAGCCCAGCCCGCCGAGGACGATGAGCGCGGCCAGCGTCAGGTTGACCGGGACGTCGGTGACGTAGGGGGTCAGGCTGCGGAAGCCGCCCAGCAGGTCGAAGCCGGCGTTGTTGAAGGCGGAGACGGCGTGGAAGACCCCCCAGTACAGCCCGCGGCCCAGCCCCTCGGTGGGGATCCAGCGGGCCGCCAGCAGCAGCGCCCCCGCCCCCTCGATGGCCAGGGTGACCAGGATGAGGGTCCGCGTGAAGCGCACCACCCCCCCGAGCTGCCCGTAGCTCACGCTCTCCTGGAGCAGGACGCGCTCGCGCAGGCCGATGCGCCGGCCCAGCAGCAGGGCGAAGAGGATGGTGGAGGTCATGTAGCCGAAGCCGCCGAGCTGGATGAGCCCGAGGATGACCAGCTCCCCGAAGGTGGACCAGTGGTCGGCGGTGTCGTAGATCACCAGGCCGGTCACGCAGGTGGCGGAGGTGGCGGTGAAGAGCGCGTCCAGGAAGGGCGCGGGGCGGCCGTCCTCGGTGGCCGCCGGGAGCATGAGCAGCACCGTGCCGACGAGGATGAGCCCGGCGAAGCCGACCAGGATGGTCTGCGCCGGGGAGAGGGTGATCCGGGCCAGCAGCGGGCGGGGGCGGAAGCCCGGCCAGCGCTCCCAGGGGAGGCGGCCGGCGCCGAGGGCGGTGGCCGTGGACGATCCGACCGGCGGTGGCGTGGGTGGAGAACCGGTGGAGGGGTGCGCCATGGCCGTTCCCCTGGGCCCCCGGCCCGGGCCCGGCCGCTAGCGGTCGCTCCCCTCCCTGGAGGCGGCCGGGACGGCCCCGTCGGGCGACCCCGCCTCGGCGGCGCGCGCGCGGGCCACCAGCGCGGCAAAGGCGGCCCGGTCGGTGGTGGCCAGCTCGGCCAGGACCTTGCGGTTCACGGCCACCCCGGCGCGGCGCAGCCCGGCGATGAACCGCCCGTAGGGCAGCCCCTCCTGGCGGGCGGCCGCGTTGATGCGCAGGATCCACAGGCGCCGGAAGTCCCGCTTGCGCAGGCGCCGGTCGCGGTAGGCCCGGGCCAGCGCCCGCATGACGTACTGGTTGGCCACCCGGAACCAGCGGGACTTGGCCCCGTAGTAGCCGCGCGCCAGCTTCAGGATCTTCTTGTGGCGGCGGCGCGTCGTCACGCCGCGCTTCACGCGTGCCATCGGTCCCTCACTCCTGCGGCGCCCCGGCCCGGCCGCGCCGGCCCTCCCGGCCCCGGCCGCGCCCCGGTCCGGCCGCGCCCCGCCGTCAGGCCCCGGGCAGGAGCCGGCGCACCCGGGCCTCGTCGGCCGGGTGGACGGGCACGCGCCGGCCCAGCGAGCGGCGGCGCTTCGGCCGCTTCTTCACCATCAGGTGGCCGCTCTGCTGGCGCCCGCGGGTCAGCCGGCCGGTGCCGGTGCGCCCGATCCGCTTGGCCGTCCCCTGGTGCGTCTTCGCCTTGGCCATACCGCCCCGGCCTACCCCGACTTGCGCGGGGAGAGGACCATGATCATGTTCCGCCCCTCCAGGCGCGGCTGGCTCTCGATGGTGCCCACGTCGGCCACCGACTCGGCCAGCCGCCGCAGGAGCATCTCCCCCACGCGCGGGTGCGCCATCTGCCGGCCGCGGAACCACATGGCCACGCGCACCTTGTGCCCTTCCTTCAGGAACTCGTGCACGTGCCGGGTCTTGACCGCGAAGTCCCGCTCCCCGATGTTGGGGCTCATGCGCATGCCCTTCAGGTCCCCGCCGCGCTGCTTGCGGTGGGCCTCGCGGTCCCGCTTGGCCTGCTCGTACTTGAAGCGCCCGTAGTCCATGATCTTGACCACGGGCGGGTTGGCGTGGGGAGCCACCTCGACGAGGTCGAGCTGCGCCTCCTGAGCGCGCCGGAGGGCCTCCTGCGTCGACATGATGCCGAGCTGTTCACCCTGTGTGCCGATCACCCGCACTTCGCGGGCCCGGATGCGCTCGTTGACCCTGGGCTGTCTGTCGATTCCGCTCGTCCCCTCCAGCGTCGGGCGACTCACCGCCCCCGTCTCCGGGCATGGCCCCGAATAGACAAGAGCGGCCGAGAGGCCGCCCACCGGTCGACCCCGACCCCTGGTCGAGACCGGGTGGAGTATAGCATCGGCCCTGGGGTGGGTCAATCGAGCGCAGCGGGAAAAACCCCCTGGGCGCCCGAAATGCCCTGAAGACGGGACGAGAATGGCACAGGCCCGCCTGGAGGGGACCCTGGACCGGCTCGGCCGACAGACCCTCCAGCTCCTCCACGAGACCGGCGCCGTCGCCCTGCTGCTGGGGCGGGCGGCCCGCTGGATCGGGCGGGGGACGCTGGAGTGGCCGCAGACCGTCCGGCAGATGGCGCGCGTGGGGGTGGAGTCGATCCCCATCATCCTGGTGACGGGGGCCTTCTCCGGGATGGTGCTCGCCTTCCAGACCACCCGGCAGCTCGTCCGGCTGGGCGGCCAGGGGTTCGTGGGCGGCCTGGTGAGCCTCTCCCTGGCGCGGGAGGCGGCTCCGGTCTTCACCGCGGTCACGGTGGCCGGGCGCATCGGCGCGGGCTTCGCCGCGGAGATCGGGACGATGGCCGTCACCGAGCAGCTCGACGCCCTGCGCGTCCTGGCCACCGACCCGGTGCGCTACCTGGTGGTGCCGCGCCTGCTGGCGGGGCTGGTGATGCTGCCGGTGCTGACGGTCTTCGCCAATGCCGCTGGGTTTGTGGGCGGCCTGCTCATCGCCGCCTCGGGGGGCGTGAGCCCGCCGGTCTACCTGGGCTCGGTGCGCCGCTTCCTCGACGCCTACGACCTGGTGAGCGGGCTGGGCAAGGCCGCCGCCTTCGGGGTGATCATCGCCCTCATCGGCGCCTACCGGGGCCTGGTCGCCGCCGGCGGCGCCGAAGGGGTGGGGCGGGCCACCACCGGCGCCGTCGTCACGGCCATCGTGCTCATCCTGGTGTGCAACTACTTCCTCGACCTGGTGCTCTTCTGAGGGCGATGGGCCGGAAGCTGACGGGAGCGATGGCGGAGCAGCGGACCGAACCGGCGGCGGGCGAGGCGATCCTGCAGGTGCGGGGCCTCACCAAGCGCCTGGGGGCGGTGGAGGCGCTGCGGGACGTGACCTTCACGGTGCACGAGGGGGAGAGCTTCGTCATCATGGGACCGAGCGGGGCGGGCAAGAGCGTCCTGCTGAAGCACCTGGTGGGCCTGCTCCGCCCCGACGCCGGGGAGATCGTCCTGTGGGGCCTGCCGGTGCACGACGCCGACGAGGCCACCTGGGACCGCCTGCGGACGCGCATCGGTGTGGTCTTCCAGTCGGCGGCACTCTTCGACTCCCTGACGGTGGGCGAGAACGTCGCCTTCCCGCTGCGCCGCCACCGCCGCCTGCCCGAGGCGGAGGTCCGCCGCATCGTGGCGGCCAAGCTGCGGCTCGTCGACCTGGAAGGGGTGGAGGACCGCTTCCCCGCCGAACTCAGCGGCGGCATGCGCAAGCGCGTGGGGATCGCCCGGGCGCTCGCCCTCGACCCCGAGCTCATCCTCTACGACGAGCCCACCGGCGGGCTCGACCCGCTCACCGCGCGTGCCGTCGACGCGCTGATCGCCCGGCTGCGCGCGCAGCTCGCCGTGACCTCCGTGATCGTCACCCACGACCTGGAGACCGCCTTCGGGGTCGGCGACCGCCTGGCGCTGCTCTGGGAGGGGCGCCTGGTGGCGGTGGGGCCGCCGCAGGCGGTGGCGGCCGACCCCCGCCCCGAGGTGCAGAGCTTCCTGGGGTCACGGCCGCAGGTGACCCGGCCGGCGGCGGTGGGGCCGCGATGAGCCCGGAGGCCCGGGTGGGGCTGGCCACGGTGCTGGCCTTCGTCCTGCTGCTCGGGCTCGTGCTCTTCCTGCGCGAGCAGGAGGTCATCCGGCCGCGGGGCATGACGCTGAGCATCATCTTCCAGAACGCCGCCGGCATCGAGGTGGGCGCGCCGGTGCGCATGGCCGGGGTCACCGTCGGCCGGGTGGTGCGCACCGACCTCGACCCCACCAACCAGGCGCGCGTCACCATCCTCGTCGAGCGCGGCGTGCGCATCCCCGAGGGGTCGCGCTTCCAGATCGCCATGACCGGCTTCCTCGGCGACCGCTTCGTGCAGATCACCCCGGGCCCGCCCAGCGCGCCGAGCCTGCCGGCCGGCATCGAGGTGCAGGGGGAGGAGCCCTTCACGGTGGAGGGCGTGGCGCAGCGGGTCGAGGCGCTGGCCGACCGTGCCCAGACCCTCCTCGACCACCTCAACGCGCTGGTGGGCGACCCGGCGCTGCGGACCCAGCTGCAGGCCACGCTGCGCAGCGCCGAGGCGGCCACCGTGGCCGCCCGCCGCGCGGCGGAGTCGGTGGAGCGCACCACCCGCCGCCTGGAAGGGCTGGTGGCGCGCGACGTGACGCTGGCGGCGGGCGACCTGCGCCGCATGAGCGCCACCCTCGCCGCCACCGCCGAGGCCCTCCAGGCCTTCGTGCGCCAGACGACCGGCGACGGGCAGCTCGCCCGGGACATCCGGGAGACCGCAGCCGCCGCGCGCCGCACCAGCCGGCGGGCCGAGCAGATGGCCGCGGACCTGCAGCGCGTGGTCAACCCCGAGAACGCCCGCACGGCACAGCGCACGCTGGAGGAGGCGCGGGCCACGGTGCAGGAGGCGCGCGAGGTGGTGCGGCGGGCCGGGGTGGTGGTGCAGCGGGTGCGCGGCGTGGTGGAGCGGGTGGGCGGCGCGCTGCCCGAGGGGCCCCTCACCCTGCGCACGCTGGCGCGGGTGGAGTACGACGTGTGGGTCGGCGGGCCCCGCGCCGGGCACGGCCTCACGCTGGCGGTCTTCCCCGACGCGCCCCGCTTCTACCGGCTGGGCCTGCACGACATCGGCGGGACGGGCGGCCTCGTCCTGCAGGTGGGGCAGCGCCTCTCCGCCGACCTGGCCTGGCGCGCGGGCGTCTTCGACTCCCAGGTGGGCGTGGGCCTCGACTACCGCCTGGGCCCGGCGTTGGGGGTGGGGCTGGACCTCTACAACGTCAACCAGCCGACGCTCGACCTCGTGGCACGCTACCAGGTGACGCCGGGGTGGCGGCTGTCGCTCGGTGCGCGCAACGTCCTGCGCCAGCCGTCGCTGCTGGTGGGGGTCGGCTTCACCTTCTAGCGCCGCCGCGCCGCCGGCCCCGGCGGCCCGCTGGTCCCGCCGGCGCCGCGGGTCTCCCGGCGCCGCCGCCTGCGGCTAGCCGGGCCCCTGCAGCTCCTCCTCCAGGATCTGCAGCGTGGCTTCGAGGGTCTTCACCCGCAGCATGCGGTCGGCCACCAGCCCTTCGGGGTCCTGGCTGCGGGCAAAGCGCTCCAGGATGGCCAAGTCGTCCAGGTCGTCCGGGTCGGGGGCGGCCTGCCCGCGCATCAGCTCCAGGTCGCGCCGGTAGCGGCCGATGGTGCGGCGCAGGTGGGCGAGCGTGGCGGCCGACGGTGCGGTGCGCCGCGCCGTCGGCGCCGGGGCCGGACGGCGCAGCTTGATGAGCCGCATCCGGGTGGCCGCCCCGGCGGTCTCCACCTCGACCTGGTCCGTCAGGCGGCGCATCAGGTGGACCCCCAGCTCGTCGGCGCCGTCCCCGGCCTCGACCGAGGCCAGGCGCCCCGGGGGCGGCGCCGAGCGCGTGGGGCGCTCCTGCTCCTCCACCTCCATCCGCAGCGCGGTCGGGTCCACCGCCAGGCGCACCGTCACCCAGGCGGTCCGCCCGCGCCGGACCACGCCGGCCACGGCCTCCGAGAGGGCCACCGCCGCCTCGAAGCGCTGCTCGACGGGAAACCCCGCCTCCTCCGCCAGCCGCTCCAGGACGCCGCGGAGGACGCGCAGGACGTGCGCCTCCGCCGGCAGGAGGAGCTCGACCACGGCGGTCAACGGCGGAGGCGCAGCGCGGAGGCGGTCGGCCATGCGGTGCGCCGGCGTGGCGAGGGGCGGGGGAGCCGATGGCGCCGGCGCGCGGCCCGCCCGGAGCGGACGCCGCAAAGAAAAGAGCACTGCGCATCGCAGTGCTCTGCCGAGTCGGAAGGTCCCGCCGCTAGCGCTTCTTGCGGGCGGCCTTCTTCTTCGGGGCGGACTTCTTGGCGGCCTTCTTCGCGCCGCTCTTCTTCATCGCCACGCGGCCAGTCCTCCTTTCGTGGGACGCTGTCTGACGTTGGAGAGATTCGCGGACGCGGGCCGATCTCCTGCTGCGCCCCTCACCCCGCCCGCATCACCGCGCGAAAGGCGTCCACCGCCATCCCGACGTCGTCCATGGTGACGTGGCGGTGCGTCACGAGGCGGAGGCGTCGCGGACCGAGCGCGTGGACGAGCACGCCGCGGGCGGCCAGCCGCTGGACGAGCTGCGGCGCGTCCGGCGCCTCCACCATCACCATGTTGGTCTGGACCCGTTCGAGGTCCACGTCCAGCCCTGGGATGTCGCGCAGTCCCCGGGCCAGCGCGCGCGCCGTGGCGTGGTCCTCGGCCAGGCGCGCCACCATCGTCTCCAGCGCCACGATGCCGGCGGCGGCCAGCACCCCGACCTGGCGCATCCCGCCGCCGAGGCGCTTGCGCACCTGGCGCGCCCGCGCCACCAGCGCGGCGCTCCCGCCGAGGAGCGACCCCACCGGCGCCGAGAGCCCCTTGCTCAGGCTGACCATCACCGAGTCGGCGCCGCGGGCCAGGCGCGCCGCCGGCACCCCCAGCGCCACCGCGGCGTTGAAGAGGCGCGCGCCGTCCAGGTGGACGCGCCACCCGCGCGCGTGCGCCGCCGCCGTCACCTCGTCCATCCGCGCCGGCGGCAGCACGGTGCCGCCCAGGAAGTTGTGGGTGTTCTCCAGGCAGAGGAGCACCGGCGGAGGCGCGAACGGTCCGCGCGGCAGCGCCTCCAGCTCCGCCAGGGTGGGGGCGCCGTCGGGGCCGTCCACCGGCCAGGGCACCACGCCGGCCACCGCCCCGATCCACCCGCTCTCGTTGATGTAGAGATGGGCGAGCCGCCCCACGACCACCAGGTCGCCGGGCGCCGTCTGCGCCAGCACGGCGACGAGGTTGGCCATCGTCCCGCTGGGGCAGAAGAGGGCCGCCTCCACGCCCAGCATGGAGGCGGCCAGCGCCTCCAGCCGCGCCACCGTGGGGTCCTCGCCGTAGACGTCGTCGCCGACCTCGGCGCGCGCCATCGCCTCGCGCATCGCCTCCGTCGGCTGCGTCACCGTGTCGCTGCGCAGGTCGACGGTGTGCGTCACGGCTCCTCGCCGGTCCCCACCCGCGCCGCCTGGTAGAGGCTGATGCCGCGGCCGGCCACGGCGGACCCGATGTAGGCCAGGAGGAAGAGCAGGACCCACTTCGCCACCGCCGCCACGATGAGCGGGGCGGTCACCCCCTCGCGGCCGGGCGCCTGCTGCAGCAGCCCGGCCTGGGTGAACTCGGCCAGGCCGCGGGAGAAGACGAAGAGCAGCAGCAGGATCCCGACCAGGAAGACGGCCAGGCCGAGCCACTTCCCCGTGGGGTCACCCTCGCGACGCCTCTCGATCATCCTCGCCTCCCTCTCCCGTCCGGGCCGCCGGCGGGCGCGGTGGAGGGTCCCCGCCCGCCCCGGCCCGCCGCGCCGGCGGCGCCACCCCCGTCGGACGCTCCCGGGCGCGCACGGGGCACGCTAGACCCGTGCGGCGCGCAGGGCGGTGGCGCAGGGGCAGTCGCGTTCGCGCGGGATGGCCGGGATCACCCGGAGGAGGAGCTCGCGCAGCCGGTCCAAGTTGGCGCGGAAGATGCGCACCACCTCCTCGGCCGTGACCGGCTGCGCCGTGGGGTCCCCCTCCACGCCGACATCATAGTCGGTGATGAGGGAGATGTTCACGTAGCACAGCTCGCGCTCGCGGGCCAGGGCCAGCTCGGGGTACTGGGTCATGTTGATGACCTCCCACCCCTGGGCGCGGTACCAGCGGCTCTCCGCCGCGCTGCTGAAGCGCGGTCCCTGGATGACCACCACGGTGCCGCGCTCGTGCAGCGGCAGCTCCAGCGCGCGCGCCTGCTCGATGACCACCCGGCGCAGCGTCGGGCAGTAGGGTTCGGCGAAGCTCACGTGGGTCGTCACCGGCCCGTCGTAGAAGGTGTCCCGGCGGCCGTGGGTGCGGTCGACGAACTGGTCGCAGATGACGAAGTCGCCCGGCCGCACCGCCGGCGTGAGGCTGCCGGCCGCGCAGGGGCCGAGGATGCGCTGTACGCCCAGCTGGGCCATGGCGGCGATGTTGGCGCGGTAGTTGATCATGTGCGGCGGGTACTGGTGGCGCCGCCCGTGCCGCGGCAGGAAGGCCACCCGCCGTCCGGCGAGCTCGCCCACGGTCACCACGTCGCTGGGGGGGCCGTAGGGCGTCTCCACCCGCACCTCCTCGGCGTCGCTCAGCAGCTCGTAGAACCCCGATCCTCCGAAGATGCCGATCTCCGCCTCTGCCATGCCTCCCTCCTCACGTCGCCGCCAGGAGCCGGTCGGCCAGGGGCGGCAGGATCGTCCCGGCCCGGCCGCGCAGCACCAGGGCGGCGTGGTCCAGGGGCGTGGGCTCCTGGTTGACGATGATCAGGCGCCCGCCGGCCTCCAGCGTCACCTCGGGCAGGGAGGCCGCCGGGGTGACCTGCAGGGAGGAGCCCACCACCAGCAGCACGTCGGCCCGGCGGCACAGGGCCTCGGCCTCGGCGTAGACGTCCGCCGGCAGGAGCTCCTCGAAGAGGACCACGTCGGGACGCAGGAGCCCGCCGCAGGCCGGGCAGACCGGCAGCGCCCCGCGGTCCAGGGCCGCCTCCAGCTCGGCGATGGGGCGCCGCGCCCCGCACGTGGCGCAGGCGGCGCGGTGCAGGCTGCCGTGCAGCTCCAGGACGCGCCGCGAGCCCGCGGCCTGGTGCAGCCCGTCCACGTTCTGGGTGATCACCGCCTGCAGCCGCCCGGCCGCCTCCAGCCGCGCCAGGGCCAGGTGCGCCGGGTTGGGGCGGGCGTCGCGCAGCAGCGCCAGGCGCCGCCGGTAGAAATCGTAGAAGGCCTGCGGCGCGCGCTGGAAGGCGCTCAGGCTGGCCACGGCCATCGGGTCGACGCCGGCCCACAGCCCGCCCGGGGAGCGGAAGTCGGGCAGGCCCGACTCGGTGCTCACCCCCGCCCCGGTGAGGGCCACGGCGTGGCGCGCCCGGTCGAGCAGCCGGGCCGCCGCCTCCACCGCCGCGTCAGCGCTCATGGTCCGCGACCGTCGACCGTCCGGGCGCGTCCGGGCCCGCGTCGGCCGCCGCGCCCTCGTCCTCCTCCCACGCCGCCGGCCCCCACACCTCCAGGTCGCCGGCCGGCGTGAAGCGCCACGGGACGGTGCGCCCCAGCGTCACGCCCTCGACATCCTGCACCTCGGCCGCCACCGCGGGCGAGACCCACAGCCGCTCCAGGTGCAGGGTATTGGGGATGCGCACGATGCGGACCGCGGCGGGGTCATGGAGCCCCAGCGTGCGCACCGCCACCGCGATGGCCGCCCGGTCGGAGGGGGCGACCAGCGGCAGGAAGACCCGCTCCAGATAGGTGGAGACGATGGCGTTCAGGTAGGTGGCCCCGAAGTCGATCGCCTCCGCCAGCCGGCGGGTGACCACGTCGGCCAGCCCCACGCCCTGGGCGTTGCCCTCGGAGGCGTCGGCCAGCCGCAGCGCCACGATGCGGCGCACCCGCGGCGAGGGCGGGTCGGGGACCTCCCGGTGGCGCCACCGGCCGATGACGTTCACGTCCATCCCGGTCCCGCTGAAGGTCTTCCCCATCTCGTCGACCACCAGCACGTCGATGGCGTCCACCGGCAGGCGCGGCATCCAGGCCCGCGCCTGCGCGAAGAGCGCGGGCTCCCGGGCGGCGATGGCGCCGGGCGGCAACACCTCGACGCGTGCGGTCTCGTCGTAGGCGTTCTCCAGGATGGCCACCCCGGCCAGCACCCGGCCGGTGGCCACGAGCGCCGTCGCCACCTCCGTGATGGCGCGGGGCATCTCGCCCGCGCCCAGCCGGTGGAGCTGGGCGGCCCCCGGTGCGTTGCCGAGCCCCACCGCCAGCATCTTCAGCAGGCCGCTGCCGATGGGGTCGCGGAAGGCGGTGTGGGGCTTCACCCGGTTGACCGCGACGAGCCCGTCGCAGGCGGCGGCGTGCGCGTCCAGGTAGACGGTGTAGCCGGAGGGGGTGCGCCCGAGCTCCACGACCTCGGCCCCGCTCAGCACCGGGGCGCCCATGGTCGCCTCGGTGATGCCCAGGTGCGCCAGCACCCGCCGCTTCCCCTCGGCCGTGCCGCCGCCGTGGCTGCCCATGGCCGCCACCACCACCGGCTCGGCGCCCGCGGCGCGCAGCGCCTCCAGCACCCCCTGGAGCACCGGCACGATGTCGCGGATGCCGCGGCTCCCCGCGGTGACCCCCACCCGCCGGCCGCGCAGCGGCGGCAGGAGGCGGGCCAGCCCCTCCCGGGCCGCCGCCCGCGGGTCCTCCAGGCGCGGCCGGGGGAAGCGCTGCCGGACCGCCACCATGGGCGGCAGGACCACCTCGGTGTCGAAGGGCAGGGTCTCCGGGAAGCGCAGGGTCAGAGGGCGACCTCGAAGAGGTGGACGATGTCCTCGCGGCGGGTGCGCCGCGGGTTCACCAGCACGTTGCCGCTCTTCATGGCGTCGTCGGCCATCGCCGGGATGGCGTCGGCAGTGACCCCCAGGTCGCGCAGGCGCTCGGGGATCCCCAGGTCCCGGTTGAGGCGCCGCACCGCCGTCACGGCCGCTTCCGCCGCCTCGCGGGGCGAGAGCCCCGCCACCGGCTCCCCCAGCGCCTCGGCCAGGCGCGGGTAGGTCTCCAGACAGGCGATGAGGTTCCAGGCCATGACGTGCGGCAGGAGCACGGCGTTGGCCAGCCCGTGGGGGATGTCGAAGTGGGCGCCGAGCGGGTGGGACATGGCGTGGACGTTGCCGAGCCGCGTGCGGGTGAAGGCCAGCGCCGCCATGGTGCTGGCCAGCAGCATCTCCGTGCGCGCCGGCAGCGCCCCCGTGGCGTAGGCCGGGCGCAGGGCCCGCCCCACGAGGCGGACCGCCTCCAGGGCGAGGGTCTTGGCGATGGGGTGATAGGCGGTGTTCACGTAGCACTCGATGGCATGGGTGAGCGCGTCCATGCCCGTGGCGGCGGTGACCGCCGGCGGCAGCGACAGGGTGAGGGCCGGATCGCACACCGCGGCGCGGGGCAGGACGTGGGGGCTGCCCACCGTCATCTTGAAGCGGCGCTCCCGGTCGGTGATGACGGTGAAGACCGTCACCTCGCTGCCGGTCCCGGCGGTGGTGGGCACGGCCACCACCGGCGCCGCCGGGCCCGGGACCTTGCCGATCCCCTCGTAGTCGCGCACCGACCCCCCGTGCACCACCAGGACCGCGGCCATCTTGGCCACGTCCATGGCGCTGCCGCCCCCCACGCCGACCAGCAGGTCGCAGTCGCCGCGCCGGTAGGCCTCGACTGCCCGCTCCACCGTCTCGATGCTGGGGTTGGGCTCGACCTCAGCGAAGGTCTCGACGTGGTCGACGGCGGCCCCCAGCGCGTCCACCACCCTGGCCAGGATCCCCGCGGCGGCCACCCCGGGATCGCTCACCACCAGCGGCCGCCGGCCGTAGGGCGCCGTCACCTGCCCCAGCCGCTCGATCACCCCGGCGCCGAAGAGCACCTCGGTCGGCGCGGAGAAGACGAAGGGCTCGGCCGGGAGGGTCACGGTCGGAGAGTTCGCCTGCCGGCCCGCCACCGCCTCCCGGGCCCCCCGCTTCTTCCCAGAGCCTCTCCCACCACGGTGTACGCGGCGCTATGCCGTCGGTGGCGCGCCGCGCCCCTCCTCCTCCCCCCGCCCCTCCTCGCCGCCCTGCTGCTGGCGCAGCCGGGCGATGTACAGGCGCGCCGCCTGCTCCATGCTGGCCCGCCGCAGCGCCGCCTCCTCGGTCTCGAAGACGCGCCACCGGTCCGCCGCGTCGTACTCCAGGTCCTCCGCCGCCGGCGGGGCCGGCCGGCGCCGCAGCCAGGCCGCGGTCAGCGCGCCGGCGCGGCCCAGCCACTCCCCCACCACCGGGAGCCGGCGCCAGGTGACCTCCCCCAGGAAGAGCGCGAGCGCCGCCGCCGTGAGCCAGGGCCACGCCGGGCGCGGGTGCGCCGGGCTGCCCGGGACCGGCGCCAGGATCTCCTCCACGCCGCCCAGCGACCGCACGCCCGCCCCCTCGACCAGGCGGCCGACCGCTCCGGGCGGCTGGGGGCGCAGGTCCGGCGGGTAGGGGACGGCCACGTACCGCCGCACCACCCCCAGCCGCTGCGCGCCGCGGCGCACCGCCACCGTCACGACGGTGAGCCCCGGACCGCGCGCGGGCAGCGACCCCTCGTAGCGGCCCGGGGCGGTCTGCGGGAGGAGGTGTGCGACGGGCGCCGCCGCGGTGGCCGGGTCGCCACCGAGCCGCGCCTCGACCTGCAGGTCGGTGCGCAGCGTGCCGTCGGGCGCGCGGGCGTCCACGACCACGTGCACGTGCCGGTCGTCGGCGCGGACCGCCACCTCGGCCGGCTCCCCCGCCGTCCCCATGGCCCAGCGCACCGCGCGCGACCAGAAGCGCGCCGCCTCGGGCCAGCGCACCCACTCCACCGCCCAGCGCGGCCGCGCGTCGGAGGTGAAGGCCAGCGCGCGCCCCAGCCCGTACTGCCAGGTGGCCAGCAGCGGGTCCTCCTGCGGCGTCACCAGGTGCAACGTGGCGGCGGGTTTGGGGGCGGTGGCCACGTAGCCGCGCAGCGGCGGCGGGGTCAGGCCGCGCAGCAGCGGGGAGTCCGGCGCGGCCACCGGCCGCGTCCGCTCCTCGACGAGGTAGGCCCGGGTGGCCAGCAGCGCCTCGGCCGTGAAGATCTGGGGGATGGAGTAGAGGTCGCGGGTGACGTAGCTGCGCCCCCGCCCCCACGCCGCCAGGTTGCGCATGAGCGCCCGGTCGGCGTCGGCGCCGATGGCCACGCTGCTCACCGTGATGCGGTCGGCGCGCATCTGCCCGACGATGCGCTCGAAGTCCCCGGGCTCGGTCTGCCCGTCCGAGAGGACGATGACGTGCTTGATGCGCGCGCGGGCCCCGCGCAGCGCCCGGTGGGCCTCGCGCAAGGCCGGGGCCATGTTCGTGCCGCCGCCGGCGGTGAGGCGGCTCACCAGCTGCAGGATCCGCCCGCGGTCGCGCGCCCGCGTGGGGCGGACCAGCCAGCGCGGCTCCTGGTCGAAGGCCAGGACGCCGATGAGGTCCTGCTCGCCCAGCAGGTCGATGGTGGCCTGCGCCGCCTCCTTGGCCAGCTCCACCTTGGGCGTCTCCGGCCCGAAGCTGCCCATGCTGCCGGAGGCGTCGATGACCAGCACCAGCGCCAGCGAGGGCAGCGCCACGCGGTGGCGCACGTCCATGCTCACCGGCAGGGCCGCCTCCAGGTCGGTCCCGGCGTACCCGCCCACCCCGAAGGCGTGCGGCCCGCCCACCGCCACGAGCCCGCCGCCGGCCGCCGCCACGTAGTCGTGCAGCGCGCGCATCTGCGGCGGGGAGAGGCGCGTGGCCGGCACGTCGTCCAGCACCACGGCGGCATACGCGGTCAGGCCCGCCGCGTCGGCGGGGAGGGCCTCCGGCGGGACGGTGCGCACGCGCAGGCCCTGGGCGGCCAGCCAGGCGGGCAGTGGCCCGGGCTCGCCGGCCACGTACAGCACCGCGGGCGGGCCGGTCACGGCCACGGCGGCGTGGCCCCGGTTGTTCTCCTCGCGCGCGTCGGGCGCGGCGCGCACCTCGGCGGTGTAGCGCACCACGCCCGGCCCGCTGGCCGCGTGGGGGAGGCGCCAGACGCTCCGCCCGGCGGGGATGGGCACGGCGCGCCGCCACACCTCCCGGCCGTCGGCCCACAGGCGCACGGTGCCGGAGGCCGCCGCGGTGCTCTCCACGGCCACCTCGACCGTGTACCGTTCCCCCGGGTGGACCGCGGCCGGCACGCGCACCCCCTCCACCGCCACGTCCGCGTCGACGCCGCCGGTGAGCGGGACCACGCCCACCTCGACGCCGGCCAGGCGCGCCCGGGCCACCGCCGCGGCCACCGCGCCGGCGGTGTCCTGCCCGTCGGTGAGGAGCACCACGCGGCGGTGCCCGGCCGGCGGCAGCACGGTGAGGGCGGCGCGGATGGCCGCGCCGATGTCGGTGCGGTCGGCTTCGGCCGGGAGCGGCAGGGGGAAGCGCGGCTTGGCGGTCAGGCCCTCGGCCACGCGCGCGCTGCCGGCGAAGGTGACGACCCCGAAGCGCGTCCCCGGGCGGGCGGCGGCCGCGACCCGCCGCATCAGGCCCAGCGCACGCTCCCGGGCTTCATAGGGGACGCTCCGGGAGAGGTCCACGGCGAAGACCACGGCCAGGTCGCTGCGGCCGCTCGCCACCTCGACGCCGGCCAGCCCCAGCACCAGCAGCGCCACCACCACCCAGCGCACCGCGTGCAGGGGGCGCGGGCGGCCGCGGGCGCGGCGCGGCGGCGGGGGGAGGCTGCGCCGCCACAGCAGCCACTCCACCGCCAGGAGGAGGACGGCCGCCGCGAGCAGCGGCGCCCACACCTCCACCCGGCGTGTGGCGGCATCCCGCGCCGTCCCGCCGGGCGGCGCGGGCGGGGCGCGCAGGTCGGACTCCTCCCCGCCGGGGCGCGTGACGACCAGCGCCCGCTCCCATCCCTCCCCGCGCACCCGGTAGACGCCGGCGCGGTCGAGCGCGGGGAGGGCGAGCACGCCATCGTGAGCCCGCACGGGGGTGCTGCGGCCGTCGGGCCCGACCAGCAGGACGGGCCCCGGGACCGCCGGCAGGAGCGGCGCCTCGCCGGCGGGCACCACCACCGGCCCGGCCAGCCACTCCACGGCGTTGGCCAGGAGGAGCGGGAAGGCCGGCGAGAGCGGCAGGTCGGAGCGCGCCAGGTCGAAGGGGACGAGGAGCACGCGGCGCGCGCCGTCCTCGAAGAGCCACAGGAGCGGCACCTGCCCCTCGGCGAGGACCTGGCCGCCGCGCGGGCGCAGCACCGCGGCCTCATCGACCCGCGTCCCCACCAGGTCCACGGCCTGCAACAGCGGGTGGCCCTCCTCCGCCCGCGTGACGACCAGGCCCTGCGCGCGCCCGGTCCGGCTCACCGGCAGCCCCTCGGGGACGGTCCCGACGACGATGTAGCGCCCGGGCGGCAGCGCCAGGGGGGGCGGGCGGTCGAGGACGACCAGGTCGAAGGCGCCCCACGCCGCGGGGTCCGCGCGCGGGGCCCGGCGCACCTCCCGCACCGGGAGGGCGTCCAGCGCCGCCTCCAGGAACGGGTTGCCGGAGCTCACCAGCAGGACGCGCGGGCGGAGGGCGTCCCCCACCACGACCTCCGCCGCGTCGTCGGCGGGGAGGGCGTCCCCCAGCGGCCGCCCGTCGGGGGCGCGCACGGCCACGCGCACGACCCCGTCGCTGCGCGCCGCCCACACGCGCACGGCGCGCTCCTCCGGCCGCAGCACCAGCACCGCCGCGGTGGCGGCGCCGTCGGGCCACGTCGCCTCCACCCGCACCCGGCGCGGCTGCGCGCCCAGGTTGGCCACCTCGACGAGGAGCGCGTCCTGCCCGTCGTCCCCCACGCGCACCGTCGCCCGCGTGACGGCGACGTTGGGAGCGGGCGTCCCCACCTGGTGGACGGTCACCCCCGGGGTGGCCGGCCAGGGGCGGTCGGTGAAGAGGACGACCTGCACGGCCCGGCCCTCGGCGCGCTGCGCCGCCGCCAGCTCGACCGCACCCTCGAGGTCGGCGCGCCCGTCGGTGGGGCGCAGGCGGCGCACCGCCGCCGCGAGCGAGGGGACGTCCCGCGACAGGTCGTGCACGATCCGGGGGCGCGGGCCGGCCGCCACCACCATCGCCGGCCGCCCGCTCCCGCCCCGGGCCAGCAGCGCCAGCGCCTCGGCCTGCGCGCGGGCGAAGCGGCTGGGAGGGACGTCGGTCGCCTGCATGCTGAGCGAGGTATCCAGGACGAGCACCAGGGCCGGGCCGGCCGCCCCGGGCAGGGTCAGGGAGGGGCGGGCCAGCGCCAGCGCCAGCAACGTCACGGCCAGCACCTGCAGCAGCAGGAGGAGGCTGCGCTCCAGCCGGCGGACGGGGAAGCGCGTCTGGAGGTCGCGCACGGCGTGCTGCCAGAAGAGCACGCTGCTGACCACCCGCGCCTCCCGCCGCGCCCGCAGCATGTGCAGCAGCACGAGCAGCGGGACGGCCAGCAGCAGCCACAGCGCCGCGGGCGCCCCCAGGGTCACGCGATCAGCCCTCCCAGGCGCAGGTAGCGCAGGATCAGGTCGTCGAAGGGCACCGAGGTGGTGGCCCGCAGGTACTCGATCTGGTGGCGCCGGCAGCACGCCTCCACCTCGGCCAGGTAGCGGTCGCGGGCGCGGGCGTAGGCGGCCAGGGTGGGGCCGTCCACCGTCACCTCCACCGCCCGTCCCGTCTCGCTGTCCACCAGGCGCAGCTCGCCCGTCTCGGGCGGCGCCAGGTCCTCGTCGCTGACGATGTGGACGACGAAGAGGTCGAACCGGTGGTAGCGCAGCAGCCGCAGCCCCTCCTCCAACCCCTCCGGCAGGAGGAGGTCGGAGAGGAGGACGGCCAGCCCGCGCCGGCGCGTGCGGTGGACGTACTCGCGCATGGCGGCGGCCAGGTCGCTGGGCCCCTCGGGGACGAGGCGGCCGAGGAAGCGGAAGAGGTGGAAGACGTGGCTGCGCCCGCGCCCGGGCGCCAGCACGGGCCCGATGCGGCTGTCGAAGGCGGCGACCCCCACGCGGTCGAGGTTCACGAGCCCGATGTAGCCGAGGGCCGCCGCCACGCGCACGGCGTAGTCCAGCTTCGCGGGCGCCGGCGGGGCCGTCCCCGCGGCACGCCCGTCGGCGCCCGGGGCGCCCGTCCCGCGCGGGAACCCCATCGACCGGCTGCGGTCCACCAGCAGGTGGACGTTGATGTCCTCCTCCTCGCTGAAGAGCTTCACGAAGAGGCGGTCCAGGCGCGAGTAGATGTTCCAGTCGATGTACCGGTAGTCGTCCCCCACCTGGTAGGAGCGGTAGTCGGCGAACTCCACCCCCCGCCCCAGCGTCACGGAGCGGCGCTCGCCGCGCACCCCGCTGCGGACGAGGCGGCGCGCGACCAGGCTGAGCCGCTCCAACCGCCGCAGGAAGTCGGGCTCGAGGAGGAGGTCGGCGGCGGGGGGCACGGCGGCGGCGGGCGCGCTAGACGCGCGCGCCCAGTTCGGGGACCTCCTCGAGCACGTTGCGCACGACGTCGTCGGGGTCGATGCCCTCGGCCTCGCCCTCGAAGTTCAGGATGAGGCGGTGGCGCAGCGCCGGCAGCGCCAGGGCGCGCAGGTCCTCGAAGGCCACGTTGGTGCGGCCGTGCACCAGCGCCCGCACCTTGCCCGCCAGCAGCAGCGCCTGCGCCCCCCGCGGGCTCGCGCCGTACCGCAGGTAGCGCCGGGCCATGGAGGCGGCGCCGTCGGCCTCCGGGTGGGTGGCCCGCACCAGCCGGGCCACGTACTCCTTGACGTGGCTCGCCACCGTCACCTCCCGCGCCAGCGCCTGCATCGCCAGCACGTCGGCGGCCGTGGCCACCCGCGCGGGCGTGGGCACCGCCGGGCCGGTGGTGCGGTCGAGGATCGTCACCAGGTCGCGCGGCGTGGGGAAGGCCACGCGCAGCTTGAAGAGGAAGCGGTCGACCTGCGCCTCCGGCAGCGGGTAGGTGCCCTCCATCTCGATGGGGTTCTGGGTGGCCAGGACGAAGAAGGGCTCCTCCAGCGGGTAGTGGACGCCGGCGGCGGTGACGGCGTGCTCCTGCATCGCCTCCAGCAGCGCCGACTGGGTCTTGGGGGTGGCGCGGTTGATCTCGTCCGCCAGCACGATCTGCGAGAAGATCGGCCCGCGCTGGAAGTCGAAGAAGCGCCGGCCGGCGGCGTCCTGCATCACCACGTTGGTGCCGATGATGTCCGCCGGCATGAGGTCCGGGGTGAACTGGATGCGCGAGTAGCGCAGGTCGAGGGTCTGCGCCAGCGTCCGGACCAGCAGCGTCTTGCCCAGCCCCGGGACGCCCTCCAGGAGGACGTGCCCGCCGGCCAGCATGGCGATGAGGACCTCCTCGATGAGCGCCTCGTGGCCGACGATGACGCGCTGCACCTCGCGGCGCAGCCGCTCGAAGGTCTCGAGGAAGGTCTCGGGCGTCATGGCCTAGCGCTGCGCCAGCCGCTCGAAGTAGCGGCGCACCGCCGCGCGCCGGTCCGCCGGCACGCGCACCCGCGCCAGGTACGCGTCGGCGCGCCGCACCACCGCCGCGGTGACCCGCACCAGCGGCGTCCGCACCCGCGTCAGGCGCGCCGGCCCCACCAGCTCCCCGCTCTGCACGTCGCCCGTCCCCTCCTGGCCGCGCACGCGGCTGCGCGCCCTGGCGGCGTCCAGCCGCCGGGTGGGGGCGCCCAGCTTCTCCTCGACGCTCCCCCGCCCCGGCTGCACGCCCTCGTGCGGCCCCTCCGCCGGCTCCGCGCCACCCTCGCCGCGCGGGGCCGCGCGCTCCCCGCCGGGGGCGCGCGCCGGCGGGTCCACCCGGGCCGCCTGCGGCGACTCCTCTTCCGGCGCCGCACCGGGGCCCTGGGCGATGCGCTCCGCGCTCGCGGCCACCTGGCGCTGCGCCTGGCGCAACGCCTCCTCGTCCGCGGTCAGCGCCTCCAGCCCCTCCAGCTCCTGGAGGGCCTCGGTGAGCGCCTGCCCCGCGCCCACCACGTCGCCGCGCTCGGCCTGGCGGCGCGCCTCCTCCACGCGCCGCCGCGCCTCGGCGGGCAGCTCCCCTTCTCCCCCCTGCGCCAGCTCGCCGAGGCGCTGGAGGAGGTCGCCGCGCGGCTGCTCGCCCTCCGGCGTCTGGGCCAGCCGTGCCGCCAGCTCGCGCAGCTGGCGGACCTGGCGCTCCAGGCGGTGCTGGGGACGGAAGAGGTCGGCCGGCACGTCCGGCGGCGGGCGCAGCGCCCCGCGCTCCTCCAGGCGCTCCTGCACCTGGCGCCGGGCCTGCTCCAGCCGGGCCTCCAGGGCGCCCAGCCGGGCCAGGGCCTCGGGACGGGTCACCCGCTCCTGCTGCAGGCGGCGCGCCACGTCGCGCACCTCCGGGGCGGCCCGGCGGGCCTCGGGGATGCGCTCGGTGCGCGCGCGCTGCTCCAGGCGCCGCGCCGCCTCCTCCAGACGACGCCCCTCGCGGCGGATCTGCTCGGCCACCCGGTGCGCGGGCGTGCCGGGCACGGTGATCCCCGGCAGGACCACCGCCGCCGCCACCGCCGCGGCGACCAGGACCGCCGCCCGCCGCGTGCCGGGTGGCGTCCGGCGCGGGAAGGCCGCGGCCACGTCGACGTGGCGCGCCGCCTCCGTGGCGTCCTCCAGGGTGCGCCCGGCGAGCGTGGTCCGGCGCGTCCGTCCGGCCACCAGTTCCAGCGCGGTGCTGGTGCGCTCGCGCAGCCCCAGCCAGCGGTCGGCCCATCGCGCCACCGCCACCGCGTCGCCCACGGGGAGGAGCAGCCCGGCCAGCCACGCCAGCAGCGCCGCCCCCAGTCCTCCGGCCAGCACCGCCAGCCCGGAGAGGTCGAGGGCCACCACCGTGCGCAGCAGGGTGACGACCAGCGACGCGCCCGCGGCCACGGCTGTCGTCTGCACCATCCAGTCGAGCGCCCGCCGCCGCGCCACCGCCCAGCGCACCCGGCGCAGCAGCCGGCGCAGGGGGAGCGGCACGTCGCGCGCGGTCGGGCCGGTGCCCCTCAGCGCGTCCACGCGGCCACCTCCCGGCGCGCCGCCACCACCGCGTGCGCCATCAGCCACCCCGTCACCGGGAGCACCAGCGCGTACGCCGCCGTCCCCACCAGGACCACGCGCACCTCCCCGTCGACGGCGGCCCGGGCCAGCCGCAGCGGGCTCACCGCGACACCCAGCGGGTCGAGCCGTCCGAGGGTCAGGGGGGCGGTGAAGAGCAGGGCGAGCAGCGCCCAGTGCACGAGCGTGCGCGCCAGATCGCCCGGCACCGCGGCGGCCAGCCAGGTGCCCACCGCGCCCAGCGCGGCCAGCGCCATCCCCACGCTCAGGCAGGCCAGCGCCAGGCCGCGCGGGACGTCCGGCGCGGCGAAGAGGAGGAGGGGCAGGGTGCAGAGCAGCAGCGCCGCCGCGGTGAGGAGGGCCGTGCCCACCTTGCCCCAGGCGATGGTGCGCGGGGAGAAGGCGGTCGTGGCCAGGTCGGCGAGGGCCTTCTCGCCCTCCACGGCGATCTCCCCGATGGCGAAGGCGGAGGCGAGGTAGACGCCGCCCACCGCGCAGACGGCCAGCAGCGCGCGCAGCAGGCTCCGGTCGTGGAGGGGGAAGACGCGCGCCGGCTCGGGCAGCAGCGCGCCCGCGACCAGCAGAGCCAGCACTGCCAGGTAGACGCGGAGACTCCAGGCCACCCGGCCCGAGGCCAGGCGCGCCCGGAGGTCTCCGCGGGTGACGGGGTTCAGGATGCCTATGGCCCGCCGCGACGTGCCGGGATCAGCGGGAGCACCAGCAGGCGCGGACCCGCCGCCTCCGCCCACCCCAGGGCGCCGCTGCGGTCGTGCAGCCACGCCACCAGGGAGGCGGTGGGAGTGATTATAGCATCGCGCTCCAGGCGCCTGAGGAGCCACGCCCGCAGGCGCTCCTCCGCTCCCGTCGCGCTCTCCACGTCGGGGATGTCGCGCCACCCGTCGGCGGTGATCGCGGCGCGGTCCCCCGCCAGGCGCACCGGACGCACCTGGCCGCCCTGTGCGATCATCGCGTCGCGCAGCTCCACGCCGGGTGGCCGGCGCACCAGCACCTCGGCGCCCTCCAGCGTGGGCCGGAAGACGCCGGCCAGCGGCAGCGCCCGCACCGCGCTCAGCCAGACCAGCGCCGGCCGACCGCCGTCCGGCACGGTCAGGCGCTGCCCGGCCAGGTCGAGCGTGCTCTCGGGCGCGTCGACCGCCTCGCCGAGCGCGTCGTCGGGGAGCGGGAAGGTGGCCGGAGCGCCGGCCGGGGCGCGCATCACGGCGGTCAGGCGCACGCGTTCCGCTGTCGCCACGTCTCCAGGGCCGCCGGTTCCCGCCCCGCGTCCTCCCGCGCCGGCGCCGCCACCGGGCCCGCCGCCGCCACCGACCGGCGGGGGCAGGCCTTCCACCACCAGCGCCTGCACGGGCGCACGCACGATCCCCCGCACCATCGACCCGCCCGCCCACCCCAGGAGCAGCCACGCGGTCACCGCGGCGGCGGATGCCACCATCCCCGCCGGCCCGCGGCGGACCATGCGGAGCAACGGTCCCACCATGGCGACGTAGGCCCCCAGGGCGAGGAGCACGGCGAGGCGCCATCCGGCCGGCAGGTCGGGCGCCGACGGCACCAGGTCGAGGAGGCGCCGGTCGACGAGCGGCGGAGTCGGCGCTGTGGCGAGCGCGCCCTGCCAGGCGGCGACGGTGAGGGGGTCGGGTCTCGGCGCAAAGGGGTCGGAGCGGATCAGGGCCACATGCCCCCGTCCGTACTCACCGCGCCACTCCCCGCTGCGCGCGTGGACGGGAAAGAGCGGGGCAAGGACCGGGCTGCGCGCCGGCCCGTCCGCCCCCGGCGGTGCGGCCACCAGCAGCCGGCCGCCCGTGGCCACCCACGCCTGCAGGGCCTCCACCTGCGCCGGGGAGAGGCGCGCCGCCTCCAGGTCCCGCACCACGACCGCGTGCACCCCCTCGTAGAGGTGCCACCGGTCGGGCAGGTCCTCTTCCTCGAGGTAGGCCACCGCCGCGCGCAGGTCCGGCGGGAGGAGCGGCTCCAGGCCGGCGGGACGGGCGCTCAGGGCCAGCACCACCGTGGGGGCTACGCGGACCCGGTCGAGCGGCAGCCGCCAGGCGGCGCGTTCGCGGCCATCCCGGTCGAGCAGCCGCACCACCACCGGCTCCCGCCGGTCGCGCAGGATGACGGGCACCGCCACCCGGGCCGGCTGCCCCGCCGGGGCGCGCACAGCCACGCGCACGCGGTGCAGCGACGCCGGCCGCCGCGCACGGAGGAGGACCTCCAGGGTGCCGTCGAGGTCGGAAGGGGCGTGGAGGGAGACGACCAGCGGGACCCAGGCGTCGAGGACGACGGTGCCGTCGAAGCCCAGGCGGAAGTCGGCGGCGACGGATTGGGCGGGCAGCCCCTGTGCCGCCGCGCCGTGCCGCGCCGCTCCCGGCGCCGCGTCGTGCGCAGCCCCCTCCCGCGCTGCCGCCGGTCCCGCCGCCCAGCCGCAGAGGCAGGCCAGGAGCAGGCCGGTGCCGGCGAACCGCCGGCGGAGGGACAGGCCGGGCTGGGAGCGGTCAGGACTTGGCGGTTTCGGCGGGTTTCCCACCCGCCTCACCCGAGGAGGCCTTCGTCCCCTCCTCCTGCTTGCCGTCCTTCCCGTCTCCCGATGTCCCGCCGGACGTGCGGCGGCGGTAGTCGGTGGTGTGGAATCCCGGCCCCTTGAAGATCAGGCCCACCGAGCTGTAGACCTTGCGGCTCGGCCGCCCGCAGGTGGGGCAGGCGGGCGGCGGGGCTCCGACCGGCTGGTAGAGGTCGAAGGTGTGGTTGTTCTCGCAGCGATACTCGTAGATCGGCATGGCCACACACCGGACCAGGCGGAAAACCGGCGCGCCTGCGGGGAAGCGGCGAGCGCCGGGAAGCCGTGTTGTCCTACCCGGAAAGCTTAGGGAGACCCCGGGGGAGTGTCAACGCGGACGACCGGACAGCGGTGCGAGGGAGAAGGACCGGAGAGCCTGCCGTGTGGGAAGATGGTGACGGCCATGGCGAGGCGGGTCGCAAGCGGCTCGACTACCTCGACGTCGCCATCCGGACGGTGCGGGCCTGGGAGGACTTCAGGCACCTGTACCCTGACTTCCTGGAGAGGGTCGCCCGTGATCGATCGTGATCGCCTTCCTGCCGCCGCAGACGCGCGAGGTCGGCCCCCTGGACTCGCCGCTGCTGGCGCGGGAGGTCTTCCGCCTTGAGGGCGGGCGGGTGGTGGAGGCCTGCTGAGCGTCCGGTGTGGTCGGCGTGGCTATGGGGTGCGGCCGTCGGCCTCCTGGGCGGGCTTTTGGGCCTGGGTGGGGCCGAGTTCCGCCTGCCGGTCCTGGTGCGCGTGCTGGGATACGGCGTGCGGGAAGCCATACCTCTGAACCTGACGGTAAGCCAGGTTACCCTCCTGGCCGCGCTGGCCGCCCGCCTGGCGGCGCTGCCGCCGGGGACGCTTTCCGGGCTGGAAGCGCCCATACTGGGCCTGGCGGCAGGGGGCGTGGCGGCGTCGCTGGGTGGAGCGGGGCTGGTACGGCGGCTGCCGGCACGGGTGCTGGAGCGGTGGGTACGAGGTTTGCTTTGCGGCATCGGCCTGCTGCTGGTCGGGGAGGGGCTGGCCGGTCTGGAAGCCGGACGGGGGCTTTGGGCTAGAAGCTGGCCTGTACAGCTGCCGGTGGCCTGCGCGCTGGGGCTGGCGGTGGGGCTGGTCAGCAGCCTGCTGGGGGTGGCGGGAGGCGAGCTGCTCATCCCGATCCTGGTGCTGGTGTTCGGCGCGGGCATCAAAGCGGCAGGTACCGCCAGCGTGCTGGTGAGCGCGCCGGTGGTGGCCGCCGGCCTTTGGCGCTACCGGACCCTCAGGCTGCTGGGCGATCGGGCTGCGCTGCGGCGTGTCGTCCTGCCCATGGCTCTGGGCTCGCTGGCCGGGGCGGTTGCTGGCGGCTGGCTGGCCGCCTCGACGCCGACGGCGATCTTGAAGGTGCTGCTGGGCCTTTTGCTGATCGGATCTGCCGCGCGGGCCTTCCCACGGCACGGTAAGGAGGGCGAACGCGCCCGGTAGCTCCGTGGCCTCTGCCTCCAGCAGCTCCTGGATCAGCTTGCGGGCGCCCAGGCGGACGAGGGTATGGGTCAGGTTCTCGACCTCCGTACCCTCCTGACGCTCGGGAACGAAATACCGAACAGCACTCGGTCCGGACCCAGTTCAACCGAAGTACGTCGATCGACGGAGAGACTTCACTCCACGACCAGCCCCACACGTCGCGGCCGCGCGCCCGCCGCCCGGGCGGCGGCCACCACCTCCTCCACCACCTCCGCCGGAGCCGAGGGCGCCGCCACCAGCACCTCCTCCACCCCGTAGCGGCGGACCAGGTCGGCCAGCTCATGCCGGCTCCCCAGCACCCGCAGCCCCTGCACGATCACGCCCCGCTTCTCCGGGTCGTCGTCCACGAAGCCCACCGGCCGGTAGCCCAGCGCGCGGTTCTGCCGGATCTCCTGCAGCACCAGCGTCCCCCCGCGCCCGGCGCCGAAGATCAGCACCGGCCGCCCCACCGCCGCCTGCGCCGCCAGATACTCGCGCAGCAGCCGCAGCGACAGCCGGCTCGAGGCCAGGAGCATCACGGCGAGGAGCCAGTCCAGCACGAGCGCCGCCCGGGAGAGGCCCTCGAACCGCGTCCACACCGCCAGCACGAGCGCCCCGAGCCCCGCGCCCAGCGTCACGCCCTCGACCAGCCGCACCAGGTCGAGCGCCCCGGCGTAGCGCCACGCCCCGCGGTACGCCCCCGCCACCCACAGGCCGACGACCTTGGCGGCCAGCACGGCCGGCAGCGCCCGGGCCACCCCCAGGGCGACGGGCGATGGCAGGTGCCCCTCGAAGCGCAGGAGGTGCGCGGCGATGAAGGCGGTGGCCACGAGGACCAGGTCCGCCAGCATCACGGCGACCCACTTCTTGTGGAGGAAGGGCGCGGGGAGGACGGTGACGGTCCCGTCGGCACCGTTCACCGACGGGGGGACGCCGCCGTTCCGGCTGCCCTCCCCCTCGTACACCTGCACCTCGGCCAGCACCAGCCCCAGCGCCACGAACCCCAGCGCCAGCACCACCGTCACCGTCATCCCGGCCAGGACGTCGAGCGACGAGGCCGCCAGTCCCAGTGCCGCAGCCACGGCGCTCAAGCCGTACAGCAGCAGGACCACCCGCCGCTCGGAGAGGCCCAGGGCCACCAGCCGGTGCGCCGGGTGGTCGCGACCGCCCAGGAAGAGGGGCCGGCGGTTGAGCACGCGCAGCACCGTCACCGTGGCGGTGTCGAAGATCGGCACCGCCAGGATCAGCCCCGGCACCAGGACCGTCAGCAGGACGTTGGAGACATCCTGGTAGGAGCCGATCAGCGCCAGCACCGCCAGCGTGAGCCCGAGGAAGCCGCTGCCGCAGTCGCCGAGGAAGACCCGCGCCGGCGGGAAGTTGTGCGCCAGGAACCCCAGCGCGGCCGCACCCAGCAGCAGGCCGGGCATCGCCACCTCCCCGTGGGCCCGCACGCTGAAGGCGACCAGGGCGGCGGCGGCCACCACCGCGACCCCGGCGGCCACCCCGTCCATGTTGTCGAGCCAGTTGAAGGCATTGGTCGCCCCGAGCACCCAGAAGACGGCGAGCGGCACGCCCAGCAGCGGGTCGAACAGTTCGAAGCGCACTCCGGCCGCCGCCGGCACGAGCGCGCACAGGACCAGCAGGAGGAGCTTGGGGCGGCTCTCCAGACGCAGGAGGTCGTCGGCCAGGCCCGCCAGGAAGATGGCGCCGCCGCCCAGCAGCAGCGCGGCCAGGTCGCGCCGGGACGCCGGTTCCCAGAAGAGGAGCAGCGGCACGGTGAAGCCCAGGTAGACGGCCACGCCGCCGAGGCGCGGGACGGGGCGCCGGTGCCAGCGGTCCGGGCGCGGCCGGTCCACCAGCCCCGCCCGGGGCGCCAGCCAGCGCACGGCCCAGGTGAGGACGTAGGCCAGGCCGGCAGCGGTGAGCGATGCGAGAAGGGTCATGGGGGCGCCACCGGTGCGCCCGCCGTCGAGACGGCGGGGCCGGATGCTACAATGGCGCGGAGCAGGAGGGGCCCATGCTCGACGCCCGTGTGAACCGCCTGGAAGCCGCCGTGGAGCGCCTGGCCGAGGCGCAGACCCGGACGCAGGAGCACCTGCAACTCCTCACGGCCCGCGTGGACACCCTGACCCAGCGGGTCGACCAGCTCGCTCGGCACATGGACCAGTTGACGCAACGGGTCGACCAGCTGGCCCTGCGCCTCGACCAGCTGGCCGAAGTGCAGATGCGGACGCAGGAGGCGCTGGAGGCCTTGACCCGACGCGTGGACCGGCTGGCGGGCGTCGTCGGCGTCATGCGGGGGGACCTCCTGGAACTGCGCTACCGGGAGCATGCCGCCGCGTACTTCCAGCACCTCATCCGGCGGATCCGGCTGATCCCCCGGGACGAGCTGGAGGTCCTGGCGGACGACGCCGAGCAGCAGGGACGCCTGACCTCCGAGGAGCACGCGGACCTCGTGCGCGCCGATCTCGTCCTCCGGGGACGTCTGCGCGATCGTCCGACGGCCGAGGCCTACCTGGTCGCTGAAGTCTCCTCGGTCGTGGACTCCCGCGACGTCGAGCGGTCGGCCCGGCGTGCTGCGCTCCTGGAGCGCGCCGCGAACCTCCCGGTGCTCGCCGCGGTCTGCGGGGCGACGATCTCGGCGGAGGCCGACGCCCTCGCCCAGCGTGTCGGCGTGCGACCGGTCATCGCCGCTGACGAGGCCGACCGCTAAGCCGCGCACGTGTTCCCGCTGCCACACATGCTCATCGGGGCCGCGGTGGGCCAGACCGCAGGGTCGCCGGGCCTCGGCCTGGCGCTGGGTCTGGCCAGCCACTACCTGCTCGACGCCATCCCCCACGACGACCGCCGGGAGGTCGGTCACAACCCCCACCCCGCGCCGTTGCTCAGCGGGCGCAACCTGCGGGCCGCGGGCGAGCTGGGCGTGGGGGCGCTGCTCATCGGGGCCCTGCTCCTCCGGTGTCCCGGTGGGCACATGGTGGCCGTCGCCGCCGCGGTCCTGGGGGCGCTCCTCCCCGACCTCATCGACTTCCCGCTGATGGCCTGGCGGCGCGTCCAGGTCGTCCACCCGCAGGCCCTGCACGCCCGGGTTGGACCGAGGCACGCCCTGCTGGGGAACCTGACGCAGCTCGTGACGGCGGCGGTCGGCCTGGCCTGGCTGCTCTTCGCCCTCTCCTGCTTCTGAAGCTCCCCCTGAATCCCGATGCCGAGGCGCCGATGAGGAGATTGGGGGACCTCACCCTCCAACCGGGGCAGGAACGGTCGGCCGAGCATGGTTCCGTGTTACGATCCTTGGCGGAGGCGGGCGTCATGGCGCGCGGAAAACTGGTCCTCACCTACCCGGACTACCTGCGGATGCCGGAGGATCGGAACCGCCGCGAGCTCCTCGGGGGCGACCTCTACGTGACCCCTGCCCCCAGCCCGGCCCACCAGCGGGTGGTCGCCAACCTCATCGAAGTGCTGAATCGCTGGGTGAACACCCACGGGCTCGGCCGGGTGTTCGGGGCGCCCATCGACGTGGTCCTCAGCGAGCTCGACGTCGTCCAGCCGGACGTGATCTTCGTCTCCAGCTCCCGCCTGGCCATCGTGACGGCCCAGAGCCTCCAGGGCGCTCCCGACCTCGTGGTCGAGGTCCTCTCCCCGTCCACCGCACCCGTCGACCGAGGCCGCAAGATGGAGCTGTACGCCCGCTCCGGCGTCCAGGAGTACTGGCTGGTCGATCCGGACCAGCACCTGGTCGAGCAGTACCTCCGGGAAGGAGAAGGCTTCCGCCTCGTGGCTCGCGCCACCGAGGAGGCGTCCTTCACCTCAGTCCTGTTGAACGGTCTCAGGGTCGAACTGCCCCGGCTGTGGGACTGATGGGCTGTAGAGCCACAACGGCCCGCAAAGAGGAGAGGAGGCGAGGCTGAGGCGAGGGAGGCACGTCACAACCTGATCACCTTCTCCCGCCCCGCCCGCACCCCCCGCGTGGCGTTGCGCACGTCGAACACCAGCCGCGCGTCCTGCACGATCTTCGCGTAGTCGATCCCCGAGTGGTCGGTGAGGATGACCACGCAGTCCACCCCGGCCACGAGCGCCGGCTCGAGGGGCTGGCTGCGCAGCACCGTCCCCGTCCCCTCCAGCCGCACCTCCGGCACGTACGGGTCGTGGTAGACCACCTCCACCCGGTGGCGCCGCAGCAGCTCGATCACCTTGAGGGCCGGCGAGTGGCGCACGTCGTCGACGTCCTTCTTGAAGGCCACCCCCAGCGCCAGCACACGCCGCCCGCCGTTGCCGTTCACCGCCCCGTGGTCGTAGAGCGCGGCGACGATGCGGTTGACGACGTAGAAGGGCATCTCCTCGTTCACCCGGGCGGCCAGCTCGATGAAGTCCATGTGGAAGTCGTACTCCCGCGCCTTCCAGGCCAGGTAGTAAGGGTCCACGGGGATGCAGTGCCCGCCCACCAGCCCGGGCCGGAAGGGCATGAAGCCGTAGGGCTTGGTGGCCGCGGCGTCCACCACCTCCCAGATGTCCAGCCCCATGCGGTCGCACAGCTGCGCCACCTGGTTGACCAGGGCGATGTTCACGTTGCGGAAGACGTTCTCCAGCAGCTTGGCCATCTCGGCGGCGGCCGGGGAGGAGACGACCACCACGCGCGGCGCCACCTGCCCCAGCAGCCGGGCGGCCAAGCGGGCGCTGATGCGGTCGCACCCGCCCACCACCACCGGCACCCGCCCCAGCGTCCGGCGCGTGTGCCCCGGGTCGACGCGCTCGGGGGCGAAGGCCAGGAAGACCTCCTCCCCCACCCGCAGCCCCGTGCGCTCCAGGATGGGCCGCACCACCTCCTCGGTGGTCCCCGGGTAGGAGGTGCTGCGCAGCACGACCAGGTGCCCCGGCCGCAGGTGCGCCGCCACCGCCTCGGCGGCGCGGGTGATGTGGGAGGTGTCGGGCTCCTTCTGGGGCGTGCAGGGGGTGGGGACGCACAGGAGCGAGACGTCCGCACCCGCCAGCACGGCGGGGTCGCACGAGGCGGTCAGGCCGGCGTCGAACGCCCGCTGCACGGCGCGGGCGGGGACGTCGCGGATGTAGGAGCGGCCGGCGTTGAGCGCGGCCACCTTCGTGGCGTCGACGTCGTAGATCCGTACCGGAAACCCGCGGCGCGCGAAGGCCAGCGCCAGCGGCAGGCCCACGTAGCCCGCGCCCAGGACGGCGATGGTGGCCGTCCGCCGGGCCAGGCGCTCCTCCAGGTTGAGGACCACCGCGGCGGTGTACACGCTCCCGTCCTCCCGCTCTACCCCGCCGCCTCCACCGGCGCGCGCCCGGCCGTGCGCTCGCGGGTGTAGGCGATCACCCGCAGGAGGATCTCCCGCAGGGGGAGCGCCGGCACGTACCCCACCGTCCGGCGCAGCTTCGTCACGTCCGGCACGCGGTAGCGGATGTCCTCGAAGCCCGGCCCGTACGCCTCTTCGTAGGGGATGTGGACGATCTCGGAGGTGGAGCCCGTCAGCTCCCGCACCAGCTCGGCCAGGCCGCGGATGGTCACCGGCTCCTCCGAGCCGACGTTGAAGACCTCCCCCTCGGCCGCGGGCGTCGCCATCAGGCGGACGACCGCCTCCACCGCGTCCCCCACCCAGGTGAAGGCGCGCACCTGGCCGCCGTCCCCGTAGACCGTGATCGGCTTGCCGGCCAGCGCCTGCGTGACGAAGCGCGGCACCACCATGCCGTAGGCCGGCGACTGGCGCGGCCCCACCGTGTTGAAGAAGCGCGCCACCACCACCGGCAGCCCCTTGTCCGTGCCGTAGGCGCGGGCGAGGAACTCGTCGAGCGCCTTGCTCGTCGCGTAGCACCAGCGCATCGAGGGGCCGATGGTGATGTCGTCGTCCTCGCGGAAGCGGCCGGTGCCGTTGTGCACGTCCTTGCCGTACACCTCGGAGGTCGACGCCACCAGCACCTTGCGCCCGTGGCGCAGGCAGGCGTCCAGGACGCGCTGGGTGCCCTGGACGTTGGTTTCCATCGTCCGCACCGGCTGCTCGAAGACCAGCCGCACCCCCACCGCCGCGCCCAGGTGGAAGACCACGTCCGCCTCCCGCACCGTGCGGTCCACCGTGGCCTCGTCCAGGATCGAGCCCAGGACGAAGGTGAACCCCGGCCGCCGCATCAGGTGGAGGATGTTCTGCAGGCTGCCCGTGGAGAGGTCGTCGAGGACGATCACCTCGTCCCCCCGCGCCAGCAGCGCTTCGGCCAGGTGGGAGCCGATGAACCCCGCCCCGCCGGTGATCAGTGCTCTCATCCGGACACCTCCCGGCGATTGGGTGCAGCCCGACCTGGTCTACGTCTCGGCGGGGCGGCTCGACATCGTCACTGCCCGGGCCATCCAGGGCCCTCCCGACCTCGTCGTCGAGGTCCTCTCCCCCTCCACGGCCCCGCTCGACCGGGGCCCGAAGCTGGCGACCTACGCACGGGCGGGCGTCCGGGAGTACTGGCTGGTCGACCCCGACATGCGCGCCGTGGAGCAGCACGTCTTGGAGGGCGGTGCGTTCCGCCTCGCCGCCCGGACCACGGGCGATGGCGCCTTCACCTCACCCCTGTTGAGCGGACTCTCCGTCACTCTCGCCGACATCTGGGAGTAAGAGTCCCCGAAATGCACTCCGCAACACGCTAAACCAGGGACAGGGGAGATTGCCGTCTTCACATGCAAGACGTCCGGCTGCTGACACGAGCCAAGCGCGCCGGCCGCCCGATACTGATCACCCGCGTCTTCTCGCGGGCGCCCCCGGACGACTACCGGGCAGAAGAGGAGATTACGATGGCCCCCAGCTTGGCGGCCGCCTCCCCGGTCTCCTCCTCACCAGCTGGCGCTGAACTGGAACCCCGCGCGGAGGTCCAGCCCGCCGGCGCCCGGCACGTTGCCGCGGTTCACCAGATGTCCCACCTCCGCCCAGGACGTCGTCTCCCGCCCGGCCTGGCGGCCGGCGTACTGCAGCCCCGCCCCGTAGCGGGTCTCCACCACCCCGGACAGCCACCAGTTCCCCCAGGCCTCCTCCGGTGACGTCCACGGCCGGCCGATCCTCCCCTCCCCATGGCGGGTGCGGCTGACCCATGCCGTCCACGCCACCTGCGCGCTGACGACGTGGGTGATCTCCAGGTAGAGGTCGTCGGCGTCGTTGCCCAGCCAGTACCCCAGGGGGCGGCCGTTGCGGGCATAGTGGTTGCCCAACCCCGACATGTCGGTGTACGTCCAGTTCGCCACGGCGGAGTATTCCAGGCGGAGACTGGTGCGCCCGGTGCGGAAGGGATCCTCCAGGTACAGCCCGAGCAGCCCGCCGACGCGATTGGGCATTGTCGCGGAGAGGTCGTCGATCAACAGCTGCCCGTAGAGGTGGCGTCCGGGGCCGAGGAGGTAGTCGACGTCCACGCCGCCCAGGGGGTTGTCGTCGGTGCCCACCCGCTCCATGAGCTGGACGACGTCCAGGGCATCCGTCAGCAGGACCGGCAGCGGGTTCAGGATCCAGTAGGTCAGCAGCGGGCTGGGCTGGGCCACGACCAGCTCGGCAAATCCCACCCGGAGGCGGTCGTTGAGCTGCCAGTCCACGCGCGTCCCGATGAGGTACCGGGTGGGATCCGCTGTGAGGCGTGCGCCGAACTTCGAGAAGCGCAGCCGCGGGAACGCGACGGCGAAGCGCAGGAGCCCCGGGTCGCCGGGCTGGCCGGCCAGGAAGAGGCTCGTCCGCGGGCTCGGGCCCCAGAAGAGCGGCTCGCGGCCGGCCTGCAGGTAGACGGTGCCGACCCTCGCCGCCAGGTAGGCCCGCGGGACGGTCAGGGACCCTGCCTCGGTCCCGACCTCCCCCCAGACGAACCACCGGCCGTCGCCCACGCCGCTGCCGATCCCGGCCGACGACCCCGAGCGGGCGGGGTGGAGCGTGCGGGCGTCCGCCCCGAGTGTGGCGCGGCCGCCGATCCGGCTGCGCCGCCCCTGCTCCAGAGGCTGCGGCACCTCCGCTCTCAGCGCCGTGAGCAGGTCGCGCAGGCCGGGGGAGAGGGCGCCTCCGGCGGCGTGCCGCTCGGCGACCGCCACCAGGACGCTGACCTCCTCGCGCGTCAGGGGCAGCTGGGCGATCTGGTCGAAGCCGATCAGGCCGGCCGCCGCCAGCTGGCGGAGAGCCGCGTAGACCCAGTGCCCCACCGGGAGGTACTCGAGGGGCCCGGGCTCGGCCACCCCGGCCAGGCCCACGACCAGGGTCACCGCCGCCAGGAGCCCGCACAGCGTCCGCATGGGGCCAGGGTCCTCACCGGTGGACCGGAGCGGCCAGCCGGCTCTCGAAGTACTCCACCGTCCGCAGGATCCCGTCGCGCAGGGCCACGCGCGGCGACCACCCCAGCAGCCGCCGCGCCCGGCTGATGTCCGGCCGCCGCACCCGCGGGTCGTCCACCGGGCGCGGCACGAACTCCAGGGGACTGCGGCTCCCGGTCAGCTCCAGGACCAGGCGGGCGATCTCCAGCACGCTGCGCTCCTCGGGGTTGCCCAGGTTGATGGGCTGGTGGATGGAATCTTCGTGCTCGGTGTTGTTGTGGAGGAAGGCCCGGTCGGTGCGCCGCTCCGGCGGCCGGTCGGAGGGGTGGAAGAGGACCGCCAGGATCCCCGCCACCATGTCGTCCACGTAGCAGAAGGAGCGGGTCTGCGTGCCGGTCCCGTGCACGGTCAGCGGCTCGCCCCGCAGGGCCTGCACGATGAAGGTGGAGATGACCCGCCCGTCCTGCGGCCGCATGCGCGGCCCGTAGGTGTTGAAGATGCGCACGATCCGCGTGTCCAAGCCGCGGTAGCGGTGGTAGGCCATGGTCATGGCCTCGGCGAAGCGCTTGGCCTCGTCGTAGACGCCCCGCGGGCTGATGGGGCTGACGTTGCCCCAGTAGGTCTCCGGCTGCGGGTTGACCAACGGGTCGCCGTAAACCTCGGAGGTGCTGGCCAGGAGGAACCGGGCTCCCTTGGCCCGCGCCAGGCCCAGCGCCTTGTGGGTGCCGAAGGCGCCCACCTTGAGCGTGTGGATGGGGTACTCCAGGTAGTCCCGGGGGCTGGCCGGCGAGGCGAAGTGCAGCACCGCGTCGATGGGGTCCTCGACGTAGAGGTACTCGCAGACGTCATAGCGGATGAAGCGGAAGCGCGGGTGGCCCAGCAGGTGGGCGATGTTGCGCTCCGCACCCGTCAGCAGGTTGTCCAGGCACCACACCTCGCACCCGCGCTCAAGCAGGCGGTCGCAGAGGTGGCTGCCCAGGAACCCCGCCCCGCCCGTGATGAGGACGCGCTGCAGCCTGTCCACGCCGGTCACCTCCAGGATCGCCTCACGACTCGAGGCGGGTCGGCCCCCGGGTGGAGTGCAGTCCACCGCGGGTCTCCGCCGGGAGAAAATTGACCATGGGAATTGACCATGGTACCCTTGTTCCGTCGGGGTTGGAAGGGTCAGGGTCAGATGGAGAAGATCGCCGTCTCCAAGTTCAAGGCGTCCTGCCTGGCGCTGCTGGCGCGAGTCAAGCGCACCGGCCGGCCGATCCTGATCACCCGTCGAGGGGAGCCGATTGCCCAGGTCATCCCGCCGCCACCACCGCCCAAGCCGCCCTCCTGGCTGGGCTCGTTTCGGGGAACCGGGCGGATCACCGGTGACATCACCGGCCCGGCTGTCGCCGAGGAGGAGTGGGAGGTCCTGCGCTCCTGAGGCTCCTCCTCGACACGCACATCTTCCTCTGGAGCCTGCTCGATCCGGCTCGCCTCAGCAAACGGGTAGCTGCGGCGTTGGAACACCCGGGCAATGAACTCTGGATCTCTCCGGTGGTGGTATGGGAAGTCCTCGTCCTGGCGGAAAAGGGGCGCATCGTCCTCCAGCCGGATCCCCCGACATGGATCCGGAAGGTCTTGAGCACGCTGCCGCTGACCGAAGCGCCCGTTACCCACGAAGTCGCCATCCAGAGCCGGCTGGTGAACCTTCCCCACAGCGATCCGGTGGACCGGTTCCTGGCGGCCACCGCTCTGGTCTATGACCTCACCCTGGTAACAGCCGACAGGCACTTGCTGCGCTCCAGGTCGATCTCCACGCTGGCCGGCTGAGGCCGACCCCGGACTTCAGGCACACCGGCCCGTAGCGCACCAGGTAGACCGCGAGCTTCACGTACCATGCAGCGCAGGCGCCACCTGCACCGCCGGGATCCGGCCTGCCTTGCGCAGCTCCCCCTCGATCCACCGGTACGTCCGGGCCAGGCCCTCCTCCAGCGACACCTGCGGCTCCCACCCCAGCACCTGGCGCAGGCGGGTGTTGTCGCTGTTGCGCCCGCGCACGCCCTGGGGCTTGGTGGGGTCGTGGCGCTTGCGCAGCCGCTTGCCGGCGATGCGGCAGACGATGTCCACCAGCTCGTCCACCGTCACCAGGCGGTCGGTGCCCAGGTTCAGCGGCTCGGGGTAGTCGGCGCGCATGATGCGGTAGATGCCCTCGACGCAGTCGTCGACATACATGAACGACCGCGTCTGCTGCCCGTCGCCCCAGACCTCGATCTCGTCGCCGTCGCGCGCCAGGGCCACCTTGCGACAGATGGCCGCCGGGGCCTTCTCCTTGCCCCCTTCATAGGTGCCGAGCGGCCCGTAGACGTTGTGGAAACGCACGACGCGCGTCTGCAGCCCGTGGTCCTCGCGGTAGTAGCGGCACAGCTCCTCGGCGAACAGCTTCTCCAGGCCGTAGCCCGGCTCGGGGTCGGCCGGCCACGCGTCCTCCTCCCGCAGGGGGGTGACGTCGGGGCTCCCCTGCCGGTAGCGGGGGTAGACGCAGGCCGACGACGAGAAGAGGAAGCGGCGCACCCCCGCCACCCGCGCGGCCTCCAGCATGTGCAGGTTGATGAGGGCCGAGTTGCGGGCGATGGCGGCATGGACGGCGGTGATATAACCGATGCCGCCCATGTCCGCGGCCAGGTGGTAGACCTCGTCGATGTCCTGCACGGCCGCCGCGCAGTGCGCGAAGTCGCGCAGGTCGACCCGCAGGAACTCGTGCGCTGCGGTCGGCTCGAACTCCGGAGGCTTGATGTCGGCCCCGCGCACCCAGTAGCCCCGCTCGACGAGGTAGCGGACCAGATGGTGACCGATGAAGCCGCCCGCGCCGGTGACCAGTACGCGCATCGCTACAGCGCCTCCCCCTGGGACGGTCGTGGTGCCGCCGCAGCTCGCGGCGGTCCCTCACCCACCGCGTCCTCTACGACCCGGACGAACCGCTCCAGCTCCGCCCGCTGGTCGAAATCACGCGCCGCCTCCCGAGCCCGGGCCGCCATGGCCGCCAGGCGGTCGGGTGAGGCCATCGCCTCGCGCACCGCCTGCACCACAGCCTCGGGGCTGTCGGGCTCGACGACGATGCCGCACCCGTACCGGCGGACGATGTGCGCCACGTCGCTCCCCTGCGGGACCACCGCCAGGACCGGTCGGCCGGCGGCGAGGATGGCGTAGAGCTTGCTGGGAACCACCACCCCTTCCAGCCCCGGGCGGATGGTGACGACGTGGAGATCTCCGGCCGCGAGCACATAGGGCACCTCCGACGCCGGGCGGAAGGGCAGGACGCGGACACGGGGGTTCGCCGCGGCCAGGGCCCGCACCGTCGGGGCGGCCGCGCCCGCGCCAACGAAGACCACGCCCGCACCGACCCCGTCCAGCCTCGCGGCCGCCCGCACCAGCGTCTCCCACGCGCCATAGAACCCCAGGTTGCCGGCGTGCAGGACGACGAAGGCGAACCCGCAGCGGACCTCCCGCGCGAGGGGGTGATCCCGACCCGGGAGCTCCGCGGGGATGGGGGCGCCGTCGCGCACCACGACCACGCGGCGCGGGTCCGCCCCCTTGGCCGCGACCCGCCGCCGCACGTCGTCCCCCAGGACGACGACGCGTGCGGCGCGACGGAGCGCCCACCGGTGCAGCCCCTCCCAGCAGGCGGCGGGCAGGCCCGGGCGCAGCAGCCCTCCCGCCACTGCCATGTCCGGGTAGAGGTCCCGGATGTTGTAGATGAACGGCCGACGCCGGAGCGCGGCCACCAGCGCTCCGGCGATTCCCGCAACGGGAGGATCCGTCATGGCCAGCACCGCATCGGCGTCGAGCGCCAGCGCACGGGGCACCGCCAGGGCCAGGTAGGAGAGGTAGTTGGTGAGGCGCCCGCGCATGCGGTATCGCGCGAACGTCGTGGAGCCGACGCGCTCCACCGTCACGTGCCCCTGCCTCTCCCGCCGCCAGAGGTAGGGCCGGTGACGCTCGGTCGGCTCGTAGGCCGGCCGCCCCGCCAGTACCGTCACCCGGTGGCGCCGCGCCAGGCTACGGGCGACCAGCGCCGCCATCCTCGCCGTCGCCGCGGTGTCGGGGGGGAAGTACTGGTTGAGCAGCAGGACGCGCATCGGACAGTGAGCTCTGCTAATCGACCGTGCCCTCCAGGACGCGCTCGGACTCCCCGTCGCCCGGCACGCACCGTAGACTGGCCGCGCCCGGCCGGGGCTACCGTTCCACCAGGTAGTCCCCGATCCCCAGCACGTCCATCTGCGTCCGCAGGAAGCAGTCCACCGCCTCCTCCGGCGTGCAGACGATGGGCTCGTTCTCGTTGAACGAGGTGTTGAGCACCACCGGAACACCCGTCACCCGCTCGAACTCCCGGATCAGCCGCCAGTAGCGGGGGTTGGCATCGCGGCTCACCGTCTGAAGCCGCCCCGTACCGTCCACGTGGGTTGGCGCGGGGATCACCGCCCGTTGCTCCGGCCGCACGGGATAGGCCAGGATCATGAACGGCGACGGGTACGACCGCTCGAAGTACGCGCCGGTCGCCTCCTCGAGGATCGACGGCGCGAACGGCCGGAACGGCTCGCGGTGCTTGATGCGCCGGTTCAGGATGTCCTTCATCTCGGGCCGGCGCGGATCGACGACGATGCTGCGGTTGCCCAGCGCCCGCGGCCCCCACTCCATGCGCCCCTGGAACCACCCCACGATCTTGCCCTCGGCCACGTGGCGCGCCGCCTCGCGGCACAACGCTTCCTCCGGCAGCTCCCGGTAGCGCAGCCCCGCCGCGCCGAGAGCCCGGCGGATCGCCGCCGCGTCGAACGCCGGGCCCCAGTAGGCGTGGCCCATGACGAAGGCGCGGGGATACCCGAGCACCTGGTGGTAGACGTAGAACGCCGCCCCGACCGCCAGCCCGGCATCCCCTGCCGCCGGCTGAACGTAGAGTTCCTCGAAGGGGGTACGGTCGAAGATCTTCCCGTTGGCCACGCAGTTGAACGCCACCCCGCCGGCCAGGCACAGCGCCCGCAGCCCGGTGCGGGCGTGCAGGGCGTTGAGGAGGTCGAAGTACACCTCCTCCAGCCGTGCCTGCAGCGTGGAAGCGATGTCCTGGTGGCGGCGCTCCAGGGGCGCCCCGGCCTGGCGGGCCGGCCCCAGGCAGGCGGCCAGATGGTCGGAGAAGAGCCGGCCGAGCACGGGCGTACGGTCGCCCTCGCGCCAGGTCATGTCGGGACCGTTGCGGTGGTGGACGAAGTACTCCAGGCCCAGGGCGAAGGGGCGGCGCCGCAGCGCCCCGCCCCCCGCGCCCGGGCTCCCTCCCGCGTCCGGGCCTCCGTTCGACCGGAGGACGCGCCGGAACTCGTCGAGGTAGGCCGGCTCGCCGTAGGCGGCCAGCCCCATCACCTTGTACTCGTCGCCGTACTTCCAGAAGCCCAGGTACTGCGTGATGGCGGTATAGTAGAGCCCCAGCGAGTGGGGGAACTCCACCGCGCCGTGCACCTCAAGCCGGCTCCCCCGCCCGGTCGCCCACATGGTACTGGCAAAGTCGCCCAGGCCGTCGGCCGACAGCACCGCGGCCTGGTCGAAGGGCGAGACGAAGAAGGCGCTGGCGAGGTGCGCCCGGTGGTGCTCGACGCGGTGCAGGCGGGCCGTGACGCGCGCCGGATCGACGTCGCAGGCCCGGGCCAGCTCCTCCCGCAGGCCGGCGAAGCGGACCGCGGCCCGGGTGCGGTCGAGCGCGAACCGGGGGAGGCGCAGCGCGTACGCCACCTTGGCGGGCAGGTGCGCCCAGGGGTTGCGGGGGACGGCGATGTGTGTCACCTCGCCGATGGAGACCCCGGCCGCCTGCAGGCAGTACCGCACCGCCCGAGCTGGAAACCCCGCCGCATACTTGACGCGGTTGAACCGCTCCTCCTCGGCGGCGGCGACCAGACGTCCGTCGCAGACAATCGCGGCGGAGGCGTTGCCGTGGTAGGCGTTGAGGCCGAGGATGATCATCTACAGCGTCACCTCGGGAGCCATGCGTTCTGAGGCCGGCCTGGGCCAGTTTCCGGCTTGCCGGAATCCGGCCTCGGTGCTATCGTCGGCACTGTGGAGACGGTGCGGCTCGGCAAGAAAGGCCAGGTATCGATCCCCAGGGCGGTGCTGCGGCGCCTGGGGCTCAGCGGTGATACCCTCCTCCTGGTGGACACGACCCCCGAGGGGGGAATCCTGCTACGGCCTGCTGGCGTGTATCCCATCGAGGTCTACAGCGACCGGCGGGTGCGTGAATTCCAGCGTGAGGATCGCATGACCGCCCGCGAGGCCGAGTGGGTCCGGAGGCGGACCCGCCGGCCCGCTTGAAACCCCGCCTGTTTCTCGATAGCAACGTCTTGTTCTCCGCGTGTCTCACGCCGCAGGGACGCGCGGCGGCCCTGGTCGCACTGGCCCGCGGAGGTGCCTGCGATCTCCTCGCGTCCCCCCATGCGGTTCACGAAGCCCGCCGCAACCTGGAACTTCGGTACCCCCGTCACGTCCCGCGCCTCGACGCCGTGCTCCGGACCGTCGTCCTCGTGCCAGAGGCTCCCACGAGTCTCGTGCGCTGGGCTCGGCAGTGGGGGTTGCCTGACCAAGATGCCCCCATCCTGGCCGCCGCCGTCCAGGCACGGGCGGATGCGCTGGTGACCGGAGATCGCACCCACTTCGGCCCGCTGTTCGGCCGCCGCCTGCGCCGAGTCAAGATCGTCGCCCTCTCCGATGCCCTGTCCCTCCTGGGATTCGGGCAGGAGTGAACCCGCCGTCGCCCTCACCCCGCGAGGTGCCTGCGCACCCACTCGTTCAACACGCACAGCGCCCAGGGCCGGGCCCAGCCTGTGCGCCCAGCCAGGAACTCCCTCCACACGGCGCGCACCGCCACGGGATCCAGGATCTCCCGCAGAGGCCCGGGGATGTCCTCGATGCCCCGCGCCACCCTGGCCGCCAGCGGGCCCCGCAGCCACCGCTCCCACGGCAACGTGAAGGTGCGCTTGCGGCCGCGCACCATCTCAGGCGGCAATAGATCGCCCACCGCCTCGAGCAGCAGCGCCTTGGGCCCTCTCCCCACGCGCCACGCCTCCGGCAGGCTGGTGACGAACTCGACGACCTCGCGGTCGACGAACGGCACCCGCACCTCCAGGGAGTGCGCCATGCTCATGCAGTCGGTGTCGCGCAGCAGCGTGTTCACGAGGTAGTTGCCGAGCTCCAGCGCGCAGACCCGCCCGAACGGACCGAGCGTCGCCGCTCGCGAGGCCTCGTCGACAAACCGGTCCACCCAGGGGCCCTGGGGCACCTGGCTCGCGCCGTTGAGCAGTGCGCCGAGGCGACCCGGAGGGAAGAGCGCCCGGGCGACGGCGTACGGATGGGCGAGGCCGTTGGGACGGGTGAGCACGTCGGCAAGCTTGGCGACGGCATCCGGTCGCATTCCCCCGGCCAGGAGCCGCAACGTGCGGGCGGCAGGACGCGCCAGCAGCGGTGCCCGCGCGGCCACGGCCGCCGCCTCCAGCCTCGGGACCCAGGCGAAGGTGCCGTACCCGCCGAAGAGCTCGTCGCCTCCCAGCCCTGAGAGCGCCACCGTGAGCCCCGCCTGCCGAGCCCCCCAGGAGACGAAGTAGGTGTTGATCCCGTCCATGCTGGGCTGGTCGAGGGCGCCGACCGCGTCGTCGAGCCTGGCCAGCATCTCGGGGCCGGTAAGGGCGACTTCGTGGTGACGCGCACCCAGCCGGCGGGCCGTGGCGCGGGCGAGCGCGGCCTCGCTGAAGCCCGGCTCGTCGGGGAAGGATACGGTCACCGTCGCGACGTCCCCGTGACTGGCGGCGGCAAGGGCCGCGACAGCCGTCGAGTCGACCCCGCCGCTCAGGAAGACGCCGACCGGCACGTCGGCCACCAGGTGGGCGCCGACGGTCTGCTGGAGCAGCGCCCGGAGGTCCGCAACCGCAGTCGCGCGGGTCCCGTCGCGCGAGGGCCGTGTGCCATCGACCACCCGCCAGTACCGGTCCACCCGGGTCGTAAGCGCGCCGCCGGCCACCCGCGCGACCAACCGATGGCCAGGCGGCAGCGACCGCACCCCGTCCACCAGGGTCTGCGGCTCGGCCGTCGAGCCCCACAGGAGGTAGGCGGCCAGCCCCTCCGGCGAGAGCCGGCGCGGCACGAGACCGGCGGCGAGCAGCGCCCGGACTTCCGAGGCGAAGACCAGCGCTCCCCCGCCTGCGGCGTAGTAGAGCGGCTTGATGCCAAGCGGGTCCCGCGCCAGCAAAACCTTCAGGCCGTTCCCACCGGAGCCCGCCGCGCGCCCGTCGACTACGGCGAAGGCGAACATCCCGCGCAGGCGCCGGACGCAGTCAGCCCCCCACTCCTCGTAGGCGTGGAGCACGACCTCGGTGTCGGTGCGGGAGCGGAACCGGTGACCCGACCGCTCCAGCTCCGCACGCAGCGCGCGGAAGTTGTAGACCTCCCCATTGAAGACGATCCAGACCCCGCCGTTCTCGCTTGTCATGGGCTGGCGGCCCGCGGGCGAGAGGTCGATGATGCTGAGGCGAGCGCTCCCAACGGCGACGTTGGCCAGGGGCGCGGAGATACCGGCATCGTCGGGCCCCCGGTGGCGCATGCGATCGACCATGCGCTCAACGGCGTCGACAGGCGCAGGACGCGAGCTCAGGATGCCGGCGATGCCGCACATGGACGAGTTTCAACTGTTGACTGGCGTCGTACCGCCACGAAGCACTTCGAAGTACAGCCGCTCCATCTCCGCGATGGGCCCGTCCCACGAGAGTTCCGCCCGGACCGTCGCCGCCCCGCCCCGCAAACGCGCACAGAGGTCCGGGTCGGTGAGCAGCCGGCGGAGCGCGCCGCGCAGCGCCGAGACCTCGCACGGGACGACCAGACCGGCGCGGTCCTGCACGATGGGAGCGATCCCGCAGCAATCTGTCACAATTACCGGCACGCCACATGCCACCGCCTCGGCTGCGGCGTTACCGAAGTTCTCGCTCAGCGAGGGCAGCACGAAGACGTCGGCGTCCACGAAGGCGGCGTACTTGTCAGGTCCGAACCGGCGGCCCAGCAGCCGCACCCGCCCGTCGAGCCCGAGGCGGCGACGCAGCCGCTCGAGGTCTTGCAGGCAACCGTCGCCGTCGTCCGGGCCCACGATGGCCAGCGTGACCTCCGGGGGCGCTCCCGCGAACGCTTCCAGGAGGAGATCGAGGCCCTTCTTGCGGGAAATGCGGCCCAGGTAGAGCACGAGCGGCGCGCCATCCTCGATACCCGCCTCGCGACGAAACTTCCCTCTGGCAGGCAGCTGGCCGCCTGGCAGATCCACGCCGTTCCGACGGACGAGCACCTGTCCAGCCGGGATGCCCTCGGCGACCAACTCCTCGCGTTCCAGGTTCGACGTGGCGACGATACGAGCCGCCCCTCGCACCAGCGACCACCCGAACACCCGGCGGTAGATGCGCTTGAGCCCGATGCTGCGCACGATCGGCCGGAACATTCCCAGCGGCTCCAGAACGTACGGCACGTTCCACCGCCGGCAGAAGCCGGAGACCACCGGGCCCAGGAGGTCGTAGATGCCGTAGATGTGGACGACGTCGAATCCCCGCAGCCGCCCACGACAGAACGAGCCAACGGCGGGATTGACGGTCAGCGCGCGATACCGGAAGACAGACGGCAGCGCGACAACTTCGACCCCATCCGCCGTAGGCCCCGCGGCAGTGCGGTTCGGGTGTCCCGAAGTCAACACCGTCACCCGATGCCCGCGCCTCGCCAAGTGCCGTGAGATTGCCTGAACCTTCAGCGCCTGGCCGCTGGCTTCCACCGCCGGCGGGTAGGCCTGTGTGACGTTCAGGATGCGCAGGAACTCCACGGTAGAGCCCGCACGCGCAGGGCCTTCACGGCAGCGCCCGTGCACGGGCGACGAGGTCGCAAAGACCGTCGCGGAACCGCTCATAGGAGAACTCCTGGAGCGCACGACGCCGCGCCGCCGCGCCCATGGCCCGGGCCAGGGCCGGATCGCGGAGGAGCGTGACGACCGCCTCCCCCACCGCCTCGGGAGATCGGGGGTCGACCAGGAGGCCGGTCTCGCCGTGCACTACGACTTCCGGAATCCCCCCACCGTTCCCCGCCACCACGGGCAGCCCCGCGGCCGCGGCCTCCAGGTAGACCAGGCCGAACCCCTCGCCCCCGGATCTGTCGCCCACCGTGGTGCGCGCGGGGAGTGCGAAGACCGCGGCTGCGGCGTATGCGCGGCCGAGGGCTGCGTCGTCCAACGCGCCCGCAAACTGGATGCGGCCGTCCAACCCCAGGCGCCTGGCTTCGGCCTCCAGGCGCGGCCGATCCGGCCCGTCGCCCACGATGACGAGTTCGGCGCCTGGGACCGCCTCCACGACCCGCGGCCAGGCCGCGATCAGCATGTCCACGCCCTTGTAGGCGTGCTCGGGCGCCAGCCGGGCCACCGACAAGACCGTGCGCCCGGGCGCCTGCGCAGCCGTTGCATCGCCTGGCAGAGGCACCTCTGAGGGGACCGCATGGGGCAACACCACGAGCCGCTCCTCGTCAACGCCGGCCGTCTGCTGGACCATCGAAGCCGTGAAGCGGCTCGGCGCGATTACCGTGCGCGCTGCCCGTAGCGCCCGGCGCACCCACACTCGCTGCGGGCGCCAGACCTCCTCGCCGTGGCACCACACAAGGTAGGGGGCTCTGGCCGCCCGCGCGCACAGGCGCGCCGCCGGCGCGAGGTGCGGATGGCAGGCGACGACCACGAGCCTGCGCCGCCACCTCCTGGCCGCCACAAGCGCGGCCAGCACGAAGCGGAGCTTGAGCCACACCGGCACCCGCGCGCTCCCGCGCAGAGCAGGACCCTTCCACAGCACGCGACACGGAAGCGGACTGGTCCCACCCCACACCGAGAGCAGCGCCACCCGCTCGGGCCCGTAGCGATCGGCCAGGGCCCGCAGCAGGGTGCGCGTGGCCCGCTCGATGCCGCCGGTGCCCCAGGCGTGCGGAGCTAACACCAGCACCCGCGGGGTCGTGGCCTCCCGCTCGATGAGCGCGGCGGCGCGGGCGGCGTTGTCATCCCATGAGTGCTGCTCAGCGAGGGCCCGCCCCTCCCGGGAGAGGTGCTCGGCCAATTCAGGGTCGTGTAGAACGCGATGCACTAGGTGCCCGCACGCTGCCGGATCCTCGGAATTCTCCAGCAGCAACGCATGGCGTCCATCTTGGAGCAGTTCCGACAGGCCATTGCGAACACTCAAGAGCACTGGCAGACCGCAAGCTAGTGCTTCCATTGGGGGATTCGGAAATGCGTCGGTACGAGAAGGATGAACCAGTACGTCCGCGGCTGCGTAGTAATCGAGCACCTCGGGTGTATGCGGCCAGATCAGGACGCGCTTCGGGACCCCTGCTTGCAGGGCCCAGCTACGCACCAGCTCGCCATCCACGAGGCCAGCGACCGCTAGAACGACATCCTCGGGCAGGTAGGCAAGTGAACGAACCGCCGTGTCTACCCCCTTGTTGTAAGCATCGTTTCCAATCAAGAGCAACACGCGCTTGCCTGAAACGCCTAGCCGTTCTCTTACCAAGTCCCTCCGGTTCATCCTTAACTTGGGGCTGAATCGCTCAGTGTCGACGCCGTGCGGGACTACCGGTACACTACGCGCCGGCCGCCTGTAGCGGACTTCCAGTTCGCGTGCATCCGTACTGGAAAGTGCCCAGATCGTGGCCGGGCCGGCGTAGGCCCAGCGTTCCAAGCGGCGGATGAGGGTCCAATAGACAATGCGGTGGGCGGTGCGTAGTGCCAGCTGCCACGAGAAAAGGTCCTTCATCACTCCGGCGCGGACGCGCTCCCAGTACTTCTCGAAGACGATGTGCACACTCACCGCTTCGGCGTCCGGGCAGTTGATGCCAGGGGAATGGACTACGTCCGGCGCACCCAGCCGGCGGGCGTCCCAGGCGCGCACTACCGTATTCGTCACGAACCACCAGATGTAGCGCAGGAGATGAGGTCCGGGCAGCCAGGGGATGCGTCGGACGGCGATCCCCTGCAAGTCTACACCGACCGTCCGCATGGTGTAAAGACGGAGGTCGAAGCGGTCCTTCCACCGTTCCACCTGCTCGGCCAGACAGCGCTCGGTGCCGCCCAGCCGGTGGAGTTCAGGGGTGACGATCCAGACCCTCAGCCGGCGCATCGGATCTCGAAGCGAACGTCGCGTGTGCGCTACCTTCACGCGGTCGGTGCTATTCATTCGTGGCGTTGAGCACGAAGACATGGGTGTCGCCCAGCAGGGATTTACCGCCAAGCGCGGTTCCCAGAAGCTTGAACGCCCACGCGTACCGCGGCCGCGTGCACTTGAATCCATTTGGCGGAGAGGTGTGATGCGCTATGAGGTGCAACCCGGCCCTTGGAAGCCACTGGCGCGTCAGCAGGTCCCAGAATACAGGGGTGATGTGGGTCCGCTCACCCCGATCGTCCAGAGCCCGGATCTTCCCCCACAGCAGAAACTTCACGCGTGCAGGGAGGTTGTCGACGTTGGGGGTCGTCACCACGGCGACTCCATCACGGCGCAGTAGCCGACGGATGCCACGAAGGAACCCTATCGGGCTTCCCAGGTGAGGTGTCTGTCATCGACCCGGTGCCTGCACCAAGTCCGGCAACCTGAGAAGCACGCCGGCTAATAACCACAGGTAGGCATTGAAGACGTAGTTCTGGTACGGCTGCATGCCGCCAAAGGTGAACGGAAACAGGAGCAGGAAGGCAAACCACAGGATGGCAAAGCCCAGGGGGAACAGGGCGGTGCGACGGAGTCGCCTGACCGCCTTCCAGCCTTCCCGCACCAGGGCCGTCGTCCACAGCAACCACAGGGCAGGCCCGGCGACGCCCAGTTCGAGGATGAGCGTCCCGTATCCGCTCTCCACACCGATGCCGGGGGCCGGCAGGCCCAGCAGGTCAGTCACGTACTGCACCCCCAGCGACGAGGTCCCGATGCCGTAGCCCAACGCCCACCCGTCGACGGCGAAGGCCCCCAGGAGGTTCGCGACCGGATAGCCCCACGTGCGCCAGGCCAACTCGGACGTCGGGCTCCACGGCGCGATCGTCTCGTAGTAGAACGACCACCGCGCGCCCACAGCCTCCGGATAGAGCGTCAGCACCGCGACCAAGATTAGCCCCCCGCCTGCCAGCATCAACGCGAGGGCGCTGCTGGCGCGCCAGCGCATGCGGGGCCCGCCTCCGACGATGAAGGCGCCGGCCAGGACGCCGGCGCTGCCCAGCATGTACGCAAACGTGCCCCGGGAGCCGCTGAGGACGATGGCGGTGACGATGACGCCCACCGCCAGAACCGCCATGCGGACGCCTCGGGCCCGGCTGGCGGCGAGAGAGACCAGGGCGCCAAGCCCCACGAGGAACATCACCAGCAGATACCAGGCGAACCGTCCGTCGCTGACGAAGACCGACGTGGGTCGAGGCACGAGCGCGCCGCTGATCGGCGCCTGGCGCACCAGCCGTCCCAGCGGCTCCAGCTCCGGCGCCAGGGTGGCAGGGTTGAGGAAGTCCAGGCCGACAATCCCCTGCACGATGCCCAGCCCCGCGATGACCGTCGCCAGGCCCAGGTTGAAGGCCAGGAACTTGCGAAGGTCGTGCTCGCCGCGCAGAAGCGCATATCCGACGAACAGCAGCGGGACGTAGAAGAAGTACATCCGCAGGCCGAGCAGCCCATAGACGACGCTGGGCGAACGGGGATTGAACACCTGCGCGAGCCCCCAGCCCGCAAAGACCAGCAGTGGCGCCCAGAAGCCGGCCCGGGGCAGCGGTAGGGACTCCCTGCCGCGCATCCTGGCGGCCAAGAACGCCAGGTAAAGCATCACCGCCAGCGCGTCCTTGACGAAGTACAGCCGCATGTCGTTGCCCAGGAACTTGCGCGGCAGATCCTCGATGACGAGCCACGCGAGCAACGCGTAGACGCCAAGGCGCCAGTTAGCCAGGACAACGGCCCCGACGCAGCCCGCCACCCCGGCGAGTAAGAGCAGCGTCAGGAACCGGTGCGGTGGCCCCGCCACCACCGCCCCGGCAAGGACGGCAAGGGCCGCGGCGGCGGCCGCGATAGCCGCGCCTGCACTCACGCCTGGCCGCCTGACGACTGCCTGAGTGGTCACTGCCCCGCGCTCAGGAGGTCAGCCCCGCGCCCGCGCGCCGGCAGCGGCGCGCGAGGCAATCAGCCGCCGAAACACGGCCAGGTGCCCGTCCACCATCCTCTCGACTCCGAAAACGTCCACTGCCCGTTGCCGAGCCCGCCGCCCCAATTCATCCGCCAGGGCCGGATCCTGGAGAACCCGGCGCAGGCACGCCGTCAGCCCGCGCGCGTCTCCCGGCGCAAACTTGAGCCCGGCGCCGTCGACGACTTCGCCCAGCCCGCCGATGTCTGCGGCGACCACCGGACGCCCGCGCATCATCTGCTCGATGGCCGCCAGCCCCGCCGTCTCCTCGCAGATCGACGGCATGACTACCGCGGACGCATCGCGCACGGCCGCCTCCAGCGCCTGGCCGCGGAGGGCGCCCGTGAAGATGACCTCCTCAGAAAGCCCCGAGGACATTGTCCTGCGCTCCAAAGCGGCCCGCTCGGGTCCATCGCCGATGATCTTCACGCGAAACCGCCACCCTTCGTCCTTGAGGGCCCGGGCCGCCTCGAGCAGAAGCGGCAGGCCCTTCTCGCCGACGAGACGGCCCACGTAGGCGAAGGTGGGCAGGGTCGGTGCCTGTCCGTCGCCCGCGCGACCCGGGTCGGGCACACCGTAGTACACGACTTCGGTGCGGGAAAGCGCGGTGCGCCGCGCCACGTGCGCGGTGATGGCGACGTGGGCATCGGCTGCCAGGCACATCCAGCGCCGGGCGAACGTCGCCATGACCTTCGCCACCGCACGCCTCGTACCGTCGGTAGCGCGCACGCACCGCACGCACCTCGCGTACCGCCGTTGCATGAAATGCCCGGGACAGACCGCCTTGCTCGGCTCCTGGAGGAGGAGCCCGTTGGGACAGACTGCCTGGTACCCGTGGTGTTCGACGACCACAGGGCGGCGCCGCAATAGCGCCATGGCCAGGGGCACGAAGCACGGACCGGCCAGCAGGACTACCTCGGCCGTCCCCACCAGTCGCCAGAGGGCCGGCAACGACGGACGCCGCACCACAGCGAAGGGCAGCTCCGTGTCGTCGAATCCCTCGGCCGGGGTGGGGGTAGCCACGGTCACCCGCCGCACTTCGCCGCGCGCCGCCAGGCCCCGGGCCAGCAGCATCACGTACGTCTCGGCGCCGCCGATACGGGGAGCGAAAGCGTGGGCGTAGATGAGGATCCGCACGGTCAGGGTCTAGCCTGCGGCGCGCGCCACTGATCGGATGCTCGCCCGCTTCCGGGCAGCGATCTCCAGACACGCCCGGGCAAACGCTTCCGCATTCTGCTGCGGCCCCCAGTCGGCGATCCTCTTTCGAGCCGCTTCCCCCATGGCCAACCGGAGGTCAGGATCAGCGCCCAGGCGCGCCAGCCGATCCGCAAGCGTTGTGCCATCCCCCACCGGGACGATGTAGCCGGTCACGCCGTCTCTGACGAGATCGCCGGCAGATCCGCAGGCGTCGGAGACGACGGCCGGCACCCCGCAGGAGAACGCCTCGTTCACGACGACGCCAAAAGGCTCGTACTCCGACGGCAGCACCAGCACGTCGGCAGCCGCATAGGCCTCGGGCAGCGCGGACTGGTTGACGAAGCCGAGAAACCTGGCCCGCCCCGCCAGATCTGACGCCCTCGCCCGATCCTCCAGGATCCTCCGAAGAGGTCCCTCCCCTGCGAGAACCACGTGCAGGCCCGACACCAGCGCGGCTGCCTCGAGAAGGTCTGCGGGCCGCTTCCACGGCGCGAGCTTGCCGACGAAGAGGGCCACCAGCGCGTCCTCAGGCACGCCCCACCGGCGCCGTACCTCACGGCGGTCGGCCACCGCCGCCCGGCGCGCAAAGAACTCGTTGTCGACGACATATGGGGTGAGGAAAACACAACCCTTGGGAACGCCAAGAGCGTGAAGGAACGCGGCGGTCCGAGACGACGGCGCCAGGGCAGCATCAGCCAGAGCGAAGATGCGAGGAAGCGCCGCCCGCTTCAGCGGAAGCTTCCAACGCGCCCCATCCCTCGGGGCAAGCGTGTGAGCGTCGGTGGCGAATACCAGCGCTGCGCCGGAACGCTTGGCCGCCAGAGCAGCGATCCAGAAGGAAGCCGCTCGGTAGCCGAAGCAGACCACGACGTCGAAGGCCCCGCGCTGTACCAGCGTCCACAGACCGGGGTTGAACAGGCCGAAGAATCTGCCAAGGCCGGGTTTGGGCGAACGGTTGGGCGGATGAACCCACCGGTACCCGTCGAGGAGCGGGATGTCCCAGGCGACCTCGACGCCGAACTCCGGGTCGACCCCGGGCTCCGCGCCCTGCAGGGAGCAGTACGCGACGGTCACGTCCAGCCTGGGGTCGCGGGAGTAGAGCCGGAACAGGGGGGGCAGCGTACTGCACCGGGTGGGAGCTGACGAGGAGAACCCTCAGGGCGCGCTCTTCCGCCACAGGTGGACTCCCTCTACCTTGCCTCGGAGCTCCAGGCGCAGGAGCCCCATCGGTCTGCCGTCCCGGCGGAGGACGTCCGCCACCGCACGAACGGGCCCCCGGGACCCGCTGTCTCCCACAGGCCACCACCAAGCGAGCCATGCTACCCGCCGCAGCCCCCGGAAGTGCTTCAGCCCGATGTAGGTCATGTTGCGGCTGTACACGAAGGTCCGGGCGCCTAGGTCAGCCCGATCGAGAGCCGGATCGCGGGGAGCCACGTAGTGGATCACCTGGGCCCGGGGTTCGTACACCACGCGCCCCCCAAGGGCCTTCGCCTGGAGGCAGAGATCCAGGCCGTACATGGTGGCGTCGCCATCCTCGAAGATGGGGTCCAGCCGGAGCCTGCGCAGCACCTCCGTCCGCCACGCCCAGTTGCCCTCCATCACCGCGTCCACTTCGACAACACCAGGCGCATCCAGAGCCCCCACGTTCCCGATGTGCTTGCCGTACCAGCGAACCCGACCAGCGTCGCGGTGGACCCTCCCCCTGAAACCGGGCGTGATTACCCTCCCCCCGACGCAGGCGACCCGGGAGTCGGCGAAGGGAGCCACGAGGGCCTGGAGCCATCCGGGCTGGGGCTCGGTGTCATCATCCAGGAAGGCCACCAGGGGCGTGCGGGTGGCCGCGAGGCCGGCCTGGACGGGGGCGATGTGGCCGGGTCGGGCCACCACGCACCACCGCACAGGGAACGATGCCGAGGATGCCGCCTCGCCAGCCACCTGGGCTGCGGCCACGTCCTCGGTCCGGCCAACAACGATCACCTCATCGGGCCGGTGAGTCTGATGCTGGACAGCGCGTAAGCAGCGCTCCAACCACTCTGCCCGGTGCCAGGTTGGTATGATGACTGTGACGGTCACGCTGCGGGCGCCCCGATTACGATAGTTCCCGCCAGCCGGCGAAAACCTGGGCAGACGAACCTCCACTCCGCGAGCGAAAAGACCGACGACCTTGAAATTCGGAGCGCCCCACCCGGCCGGTGAGGAGGGCTGTCATTTCTGCTGCATTCGTTGCACCGCTACGATACTCCCCGACAAATCGACGGTCTGCCATCCCTTGAGCGGCCGCCTTCTGAACAGCTCGTCAATGACATCGGCGGGTCCGTTGGGATGCCCTGGCCGTCTAACTGCATCGTGAAGTAGAACGACTCCGCCTACCTCGATCCACTGAGAGAACCCCTGCCAGTCGGCCAGAACCGCCTCACGACGGTGATCACCGTCAACGAAGACAAAGTCGATAGGCTGGCTCCACTCCCTGGCCGCATCTTGACTGGTCTCTATGATGAAGTGGACCCGGCCCCGTCTGCAGCGGTTCACCGTTCTCTTTGCCGCCACCAGCCCTGTGTTGAACAGCGGATTGCGCGAGAGGTGAAACGGGTCGATTAACCAAAGGTCGCCCGTAGGGTGCATGGCGCGCCTGATCACGAGAGCGGAGGCGCCCTCGGCCACTCCAATCTCGACCAGCCTCCTTCGGCCTGCAGCCCACCGAGTCAGGCAGGTCGCCTCTTCCGCCGTGTGCTGAGGCTGAGCGCGTTGCACGCCCACCGCCACCCACAGTGTTCTGTGCTTCACGGCAAACTAACAGATGGCCTCAATGCCTGTCGCGTCCACGAACCGGGACGCCCACGCCTCAAAGGTCAGGGTGGCTTCCACGCGAGCGCGCCCTTCCATCGCCACGGCGCGTGCTGCACCGGGGTCTGCAGCAATCCTCAGAGCCGCCTGGGACATGCTTTTCACGTCGTCGGAGTCGACAAGCCAGGACCCCAGGACGCCCTCTCCCATGAGGAGCGTAGCACTCCCGGTCTGGCGTGTGGAGATAACCGGCGTACCGCACGCCAGCGTCTCAGCAACCAGGAAGGAAAAGGAGTCATAGCGAGATGGCGCGAGAACAAGATCAACGGAGCGGAGCAACTTCGGCATGACCTCGGGTGGAACGCGGGGCATGATCCTTAGCCCTTTGGGAGGAGTGATGACCGGATGCTCTCCGACCGCGACCCACTCGATTACATGCGCCGTCGTTTCTGCAACTTGAAACGCCGCGTGCTCGTTCTTCACCGGCCTTCCCACACCCACGAAAAGTCCGACCGGTTTGGCCCGGGTCACCCCCAGACGCTCACGCACATCACTATCTGGAGGTCCGGGCCGAAAGACGGCACAATCGACCACGTGATACACAGGAGGCGCGTCGTACCCGAACCATCGCTTGACCTCGCGACTGACGAGATCCGAACACGTCACGCACGCCTTGCCCTGTCCTGCAAGCCGCTCCAGTACCATGCCGTCAAGGTAGCGCATCTTTGCGTACCCGCGCCGCTTGATCCAGGGGCGAATGGCTTCGGCCTGCCCGACGTAGGTGCCATGGTAGTAGTGCACGCTGCGGTGCTTTCCGCGCAAACCCCACCCGATGGGACCGTTGGTGACGACGATGTCGGCGCGGCGGTCGAACGACCGGACAGCCAGGACTTCGGCCACCCCCCACCACGCTCGCCGACCCGGAAGGCCCCGAAACGCAGATGCGGCAACCAATTCGCTTGAACTGATGTATCGGGTCTCGTAGCCCAATCCGCGGAGCAACTTCACCAGCGCACGGCAGGCTGCCTCGACGCCGCCGGGAGAATCAAGAGACCCGCTACCCACTACCAGGGCGACTTGTTGCGCCATGGTTAGCGGAGCCCGCAACACGGCGATTGATTGCTTGCCCCCCGACGATGGCCGAACCCGACAGGACCGCCACCCCTTCCGGGCTCATGCGCAGCCGTCGTCGAACCTCCCGTACCCCGACTCTCACAAGGCCAACGCCTTTCGACCCGGTCAGCAGACCGAGGAGCAGTCGTGCCATCAGGCCAAGGACACGCCCGCGCAGAGGCGGTCCGAGCGTGATGTCGGGCGCGGCTCGCACGGCCCGGGCAACCGCCATCAAGCCTGCGAACCACTCTGCGCACTGGTAGTGGGAAACAGCAACCTCGAAGTGTTCGCGTGAGGACAAGACGCGGCCTGCAAGCACAAGATCGGCACCTTCAAGGCGCCGAACGAACCGCTCCCTGAAAACCTGCTCCACTTCAGGCGTATCAACGCCGCGCCATGTCGAGTGGAATCGGTTCTTCAGCACCAGATTCGGCACCAGCACGACGGGGCCGCGTAGTCCCAGCCGCAGCCACAGTTCCTGATCTTCTGGTCCGGCAAGCCCCGGGTCCCATCCCCCAACGGCAACGAGGGTTTCGCGTTTGATCGCCGCCTGCCCCTGGAGAATCCACCACCCCCACAGTATGGTCGGCCACGGCAGGATGCAGCGCGCCCTCCGAACCCAAGGCAAACGCCGCGAATGCCCACGCGCATCGAACTGCTCGACAGCACCTGCTGCGCCGACGACGTGCGGGAAGCGATCCATGGCACCTGCGAGCACCGTCAGGGCTTCGGGAACCAGCAGGTCGTCGTCGTCGAGGAACAGGACATAATCCCCCCGAGCTCCCGCCAGGCCCCGGTTTCGCGCGGCCGACCGCTCGGAGTGATGCCCGAGCCGGACCGCGCGGATGCGCGGGTCGGCCAGCGACGACAGCCAGACCCACGTGTCGTCCTCGGAGCAGTCGTCGACGACGATGAGTTCCCAGTGGGGGTAGCTCTGCCGCCGCACGCTCTCAATGGCCTCGGCCAACAAGCGCCGCCGGTTCCGGGTAGGGATTACGACACTAACAAGGGGAAGGCCGGATGTTGGATTCATGCGCTTGGACTCCACTACCCCCGCCAGTCTCCACACGAGAGCCCCGCCTGACATCCTGTGCTGCGACTCTCACGAGAATGGCGTCGGCCTCCACCAGTTGGCCCCCGGGGTCACGCAGTACTGGGAACAATCCGTAAAGCCCGAAGCCGTGAGCCTCGCACCACGAGATCGCTGCGTACCAGGGGGGCACGTCTTCATAGAGGGGGAAGAAGGACACCTCGACCTGCACCACCTGGACTGTCGGGAGCACTCCTCGGGCACCCTTGAGAACCTCGAGGTCATAGCCTTGTGTGTCAATCTTTAGGAACACTCGGGGGGCGGCGAGACCGGACACGAACTCATCGAACCTGGAATCCAAGGTGGATACGGTGACGTCCTCGGTTCGCACAGACTGCGCGGCCTCTGGGAAGTAGCTCTTCGCCAGCGGTGCCAGGGGTCGGAGGGAGGACAGGTCGTCAGAAGACGCAACGCCCAGCGTTGCTTTGCCTGGATCGGCCCCGAGGGCCATGTGCACCGCAATCCAGTCCCCGTCAGCTGCGCTAAGAGCCCGAAGCACTGCGAGAGCCTCCGAACCCGGCTCCACAGAGACAATGCGGCCGCGATACCCCAGCCTTCGAATGAGCAACCCGAATTGGCCTCGATTGGCACCCACGTCGATGACGCAGTTAACGTCTCGCGCCCGCAGGACAGCCGCCAGAGCAGCTTCGTAGGTAGCAGGATGAGGCCATCGCCGAATCTCCCAGCCCCACCGTACCGCGAGGTCATGGATGTGCCAGCGGAGAGTTTTCCCTTCGCTTCTCATCGGCTCTGCGCGTCGGAAGCCGCGCGGCGAGCCGCGACAACCTCGAAGGTGGCAGGTAAGTTGAGGATTCCGCTCCATTCGTCCCTGGGGTGCTGGTGGTCGTCGGTGGCGATCAAGAGATCGGGGACGACGTGCCAGGAATCGAGACGCCCCGTTTCGTCGAAGAGCGTCACCAACCACGAATAGAACCCTGGGCGAAGAGGCAACATTGGGAAGCGGTAGACAAAAGTCGATGCCCCTGCCGGAACCGGAAGGCGGTCGGTGGCCCACCCCCAGACTCGGCGTCCCTCGGTGTCGTAGAGCACGATCCCATGGTGGCAAGGGCCGAGGTCCGCCTGTGCCCAGACGCGGAACTTGATGGTGGTGGGTGCAAGCTCCGTCAGGATATGGGGTTCCGGGCCCCTGGGTTCGGTGATCTCCCACCCGAGAAAGCGAGCCTTCGCATTGGGGGCGAACTCGCGGTGTTCGTTTCGAGGGTCGTTCCCCGAGGTCATCGCTCTCTCGTAGGCAGCGGTAACGTGGGGAGTGGGCCCGGTCTCCACGATGCCTCCCGCCTCAAGCCACAACACCCGCCTACACAGTCGCCGGATCTGGTTCATCTGGTGGCTGACGAAGAGCACCGTGCGGCCGCCCTTCTCCGATACCTCCTGCATCTTCCCCAGGCACTTGCGCTGGAACTCGATGTCGCCCACGGCGAGGACCTCGTCGACGAGGAGGATGTCGGGCTCGAGGTGCGCGGCCACGGCGAAGGCGAGGCGGGTCTGCATGCCCGTGCTGTAGCGCTTGAGGGGGGTGTCGATGAAGCGCTCCACCCCCGCGAACTCCACGATCTCGTCGAAGCGGCGCTGGATCTCCCGGCGGGACATCCCGAGGATGGCGCCGCTCAGGAAGACGTTCTCCCGCCCGGTGAGCTCGGGGTGGAACCCCGTCCCCACCTCGAGGAGGCTCCCCACCCTCCCCCGGACCTCGGCGTGGCCCTCCGTGGGCTTCGTGATCCGGGCGAGGATCTTGAGCAGAGTGGTCTTGCCGGCGCCGTTCCGGCCGATGATGCCGACGGCCTCCCCCTCGGCCACCTCGAAGCTCACGTCCTTGAGGGCCCAGATGGAGCCATTCTCGTGCGTTCGGCCCCTGAGAGCGCGCAGCGGGGCCCTGGCCCAGCGGACGAGGGTGTCGCGGAGGGCCAGGTATCGCTCCCGCTCCCCGATGCGGTAGCGCTTGCCCAGGCCCTCGGCGCGGATGGCGACGGCGTCCATCTTCACACCATGTCCGCCATGGTCGCTTCGACCTTGCGGAAGTACAGCAGGCCCCCGACGACGACCACGAGGACGGCGAGCACGGAGACGGCAAGGGCGACCCCCGGGCCGGCCCCGCGTCCGGTGAGGGCCCAGCGGAAGCCCTCCACCACCCCCGCCATGGGGTTCAGCCCGTACGCCCAGCGCCACGGCTCGGGCACGAGGCTCGTGGAGTAGGCCACGGGCGAGGCGAAGAGCCAGAGCTGGATGAGGAAGGGCACGGCGTACCGCACGTCGCGATAGAGGGCGTTCAGGGCCGAGAGCCACAGGCCAACCCCGAAGGCCGTCACCATGGCCAGGGCCACGAAGAGCGGCAGGGTGGCGAGGCGGACCCCGGGGACGATCCCGTAGACGGGCAGGAGGGCGAAGAGGAGCAGGGAGGCGATCCCCAGGTCGAGGAGGCTCCCCAGGACCCCCGCCAGGGGCAGGAAGAGACGGGGGAAGTAGACCTTGGTGATGATCCGTTCGTGCTCCACGGTGGAGTTGGTCGCCGCCGCGAGCGAGGATGCGAAGTAGGTCCAGGGCAGGAGCCCCGCGTAGAAGAAGACCGGGTACGGGACCCCCTCGGAGGGCAGCCGCGCGAGGCGTCCGAAGAACAGGGTGAACAGCGCCATCGTCGCCAGGGGCTGGAGCACGGCCCACCCGGCGCCCACCACGGTCTGCTTGTAGCGGATCTTGATGTCCCGCCAGACCAGGAAGTAAAGGAGCTCCCGGTACGTCCAGAGTTCGCTCAGACCGATATCCCACCAGGCGCGCTGGGGACGGATGATCCACACGGGTGGCTGGAGGTACGCCATCGTGACGTCAGTCGTAGTCATGGCGTGGCGCGCCGGGCGCCGGTTCACCCGCGGGCGCGCTGGCTCGCCGGCTCCGCCTTCTCCTCCGGGCCGTAGTAGCGGGCGTAGTAGTAATAGCCGTCGCGGCGGCTGGCCTCCACCCCGTGCACCACCACGCCGACGACGCGGGCGCCCACCGCCGCCAGGCGGTCCCGGGCGCGGCGGGCCGCCTCCCGGGGGGTGCGGCCCAGCCACACCATGAGCAGCACCCCGTCCACGTGGGGAGCCAGCACCGCGGCGTCGGTCACGGGCAGGATCGGGGGCGCGTCGATCACCACGGCATCCGCCTGGCCCCGCGCCTGCTCCAGCAGGGCGCGCATCTTCTGGCTGCCCAGCAGTTCCGCCGGGTTGGGGGGGATGGTGCCGCTGGGGACGAACCAGAGGTTGTCCACCGCCGTGCCCCGCAGGGCCCGATCCACGGGGACCCCGTCCACCAGCAGGTCGGTCAGCCCCAGGGTGCCCTCCGGCCCCAGCGTCCAGGCCAGGGAGGGCCTGCGCAGGTCGGCCTCCACCAGCCACACGCGCTGCCCGGCCTGGGCCATCGCCGCGGCCAGGTTGACCGCCACCGTGCTCTTGGCTTCCCCCGGGCCGGGGCTCGTGACCAGCAGCAGGCGGAGCGGCCTGTCGGGGCTTGTGTACAGCAGGTTGGTCCGCAGGTGGCGGAAGGCCTCGGCGAAGGGCGACCGCGGATGGGAGGCGGTGAGCAGCGGCAGGCCGTCTCGGTGGTTGTTCCGCGGGCGGCGGGCCAGGGGGACCGCGGCCAGCAACGGGAGCTGCAGGTCCCGGGCGACCTCGTCGGCCGTCTTGAAGGTGGTGTCCAGGGCCTCGCTGAGGAAGACGGCACCCGTCCCCACCATGAGCCCCAGCAGCGCCCCGAAGAGGGTGTTCATCCGGACCCGGGGCCGCACCGGCGCCGTGGGCGGGACGGCGGCGTCCACGATGCGCAGGTCGCCGACGATGGAGGCCTCGGCGATGCGGGCTTCCTGGAGCTTGCCGGAGAGCAGGAGGTAGGTCTCCTCGGCCACCTTGACGTTGCGGGTCAGCCGGGCCAGCTCCACCTCCTTGGGCGGCAGGGCCTTCAGGGCCGCGGCGTAGGCGGCGGCCGCCGCCGCGAGCGCCTCCGCGCGCGCCTCCAGGGCCTGCCGGTCCACCGCCAGCCGGATCGCCTGGGCGGCCAGGTCCTGGTGCAGGGGGTTGAGGGTGATCTGGCGCGACAGCAGGGTCTGCGCCGCCTGCTGCCGCAGGCGTTCCTTCACCTCCTCGATGCGCGCCTTGGTGGCGATGACCTGAGGGTGGCGGTCGGTGAACTGCTTGCGCAGGCCGACCAGCTCCACCTCGAGCCTGGCCAGGTCGGTGCGCAGTTGGGTCGCGACGGGGTCCTCGCCCTGGAGGAAGGTCGCGGCGACGGTGGGGGCCTGCTGCTGCAGCGCCGCCCGGACCCGCTGGAGGCTGGCCTCCACCCCCTGCCGCTCCGCCTCCGCGGTCCGGCGCTGCGCCTCGAAGTCGGCGAGTTTCTCCAGGGCCAGGGTGGTCTGCTCGGAGAGGGAGACCTGGCCACCCGCCACCTTGTAACGGGCCAGGGCGTCCTCGGCGGCACGCAGCTCTCTGCTCAAGGCGGACAGCTGCCGCTCGATGAACTCCCTCCCGGCGCGGGCCTGGGAGCGGCGCGCCCGCAGGTGCCACTCGATGAAGGCGCGGCTGATGGCGTTGGTGTTGTCCGCGGCGGCCTGGGGAGTGGGGCCCTCGGCCTGGATGAGGATCAGGTCGGTGTTGCGGGTGCGCCGCACCTGGAGGCCCCGGCGGAGGCGCTGGATGGCGGCCTCCTCCTCCCCAGGGTCCGCTCCCCGCTGCCGGACGGCCAGGGCCAGCACCGCCCGGCTCTTCACGATCTCGGCCAGGGTGTCCACGACCGTCTGCTGGCTGATCCCGGTGATGTCCGGGATGAGGCCCAGCGCCGCGCCACCCCGGTCCACCACCACCGAGGCCTGCGCCCGGTAGACCGGCGGCGCGGAGATGCTGAACCCCAACGCGGTGGCTGCGGCGACGATGACGCAGGCGGCCACCAGCCGCCAGCGGCGCCAGAAGACGTCCAGGTAGTCGCGGAGGGTGGGCTCCTGCTCGAGGAGAGGGTCAGAGTCCAAGGCTCGCCTCCCTCACCAGGGACTTACTCCAGGCCGGCGGCCGTCGCTCCTGCGCCGGCCTCGCCCTCCTCCCCCTCGCGCCCGGCCTCCCCCGCCTCCAGCTCCTCCACCGCCTGGTCGAACTCGTCCCCCAGGTCTTCGCCCAGCTCCCGGCCCATGCGGCGCATGAACCGCGCCACGCTGCGGGGGTCGTGCTCGTCCACGTCGGCCAGCGACGGGTCGTCGGCGAGGGACTCCAGCCGGTCCTCCTCGGACCGCACCCGGGCCACGCGGGAGATGATGCGGGTGAGGCGGCGGCTGCCGCAACGCGTGCAGACGGGGTCGGGGGTCTCCGGGGGGAGCCAGAAGAGCTGGACCCGGGTGCGGCACTCCTCGCAGCGGTACTCGTAGATCGGCATGGCGTCCCTCGCCTCCTCCCCATCGCCCTCGCTCCGTGGCGCTAGCGGAAGAGGCCCAGGATCCCGGACAGGATGCTGAGGATGACCTGCAGGCCGCTGAGCTGGCTCTGGGGGATGACGACCACGTCCCCCGGCACCACCGCGATCTCCCGCGCCGCGCCGGCCGGCTGCAACAGGGCGGCCAGGTCCACGCTCACCAGCGTGCCCCCGTGGGGGAGGCGTTCCACGCGCCCCCCTGCCACGACCTGCTCCGGGAGCCCGTTGCGGCGCACGATGTGCACCGTCTTCGCCGTCGCCGCCCCCCGCTGCACCGGACCGCCGGCCATGGCGATCGCCTGCAGGAGCGTCACCGGTCCCCGCACCGGGAAGGCCCCGGGGCTGTTCACGTCCCCGAGGACGTAGATGCGGGTGTTCAGCTCCTCGGGGATGAAGAGGGTGTCCCCGGCCGCCAGCGGCAGGTTGTGCTCCATCTCCTGCCGCAGCAGGAGCGCGTCGAGTTGCAGGGCCACGGTCTGGTGCGAGGCCCGCACCAGCCGCGCGCCGCTCAGCGAGGCCCGCTCGGTCAGGCCCCCGGCCATGAGCAGCGCGTCGAGCACGCGCACCTCGCCCTTCAGCCGGTAGCGGCCGGGGCGCTGCACCTCGCCGAGCACGCTGACCACGTTGGTCAGGTCCTCGGGGACGACCAGCGTCTCCCCGCCGCGCAGCACCAGGTTCGCCGTCGGGTCCCCGGCCAGCACCTTTTGCAGGTCCACCGACTGCGGCGGCCGGCCGGCCACCAGCAGCTGCCCCTGGAGGGCGGCCGTCTCGGTCAGCCCGCCGGCCTCGGAGAGGAGGTCGAGCAGGCGCGAGCCCGGCGCCAGGACGTAGGTGCCGGGACGGAGGACCTGCCCCAGGACCGAGGCGCGGATGCGCCGGAACTCCTTGACGATGACGGTGACCTTGGGCTCGCGGATGTACTCGGCGTACGCCCGCGTGAGCACCCGGGTCAGCTGGCCCACCGTGAGCCCGGCCGCGCGCACCTCGCCCACCAGGGGCAGGCTGACCCGCCCGTCGGGGCGGACCGCCACGGTGCGGGTGAGGTCGGGGTAGCCCCACACCGAGACCTCCAGGACGTCCTCGGGGCCGAGGATGTAGCCCGAGGCGCTCTGCGACGCGGCGGGCGGCACGAGCAGGCAGGCCGCCAGCAGGACCGCGCTGGCGGCGACGAGACGACGGCGTCGACCCTCCATGGCGCTGCCCTCCCAGTCGGTGGACGCGGCTTGCAGGACGTAGCTCCGCCCCAACCGTGCATGCCGGACGGCCGGCACGCCGGCACGGCGGCGCTGTGCGCGCGGCGCGGCGGCGGGCCGCCGCCGAGGCCGTCAGGCCGACGCCAGGTCGGCCAGGTCGACCTCGACGCCGCGCGGTTGTCCCAGCAGGTCGAGCAGGACGCGCACGCGCCCCGCCCGGGACATCGGCCGGTCGAAGACCGCCTCCAGCCCCTCCAGGGGCCCGCACAGGAACCGCACCCGCGCCCCCCGGTCGAAGCCGCGGCGCGGGCGCACGAACCCCAGCTCGGCGATGCGCGCCTGGATGGCGCCGATCACCTCGTCGGGGACGGGCACCGGGCCGTCCTGCGTCCCCAGCACCCGGCGCACCCCCGGCGTCCAGCGCACCCGGTCGTAGGTGCGCGGGTCGGCGTGCGCCGGGGGGACGTGCACGAAGAGGTAGCCCGGGAAGAGCGGCTCCAGCAGGGTGAGGCGGCGCGTGCGGTACCGGCGGACGACTTCGAGCAATGGCAGCAGGGTGCCCACGCCGAGGGGCGTGAGGTGGGCCACCACCCGGGCCTCCTGCCCCCGCTTGGCGTGCACCGCGTACCAGACCCTCACGAGGGTCCGGCCCCTCCGGCCGCCGCGTCGCCCCGGGCCAGGAGCGCACGGCGGAGAGCCGCCGCCTCGCCCTGCCCGTTCCGGGGGTCGCCCACGGACGGCGCCTCCCACATGCGCAGGCCGTCGCGGGGATGCAGGACGGAGCGCAGGACGTACCAGAGGGCGCGGCGACCGTCGGGCAGCAGGCGGAAGAAGAGCCCGATGATCGTGTAGTCATCCCCCTGGAACCGGACGACGCATCGGCCGCCGGCGGTGCTCGCGTGGACACACTGGTCGGCGGCCGCGTTCCGGTAGCTGACGCCCCTGGTCCCCCCCGGACACCGGGCTGCCCGCCCGGGCGTCGACGACCGGACTGTGGACGCGGCGCTCACACCCGTGAGCGCCTGTCGGCTTTGGTGACCCTTATAGCGAGGGCCGGCCCTCCGGTCGATCCGGGGAAAGGCAGAATGCGGGCTAAACGAAACGTAGATTCGCTTCCGTCTTCGCCACCGGGCCCGGGGCCGCGCCGACGCGCGCCCGACGCACCCCCAGACGGGCCTCTACTTGATCAGCCCCTTGCGCAGGACGAAGGCGACCGCCTGGGTGCGGTTGCGGACGCCCAGCTTCCGCAAGATGTTGTGGACGTGCGTCTTGATCGTCCCCTCGCTCACCACGAACTTGCGGGCCAGGTCGGCGTCGGTGGCCCCCTGGGCCAGCTCGGCCAGGATCTGCACCTCCCGCTCGGTGAGCCCGTAGTGTTCGACGCGCCGGCGGGCCCGCTCCCGCCGCGCCAGCTGCCCCAGGTGGTGCAGCACCGACTGGCTGATCGGCGGGTGGAAGACCGAGCGGCCGCCCCGGACGCCGCGCAGGGCGTCCACCAGGTTGTCGCGCGGGATGTCCTTGAGGATGTAGCCGACCGCGCCCGCCTCGATGGCGTCGAGGGCCTGGGCATCGTCGAGGCGCGCGGCCATGACCACCACTTCGGTGCCCGGCACCTCGCTCTTCAGCTCGCGGGTCAGGGCCAGCCCGTCCGCGTCGGGGAGGTCCAGGTCGAGGAGGACCACGTCGGGCCGCAGCTCCCGGGCCAGGCGGACGGCGTCGGCCGCGGTGCAGGCCTCGCCGACCAGGTCGACATCCGGGGCCCCTCGCAGGGCGGACCGGATGCCCTCGCGGAACAGGGTGAGCCCCTCCACCACCAGCACCCTGATCGCCTCCGCCGCATGCTCCCCCGCTGCCCCCCTTTCCCGGCGCCCGCCGGGCTGCTGATGGGAAAGTGGGCTTCTGCCAATCTCCTGCCCCATCTTGTCTCCGACGCGGGATCGGGTGAGTGGCCGTGAAAATTCCACAAATGCATTCGCTGGGGGCCCTCCGGACCCCTTCCGCATCCTGACACCCGAGCCTGCGCACGCTCGTGGGCCCGGTCCGCGAGCGCCGGCCGGGTCCTTACCGCCGTGCCAACGGCACCACCCAGACCAACCCGGTGTAGGCGCCGCTGTTTGTCCCGTAGGCCAGGTGGCGCCCGTCGGGCGCCCAGCGGACCGTGAGCGGCAGGGCGGGGTCCGGGAACTCGGCGGTGAAGGTGGCGACGCGCAGGCGCCCGGGACCCAGGGCGTCGGCGATCCAGACCTCCCCGTGGGCGTCGTCCAGCACCGTGGCGAAGGCCACCGCCGCCGAAGCGGGGGACCAGTCCAGGCCGGTGATGCGCGCGGCCCGCTCGGTGAGCCGGCGGCGCGCACCGCCGTCGACGTTCATCACCCAGAGGTGCTGACGGCGCAGGGCCGCCGGCGTCCGGGTGCCGTCGGGCCCGGTCCGGCCGACCGTCTCCGGCGCCACGAAGGCCACCTGCCGTCCGTCGGGGGAGAGGCGGTGGAACCAGGCGGCAGGCCCGGTCAGGGCCAGCGTCCGCCGGTCGAGGTAGGCGATGCGCCAGCGCCACAGCGTGGGCGCCCGATCCTCCCCGCCGTCGACCACGTCGACCACGATGAAGAGGAAGAGGTCGTCGGGGAACCACTGCACCCCGGCCACCTCCACCCCGCTGCGCTCGAAGACCAGGCGGCGGAAGCCGCCGTCGGCACCGAGCAGCCAGACCCCCGCTCGGGGCGGCTCGCCCGACCGGAGGCCGGCGGCGCGCGCGGCCACGGCGAAACGGTCGCCCGTCTGCCCCCAGGCCAGGTGGGTGGCGAACCAGGGCGTCCCGCTGCGCGACGGCGGCAGGCGGATCGGGCGCCGCTGCGATCCGTCCGCCCGCATGACCCACACCTGCCCCCGGTCGATGTACGCCAGGGTCTGACCCGCGGGGGACCACGCCAGGTCGGTCACCACCCCCGCGGGGGCCAGTCTGCGCTCCGGCCCTGTCAGCGCCCGCACCCAGATGCCGTCGGTCCCTGCGTAGGCGATCCGGTCCCCCCGGGGGCTCCAGGCGGGCGGGCTGAGGGCCGGCCGGTCGCTGAGGCGCCGCGGCGCCCCGGGGCGCAGGGCGGCGGTGCCGACCGGCGCGGGCGTCTGCCTGACCGAGCAGGCGGCGAGGAGGAGCGCAGCCAGAGCCACCAGGGCGGCCACGCGGGCCGGGATTCCGCGGGTCGGGGGGAGCCGATGAGGGAGGCGCATGGCGTCGTCGACGTCCTCGTACCCAGCTTGGGTCGCCGCCGCCCGCCCCGGGACGGCGCCCCCGCGCGGGCCGCGGCTAGACCACCGGGTAGCGCCCCTCGGCCAGCTCGCGGGTGAGGACCGGCAGCGCCGCCAGCTCCCGCTCCAGGATCTCCAGGACCTGCCGGCGGATGGCCGCCTTGCGCGCGCCCGGGGCCGGGATGATCTGCGCCGCGGCGATCTTGGGCTGGTCGATGGGGGCGCCGATCTGGCTGAGCATCCAGACGTAGACCTCGCGGATCCCCCGCACCTCCTCGTGGATCCGCGCGGCCACCACGTGGGTGAAGATCGTGTAGATCTTCCCCACGTGGGAGACGGGGTTCTTGCCCGCCGCCGCCTCGGTCCCCATGGGACGGTTCACGGCGATGACGCCGTTCACCCGGTTGCCGCGGCCGATCTGGCCGGAGTCGCCGCTCTCCGCCGAGGTCCCGGTGACGCTCAGGTAGACGCCCCCCAGGCCGCGGCCGGGCACGTCCAGGGTGTTGATGTCCAGCGTGACCTCGTCGAAGGTGGTGTGCTTGCGGACGAAGTCGTAGACCGCCTCGCGCATCTCCGCCTTGCGCCGGAAGTAGTGGGCCTCCCCCTCGATGAAGCGGTCCACGAAGGCCACGGCCGCCGTGAGCGACAGGCGGTTGCCGTGGCGGAAGCCCATGACCTTGATGTCCTCGCCGGCCTCGGGGAACTCCTGCTTGAAGGTGCGCGAGTTCATCAGGTTCTCCACCTGGCGGACGATCAGCTCGGTGGGGGTGAGGGGGGCGTAGCCCACCGCGGCGGAGGTGTCGTTCGCCCCGGGGACCTCCCGGTGGAAGATGTCCACGAGCTCGGGGGAGCCGGGCTTGATCTGCACGTCGTAGATCACGTGCTCCTGGGGGTCGACGAAGCGCAGGTGCTCGGCGATCCACGCCCGCGCGGTGGTGACGGCGATCTCGGGGACCGGCACCTCCTCGTCGTTGTAGCGGTAGGTGGCGCGGTCGCCGAAGATCAGGCGCATGGGCTCGGTGATGCGCCCGCCGCCGAAGGCCACCTCCGCCCCGCCCGCCACCAGGAAGGCCTTGTCGATGTTGTGGTGCAGGATGACCCCGAAGCGCGAGAGGTACTCGCGGCTCAGCGCGATGGAGACCCGCTCCATGATGGCGTCGCAGATGGAGTCGGGGTGGCCCACGCCCTTGCGCTCGACGATCTCCACCTCGTGCTCCGAGACGGGCTTGCCGGCGAGGAACTCCACGTTGGTGTTGCGCATCAGCCGGCGGCCTCCTTCCAGCGCACTTCCTCCACGCCGTCGACGTCGCCGAGCGCCACCAGCACCTCTTCCTTGGTCACCCGCGCGGGCAGGCGGACGGCCAGGCTCAGGGCCACGTGCTCGTTCAGCTTCTGGGAGAGCTCCACGTGCTCGATGTTCACGTTGAAGGCCCCCAGCACCGTGCCGATCTTGCCGAGCTGCCCGGGGCGGTCGACCATCAGCACCTCCACCGTGGCCTGGCCCCGGCGGGGGATCCAGCGCTCGATGCGCTTGAAGGGGATGAGCACGGCCATGACCAGCGCCGTGGTGACCACCGCCCCCGCGTAGAACCCCACCCCGGTGGCGGTGCCGATGGCCGCCACGGTCCACAGGCTGGCGGCGGTGGTGAGGCCCTGCACCGTCACGCCGCTGCGCCAGATCGTCCCGGCGCCCAGGAAGCCGATCCCCACCACGATGTTGCTGGCCACCCGCGCGGGGTCGGCGCCGCTGCCGAAGAAGCCCACCCGCGAGACCAGGGTGAAGAGGGCCGCCCCCAGGGAGACCAGCATGTGGGTGCGGAAGCCGGCCGGCTTCTCCACCGTCTCCCGCTCCAGCCCGATGAGGCCGCCCAGGCAGATGGCCAGCACCAGGCGGAGGAGGATCTCCCAGGTGGGGATGGGGGCGGTGACGAACTCCGGCATCGTCGCTCAGGACGCGCAGGCGGCCGTGGGCGTCGTCCCGGCGCCCTCGGCGGGCCCGGCGGCCGCCGGCGCCCTCCCGGCGCCCTCGGCGGGCTCGGGCGCCCCGTACTTCTCCCGCGCCACCACCGCGACCTGCTCCATGAGCGCGTCCACCAGGCGGTCCGCCGGCAGGCTGGCCACGATCTTCCCCTCCCGGAAGAGCAGCCCCATGCCGCGGCCGCAGGCGATCCCCAGGTCGGCCATGCGCGCCTCCCCCGGCCCGTTCACGGCGCACCCCATCACCGCCACCTTCACCGGCGCCTGCACCTGGGCCAGCCGCCGCTCGACGTCCGCGGCGATGGCGATGATGTCCACCTCGGCCCGGCCGCAGGAGGGGCAGGCCACCAGCTGCACCCCGCGCGTGCGCAGCCCCAGGCTCTTCAGGATCTCGTAGCCGACGCGCACCTCCTCCACCGGGTCGGCGGCCAGGGAGACGCGGATGGTGTCCCCGATCCCCAGCGCCAGGATGGCGCCGATCCCCACGGCCGACTTCACCGTCCCCGGCCCCAGCGTGCCCGCCTCGGTGATCCCCACGTGCAGCGGGTAGGGGACGGCCGCGCTCACCTGTGTGTAGGCCTCGATGGCCATGGGGACGTCGCTGGCCTTCACCGAGACGACGATGTCGTGGAAGTCCAGGTCCTCCAGGACGGCCACGTCCTCCAGCGCGCTGGCCACCAGCGCCTCGACGGTGGGGCCGCCGAAGCGGCGCAGCATCGCCTTGCTCAGCGACCCGATGTTGGCCCCGATGCGGATGGGCACGCCGCGCTCCTTGGCCGCCCGGGCGACGAGGCGGGTGCGGTCGCGGCTGCCGATGTTCCCCGGGTTGATGCGCAGCTTGGCCACCCCGGCCTCCAGCGCGCGCAGGGCCAGCCGGTAGTCGAAGTGGATGTCGGCCACCACGGGGATGGGGCTGCGCGGGACGATCTCGCGCAGCGCGTCGGCGGCGGCCCGGTCGGGGACGGCCACGCGGACGATCTCGCACCCCTCCGCGGCCAGCTGGTAGATCTGCGCCAGGGTGGCGTCCACGTCCCGCGTGTCGGTGATGGTCATGGACTGCACGGCGACGGGGGCCCCACCCCCGATCTCCACCCGCCCGACGCGGACGCGGCGGGTCTGGGTGCGGGGCGTGAGGCGGCGCGGGACGGACGGCGCGGTCGTCGGCATGGCGGTCGGCGCGCCCGCCTACAGGCGGCGGATGTCGCGCATGGTCAAGGTTACCAGCAGCAGGAGGAGCAGCGCAAAACCGACCAGGTGGATGTAGCCCTCCCGGCGGGGGTCGACCGGGCGGCGCCGCAGCGCCTCCACCGCCAGGAAGACCAGCCGGCCGCCGTCGAGGGCGGGGAAGGGGAAGAGGTTGAAGATGCCGATGACCACGCTGAGGAAGGCCGACATGTAGAGGAAGTGCTCGAAGCCGGTGCGGGCGGCCTCGACGAGGGCCGCACCGGCCGCCACCGGCCCGCCCAGGTTCTCGAAGAGCTGCCCCACGCGGATGAGCCCCACGATGGCGCCCACCAGCGTGACGACGATCTCGCCGGTGCGGTGGACCGCCCAGGCCAGCGCCACCGGCGGGGTGTAGCGCCGCCGCACCGGCTCGGGGGAGAAGCCGATGAGCCCGATCTGCTGGTTGGGGGCAAGCCGCGGCGTCACCCGCACGGTGAAGCGGCGCCCCCCGCGCTCCACCGTCAGCACCAGCGGCTTCCCGGGGCTGCGGTGGATGGTGCGCACCACCTCTTCCCCGCGCTCCATGGGCTCGCCGTCGATGGCCACGATGGCGTCCCCCGGGCGCAGCCCCACCTGCTCGGCCGGCCAGCCGGGCAGCAGCGTGCCCACGCGGTTCGTCACGCCCACCTGGACGCCGTAGGTGGCGCCCAGCAGGGCGAGGATGAGGACCGCCAGGACCAGGTTCATCCCCGGCCCGGCGGCCACGATGGCGGCGCGCTGCCAGACCGAGCGGTGGCGGAAGGAGCCGCGCGGGTCGCCCGGCTCGTCCAGGTCCTCGCCGGCCATGCGCACGTAGCCGCCGAAGGGGAGGAGGTTGACGGCGTACTCGGTGCCGCCGCGCCGGAACCCCCAGAGCCGGGGCCCAAAGCCCAGCGCGAAGGCATGCACGGTGACGCCGACGCGCTTGGCCACCAGGAAGTGGCCCAGCTCGTGGAAGAAGATCATGGCGCCGAATGCCAGCACGGCCAGGAGCAGCCACTGGCCCGTCGCCAGCGTCGGCCCCAGCTCGCTCATCGCCTCACCTCATCCCGTCCATGCCCACCCACCCTCACCGCCCCCACGCCCGCACCACCAGCAGCGCGGCGGGGGCGGCCAGCAGGAGGGAGTCGAACCGGTCGAGCACCCCGCCGTGGCCGGGCAGCAGGGCCCCCGCGTCCTTCACCCCGGCGGAGCGCTTGAGGGCGGATTCCGCCAGGTCGCCCGCGGCGCCGGCGGCCGCGCTCACCGCCCCGAGGACAGTCCCCACGCCCACCGGTGCCCCCGCCACAGCCGCCACACCGGCCCCCGCCGCCATCCCGGTCAGGAGCCCGGCCAGGGCCCCCTCCCAGCTCTTCCGCGGGCTGATGGCCGGCGCGAGCGGCCGGCGCCCGTAAGCCCGGCCGGCGAAGTAGGCCGCGGCGTCGGCGGCCCACACCGCCGCCACCACCACCAGCGTCAGGCCTTGCCCCGCCGGCGCACGCCGCAGAGACGCCAGCGCGACCAGGAGCAGCGGCAGGAGCGCCGCGAGCAGCGTGACGCCGGCGTTGGCCAGCGCCTGGGCCCGGCGCGCCGCCCGCACCTGGGCCAGCACGGCCGCGGTCACCAGCGCCGCGGCCACGCCGGGGCTCCACCCCGGGACCCAGACCAGCGCGGTGAAGAGGGCGAGGCACCCGGGGAGGGCCACCTCCGCAGCGGGATCGAGCCCGGCGGCGCGGCCCAGGTGCACCACCTCCCACGCCGCGACCAGCGCCAGCAGCCCGAGCAGCACCTCCCAGGGCCAGCCGCCGAGCAGCAGCGCCGCCAGGAAGAGCGGCAGCGCCAGCGCCACGGTCACGAGGCGCCGGGCCACCTCAGGCAGGGGATCGGCCGGCCGGCCAGCCGCCGGGGCGGGCGCCAGGCGTCCGTCAGCCATCGACGGCCACCCCCACCGTGCCGAAGCGGCGCTGCCGCTGCTGGAAGGCGGCCACGGCCGCCTGGAGGTGGGGCCGGTCGAACTCCGGCCAGTAGACGTCGCAGAAGTACAGCTCCGTGTAGGCCACCTGCCAGAGGAGGAAGTTGCTCAGCCGCTGCTCGCCGCCGGTGCGGATGAGCAGGTCCGGGTCGGGCAGGTCGGCGGTGTAGAGGTGGCGCGCCACCGTGGCCTCGTCGATGGCCTCGGGGTGGAGGCGGCCCGCCGCCACCTGGCGGGCGATGCGGCGCACCGCCTCCACCAGCTCGGCCCGCCCGCCGTAGTTCAGCGCGAAGCTGGCCACCAGCCGCCGGTTGTGGCGCGTGCGCGCCTCCACCCGCCGCAGCTCCGCGGCGATGGCCGGGTCGAACGCGTCCAGCGCGCCGGCGATGCGCACCTGCACCCCCTGGCGGTGCAGCTCGTCCGCCTCCTCCGCCACCGCCTCCCGCAGGAGCACCATCAGCCCTTCCACTTCATCGGCCGGGCGCTGCCAGTTCTCGGTGGAGAAGGCGTAGAGGGTGAGGTAGGGGATGCCGAGCTCGATCGTCCCCTCGATGGTGCGGCGCACGGCGCGCCGCCCGGCCCGGTGCCCCTCCAGGCGGGGCAGGCCGCGCTCCCGGGCCCACCGCCCGTTGCCGTCCATGATGATGGCCACGTGGCGGGGGAGGCTCAAGCGCCCGCCTCGACCCGCTCGGCGGCCACCGTGAGGACCAGGACCTCGCCCTCCAGGCGCTGGCGCACCACCCGGCGCGGCCCCGTGGGGCGGCCGCGCGGCGGGGCGGTCTCCTCGACCCGCACCGGCACGCCGGCGGCGCGCAGCCGGGCCTCCGCCTCGTCCAGCCGGTAGCCGAGGAGGTCCGGGAGGCTCATACCTCCAGGATCTCCTTCTCCTTGGCCTCCAGGAGCCTGTCCAGCTGCCCGATGAACTCGTCGGTGAGCTTCTGCAGCTCCTCCAGGGCGCGGCGGGCGTCGTCCTCGGAGACCTCGCCCTCCTCCTCCAGCTGCTCGATCAGCTCCTTGGCCTCGCGGCGGACGTTGCGGATGGCCACGCGCCCCTCCTCCGCCTGCCGCCGCACCAGCCGCACGAGCTCGCGGCGCCGCTCCTCGGTGAGCGGCGGGAGCGGCAGCCGGATGACCACGCCGTCGCTGGAGGGCACGAGCCCCAGCTCGCTCTTGAGGATGGCCCGCTCCACCGCCTTGACGACGCTGCGGTCCCAGGGCTGCACGACCAGCAGGCGCGGCTCCGGGACGGAGATGGTGGCCAGCTGGGTCACCGGGGTGGGCACGCCGTAGTAGTCCACCTTGACGTGCTCCAGCAGCGCCGGCGTGGCCCGGCCGGTGCGGACGGCGGCGAACTCGCGGCGCGTCGCCTCCACCGCCTTCTGCATGCGCGCCCGCGCGTCCTGGATGACCTCGCCGGTCATCCCGGGCCGCGTCACCGCCGACCCCCCACCAGCGTGCCGATCTCCTCGCCCAGCACGGCCCGGCGGATGTTGCCCGGCACGGCGACGTCGAAGACGAGGATGTCCATGGCGTTGTCCCGGGCCAGCGCCACCGCCGTGGCGTCCATCACGCGCAGGTCGCGGTTCAAGAGGTCCATGTAGTCGAGGCGGCGGAAGAGCACCGCGTCGGGGTGGGTGCGCGGGTCCTTGTCGTAGACGCCGGCCACCCCGCGCTTGGCCATGAGCAGGGCGTCCGCCTCGATCTCGATGGCGCGCAGGGCGGCGGCGGTGTCGGTGGTGAAGTACGGGCTGCCGGTGCCGCCGGCGAAGATGACCACCCGCCCCTTCTCCAGGTGGCGGAGGGCGCGGCGGCGGATGAAGGGCTCGGCCACCTGGTGCATCTCCACGGCGCTGAGCACCCGCGTCACCAGGCCCTCGCGCTCCATGACGTCCTGCAGGGCCAGCGCGTTCATCACCGTGGCCAGCATCCCCATGGTGTGGCCGGTGACCTCGTGCAGGCCCAGGCGCCGCGAGACCTCCTCGCCGCGGACGAAGTTCCCGCCGCCCACGACGATGGCCACCTGCACCCCGGCGGCGGTGACCTCCCGCACCTCCTGCGAGACCAGCCGGAGGACCTGCGCGTCCAGGGAGGCCTTGCCCTCGCCGGCCAACGCCTCCCCGCTGAGCTTGAGGAGGATCCGCCGGTACCGTGGGGCCGGCCCCTCGGCCATGGGGTGGGCCTCCGCTACTCGCCGACCTTGAACCGGGCGAAGCGGCGCACCTGGATGTTCTCCCCGACCTTCGCCACGGTCTCCCGCACCAGGTCGCCGACGGTGCGGCGCGGGTCGCGGATGTAGGGCTGCTCCAGGAGGACGAGCTGGGCCAGGTCCGGGCGGGAGCGGTCGTCCTCCGGGACCTCCTCGCGCGAGACGTACAGCGGGCTGCTGGCCGCCACCTGCATGGCCAGCTCGCGGGCCAGGCGCCGGAAGTCCTCCGTGCGGGCCACGAAGTCGGTCTCGCAGTCCACCTCCACGAGGGCGCCCAGCCGCCCCCCGGCGTGGATGTAGGCCTCCACCAGCCCCTCCGTGGTGGCCCGCCCGGCCTTGCGGGCCGCCGTGGCCAGGCCCCGCTCGCGCAGCAGCGCGGCGGCGCGCTCCAGGTCCCCGCCGGCCTCCTCCAGCGCGCGCCGGCAGTCCATCACCCCGGCGCCCGTGCGCGCGCGCAGGGCCTTCACGGCGTCGGCGGTGATCGGCGTCCTCACTCCTCCACCTCCGCCTCCACCTCCACGGGGAGGAGCTCCTCGAAGCCCTCCTCCCCCGCCGGCCCCTCCTCGGCCTCGGCGCCCACCGCCACCGGCACCGGCTCGCGGGCGGCCGCCGCCTCCTCCTCGACCTCCAGCTTGCGCCGCTCCTCCAGCCCCTCCAGGGCGGCGTTGGCGATGCGGTTGGTGATCAGCCGCACGGCGCGGATGGCGTCGTCGTTGCCGGGGATCGGGTAGTCGACCTCGTCGGGGTCGGCGTTGGTGTCGACGATGGCGATGAGGGGGATGCCGAGCTTGCGCGCCTCGGCCACGGCGATGTGCTCCTTGCGGGTGTCCACCACGTAGACGGCGGCGGGCAGGCGGTTCATCTGCTTGATCCCCGACAGGTACTTCTCCAGCCGGGCGTACTCGTCGGCGATGTGGGCCTGCTCGCGCTTGGGCAGGACGTCCATGAGCCCGCGGGTGCGCATGTCCTCGATCTCGCGCAGCCGCTCGATGCGCTTGCGGATGGTCTGGAAGTTCGTGAGCATCCCGCCCAGCCACCGCTCGTTCACGTAGGGCTGGTGGGCGCGCGTCGCCTCCTCGCGGATGGCGTCCTGGGCCTGCTTCTTCGTGCCGACGAAGAGGATCTCGCCCCCCTGGGCCACGGCCTGGCGCACGAAGCGGTAGGCCTCCTCGATGAGCGGCACCGTCTTCTGCAGGTCGATGATGTGGATGCCGTTCCGCTCCGTGAAGATGAAGCGGGCCATCTTGGGGTTCCACCGCCGGGTCTGGTGCCCGAAGTGGACCCCCGCCTCCAGGAGCTGCTTCATCGTGACGACCGGCACCGCGTGCCTCCCTCCCCGGGTTGCGCCGCCACCGCCCTCCTCCGGCGGGCCCATCCGCAGGGCGGACACCCCGCCCGCCGTCCGACGGTGTGTGACCTCCCCCGCCCGCACAAAGAGGGGGAAGGCCAGGCCTTCCCCCCCACGGACACGGGGTGGCGTACGAGTCCCGCTGAGTATAGCACGCGGGCGTTGGCCCGTTCAACGACTCGGTCAGGGTGTCTTCGGATCGCTCTGAGGCAGGACACGACGGGCCGCGGCCGCGGGACGTGCGGGGCCGGGGGCGCGGGACGTGCGGGGCTCAGCGGCGGGCGCGGGTGCGGCGCAGCTCCTCCAGCAGCAGGGGGTTGAGGACCTTGATGTAGGTGCCCTTCATGCCCAGGGAGCGGGAGCGGATGACGGTGGCGCTCTCCAGCTTGCGCAGGGCGTTCACGATGACGGAGCGGGTGATGCCCACGCGGTCGGCCACGCGGCTGGCCACGACCACGCCCTCCGGGCCGCGCAGCTCGCTGAGGATGTGCCAGACCGCCTCGGCCTCGGAGAGGGAGAGGGCGGCGAGCGCCGCGCGCACCTGGTCGCGGGCCTGCTGCTCCCGCGCCTCCGCCGCCGGCGGGGGCGGGCGGCGGGCCTCCAGGCTGAGGATGGTGGCGGCGTACTCCCCCAGCACCAGGTCCTTCTCGTCGAACCCGCCGTGGCTGCGCAGCAGCAGGAGCCAGCCCAGCCGCCGGCTGGCCACGCGCAGGGGGATGACGGTGGCCTGCCGCTCCGGCCCGGTCCCGCGCAACAGCGACAGGATCCCCTCGTGGCGCACGTTGCCCTCGATGCGGTCGATGGTCCCGAGCGCCTCCCGCGCCGCCGGCGGCAGGTCCCGCCCCGGCGCCAGCTCCTCGCGCAGGGGGTGGGCGGGGTGCGGGGCCAGGGCCTGGACGCGCCCGCCTTCGCCCACCACCAGGACGGTGGCGGCGGTGACGGCGGCCAGGCGCTGCGTCACGTCCCCGACGTCCACGCGCGCCTCGTCCGAGGCTTCGACGAGTTCGGTGATCGCCCGCGCCTTCTCCAGCAGGGACTCCATCACCCGGGGCTCCGGTTCAGCGTCATCCTCCCCTGTATGTGGCCGTCAGGATCATGGTGCCGCTCCTGTTTACAAATTCAACACAGTTGCGATAATGGCAGGCTCATCCGGAGGGAGGAACGGGGCAGGCTGCGCGGAGGGGGTGACGGCGCGGCCGGCGGCGCCGCGGGCGGGGTGGAGGGGAGGGCGGGTCAGACGGGGACGGCTTCGGGCTGGCGGGCGGGCTCGGTGTGGCCGCAGGCCTTGTTCGTGCAGGCGAGGGTCGTGCCGCGGCGCGTGCGCTTCTCCACCATCAGGCTGCCGCAGCGGGGGCAGCGCTGCGCCACCGGCCGGGCCCAGGAGGTGAAGCGGCAGGCGGGGTAGGTGACGCACCCGTAGAAGGTGCGCCCCTTGCGGGTGCGCCGCTCCACGATCTCCCCCCCGCAGAGCGGGCAGGCCACGCCGATCCCCAGGGGGCGCGTGTAGCGGCACTCGGGGAACCCCGTGCAGGCGATGAACTCGCCGAAGCGGCCGTGCTTGCGCACGAGCGGGCGCCCGCACTCGGGGCAGGCCTCCCCGATGGCCACCTCGGGGAAGTCCACCGCCTCGATGAGGCGCTCGGCCCGCCGCAGGTCCCGGGCGAAGGGCGTGTAGAACTCGCGCACGACCTGCACCCACGGCCGGCGCCCCTCCTCGATCTCGTCGAGCTCCTCCTCCAGCTGGGCGGTGAAGTGCAGGTCGAAGACGTCGGGGAAGTGCTCCACCAGCAGGTCGGTAACCAGCACCCCCAGGTCGGTCGGGCGCAGGCGGCGGTCCTCCACGCGCACGTAGCCGCGCGACTTGATCGTCTCCAGCGTGGGCGCGTAGGTGCTGGGGCGGCCGATCCCCAGCTCCTCCAGCGCCCGCACCAGCGAGGCCTCGGTGTAGCGCGGCGGCGGCTGGGTGAAGTGCTGGCGCGGGTCGACGCGCAGCAGCCGCAGCGCCTGGCCGTCGGCCAGGGCGGGCAGCCAGTGCTCCGCCTCCTCCTCCCCGTTGTCGCTGGCCTCGCGGTAGAGGACGAGGAAGCCGGGGAAGCGCAGGCGCGCCCCGGTGGCGCGGAAGAGGAAGGGGCCGCCCCGGATGTCCACGGTGAGGGTGTCCAGCACGGCCGAGGCCATCTGGCTGGCCACGAAGCGCTTCCAGATCAGCTCGTAGAGGCGGTGCTGGTCCCAGCGCAGGTAGCGCTTCACCTGGTCGGGCGTGCGCGTCACCGCGGTGGGGCGGATGGCCTCGTGCGCCTCCTGGGCCTCGCGCCGCGAGCGGTAGCGGCGCGGGGTGTCGGGGACGTAGGCCGCGCCGTAGGCGGCGGCGATGTAGCGGCGGGCCTCCGCCTGGGCGGCCTCGCTGACGCGCACCGAGTCGGTGCGCATGTAGGTGATGAGGCCCACCGTGCCCTCGTCGCCCAGGTCGACGCCCTCGTAGAGCTGCTGGGCCAGGCGCATCGTCCGCGCCGCGGTGAAGCCCAGCTGGCGGTAGGCCTCCTGCTGCAGGGTGCTGGTGATGAACGGGGGCGCGGGGTGGCGCAGGCGCTCGCCCTGGCGCACCTCCGCCACCCGGTAGGCCTGCCGGCGGATCTCCTCGACCAGGGCCTGGGCCTGGGCCGCGCTGCGGATGACCTCGACGCCGGCCTCCAGCGGCGTCCCGTAGCGCGTCCCCTCGCGGCTCACCAGCCGCGCCGTGACGGCGGCGTCGGGGCCGTCCGGGGTGAAGACCCCCTCGATGGACCAGTACTCCTCCGGGCGGAAGCGCGCGATCTCGCGCTCGCGGTCGACCACCAGCCGCACGGCCACCGACTGCACCCGCCCGGCCGAGAGGCCGCCGCGCACCTTCTTCCACAGCAGCGGGCTGAGCTTGTAGCCGACCAGGCGGTCGAGGATGCGGCGGGCCTGCTGGGCGTCCACCCGGCGCAGGTCGATGTCGCGCGGCGCGGCCAGCGCGCGCTCCACCGCGTCGCGGGTGACCTCGTGGAACTCGATGCGCCGGATGTTGGGGTTCACCGGGGTGAGGGCGTCCTTGAGGTGCCAGGCGATGGCCTCCCCCTCGCGGTCGGGGTCGGTGGCCATGACCACCCCCTGGGCCTTGCGGGCCGCCTCGCGCAGCCCCTTGAGCACCGCCCCCTTGCCCTTGATGACGATGTACTTGGGGGCGAAGTCGCGCTCGACGTCGACGCCGAGCTGGCTCTTGGGGAGGTCGCGCACGTGCCCCATGGACGCGGCCACCTCGTAGCGGCGCGCCGGCAGGAACTTGCGCAGCGTCCGCGCCTTCGTGGGGGACTCGACGACGACCAGGGTCTTCGGCTTCGCCATGGGTGACACGTCTTGTCTGTTTCCCCGGTCGGGACCGGACGAGACCTCGCCCGGGCCGTGGTCGGCGCCGCCCGAATCGGTGGCCACCGCCCCCGCCGACCGGGGACGGTCACAGACACCGAGCGGCGGATGGACCATCCGCCGCCCCCCGCGGCCCTCCCGGGCCAAACTCATCCCCTACGGTAGCACAGGGTGTCAAGGCACCCGCACGTAGCGCTGCCCCGGCAGGGCCCGCACCAGGCCGCGCAGCTCCAGCACGGTCAGCGATGCGCCCACCGTGGCCACGGGCAGCGCACAGCGGCGGGCCAGGACGTCGATGTGCTGCGGCTCCAGCGCGAGGTGTCCGTAGAGGAGGGCTTCGGGGCCGTCCAGCGCCACGGGCTGCGGCGCCGCGGGCGAGGCGGCGCGCCGGGGGAGGCGCAGCGCGTCCAGCACGTCCTCCACGTGCCGCACCGGGGTGGCGCCCTCGTGCAGGAGGCGCAGCGGCAGCGCACTCGTCGGGGCGAAGATCGAGCCCGGCACGGCCAGCACCTCCCGCCCCTGGGCCAGCGCGCACTCGGCCGTGATGAGGGCGCCGCTGTCCTCCCGCCCCTCCACCACGACGACGCCGAGGCTCAGCCCGCTGATCAGGCGGTTGCGCAGCGGGAAGTGGTGGCGCAGCGGCGGCGTCCCCGGCGGGTACTCGGAGAGCACCGCGCCGGCGGCCACCACCTGCGCCAGCAACCGCGCGTGCTCGGGCGGGTAGGCGCGGTCGGGACCGCACCCCAGCACCGCCAGGGTGCGGCCGCCCGCGGCCAGCGCGCCGCGGTGAGCCGCCCCGTCGATGCCGCGGGCCAGCCCGCTCACCACCGTGACGCCGTGGCGGGCCAGGTCGCGTCCCAGCTGCTCGGCGATGTGCAGGCCGTAGGGCGTGGCGCGCCGCGCCCCCACGACGGCCACGGCCACCGCGTCCTCGGGGCGCAGCGTGCCGCGCACGTAGAGGAGCGGCGGCGGTTCGCTGAGCGTGCGCAGCGCCACCGGGTAGGCGTCGTCCTCCGGCCGCACCACCGTCACCGCCCCCTCCGGCCCCGGCGCCGGCGGCGGCGTCGGCCGACCTCGCCCCCGCTCTCCCTGCCGCCCGCGCACGCCTCCTCCCTGCCGCCCGCGCATGCCTCACCCCGCTCCCGCCGGCCGCGCCACTTCGTGGTCGCCCGGGCCGGCCCGCGCCGCAGGGCTCCACGCCGGCTCCCGCGGGCGGTCCAGCGCGCGGTAGGTGGCCGCTTCGAGCAGGTGGTGGCGCGCGATGGCCCCCGCCCCCTCGAGGTCGGCGATGGTCCGGGCCAGGCGCACCAGCCGGTCGTGGGCGCGCGCACTCAGGCGCAGCTGCGCCAGCGCGTCCCGCAGGAAGGCGCGGTCCTCGGCGCTGAGGCGGCAGTGGCGGCGCAGGTCGCGCGCGGTGGGTGCGGCCGCCCAGGGGGTGCGCTCGCCCCGGGCGTGGCGGAACGCCCGCGCCCGCGCCACCTGCGCCCGCAGCGCGGCCGAGCCCTCGCCGTCCGGTTCGGCGGTGATCTCCCCCGGGGCCAGCGCGGGCACCTCCACGTGCAGGTCGATGCGGTCGAGCAGCGGCCCGGAGACGCGGCCCAGGTAGCGGGCCACCTGCGGCGGCGTGCAGGTGCACTCCCGGCGCGGGTGGCCGTGGTAGCCGCAGGGGCAGGGGTTCATGGCGGCGACGAGGAGGAAGCGCGCGGGGTAGCGCACCGTGCCGCCGGCGCGCGCCACGGTGATGCTCCCCTCCTCCAGCGGCTCGCGCAGCGCCTCCAGCACGTCGCGGTGGACCTCGGCGAGCTCGTCGAGGAAGAGCACCCCGCCGTGCGCCAGCGTCACCTCGCCCGGGCGGCCGGCCGTGCCCAGCAGGGCGCTGCGGCTGGCGGAGTGGTGCGGCGCGCGGAAGGGACGCGCGCTGAGGAGGCCGCCGCCCGGCGGGACCAGCCCGGCCACGCTGTAGATCGTGGTCACGTCCAGCGCCTCCTCGGGCTCGAGGGGCGGGAGGATCGAGGGCAGCCGGCGCGCCAGCATCGTCTTGCCGCTGCCGGGCGGGCCGAGCAGCAGGACGTGGTGACCGCCGGCAGCGGCCAGGACCATGGCGCGGCGCCCCTGGCCCTGCCCCTTGACGTCGGCGAAGTCCGGACCTTCCTGGGCGGATGGCGCCCTCGCCGGCGCGGCGGGCGGCACCGGCTCGCGCCCCAGCAGCCGGGCCACGGCCTGGGCCAGGGAGGCGGCCGGCACGACGGTCACGCCCTCCACGACGGCCGCCTCGGCGGTGTTGCCCTCGGGGACGACCAAGCGGCGCACGCCCAGGCGCCGGGCCAGGCGCGCGATGGCCAGCGCACCGCGCACCGGGCGAACCCGGCCGTCCAGGGAGAGCTCGCCCACGACGAGCGCCCCGTCGGCCAGCCCCGGCGGCACCTGCCCGGTGGCGACAAGCAGCCCCAGGGCGATGGGCAGGTCGTAGGCGGCCCCGTCCTTGCGCAGGTCGGCCGGGGCCAGGTTCGCCAGGATGCGCCGCGCCGGGACCTGGCGGCCGGAGTTCTTCACCGCCGCGCGCACCCGCTCGCGGGCATCCTGCTCCGAGGCGTCGGTGAGCCCGGTGATGGCGAACGCGGGCAACCCCGGCGAGACGTCGACCTCCACCTCGACCGGCACCGCCTCGATGCCTGCGAGCGTCGCGCTCCCCACACGCGCCAACATCTCTCCCCTTTCATCGGCCGGATGCGGCAGAATTAAGGGACGATGGCGGAGAACCGGCTCCTCTCCATCGGGCTCGCCCTCCTCCTCCTGACCGTCTCCCTGGGGCTGGGGTGGCTGGCCGGGCGGCTCGTCGAGGACGGGTCCGCTCCCACCGCGCGCGAAGCCCTCCTGCCGCCGCCGCCGACGGTTCCCCCGGGCTCGGCTCCCCCACGGATCGCCGGTGCCCCGCAGCACCCCGGGGTCATGGCCACCGTCGAGGCGACGCGGCCGGAGTCCGCGGGCAGGGCACCTGCTGCAGGAGGCCCGACGCCCGCGCCGCCCCGGCCCGCCTCGCCGTCCCCCCCCGCAGCGCGCGCCACGCCCATCGTCCTGGGACAGGGCGAGGCCGTCGCACCGGCTCCCCGCCAGGTCCCGTCCGAGACGGCCGGCAGGCCGCACCCCACCCGAGCGTCCAACCGCCCGGAGGCGTCCGGCCGACGGCCCGCCGCGGCGCCGGCCAGGCTCCCGCTGCGCATCGTGCAGGTGGCGGTCGTGGAGACGCGGGAGGAAGCGGACGCCGTGGCGGTCCGGCTCCGGGAGCTGGGGTTTGCCCCCTACCTCGTCGCCACGCGCGGGGGGTTCGCCGTGCGCCTGGGGGCGTTTCGCCGCGCCGAGCACGCTGCGGCCCTCGTCCGCCGGGCGGAGGCGGCCGGCGTGTCCGTCACGGTGATCGTGCGTCCCTGACGGGATCCCGCGGCGGCGGCCCCGCGGCCTCCGGCCCCTCAGACCGGTTCCACCGGGTCGCCCACGCGGATCGTCCCGTCGCTGAGGATCGCGGCGCGCAGCCCGCCCCGGTGCACCAGGCCGCGCAGCACCCCCGGCCGGGTGAGCTGCTGGAGGTGGTGGCACGGTTCGCAGAGGCCCACACCGCGCAGGCGCACCTCGCCGACGCGGAACTCCCGGTGGACGAAGTGGTTGAGCGGGACGCCCCGCGTGACGATGTTGCGGCGCGTCTCCCCCGGGTCGATGACGACGCCGTAGTCGCGGGCGAGCGCTTCGACCGCCTCGGCCTCGACGAGCGTGACCTGCTGGCCACCGTGGCCGTGTGGCGCCGGGGCGGCCTCGTAGTAGCGGTCGCCGACCAGCCCGCGTCCGGCCTCAGCCCTGACCTCCGTCACGGACTGCATGGGGGCGCCCGGGGCTGCGGCCAGGTGGATCGACTCCACGATGCCGCGCACCGCCACGGCGGGCCGGCTCGGCGACCGGGCGGCTGTGCCCGGGGTCGCCTGGTCCGCCCGACCGTGACCGTGACGGAGATGGTCAGGCGCACGGTCGGCCATCGCCGGGAAGCTTCCCCGGCAGTGCGGGCCCGCCCTGCCGACCGGGGCGCGACCCCGAGCTCCCTCATGCCGGTCGGAGGGAAGTCTGCGGGAGGTCTAGGGCCGGCCCGCGCCGGGCACGAACCGATGGACCGGGGAACGACAGCGGCCATGGCTGACGACGCCGTCACGGAGGCCCGGAAGGGGCACTCGGAGGGATGGCCCCGCAGCGTCCCAGAGCGTCCCATCGCCTTCCTCCTCCTCGACGGCCTCCGCCGCCCCGGGCGCGGCAGCGACGTGCTGCTCTGCGCCCTGGGCCTCACCCTGGACGGGGAGCGTGTCCCGCTCGCCGCCCGGCCGGCCGCCCGGGAGGACGAGCACCACTGGCGCGAACTCCTGCGCGGGCTGCGCGACCGGGGCATCGGCGGCGACCTGGTCCTCATCGCCTCCGACGGACATCCGGCGCTGGTCAAGGCGGCTCAAGCCACCTTCCCGGACGTTCCGCAGCAGTTGAGCGTCCCCCACCGGCTGCTCGCGCTGGCCCGGCGCATCAGCCCGCGGTGGCGCCGGGCCTGCATGAACGAAGCGCGCCAGATCTTCACGGCGCCCGACCGCGGCACCGCCGTGGCCCGGTTCCGCGAGTGGCACGGGCGGTGGCTGCGCCTGGGCGAGCCGGCGGTGCGCACGATGGAGCCGGACCTGGCCGCCTGCCTGGCCTTCTACCGCTTCCCGCCGCACCTCTGGCCGCGCATCCGCACCGTCAGCGCCGTCGAGCAGGCCTTCAGGCCCGTGCGGCGGGAGCAGGAAATCGCCCGGCCTCCTGAGCCGGCAGGGCCGGAGGCGACAGAGCTGGACCGCTCCCAGTTGCCCCCGGCGGAGCCGGTGGCGGTGGACCTCGAAGCGGCAGGTGCGGCAGACCCCGTGCCTTCGGCTCCCCTGCCTGAGACGCTCCCCGACGTCGCCCCCAAGGGAGGGAGAGAGCCACCTGCGGCCGTCGTCGGCCTCGCCGAGACCGGGCCCGTGCCTGACCCGGAGGCCCTCTTTCCGACTGACGCAGCACAGGCTCCGACTGACGTAGCACAGGCTGAGGAGGTGTGGGCGCTCCCCGCGGTGGGCCGCGAACCCGTCTGGCCGGTCGGCCCGCACGCGAGCACCCCGCCCGACCTGGTCGAGCCCGGCCATGCGGGGCCGGAGGGGCCACCGCCGGAGATGGAGCACCGCCCGACGCCGCACGAGGGCCTGACCAGCCGGCGCTGGGCCATCGTGGTTGTCCTCGTCGTCGTGCTGGGACTGGCGGCGGGCGTGGTCCTGGCCCTGCGCTCTTAGCCGCCCCGGTCCCCCTCGCCAAACGCATCGCGCACCACCTCGATCCGCGCCCGGCCGGGCCGCACGGCCAGCGCCACCACGTCGAACCGGCAGGGTCGGTCTGCCAGGCCCCGGGCGGCCACGAACGCCCGGGCCAGTCGGAGGAGCCGGCGCCGCTTGGCCGCATCGACCGCCTCCGCCCCGCCGCCCGCCCGGTCGGTGCGGCGGGTCTTCACCTCCACGAAGACGACGGCCTCGCCGTCGAGGGCCACCAGGTCCAGCTCCCCCAGACGCGTCCGCAGGTTCCGGGCGATGATCCGGTACCCGCGCGCCTGGAGGTACCGGGCGGCCACCTCTTCGCCGCGTCGGCCCAGCCCCTGCCGCGTTCCACTCACACCCCTCTCATCGGCAGGGCGGCCGGGCTTTTCGGGGGGGTTGGGGCGGCCCGGCAAGGCGCCTCCTCCGGACCGGCGGCGGGTCCGCCAGCGTGCGGCCCCTCAGCGGGGCGCGAGGCTGTCCAGCTCCGGGAAGAGCGTCTCCTGCAGCACGCGGACCGTCAGGAAGGAGCGGCGGTGCTCGGGGGTGAGTCCGAGCTGGCGGATGGCCGCGACGTGGGCGCGGGTGGCGTAGCCCTTGTGCAGCGCGAAGCCGTACCCCGGGTAGCGGGCGTCGAGCTCGCGCATGATGGCGTCGCGGGTGACCTTGGCCACGATGGAGGCGGCGGCGATGGCGGCGCAGCGGGCGTCGCCGTCTACCAGCGCCTCCTGGGGCAGAGGGAGGTCGAGGCGGTAGCGTCCGTCCACCAGCACGAAGTCCGGCGGGGGCTGCAGCTGCAGGACGGCCCGCCGCCAGGCTAGGCGGGTCGCCTGCAGGATGTTCAGCCGGTCGATCTCCCCGACGTCGGCCACGCCGACGCCCACCCGCGCCCCGCAGGCCAGCAGCGCGGCGTACAGCGCCGCACGCCGGTCCGCGGGCAGGACCTTGGAGTCGTTCAGCCCCGGCAGGTGTGCCAGGGCGCCCTCCGGCAGGATGACCGCCGCCGCGACGACCGGCCCGGCGAGCGGGGCCACTCCGGCCTCGTCCACCCCGGCCACCCGGACGAACCCCTCGGCGCGGCGGGCCCGCTCCACAGCCAGCAGCGCCTCCAGCCGCGCCCGCTCGCGCTCGCCCCGCACCCGCCGGCGCAGGGCCTGTGCGGCCAGGCGGCGGACCCCCGCCCGGGCGTCCCGCGCCAGCCGCCGCAGCCACCGCTCGTCGACCTCGCCGCCCAGCAGCGCGGCGATCTCCCGGACGCTCAGGCGTGACGGCGGCGGCAATCCGGCCGGACGCATCGCGTCGGCGTCAGGCGATCCCGGCCACAGGCGCGCGGTGCACCGCCCGCCTCCCTCAGTGGATCAGGCCGACGCGGTCGGGCGGCCAGTAGATCACGAGCGCCCGGCCGATGACGTTGCGCTCCGGGACGAAGCCGAAGAAGCGGCTGTCCTCGCTGTTGCAGCGGTTGTCTCCCAGGACGAAGAGGTGGCCCTCCGGGACCCGCTGGGGGCCGTAGGTGCTGGTGCAGGCGCGGTCGCCGCCGCCCAGGGGCGTCGGGTAGCGCTCGCTGAGGGGACGGCCGTCGATCAGCACCAGCCCCTCCCGCAGCTCCACCGTCTCTCCGGCCAGCGCCACCACCCGCTTGACGAAGTCCTTGCTGGAGGCGAGCGGGTAGCGGAAGACGATGACGTCACCGCGGCGGACGTCCCGGAAGCGGTAGGCGAACTTGGCCACGAGGATGCGGTCGCCCACCTGCAGGGTGGGCTCCATCGAGCCGGTGGGGATGTAGAAGGCCTGGACGACGAAGGTGATGATGAGGAAGCTCAGCACCGCGGCGACGAACGTGGCGTCCACGGTCTCCAGGACGGCGTGGCGCCACGGCGCCGGCAGCAGCGCCGTGCGGCGGAGGAGCACCCGGGCGAGGCCGAGCCCGACCGCGGCCATCAGGATGAACGTGGGGATGGTGAGCGGCAGGCGCTCCAGCCACTCCAGCCGCATGCCCGGCCGTCCGGCGGCCTAGCGCTGCTCCCGGATGCGCGCGGCCTTGCCGACCTTCTCCCGCAGGTAGTAGAGCTTCGCCCGCCGCACCCGGCCGCGGCGCACCACCTCGATGCGCTCGATGCGCGGCGAGTGGACGGGGAAGATGCGCTCCACGCCGATGCCGTGGCTCACTCGCCGGACGGTGAAGGTCTCGCGGCGCCCCGCGCCCTTGCGGGCGATGACCACGCCCTCGAAGACCTGCGTGCGCTCGCGCCCGCCCTCCACGACCTTGATGTGCACCCGCACCGTGTCGCCCGGGCCGAACGCGGGGAGCGTGGCGCGCAGGCCCTCGCGGTCGACGACTGCCAGCTTGTCCATGGAGCCCTCTCCCTCCGATTACGACCCCTGATTATAGGCGACCGGGGCGGGCGCTGCCCAGGCATCCCGGACGCGCGGTGTCCAGCCCGGGCCGATCAGGCAGCGCCCGGCGGCGCCTGCGGGCCCTCCTCCCCGGCCCCGACATCGGGGCGCTCTGCGGGACCGCCGTCGCCGGCGGTGCGGGCATCCCGTCGTTCCGCCGCCCCACCGCCCGCGCCCTGCACGGCTGACCGCTCGCCCGCCGCGCTCCCCTCCGCGCGGTCGAGCTCGGCCAGCAGGCGCCGGTCCTCCTCGGTGAGCACCGCGCGCTCCAGCAGGTCGGGCCGCCGCTCGCGGGTGCGGCGCAGTTGCTCCCGCCGGCGCCAGCGCCGGATCTCGGCGTGGTGCCCGGAGAGGAGGACTTCGGGTACGCGCATCCCCCGGAACTCCGCCGGCCGCGTGTAGTGCGGGTAGTCCAGCAGCCCCTCGCTGAAGGACTCCTCCGCCACGGAGGCCGCATCGCCCACCACCCCGGGGACGAGGCGGGCCACCGCGTCGACGATGACCATAGCCGGCAGCTCCCCGCCGCTGAGGACGTAGTCGCCGATGGAGATCTCCTCCGCCCCCAGCCCCTCCCGCACCCGCTCGTCGATCCCCTCGTAGTGGCCGCAGAGGATCACCAGGTGGCGCTCCCGGCTCAGCTCCCGCGCGAGCGCCTGGGTGAGCCGCCGCCCCTGCGGGGAGGGGAGGAGCAGGCGCGGGGTCCCGCCGGCCTCCCGCCGGATGGCCTCGACGGCGGCGAAGAAGGGCTCCGGCTTCATCACCATGCCCGGCCCGCCCCCGTAGGGGACGTCGTCGACCTGGCGGTGGCGGTCGGTGGTGAAGTCGCGCAGGTCGTGGATGCGGATGTCCAGCAGGCCGCGTGCCCGGGCCCGCCCCACGATGCTCACCTCGAGCGGCGTGAACGCCTCCGGGAAGATCGTGACGATGTCGATGCGCATGCGGGCCTCACACCGGGGTCCGCGACCGGTCCGGCGTCCGCGTACGGCGCCGGATCGCGGGCAGGTCCGGGGGGACCTCCACCGTCATCGTGCCGGCAGCCGGGTCGATGGCCCGCACCACGGGGCGGATGGCCGGCAGGAGCACCTCCGCCTCCGGTCCGGTCACCCGGTAGACGTCGTGGGCCGCGCCCCGCAGCACCTCGGTCACCGTGCCGAGCACCTCCCCCGAGGTGGTGCGCACGGTGAGGCCCAGGACCTCGCCGACGTAGTAGGTGCCGGGCGGCAGCGGCACGCGCTCCTCCCAGGGCACGAGGAGGTCGGCGCCGGCCAGGGCCCGCGCCGCCTCGGGGTCCTCGACGCCCGCCAGCTTCACCAGGACCGTCGGGCCCTGCCAGCGCACCCCTTCCACCGTCCGCACCTCCGTGCGGTCGTCCCGGCGCACCAGCACCTCGCGCAGGCGGGTGAAGCGCTCGGGGAAGTCGGTCTCCGGGCGCACCTTCACCTCCCCGCGCACCCCGTGGGGACGCAGCACGCGCCCCACCACCAGGGCCCGGCCGGGGAGGCCGCGGCCGCCCGGGCGGAGGTCAGGGCTCGCGGACCTCGATGACGATCCCATCCTTGACGAGGATCTCGCTGCGCCCGAGCTTCTGGAAGAGGTTGTCGCCGACGCGGATCTCGGTGAGGCTCTCCACGGTCCCCTGGGGGAACTCGCTGTTGAGCTCGAGCTGCTCCACCTCGCGCAGGCGGGCCTGCAGGTCGGCGCGCGTCGCCTCCTGCCGCGCCCGCTCCACCTCGAGCTGCTGCCGCACCGCCCGCGCCTGCGGGGTGATCTGCCGCTCCAGCTCGGTGCGCCGGATCTGGGTGTCGATCTGGCCGATCAGCTCCTCGACCCGCTCGATCGCCTCCTCCAGCTCCTGGCGGTAGAGGCGCTTGAAGCTCTCCGTCACGACCGCCTTGATGACGATCGGGCGGATCACGGTGATGGCCATGGGTCCTCCTCCTCGTCCCGTCCTGGGCCGGCCGGGCCCCCCGGCCGGCCCGCGCCGGTGGCGGCGGGGCCGCCCTCCTGAGGGCCGCCCTCCTGGCGGGTGGCGGCGGGGCCGCCCTCCTGGTGGATGGCGAGGTGCGCGCGGGTCCGCCACCGCTGGCCGGCGGCGCGCACCACCGCCCGCAGCGACCGGGCGATGCGCCCCTGGCGGCCGATCACCTTCCCCATGTCCTCGGGGGCGACCCGCAGCGTCACGACGGTGCCGCGGGCGTCGGCGAGGGCCTCGGTCTGCACCGCCTCCGGCCGGTCCACCAGCTCCCGGGCGATGAAGCCCACCAGGTCGGCCAGCCGGCGCCCGGCCTCCGTGGGGTCGTCTGATGGCGCGGCGCTCACGACGTCGGTGCGGCGGCGCGGCGCCGCTCCTCCCACTTGCGCAGGATGCCGGTCTTCTCCAGCAGCACCCGGGCCGCATCGGAGGGACGCGCCCCCCGGCTCAGCCACAGGAGCGCCTTCTCCTCGTCCACCTGGATCGTCGACGGCTCGGTGCGCGGGTTGTAGTAGCCGAGCGCCTCGATGTACTTGCCGTCCCGCGGGCGGCGCGAGTCGGCGACGACCAGCCGGTAGGAGGGCTGATGCTTCTTGCCCAGCCGCATCAGCCGGATCTTCACAGCCATGGTAGTCCACCTCCAGGGACGGGGCCCGCCTCGCCGGCGGTCCCCCGCACTCGCTTCCCCCGCCGGCCCAGCCCCTGCACCTGGCGCACCAGGCGGCGGGCCTCCTCGAACTGCTTGAGCAGGCGGTTGACGTCCTGCACGCTCATCCCCGAGCCGCGGGCGATGCGCCGGCGCCGGCTGCCGTCGATGATGGCCGGGTTCTGCCGCTCCTCCGGGGTCATGGAGTTGATCATCGCCTCCACGTGGACGAGCTGCTGCTCGTCCACCTGCAGCGCCCCGCGCATCCGGCCGAGGCCGGGGAGCAGCTCCAGGAGCTGGTCGAGCGGCCCCATGCGCCGCACCTGGCGGAGCTGCTCCAGGAAGTCGGCCAGCGTGAACTCCCCGCGGCGCAGCCGCCGCTCCAGGGCCGCGGCCGCCTCCGCGTCCATCGTCGCCTGGGCCTTCTCGATCAGGGTGAGGACGTCGCCCATGCCCAGGATGCGCGCGGCCATGCGGTCGGGGTGGAAGGGCTCGAGGGCCTCCACCCGCTCGCCGACCCCGACGAAGAGGATGGGCACCCCCGTGACCGCCACCACGGAGAGGGCGGCCCCGCCGCGGGCGTCCCCGTCCAGCTTGGTGAGGATGAGCCCGTCGAGGCCCAGCGCGGCAAACCCCTGGGCCATGCGCACGGCGTCCTGGCCGGCCATGGCGTCGAGGGTGAGGAGGACCTCGGTGGGCCGCAGCGCCTCGCGCATGCGGGCCAGCTCGGCCATGAGGGGGTCGTCGATGTGCAGCCGCCCGGCCGAGTCGACGATGAGCACGTCGTGGCCGCTCCGGCGGGCGTGGTCCACTGCGGCCAGCGCCACCGCCACCGGGTCGGTGGCCCCCGCCTGGGTGAAGGTGGGGACGCCGGCCTGCCGCCCCACCGCCTCGAGCTGCTCGACGGCCGCCGGCCGGCGCAGGTCGGTGGCCACGAGGAGCGGGTGGCGCCCGCGGCGGCGCAGCAGGTAGCCGAGCTTGGCGGCGGTGGTGGTCTTGCCGGTCCCGTGGAGCCCCACCAGCAGGAGGACGGTGGGAGGCTGCGGGGCGGTGCGCAGGTCGCGGTGGGCCCCGCCGAGCAGGCGGACCAGCTCGTCGTAGACGATCTTGATCACCTGCTGGGCCGGGGTGAGGCTCTTCCAGATCTCCTGGCCCACGGCGGCCTCGCGCACCCGGGCGACGAAGTCGCGCGCCACGGTGAAGTGGACGTCGGCCTCGAGCAGGGCCAGCCGCACCTCGCGCAGCGCGGCGTCCACGTCCTCCGGGCTGAGGTGGCCGCGCCCGGTGAGCCGCCGGAAGATCTCGCCGAGCCGGGCCTGCAGGCTCTCGAACATCACGCCTCCTTCACCGCGTCGAAGACCCGGAACCCGCCGCCCCGGGCCACCTCGCGCACGTTGCCGAAGAGCGCCGCCACGTGGCGCGCCAGGGTGCGGGCGCCCTGGGCGGTGCGGGCCACGAAGAGGAAGCGCCCGCCCGGCCGCAGGCGGGCGTGGGCGCCGGCGAAGAGGGCCAGCACCTGCGCCCGCCCGGCCCGGATGGGCGGGTTCGTCACCACCAGGTCCACCGGGCCGGGGACGACCTCCGCCCCGCCGCCCAGGTAGACGGTGACGTTGGCGAGGGCATTGCGCGCGGCGTTGGCGCGCGCCAGCTCCACCGCGCGCGGGTTCACGTCCACCAGGTGCGCCCACCCCTGCGGCGCCAGCGCCGCCGCCACCAGGCCGAGCACGCCGTAGCCGCACCCCAGGTCGAGGACCTGGTCGGCCGGCCCCACCGGCATCGTCTCCGCCAGCAGGCGCGTGCCGCGGTCCACGCCGCGCGCGCTGAAGACGCCCCGGTCGGTCTGGAAGACGAAGCGGCGCCCCCGCAGCGTCGCCACCACCTCGCGGAGCCGGCGGCGCGCGGGGGGGACGGTGCTGAAGTAGTGGCCGGGGACGTCCGGGCGCGGCGTCATGCAGGCGTCAGCAGGCGTCGCTCAGGAGCCGTCGCCCACCCCGGCCTCCTCCCCCACGGCGAGCTGTCCGGCCACGGCGTCCACCTCCCCCGCCAGGGCGCGCAGGTCGGGGTGGTCGAGGTCGTCGGCCAGCACCCGCAGCCGGCGGGCCACCGCGCGCAACGTCCGGCGGGCGGCTGCGGGCGCGGCCAGGGCCGGAGGCGTGTCCGCAGGCGCGGGACGGGACGGCGCGGCCTGGCCTCCGGGGGCCGGGCGAGGTCGGCCGACCAGCCCCAGGTGCTCCTCCAGGCGGATCAGCTCCTCCATGGAGCGCTGGAGGCTGTCGTGGACCGCCTGGCGGGTGATGCGCAGCCGCTCGGCGATCTCGCCCAGCGACAGGTCGTCGAAGTAGTACAGGCGCATGAGGCGCTGCTGGCGCGCCGTCAGCAGGCCGCCGTAGGTCTCGAAGAGTTGGATGGTCAGCAACCGCTTGGCCAGGTCGCGGCGCATCGCACGCCTGCCGTGACTGCTCCTGTCGTGATTCTGTAAAGTGTTCTAGCTTGACAAGCCCTCTAGTGAGCATACCCGACCGCGCGAGCGCGGTCAACAGGCGGGGCGAGCGCGGTGCCAGGCGGGCGCGGGTCGGCGGTGGGCAGGAGCGGGGCGGGCGGGGTGGGCGGTGGGCAGGAGCAGGCGCGGGAGCGGCGCTACAGCGCCTCCGCGGGCGGCACCAGGGCGTCGACGAAGGCGTCGGGGTCGAAGGGGACGAGGTCCTCCACCCCCTCCCCCGTCCCGAGCAGCTTCACCGGCAGCCCCAGCTCACGGGCGATGGCCAGCACGATCCCCCCTTTGGCGGTCCCGTCCACCTTGGTGAGGGCGATCCCCGTCACCGCCACCGCCTCGTGGAAGAGGCGGGCCTGGCTGAGCGCGTTCTGCCCGGTCGTGGCGTCCAGCACCAGGAGGCGCTCCACCGTCGGCGGGTCGGCCCGGCGCACGATCCGGTCGATCTTGCGCAGCTCCTCCATGAGGTTGACCTTGGTGTGGAGCCGGCCGGCGGTGTCGATGAGCGCGACGTCGGCGCCGCGGGCGCGCGCCGCCTCCAGCGTGTCGAAGACCACCGCCCCGGGGTCGCCGCCCGGGCGGTGCGCCACCACCTCGGCACCCACGCGCGCACCCCAGCGGGCCAGCTGCTCCGCCGCCGCGGCACGGAAGGTGTCGGCCGCGCCCAGGAGCACCCGCTTGCCCTCCGCGCGCAGCCGCCACGCCAGCTTGCCGATGGTGGTCGTCTTCCCCGTGCCGTTCACGCCCAGGACGAGGATGACGGCGGGCGGGGGCTCGGTGCGCAGGGGGACCGGCGGGCCGAAGAGCTCGCGCAGGGCCTGCCGCAGCGCCGCGCGCACGTCCGCGGCCGTGCGCAGCCCGCGCATGGCGCGCAGGCGGTCGACGATGTGCGCGGCGGTGGCTGCGCCGACGTCGGCGAGGATCAGCGCCTCCTCCACCGCCTCCAGCGTGCGCGCGTCGACGGGGCGCCCCACCAGGGCATCGAGGGAGGCGGCGAGCTGCTCGCGCGTCCGCCCCAGCCCCGCACGCAGCCGCTGGAACCAGCCCCGCCCGGTCTCCGCCATCGCCCAGGTCCCCGAGGGAGTTTCCCCTGCGCGCGCCGCGAGCGGCGCGTCAGCCGGCCAGCGCCGGCGCCGCCGGACGGTCGCTCAGGCGCACCGAGAGCACGGTGGAGACGCCGGGCTCCTGCATCGTCACCCCGTACAGCACGTCGGCGACCTCCATCGTCCCCTTGTTGTGGGTGATGATGACGATCTGGGTGCGCTCGGCCAGGTCGCGCAGCAGCGTGGTGAAGCGGCGGGTGTTGGCGTCGTCGAGCGCCGCCTCGACCTCGTCGAAGACGCAGAACGGGCTCGGGTGGACGCGCAGCATGGCGAACAGCAGGCTGAGTGCCACCAGCACGCGCTCTCCGCCGGAGAGCATCCCCAGCGGCCGCATCGCCTTGCCCGGAAGGCGCACCACCACCTCGAGCCCCGGCTCGGCGCTCCCCTCCGTCCGCTCGGCCCCCTCCGGGTCGGCGGGCTGCACGAGCTCGAGGCGGGCCTCGCCGCCCTCGAAGAGGCGCACGAAGAGACGCCCGAACTCGGCGGAGACCGCCTCGAAGGTCTCCCGGAAGCGCACCCGCAGCACCCCGTCCAGGTGGGCCACCAGGCGCAGCAGGGCGGCGCGCGCCTCCTGCAGGTCGTCCACCTGTCCTTCGAGCGCGGCGATGCGCGCGGCCAGCTGCTCCTGCTCCTCGATGGCCCGCAGGTTCACGGCGCCGAGGGCCGCCACGAGCCCGCGCAGCGCCTCGAGCCGCCCCTGCGCCTCCTCCCGCGGCAGCGGCAGGCGCACGCCCTCCACCGCCTCCCAGGTCGTGCCGAGGTCCTCGCGCACGCGGCGCAGGAGCGTCTCCCACTCCACCGCGGCCTGGGCGGCGCGCACCTCCAGGCGGTGGAGGGCCCCCTCCGCCTCGCGCACCTCCGCCTCCAGCGCCTTCACGCTCTCCTGGGCGGCCTCCTGGGCGGCGGCCGCCTCCGCCCGCTCCGCGTCGAGCGCCTCGAGGCGCGCGCGCAGCGCCTCGGCCCCGGCGACGAGCTCGTCGCGGCCGCGCTCCACCTCGGCCAGCTCGGCGGCCAGGTCGCGGCGGCTCTCGGCGAGCCATCGCGCCCCCTCGAGCAGCCTGGCGTGGCGCCGGGCCAGCGTCTCGCGCGCCCGGGTGAAGTCCTCGCGCCGCTGGCGAAGCCCGTCCAGCCGCGCCTCCAGCTCGGCCAGGCGCACCCGTAGCCGCTCGACGTGGGCCCGGTCCTGCTCCACCGCCCGCTCCGCCGCATCCAGGGCCCGCTCCGCTACCGCCAGGGCCTCGGTCGCGGCCGCCGCCTCCTCCCCGGCGGCGGCGACCTCGTCGGCCAGTGCCGCGCGCGCGCGACGCGCCTCCTCGACCTGCGCCTGCAGGCCCTCCGCGTCGCTGCGGGCCTCTGCGGCTGCGGGAGGCAGGTGCGCGCGCTCGCGGCGGACCGCTTCCAGGTGGGCGGCCGCCTCCGCCACCTCCCGCTCCAGCGCCGCCACCTCCTGCTCGGCTGCAGAGAGCGCTGCCGCGGCAGCCTCCAGGGCCCGCCCGGCGGCCCCGCGCGCAGCTTCCGCGTCCGCGTACGCCGCGCGGGCCCGCGCGAGCTCGCGCTCCGCTTCGGCCAGCAGGCCCTGCCGGCCCGGGGGATCCTGCCGGCCCGGGACACCCTCCCGGCCCGGGAGGTCCTGCCGGGCCGGCGGCGAGGCGTCGGCTGCGGCCCCCGCGCTCACGGTGACGGCCCCGTCCGGCCAGAGGACCTCGCCGGCCACCGTGGCCACGGGACCGGGCCACTGCCGGCCGACGACTCGTGCAGCGTCCAGCGTCTCGGCGATCAGGACGTCGCCGAGCAGCGCGGTCACGGCGCGGGCCGCCGGTGGCGGGGCGCTGACGAAGGCCACCGCCGGGCCCAGCAGGCCGGGCACCTGAGGGAGCGGGCCGGTGGTCGTCTGAGGGTGCACATCGGCGGACCGAAGGCGCAGATCGGCGAGCGGCAGGAGGGTCGCGCTCACCCCCAGGCGGCGTGCGACGGCCACGGCGGGCGCGGCGGCGGCGAAGTCGGCGGTTATCAGGGCGAACAGGCGCGGCCCCAGCACGGCCTCCACCGCGGCCCGCGCCCGGGCATCCACCGTCACCTGCTCGGCCAACAGCCCGAGGAGCCCCGCGCGGGTGGCCTCGTCCACCGCCTGCAGCAGGGCACGGGCCTCGCCCTCCGCACCTGGCGGGCCCGCTTCCTGCAGCGCCTGGAGGCGCGACTCCAGGCGGTGCACCGCCACCTCGGCCGCCCGCGACCGGGCCTCCGCGGCCCGCAGCGCCGCCTCCGCTTCTGCCCGTGCCGCCTCCCGCGCCGCCTGCGCCGTGCGGGCGGCGGCCAGTTGCCCCTCCGCGTGACGCAGGCGCCTTTCCGCCGCGCGTTCCGCGTCCTCGGCCTGCGCCGCCCGCGCTTCGGCCCGCCGGAGCCGCTCCAGGGCCGCTTCGGCCTGGCGCGCGAGCGCCTCCAGGGCGGCGTCCGCCGCCGCCAGCCGCTCGGCAGCTTGGCGCTGCCGCTGGACCGCGGCCTCACGGCGGGCCTGCGCCTCCTCCACCGCCCGCCGCAGCGCCGGCCGCAGGTCGGGAGCGCCGGGCTCCCCCGGGGGCAGTACCGACAGCTGGGCGCCGGCGGGGTCGCCTGTCACCCCGGCGCCGGGAGTCCCGCCCATCCCCGGCGTACCGGGACGGGAGGAGAGCTGGGCGCGCAGCGCCTCGGCGGCGCGCTCCGCCTCCCCGCGGGCGTGCTCGAGGGCCGTGAGCGCCTCCTCGACCTGGGCCAGCTCCTCGGCCGCCTGGGCCGCCTCGGCGCGCAGGCGCGACTCCTCGCGCTGCTGCTCCTCCAGGCGCCGGCGGGCGCGCTCCACGCCTGCGTCCGCCGCCGCGCGCCGTTCCGCCAGCGTCACCCGCTCCTGCTGCAGCGCCTCCCACTGGCGGGCCAGCACCTCGCGCCGGGCGGCCCGCGCCTCGGCCGCCTCGAGCGCCTGGGCCGCGCGGGCGGTGACCTCCTCCAGGCGGGCCCGGGCCGAGGCGACCTGGGCGGCCAGGCGGCGCTGCGCCTGCTGCAGCCGGCGGCCTTCGTCGGCGAGGAGCCCCTGCTCCAGGGCGGCGATCTCCGCGGTGTAGTCCCGGTGCTGCCGCGCCGCCGCGGCCTGCTCGGCCAGGTGGGCGTGCTGTGCCCGCAGCTCCCCGAGCAGGTCGCCGAGGCGCTGCAGGTGCTGGGCGGCGTGCTCCAGCCGCCGCAGGCTCTCGGCGCGGCGGCGCTTGTAGCGGGCCAGCCCCGCCGCCTCCTCCAGCCACAGGCGCCGCTCCTGGGGCGAGGCGTTGAGGACGGCATCCACCTCGCCCTGACCCACCATGGCGTAGGAGCGCCCGCCCAGGCCCGTCCCCAGGAAGAGCATCTGGATGTCCCGCAGGCGGCAGGGGACGCGGTTGAGCAGGAACTCGCTCTCCCCGCCCCGGGTGGCGCGGCGGGTGACGCTGATCTCGCTGAAGTCGAGCGGCAGCGCCCGGTCGGCGTTGTCGAGGGTGAGGGTGACCTCGGCGACCCCGTGGGCGCGCCGCCCCTCGCTGCCGGCGAAGATGACGTCCTCGGTGCGGGCGCCGCGCAGCGCCCGCACGTTAGGCTCGCCGAGGGCCCAGCGCACGGCGTCCTGCAGGTTGCTCTTGCCGCTGCCGTTGGGCCCGACGATGGCGGTGATCCCGGGGGAGAACTCGACCACCGTGCGGTCGGCGAAGGTCTTGAACCCCGCGAGCTCGAGGCGCTTCAGGTACATCCCGGCCTCCTTCTCGCCCGCCCGCGCTTGTCGGCCGGCGGGGCGGGCGCCCCTGCTGCGTCGGCGGCCGCCGCTCCGGTGGAGCGGCGACCTAGGCACGGTGGGGCGCGTCGACGTGCGCGCGCCTCAGGACCTCCTCGTAGAGGGCCGCCAGCCGGGCGGCCACGGCCGGCGTGGCGTAGGCCCGCGCCGCCTCCCGCGCGCGGGCCCCCATCTGCGCGCGCCGCTCGGGATCGGCCAGCACGGCTCGCACGGCCGCGGCCAGCGCGGCGGGGTCGGGCTCCACCACGAGCCCGGTCACCCCGTGCGTCACCACCTCGGGGGCGCCGCCGCGCGCCACGGCCACGACCGGCGTGCCCGCGGCCATCGCCTCCACCAGCACGAGGCCCTGCGTCTCGGTCTGGGACGCAAAGACGAAGAGGTCGGCCGCGGCCATCGCCGCCAGGGCCTCCTCGTGCGGCAGGGCGCCGGTGAAGCGGACGCGCCCGCCCAGCGCCAGGTCGGCAGCCAGCGCCTCGAGCCCGCCCCGGCTGGGGCCGTCGCCGACAATGAGCAGATACGCCTCCTGCCCGTCGACAACCTGCCGGAAGGCGCGCAGCACCTGCTCCACCGACTTCTCCGGGGCCAGCCGGCTGACGGTGACGAGGAGCGGGGCCCAGCCCGGGGCGAGCCGCGCCCGCGCCGCCGCCCGGTCGATGGCGCCGATGGCCGCCACGTCCACCCCGGACGACGGCATCACGGTGACCGGCGTCCCGACGCCCTGGGCGCGCAGCAGGTCGGCCACGTAGCGCGACGGGGCGATGATGTGATGGCAGCGCCGGGCGAAGGCCGCCGTGTAGCGCAGCACGAGGCGACGGCTGAGCGCCGGGTGGACCCACGGCACGTAGTGGACGTACTCGTGGTAGAGGGTGTGGTGGGTGAAGACGACCGGGGCGCGCAGCCGCCGCGCCACCCCCAGCGCCAGCCGGCCCACGATGAAGGGCGAGTGCGCGTGCACCACCGCCACCCCGGCGGCGGCCAGCGTCCGGGCCACCCGCCGGCGGGCCGGCAGGGCCAGGGGGAAGTCCGGCTGCCCCGGCGGCAGGAAGGACGGCAACCGCAGCACGTCCGGCTCGGTGTCGGTGTGGCCGGGGTAGCGCGGAGCCACCACGAGGACGCGGTGACCGGCGGCCCGCAGGGCGGCGGTGAGCGAGCGCACGGCGTGCACGACCCCGCTCACGCGCGGGACGTAGGACTCCGTGACCATGGCCACGGTGAGGCGGGGCGGCGGGGCGGCGGACACGGTGGACGCGGTCGGGACGCTCCTCTCGGGATCCGGCGCTGTCTGACTCCGGCCCTGCTAGGTTCGGGGGCGGGCCGGCCGCTCCCTGGCCGCCTCAGGCGGCGGCGGCACTCCCCGCCTCCATCCGACGCACCCGCGGATCCGTCGAAGGGCAGAAGGGATGGCCGGCGCGCCCGGGAAAATCTAATCCCGGCTTCCCCAATCAGAGTCGAGGGTGGCGATGGCGCGGCCGGAGATCCTGCGCCGCATCTGGCGCTGGTACTGGGCGTTGCTCCTGGCGAACGCGCTCGACCTGCTCTTCACCTACACGGCGGTCGAGCGCGGCGTCGAGGAGGCCAACGTCCTGCTGCGGCCGGTCCTGCTCACCCCCTGGCCGGCCGTGGCCAAGTTCACGGCGCTCGGCCTGCTGGCCGGCGGGCTGCTCCTGCTGGTCTGGCAGGGCGGCCGGGCGGGGCGTGTGCTGGTGATGGTGCGGGCCACGGCGCTCGTCTACCTGCTGGTCGTGGGCTTCCACCTCCTGGGCCTGCTCCTCACCACGTAGCGTGACCCTGCGCTGGGGCATCCTCAGCACCGCGCGCATCGGGGTGCGCCGGGTGATCCCGGCCATCCTGCGCACCCCTCGCTGCGCCGTCGTGGCCGTGACCAGCCGCGACCCGGCCCGGGCCCGCGAGGTGGCCGACCGCTTCGCCATCCCCCGGGTCCACGCCGGCTACCAGGCTCTCCTCGACGACCCCGAGGTGGACGCCGTCTACAACCCGCTCCCCAACAGCCTCCACGCCCCCTGGACGGTCCGGGCCCTCGCCGCCGGCAAGCACGTCCTGTGCGAGAAGCCGCTCGCCCTCGACGCCCGGGAGGCCCAGGCGATGGCCGACGCGGCGCGGACGGCGGGGCGGGTCCTGCTGGAGGCCTTCATGTACCGCTTCCACCCGCAGGTGGAGCGGATGGTCGCGCTGGTGCGCGAGGGCGCCGTCGGCCGGCCGTGGCTGGTGCGCGCCGCCTTCACCTTCACTGTGCGCAGCCCCGATGACATCCGGCTGCGCGCCGACCTGGGCGGCGGCGGGCTCATGGACGTGGGGTGCTACGGGGTGAACGTGAGCCGCCTGGTGCTGGGCGAGCCGGTGTGGGCCCGGGCGGCGGCGCAGGTGGAGGGCGGCGTGGACGTGCGCCTGGCCGCCCTCCTGGGCTTCCCGGGCGGCGCGGCGGCCCAGGTCGACTGCGGGCTGCGCGCGCCCTACCGCCAGGGCGTGGAGGTCGTCGGGGAGGAGGGCACGATCACGCTGGCGCGCCCCTTCCAGCCGGAAGAGGAGCCCACGGTGGTCCACCTGCGTCGAGGCGACGAGGAGATGCCCATCGAGATCCCGGGGACCAACCAGTACGTGCGCATGGTCGAGCACTTCACGGCCTGCGCGCTCGACGGCCTCCCCTCGCGCTTCCCTCCGGAGGACGCCGTCCAGAACATGCGGGCGATCGACCTGATCCGGGCAGCGGCGGGGCTGGGAGCGCCGCGACCCGGCCAGGCGTCGTGAGACGCTCACTGCGGGCGGTCGCCAGTCCCGCGCGGCCAGCTGGATAGGAGACGGGGTGAGTTGTGCCTCGCCGCGTCCGGGTTGAACTCGACCCGGGCCGAGCTCCTCGCTCCTCGGGGAACGCCCAACAGCCGACGCCGTGGGGACGACCGGCCGCTATGTGACGGCCGACCGTAGTGGCGCGCTATCCGTCAGGGAACTGGTGGTGGACCGAGCCGAGGGCCTCCTGGACCGACTCGTAGATGGGCATGAGCTCGACCACGCCGGCGATCTCCAGGATGCGCCGGGCCGACTCGCCGCGCGGGGCGACGACCATCAGGCGCTGCCGGGTGGTGGCCAGCCGCTCGGCAAAGCGCAGGAGCGCGTGCACGCCCTTGCTGTCGAAGTAGGCCGTCCCGGCCAGCGAGACGATGACGCCGTGGCGGTCGGTGCGGGCCGCGCGCTCCAGGACCCGCTCGAACTCCCGCACGTTGGTCAGGTCGAGGTCGCCGCGCACCTCCACCAGGGGAATCCCCTCGACGAACGCACTGGTGAACCCTCCCTGCACGGCGGGCATCCCGCTCACCCCCTGCGCGGTCTTCCACCCCTCCAGGTACCTTCCGGCCCCCCCTCCGTCAAGGGGCCGCAGGACGGGCGCCCGCGCACCTGAGCGCGATGTCGACCCGCACCGTCGTGCCGGTCTCCCCCCGCTCGATGGTGACGCGGTCCGCCAGCGCCCGCATCAGGGCCAGCCCCCGACCGCGGCCCTCCTCGCGGGGCGTGCGCCATCGCCCCACGTCCCGCACCTCCACGGTCAAGCGCCCCTCCGCCAGGAACGCGTGGAGGTGGATGGGCCCGCCCGCCGGGCCGTAGGCGTGCTCGATGATGTTGCTCACCGCCTCCGAGACCGCCACCTGCACCCCCAACGTCTGCCGCCGGTCCAGCCCGGCCTCGGCGGCCAGCCGGCTGACGGCCTGCCGGGCGATGCGGACAGCGGACGGCCTGGCCGGGAGGGTGAGGCGGAGGCCGTCGGGGACGATGGGCTGCACGCGCAGGACGACCACCGCGACGTCGTCGCGCGCCTCCTCGTGACGGAGGAGGGCGTGCTGGATGGCCGCAGCGGCCTGCCCGCCGGGGGCGCGCGCCTGGTCGCCGACCACCCCCATCAGGCGCCGCAGCCCCTCGGTGAGGTTGCGCGTGGCCTCCACCAGCCCGTCGGTGTAGAGGACGAGCAGCGCCCCGGGGGCGAGCGTCACCGTGGTGTCGGCGTACCCCTCCGCGCACCAGATGCCGAGCGGCGGCCCCCCGTGCGGGAGGACCTCGACGCGGCCGTCTGGCCGCCCGAGCAGCGGGGGAGGATGGCCGGCCGTGGCATAGGTGAAGGCCAGCGTCACGGGGTCGAAGATCCCGAAGATGGCCGAGGCCATCTCCTCCTGTCCATCGAGCTGCAGGAGGCGGCTGACCCGGTCGAGCACCGCGGCGGGAGAGGCCCCCTCCAGCGCCGCGGCGCGCAGGGCCGGGCGCACCTGGCCCATGGCCACCGCGGCGCGCAGCCCGCGGCCGGCGACGTCCCCCAGGGAGAGGGCGAGGCGCCCGTCCGGGAGGCGGAAGGCGTCGTACCAGTCCCCGCCCACCTCGGCCTCGCGGGTGGCGGGACGGTAGGAGGCGGAGAGCTCCACGCCGGGGACGATGGGCAGGTCCCGCGGGAGCGAGGCCCGCTGCATCGTCGCCGCGATGCGGTGCTCGCGGGCGAAGAGCGCGGCCTGCTCCACGGCGGCGGTGCACTGCCTGGCCAGGATCTCGAACGGCGGCAGGTCGGCCTCGCCGTAGCGGCGTCCCGACCCCGCGGCGGCGAAGACCAGCGCTCCCAGGACCCGCTCGCGGCCCAGCAGGGGGAGGACCACGCCCGAGGTCAGGCCGAACGCGCGCAGCGCCGCCAGGTGCGCCTCGTCCAGGGCGACGGCGCGCAGGACCGCTTCGCCGACGGACGGCAGGACGACGGGACGCGCGGTGCGGATGGCCTCCGCCACCGGGTGCACTCCCGGCAGGGCGTCCAGGGGGATGGAGGTTTGGAGGGCCCGCGCCAGCCGTCGGTGCGCCGGATCGGCGTAGGCGCCGGCCACGGGGCGCAGGGTGCCCCGTTCCCCCAGGCGGTAGGCGACGGTGATGTCCGCCAGCGCGGGGACGGCACTCCGCACCAGGCGCCGCAACGCCTCCACCGGGTGACGGGCTTCGGCGATGAGCGCGCCGGCGCGCGCGACCAGCGTCAGGCGGACCTGCGCGGCCTCCGCCACGTCGCGCGCGGCTTCCGCCACGTCGCGCGCGGCCTCCGCCTCCTGCAGCGCCTGACCCTCGATCCCGTGCGGCCCAGCCGGCGGACGGCCGGGCGCCTTGGGCTGCGGCGCTCCCGGGCGGCCGGCGTCGTCCGGGTCTCGGGCCCGGAGGCCCGTCGGCGCGTCCCGGCCGGAATCGGCGCGGGTCGTCACGGCCCGGGTGCAGCGGCGGGGCCGGTCACCGCGGGCGGAAGACGCCGACCGCCTGGGCCGTCAGCCCGTTCTGCGTCGCGCCGACGAAGACCACGAGCCCGCGCGGGTCCCAGCGCACCTCGGCGGGCTGCGGCCCGGCGCTGCTGGTGTACACCCCGAAGGTGCGCAGGAAGTCGGCGAGCGGGCCGCCGGCCTTGTGTCCGCCCGGCTCGGTGGTGAAGCGCGGGTCGTCGGTCAGCACCATCACCACGGTGCCCGGCGTGTCCAGGCCGATCCGCTGGTACCGGTCCAGGACGCAGACCCCCACGCTCGCCTCGGGGTTGCAGAAGCCGTGCACGTCCGCCGCTTCCAGCGGCTCGACGCGGCCGTACTGGTCCATCAGGGGGCGGGCCTGGTCGATCGGCATGCCCACCTGGAACGGTCCGATGGCCTGACCGGGGACGATGGTGCTCGGCGCCTGGGCGGCGACGGGCGGCCACGCGGGCGCGGCCAGGACGACGGTGACGGGGGTCAGGAGGACGAGCAGGGGGATGCGCATGGGCGGGCTCCTCTCTCCGGGTCATCAGGCCGACCCGGTGGGTCCACTATAGCGCCTGGGCGCGGACCCTGGGCAGAGAGGGAATGACGCGGATCCTGGGGATCCGCGTCGAGGGTGGTCGGGGAGGGGGGATTTGAACCCCCGGCCTCAGCGTCCCGAACGCTGCGCGCTACACCAAGCTGCGCCACTCCCCGGCCGACACTTCATTGTACCACGGCCGGGGGGGTCGCGGGCCGAGGGCCTAGCGCTCCTCCCCGGGCTCGTCCGGCGGCTCGGGCGGCCCGGAGGCCGCTTCGTGCTCGGAGGCCGGCTCCGCGCCCCCGCGCCCGCCCGCGCGCGGGGAGACGACCTGGCGCAGCAGGTTGCCGGCGATGTCGCCGATCGTCACCCGGCCCTCGTCCTCCTGCTGCTGCATGTACTCCCTGACCCGCCGGCGCTCGCGCTCCCGGGCGGCGCGCCGCAGGCTGGCGATCATGCGCCGCTCCTCCGGGCGGATCTCGATGATCACCGCCTCCACCGTCTGCCCCGGCTGCACCGCGTCCTCCACCTTGGCCACCCGGCGCTCCGCCAGCTCCGAGATGGGGATGAAGGCGTCGACGTCGCGCAGCCGCATGAAGGCCCCCGACGCCACCAGGCGGACGATCTTCCCGCGCACCGTCTCGCCGACGAAGTGCTTGGCCAGGATCTCCTGCCAGGGGTCGTCCAGCACCTGCTTCAGTCCCAGGGAGATCTTGCCCGCCTCCCGGTCCACGCGCAGGACCATCAGGCGCAGGTGCTGGTTGCGGCGCACCACCTCGGAGGGGTGCTTGATGTAGGTCCAGGCCATCTCGCTGATGGGCAGGAGCGCGTCGACCCCGCCCAGGTCGACGAAGGCGCCGAAGTCGGTGATGCGCTTCACCGTCCCCTCGACGATCTGCCCCTCCTCCAGCGTCTGCAGCAGCTCCTCCTTGCGGCGCCGGCGCTCCTCCTCCACGGCCAGGCGGTGGGAGAGGATCACCCGCCCCTTGCCGCGCTCCACCTCGATGACCTTGAGGGGGATGGACTGGCCGACGAACCACTCGAAGCGGCGCCCCTTCGCCTGGCTCAGGTCGACGTGCGAGCCGGGCACGAAGCCCCGCAGCCCCAGGTCCACCACCAGCCCGCCCTTGACCTTGTCCACCACCATGGCGTGGATGATGCGGCCGCTCTGGTGCGCCTCGATGACCCGCTCCCAGGCCCGGTGGAAGTCGGCCCGCCGCTTGCTCAGGATGATGTTGCCCTCGTCGCCCTCGACGCGCATCACCATGACGTCGATGGCGTCGCCGACGCTGACCTCCTCGAGCCCCTCCCCGCGCCGCGAGAGCTCCCTGGGCGGGATGAGCCCCTCCGACTTGGCGCCCACGTCCACCAGGACGCCCTCCGTGTCCACGCGCACCACGGTGCCGCGGACGATCTGACGCTCCTGCAGGTGCGGCAGGGCTCCGGCGAGGTCGACGACCTCTCCCCGGGGCTCCTCGCGCTCCTCACTCATGGTCGGCCCACCCTCCGATGTGCTGTCCAGGGACAGCCCACCCTATTCGGCATGTGTATCCAGTTTCCTCTCCTGGCCGCGGGAGGGCAAGCGCCGGAGGGCGGCCGGAAGCGGCGTCCCGCCTGGAATCCGGCGCAGGGCGCGCACGGGCGCACCGGGCGGCGCCGGCAGTGGCGCGCCATCGCGCTGCCCCGGGGGATCGCCGGCCCGCGCGCCGCCGGAATTGTCAGGCGACGGGGGTCGCCGCAGCCGGTCTCAGATCCGCCAGTAGTTGAGCGCCACCGAGCGCGCCCGACGGACGCGCTCGCGGATCACCGCGTAGGGGAGTTCGGGCGGGCGCTCCGCCGGGATGGGCGGGTCGGCCGCCCGGCCGGTGAGGGCTTCCACCGTCGCCACCACCGAGGCGCCCAGCGCCTCCAGGGCATAGCCGCCCTCCAGCACCGCGGCCACCCCGCGGCTGCCCGATGCCGCCTCCAGGAGCAGGGTGGCCAGGCGCCGGAACCCCGGGGCGGTCATCACCATGCCGCCGAGCGGGTCGGCGTGGTGCGGGTCGTAGCCGGCGGAGAGGAGGACCAGGTCGGGGGCGAAGGCGCGGGCCAGCGGGACGACCACCTCCTCGAAGACCAGCGCGTAGCCCTCGTCCCCGGTCCCGGGCGGAGCGGCACGTTCAGGGTGAACCCCTCCCCGTCGCCGCTCCCCACCTCGTCCCACGCCCCCGTCCCCGGGTACCACCCCTCCTGGTGGAGCGAGACGTACAGCACGGAGGGGTCCTGCTCGAAGCACTCCTGGGTGCCGTTGCCGTGGTGGACGTCCCAGTCCACCAGGAAGATACGGCGGGCGCCCGTGCGGTCGCGCGCGGCCACGGCGGCCAGCGCCGCGTTGTTGAAGAGGCAGAAGCCCATCGCCGCCGCCGGGCGGGCGTGGTGGCCGGGCGGCCGCACCGCCGCGAAGGCCGCCCGCGCGTCGCCCCGGGCCACCGCCTCGGCCCCCTGCACCGCCGCCCCCGCGGCCGCCAGCGCCGCCGCCAGCGACCCCGGGCCCACGACCGTGTCGGGGTCGAGCGGCCCGCCGCCGGCGGCCACCGCCCGCTCCACCAGGCGCACGTACCCGGGGTCGTGCACCGCCTCCAGCAAGGCGCGGTCCACAGGGACGACCTCGGGGCGCTCCAGGGCCTCGCCCAGGCCGTGGCGCTCCAGGGCGTCGAGGACCGCCCGCAGCCGGTCGGGCCGTTCGGGGTGGCCGGGGCCCGGGTCGTGGCGCAGGCAGTCGGGACTCGTCAGCAGCAGGACGGGACGCGGGTCCCGCGGGCTCACGGCTGCGCCAGGCCCCGCCGGGCGGCGGCGCGCAGGCGGGCGAGCGACGCTTCGATGCCGCCTTCGCCTGCGAAGACCGCCGAGGCCGCCACCAGCAGCCGCGCCCCCGCCGCCACGGCCTGGGGGGCGGTCTCCTCGTTCACGCCGCCGTCCACGGCCAGCGTGACCGCCCGCTCCCCCACCAGCGCCCGCAGGCGCCGCAGCCGCTCCAGCGTCCCCGGCAGGAAGCGCTGCCCGGCGTAGCCGGGGTTCACGCTCATCACCAGCACGCCGTCCAGGTCGTCCAGGACCCAGGCCACCGTCTCGAGCGGCGTGGCCGGGTTGAGGGCGGCCACCGCCTCGGCCCCGCGCTCGCGGATGGCCGCGAGCGTGCGGTGCAGGTGGGCCGTCGCCTCCACGTGCACGGCGACGCGGGCGGCCCCGGCGTCGATGAAGGCGTCGAGGTGGCGCTCGGGCTCGACCACCATCAGGTGGACGTCGAGGGGGAGGTCGCTGGCCGCCCGCAGGCCGCGCATCACCACCGGGCCCATGGTGATGGGCGGGACGAAGCGGCCATCCATGACGTCCACGTGCAGGAAGTCGGCCCCGCCCCGTTCCGCCGCGCGCGCCGCCGCGCCCAGGTGGGCGAAGTCGGCGGCGAGCACGCTGGCGGCGATGCGGATCTCGTCCGGCCCTGCGCGGTGGTGCGCCGGCTTCAGGGGCGGATCTCCTGGACCAGGCGGTTGTCGAGGTAGATCTGGATGATGGTGTAGCCGCGGCTGCGCACCAGCACGTTCACGCGCTCCCCCGCCCCGTGCTCGCGCTCGTAGGCCGTGCGCACCCCCTCCTGGTCGATGACGACGATGCGCACCCGCTGCGGCCCCGGGCCCTCCGGCACCACCACGCGCACGGCGGTGCGCCGCGTGCCCGGCGGGTCGCGCGTCGGCTGCTCCGCCCCCGGCGTGGCCTGGCCCGGGGCGGGCGTGGGGCGCCGCTCCACCGTCACCACCGGCGCCTCCGGCGGGCGCCCCTCGGCGCCCGGGCGCACGCTCACCGTCAGCACGACCTCCGCCTCGGCCGCCCGCACCTTCGTCCCGGCGGCCGGCTCCTGGTCGACCACGATCCCCGGCTCCAGGTCGGGGCTCACCGCCTGGCGCACGTGGCGCAGGATCAGCCCCAGGTCCTCCAGCCGCCGGCGCGCCTCGCGCAGGGAGCGCCCGACCAGCAGCGGCACCTCCACCAGCTCGGGGCCGCGGCTCACCACCAGGGCCACCGCCGACCCGCGCGGCACCTGCGCCCCCGGCACCGGGTCCTGGGTGATGATCAGCCCGCCCCGCACGGCGTCGCTGAAGGCCTCGTCGACCTGCCCCACGCGCAGGCGGGCGTCCTCGATGGCCAGCCGCGCCTGCAGCAGCCCCTGCCCCTGGACGTCCGGCACCGTGACGAGTTCGGGTCCCAGGCTCACCACCACCTGGACCACCCGCCCCACCTTCACGCGCTTGCCCGGCGGCTGGTCCTGGGACAGGACGGCGTCCTTCGGGATCTCGGTGCTGTAGGCGCGTCCCCCCACCGCCAGCTGGAGCCGCGCCTCGGCGGCGCGCGCCTGCGCCTCGGCGAGCGGCAGGCCGATGAAGCGGGGGACCTCCACTTCCGCCACGTTGAAGTAGGCGCTCACCGTGCGCCAGGTCGCCCACACCCCGCCGATGAGCAGGCCGACCGTGATCACGGCCAGCGTGACCACGGCGGGGGTCCAGGTGCGCCCCGCATCGGTGCGGCCGCGCAGCCGGTCCCGCCCGCGGCGCTCGCTGCGGCCGCTGCGGGCCGCCGCGCCGTCGGGGCGCACGTCGCGGCGCCGGCCGCCCGTGCCCTGGGGCCGGGCCACGAGGGTGGCCTCGGCGGCCGAGGGCGCCGGGGGCTCCCGCCAGAAGGCGGTCTCGCCGAGCAGGTCGGTGGCCATGGCGCGCGCCGAGGGGTAGCGGTGCTCCGGCCGCTTGGCCATCCCGCGCAGGATCACGCCCTCCAGGAACGGCGGGATGGCCGGGTTCAGGCGGCGCGGCGGGGGCGGGGTGTCGTGGAGGTGGCGCAGGGCGATGGCGATGGGGCTGTCGCCGTCGAAGGGGAGCTGTCCGGTGAGCATCTCGTAGAGGACGACGGCCACGGCGTAGAGGTCGGCCGCCTGCCCGGCGGGCTGCCCCCGCGCCTGCTCGGGGGCCAGGTACTGCACCGAGCCCAGCACCGTGCCGGTCTGGGTGATGGTGACGGCCGCGAGCGCCCGGGCGATGCCGAAGTCGGCCACCTTCACCTGCCCGTCCGGCGCCAGCAGGATGTTCTGCGGCTTGATGTCCCGGTGGACGATGCCGTGGCGGTGGGCGTAGTCGAGGACCTCGCACACCTGCACGGCGATGCGCACCGCCTCCGCCGGCGCGAGCGGCCCGCGCTCGCGCAGGTAGCGCTTGAGGTCGGGCCCCTCCACGAACTCCATGGCGATGAAGTGGACGCCGTCGGCCTGCCCGCTCTCGAAGACCTGCACCATGTGCGGGTGGGAGAGCGACTGGACGGCCCGCGCCTCCCGCTGGAAGCGCTCCACGAACTCGGCGTCGGCGGCGTACTGGTCGCGCAGGACCTTCAGCGCGCAGACGAGGCCGTCACGCAGGCGGCGGGCCCGGTAGACGGTGGCCATCCCGCCCTCGCTGATGCGCTCCTGGATCTCGTAGCCGGCGACGACGCGCCCGGTCTCGATCATCTGGGGACCACGTCCACGCCGTCCCGTGCGGTCACCGGGGGACGGCCGATAGGGTTCCAGCCCGGCGCGGGCGGCAACCTACTCGCATCATACCCTCCGCCGCGCGGGGGGACACGGGGCGGACGCCCCCTACCGCGCGGCCGCGAGGGCCGCCCGCACCACCTGCGCCGCCACCGGGGCCGCCACCGCCCCACCGGCGCCGCCCCGCTCCACCACCACCGCCACGGCCACCCGCGGGGCCTCGGCCGGCGCGAAGGCGATGAACCAGGCGTGCGGCGGGCCGCCCGGAGCGTCGGCCGTCCCCGTCTTGCCGGCCACCACGACGCCGGGGAGCGCCGCCGCCCGCCCGGTGCCGCGGCGCACGACCTCCACCATCGCCCGGACCACCAGGGCGGCCGTCTGCGCGTCCAGCACCCGCCGCCCCTGCGGCTGCGCCCGCCACACCACCCGCCCGTCCGGCGCGCGCCGCGCCGCCACCAGGAAGGGCCGGTAGAGCACCCCGCCGTTGCCCATGGCCGCACTCACCAGGGCCATCTGGAGCGGCGTGACCAGCAGGCTCCCCTGGCCGAACGCCGCCTGCCCCACCCCCTCCCCGGCCAGCTCCTGCAGGCTGGGGAGGTGGCCGGCGGCCGCGGGCAGGTCGTAGGCCGGGGCGCGCCCCACGCCCAGCGCCGCGGCGGTCCGCCGCAGCGCCGCCCCGCCCATGACCAGGCCGGCACGGATGAAGTAGATGTTGCACGAGCGCCGCAGCGCGTCGTCGAGGGCGACCGTGCCGTGGCCGCGCCCGCCCAGGTCGGTCACACGCCGGCCGCGCAGGAGGATGCTCCCGGGACAGTGGTACGTGGTCGCGGGGGTGAGCGTTCCGGCCGCCAGCCCTGCGGCCATCGTCACCACCTTGAACGCGGACCCCGGCGGGTAGAGGCCCTGGGCGACGCGGTCGAGCAGCGGGGCGTCGGCCCGCTCCCGCCAGCGCGGCAGGTCCGTCTCCACGGCGTTGGGGTCGAAGGCGGGGCGGCTCACCGCCGCCAGCACCGCACCGCTCTGCGGGTCGAGCACCACCACCGCCCCGGCCCGCTCCCCCAGCGCGGCGGCGGCGGCGCGTTGCACCTCGAGGTCCAGGGTGAGCACGACGTCGCCGCCGCGCCGGGTGCGCGCCGGGAGCGGCACGCCCAGGGCGGCCAGCAGGCCGCGCGAGGGGAGGCCGCGCAGGTGGGCGTCCTCCGCCGCCTCCACGCCCGCCTTGCCGAAGCGCAGCGAGGCGTAGCCCACCGGGTGGGCGGCGAGCGCCCCGGACGGGTAGTGGCGCCGCCGCCCCTCCCCCTCGCCCACCGTGACCGCCAGCGGGCGCATCCGCCGGTCGTAGATGGTGCCGCGGGCCACCGCCCGCTCGGCCAGCAGCGGCCGGGGGTTGGCGGGGTGGGCCGCGAGCGCCGGCCCGCGCACCCCCTGCCACCACCCCAGCGCCACCGCCACGGTCACCAGCCCGCCCACCGCCACGATGCCGAGGCGCCGCAGCCGTGCGCGCAGGCGGAGGAGGCCGGGATCGCCGCCCGCGCCCGCGGCCGCGCCAACGCGCAGGAGCAGCCCCACGATGACCAGGTTCACGATCATGGCGTTGCCCCCGTAGCTGACGAAGGGCAGGGGGAGGCCGGTGAGCGGCACCAGCCGCAGGATCCCGCCGAGGATCATGACGGCCTGCGCGGCCAGGACCGTGCCCAGCCCGCCGGCCAGCAGCGCCTCCAGGGCCGTCGGCGCCCGCGCCGCGGTGCGGAAGGTGCGCGCCGCCAGCAGCAGCGTGGCGCACACCACGGCGAGCGCGCCCGCCAGCCCCAGCTCCTCCCCGATCGCCGCGAAGATCAGGTCGGTGGCCGCCGCCGGCAGGACGTCGGGGTGGCCGAGCCCCGGCCCGGTCCCGGTGATCCCGCCGCTGCCCAGGGCGATGAGCGCCTGCACCACCTGGTAGCCCAGCCCCTGCTGGTCGCTCCACGGGTCGCGCCACGCCACCAGCCGCCGCCCCACGTGGGGGAAGAGCGTGGCGAGCCCTGCGGTGGCCGCCACCAGGGCGACGAGGGCTGCCAGCACCAGCAGCGTCCGCCCCGTGGCGGCGTAGACCATCGCCAGCGCCACGGTGCCCAGCAGCAGGGCCGCGCCCAGGTCGCGCTGGGCCAGGAGGAGCAGGAGGGCGAGCGCGGCCACGGCTCCGAGCGGCGCCGCGAACCGGGCCGGCAGCCCGGCGCCGCCGGCCAGGCGCCGCTTCTCCGAGAGGTAGGCGGCGGCGAAGAGGACGAGCAGGACCTTCACGGTCTCGGAGGGCTGCACCGTCACCGGGCCGACGCGGATCCACTGCCGCGTCCCGGCCACCTCCACCCCGAAGAGGACGGCGGCGGCCAGGAGCAGCAGCGCCGCCGCCCCGACCAGGTAGCGGTAGCGCGCCACCGCGCGCACGTCCACGGCGAGCAGGACGGCCACCATCAGCGCCTGGCCGCAGACCACCCAGAGGGCCTGGCGCAACAGCAGGACGGGGTCGAGCCGGTAGATGGCGGGCAGGCCCACCGCCACGAGCACGGCCGCCAGCGGCAGGAGGAGCGGGTCAGGCCCTGCGGTGCCCCCGCCGTCCGCTCCTGCGGTGCTCACGCCGTCCGCTCCTGCGGTGCTCACGCCCTCACCGGCGCGCCGGCGCGGCGCGGTGCGGGCCCGTCCCTGACGGACGGCCAGCACCAGGTGGGGGACCAGGAACCCACTCACCGCCAGCGTGCCGACCCCCACGGGGGTCCACGGGCGCTGTGCCCCGCCGGCCAGGTGCACGAGGGTGAGGCCGGTGGCGGCGATCAGCACGGCCAGGAGGAGCAGGCGCCGTTCCTGCGCGCGTGCCACCGCGCTCACACCGCTGCGGCGGACACCGGTGGCCCGTCCTCCACCAGGCGGAAGGTGACGCGCCCGACGGTCAGGCGGTCGCCCGCCCGCAGCGCCACCGGCCCGCTGATGCGACGCCCGTTCACCAGCGTGCCGTTGCGGCTGCCCAGGTCTTCCACCCAGACGCGCCCGCCGCGCAGATCACAGCGGGCGTGCGTCGTGCTGACGAAGGGGTCGGGGATGGCGATGTCGCTGGTGGCCGCGCGCCCGATCACGAGGCCGGGCCGCAGCACGTAGCGCCGGCCGAGCGGCGGGGCCCCCGGTGAGGCCACGACCTCGAGCAGGGCCGCACCCGGGGACACATCCGGCGAGGTCGGCGCCAGGGGCGGCGCCACCGGCAGCCCCGCCGGCGCCCCCTCGGGAGGCTCCGCGCCCGCGGCCGGTGCTTCCGGCGCGGCTGCGGGGAGCCGCAGGTCGCGCAGCGCCGCGCGCACGACCTGCGCCAGGAAGAGGTAGAGGAGCGCCAGCAGGAGGACCCGCCCGGCCCAGACGACGAGCTCCATCACGGCGCGGGACCGGCGCGCGGAGACGGCCCGGGACCGGGGCGCGCGGGACCGACCGGGACGGCACGCAACTCGGTCCGGGCCGAGTTCATCACGATGTGGACAATTTGACCACGATCCGGACTCAACCCTCCAGGTCGCGCTCGTAGGCGACGGTGGTCTGCCCCACCACGAACCGGTCGCCCGGCTGCAGGGGGTGGCGCGTGATGCGCTCGCCCCCCACCAGCGTGCCGTTGGTGCTGCCCAGGTCGACCAGGAGGTGGCCGCGCCTGTCGGGCGCGGGCTCGACACGGGCGTGCTGGCGGGAGACCAGGGGATCGGTGAGCACCAGGTCGCACTCGGCGCGGCGCCCGATGGTCACCGCCACGCCCGGGAGGAGCAGCACCGCCATCCCGGCGTCGGGACCCGCCACCACCGCCAGGCGCGCCTGGGGCCGCGCCACCGTGAAGACCTGCGTCTCCTCCCGCTCCGGCGGACCCGGCGACGCGCCGCGCACGTCGGGCGCGGGGCGCCCCTCCGTCGGGCTCACGGCACCCGCGGCGGGTGCGCCCCCCGCCGCCTGCTCGACCCGTGTCTGCACCAGGATCTGCCCCGGGGTCACCTCGTCGCGCGCCTCCACGGTGATGGCCAGCGGTCCGGCCAGGCGGTAGCCGGCCTCCTCCAGGTGCTCGCGCAGGTAGGTGGTGAGCTCCTGGACCAGCACGTCGCGCCACGCCGCCATGGGCGCGAAGTCGCGCGGGTGCAGCGCCACCGCGTAGCGGTTGGGCGCGTAGGTGTGGTGGATGGCGTCGAAGCGCCCCTCCTCGGCGGCGCGGGCCAGCCGGCGCGCCAGGTCGAGCGGGTGGACGTGGCCGCTGAAGCGCCGCGAGAAGAAGCCCTCGACCGCTTCCTCCAGCCGCCGCTCCAGCCGGGCCAGCAGGTTCACCGCGACCCTCCTACGCCGCCCTCCCCGTCCGCTCCAGCACCGCCAGGTAGAAGCCGTCGGTGTCGTCCCGGTGCGGCAGCAGGGTGCGGGTCTCCTCCACCCGGAAGGCCGGGTAGCGGCGCACGAACCCCTCCACGACCTCCGGCCCCTCTTCCGGCTCGAGGGAGCAGACCGCGTAGACCAGGCGCCCGCCGGGGCGCACTGCGCCCCGGACCCCGGCCAGGAGGGCGGCCTGGCGCGCGGCCATCTCCCTCGGGGCCGAGGGGCGCAGGCGCCAGCGGATCTCCGGCCGCCGCCGCACCACGCCGGTCCCCGTGCACGGCGCGTCGAGCAGGACGCGGTCGGCCGCTCCGGCGAAGCGCCGCCCCGCCTCCCGGGCATCCAGGTGGTGGGCCTCCACGATGTCGAGCCCCAGGCGCGCCACCTGCTGCGCCACCAGCCGCAGCCGTCCCGGCTGGACGTCGCAGGCGATGACCCGTCCGCGGTTCTCCATCAGCTCCGCCAGGTGGGTGGCCTTGCCGCCGGGCGCGGCGGCGGCGTCCAGCACCGTCTCGCCCGGACGCGGGTCGACGGCGCGCGCCACCACCATCGACCCCTCGTCCTGCATGGTGACGAGGCCGTCCCGGTAGAGGTCGAGGCGCTCGTCCAGCGGGCCGCGCACGCGCAGCGCCTCGGGGACGATCCCCGGCGCGACGGTCATCCCCCGGGCGCGCAGCCGCTCCGCCACCTCGTCGGGGGTGGCCCGCAGCCGGTTCACGCGCAGCGTGGAGGGCGGCGGGGTGTTGTTGGCCGCGCACAGCCTGGCCGTCTCCTCCCACCCCCAGCGGCGCAGCCACCGCTCCACCAGCCAGCGCGGGTGGGAGTGCACGACGGCCAGGTGGCCGGCCGGGTCGGCGGCGGGGTCGGGCGGCGGCGGCTCACCGGCGGCGGCCAGGCGCCGCAGCACGGCGTTCACGAGCCCCGCGGTCCCGCGGTGGCCGTGGCGGCGGGCCAGCTCGACGCTCGTGTCCACGGCCGCCGCGTCCGGCACCCGGTCGAGGAACCAGAGCTGGTAGAGGCCCAAGCGCAGGATCACCTGGATGGCCACGGGGAGGGCGGCGAGGCCCCGCGGCAGCACGGCGTTCAGCGCGTGGTCGAGGCGGCCGCGCTGCCGCAGCGTCCCCAGCACGACCTCGGTGATGAAGGCCCGGTCGGCGGGGGTGTGGCGCGTCCGCGCCAGGGTGTGGTGGAGGAGCGCCGTGCTGTAGGCCTGCCCGGCCTCGACGCGGCGCAGGACGGCGAAGATGGTCTCGCGGGCGTCGGCGGCGCCCGTCACTCCTCCCGCATCGCGCTCCGCAGGACCAGCAGGCGGACGAGCTGCAGCACGGCCATGGCCGCGGCGGCGACGTAGGTGAGCGCGGCGGCGTTCAGCACGGCGCGCACGCCGTCGGCCTCCTGCGGCAGGACCAGGCCCTCCCCCTGCAGCACGGCTACCGCCCGGCTGCTGGCGTTGAACTCCACGGGCAGCGTCACCAGTGCGAAGAGGACGTAGCCCAGGAAGATCAGGATCCCCAGGTCCACCAGGCGCGGCGCGCCCAGGACCAGCCCGAGCAGGAAGAGGATCCAGGCGGCGGGCGTCCCGATCTGCGCCACCGGCACGATGGCCGACCGCAGCGCCAGGGGCGCGTAGCGCTCCCGGTCCTGGAAGGCATGTCCCGCCTCGTGGGCGGCGACGCCGGCGGCGGCCACCGACGCGCTCCCGTAGACGGCGGGCGAGAGGCGCAGCGTCTTCGTGCGCGGGTCGTAGTGGTCGGCCAGCAGGCCGTGCACCGGCTCGATCCTGACGTGGCCGAGCCCCCGCCGGCGCAGCAGCTCGGCGGCCACCTCCGCGCCGGTGAGCCCGCGCTGCAGGGGCACCTGCGCGTACCGGTTGAAGGTGCTGCTCACCTTGTACTGCGCGTACAGCGCCAGCGCGATCGCCGGCAGCACCAGGATGTAGGTCGGGTCGTAGTAGACGAACGGCATCGCTATCCCTCCCGGGCGCCGTCCCTGCGAGGCGGCTCCCGCCTGGATTCTACCAGACTCCCTCGGGGGCCACCCCCTCGGGCGCGCCCCACCGCTCCCCGACACGCACCGGGTGCCCGCGGGCGTATTCGGCCGCGCCCATGCGTCGGCCGCCCTCCGGCTGGACCTCCCGGACGCGCAGGAGCCCGTCCCCCGTGGCCACCAGGATCCCCTCGCCGTCGACGGCGAGCACCGTCCCGGGTTCCATGCGCGCCGCGGGGGGTGCCGGGAGGGGCTCGGCGCGCCAGACCTTCAGCAGGCGCCCCTCCCGCCAGGTATACGCCGACGGCCAGGGGTCCATCGCCCGGACCAGGTTGGCGATGGCCGCAGCGGGCTGGGTCCAGTCGATGCGCCCGTCCGCCTTGGTGAGGCGGCCGACGTAGGTGGCCTGGGACTCGTCCTGCGGGGTGCGCGGCGCGCGCCCCTCGGCGATCAGGCGCACCGCCTCCACCAGCAGGCGCGCCGCCACCTCGGCCAGGCGCGCCTCCAGCGTGGCGGCGGTGTCGTCCGGGGCGATGGGGACGCGTTCCTGCAGGATGATGTCCCCCGCGTCGAGGGCTTCCGTCTGGTAGTGGATGGTCACGCCCGTCTCCCGCTCCCCGTGCTTGATGGCGTGCTGGATCGGGGAGGCGCCGCGGTAGCGGGGCAGCAGCGAGGGGTGGGCGTTGACGGCGCCGAGCGGAGGCAGCGCCAGGAGCTCGGGCGGGACGATGCGCCCGTAGGCCACGGTGACGATCAGGTCGGGGCGGGTGGCGCGCAGGGCGGCCAGCGTCTCGGGCGCGCGCAGGCGCAGCGGCTGGAAGAGCGGCAGACCGGCCTGGCGCGCGTAGGCGGCCACCGGCGTGGGTTCGAGCCGCCGGCCGCGCCCGGCCGGGCGGTCGGGCTGGGTGACGACGCCGACGATGGGGACGACGGCACGCAGCGCCCGCAGCGAGGGGAGCGCGAAGGCGGGCGAGCCCAGGAAGAGGACGCGCGGGCCCTCGGACGGCATGGGCGTGGGCGCGGTCAGGCCTCCGCCCCCTGGCCCTCCCCGACGCGGGTGATCGTGGACGGGTCCTCCACGCGGTCGAGGAAGAGGATCCCGTCCAGGTGGTCGATCTCGTGCTGGAGGACGCGCGCCAGGTAGCCGTCGGCGTGGATCGTCACCCCGCGCCCGCGCCGGTTCTTGCCGCGGACGACCACGTGGAGGGCCCGGCGGACCGGGGCCACCACGCCGGGGATGGAGAGGCAGCCCTCCACCGCCACCGCCTCGCCCTCGGCGGAGAGCACCTCCGGGTCGACCAGGGCGACGAGGCGGTCCTCCACCTCGGCCACCAGCACGCGCCGGCTGTCCCCCACCTGCGGCGCGGCCAGCCCCACGCCCCCCGCCGCGCGCATGGTGGCGACCATGGCCTCGATGAGGCGCTGCACCTCCGGCGTCACCTTGCCCACGGGGCGGGCGCGGCGGCGCAGGATCGCCGCCCGCGGGCTGTCCACGGTGACGATCTCGAGGACGGTCGGAGCGGTCGCGGCGCGTGCCATCGGCTCCCAGCATAGCGAGCCCCTCTGCCGGTTGTCACGGCAGCCCGAGGGGCGCGCGAGCGCGCCGGCCCACGGGGTGCGAGGCGGGCGGCCCGCGGGGCGCGAGCCTGCGGCCCTCGGGGCTAGCGCACCGTGGGCGGTCCGTCCACCTCCACCGCCAGCCGCACGCGGCCGTCCAGGTCGGCGCGGGCGGCGGCCAGCAGCGGGGCGCGCGGCACGCCGCGGCGGCCGCGCACCATGACCACGCGCGTCGCCTCCCGCCCCGGCAGCGGCGCCGGTCCCAGGACGTCCAGGTCGCCGTCCGCAGCCGCCAGCAGCGTCGCCAGGCGTCCCGCCACGGCGTCCACGCGCGCCGCCGTCCCCCGCACCTCCACCGTGACCAGCTCGGCGAAGGGCGGGTACCCGAAGGCGCGGCGCGCACGCAGCTCCTCGCGCAGGAAGCGCCCCAGGTCGCCGCGGCGCAGCGCGACGACGGCCGGGGCATCGGGCTGGTAGGTCTGCACGACGAACCACTCCCGCGCCAGGGCGCGGACGCGCCACAGCGTCCGGAAGCCCTCCTCGACGGCCCGGTAGTCGGCGTGGCGCAGCGCCGCGTCGGCCAGCACCACGCCGACCAGGTCGGCGGTCAGGCCGGGGAGCTCCAGCGCCGCCACCGTGGCCACCAGCACCCCGCCGCCGCGCCGGAACCGGTCGAGGACCGCCAGGCGCAGCGGCAGCGTCGGGGCGCTCTCGGCGTCGAGCCGGTGCACCGGCGCGTCGAAGACCCGCTGCGCCCACCGCGCCACGCGCTGGGACCCCGCCCCGCGCGGGGCGAGGGCCGCCGCCCCGCAGGCGGGACAGGTCGCCGGCGCCGGGATGGCGCGCCGGCAGTACCGGCACCGCAGGGCGCGACCGCGCGCGTCGAAGGCCATGGGGATGGCGCACTGCGGGCAGCGGCAGTCCGCGCCGCACTCCCCGCAGGTGAGCCCGTCGGCGTAGCCGCGGCGCGCCACGACGAGGAGGACGCGGCCGCCCGCGCGCAGCACCCCCCGCGCGTGGGCGAGGAGCGGCGCCGTCAGGAAGGCCCGGGCCTGCCGGCGCAGGTCCACGACCACGACCCGCGGCGCCCGCTGCGGGAGGCGCATCACGTGCACCCCCGGCCGCCCCGCCAGCGCGGCGGCGGCCAGGGAGGGGACCTCGTCGCCCAGCAGCAGGACCGTCTCCCCCTGCTGCGCGCGGATCCAGGCCACGTCGCGGGTCCGGTAGCGCGGCACGCGCTCCTCGACGTGGCCGCTCTCCCCCTCGCCGTCGACGGCGATGAGCCCGAGGCGCGGGAGCGGCGCGAAGACGGCGTGGCGGGTGCCGACCACCACGGCGGTCGCCGGCGCGGCCCGCCAGCGGGCCGCGCGCGCCTCCGGCGGGAGGTCGCCGTGCAGGAGGAGGAGCGGGCCGAGCGCGGCCAGGCGCCGGGCCATGCGCTCGGCCGCCGCCACCGAGGCACAGAGGACCAGCGCCTGCCGCCCCCGGCGCAGCGCGGAGGCCACCGCGGCGGCGGTGACCGCCTCGCGCTCCCGCCCCACCAGGATCACCACCCGGGCGCGCTCCGCCTCCTCCGGCCACAGCAACGGGTGGAGGGCCACCTGGGGCCCCGCGGCGCGCACCGGGGCGGCCGGCGGCGGGAGCACCACCTCGAGCCGGCCCCCGGCCTCCAGGAAGATCCGCAGGCCGGCCAGCCCGCCGAAGGCCCGGCGCAGGCCGGTGGGCGTCCACCCCGCTGCCCCCGTCCGGGCGCGGCGCGGCAGCGCCGCGCTCCCCTGCGCCACCGGGCGCAGGCGCACGTCCACGAGCGGCGGCGGGAGCATGGCGGCGAGCGCTTCGCCCACGCTGCAGACGTAGCGCTCCGCCATCCACAGCGCCAGCTCGAGGAGGTCGGCGGGGAGGAGCGGCTGCGCCGCCAGCACGGCGGCGACGGGCCGCAGCGGGTGGGGCGGCGGGGCCGCGCCCGGCGGCGGTCCGGGGAGGACGTACCCGGCGAGCAGGCGGGTGCGGAACGGCACGAGCACCGGCGTGCCGGGCGGCAGCGGTGCCTCGGCCAGGTAGGTGAAGGCCACGTCCCCGGCGCGCAGCGGCAGGTCCAGGGCGACCCAGAGCGGGACCGCGGCCGCCGGGGCGGCCCCGGCCGCCTCCTGCGACGGGGTCATGGCCGCTCGGTGAGCAGCCGCAGGATCTCCTGCAGGATCGTCTCCGGCTCGGCCATCCGCCCCAGGCCCTCGCGGCCGGAGGCGAGGCGCCCGTACTCGGGGCCGACGATGTGGGCGCCGCGGCGGCGCAGCGTCTCCAGGTGCTCCTGGACGGTGGGGTGGGCGTACATCAGGTCGCTCATCGCCGGGGCGATGAGCAGCGGGGCGCGCGTCGCCAGGGCCGTCGCCGCGACCAGGTCGTCCGCCAGCCCCAGCGCCAGGCGGGCCAGGGTGTGGGCGGTGGCCGGCGCGATGACGTAGAGGTCAGCCCGCGCGCCCAGCGCCACGTGCGGCTCGTCCCAGGGGTTCGCGGGGTCCCACAGGTCGGTGAGGACCGGCTGCTGGGCGAGGGCGCGGAAGGTGAGCGGCCCGACGAAGTGCGCTGCCGACGGGGTCATGAGGACGTGCACCTCGGCGCCCTCCTTGCGCAGCGCGCTCACCAGCGCCGCCACCTTGTAGGCGGCGATCCCGCCGGCCACCCCGACGAGGACGACCCGCCCCTCCAGCCGCATCAGGGGCGGACCGCGGGCTGCCGGCCGCGGATGAAGAGCAGGAGGGCGTCCACGATGGTCTCGGCGCTCCACACCGAGGTGTCGACGACCAGGTGGTAGGGGGAGAGGTCGTTCACGTCGATGCCGTACAGCTCCCGGTAGCGCCCCCACTCGCTGGCCTCGCGGCTCTGCAGCTCCGCGGTGGCCGCCGCCAGCGGGAGCCCGTCGCGCTGCGCCACGCGCGCCGCCCGCACCGCCAGCGGCGCCCGCAGCCAGACCTTCAGGTCGGCGTCCACCATCCAGCCGCTCAACCGGCTCTCCACGACACAGGGCCCCTGGCGCGCCAGCGCCGCCTGCAGGCGGTCCACCTCGCGGTCGAGGCTCGGGTCGTCCTCCGCAGCCCGGTTGAGCTCCAGCACGGAGAGGCCGCGCTGTCGGGCCAGGTCGCGGAAGACCTCGCCGGCGGAGACGACGCGCACGCCCAGGCGCTCGGCCAGCTGGCGGGCCACGGTGCTCTTGCCCACCCCGATGGGGCCCGCGATGGCGACGATCACCGCCCGAACCCCTCCGGGCGCTCCGGGTCGGGCAGCTCCTCCTCCTCGACGTCGCGGCCGATGAAGCGGTGCGCCACCGTCTCGGGCTGCACGGCGGAGAGGACGACGTGGCCGCTGTCGGTGATGACGACGGCCCGGGTGCGCCGGCCCACGGTGGCGTCGATGAGCACGCCCCGTTCCCGCGCCTCCTGGATGATCCGCTTGATCGGCGCCGAGTCCGGGGCGACGATGGCGATGACGCGGTCGGCGGCCACGATGTTGCCGAACCCGATGTTGATCAGCCGCGGGCTACTCGACGTTCTGTACCTGCTCACGGAGGCTTTCCAGCTCACTCTTCATCTCGATGACGGCCCGGGCGATCTCCAGGTCGCCGGCCTTGCTCCCGATGGTGTTGGTCTCCCGGCCCATCTCCTGCAGCAGGAATTCGAGCCGCCGCCCCACCGCGCCTGCCCCGGCGCTCACCAGCTCGCGGGCCTGCCCGAGGTGGCTGCGCAGGCGCACGAGCTCCTCGCTGATGTCGGCGCGCTCGGCCAGCAGCGCTACCTCGGCGGCCAGGCGCCCCTCGTCCAGCGGGACCTCGCCCAGCGCCTCCCGCAGCCGCTGGCGCAGCCGCGCCCGCCACTCCTCCACCACCCGGTCGGCGCGCCCCGCCACCACCTCGACCAGGGCCTCCAGCCGCTCCAGCCGCCGCAGCGCGTCCGCCCGCAGCCGCTCCCCTTCGGCGGTGCGCATGGCCATCAGCCCGGCCAGCGCGGCCTCCACCGCCGGCTGGAGCGCCGTCCACAGCGCCTCGGCGTCCTCGCGCGCCTCCTCCACCCGGATGACGTCGGGGAAGGCCGCCACCATGGCCAGCGTCACCTCGCCCGCCAGCCCCATCGCCGCGGCCAGCTCGCGGGCCGCGCTCACGTAGCCGGCGGCCAGGTCCAGGTCGGCGCGCACCGTGCGCGGACGGCGCCCGGCCGGCTCGCGCGCCACCGTCAGCTCCACCCGGCCGCGCTGGACCACGCGCTGCACGGCGGCCCGCAGGCGGTCCTCCAGCACCGCCAGGTCGCGGGGGGTGCGCACCGCCACCTCGCTGAAGCGGTGGTTCACCGAGCGCACCTCCACGGTGAACCGCCCGGCCGCCGTGTCGACCACCGCCGTGCCGTAGCCCGTCATGCTGCGCATGCGGCGCCCGTCCCTCCGTTCCCGCTCGCCGCCGGCCGCCCCGGAAGACCGCGACGGGATCGTCCCCGCACAGGCCGTCCCCGCGCGGCCGACGGCGCTTTCCATCCTACACTGCCGTCCCCGGCCGCGGCCGGACGGCGGGTCCCCGCCCCTGCGGGGCGGCCGGGCGCGCTCCTCGCCCGGTTGCTGCGGGCCGGACGGGGGCGTAAGGTGGCGGGCGGAACCGTGAGCGCCGCCGTCGCCGCCTACGACAGCCTGGTGCTCGCCGCGGTCGCCGTCGAGCTCGAGGCCCTGCGCGGCGCGCGCGTCGTGGCGGTGCACCAGCCCGAGCCCGAGGCGGTGGCCCTCCTCCTGCGCGGCCGGCAGGGGACGCGCGGGGTGTGGTGCTCCATCCACCCGCGGTGGGCCCGCGTCGTCCTCGCCCCCGCCCCGTCGGCCCGCCCCACCCACCCGTTCGCGACCCTGGTGCGCGCGCGGCTGGACGGGGCGCGCCTGGTCGAGGTGACCCAGCCCCCGTTCGAGCGGGTGCTGACGCTCACCTTCGAGGCGCTGGAGGGGCGTCTCGACCTGGTGGCCGAGGTGATGGGCCGCCACGCCAACCTCCTCCTGCTCGACGGGCGGCGCCGCGTCGTGGGGATCTTCAAGCCCGTCACGCCGGCGATGAGCCGCGTCCGACCGCTCGGGCCCGGCGCGACCTACACCCCGCCGCCGGTGGGCCGGGCCCGTCCCGAGGCGGCCACCCCCGACGCCCTGGCGCGCTGGCTCGCCGCCGGACGCCCGGTGGCCGCCACCCTGGTGGCGCACCTCGTCGGCGTGAGCCCGCCCGTGGCCGCGCACCTGGCCCTCGCCGCCGGGTGCGACCCGGAGCAGGCGGCTCCCCCCGACGCCGCCCCGGCGGTGCACGCCGCCCTGGGCGAGCTGATCGCGGCCGTGACGGCGCGCGCCTTCCGCCCCTCCCTCTACGAGGACGACGCGGGCGAGCCGGTGGCCTTCAGCGCCATCCCGCTGGCCGCCTACCGCCACCTGCGCCGCCGCGACGCGCCGTCGATGAGCGCGGCCGTGGAGACGGTGGTGGCGCGCCTGGCCGGGCAGGAGGCGCTGCGCGCGGCGCGGCAGGCGCTGCTCGCGCGCCTGGCTGCGCTGGGCCGGCGGGTGCAGCGGGCGCTGGAGGAGGCGCGGGCGCAGCTGCAGCGCGCCGAGGGGGCGGAGACCTACCGGCGCTTCGGCGAGCTCCTCCTCGCCCACGCGCACGCCCTCCCCCGCGGCGCGCGCGAGGTGACGGTGCCGGACTTCGACGGGCGCCCCACCACCATCACGCTCGACCCGCAGGCCTCGGCGGTGGCGAACGCCCAGGCCTACTTCCGGCGCTACCGCAAGGCGGCCGCCGGCCGGCCCACCCTGCAGGAGCGCGTGGGCGCGCTGGAGGCCGAAGCGGCCTTCCTGGAGCAGGTGCGGGTGCTGGCCGAGCAGGCGGAGGACCTGCCGGCGCTGGCGGCGGTGGCGCAGGACCTGACGGAGGGTGGGGCGCAGCCGGTGGGGACGGCAGGACGCGGAGCAGCGGGCGGCCCGCGGCGCTTCACCGCTCCCGGGGGCTTCGCCATCCTGGTCGGGCGCAGCCACCGCGAGAACGACCGTCTCACCTTCGAGGTGGCCGCCCCGCACGACCTGTGGCTCCACGCCCGCGGGATGCCGGGCGCGCACGTCATCCTGCGCACCGGGGGGCGCCGGCCCCCTGAGGCCGCGGTCCGGGCGGCGGCGGCGGTGGCCGCCTACTACAGCCGCGGGCGGGGAGCGGCCAGGGTGGCGGTCGACGTCACCGAGCGCCGCCACGTGCGCCGGCTGCGCGGCGGACGGCCCGGCATGGTCACCTACACCGGCGAGCGCACCCTCACCGTCGAGCCGGCCCTGCCGGCGGGGGCACCTATCCCTCCGCGTCCAGGATGACGACCTCGTCCCGGCCGTCGCTCTCGCGCAACCGCACGGCCACCTCCTCGCGCCGGGAGGTGGGGAGGTTCTTCCCCACGTAGTCGGGACGGATGGGCAGCTCCCGGTGGCCCCGGTCGACCAGCACCGCCAGCTGGATGGAGGCGGGGCGGCCGAGGTCGATGAGGGCGTCCAGCGCCGCGCGCACGGTGCGGCCGGTGAAGAGGACGTCGTCCACCAGCACCACGTCGCGCCCGCCCACGCCGAAGGGGATCGCGGTCTGGTGCACGACGGGCCGGTCCCCCCGCGCCGCCAGGTCGTCCCGGTAGAGGGTGATATCCAGCACCCCCAGGGCCGGGCGGTGGCCCTCGATCGCCTCGATGGCCCGGGCCAGCCGCTCCGCCAGGTGCACGCCCCGCGTGCGGATCCCCACCAGGGCCAGCCGCTCCGTGGTCTTGTTGCGCTCCAGGATCTCGTGGGCCATGCGGGTGAGGGCCCGCCGGATCGCCTCGGCGTCCATCACCCGTGCTTTCTCACGCACCGGCCGCGCCTCCCCGAGCCCCGGGCACCCCGACCGTCCCTGCGGCGGCCTGCGCGCGCCGCAGCGTCTCCAGGGCACGGGCCAGGTCGTCCGGAAGCGGGGCCTCCAGCGCCAGCGCCGTGCCGGTGCGCGGGTGCCGCAGGCGCAGGCGCCAGGCGTGCAGGGCCTGACGGGTCATCCCCCAGGCCGGGCCCCGGCGGCCGTAGACCGGGTCGCCCACCACCGGGTGGCCGAGGTGCTTGAAGTGGACGCGCAGCTGGTGCGTGCGCCCCGTCAGCAGCGTGGCCTCGACGAGCGCGGCGCCCGCGAAGCGCTCCCGCACCCGGTAGCGCGTCACCGCCGCCCGCCCGCTCGGGACCACGGCCATGCGCCGCCGGTGGCGCGGGTCGCGGGCGATGGGGGCGTCGATGGTGCCCGCGGGCGGGGGCTGCCCGTGCACGAGGACCAGGTAGGTGCGCCTCATCGTCCGCGCCCGCACCTGCCCCTGCAGGGCCCGCAGCGCCTCCGGCGTCTTGGCCACCACCAGCAGCCCCGAGGTGTCCTTGTCCAGCCGGTGGACGATCCCGGGGCGTTCCGGGTCGAGGGCGGCCAGCTCCGGCACCCGGGCCAGCAGCGCGTTGGCCAGGGTGCCGCGCGGGTGACCGGGGCCGGGATGGACCGCGAGCCCCGGCGGCTTGTTCACCACCAGGAGGTCGCCGTCCTCGTAGACCACGTCGAGGGGTAGCGGCTCCGGGACGAGCGCGGGCGCGGGAGGGGCCGGCGGCAGCTCCACCGTGACCACCTGGCCCGCGCGGACGCGCGCCGAGGGCTTGCGGACGGTCCCGTCGACCCGCACCCGCCCCTCCTCGATGAGGGCGTGGAGCCGCGAGCGGGAGAGCCCGGGGAGGCGGCCGGCCAGGAAGCGGTCCAGGCGGGTGCCGTCGGCGGCGGCGTCCACGACCAGCCGGTGCCCGCCCTCCACGTCCCGCCCTCCACGCCCGCGGTCAGGGGACCGGGGGCGGTCCGGGCGGCGGGACGGCCGACGGCGTGGGCTCTCCTGCCTCCGCGCCCTCGGCGGGACGGGCAGCCCCGCGGCGCGCCGCGACCAGGAGGAGGACGAGGCCCCCCGGCGCCACCACGGCGCTCGCCGCCTGGGCCAGCGTCAGCGGCCCCAGCACGAGGGGGCTGTCGACGAAGAATTCCGCCAGGAAGCGGCTCGTCGCCAGGAGGAAGACGAAGGTGAGGAAGGGGACGCCGGGGGGAGGGTCGTGCTGCGTCCGCAGCACCATGTAGATGCCCACCGCGGCCAGCAGCAGGTAGACCGGGACGGGGTGGACCGTCTCCAGGCCGATCTGTACTGCCCAGGGCACACCGGTCGGACGCCCGCGGAAGAGGCCGTGGAGGAGCGCGCCGACCATGGCCACGGCGTACCCCAGGGCCAGCCCCGGGGCGGTGGCGTCGAGCAGGCGGCCGAGGGAGACGGGCCGCCCGCGGGTGAAGAGCCAGGCCACCAGCACGCCGCCGCCGAGCGCCCCGTAGAACGCCAGGCCCGCGTCCCGCCAGATGGTCAGCACGGCCAGGGGATCGCCGGTGAACGCCTCCAGGTGCACCAGGACGTAGGCGAGCCGCGCCCCCAGGATCCCGGCGATGATCATGTAGAGGCTGAGGTCGAGCATGGTCGTGGAGTCGACGCCGGCGGCGGGGGCGCGGCGGCGGGCGATGGCGATCCCCACCCAGAACGCCAGGAGCAGGAAGACGCCGAAGGCGGAGATCGGTACCGGGCCGATGCGCACGAGGACCGGACTCACCGCGCACCTCGCCCCGCGGGCGCCCGCAGCGTCAGGAGCAGCAGGACGGCCCCGGCCACCACTGCCGCATCGGCCAGGTTGAAGACCGGCCAGACGTGCAGGTCGACGTAGTCGACGACGTAGCCCAGGCGGAGGCGGTCGAGCAGGTTGCCGGATGCGCCCCCCAGCACGAGTCCGGCACCGAGCCGCTCCGCCCACCCGGTCGGCCCCGTGCGCCCGGCACGCAGCCAGTGGGCGCCGACGGCGGCCACCACCACGAGCGCCACCAGCGCGGTGAGCAGGACCGGCGCGTTGCGGAAGAGGCCGAAGGCGATCCCGGTGTTGTGCACGCGGGTGAGGGCCACCACCCCGGGGAGGAGCGGCAGGCTGGTCCCCTCCGGCAGCGCCCGGACGACGAGGGCCTTGGCCACCTGGTCGACCAGCAGCACGAGCAGGCTGAGGAGCCCCACCGTCGGCCAGGCCGCCCGGGCGCGCACGGCCCCCGTGCCGCCCCGCGCGGAGGTCCGCGCAACGGCTGCCGCGCCGACGCCGGAGCTAGAGACGCGCGCCGCTGGCCGCCCGTTCCTCATCCGCCTTGCAGGCGATGCAGAGCCTGGCGTAGGGGATGGCCCGCAGCCGGTCGGGGTGGATGGGCCGGCCGCACCGCTCGCAGGTCCCGTAGGTCCCCGCGTCCACGCGGGCCATGGCGTCCTCCACCTGCTTGAGCAGCGCCCGCAGGCTGGCCTCGATGGCGAACCCCTTCTCGCGCTCGAAGGTGTCGCCGGCGACGTCGGCGTAGTCCTCGTCGGTCGACCCGCCGACGTCCATCCCCAGCTGGTGCTCCACCTCGGGGATGTGCTCCTCCAGCGCCTCCAGTTCCTCGCTCAGGCGCCGGTGCTCCGCTTCGAGCAGTTTGCGGAACTCCTTGAGGTCGCGCCGGGAGAGCCGGGGAGCCGGAGCGGCATCGCGGCGGGCCTGCGCGGTGCCGGGCCCGGCCGGTCCGGTGGCGGGGGACTGGACCACCCGGGTGCGTCCCGCACCGCGAACGGGTGTCCGGGTGGCTGTCGCTGCGCCCCGCCGGCTCTCCCGGGTCGCCCTGGCCGCCTGCCCTCTGCGCGCGGTCGAGGCCCGCCTCGTGCTCCTGGCGGCCTTTGGCCGTGTCATCGCGCCCTCCCCTGTCACCTGACGTCACCCGCAAGGGCCCCGAGGGCGCTTGGGGGCGCTTTTCGGGGTCTTTCGGGCGTTTTTCTGCGGAAATCTCCGCTCATCTTAGCCAACGCACCCACGCTCCGCAAGTAGCCGCCAACGGCCCTCAGGTCGTCGTCACAGACCTCCCCGCGGCTGGGGAGGCCTTACGTCCCGGCACCGGGTCCTCCCCCCGCAGGGCTTCCCGGACCGCCGCCGCGGCCAGGACCTGGGTGGAGTCCAGCATCGGGACCGGGAGGTCGGCCTCAGCCAGCGCCAGGGGCAGTTCGGTGCACCCCAGGATGAGGAGCGCTGCCCCCCGCTCGACCAGGCGCCGGGCCACCGCCACCGCCTCCTGCCTCAGGCGCCCGTCTGTCCGCTGCGCCTTGATCGCGTAGATGAGACGGTCGACCGTCTCCTGCTCCTCCGCCGGTGGGACCAGGACCTCGCATCCCGGCGCGAGCGCCCGGGGGTAGAGCTCCGTGGCCACCGTGCCGCGGGTGGCCAGGAGGCCCGCCCGCCTGGCCTCCGGGTAGCGCTCCCGGATCGCCCGCGCCACTTCCTCCATGATGTGCAGCACCGGCACCTCCACCGCCGCGGCCACCGCCGGGTAGAAGGCGTGGGCGGTATTGCAGGGGATGGCGATCACCTCGGCCCCGGCCCGCTGCAGGTTGCGGGCGGTGGCCACCAGTGCGGGGACCGGGTCCTCGCCCCCGGCCAGGATGGCCGGGGTCCGGTCGGGGATGGCCGGGTTGTTGTCGATGACCACCCGCAGGTGGTCCTGGTCGCGCTCGGCCGGCGTCAGGCGGAGGATCTGCTCGAAGAAGTAGAGGGTCGCCCAGGGGCCCAGGCCCCCCAGGACGCCGATGGTGCGAGGCATGGGGTCGGTTGGCCTCCTCTCTCACGGAAGGGCCTGCGGATCGGCCCGGCGCCGGTGAGCCAAGCGGGGCGGCGCGGCCTCCGTGTGTGCGTCCCCACACTACGCGGGACGCCCCGCCTTTTCCTGTCCCATGCCCATCTTCCCCGGTTTCCGGGCCCCGACCGGCCATGAGCCCGCCGGCACGTCAGCCGGCCGGAGCCCCCCTACCCGGCACCCTGACGGCGCAGGCCCACCCGCACCTCCAGCCCGTCCAGGCGCACCGACCGCGCCGGCACGTCCGGCGGCAGAGCGCGCTCCAGCGCCACGGCCAGGGTCTCGCGCCGGACGTAGTCGCCGTGGGCGGCCAGCACCTCCTCCACGCCGTCGCCATCCACGAAGAGGACGATGCGGTCGGCGAGGTCGAGGCCGGCCTCCTTGCGCAGCTGCTGGACGTGGTGCACCAGCTCGCGCGCCTGCCCCTCCCGGCGCAGCTCGGGGGTGAGGCGGGTGTCAAGGATGACGACCTCGCCGGCCAGCCCCTCGGCGACGTAACCGTCCGCCGCCTCCAGCCGCACCTCCACCTCGTCCGCCTCGACCACGACCGCCTCCCCGTCCACCTCGACCGTCACCCGGCCCGCCCCCTCCAGCCGGCGCAGGAGGACGAGCGGGTCGAGCTCGCGCAGCCGGGCGGCCACGGCCTGCACGCGCGGGCCGAAGCGCGGCCCCAGCCGGTCGAAGCGGGGGTGGACCTCGTAGCGGGCGTAGGGGGCGGCGTCCTCCAGGAGCCGGACCGCCTTCACGTTGAGCTCCTCGGCCAGGTGCTCGAGGAGTTCGGGAGCGGCGGCGAGGTCCGCCCGGCGGCTCACCAGCAGCGCGGCCGGGAGCGGCTGGCGCGTGCGCAGGCGGGCGCGCTGCCGGGCGGCGCGGCCCAGCGAGACCAGGCCGCGGACGGCCTCCACCTGCGCCTCCAGCGCCGGGTCGATCCGCCCGGCGTCCGGGACGGGGAAGTCGGTGAGGTGGACGCTGGCCGGGGCGTCGGGGTCCACGCGCCGCACCAGGTTCTGGTAGAGCTGCTCGGTGACGAAGGGGATGAAGGGCGCCAGCACCCGCGCCAGCGTCACCAGCACCTGGTAGAGGGTGAAGTAGGCGGCGCGCTTGTCCTGGTCGTCCTCCGCCTTCCAGAAGCGGCGCCGGGAGCGGCGCACGTACCAGGTGGAGAGGTCCTCGACGAAGCGCTCCACCGGCCGGGCCGCCCCCGCCGGGTCGTAGTCGTCCAGGCGCTCGCGCACGGTGCGCACGATCCCGGCCAGGCGGGAGAGGATCCACCGGTCCAGCAGCCGCAGCGGGGGCTCCGCGCGCACCATCGCGGCCACGTCGGTCGGCTCCAGGTTGGCATAGGCCACGAAGAAGGCGTAGACGTTCCACAGGGGGATGAGGAAGCGCCGCCGCACCTCGTCGGCCGGGCGGTAGCCGAAGTTGATGTTGGCCGCCGGGTTCTGGATGGCGAACATCCAGCGCATGACGTCCACGCCGATGCGGTCGGCCCCCTCCTCGAACTCGATGGCGTTCCCCCAGGACTTGTGCATCTCCCGGCCGGTCTCGTCCCGCACCAGGGCGTGCCCCAGGCAGACGCGGAAGGGGGCGGTGTTCTCCAGCACCGTGCTCATCACCAGGAGGGCGTAGAACCAGTTGCGGTACTGCCCCGGGAAGGCCTCGGTGATGAAGTCCGCGGGGAACCACTCCCGCCAGTAACGGCGGTCCCCCAGGTAGCTCACCTGGCCGGTCTGCGGGTCGATGAGCGTGGAGAAGGGCACGATGCCGGCATCCAGCCACGGGTTGCCGATGTCGGGGATGCGGCCCACGCGCTCGCCGCACTGCGGGCAGGCGATCTTCACCGCGTCGACCCAGGGACGGTGCGGCGAGTGTCCCTCGAACACCTCCCACCCCTCCACCGCCCGGGCGCGCAGCTCCTCGCGCCCCCCGATGACCTCGACGTGCCCGCAGCGGTGGCACTCGTAGATCGGCAGCGCCAGGCCGTAGTAGCGCTTCTTGCTGATCATCCAGTCGCGCATGTTGCGCAGCCAGTCCAGCTCCCGGTCCAGCCCGAACTCGGGGATCCAGCGCACCGTGCGGGCCACGGCCATGATCTGCTCCCGGATGGGGTCCATGGCGATGAACCACTCGTCCACCAGCCGGAAGACGAGCTCGGTGCCGCAGCGCCAGCACACCGGGTAGCGGTGGGTGTAGGGCTCGTGGCGGTAGAGCAGCCCGCGCTGCGCCAGGTCGGCGACGATGCGCTCGTTGGCCTCGGCCACCCCCAGCCCGGTGAGCCAGCCGAAGCCCTCCACGAAGACGCCGAACTCGTCCAGCGGCGCCACCACCGGCAGGCCGTGGGCGCGCCCCAGCGCGAAGTCCTCGGGGCCGGCGCCCGGGGCGATGTGGACGAGGCCGGTCCCTTCCGCCGCGCTCACCTCCTCCCAGGGGATGACGCGATGCTCGATGCCCGCGACGGCCGGCAACTCGTCAAACGGGCCCCGATACCGCCACCCCACCAGGTGCCGGCCGGGCACGTCCTCGAGGACCTCGTACCGCCCCCGGAGCTGGTGCAGGGCCCCCGTGGCCAGCCAGTACTCCTGCTCCTCCTGCCGGACGCGCGCGTAGCGCAGCTCCGGGTGCACCGCCACCGCCACGTTGCTCGTCAGCGTCCAGGGCGTCGTCGTCCAGACGAGCAGGGCGCGCGCCGTCGCCGCCCCGTCGGCCCCGAGCAGCGGGAAGCGCACGAAGAGCCCCGGGTGGGTCCGCTCCTGGTAGCCCTCGGTGACGATCTCGTGCTCGGAGATGCCGGTGGCGCAGCGCGGGCACCAGGGCATGACGTCGTGGCCCTTGTAGATGAGCCCCCGCTCCCAGCAGCGCTTGAGGAAGTACCAGATCATGTAGTTGTTCTCGTCGGACATGGTGTGGTAGGAGTGCGCCCAGTCCATCCAGTAGCCGAGCCGGATGGACTGCTGGGTCTGCAGGGCGGCGAAGCGCCGCACGCGCTCCTTGCACCGCTCCACGAAGGCGGCGATGCCGTAGGCCTCGATGTCCCGCTTGGTGCGGAACCCGAGCTCCCGCTCCACCTCCACCTCGATCCACAGCCCCTGGCCGTCGAAGCCGTTCTGGTAGCGCTGCCGGTGGCCGAGCATGGTGTGGTAGCGCTGGAAGAGGTCCTTGTAGGTGCGGCCCCAGGCGTGGTGGACGCCCATGGGGTTGTTGGCGGTGATGGGGCCGTCGAGGAAGGACCAGCGCACCGGCGCGTGCGCGTTGCGCCGGATGTAGCGCTCCATCATCCCCTCGCGCAGCCACCACTCCAGGACCGCCCGCTCGCGGGCGGGGAAGTCCACGCGGGTCGGTACCGGCTCGAACCACATCGCCATCGCCTCCTGACGCCTCCCTGGCCGCTCCCGGCCGCTCCTGACCGCCCAACGCCGGCCGAACCAGCCCCGCCGGCCGGCCACGCCGGCCAACCGGCCACGCCGGCCAAACAGAAACGCCCGTCCCTCAAGGACGGGCGCTGCCGCGGTACCACCCTGATTCCGGCGTCGCTCCCGCGGGCACGGCGCCGCGCGCTGGCCCACGGACGCTGCGCGGACGGCCTCTCCGGCCGCCGCCACGCCGGCACTCCTCCAGGGACGGGAGGCCTCCGCCTCCGATCCCCTCCCCACGGTCACGGTCGGGGCTCCGGTGGGGCTACAGGGAGGCGCGCTCCGTTCGCCCCACGGCTCCGGGGGGATGTTCGGCCGGCCCTGCGCCGCCGGGCTCGCACCTGGCCCCGTCCCGACCCTACCGTCGGCGACGCCGGCCTCCCGGCTCGCTCGGGCGAGGGGCCGCCCTACTCGTCCCCGTCATCGCCCAGGTGGCGCGTATGGTACAGGGCGTCCGGGCGACCGTCAAGGCGGTCGCCGGCCTCGCCCCAAGCCGCCACCTGCCAGGGCAGGGCCGCAGTCCGGGCGTGCGCGGCAGCCAGGGCGAGGACCGCTGCGGCTGCACCCGCCTGCAGGAGCGCGCCCGCGGCCATTCCCGCATCCGAGGTGGCCAGGAGGGCGACCCACCGATGGACCCCTCCCGCGGGGTGGAAGGCCGGGAGGGTACCGGGGTACCACACGCTGGTGGCCGTCATCAGCGCCCACATCCCGACGAGGCCCGTCAGCGTCACCGCCACGAGGGGGAGCGCTCCCGCGCCGCGCGTCCACGGGAGGGCCGCCGCCAGGAACGGGACGGCCAGGGCCACGTACCGTGGCTGCGTGCGCGTGAGCAGCACCGCACCCCACACGAGCGCCGCCGCAGGCACGAGGAGGGCTGAGGCCGGGTGGCGCGCCCCGCGCACCGCCACGCCGACGAGCAGCGCGGTCACCAGGAGGAAGCCGAGGCGCCCCAGCAGGAAGGGGCTGGGGCCGAGCACGGAGGGGCGCAGATCGGAGGCGCCCAGGCGCTCCCACCCGTGGAGCTCCCGCTCCAGGATGGCCCACAGCGGGAAGCCGCCCTGCGCGACGACGGCGTCCGGTCCCGGGGAGGCCAGGATGCCAAAGGCGAGCCCTTTGCCGAGCAGCGGCCGGTACAGCACCGCCGGCTCCACCCCGGCGGCCAGCAGGGGAGCGACGAGGACGAACAGGACGAGGGCGGCGGTGGCGGCACCGTCCAGCGCCCGGCGGAGCCCGAAGCGGGCCAGCCCGAGCGCCAGGAGCGGCGCCAGCACGAGCAGGGCCGTCTGCTTGGTCAGACAGGCCAGCCCCAGGCCCACCCAGAAGAGCACAGGCCGGTCGAGCGCGGCGCCGCAGGCGGCCAGGAGGAGCCAGAGCAGGAGGATCGTGTCCGTCTGCCCCCACACCGCGGCCCCGAAGAGCACGGCGGGGTTGAGGGCGTAGGCCAGCGCGGCCAGCCCGGCCGCGGCGGGGGCGCCGCGCAGCCGCCACACCAGTGTGAAGATGAGGACCCCACCGACCGCCCCCGCGGCGACGGCGGCCGCTTTGACCGCCGCCACCGCTCCCGCTGCCGGGACCATCCAGGCGAGTCCCCGGAACAGGTAGAGCAGCACCGGGGGATACGGATAGGCCATCGACGCATACGGCCACCCGCCCTGTGCCATGCCGCTCGTGGCCAGCTGGGCGCCCTGGAGCAGGTGGAGCACCCCGCCCTCCCGCGCCAGGTGCGTCCAGACCTCGACGAAACGCCGGTCCAACGGGTGGGACGGCAGCGGCGCCAGCAGGACGCCGGCTGCCGCCGCAGCCCCCGCGACGAGCAGCGGCCAGAGCAGCGCGGTCCTGCCCCCGCCGGGGACGCCATGTCCCCGCACCCACCGGGCCACCGATCGGATGCCGCCGTCGGTCGCCCTCCTGTCCGGGCGCCTCCACCTGCTGAAGAGAGACCAGAGGACCCCCAGGGCGACGAGCCCCATCCCCAGCCGGACCGCCGGGATCGTCCGCCCCGAGGCGCGGCGGTCGCGTGGCAGGAGGGTCACGCGCAGCTCGGTCACCCGTGCCCTGGCCCGCCCGTCGGGGGCGGTGGCGAGGAGCGTGAGCGCGCGAGGGTCGAGCGAGAAGAGCGGCGGCACCTCGTCCCGCTCCACTGCCAGGGCCCTGCGCCGCCCGGCCGCGCTCACTGCGATCTCAGCCCGGCCCGGTTCCCACCGCACCGCCCAAAAGTGGCGGTCGGGCGCGCCCGGCCCCCCTGCGTAGGGACCGAGCAGGGCCTGGGCGAGCCAGCGCTCACCCAGGCGCGCCCCCGCGTGGACCTGGCCGTCGGGCCCGTACCAGGCCTCCAGCGCCGCGTCGGCGCGCGGGTTCCAGAGGCGCACCTGCAGCGGGTAGGCCCGCCCCGTCCGCTCCAGGATGCGGGCGACCAGCGTCGCCGAGAACGGCGCGTCCGCGGTGACGAGGTGCACCATGGGCTGCGCCCGCGGCCCGGCGGCCAGCTCCAGGGCCTCCGGCTGCACGGTCATGCGGCCGGGCCGCGGGAGGAGGCCGCGAGGGACCGCCGTCAGCACCACGGGGTCGAAGCCGCTCAGCACCGGACCCGGCGGTACCACCGGCCACGGCAGCACCACCAGCACGCCGACCACGAGGAGCAGGACGGTCCGGGCGGCGGTCACCGCGGGCGGGCGGAGCCGGTCACGGCGGGCCGGCAGGTATGGATGCACGGGCCTGCACGGGCGCGCGAGCCCACAACCACAGCGACTGGAGACGGCGCATCCCTGGCCGCGGCGACCCGTACCGACAGGTCACCTCGACCAGGCCGGCGGCGTGTGCCAGCGCCGCGAGCTCCTGGCGCGTGAAGAGGACGCCGAACCAGTTCCCCTCCCCGATGACGGACTTCAGCGCGCGCCACAGCCGGCTCTCCCCCAGTCCGTTCACTTGGAACCGCACCAGCCCGCCGGGCCGCAGGACGCGCACGGCCTCGCGCAGGTAACCGGCGACCACGGCGCGCTCGGGGACGTGCTGGAAGACCAGGTGGGAGCAGACCAGGTCCACTGAACGATCCGGGATGCCGGCCAGCGTGCGGCCGTCGTTGGCCATGACCCGCACGTTCGGCAGGTCAGGCAGGCGTTCGGCCGCCAGCGTGACCATGACCTCGGAGACGTCCACCCCCCACACCTCCCGGGCACGGGCGGCCAGGGGACGCAGCAGCCGGCCCGTCCCACACCCGATCTCCAGGACGCGCCAGGTGCGCAGGCGGTCCGGGTCGATCCCCTCGAGGACGTCCACGAGGTCGGCCTCGGCGGTGCGCGCTGCCTCCTCTGGACCGGTCGCCCAGGCGGTGAACCAGTCCGCCGCCTCCCGGGCCCGGGCATCCCACGCCTGGCGTGCCGGCAGGTGGTGCCGACGCCAGATCTCGCGAAGCGTGGTGACCGGTCCACGCAGCCGAGGGGTCAGACGCGACCTCCGCCCTCCCGGACGGCCCACCGCGGAGAGAAGGAGCAGGCCGGAGGCGAGCAGGTAGGCGGGCGCCGCCCCGACGCGCACGGCGCGAGCCCACCAGGGGAAGGCCAGGCAGATGCGGTGCGGCCCCGCCGGACCCCGCAGGGTGAGCAACCCCAGAGCATCCTCCCCCACGCGGACGGCCGGGTCCGCCGCCCGCCAGCGCGGAACGGCCGCCACGCTCACCGTGACCGTCGCGCGGGCGGATGGGAGCGTCACCTGGAAGCACTCGGCGTGCTCGCGGTGGAAGGGCACCGCCTGAATGGCCTCGGTCTCGCGCTCGAAGCGCGGGGAGGAGAAGTAGGCCTGGTGGAGGCCGCTCCCGGCGACGCCCAGGATCAACCGGTCCACCCGGCTGCAGTCGAGGGCGTAGCGGAACCGACCGGGACGCAGCGGCAGCGGCTCGTCGGGGTGCACCTGGAGCCAGGTCCCGTCGCGCCGCACCCGCACCGCCAGGCCGGCCGCCGTCGGCGACCACGCCGTGAAGGCGACGTGGCTGCACGCCCCCGTCGGAGGGCGCACCTCGACGAACGTCCAGCCGTGCGCCGTGGTGCCGGCCAGCGTCACCGCGGCGACGCCCGCCTCCCGTCGGACCTCCACCTCCCGGGCCCCGCCTCCCGGATGCCAGACAGCGCTCCACAACGGCGCCTGCGCCAGGGTGCGGACCATGCGCCGGGGAGTCCCGGTCCACGCCGCCACAGGCGGGTGGACCGCCCGGTAGAGGCGCCAGCTCCGGAAGGGCCCCCGTCCCGTCTCCAGGACGAGCTCGAAGCGGTCCCGCGGCACGGCCGGGTCGTAGACCCGGTCCTGGGTCACCACCCAGCGGATGCCGTAGGTCCGCGCATGCCGGAGGAAGAAGCGGGTCAGGCGCAGCGTGGGATCGGCGAATTTCTCGTACGCCAGCGCCTCCACGCCGGAGCGCCGCAGGACGGCCAGCTGCCGCGCGTCGTTGTAGGCGCCGTCGATCAGCGGCCACCCGGCCACGTCGGGCAGGGTGAAGACGACCGGGGGCGTCCCGAGCGGCAGCACCCTGCCCCAGCCGCGTTCCCGCTGCAGCCGGGCCAGCAGCGCCGCCGGGATCAGGCGCGCGCTCGTCCCGTCCAGGTGCACGTTCGCGCCGCGGGCCCGCGGAGCCGCACCCCCGCCCCCTGCCCCCTCTTCCAGGGCCCCGGCCACCAGGCGGCGGTAGAGCGCCTGCGTGTGCCCGAAGGAGCACCCGAGGAGGAGGACTCCCGCCACCACGGCCGCACCGACGAGCCGCGGGATCGTGGGAGCGACCGGCCCCAGCGCGTGGGCCAAGGCGACGTAGCCCATGGGGACCGTGAGGAGGAGGAAGCGGTCGTACACGAGCACCTGGGCCCAGGGCAGGAGGCGCCCGATACCGCCGGCCGGGCCCAGGGAGACCCACAGCCCCACCAGCGCGGCCAGGGCGAAGGCCCACGCAGGGGTCCGGAGCGTGGAGCGTCGCAGGGCCAGGCTCAGGAGGAGCAACCAGCCGGCCGCGAGGCCCAGCCACAGCGGAGGGACGACCTCCCGCAGTGCCACGACGCCGGCCGCCCCCGCCGCCGCGCCGACCGCCTTGCCCGCCCACCCCATCCGGGCGAGGACGACCGACGGCAGCGCCAGGACCATCGACAGTCCCGCCGGCGCGCCCACCCAGGTGAGCCATCCGGCGGGCCTCACTAGGTCCGCGCTGCGCGTGACGTGCGGTACCGGCGACTTGGTGAACCGGGGCAGGTCCAGCAGGAGCGGAAGGGAGGGGAGGAGCGCCAGCAGGAGGCCCGCGGCCATCGGCAAGGCCAGCCGGGCGAGGACCCGCCGCCAGGGGAGCAGGAGGGCCGGCGGGAGCAACGCGATCGGCACCGCCAGCAGGGGGAGGAGGTGGATGCTCCCCAGGAGGCCGACGCCGAGCGCCACCAGGACGGCGAGGCGGAGGTCGTGGTGCGGGCGGCGCAGCAGCGCGCCGCAGCCGGCGAGCGTGGCCCAGAAGACCACGAAGGCCAGGAGCGTGGGATACTGGCCGAACCACAAGGCCCGCCAGAGCGCCGGCGCCAGCAGGGTGGCAAAGGCCGCGGCAGCCGCCCGCGTGGGGTCCAGTCCGCCGTAGTGACGGCCGGCGGCGTAGAGCGCAGGGCCGGTCGCCAGGACGACCGCCACCACGACCAGGCGGAGCCCGTCCTCCCCCCGTGCGCGCACCAGGGGCGCGGCCAGCGCATGCGCCAGCGGGGGGTAGGCATAGGTGGGATGGCCGGCGTACCACCCGTCGTCCCACAGCGCCGTCGGGGCGCGGGCCATGATCGTGGCCATGTGCCGGTGGCCCGGGAGATCGTAGGTGGGCGGCAGGCCGGGGCCCGCCATGAAGCGGACCGCCTGCAGTCCCGTCCAGGTCAGGGCGGCGGCCAGCCAGACGGCAGACCACCGAGGACCCCCTCGGACCGACGGCGATCTCACGGCTCCGGCCACGGCGTGGGGACGGGACGAGACACCGACGGGGCCCGAGCGGTCATCTCGGCGTAGATGGCCGCCGTCCGGCGCGCCACTTCCGGCCAGGCCCACACCGGTGCGAGGTCGGCGAGCCGGGCGCGTGCGGCCCGCCACTGCTCGCCATCCTCCATCAAGCGACGCAGGGTGGCGGCCCAGGCGTCCACCTCGGCAGGACAGACCCACGGCCACTGCGGGAGGAGCGGACGGAGCGCCGTGGAGATCACCATGGGACGGCGCCAGCCGATGGCCAGTGCCAGCGGGCCGCTGGCGGCGAAGAGCAGGCGGTACGGAAAGAGGACCAGGTCGGCGCGGTGGAAGAGACGCGGCACGTGCTCGTCGGGCACGTGGCCCAGGAACTCCACCCGCCCGTCCAGGCCGCGACTGAGCCGCCGGAGGGATTCGGCGTAGCGGCGATGCACCGTAGAGGGCCGTGCCGGCAGCCCGCCGGCGACGACCAGCCGCCAGCCGGGCACCTGGTGTGCCACCTGCCGGAAGGCTTCAAGCACGAGATCGATCCCCTTGTACCACTTGAGGAAGCCGAAGAGCAGGAGCACGCGCTCCCCGCCCGGCGGGTCCGCCGGGCTCGTTGCCGCCGGGTCTATCGAGGGCACCCCATGCGGTACCACGGCCACACGGTGGACCTCCACCCCATACGCTGTGGCCAGGCGGTGCCGGAACACGTCGGCGTGGACGACGACGCCATGGGCCAGGCTGGCCAGCAGCCGGGTCGAGAGGAGGCAGGCGGCACGCACCAGGGAAGGCGGCAGCGGGATGCCACTGCGCGCGAGGACCTCGGCCGTCAGTTCGTGGGGCGCGACCACGTGGTGCAGGGTCACGACGACCAGGGCCCCGGCCAGGCGGGCCCAGACCAGGAAGAGCCAGAGCGAGAAGAATCCGAGGGGACCGCCGTAGGTGAAGGGCTCGAACTGGACATGGAGGAGCGGCGGGGGATCCCGGCGGGCCTGTCGCCACAGGTCGGGCCCCACCAAGGCTCCCGGGCGCCAGACCCGGTACACGGTGACCTCGGCATCGCGCTCGTGGACGGCGCGAGGAGCGGTTGGCGTCCGCTCAGCCCAGACCTCGACGGCCCTCCCCTCCCTGGCGAGCGCCAGCGCCAGTGAGCGGGTGTAGTCGGCGACGCCATGTGCCGGGGATCCCCGCGGGTAGAGGCTCACCAGCACCGTCCGCTCCCTATCGCAGGAGACACCCGCTCCGTCTCCATGCTCGGGATCGACGCGCCGGCGCACGGCTCGCATAGGGATCAGGCCTGTCCCCCCCAAAGGGCTCAGCACCGGCCACAGCCGGCGCAGGGGTGCAGGGGCCAAAGGGTGTTTACCGCGCTGACGTGTGGGTGAAAGGTACCAGTGATGCTACACCACCGGGGAAGCCCGGCAACAGCCCCGGCGGGTCTGGCCGCCCTCGCCCTCCTGTGGGTGGGCCTCACTCCCGTTCTGGCCGCCCCGGCCCCCCCTCCGCCCCCCCTGGGTGCCGTCCGCATCGAGGCCGCCGGGCACGACGCCGGTGGAGCCGTGCTGAAGGTCGGCGACCGCCTGACGGTCTCAGCCCGGGGGACCCGCGGCGCCGCCGTCACGTTCCAGATCGTCGGGATCCCGCAGGTGGTGGCGATGCGGGAGGCCTCGACGGGAGCCTACCAGGCGCAGCCGAGCCTCTACACCGGGACCTACGGCGTCCGGCCGCAGGACGCCGCGCGCAACGCGGCCGTCCTGGTGACGCTGGAAGTGGGCGCCCGGCGGGTCACGGCCGTCGCCGATCCGCCGGTGACGGTCGACGGGAGGGCACCGCGCGTCGTGGCCCTCTACCCCGCCGCCGACCGCCCCGTGGCGAACCTGCGCCCCAATGTGGTGGCGGAAGTCTTCGACGAGGAGACCGCCATCGACCCGCGCTCGGTCCGGCTCCTGATCGACGGACGGAACCTCACCGCGCAGACGTCCATCGCCGAGACGGCCGTCTCCTACAATCCGCCCCGCCCCTTCGCCCCCGGACGCGTGCAGGTGCGGCTCACCATGGCCGACCGCGCCGGCAACGTGCGGCGCGTCGCCTGGGACTTCCAGGTCGTCGAGCCGCCGGGTCTGGTGAAGACCGTGACGCTCAACCCTCCGGCGCCCCTCACCGGTGACGACGTGCTCACCGTCGTGGCGACCGGCGCGCCGGGAGGGAGCGCCCGGTTCCTCCTGGGCGGGCTTGGCCGGCCGGTCCCCATGCGGGAGTCACGCACGACCCCGGGCGCGTACTTCGGCACCTACAGTCCCGATCCCGGGACGAATCTCCTGCGGGTCTCCCTGACGGTGGAGGTCACCCGCGGCGGACAGACCGCCCGGCTCCAGGCATCGACGCCGGTCACGGTCCTCACGCGCAGACCCGCCCCACCGGTCGTCGAAGCCCCCGGCCGGGCGCTGGTCCTGGGCCCCGGCGGGGGCGGGGGACCGCAGGTCGTGCTGCGGGGCCGGACCCGCCCGGGGTTCCGGGTCGTAGGCCGCATCGCCTACGAGGACGCCGAAGACACCACCGACGAACGGGGCACGCTGGCTGAGTTCCTCGCCGTCGCGGCGACCGACGGGGGGTGGCGTGTCGCGCTCCCCCTCGCGGCCCCTCCTGGCGCCCGGCTGGCGGCCACCCTCGTCGTGGTCGACCCGGTCGGGCAGCGCTCCGCCCCCCTCGTGGTGTCCCTGGGACGCCTGCCCTGACGCGCGTCTCGCCTCGGGCAGGTCGGAGGCGGTCAGGGCGCAGGGCGGTCAGGGTACAGGCTGCAGGGTGATGCGCAGGAATGACCCGAAGCGGCCCCGCACGAGGCTGACGATCACCTCCGCGGTCGAGCGCCGGTAGGGAGCCAGCGTGACCAGGTAGCGCGTCCCCTCCACGCGCGTCACCCGCGCCGCGTAGCCGGAGAGGGTCAGGTGCGCGGCGATCTCCGCCGCCCGCTGAGGGCTGGCCACCGGGCCGATCTGCACGATCACGAAGGGCTCCTGAGGATCGAAGCTGGGCTCGGGGGGAGCGGGGCTCGTCGGCGCCCGCAGCGCCGGGGTGGGCGGCCGCGGGGTCGGTAGGGGAGGGGCGGCTGTGGGGGGTGGCCCTGGGGGACCCGGCGTCGGTGCAGGCTCAGGCGGGCTCGGACGCGGGCTCGGAGTGAGGGCCGGCCGCGTCGGGACGGGTGCTGCGGCAGGCGGCGTCCCGGGAGGTTCCGTGGGGCGTGGAGCGCGCGGCGTCGGCGTCGGGGCGCGCGGCGTCGGCGTGGGGGATCGTGTCGGGGAGGGGACCGGCTGCCCGATGGCGGGAGAGGGCTCCGTCCCTGGGGAGCCAGCCCGCCGCGAGCCAGCCCGCTCCGCCGCGATCTCGGCTGCGGCCGCCTCGGATGCCCGGGCCAGGAAGATCATGGCCTGGGGCGTGTAGTGCTCGTCGGTCTCCTCCCCCCGCGCCACGGCCCGACGGTAGGCGGCGGCCTGCCGCAACAGCAAGGCGGCGTCGTCGCGGGTGGCACGGCGGCGCACGGCGATGAGCCCGGCCATCGCCTCCTCGTCCCCCGGATCGCGCAGCGCGGCCAACAGGAACACCTCCTGAGCCTGCGCCAGCCGCCCCGCCTCCAGCAGGTCCCAGGCACCCTGATGGCGCCGGCGTCCTCCACCCTGTGGTGCAGGGGATGAGGGGGTGAGGGGGCCGGTCCGGGAGGGTGAGGGCTCGGCCGCCCGAGGTGCGGGCTGGGCCGACTCCGGCGGCCGGGAGGGCTCCGGTAACTCGCCCGATCCGCCGGCGGCCCCGGGCGACAGTCGGGGCGAGGGCGCCTCCGGTGCCCCGGGAGCAGGCGCCTCCGGCCGGAGTGCAGCTGGTGGGGATCCAGGCGCCCCGAGGCGTGCCGGACCGGAGGGCGCCGATGACCCCTCGGATCCGGCGCTCCGGAACCAGGGGAGCCCGGGCAGCGGAGCACCCGACGCCAGGAAGCCGACGCCGACCAGAGCCAGTGCGCCGATCAGCGCCCCCACCAGCAGGCTCACCAGGAAGGTCGCGTCAGCCCTCATGGTCCCGGGGGTTTGATTCTCTCACAGTCTGCCCGCACCGCAAAACGACACCCCTTCGGTTGTGCCCACCTCACCGGCGCGGGTAGGATGAGGGATGATGCCTGAGCGGATCTACCTGGACAACGCCGCGACGACACCGCCCGACCCGGCGGTCATCGAGGCGATGGCGGAGGTGCTCCGCACCGCCTACGGGAACCCCTCCTCCCTCCACCGGCTGGGCGTGGAGGCGGAGGCCCGGGTGGCCGCCGCGCGTGCCGAGGTGGCCGCGGCGCTCGGGGTGGCGCCCACCCAGGTGGTCTTCACCTCGGGCGGCACGGAGGCCAACGCCCTGGCGCTGGTGGGGGCGGCGCGCGCCTACCGGTCGCGGGGGACGCACCTGGTGACCACGGCGGTGGAGCACTCCTCCGTGCTCGACACCCTGCGGGCGCTGGCGCAGGAGGGGTGGGCCCTCACCGTCCTCCCCGTCGACCGCTGGGGCCGGGTGGATCCGGACGCGGTGGCGCGGGCCCTGCGCCCGGACACGGTGCTCGTCTCGGTGATGGCGGTGAACAACGAGGTGGGCACCGTCCAGCCCGTCGCGGCCATCGCGCGGGTGCTGCGCGAGCGCCGCGGCGACGGCCGCCTGCCGCTGCTGCACGTCGACGCCGTACAGGCCCTCGGCACCCTGCCGGTGCCCGTGGAGGACGCCGACCTCGTGACGGTCTCGGCCCACAAGGTCCACGGCCCCAAGGGGGTGGGCGCGCTCGTCGTGCGGCCGGGCGTGCGCCTGGTGCCGCTGCTGCACGGCGGGGAGCAGGAGCGCGGGCTGCGCCCGGGCACGGAGAACGTCCCCGGCATCGTCGGCTTCGGCGTGGCGGCGCGCCTGGTGCGCGAGGCCGGGGACGTGACCCCGCACCTGCGGGCGCTGCGCGCGCGGCTGCTGGCGGGGCTGCGGCCGGTGGAGGACCTGGTGGTGAACAGCCCCCCGGACGGGGCGCCGCACATCCTGAACGTGCAGGTGCCCGGGGTGCGCGGGGAGACGCTGGTCCACCGGCTGGAGCAGGAGGGCGTCTACGTCTCCACCGGCTCGGCCTGCCACTCCCGCGACCCGCGCCCCAGCCACGTCCTCCTGGCCATGGGGCTGCGGCGCGAGGCGGCGCTCGCCAGTATCCGCCTGAGCCTCTCCCGCCACACCACGGCCGCGGAGGTCGACGCCGCTGCGGGGGCCATCGTGCGGGCCGCGGCGGAGCTGCGGGTCCTGGCCCGGTGACCGGGATGGAGCCCGTCCTGCTCGTCCGCTACGGCGAGGTGGCGCTCAAGGGGCAGAACCGCCCCTTCTTCCTGGGCACGCTCGTGCGCAACCTGGAGGCGCTGGCCGGCCCGGGGGTGGAGGCCCGGGCGCGCTTCGGGCGCATCCTGCTCACCGGGCCCGCCGTGCGGCAGGATGCGCGCGCCGTGCTGGAGCGGGCGCGGCGGGTCTTCGGCGTGGTCTCGCTCAGCCCGGCCCTGGAGGTCCCGGCGGAGCCCGCGGCCATCCTGCAGGCCGCCGAGACCGCCACCGCCGCCCACCTGGCCCGGCGGGCGGCCGCCACCTTCAAGGTGGACGCCCGGCGCGCGGACAAGCGCTTCCCCCTCACCTCCCTCGACCTGAACCGCGCGGTGGGCGCGCACCTGGCCGCGCGCTTCGGCCTGCGCGTGGACGTCCACCGCCCCGACCTCACCGTGCGCGTGGAGGTGCGGGACCGGGCCTACGTCGCCACCGAGGTCGTCCCCGGTCCCGGCGGGCTCCCCGTGGGCACCGGGGCCCGCGCCGTGGTCCTCCTCTCCGGCGGGATCGACAGTCCCGTGGCGCTGTGGCTGGCGGCGCGCCGCGGGCTCGTCCCCGTGGCGGTGCACTTCCACAGCTTCCCCTTCACCGGCGAGCGCAGCCGGCAGAAGGTGCTCGACCTGGCGCGGGTGCTCGCGACCTCCACCGGGCCGCTGCGCGTCTGGGTGGTGCACTTCACCGAGATCCAGCGGGCGATCCAGCTCGCCGTGCCGGAGGCGCTGCGCGTGACGGTGATGCGGCGGATGATGATGCGCCTGGCCGAGCGCATCGCCGCCCTCGAGGGCGCCGCAGGCCTCGTCACCGGGGAGAGCGTGGGGCAGGTGGCCAGCCAGACCCTCGAGTCCATCGGCACCATCGAGGCCGCCACCACCCTCCCGGTGCTGCGGCCGCTCAGCGGCATGGACAAGAGCGAGATCGTCGCCCGGGCGCGAGCCATCGGCACCTACGAGATCTCGGTGCTGCCCTACGAGGACTGCTGCAGCCTCTTCCTCCCCGCCCACCCGCACACCCACCCGACGCGGGCCGAGGCGGAGCGGGCCGAGGCAGGCCTGGACATCCCGGCGCTGCTCACCGAGGCCGTGGAGCGCAGCGAGGTCGTCACCGTCTCGCCGGGCGAACAGCCCGCCCTCGCCGCGGCCTCTGTCGGCTAGGACGAACCCCCGCGCCCGATGGCGCCCGGGGAGACGGCCGTGGCCGATCCGCCCCGAGAGCGAGTACAGAATGTTTCGGTAATTTTCCCCGCAAGCGCCTCCTCCCCGACAGGGGGGGCACGCCGGCGGGGAGAACATTGAGAGAAGGTCGGCGCCCATGGGGGCGCCTCGAGTCGTCTCAACCGCAGGCCTGCGCGGGCGGAGGGCTCACCATTCCCGCCTGCCCCGGCGCCGGGCCAGACCGACGGCGCGCGGGGAGCGGGACCCGTGGGGGGTCCGGTGAAGGTCTGCCTCTACCTCGAGCACAGCCGACGCCACACCTGGAGCGGCGGCATCCGCCGGGCGCACGAGAACCACATGAAGGCGCTGCGGGCCGCCGGGGTGGAGTTCACCACCGATCCGGGGGACCGCTTCGACGTCCTCCACGTCCACTCCATCGGCGCCCGCTCCGTCTACCTGGTGGAGAAGTACACCGGCCGCCGGCCGGTGGTGATCCACAGCCACACCACCGCCGAGGACTTCGCCAACTCCTTCGTGATGAGCGACTCCATCGCCCCCTACCTCGGGCGGTTCCTGCGCTACTACTACGGCAAGGCGGACCTCATCATCGCGCCCTCCCCCTACGCCCGGGAGGTGCTGCGGCGCTATGAGGTGGATCGGCCGATCGAGGTGGTGAGCAACGGGGTCGACCTGCGCCGCTTCACCCCCCACCCGCGCAAGCGCGTCCTCGTCCGCGGCCGCCACCGCCTGACCGGCACCGTCGTCTTCGCCGTGGGGCTGGTCCTGCTGCGCAAAGGGGTGGACACCTTCTGCCAGGTGGCCGAGGCCCTCCCCGAGCTCACCTTCGCCTGGTTCGGGCGCATCCACCGGGCGGTCAAGCCGGAGACGTTGCGCGTGCTGGAGCAGGCCCCGCCGAACGTGCGCTTCATGGGCTACGTCGAGGACATCACCGAGGCCTACGCCGCCGGGGACATCTTCTTCTTCCCGAGCCACGTGGAGAACGAAGGGCTGGCCATCCTCGAGGCGGCGGCGGCGGGCCGGCCGCTCGTGCTGCGCGACGCGGAGTGCTTCGCCGGCCGCTACGTGCACGAGGCCAACTGCCTCATGGCCGCCGACGTGGACGGGCTGGCGGCGCAGGTGCGCCGCCTGGCCGGGGACCCGGCCCTGGCCCAGCGGTTGGGCGCGGCCGCGCGGGCCTACGCCGAGCGCCACTCCCTGGAGCGCGTGGGCGCCCGCCTGCGGGAGATCTACGCGGGCCTCGGCTAGCCACCGCGCCGGGAGCCGGCCCGGCGCGTCACCGCGCCCCCGCCATCCGCTCCGTCGCCACCTCGCCCACGTGGGTGGTCTTCGCCCAGTCGATCCGCCCGGTCACGGCACTGCGCACGTACCGGGCGATGGCGTAGGGCACCACGACGAAGCGGTGCAGGGAGAAGAGAGCGAAGCGCAGCGGCACCCCCACCAGCTGCGCGGGGCGCCACCCCAGCCGCTCCACCACCGCCCCGAGCAGGCTCAGCGAGCAGAGCCCCGACGCGGCCGCCATGAGGTGCGGGGAGACCTGCAGGAAGAGCACCACCACCCCGGCCAGGCGCAGGAGCCCGTAGGCGTAGGTCGTCAGCAGCGCCAGCGTGGCCACGAGGCTCCCCGCCAGGAAGAAGAGGACGTCCACCCGCGTCTGCAGCGGCAGCCGGCCGAAGAGGATGGCCGGCAGGTGCTCGCCCAGCGCCTGCATCGCCCCCTCGAACCAGCGCGTGCGCTGCCGCACCAGGTCGCGCACCGTGGGCACCGCCTCCTCCCAGACGACGGCCTCCTCGCAGTAGCGGATCTGCCAGCCGCGCAGGTGGAAGCGCACGGAGAGGTCGATGTCCTCGGTGAGGGCGTCCTCGTGCCACCCGCCCACCGCCTCCAGGGCGTCGCGGCGCAGGACGAGCCCGTTGCCGGCGAAGGCGACGAAGGCGCGCAGCCGCTCCCGGGCGCGCTGGAAGAGCGTCATGAAGATGCCGAACTCGTCCGCCTGCATGCGGGTGAGGAGGTTCTGCCCGGCGTTGTAGGGGAGGCGGCGCGCCTGCACGCCGCCCACCCGGGGCCCGTCCAGGCAGGCCACCATGCGCTGCAGGAAGTCCGGGGCCACCCGCGCGTCGGCGTCGAAGAAGGCCAGCAGCCGCCCCCGCGCCACGCGCAGCCCCGCGTTCAGCGCCGCCGCCTTCCCCACGCTCCCCGGCGGCGTGCGCACCACGCGCAGCCCCAGGCGGGAGCGCAGCCGCTCCAGGAGCTCGGCGGTGCCGTCGGTGGAGCGGTCGTCGACGACGATGAGCTCGAAGCGCCGCCGGCCGCGGCGGTGGTAGTCGAGCCGGGCCAGGCAGCGCAGCGTGTCCGCGATCACCGCCACCTCGTCCTTCACCGGGACGAGGACGGAGACGAAGGGGCGCGCCGCCGTGGGGGGCCGGGGCGCGGGGCGGCGCAGCCCCACCACCAGGAGCACGGTGCTGTAGATGCTCAGGACGATGAAGAGGGTCTGCAGCCAGCGCACGCTGACGAAGACGTAGTGGAAGACGAAGCGGCCGATGTAGTCGAGGCTGTGCACCACCATGGCCACCCACAGGACGGCGATGAGCAGCAGGACGAGGTGGCGGGTCGTGCGCGGGCTCACGGGGTGCGCGCCTCCTCAGGCGCCGGGGGTGCGGCCGCCGGAACCTCCAGGGGCGCGGCCGGCGCCGGAGGCGCCTCTGGCGGTGCGGCGGCACCCGGCGATGCGGCGGGACCCAGCAGGCGGTCGATGGCCGGCCCCAACGGCGGGTGGAGCACCCCCGCGTCGGTGACGAGGGCGGTGACGAGGTGGTGGGGGGTGACGTCGAAGGCGGGGTTGCGCGCCGGCGTCCCCTCCGGGGCGATGGGCCGGCCGGCCACGGTCAGGACCTCCTCGGGGGGGCGCTCCTCGATGGGGATGGCCTTCCCGTCGGGCAGGCGGGGGTCGAAGGTGGAGCGCGGCGCCGCCACCACGAAGGGGATCCCGTGCGCCCGGGCCAGGACGGCCAGGGTGTAGGTGCCGATCTTGTTGGCGACGTCGCCGTTGCGGGCCACCCGGTCGGCGCCGACGAGGACGCGGTCCACCTCGCCGCGGGCCATCAGCCACCCGGCGGCGTTGTCGGTGAGGAGCGCGAAGGGGATGCCGTCCCGCTGCAGCTCCCAGGCGGTGAGGCGGGCACCCTGCAGCACCGGGCGCGTCTCGCAGGCCAGCACCCGGATCCCCTTCCCCTGCGCGTGGGCGCGGCGGAGGATGCCGTAGGCCGTCCCGCCGCCCACGGTGGCCAGGCTGCCGGTGTTGCAGTAGGTGAGGATGCGCTCGCCCGGAGCGATGAGCGCCGCCCCGAACTCGGCGATGCGGGCGTTGGCTGCGAGGTCCTCGCGGGCCACCGCCTCGGCCTCGTCCAGCAGGACCCGGGCGGGGTCGGCGTCCGCCGGGGCGGTGCGCAACCGCGTGAGCAGGCGGTCGAGCGCCCAGCGCAGGTTCACGGCGGTCGGCCGCGCCGCCGCCAGGGCTGCGGCCACCTCCGCGAGCGCCTCCGGCGTGCGCGCCTGCCCCCGCCAGGCGGCCAGGGCGAGCGCGTAGGCGGCGGCCGCGCCGATGGCCGGCGCGCCGCGCACCCGCAGGTGGCGGATCGCCTCCGCCACCTCTTCCCACGCCTGGCAGGTGCGGACCTGCACCTGGTGGGGGAGGAGGGTCTGGTCCAGGAGCCGGACCGTGCCCCCGTCCCACCAGACGCTCCTCACCGCCCCGCCCCCCGCGTCCACCGCTCCTCCCATGATACCCCGCCCCGCCGCAGGGAGATCCCCGCCTCGCGGGGCCACGCCGCGTCCCGGCACGGGCGGGCCCCGCCGGAGGACCCGGGCACGCTACCCCAGCGGCAGCAGGCCGGCGCGGTCGGTCGGCACCACCTCGGCGTGGATGGTGACGGTACTGGGCGTGAAGAGGAAGATCGCCTCGCCCACCCGCTGCAGGTGACCGTCCAGGGCGTAGGTGACGCCGCTCAGGAAGTCCACGATGCGACGGCTGAGCTCCGGATCCACCGCCTGCAGGTTGAGGACGACGGGCCGCCGGTCGCGCAGGCAGTCGGCGGCGCGACGGGCGTCGTCGAAGGCCCGCGGCTCGAGGACGACGATCTCCAGCTGCCGCGCGGTGTGCAGGCTGAGCACGGGCGCGCGACGGCGCGGCTCCGCCTCCGGCACCTCCGCGCCGTCCTCCTCGGGAGACTCCTCGGCGAAGCCGAGGAAGGTCATGAACCGCTGCATGGCGCTCACCGCTACACCTCCCGCTCTCCCCTCCCCTCCCCGGTCGATCCCGCCGTGGGCGCCTCTCCCGCGCCCGCCGGACGGGCCGGGCGCTCCCCGAAGAGCGCCCGCCCGATCCGCACGATCGTGGCCCCTTCTTCCACGGCCACCTCGAAGTCGTCCGTCATCCCCATGGAGAGGTGCTCCGCGTCGGGGAGCACCTCGCGCACCCGGTCCCGCAGCGCCCGCAGCGCCCGGAAGACCGGCCGCGCCGCCTCGGGATCGGGGGCGAGCGGCGCGATCGTCATCAACCCCAGCACGCGCACCCCCGTCCACCCCCGCGCCGCCCGGGCGGCGGCGACCACCTCCTCGGGGGCGAAGCCGTACTTCTGCGGCTCGCGCGCCACGTTCACCTGCAGCAGCACGCGCACCTCACGCCCCAGGCGCTCGGCGTGCCGCGCCAGCGTCTCGCCCAGGCGCAGGGAGTCCACCGAGTGGATCAGGGTGAAGGCCTCGGCGGCGTGGCGCGCCTTGTTCCGCTGCAGGTGCCCGACCAGGTGCCAGCGCGGCCCCGCGCCCAGCAGGGCGATCTTGGGCAGGGCCTCCTGGACGCGGTTCTCCCCCAGGTCGCGCAGGCCGAGGGCCAGGGCCTCGCGCACCTGCGCCACCCCGACCCCCTTCGTCACCGCCACGAGCGTGACGTCCTCGGGGGCACGCCCCGCACGCCGCGCCGCGGCGGCCAGCCGCTCGCGCACCTGCGCCAGCCGGGAGGCGAGCGCGTCGGGCGACCGGGACACCTATTCTACGGCCCTCCGTCGACTCCTATGGGTCTACGGCCCTCCGTCGACTCCTACGGGCGGCGGGCGATCTCCGCCCGTCGCCGGCCCACCGCCTCGCCCGGCGGGCGCGGCCGGGCGGGGGCTACGGCGCGGGCTGATCAACCCGGCCTGGCGGCCGGTCGTCCCGTCGCGCCGGTAGGAGAACCACCACGCGGGGTGGCAGGCGGTGCAGCGCCGACTCACCCAGATCTGCGCGGGCGGCACCCCGGCGGCGATGAGCTCCCGGCGGTTGGCCTCCCACAGGTCGAGGAAGGCCCGGTCCCCCCGGCCCGGCCGCACCACGGCCCGGGCCCAGGGCCGCGCCTGGAACGCCGCCACCACCTCGGGCCCCACCTCGTAGTGGTCGGGCCCGATGGCCGGACCCAGCGCCACGCGCAGGTCCCCTGGGTCGGTGCCGAAGGCCCGGACCATGGCCGCCACGGCCGCGCCGCCGATGCCCGCGGCGGTCCCCCGCCACCCGGCGTGCACCGCGCCGACGGCCCCGCGCCGCGGGTCCCACAGCAGGATGGGGACGCAGTCGGCGGCGTGCACCGCCAGCGTCACCGCCGCATCCGCGGTGAGGAGCCCGTCGGCGCCCTCCACCGCCGTGCCCGCGTCGGCGCGCGTGACCACCGCCACCGCCGTGCCGTGCACCTGGGTGGCCTCCACGTGCCCGGCGAGGTCGACCCCGAGCGCCGCCAGCGCCCGGCGGCGGTTCTCGGCCACGCAGGCCGGGTCGTCGCCGGCGCCGCGGCCCAGGTTGAGGGTGGCGAAGGGCCCGTCACTCACCCCGCCCCGCCGGGTGGTGAAGGCGTGGGTCACCCCGGCCAGGATGGGGGCGCGCAGGAGCGGGATCGCGGTGGCCACGGCCGGCCGCGGGCTCGCCCCTGCCGCCCGGGGGCGGCCCGGATGGCCGCCCCGCGCCGCGCTCAGACGACGCGCTCCCGGATCGCCGCGCTCAGGTAGTCCATGGCGGCGACGACGAGCGTGATCGCCCACACCGCGGTGGCGGCCTGCTGCCACTGCAGCAGGTTGATGTACTGCATGAGGAGGAAGCCCACGCCGCCACCCCCCACCATCCCGATGACCGTGGACATGCGCACGTTGATGTCCCAGCGGTAGATGGTGAAGGCGATGAAGGGCGGGACGATCTGGGGGATCACGGCGTAGCGGATCACCTGGAGCGGGCTGGCGCCCGTGGCGGTGATGGCCTCGATGGGCCCGGGGTCGATGGACTCGATCTGCTCCGAGTAGAGCTTCCCCAGCGAGGCCACCGAGTGCAGCGCCAGTGCCAGCACGCCGGCGAACGGCCCGATCCCCACCCAGACGGCGAAGACCGTGGCCATGATCAGCGGCTCGATGGAGCGCAGGATGTTCAGGACGGTACGCACGACCCCGTAGACCAGGGTCCCCACCGGCCCGCGCATGAGGTTCTTCGCCGCCAGGAAGCTCAGCGGGACGGCGAAGACCACGGCGATGGTCGTCCCCATGAGCGCCAGGAAGATCGTCTCCACGATCCGGGCGGCCACGAGGGTGAGGGTCTGGCTGGGGCGCAGCACCCGCCCGCCCACCTGGACCTGGGCGATCAGGCGGTGGGACTGGCCGATGAGGTCGGGGACGGTGAGGGTGACGGCGAACTGCCCCTGCCCGTCGGTGCGGAACGCCGCCGCGCGGGCCCGGGAGCCGGACTGGTCCTCCCAGAGCAGCTCCCCCGATCGGTTCGGGGCGAAGCCCTCGCCCCGGACGACCAGGCGCTGGCCGGGCTGCCCCACCGGGCTGGAGAGGAGGAGGCGGGGGCCGCCCGGGGGGGTCTCGACCGACGGCGGGATGGCGGGGAAGAAGGCGAAGCCGGCGGCGGCCTCCTGCAGGCGCGGCGCCCAGGTGACCAGGTCGGGGCGCACCAGGTCGCGCACCAGCGGCTTCACCAGGGGCGCCTTGGTGACGAGGTCGCCCAGGTCGATCTGCGTGACCTTCCACCCGTACGCGTAGACAACCGCCAGCCCCACCAGCAGCAGGGCCAGCGTCCACGGACGGGTGCGCGGCCGGGGGACGGCCACCGGCGGGACCCGCTGGGGGACGGCGCGCTCAGCCATCTCCGCAGACGGCCTCCCGGGGACGCCCCCGCGCGGCGCTCACGCGATCTCCACCTCCACCGCCTCCTCCCCGTAGATCTCGCGGAAGCGGCGCTCGTCGATCTCGTGGGGGAGCCCCTCGAAGACCAGGCGCCCCTGCTTGAGGGCGATGACGCGGGTGCCGTAGCGGCGGGCCAGGCTGAGGAAGTGGAGGCTGCAGATGACGGTGATGCCCTCCGTGCGGTTGAGCTCCTCCACGTACTTCAGGATCGAGTGGGAGGTGGCGGGGTCGAGGCTGGCCACCGGCTCGTCCGCCAGGATGAGGCGCGGCTCCTGCATCAGGGCGCGGGCGATGCCCACCCGCTGCTGCTGCCCGCCGGAGAGCTGGTCGGCGCGGGTGCGGGCCTTCTCGGCGATGCCCACCCGCTCCAGGTTCGCCAGCGCCCGCGCCACCTCGTCACGGGGGAAGTAGTTCAGGAGCGCCTGGGAGGGGGGCAGGTAGCCCAGCCGCCCGGCCAGCACGTTGGTGAGGACCGAGGAGCGCTTCACCAGGTTGAACTGCTGGAAGATCATCCCGATCTGGCGGCGCAGGCGCCGCAGCGCGTCGGGTGGGAGGGCGGTCACGTCCACGTCGTCGATGTAGACCTTGCCCGACGTGGGCTCGATCAGGCGGTTGATGCAGCGCAGCAGGGTGGACTTGCCCGACCCGGACAGCCCGATGACGATGAGGAACTCCCCCGGCCGCACCGCGAAGGAGACGTCGTCGAGGGCGCGCGTCCCGTCCGGGAAGACCTTGACGAGGTGCTCGACGCGGACGGCCGCGCCCTTCATGGGCGGGTGGGTCTCCTCCCTCGGCCGCTGGGGAGAGGGGCCGGGCGCCCCTCCCCACCGATGGCGTCCCTCACGCCGGCTACCGGACGATCCGGTTGAGGTCGAGCCCCAGCAGCTTGATCGCGTCCCGGATGGGGTTGAAGAACGCGTCCAAGTTGGGGACCTGCCGCGGGTCGACGTTGTACTTCCGGATCAGGTCCTCGTAGGTGGCGTAGCCCTCGTGCTGGTAGAGGGCGTCCACCGCCTCCCGCCCGGGCGGGGTCTGGGCGATGCGGAACATGGCCCGGATGATCCGCTGCTTGACCTCGTCGGGCAGCTCCTTGCGGAAGCTGATCGTGTCGTTGGGGATGTAGCTGATGGTCGGCGGGCCGACGTACTCGAGGATCCGCACCCGCTCCTTGACGTCGGGGAACTGCCGCAGCACCCGCTCGCGCGCGTCGTTGGCGAAGCGGTCGCCGAAGGTGGCCCCGGCGTCCACGCTCCCCTGGTAGATGGCGATGACCACCCGGTCGTGCCCCCCGGCGAAGATCACCTGGCTGAAGAAGGTGTTGGGGTCGAAGCCCTTCTTCTTGAGGTAGACCGCCGGCCAGATGTAGCTGGAGGTGGAGGCGGGGTCGCCGAAGGCGAAGCGCTTGCCCCGCAGGTCGGCGACAGTGCGGGCCGGGACATCGCTGCGCACCAGGATCTGCGACCCGTAGTAGGGCAGGTTGGCCCGGATGCTGATCAGCCCGACCTCCGCCCCGCACCGGGCGTTGGCCAGCACGTACGACGCTGGCGCCAGCCAGGCGATGTGGACGCGCCCCGCGCACAGCGCCTCGATGGTCGCGGCGTAGCTGGTGGGCACCGTCGCCTCGATGGTGTATCCGGTGGCCACCTCCAGCATGCGGGCCACCGTGCGCCCGCTGGCCAGGACGCGCTCGGCATCCAGCGACGGTACGAACGCCATGACCAGGCGCGTCTGCGCCTGCGCCGCCGGCAGCGGCCCCGCGACCACCGCCGCCAGCAGGAGCACGAGCAGGCCCCTCACGAGCACTCGCTGTCGGTTCCTCACAGGTCCCCCTCCCCTGCGTCCGCATTCACGCCTGCTGCGGCGGATCGTATTGGCGACCGGTAGACGCCCGGCCGCCCCCGGCGGGCGATCCCACCCCGCACCCCGAGGTGTCGGCGCGCGTTCGCCACCCGCAGCAGGACCACTACCATCATAGCCCTGGGTAGCGGCCCGGGACAGGGAGCGCCGGGGACGAGGCTAGGTCTGCTGGTAGCGGGCCACCAGGTCGCTGACGACGGGGATGGTGAAGGTCTGGCCCTGGTAGGCCCGGTAGCCGTAGACCAGCGCCAGGACCAGCCAGACCAGGCCGAGCCACCAGGTGAGCATCCCCAGCCACCACAACCCGGGCACGCTGGTGATGATGGCCAGCGCGATGGCCACGACCACGTAGCTGAGGCCGAGCCCCACCGCCTGGATGGCGTGGTAGCGCAGGAAGGCGCTGCGCTTCAGGTCGGTGAGGAGCACGACGATGGCGACGGGCCAGATCGGGTAGCCGAGCCCCGCCAGCAGGCGGTCTTGGTCGCTCCCGGGGGTCAGGGTCATAGGCACCTCCTTCCGGGCTGTGGCCCGGGGGTCAGGCGGCCGCCGGTCGCCGGCGGCGTCGCCACCGCGTCAACACTTGGCGTACCCGCAGGACGGACAGGTGGCGCACCCGTTCGTCTGGATCAGGTTGGCCCCGCAGTCGGGGCAGATGCCGACGAACTCGAGCGGCCAGCCGACCTCGCCGGCGACCTGCTGACGCCCGTTGCCCTCGGAGACGGCGGCCGGGGTCGCCGGGGGGGCGGCGGGGACGTCCACAGGCGCCGGCTCCTCGGACCGATTCGCCTGGAAGCGGAGCCGCTCCTGGCGGGTGCGCACCGCCGGCTCCGGCAGGGCCTCCGCCCGCGGGAAGACGCGGTCGGGCCGGAACCCGTCCCCGTAGAGGGCCCGCCCCAGCGCCAGGGCCACGGCCTGGGCGATGGTGGAGACGCGCACCACCGTCCCGTCCACGCTGCGGTCGAGGGCCACCTCCTTGCTCTGGACCCGCCAGAGCTGCTCCAGGACCTGACGGGGGTCCACGCCGGCGCGCAGGGCCAGCGAGGCCAGGCGGCCGATGGCCTCGGCCTCGACGTCGAAGGAGTGGACGAAGACCTCGCTGATGCCGATCTCGTCCTCGTTCACCACGACGTAGATGCGGCCGCGGGGGGTCTCGATGCGCTCGGTGCGGCCCACGGTCACCTTCGGGCGCGGGCGCGGCGCGGGAGTGACGCCGCGAGCGGCCGCGGAGGCGGCCGAGGCAGCCGTGGGTGCGGCCGCCGGCGCGGGGGCCACCGCGGGGCTCGCCGCCGGGGCCGCCGGAGCCGTGACGACCGCGGGCGCCGGCCGGGCCGCCTCGGGCGCTGGCGCCACGCCCGCCGCCTTGGCCTGCTGGGTGGTGAGCAGGATGCCCTCGCGGCTCCCTTCCCGGTAGACGGTGATGCCCTTGCACCCCAGCTTCCAGGCGAGGAAGTAGATGCGCTCGACCTCCTCCACCGGCGTGTCGTGCGGCAGGTTCACCGTGCTGCTGATGGAGTGGTCGATGTGCTTCTGGATGGCCGCCTGCATCTTCACCCGCATCTCGGGCTTGATCTGGTGCGCCGTGACGAAGGACGGCGGCAGCGCCGTCTCGTCCCGCAGGCCGAAGCGCGCCAGGTACTCCCGCACCAGCGGGTGGTAGACCTTGAAGGTCTCCTGGGAGAGCGACTCCGAGCGCCGGATGTAGGCCAGGTCGAAGATGGGCTCGATGCCGCTCGTCACCCCGGCCAGCGCCGCCCCGCTGCCGACCGGCGGCACGGTGAGGAGCGCCACGTTGCGCAGCCCGTGCGCCTGGATGCGGTCCAGCAGCGGCCGCGGCAGCGCCCGGATGAACGGCGACTGGAAGTGGCGCACCGGGTCGTAGGCCGGGAAGGGCCCCTTCTCCCGGGCCAGGTTGACGCTCTCGTCGTAGACGTTGACCTTGATGCGCTCGAAGAGCCGGTCCACGAACGCCACGGCCTCGTCGGTGTCGTACTTGAGCCCGAGCATGATGAGCATGTCCCCGAGCCCCGTGAACCCCACGCCGATGCGCCGGGAGCGCAGGCTCGCCTCCCGCTGCTGGGGCAGGGGGTGGCGGTCGGCGTTGTAGTCGAGGATGTCGTCGAGAAACCGCGTGGCGTACCGGAGCGCGCGCTCCAGCGCCTGCCAGTCCACCCGCGCCTCCGGGGTGAACGGCTGCGCGACGAAGCGGGCCAGGTTGACGTTGCCGAGGTTGCAGTTCCCGTAGGGCTCCAGGGGGATCTCGCTGTTGGACACGATGAGCCCGTTGGCGATGAAGGACTTGGTGTCCAGCACCGTCAGGTCGTAGACGGGCTCCACCACCTCCTCCGGCACGACCGCGGTCACGCGCGTCGCGTCCGTGACCGGGCGCCGGAGCCCCGGCCGCGTGGCGCGCAGGGCTTCCAGGGCCTCGCGCCGGTGCGGCAGGGCGCTGCCGATGTGCTCGACGAACCGCTCGAGGGCGGGCTCGGCATCAATGCGCAGCGTGAACGTGTCCTGCCCGGAGCCCGTTGCGGGCTCCGCCGCGAACCGGTCGGTCGGGGGCTCCGCCGCGGACCGGCCGCGCGTGACCGTCGAGACGATCCCGAACTGCAGCAGGAGCAGCTGCACCTGCTCGACGAGCCGCCGCGACGGGGAGGCGAGGGAGACCATCGGCCGCGGGTCGGAGGGGGCCACCGTCCCGAGGGCATCGACGAGCCCGCGCAGGAAGGCTGCGGTGGCCGCGCGGGGCGCGGAGAGGATGGCCTCCGGCACCTCCTGCTGGTGGGCCGGGGCCGCCCGCAGCCCCAGGGCCTGCAGCACCCGCAGGACCGCCCCGGCGGGGGTCAGGGCCCCGGTGTCGCGGGGCCCGCCCCGGGCCTCCCGGCCGCCCGCCACCGCCGCGGTCGCCCCCGCGCCCACGGGCACCCGTCGACGGTCAGCCCGGTACCGCTCCGCCAGCCGGTCGATGAGGCGCGTGAGGTCCGGAGCATCCCCCGCAGGCCCGGGGAGGTCGACTGCCGGCTCGAGGGCCTCCTCGGGGGCGCGGGCCGGGACCGCGTCCAGTCCGGTGCCCACGGCATACCCGAGGAGGTATGCCAGGTCGTCCTCCCACACCGCGGGCAGGGCGATGGGGAGGTCGTCGGCTTCTACCGGGCCGAGCCGCGCCGGGTCGAGGTGGAGGTCGGGGCTGCGCGCTCCCCACACCGCCTGCGCCAGCCCGGGGTCGTTGGGGTCCACCACCGCCAGCACGTCCCCCGGCTGCAGCTCGTCGATCCGCTTCCACCCGGTCGAGCCGTGGGCCGGGTCGACGGTCGGGTCGTTGAGCACCTTGACCTTGTGGTCCCCCGTGCCCCGCAGCGTGAGCCCGCTGGTCGTCTCCACCCGGTAGATCGGCTTGACGCCGGTGAAGGCCAGGGCATCGGCCCGCACCGCCACCACGCCGCGGCGGTCGGCGGCGCGCCGGTCGATCACCACCTCGGGGGGGACGCGGTCGCGCGCCGCGTCCAGGACGAGCTGGTCCAGCCGCCTCAGGCCGGCCGGGGTCAGGACGTAGGTGGAGCCCACCAGCGAGCACGGGTTGGTGGTGATCACCTCCATGCCGTTGTACTCGCTGGTCGACCACCGCTTGACCGTGTCCCAGAAGATCACGCCCGGTTCGGCGTAGTCGCGGGCCCCCCGGATCAGCTCCTCCCAGAGGTGGCGGGCCCGGATCGTCCGGCGCATGCGCACCTTCTCGTTCTCGAAGACGAGCTCCCAGTCCGCGTCCTGCTCCACCGCCCGCATGAAGGCGTCCGACACCCGGACGCTGATGTTGGCGTAGCGGACCTTGTCCAGGTTGCGCTTGACCCGGACGAAGTCGAGGACGTCGGGGTGGTGGTCGGCGATGGTGATCATCAGGGCGCCCCGGCGCCCGCTCTGGCCGATGGTGCCCGTGGTCAGCGACATCAGCTCCATGAAGGAGACCGAGCCCGTGCTGCTGCGCGCCGCGTTGTTCACGGGCGCTCCCCGGGGCCGCAGGCAGGAGATGTCGCCGCCCACCCCGCCGCCGAAGGAGTAGGTGCGCGCGGCTTCCTTCATCCACTCGAAGATGGCCTCGATGGAGTCCTCTTTGATCGGGATGACGTAGCAGTTCGAGCTGGTGACCCGCTTCGGGTTGCCCGCGGCGTGCATGATCCGGCCGCCGGGGATGAAGCGGAAGTCCTCCAGCAGCCAGGTGAACTTCTCCTCCCACTCCGCCCGCCGCGCCGGGGCCTCCACGCCCGCCAGCTCGCGGGCGATCCGCCGCCACATCTCCGGCGGGGTGCGCTCCAGCACCCGCCCCTCCCGGTCGCGCAGGGCGTACTTGTCGTGGAAGACGCGCGCGCGCAGCTCGTCCCCCTGGAAGTAGGCCAGCGTCTCCGGGGGCAGGTCGGTGGCGGTGGCGGACGGCGCGGCAGACGGAGCGGCGGGAGACGGAGCAGCGGCGGTCGGATCCAATGCGGTCACCCCCTGGCGGTTGGTCTCAAGGCTTGTCGGTCGGGCTGCCGGGCAGCGGGAGGAGCGGGACCTGGGCGCGGCCGGCCTCCTCCCGGGCCTTGCGGGCCTTCAGCGTCTCGATCTCCTCGACCAGCGTGTCCACGTCCCGGAAGCGGCGGTGCTCGCTGGCGAAGCGCACGTAGGCGACGTCGTCGAGCGGGCGGAGGCGCTCCATGACCATCTCGCCGATCTCCACGCTGCGCACCTCGCGCTCCCCGCGGTTGCGCAGCTCCTGCTCCACCGCCTGGACGATCCCCTCCAGCGCCTCCATGGAGATGGGGCGCTTGCCGGCGGCCTTGACCAGGCCCCCCAGCACCTTGTCGCGGGAGAAGGGCTCGCGGCGTCCGTCGCGCTTGACGACCATGAGGGGGATGGGGTCGACGCGCTCGTAGGTGGTGAAGCGCCGCCCGCAGGCCAGGCACTCCCGGCGGCGGCGGATGGCGGCCCCCTCCTCGACGGGACGGGAGTCGAGGACCTTGCTCTCCTCGTGCTGGCAGTGGGGGCAGCGCATCCCGGCGGTCCCGCTGGAGAAAGATGTGGACAGAGGAAGAAAGCCCTCTGCCCGTCAGCAGAGGAGAGGCTACCACAAGATCTTGTGGTCGTCAAGGGCGGTGGTGCCCAGATCTATGAGCGATGGCGCCCAGATCTATGAGCCCCAGACGACCTGCTCACGGCGGTAAACCGCTGCAGCGCCGGACAGGACCAGGCCTGTGGCCAGAAGGAGGGAAGCCACGGCCAGCCCGACCTCGACCCCGCCGACCGTGCCCAGCACGACGCCCCGCAGCAGGTAGCCGCCGTTGAGGAAGGGGAGCGCATAGACCCAGACCTGGCGGCCCCACTCCGGGAGGAGCTGGGCCAGGATCACCGAGGCGGCCACGGCCAGGTAGAGGGGGGTGAAGAGGAGCTGGGCCTCGCGCACGCTCCGCGCCACCAGGCTGAGGAGGAGCTGGACGGCGGTGAGGAAGCCGGCCAGCGGCAGGCCGGCCGCCAGCAGGGCCAGGGCGACCGTCGGCGGGAGCGAGGTGGCGGCCTCCCCGAGCGCCGTGCCGCCGACGCGGAGCGTCGCCAGGACGGCTCCCACCACCAGGGCCACCGAGCAGACCGCCAGGAGTAGCACCGTCCCGAACTTCCCGAGCACGAGCGCCAGCCGTGGAGGGGGCGTCAGCAGCAGGGCCGCCAGCGTGCCCCGCTCCGCCTCCCCCGCCCCCAGGTCGAGGGCGGCGTACTGCCCGCCCAGCACCATCCACACGGCGATGAAGAAGGGCAGCACCGTGGCCAGCGCCGCCCGGGCGGTGTCCACCGTGGGCCCCACGGCCTCCACTTCGACCTGCAGGGGCAGCAACGTCTCGGCCGCGAGCCCGAGGGCGGCCAGGCGGGCTTGCATCGCCTCCAGGCTGTAGCGGGCCAGGGCTTCGGCGACCTTCTGCCGGGCCAGGACCGAGGCCACGCTCGTCCCCTGGTAGAGCACCCGCACCCGCACGGCCCCTTCCGCCGGTGCGGCCTCCAGCACCGCATCGACGCGGCCCGCCCGCAGCGCGCCGAGCGGGTCCGGTGCGGAGACGACGACCAGCGCCCCCCGCGCGCGGGCCTGCTGCAGGAAGGGCGCCAGGTGCTCCGCGCCGCGCACCGCCACGCGCGCCGGGGCGGCCTGGAGGCGGGCCTCCTCCCGTGCGGCCAGGGCGGGGAGGCCCAGCGTCACGGCGGGCATGAGGATCACCGGCACCGCCAGGCCGAGGGCGACCGTGCGCCGGTCGCGTAGCGCTTCGGTCATCTCCTTCAGGAAGACGGTCCAGGCAGGCCCCAGGAGCCGGCCGAGCGCCTGCGTCACTGCCACCACAGGCTCCACAGCGGCACGGCGCTGACCACGAAGATGAGGATGAGCCCCAGAGCCAGCAGCACCCGCCCCCGGCTGAGCGGGGTGACGTCGTCGAGCGGGCCGGGGTGGCCGCGGGCCAGGAAGATCCAGATCAGCACGGCCATCGGCAGGTAGCCCAGGGCCAGCGCCAGGGCCACGCCGCCGTAGGAGACCAGACGGTGGCGCTCCGGGCCCAGCGCCGCGCGCACCGCGTGCCCGCCGTCCAGCATGCTGGCCGGCAGGAGGTTCAGGCTGGTCACCAGCAACCCGTACCAGCCGGCCCAGAAGGTGGGGTGGCCCAGCACGACCATGCCTTCCGGCGGGCGCAGCAGCAGTGTCGTGAGCCACCGCACCAGCAGCGGGTCGGGGAAGCTGATGTACCCTTCGCCCAGCGGCGGCACCAGGTAGGAGTGGCGGATGCCGTAGGCCAGGACGGGCAGGCAGAGCAGGAAGCCGGCGATGGGACCCGACGCGCCCAGGTCCATAAGGCTGTCGCGGTCCGGTGCCGGGCGGCGGGTGACGATCACCGCCCCCATCGTCCCCACCGGCGGGATCATCGGGATGAAGTAGGGCAGGCTCGCCTGCACCCCGCGGCGGGCGGCCGCCACCTTGTGCCCCATCTCGTGGGTCAGGAGGATCGCCATGAGCGGGACCGCGTAGGCGGCGGCGCCGGTGAGCGCATCGCGCAGGTAGCCGGCCTCGACCAGCGGGAGCGCCTGGAGGTAGCCGGCGGCCAGCGTCGTGGCCAGGGTGGCCAGGAAGAGGAGGAGGTGGAGGCCGTAGCGCACCGGCGGGACGGCCGGAGCGGGCAGCACGAGCAGCAGCGTGGTGCCCCGCCGACGCCGCAGGGCCGGGAGGAGGCCCAGCGGCTCGAGGACGCGACGGACCGCCTCGAAGCGCTGCCGCAGGTCGCCGGGGTGGTCCACGGCGAAGGCGGGCCGACCGCCGTCGAACCAGACGTCGCGGACGGGAAGGTACCGGTCGATCAGGCCGCGGATCTCGTCGATCCGCCAGAGGAGCTCCGTCGACATGCAGGGCTATTCTACTAGTCCCAGCAGGGTGCGCAGCTCCTGAACCACTGTGGGAGACGGATCCCCCTCCGCGCTGCGGGCCAGGTCCTCCGAGGGGAAGCGAAGCTCGCGGACCTCCAGATTCCCTCCCCCTGCGCCTGCTCCACTCCACGATCTCCAGGCCGCCCAGCGCGATCACCACGCCTGCCTGGCCGGGCAGCTGCAGCGGTTTGACAAAGCGCGGCGCCCCATCGCGGCAGGGCCCGGAGGAGTGCCGGGGGAGGAGCGCCAAGTGCCTGCGGGCATGTTGATCGGGGACGCCCTCGACGCGCTGGCGATGCGCGCCGCCCGAGGCGTGGCGGACGTACGGGCGCCACTGGGCGCCACCGTCGCCCTGGTGGCAGCCGGGTGGGCGCTGGCCCTCATCGCCGCTGTCGGGGGCCAGGGCCTGGCCCCCCGATCCCCGGCGTCCCTCGTCGGGGGCCTCGTGGCGCTCGGCAGGTGGCGTGCGACCTGATCTGGGCGGCGGCGCTGGGGTGGTTCGTCGGGTACACGATGGGCGAGGCGCGGGAGATCGGGCGGAGGGGGCGGTCCCCTACGTCGCGCTGGCCACGCAGAGCCGGTACTGGTCCGGCGCTAGGAGCCTGTCCGAGGATTCGTCTTGATCGTGAATTTCGCGTCCAACATGCCGACGCACTCCTCAGTTCACCCGGTCACGTCAGCCTGGCGAACACCGCTCAGACTCGGGAGGCCTTTGACTCCCTTCCCTCTACCCCGCTGCCCAGACCCTGCGGACCTGCCGTTCCGCCCGGAAGAGCTTGCAGATGTTGTGGACGGTCGCCACCAGCGCCCACTCCGCGCGCACCTTGTGCAAGCCCCGCAACAGGAACCGTTGGAACCCACGCGCCCCCTTGATCTGCCCCAGGACCGGTTCGGCGATCGCCTTGTGCATCCGGTAGACGGCCCATCCTACGCGCGTCTGCAGTTTCCGTCGCATCCGCTCGCGCATCGAGAGCCCTGTGGGAATCCGCCCGCGGGGCGCGGGGGGCTGGCGATCGGTGTGCTTGAGCTTGTCGGGGGGGATCAGGGCGTCGATGCCGGCGGCCTGGAGCAGCCGGCAGTGCTCTTCGCTGTGGTAGCCGGCGTCCGCCGTCAGCCGCTTGGGCCGGCCAACGTGCCGCGTGGTGGTCTCGACCAGGCTGGGCAGGTGGGGCGCATCCGCGGCCACGGCCGTCACGTCCGTCGCCACGATGATCTGGTGGGCCGCGTCCACGACGACCTGCGCATTGTAGGCCTGGGCGAAGGCGCCATCGGCCATCTTCATGATGCGGGAGTCGGGATCCGTGAAGTTGTACTGGTCCTGGGGGCGCGGCGCGGCGGCGGGCGAAGCCGGAGGGCGCCGGCGCCGTCCGCCCGCCGGCCGCTCGGCCTGTGTCGCCGCGGCCCGCTGTCGAGCCTCCGCCTCCAGCGCCGCTTTCGCCTCACGAATCCGACGCAGCCGCTCCTCGCGCCGCTGGAGGCCCTCCGGCAGCTCGTCGCCCCGGCGATCCGGTCCGTACCGCGCATCATCGGCGGCGTCGGCCTCCTCGGCCCGCCGCAGCATCGCGTCCACCTCCGCCGCCAGGCGGGTCTCCTCCTGGCACATCCGCCCATAGCTCATCGCCTTGTGCTTGCTCGCATTGGCCCGAATCTTCGTCCCGTCCAGCGCGACCTGCCCCAGCCGCACCAGCCCTGCTTTCTGGGCCAGCACCAGGACTTGGGAGAACAACGCTTTCAGGGCGTCCAGGTGCCGCTTGCGGAAGTCGCTGAGCGTCCGGAAGTCCGGGGCGTTGCCTGCGGCCAGTACCCGGAAGGCCACGTCCTCATGCAGCCGCCGCGCGATGCGCCGGGAGGCGTAGACTCCCTGGGTGTAGGCGTACAGCAATACCTTGACCATCATCGCCGGGTGGTACGGCGGTCCCCCGCGCAGCTCGTCTTCGTAAACGGCCTCAATGTCGGTCAAGTCAAACGTGTCCACGAGATCGCTGATGAAGTACGCCAGGTGTCCTTCGGGAAGCCACTCCCGCAGGGATGGAGGGAGGAGGAGCAATTGGTCGGGACTGTAGGGACGATACGCTTTGGTCGGCATAAAAGGAGATTCGACTTCAGCACACTAAAGTCCTGTCCGAGGGTGGATTCTCGGACAGGCTCCTAGGTTGTCGTCACTGCCCGGCGTGGTGATGCGCCATCGCTCACCCCCTCGCCGGCAGCATAGCGGACGCCACGCGCGCCGGGGCGGGTGTGACGCACCATCGGCGCCCGACGTGGCACGAGCGGCGCCGGACGGCCCGCGAGCGGCGCGATGGGCGGGCGCGGGCCGTCCGGACGGCTCGCGGCAGGTCCTCAGCCCGCGCCTGACTGGCGCGCGTGCCAGGCGGTGATCCCCTCGAGCGCGGTCATCGCCCACCCGAACATCGCTCGGAGCGCCGCGGGATCGGCACGCACCTCGAGCCAGGATCGGGCTCCGGTGTAGAAGGCCTCCAGCACGTCGGCGGTCTGCGTCGCCGGACCCACCAGGGCCACCAGGTGGGGAAGCCGGGCCGTCAGCACCTGCCCGGGGTCGCCCGTCAGGACGATCCCCGCATCGTACAGGGCCCCCTTCAGGTAGGCGCCGGCCAGGCGGACGTGACGTGGCAGCGCCCGGTCCGGCTTGTCGACGAAGGAACGCACCACCGAGGCCGCCCACCGCGGGAGGGCCCTCAGGCCCGCTTCCGCCCGCTGCAGGTAGGGCGCGGCGTCGACAGCCCCCGCGGCCGGCATGGAGCCCACCAGCACTTCGTAGGTCCCCGGCCAGGGTGGCGCCCAGGGCTCGTCGGGGCGGTCGGCGTCCAGGAACGTGACCTGGAAGGCGCTGAGCCCGTAGGCCTCGGGGTCGAGGGGGCCGACGTGCCTCTGGAAGGCTACCGCCTGTGCCCACGGTGGGGCACGCTCGGGACCGATCCCCCGGACCAGGGCGTGCACGTCGAGGTCGGAGAAGAAGGGGAGCAGGTCCCCCTTGACCACCGACCCCTTGAGGAGCGCGGCCTGCAGGTGCTGCCCGAAGACCTGTCGCAGCGCCTCCGCAATGACCCCCGCAGCCTCACGGGGGTCGCGCGTTCCCGGCGCGCCGGGGCTCGGCCCGTCCCTCCTCGCCGGGCCGCGGTCGCTCACGGGTGCTCCCGGCGCAGGACGGCGAGCTTCTGCCTGATCGCGCCCAGGTGGTACGCGGCGTGGGCCACGCCCGCCAGCGCCCCGCCGGCGCTCTCCTCACCGTCCAAGCCGTGCGCCCGCACCGCCTCCCGCAGCTCCTCGTAGCCGCGCCGTAGCGCCTGCTGCAGCGCGTCCCAGCCGGCGGCGTCCACCTGCTGCACCCGCCAGCTCTGCGACCAGTCGCGCCGGCTGCGGTCGCCGCGGATCCACGCCGCGGTCGCCTCGAGCGCGAAGGTCTCGTGGTGGACGTGTGCGGCCACCGACGTCCCCCCGACGGGGCGGGAGGCCAGGGCCGCGTCCACGCCCTCCAGCGTCCCGAAGAGCCCCGTGGCGGGCGCGTTGGTCGTGAAGTAGCTCCACCGGGGGTCGGCCGGCCCCTCGAACGCCTCGCGCAACACGGCCAACAGCTGCTCGAGCACCTGTGCGGCAGGGATGGCCACCGCGACGTCGCCTCCTCTCTGCGCTGGCGCAGGCTCCGCCGCTCCGCGCACCGGAGCGGCTGCCGGGCAGGGCACCGGGGAAGCTCGGCGAGCGGCGGGCCGCGGCTGCCCGGCGTCCCGCCGCCGGAGGTCTCCTGGTCCACCTCTCCCCACCCGGGCCGCTATCGGGCATACTACCGCGGAGGAGCCCTCCATGCGCGTCCTGATGATCGGCGACATCTGCGGGCGGCCGGGCCGCCGCCTCCTGCGGGCCGAGCTGCCCCGCCTGCGCCGGGAGCACGATGCCGACCTCGTCGTGGCCAACGGGGAGAACGCCGCCGGCGGCGTGGGCATCACCGCCGAGACCGCCGAGGAGATCTTCGCCGCCGGCGTGGACGTCATCACCGGCGGCAACCACACCTGGCACGCCCGCGCCGCCTACGCCCTCCTGGACGCGCACCCGCGCCTCCTGCGCCCGGCCAACTACCCGCCCGGGGCGCCGGGGCGGGGCGTCCTCACCCTGGAGGTGGGGGGGCGGCTGGCCGCGGTGATGAACCTGCAGGGGCGGGTCTTCATGGGCGAGCTCGACGACCCCTTCCGGGCCGCCCGCGCCCTGGTGGAGGAGCTGCGCACGCAGACGCCCTTCATCGTCGTGGACTTCCACGCCGAGGTGACCTCGGAGAAGGTGGCGATGGGCTGGCACCTGGACGGGCAGGTCAGCGTCGTGGCCGGCACGCACACGCACGTCCAGACCGCCGACGAGCGCATCCTGCCGGGCGGGACGGCCTACATCACCGACCTGGGCATGACCGGGCCGCGCGACGGGATCATCGGCATGGCGCGCGAGCCCATCCTCGAACACTTCCTCACCGGGCTGCCCATGCGGTTTACGGTGGCCAAGGGCCCGGTGCAGCTCAACGGGATCGCCGTCACCCTGGACGCGGATGGCCGGGCACGGGAGATCCGCCGCATCCAGCTCGTGCGGGAGACGGTGGAGGGGTGACCGGAGGGCCCGCCGCGGAGGCCCGGGCAACGGTGCGCGTCGACCTGCACGTCCACACCACCGCCAGCGACGGCCTCCTCCCGCCGGAGGAGGTGGTGCGCCTGGCCCGGCGGTCCGGAGTGCAGGTGCTGGCCGTGGCCGACCACGACACCACGGAGGGGCTGGCCGCCGCCCAGGCGGCCGCGGCGGCGGAGGGGATCGAGCTCATCCCGGCGGTGGAGCTCAACACCGACGTCCCCGGGGCGGAGGTGCACGTGCTCGGCTACGGCATCGACCACCGCGTGCCGTGGTTCCAGGCCTTCCTCGTGCGCCTGCGCGACGGGCGCGTCGACCGGGCGCGGCGCATGGTGGAGAAGCTGGCCGCCCTCGGCCTGCCCATCGCCATGGAGCGGGTGCTGGCGCTGGCCGGGGACGGCGCGGTGGGGCGGCCGCACGTGGCCCGGGCCCTCGTCGAGGCCGGCTACGTACGGGAGACCGCGGAGGCCTTCGCCCGCTACATCGGCCGCCACGGCCCGGCCTACGTGGAGCGCCTGAAGCTCACCCCGCAGCAGGCGGTGCAGGTGATCCGCGCCGCGGGCGGGGTGCCGGTGCTGGCCCACCCCGGGTGGCTCGCCGACGACGCGGCCGTCGAGGCCCTCCTGGGAGAGGGGCTGGAGGGCCTGGAGGTCTACTACCCCGACCACACCCCCGCCATGGTCGAGACCTACCTGGCGCTGGCGCGGCGGTACGAGATGCTGGTGACGGGCGGCACCGACTTCCACGGCGGCGACCTGGCCACCCGCGTGCCGCTGGGCAGCCAGTACGTGCCGCCGGAGGTGGTGACGCGTCTGCGCGAGCGCCTGGAGGGACGGCGACCGCAATCCGACCCGCCGCCGATCCGGCTCGAGGCGGAGTAGCCTGGTGAGCGCACCGGCCGACCCCCGCCTGCGCCACCTGCCGTCGGTGGACCAGCTCGTGCAGGACCTGGAGGCGCGAGGCCACGTGGACGGGGTCCCGCGGCCGGCGGCGGTGGCGTGCGTGCGCCGCGTGGTGGAGGCGGCGCGCCGACGCCTGCTCGAGGGGACCGCCCCGGCGGACTGGTCCCCCGACGCGCTCCTGGAGGAGAGTGCCGCGGCGGTGGCCCGCCTGCGCGCGCCTACGCTGGTGCGGGCGGTGAACGCCACCGGCGTCCTCATCCACACGAACCTGGGGCGGGCGCCGCTGAGCGCCGCAGCGCAGGAGGCGGTGCGGGAGACGCTGGCCGGCTACACCATGCTGGAGCTCGACCCCTCCACGGGGGAGCGGGGCTCCCGGCAGGCGCACGTCGAGCCGCTGCTGCAGGTGGTCACCGGGGCGGAGGCAGGCCTGGTGGTGAACAACAACGCCGCGGCGGTGCTGCTGGCGCTGGCGGCGCTGGGGGCCGGGCGGGAGGCGGTGGTCTCGCGCGGTGAGCTCGTGGAGATCGGCGACGCCTTCCGCATGCCCGAGATCATGGCCCAGGCGGGCGTGCGGCTGGTAGAGGTGGGGACGACCAACCGCACCTACCTCCGCGACTACGAGCGGGCGGTGGGCCCCGCCACGGGGCTGCTCCTCAAGGTGCACCGCAGCAACTTCGCCCTGCGCGGCTTCGTCCACGAGACCTCCGTGGCGGAGCTGGTGGCGCTCGGCCGGGCCCGCGGGCTGCCCGTGGTGGTCGACCTGGGCAGCGGGGCGCTCGTGGACCTGCGCGCGCGCGGGCTCCCGCCCGAACCGACGGTGCAGGAGGCGGTGGCCTCCGGCGCCGACCTCGTCACCTTCAGCGGGGACAAGCTGCTGGGCGGGCCGCAGGCCGGCATCCTGGTGGGCCGCCGCCAGGCCGTGGACGCCTGCCGCCGCCACCCCCTGGCGCGGGCGGTGCGCATCGACCGCCTCGACCTGGCCGCGCTGGCGGCCACCCTGCGCCACTACCTCGACCCGGAGCGGGCCTGGGAGGAGGTCCCGGTCCTGCGCATGCTGGGCGCCGACCTGAAGGAGGTCACGGACCGGGCGCTGTGGCTGGCCCGCCACCTGCGCGAGCGCCTCGACCGCGCGGCCCAGGTCACGGTGGTCGCCTCCACGTGCCAGACCGGGGGCGGGGCGCTGCCGGACGTGGCGATCCCGTCCGCGGCCGTCCTGGTCCAGCCGCGCGACGGCCAGGCCGCGGCGTGGGCGGCGCGCCTGCGGGCGCACCGTCCGCCCGTCATCGTGCGGGTGCAGGACGACGCCCTCCACCTCGACGCCCGCACGCTCCTCCCCGAGGACCTGGAGGCGGTGCTGGCCGCCTTCGCTACGCTCGCCCCGGTGCGGGCCGGGAGGCCTGACCCGGCATGAACCCTTCCGGCTTCGTCATCGGCACGGCCGGCCACATCGACCACGGCAAGAGCACGCTGGTCAAGGCCCTCACGGGGATCGATCCGGACCGCCTGGAGGAAGAGCGGCGCCGGGGCATGACCATCGACCTCGGCTTCGCCCACCTCGACCTGCCCAGCGGCCGGCGCGTGGGCATCGTGGACGTGCCGGGGCACGAGCGCCTCGTCAGGAACATGCTGGCGGGCGCGGGCGGGCTGGACGCCGTGCTGCTGGTGGTCGCCGCGGACGAAGGGGTGATGCCGCAGACCCGGGAGCACCTGGACATCCTGCGCTTCCTGCGGGTGCCCCGGGGCATCGTCGTGCTGACGAAGGTCGACCTGGTCCCCGATGCGGAGTGGCTGGCCGCGGTGGAGGCGGAGGTGGCGGAGCTCGTCCGGGGGACGTTCCTCGAGACGGCGCCGCGCCTGCATGTCTCCGCCCGCACGGGCGAGGGGCTGGACCGCCTGGTGATGGCCCTCGACCGCCTCCTGGACGAGGTCCCCCAACGCCCCGTGGACGGGCCGGTGCGGCTGCCCGTGGACCGGGTCTTCACGATGCCCGGCTTCGGCACCGTGGTCACCGGCACCCTGTGGAGCGGGCGGGTGCGCCCCGGTGACGTGCTCGAGGTCCTGCCGGGCGGGGAGCGCGTGCGCGTCCGGCAGGTGCAGCGCCACGGGGCGCCGGTGGAGGTCGCGGTGGCCGGGTCCCGCACGGCCCTCAACCTCAGTGGGATCGAGCGGGAGCGCCTGGAGCGCGGCGTGGTCCTGGCCACGCCGGGCACCTTCACCCCCGCGACCCTGGTGGACGCGCGGCTGCGCCTGCTGCCCGGCGTCCCGCCGCTGGGGCACCTGGCGCGGATCCGTGTCTACCTGGGCACGGCGGAAGTCCTCGCCCGGGTCGCGTTGCTCGACCGCGACCAGCTCCGGCCCGGGGAGGAGGCGCCGGTGCAGCTGCGCCTGGAAGGGCCGCTCGTGGCCGCGCGGGGAGACGCCTTCGTCGTCCGGCGCTCCTCGCCCCCGCTGACGCTCGGGGGCGGCGAGGTGGTGACGGTGAACCCGCCGAAGCGCCGCCGTGGGCCGGCCGCCGCGGCGGAGGTGGCGGCGCTGGCGCAGGCGGACCTGGGGGAGGTGGTGCGCGGGGTCGTCGCTGCGTCCGGCCTGGCCGGTGCGACCGTCGAGGACCTCCTGCCGCGGCTGGGCGAGGCGCGGGAGCGCGTCGCGGAGGAGGCCGCGCGCCTCGCCGGCCTGGGGAGCCTCCTGCAGGTCCGGGAGCGGTACTTCGACGCCGCGCTGGTGGCGGCGGCGGAGGAGCGGTTGCTGGCCCTGGTGGCGGCGACGCACGCAGCCGCACCCTGGCGCCTGGGGCTGCCGCGGGAGGAAGCCCGCGCCCGCGCGTTTGCGGGGGCCGACGATCGGCTCTTCGGGGCCGTGCTGGAGCGGCTGGTGGCTGCCGGTCGCCTGGCGCTCACGCGGGGCTTCCTCCACGAGCCGCAGCACGTGCCGCGGTACACGCCCGAGGAGGCCGCGGTGCGGCAGGCGGTGCTGGAGCGCCTCCGCGCCGGCCGCTACGCCCCGCCGACCCTCGAGGAGGTCCGGAGCGCGCTGGGAGCCCCCGCCGACCTGGTCGACCGCATGGCGCAGTCGCTGATCGAGGCCGGCGAGCTGGTGGAGGTGGCGCCCGGGGTGATCGTCCCCTCAGACGTCCTGGCCGACGTGCGGCGGCAGGTGGTGGAGCACATCGCCGCTGCGGGGTCGATCACGGTCGCCGAGCTGCGCGACCGGCTGGGGACGAGCCGGAAGTACGCGCTGGCGCTCCTTGAGTACCTGGACGCCGCGCGGGTGACCCGCCGCACCGGAGACCGCCGGGTGCTCGCCGGGCACCAGGCCAGGACGGCCGGGGTCGGGGAGAGGCGCGGGTAGGGCTTCCCGCCTCCTGCGGGGCCCGACCCCTCCTGGGGGTCCGACCCCCTCCTGCGGGGCTTCGACCGCTTTACTGCGGGGCTTCCACCGCCATCCCGGTCACCCGCCAGGTCACCGACCACTGCGTCCCCGGCCCGATGCACGCCCCGGGCGGCCCCTCCAGGGCGATGGGCACCTCCACGCTGGTCCCGGGGTCGAGCGCGGGGATGGAGATCGTCCCTCGCCGGGTGTCGGTGAAGGTGGTGCGCTGCGGCGTGGGCAGGGGCGCCGGCGGCGGCGGAGGCGGCGGCTGGGACCAGATGACGCAGGTCCCCTGCAGTTCGAGGGCGATGGTGAGCCCGGTGACCCGCAGGGCGCTGCGGTTGGTGACCACGGCCACAGTGCCGCCCGGCCGCCCTTCCGGGTTGGGAGGGATGGTCACCTCGAGCTGGCGCTCCACCACCGCGGCGAACTGCCGGACGTCACGGATCTCGGCCACCGCTTCGGCCAGCGCCCGGGCGGGGCGGTTCATGCTGCGCACCACCACCCGCACCTTCTGGACCACCTGGTCCAGGGTCAACCGCTCCTCGAACGCGCCCGTGCGGCCCTGCCCGATGGGGTTGGGGACGAGCGGGACCGAGCCGGTGGCCACGGGGCGGTCTCCCGGACCGAGCAGGGCGATCTCCACGAAGAGGGCCTGCGGGGCGCCCCCGTTGCGGACGCGCCCCGAGACCACGAACGTGTTGCCCTCGGTGCGGCCGGTGAGCTCGACGACGGTGACCTCCGCCTCCGCCCCGGCGGTCCCCGGCACGGGCGTGGCGGGCGGAGCCGCCGCCGACGGCGGAGCGGCGGTGCGGGAGAAGACCTCGATCTGGCGGACCCGTCCGGCGACGACCAGGAACTCCACGCCCTCGAAGGGGAAGATGAGGCGCTCCCCCTCCACGGCCCGGGCCCGCACCCACCCCACGGTGCGCGGGTAGGCGGCGACGGCCCGCGCCGCGGGGTCGCCGATGGCCACCCCGCGGGCGGTCGCGCACCCGGCCTGGCGCGTGGCCACGCGCTGGACGACCCCGCGGACGGCGGTGAGGCGGTAGATGGCTCCGGCGAACTGGTAGACGGTCTCCGTCCCCCGGATCACCTGGGCCACGGGGCGGCCGGCGGCGGCCAGGGCCCGGGCGATGGGGCTTCCGACCCGCACCCCGTCCACCCCGACGCCCTCCTGGACGACACACGGAGCCGCTCCCGTCCCCGCCGGGGCGGGGAAGAGGAGGAGAGCCAGCACCACGCCGAGCACGCCACGCATCGACATCCTCCAGGGGAAGCGCGGGAGGGCCGTCCGCGCAGGGGAGCGCGGAAAGGGCCGGCCGCGGCTTCCCAGCCTGATTCCCACCCCTCCCGGGGAGTTCCTGCCCTCCGGGGGCCCTGGCACAGACCTCCGCCGCCCCCTTGTAGTATCGTCGTTTTCGGAGGGCAGCGTCCGCCGGTGCGGGCCCCGGTCTTCAAAACCGGTGGGAGGCTCGTGGAGTCTCCGGTGGGTTCGACTCCCACGGCCCTCCGCCACCGGAGCGTGGTCCACGGGAGGCGGTAGCAGGAGGGGGGCGGGAGGTCCGCGTATGCCCTGGGACATGGAGGCGGCCGCGGCCGCACGATCGGCCACCGCCGCAGCGCCATGAGGTCGGCCACCACCGTTGCCCGGCCGTTCGCGGGCGTGCTGGCCCAGGGGCGGCGCTGGGTGCGGCGCGAGGCCGTCCTGGGCCCGCTGCTGGTCCTGCCCGCCTTCCTCTACGTCGGCCTGCTGGTCGGCTTCCCCTTCCTCTTCGCCATCTACCTCAGCCTGACCGACGCCACGACCGGGAACCCCTACGGCGCGTTCATCGGCCTGCGCAACTACGCCGAGATCGTGCAGGACCGCGTCTTCCGCCAGGCGCTGCGCAACACCTTCCTCTTCACCCTCACCGCCCAGGCCGCGGTGATCGTCCTGGCCAACATCCTGGCCCGCGCGCTGCACGCCACGCGGCGCGGCCGCGGGGTCGTCCTCTTCCTCGTCCTCCTCCCCTGGGTGGCGCCGGTCTCCCTGGCGACGATCGGCTGGCTGTGGATCCTCCACGCCCGCTTCAGCATCGTCGACTGGCTGCTCTGGCAGGTGGGGCTGCTGCCGCGGCACACCAACATGTTCTGGCTGGGCCGGCCCGACCTGGCCATGCTCTCGGTCATCGTCGTCCACGTCTGGCGGATGCTGCCGTTCGCCACCGTGGTGCTGCTGGCCGGGCTCACCTCCCTCCCGCGCGACCTGCTGGACCAAGCCCTGGTGGACGGCGCGGGGTTCTGGCGGCGGCTCGTCCACGTCCAGCTGCCGCTCCTGCTGCCCATCCTCAGCGTGGCCCTGCTCTTCGGCACGATCTTCACCTTCACCGACATGGCCGTGGTCTACGTCCTCACCCGCGGGGGGCCGTTCGACACCACGCAGGTGCTCTCCAGCCTGGCCTTCTTCAAGGGCATCGTCGGCGGCAACCTGAGCGTGGGGGCGAGCATCTCCCTCTTCCTCTTCCCGGTGCTCTTCGCCACGGCCGTGCTGATGCTGCGCCTGGCCCGCCGGGCGGAGGTGGCGTGATGCGCCCGGGCCGGCGCTGGCGGGCGCTGCTGCGGGACGGGGGCCGGTGGGCGGTGCTGACTGCCTTCGCCGTCTTCGCCGCCTTCCCGTTCGCCTGGATGGGCATCACCGCCTTCAAGCGCAACTCCGACCTCTACAACCCGGCCAACAACCCCTTCTGGTTCAACGAGCCGCCGACCCTCGAGCACCTGCGCTACGTCTTCCACAACACCATGTACGCCCACTGGATCACCAACACCGCGGTGGTGGGCGTCGCCGTGGTCGCCCTCACGCTGCTGCTGGCCCTGCCGGCCGGGTACAGCCTGGCCCGCTTCCTCGGGGCGTGGGGGGGTCGGCTCGGCATCAGCATCTTCCTCGTCTACCTGGTGCCGCCGACGCTGCTCTTCATCCCGCTGGCCCGGGTGGTCAGCGAGCTGGGGCTGCAGAACACCATCTGGGCCCTCGTCGTCGTCTACCCCACCATCACCGTCCCCTTCGCCACCTGGCTGCTCATGGGGTTCTTCAAGTCCATCCCCCGGGAGCTGGAGGAGCAGGCCCTGGTGGACGGCTACAGCCGGGCGGGGGCCTTCCTGCGCATCACCCTGCCGCTGGCCGTCCCGGGTATCGTGGCGGTGACGATCTTCAGCTTCACCATCTCGGCCCAGGAGTTCGTCTACGCCCTCACCTTCGTCACCAGCACGGCCCGCAAGACCGTCAGCGTGGGCGTGCCGGCGGACATGGTGCGGGGCGACATCTTCGACTGGGGGCCGCTGATGGCGTCCGCCTTCCTGGCCAGCGTCCCGGTGGCGGCCCTCTACTACTTCGTCCTGGACAAGTTCGTGTCGGGGTTCACCACGGCCGGGGCGATCCGGTGAGCCCGGCCTGAGGCCACGGGAGAGGATGCCGAGGAGAGGAGGAGGAGAGACGATGGCAGACGGGCGCGAGGAGCGCATCTGGGTGCAGGTGGCCGACGGGCGCTGGCGCCGGCTCACCCGTCGGGAGTTCCTCAAGCGCGCGGCGGCCGGCGCGGCGGTGGCCAGCCTCGGGCCGTACGTCCTCACGGAGCGGGCGGCGGCCCAGCCGGTGACGCTGCGCATCCTGCAGTGGCGCCACTTCGTCCCGCCCTACGACGAGTGGTTCGACCGCGTCTTCGCCCCCCGCTGGGGCGAGAAGAACAACGTGCGCGTGGTCGTGGAGCACATCGGCCTGGCGGAGATCCCCGCCGTGGCCGCCGGCGAGGCGTCGCGGGTGGCCGCTGGCGCCGACCCCGGCCACGACCTCATCCAGCACCTCACGCCACCGGCGGCCCTGGAGAACCAGGTGGACACCGCCCTGCACCAGGAGGTCATCGAGGAGCTGAAGCGCCGCGCCGGGACCTACATCCCGCTGGCGGAGAAGAGCACCTACAACCCGGTGACCCGCAAGTACTTCGGGGTCTCCGACAACTTCGTCCCCGACCCGATCCACTACCGGGCCGACCTGTGGCGGCAGGTCTCCGCCCGCCTCACCGGGGACCAGCGGGTGCCGCTGCGCGGGCCCATCACCTGGGAGGACATCCGCAAGGCCGGCCGGGAGCTCAAGCGCCTGGGCCACCCGGTGGGGCTCGGCCTCTCCCAGGAGATCGACACCGGCATGTGGCTGCGGGCGCTGATGTACTCCTGGGGCACCTCGGAGCAGGACGAGGGCGGCAACGTCGTGCTGGACACCCCGCCCTTCCGCCAGCGCACCCTCGACGCCCTGCGCTTCGTGAAGGCGCTCTACGAGGAGACGATGTTCCCCGGGGTCTTCGCCTGGACCGCCGCCTCCAACAACGAGGAGTTCCTGGCCGGGCGGATCTCCATCGCCGCGAACGCCATCTCCATCGCCCGCTCGGCCCAGGCCCTGGCCGCCGCCGCCATCCGCCGGGGCGAGAACCCCAACCAGTCGCCGGCGGTGCAGTTCGCCCGCAACACCTGGATCACCGAGCGGGCCCCGCGGGGACCGGAAGGGGCGCGCGGGCTGGAGCACGTCATGGGCGTCTACACCCTCTGGCGCAACCGCCCGCGGCCGGTGCGGGACGCCGCGCGGAAGTTCCTCATCGACCTGGTGCTGAGCTACGACCCGGACGTGGCGGCGCGCGAGGGGTGGGCGCCGGGCAAGTTCCACGCCAGCCAGGCCTACGACTACCCGACCTTCCTGAACGCCATCTCCAAGGCCAAGCGCCTGGCCTACCTGCGCGACGACCCGGTGAGCAAGGCGGCGGGCGACCGCAAGGACAAGCTGGCCACCATCGAGACCGCCTACGAGTGGGCGCACAACGTCGGGTGGCCGGGGCCGTCGAGCGCGGCCATCGACGAGGTCTTCAACACCTGGATCATCAACACGATGTTCGCCCGCGTGGCCCAGGGCGTGGACACGCCGGAGCAGGCGCTCGCGGCCGCGGCGGCGCAGATCCGCCGCGTCTACGCCAAGTGGCGCGACCAGGGGCTGGTGGGCGGACGGCGGTAGCGTCTCGCCGATTCCCCTGGACCGTGGAGGTGGCCGGCCGCCCCAGAGGCGGCCGGCCGCCGTACTCCCGGTGGTATCCTGAGGGACGATGCCGGAGCTACGGATCGTCTCCCTCCTGCCCAGCGCCACGGAGATCGTCTGCGCGCTGGGGCTGGCCGACGCCCTGGTGGGGATCTCCCACGACTGCGACTACCCGCCGGAGGTCCTGGATCGTCCCGTCCTGAGCCAGGCGGTCGTCGGGCCCGAGCTGCCCAGCGGGGCGATCGAGGAGACGATCCGCGGCCAGGTCCACCGGGGCCTCAGCGTCTACCACCTCGACGCCGACACGCTGGCCGCCCTGCGCCCCACGCTCATCCTCACCCAGGAGCTGTGCCGCGTGTGCGCCCCCTCCTACACGCTCGTGCGCGAGGCGGCGCGCATCCTGGAGGGGGAGGTCCGCCTGGTCTCGCTGGAGCCGCGCACGCTGGCCGAGGTCCTCGAGACCATCCGGCTGGTGGGTGAGCTGACCGGCCGGCAGGGGCGGGCGGAGGCGCTGGCGGCGGGCCTCCGGGCCGGCCTGGAGACGGTGCGGGCACAGGTGGCCGGCCGCCCGCGGCCGCGGGTGGCCTGCCTGGAGTGGCTCGACCCGCTCTACGCGGCGGGGCACTGGGTGCCGGAGATGGTGGCGGCGGCGGGCGGGGAGGACGTGCTGGGGCGTCCCGGCGAGCACGCCCGCGTGGTCTCCTGGGACGCCGTGCGCGCGGCCGCGCCCGAGGTCCTGGTCCTGATGCCCTGCGGCTTCGACGTGCCCCGCACGCGTCGCGAGACCGCCCTGGTGGCCCGTCGGGCAGGCTGGGGGGAGGTGCCGGCGGTGCGGGCGGGACGGGTCTATGCCGTGAACGGGTCGGCCTTCTTCAACCGGCCCGGCCCCCGCATCGTGCGTGGCGTGGAGATCCTGGCCGGGCTCCTCCACCCGGAAGCCGCACCGGCCCCCGAGCCGGGGGAGGGGGAGCGCCTGGACCTCGCCGCCCTCGGGGCCGCCGCCAGACAGGGGAGCGGGGTATAGCCAGAACGGGGTGTGCTGACGACGCGGTCCTTCGTGCCCATCGCCGACCGGTACATCGTCCGGGAGATCCTGCCGCCCTTCTTCCTGGGCGTGGGCGGGTTCGTCGTCCTCCTCTTCGGCGACATCCTCTACACGCTGGCCGAGTTCATCGCCTCGGGGCGCATCACGCTCCAGGCGCTGGGCCGTCTGCTCGCCTACAAGCTGCCGGCCATCATGGTGATCACCTTCCCCGTCTCCACCCTCTTCGGGGTGCTGCTGGGGCTGGGGCGGCTGGCGCGCGACCGGGAGCTGCAGGCGATGCGCCTGGCCGGGATGAGCCTGGGCCGGCTCTTCGCGCCGGTGCTGGGCTTCGCGGTCGGCATGGCGGCGGTGACCTTCCTCACCAACGAGTACTTCGCCCCCTGGGCCAACCACCAGGCCAACACCCTGGTGCGGCGCGCCGCCTTCGGGGAGGCCTTCCCCCAGGTGCGGGAGCAGGTCTTCTTCCGCGCGCCCGGCAACCGCTTCTTCTACGTGGAGCGGGTGGACGACGAGGAGCGCCGGCTGCAGAACGTCATGGTCTACGAGGTCACCCCGCCGCTGCCGCGCCTCATCACGGCGCGCCAGGCCCGCTGGGACGACCGCACCTGGCACCTGCGGGACGGCGTCGTGCGCGAGTTCGACCCGGAGGGGTTCACCCGCTACGAGGCGCGCTTCGACGAGATGCGCATCCTGGTGAACCTCCCCGGCGGGATCTTCTTCGCCGGGCAACGGACCCCCGACGAGATGACCGCGGCCGAGCTGCGCCAGTACCTGGCCGCCTTCGGCCGGGAGGCGCCGCCGCGCTTCGCCATCGAGCTGCACCGGAAGTTCGCCATCCCCGCGGCCAGCGTGGTCTTCGCCCTGGTGGCGGCGCCGCTCAGCCTGCTGGGCGCGCAGGGCGGCCGCTTCATCGGGGCGGGGATGAGCGTGGTGCTGCTCTTCCTGTACTACGCGGTGATGTCGAGCGCGCGGGCGATGGGGGCGGCCGGAGCGGTCTCGCCGCTGCTGGCGGCCTGGCTGCCGAACCTGCTCTTCGCCGCGGGGGGGCTCGTGATCTGGGCGCGGCAGGACCACTGGCTGCGGCGGGTGCCGCCGATCCCGAGGGTGAGCAGCGTTGGCGCACCCTCCTGACGCGCCCCCGCCTCCGCCCGTGCGCCCGCTGGTGGGCCTGCAGCGGCCCGTCCTCGCCATGGTCGGCCTGGTGACCGCCGCGCTCGCCGCGGGCGCCTCCCTGGGCTGGTCGGCCGCCTGGTCCCGTCGCGCCCCGGCACCGGCGGCCGTCGCGCCGACGCCCGTCGCCACGCCCCCTCCGCCGGGCGTGGCCATCAGGGGGGCTGCGCTGATCCTGCGCCACCGGGGCCGGCGACAGGCGGAGGTGCGGGCGGACCGGGTGGAGGTGAGCGCGGACACGCGCTTCGCGCGCTTCCGGGGGATCCGCCAGGCCACCCTCTACCGCGGCGGTGCCCCCGCGCTGCACCTGCGGGCCCGGGAGATCGTGCTGGACCGCGCCACGGACGACTTCACGGTGCTCGGCGACCTCGAGATCACCACCCCGCAGGGAGACCGCATGCGGGCGCCCGAGGCGCGGTGGAGCGCGGCGCGCCGGACCCTCACCTTCCCCCGGGGCGTGGACGTGGCCATCGGGGGGCACCGGGTGCGGGCAGCCCGCCTGGTGGTCGACCTCGCGCTGGAGACGCTGCACCTCGAGGGCGGCGTGGACGTCACCTTCGCCCTCGACGGTTCGCTGCCCGGGGGGATCCCGCGGTGAGACGGGCACCGCTGCTCGTCCTCGGGCTCGTCCTGGTCGCCGGGCTGGCTACCGCCGGTCCCTCGGCGGCGCCACAGTCCCTCGCCGGCCGGGTCTTTGGCGCATCGCCCGCGCCGGGTCCGACCGCCACCCCACGGCCCGCCTCCAACCCGTCTGCGACGGCGACCCCGCAGATCCAGACGGGCCGGCTCCGCGCCGACCGGGTCCGCTACGACGCCCGTGCGCGCGTCTTCACGGCCGAAGGACGGGTGCGCCTCACCCTGGGCGCGGTGGAGATCCGGGCGGAGCGCCTGCGCCTCGACCAGCGGGCCCAGGTGGCCACCGCGCACGGCGGTGTGGTCGTGCAGCAGGCAGGGACGACGCTCACGGCGGAGGCCGTGCGCTACGAGATCCGCACGCGCCTGGCCCAGGCCGAGGGCCGCGTCGTGGTGGCGCAGGGTGGGGGGACGCTGCGCGCCGGGCGGGTGCGCTTCGCCCTGGAGACGCAGGTCACGCAGGCCTCCGGAGGGGTGACGGTTGCCCGGGGAGACCTGGAGGTGCAGGCCCCCTCGCTCACCCACGACAGCCGCACCGACGAGGTGACGGCGGCAGGCGGGGTCCGGCTGCGTCAGGGCGGGAGCACCCTGACCGGGGAGCGCCTGGCGGCCAACCTGCGGGCGCGGCGCGCCGAGGTGGTGGGCCGCGTCCGTCTGGTGCGGCCCGGCACGCCGGCCCAGGGCGGCGACGCCACCGCCGATGCCCTGGCCCGGGAGGAGACCACCATCACGGCCGAGCGGATGCGCTTCCGCTGGGACACGCCCGAGGCCGAGGCGCTCGGGGGCGTGGAGGTGCGCCAGCGGGACCGCATCGCCCGCGCGGCGCGCGGCCGCTACAGCGAGGCGGAGGGGCGCCTGGTGCTGGAGGGGGACGTGGTCGTGGACGGCCTCACCGGCGACCTGCTCCTGCCGGAAGGCGAGCGGCCGGCCGACCAGGAGACGCGCCAGACCCTGGCGACGCCGGCGCGGCTGACCTGCGACCGGCTCACCCTCCTCCTCGGGCCGCGGGACATGGAGGCCGAGGGACGGGTGCGCGTGACGCAGGGCGCCCGGCAGGCCACCGGCGACCGCGCCCGCTACACCCACCGCGACCGGCGGGTGGTGGTGACGGGGAACGTGCACCTGCAGGACGAGGACGGCAACCGGCTGCGCGCCGACCGCGTCGTCATCGCGCTGCAGGAGGAGACGTTCGAGGCCCTCGGCAACGTGCAGACGGAGTTCAAGGTCAGGCGCGGTCGCTAGCTCCGCCCATGCGCCGCCCCTGCGTCCCCGCGGCCGCGCTGCTGGTGCTCCTCGCGCTCGGCCCGCCGTTCCCCCCGTTCTCCCTGGCCCCTGCCACGGGCGCGGCGGCGCCGTCGGTGCCGCCGCGGTCCTCGAGACCGACGGCCCAGCCGTACCCCACGCCGACAGCCGCTCCCACGCCAACGCCGACGCCGACCCCCGCGGAGACCACCGACGAAGTTCCGGTGCAGATCCGCGCCGATGCCTTCCGCTACGACCGCCGCACCCGCGTGCTGGTGGCCACGGGGAACGTCGTCCTCACCTTCGAGGACGTGACCATCCACAGCGACGCCCTCATCGCCAACCTCGAGACCGGAGAGGTCACCGCGGAGGGAGGCGTCCGCCTGCGGGTCGGCACGCAGGAGGCCACCGCCGACCTCCTCACCTACCACCTGCGGACCCGCCTGGGGACGATGCACCGGGCCCGCGCCCAGGTGACCAGCCCGATGGTGCTCGGCCCCGTCCACCTGCGCGCGCAGCGGCTGGAGGGCGTGCTCGACCGGACCGTCTCCATCCGCCAGGGTTTCGTCACCACCTGCGACCCCGACGACCCGCTCCTCTACCTGACGGCGGACGAGATCGCCGTCTTCCTCAACGACAAGGTGGTCGGCCGGCGCGTCTCGCTGTGGCTGGCCGGGCGGCGGATCCTCACGCTGCCGGCGTTCATCATCTTCCTGCGCGAGCGGCAGGAGACCCGCTTCTTCCCGGTCGTGGGCTACAGCCCGGCCGAGGGGTGGTTCGTGAAGACCCGAACCACCTACTTCGTGAACGAGGCCCACTGGGGGGTCGTGCTGGCCGACTACATGGAGCGGCTGGGGATCGGCCTGGGCGTCGAGCACGTCTACCGGCTGGGCGGCGGGCGGGGCCAGGGCACTGCCCTCGTCTACCGCCTGGCCAACCGCCAGACCGACGGGACCGACTGGCGGGCGATCTTCAACCACGCCCAGGAGCTCACCCCCGAGCTGCGCCTGGGCCTCTTCGGCGACTACACCCTGCGCGCGCCTGGCGGGACCCCGGCGCCGCCGGTCACCAGCGACCTCTACACCGCCCTCGACCTCAGCCACCGCACTCCACGCTCGACGACGTTCGTCTACACGACGTACAGCAGCACGTCCCTCGGCCCGACCCACACCCTGACGGGGACCCTGGTCCACAGCCAGAGCCTCTCCCCGGAGCTCGGCGGCGAGGTGGTCCTGACCTTCACCCGGGCCGCGGGCACGGCAGGGGTGGACGATGAGCTCCTGCCGCGCGTGGCGCTGCGCCACGTCCGCCCGGGCTTCTCTGCGGCCCTGGTGGCGGAGACCCGCTGGGACCTGGACGGCGAGGCCTTCTCCGCCGACCAGCGCTACACGCTGGAGCGCCTGCCGGAGCTGACCGTGGCGCTGGCCCCCCTCCCGCTGGGGCGGTCGCCGTTCATCCTGCAGGTGGAGGGCGGGGTGGGCCGGTTCCGCGAGCACGACGTCACGCCCTCCAGCCTGACCGACGCGGTGCGCGCCGACGCGCTGCTCTCCCTCAGCGGGCCGCTGCCGGTGGGGGGCGGGACGCTCTTCCTGCGCGCCTTCGGTCGGACGAGCTGGTACACCACCGGCGACCTGCGCCTCTTCACCGGCGGGCGCGCCGAATACCTCCAGCCGCTCAGCCCCGCCCTGGAGCTGCGCGGCGCCTACACCACGCAGGGCGTGGCCGGGCGGAGTCCCTTCCTGTTCGACCAGATCGCCGGGACCTTCAGCATCGGGGAGGCCAGCCTGACCTACCGCACCCCGGGGCTCTTCGCCCGCGCGTCGGTCACCTACGACTTCCTGACGCGGCAACCGGGCAGCGTGGTGGCGCAGGCCGTCGCCGTGCCGCGCCCGGACTGGACGGTGGCGCTGGCCGCCAGCTTCAGCCCGACGCTGGGCCGGCTGGAGCGCGTCGAGGCCAGCCTGGACCTGCGCCTGAGCCCCCAGTGGCAGGTGCAGTACCTGGGCTTCTACGATGGGGTCACGGGGCAGGTCCTCCACGACCGCCTGACGGTGACGCGCATCTTCTGCGACTGTCTGGCCGTAAGCCTCTCCTACCTGGGGGTGCGGGGGGAGATCTGGCTGGAGACCTGGCTCACCGCCATCCCCTGGGGGCGGGGGCGCATCGGGCTGGGGCAGAGCGGCCTGCTCTTCGACCAGCCGCTCCCCTTCCCGGGCAGCCCCTGAGGGGGCCCGCACCTGAGGTGGAGGGGGGCGGCCGGCGGGGTCCGGGCCCGAGCCGGGACGAGTCGCCGGCAGGGAGCGAGGAGGGAGGCGCCATCGTGCCCAGGAGCGTCCATCAACCGCGCGTCGGCCTCGTCCTGGCGGTCGTCGTTGCCGTGGCGGCGACCGCCGGACCGGCCGCAGCGCAGGTCGGCACGCAGCTCGCCATCACGGTGCAGTTCGCCGCTCCCGTCCGTCCCACGGGCGGGGCCTACTACATCGCCTTCACGGTGGACGAGACGCTGCTGCGCGGACCGCAGCCCGACAGCACCGCCTGGACCCACTACGTCCTCCTGCGCGGGGGGCGCTTCTTCTTCGGTCGCCTCCCTCGGGCGCCGTACCGGCCGTTTGCCTTCGAGGCCATCCGCCCGCCCGAGCCCTTCCTCTTCGGCGAGGTCCTGCCCGACGGCCGCACCCTCCGCGCCCGGGTGCCGCTCGGCAGCCTGCAGACCGGCCCCACGCCCCCGAGGCGGGTGAAGGTGAACGTCGTCACGGTGGACGAGCAGCAGCGGCCCCTCGACGCCCTCGGGCCGGGGGCCCGCGACCCGTTCGGCTTCGTCACCGTGGAGGTACCGCGGGACCTCTTCACCACGCTCGTGGATCCGAGCGGGGACGCCCCGACCCCGGCGTTCGACATCGTGGGGGGCGAGATTCGGATCGCGATGCCCTGAAGGCTGCCCCCGCTTAGCGCCGCCGCTCGGCGAAGAGGCGGCGCTGCTCGTCCAGGTTCACCGTCCGCAGCAGGCTGGGCAGGAACTCGGCCAGCGGCGCGGTGTCGCGCTCGTACCGCTCGAGCTCCGTCGCAAAGTGGTCCACCAGGATGAGCCCGCGGTCGTAGGAGCGGCGCAGGAAGGCCGCGCGCTGGTCGGCGGGCAGCACGAGCCGGGCCGCGACCGCGGCCACCAGGCTCTCCTGGATGACGACCGGCCACTCCCGGTAGCCGTGGCGCTGTGCGGTCTCCCGGACCAGGTCGAAGAGGGGGCTCGTCCGCTGCACCTCGGCCGCCGCCTCGGGCCGGGGAGCGCCCAGGGCCAACCGGGCCGTGAGGATGACCTGCGCGACGGGGTCGGGCTTGCCGGCGGAGCCGAGGACGAACACCACCCCATCGTCGAGCGGCACGAGGTAGCCGCGTCCCGGCGCGTCCAGGAGGTTCGGCACGAGCACTACCCGCTCCCGGGGGGCGTCGCCGGCCCGCAGGTAGTCGAGGGTGCGGCCCATGAGCACCAGGCCTTCACCGGCGAGGGCGGCGGCCGCCTGCTGGTGCGGCTCGGCCTGGGCCTTCCAGAGGTCGGCCACCCCCGCGGCCTTGTAGAAGTCGGCCAGCACCCGCCCGAAGCCGTCCAGGCCCTGGGGGGCGCGCTGCTCGGCGAACCCGGGCGGGGCGCCCAGCGTGAGGGTATAGCGGACGTAGGTCTCCAGGGGCAGAGGGTGCTCCTCGCGGTACCGGCGGACGGGCTCGACCACCCGCAGCGCCAGGTCCCCGAGTTTCTCACGCACGGCCTGGCGGACGGCCCCCGACTCGCGGAGCCCCTCGTCATAGCCGGCGGCGTTGAGGGCCGCGAAGAGGGTGAAGAGGCGCTCGTCCGCCCGCACCTCCACGCGGTCGCGCAGGCGCGCCTGACCGGTCCCCGCCCGGGCGGCCGGCGGACCGGCGGTGAAGGACCAGGAGAAGGGGGCGAGCGCGTTCCCCGCCCGGTCGCGGCCGCTCACCGTCACGGTGTACCGGGTGCCGGGGTTGAGCGGATTCTGCGGCCGCACGGTGACGGTCCGCTCGTCGGCCGACCACTCGGCCGGGGCGAAGGTGACGGCCGGCTCGGCGGTGACCGTCACGCTGCGGGTGTTCATGGCCTTGCTGAAGGTGACCGAGATCCGGGCGTCGGCGGGGATGGTGCCGTCGCGCTGGGGGACCGTCGCCGTGACGGTGGGAGGGGTGGTGTCGGCGCCGGGGGTGAGGGGGGGCAGGCCGCCGAGGGTGCCGCAAGCGGCCAAGAGACTCGCCGCCATAACGTTGAACCACACCCTCATCAGGCTCGCCATTGTTTGCCCCCTATTGTAGCCATTAATCGTCTGCCAAGACTTGCCTCTCCAGCCATCTGGCCCCTCTTTCATTCTGGTTCTGCTCGATCTTGCGCTCCCTACGAGGCTCGCCAAGATTCCATTGCGAGATCCCCGGCAGTAGCCTCTAAAAGCCCTAGGAGCCTGCTTTCCCATCCTCGATTTGGCTCAGCAGGATAAGCTCAGGCTCAGTGCGAAATTTAGCGTCATCATAGAAGCTCTCCTGGGGGGGCTATATGCGACATCAATCTCCTCCTACCCTTCTGGCTGCTCTATTGGCAGTTCTCATCACAACTGCTTGCGGAGGCGGAACGACCGGTGCAGTGGCCCCGACTCCTACGCCTCAACCCACAGGATCGGTTTCTGGGACCGTAGGGGTGTCGGTAGATCGTCAGCGAGTCCAAGGCATACAGGTTCGCGTTTCACGCGCACTCCGAGTTCCCCCAATGTCGGCCCCCCGGTCTGTTCCGGGAGAAGTTCTCGTCAAGTTCAGAGCAGGTGTAAGCCCTGAGCAAGCGTTGGAAATAAATCGAAGAGTCGGAGGTGTGGAACGAAAGCGAATCCCACGTGGGAATCTGGCGGTGGTTCGCCTTTCGGATCAGACCTCCGTCGACGCTGCCATTGCAGCGTACCGCAGAAGTCCGCTTGTTGAATATGCCGAGCCCAACCTGTACGCGTACCTGGATGCAGCTCCACCAGCACGGAACTTGGTACCAAATGATCCGGGATACGGGCTCCAGTGGCATTATCCCAATGTAAACCTTCCTTCCGCTTGGGACATCTCAACTGGAAGCTCGTTAGTAGTTGTGGCCGTCATTGATGACGGATTTCTCTTCTCCCACGCAGACTTGATAGGAGTGACGGTGCAGGGTAGGGATTTCGTCAATGATGACAGTGACCCAAATTACGAAGTTTGCGATCCTGCAGCTCCAGAGAGCCATGGAAGTCATGTGAGCGGGACGATTGCTGCCGCAACTAACAATGGTGTGGGCGTCTCCGGTGTCAACTGGGGAGGGGCGGGCAGGACGAAGATCATGCCACTCCGCGTTTTCGGAAACTATGGCGGAGTCTGCACCGCGACCTTGGACGACATTGTCGAAGCCATCTACTATGCAGCCGACCATAGCGCCAGGGTTATCAACATGAGCCTCGGACTCTCAGCTCCTTCGCCGCCGCAGTCGTTGCAGGACGCGGTGAACTACGCAGTGGGCACAGGTGTTATCGTCGTCGCTTCGGCAGGAAACAGCAATCAGGACCTGGATGCTTCACCCCGGTACCCGGTGTGCTTGAACAATGTTGTTGGCGTTGCAGCAACCGACATCTCTAACGGCAAGGCCTATTACTCCAACTTTGGATCTTGTGTAGACATCTCGGCGCCCGGAGGAGATGTGACGACTGATCTCAACGGTGATGGGTACGCCGATGGGGTGCTTAGCACGACGGGTACCCCTACGAATCCTACGCAATACATCTTCTTCCAGGGCACATCTATGGCAGCACCCCATGTTGCAGGTCTGGCCGCTTTGCTGGTTGCCAAAGGAGTCACTGGCCCATCAACGATTCAAAGTGTCCTTCAAAGCACAGCCACCGATCTGGGGGCGAGCGGGTATGACTTCATCTTTGGCTGGGGAAAGATTAACGCCGCCGCGGCAATGGGAGCACCAGCTCCTATCAATCCAGTGAGGGCATTCACTGGAGATCTTTCAGGCTCCATACTAACGGTGAGAAGTAACATGGTTGCCGTCGGGAGTGATGGGACGTTCATTATAACGAGTGCTCAAAGTGGGGTCTGGACGGTCTTTGCCTGGCAAGACGCGAATGCGAACAATCTTATCGATGCCGGTGATTTGTTTGGTTCCACTGCAGGTGTGACGATCAACCCCGGTGCAACCACCACTGGTGTTAGTGTCTTGATAACAGAACGTCCGATGAGTTCGTCTCCCATCACTCTAGCCGGTTCTGCCTCAGCGCGACGGTGACTCCTGGCCCGCGCGGGGGGAGAAATAGGTCTCTTCCTCCCGCGCGGGCTCGATGTCGCTTCTCTGGGCTCTGGACTCCTCAGATCCGCACGTCGATGATCGCCGAGACCCCGACCCCGACGACCCGGCGGAGCTGGCGCCAGGGCTCCAGGCTGTCCACCGGGATGAGGGCCCGGATCTGCCACACCCCGGAGAAGTTCGCGTCGATGGCGGCCACCGCCTGAACCCGCTGCACGGCCCGGGCAGGGCCGGCCACCTGGGCGGCGCCGATGGCGGCCCGGCCGGGGGCGTCCACCCCGATGGAGAGGCTCAGGATGGGCACCACCTTGGTGGTCTGCTGCGTCCGGGCGTCCCGCGCCGCCAGGAGGTTGTTGATGAAGGTGTTGATCTGGGGCGCGAACATGCGCACGGCCGCGCCGATGCCGATCGTCTTGATGATGGCCGTGATGTCCTGCGCGTAGGCGCCGGTGACTCCGGAGAGGAGCGCGACGGCGACGAGCAACGCTGCCAGGCGGGTCTTCTGCATGAATCACCTCCAGGTCCGCTCTCGGACTTCTCTTTCCCCACACGAGGGGAGGCCCTGCCAGGTTCCCCCGCCCGGCCCCCCGGCGGCGCATCCGCCACGCCCATGGGCGACCTCCCCGGGATGGCCGCGTCCGCCTCTTCGACGGCGGAACCTGACCGCCTGCCTGCTCCGTGATCTCGGGTAGCCTTGCCACCCCCGGGGCGCCCCGGGGTCCCGCGAGGGGAAAACTGCCCTTGCCCCGTCGGGGAGGGGGAGCCGGCAGAGGAGGGGTCGACGTGGCCAGAGGAGGCATCGTCGTGGCACTCGTGGGGCTGGTCGTGAGCGCCTGCAGCGGGCTGGTGGAGACCTCGGTGACCAGCCGATTCGCCGACGGGGTGGGGGACACGGCTCCCGCAGCCCCCCCGACCGTGTATGACGTGACCCGTGTCGTGAGCACCCGGACCGGGAGCGGGGCGACCGGGCAGCTCGCGGTCGAGGTGACCTTCAACCAGGGGATCGCGCTGCCCCCGGCCGGCTCCGGCCCGGACAGCCTGGGGATCCAGCTGGCCTTCGACATCGGCTTCGACACCGACCAGAACAGCGCCACGGGCGGCAGCCTGAACTGCGGGGCGCTGGGGACGACGTCCGGGATGGACTTCTTCGTCATCGGCGACGGGCAGTTCGCGCCCCTGGGGAACCGCCTGCCCAACGGGAACTACCGGGTCGTGTCGGCGACCCTCGTCCAGACCGGCGAGGCCTCCATCGCGGTGAGCAGCAACGTCCTCACCGTGACGGTCCCCCTGAGCGCCCTGGGGAACGACGACGGGCAGACCCAGCTGGCCGTCTTCGCCGGCAACCGCAACGGCGGGACGCTCAACACCACGGACTGCGCCCCGGACCCGACCGGGGCGGTCATCACGCGGGAGTCGCCGGGGATCCGCCGGCGCTGACCTGCCCTCGGAGGGGCGCGAATCAGACGACGGCGGTCGGGCCGCGCAGCCCGACCGCCGTCGACATCAGTTCCCCGCGGGGGCGGCGTACCAGGCCCGCAGCCAGGCGCGGAGCATCTGCGCCTCCTGACCGTCCACCCGGGCCAGCTGCGCGCCGAAGGCCTTGAGGTCGGGCTGGGCGGCCTTCGTCGCGGCCAGGCGGCCGAGGGCCGCCGTCTGCTCCAGCCGACCGGCCATGAGCGGTAGGTAGGCGCGCTCCAGGGCCGCACCCTTGAGCGCCCGCATCTGCTTCACCGGCGCCGAGGCCACACCCACCATCCGCTTGCGGGGGGAGTGGCCCGCCTGCTGGAGCCACCCCAGCATGCGGCGGACCTCGGCGTTCTTGCGCTCGACCATGCGCTGGTTCCACTTGAGGAGCTCGCTGTGGTCGGCGTTGAGGGTGGCGGCCATGGCGATCTCGACCGCCTCCTCGTGCAGGGGGATGAGGGTCTGCAGGAAGGCCACGTCGAAGGCCGACCCGCTGAGGCGGGAGAGCGCGGCGACGGCGGGGTCCGGTGGCGCAGCGGCGGCCTGGACGGTCACGGACGCGGCCACCGCGGCGGCCAGGAGCGTACCGAGCGTCAGGGCGAGGGGGATGGCAGGGGGGATGCGCGGCATCGGCTCACCTCTCGGGGCGTAGAGTCGTCTTCGTGTGCTGTTATGCCCCACCGGGAGGGCGCCCGGACCCTGTGCGGCAGGATTCGGGCAGGGTGGCCAGAAGAGATCGGGCAGTTTGGGACGTCCCGGGACCGACGCCGCGCCTCCGACCGCACCCATGACCGCCGACCTCACCCCGATGATGCGCCAGTACCACGAGCTGAAGGCGCGTCATCCCGGGACCCTCCTCCTCTTCCGGCTCGGCGACTTCTACGAGCTCTTCTACGAGGACGCGGAGGTCGCCGCCCGCGTGCTGGAGATCACCCTCACCTCGCGGGAGGTGGGCAAGGGCCGCCGGGTGCCGATGTGCGGCGTGCCCTACCACGCCGTCACCGGCTACCTGGCCCGCCTGGTGGAGCGGGGGTACCGCGTGGCGCTGTGCGACCAGGTGGAGGACCCGCGCAAGGCGCGCGGCCTGGTGCGCCGGGAGGTTACCCGCATCATCACGCCGGGGACGGTCATCGAGGAGGCGCTCCTCCCTCCGCGGGCCGGCGTCTACCTGGCCGCCCTGGCGCGGGTGGAGGACCGGTGGGGCCTGGCCTGGGCCGACCTCTCCACCGGCGAGTTCGCCGCCGCGGACGCCGGCCCGAGCGAGCTGCCGATGCTGCTCGAGGAGGTGGAGCGGATCGGCGCACGGGAGCTCCTCCTGGCCCCGGAGCTGCGCGAGGCGGTGGAGGGCCGCCTGAACGCCCCCAGCCGGGGCAGCCCCGTGCACGTCACCGAGGTCGACGGGTGGCGCTGGGAGCCCGGCCGGGCGGAGCGGGCGCTACGCGAGCACTTCCGCGTGCACGGCCTGGAGGGGTTCGGGCTGGCCGGGCTGCCCGCGGCGGTGAGCGCCGCCGGCACGCTGCTGCAGTACCTGCAGGAGACGCAGCGCAGCCCGCTGGCGCACCTGCAGGGGGTGCGCCTCCTGGCGCTCGACCGCTACCTGGCGCTCGACGCCGGCACCCGCCGCAACCTGGAGATCCTGACCAACCTGCGCGACGGCTCCGCGCGCCGCACGCTGCTCGGGGTCCTCGACCGCACCGTCACGGCGATGGGCGCCCGCCTGCTGCGGACCTGGCTGGCCCGGCCGCTGCGGGACCTGGAAGCGATCCGCGAGCGCCACGACGCGGTGGCCGACCTGGTGGCCCACCCGGCCCGCCGCGAGGCCCTGCGCGAGGCGTTGCGCCCGATCGCCGACCTGGAGCGCCTGGTGGGCCGCATCGGCCACGGCTCCGCCACCCCGCGGGACCTCGTGGCGCTGCGCGCCTCCCTCGAGCGCCTGGCCCCGGTGCGGGAGGTGCTGGACGCGGCCACGGCGCCGCTCCTGCGGGCTCTGGCCGCGCAGATCGACCTCCACCCGGAGGTCACCGACCTGATCCGCCGCGCCATCGTCGACGACCCGCCGGCGGCGCTGCGCGAGACGGGGATCATCCGGGACGGGTACGACGCCGAGCTGGACGCCCTGCGGACGGCGGCCCGCGACGGCAAGGCGTGGATCGCCGGATTGGAGGCGGCGGAGCGGGCGCGCACGGGGATCCGCTCCCTGCGCGTGGGGTTCAACAAGGTCTTCGGCTACTACCTGGAGGTGAGCCGCCCGAACCTCCACCTGGTCCCGCCCGACTACATCCGCAAGCAGACGCTCACCCAGGCGGAGCGCTTCATCACCGCGGAGATGAAGGAGCGCGAGGCGCAGATCCTGGGGGCCGAGGAGCGCATGGCCGACCTGGAGGCCCGCCTGCTCGACGGGGTGCGCCGGCAGGTGGCCGTCCACGCCCCCGCGCTGCAGGCGACCGCGGGGGCACTGGCCCGGGCCGACGTGCTGGCGGCCTTCGCCGAGGTGGCGGCGACGCGCGGCTACGTGCGGCCGGAGATGACCGAGGCGCCGGTGCTCCGGGTGCGGGCGGGGCGCCACCCGGTGGTGGAGGAGGCGCTGCCGGCCGGCGCGTTCGTCCCCAACGATCTGGAGCTGGACGTGGAGGAGCGAGCCGTCCTCATCGTCACCGGGCCCAACATGGCGGGGAAGAGCGTCTACTGCCGCCAGGCGGCCCTGCTCGTGATCCTGGCCCAGGCCGGGAGCTTCGTCCCGGCCGAGCACGCCGTCATCGGGGTGGCCGACCGGGTCTTCGCCCGGGTCGGGGCGAGCGACGACACGGCCATGGGGCGCAGTACCTTCCTGGTGGAGATGCAGGAGACCGCCGCCATCCTCCAGGGGGCCACGCGCCGCAGCCTGATCATCCTCGACGAGGTGGGACGCGGCACCAGCACCTACGACGGGATGAGCCTGGCCTGGGCGGTGGTCGAGTACCTGCACGACGTCATCGGCGCGCGCACGCTCTTCGCCACCCACTTCCACGAGCTGACCGAGCTGGCCGCGCTCCTGCCCCGCGTGCACAACGTGAACGTCCTGGTCCAGGAGGAGGGGGAGGAGGTGGTCTTCCTGCACCGGGTGGTCCCCGGCGCGGCCGACCGCTCCTACGGCATCCACGTGGCCCGCCTGGCCGGGATCCCCCAGCCGGTGATCGCCCAGGCCCGCCGCGTCCTCGCCCACCTGGAGGCGGCCTCGGTGGGCCCGGCCGCCGACACCTTCCTGCCGCCGCTGCCCGGACGCGCCCGCGGCGCCCTGCAGATCCCCCTGCCGCTGCAGGTCCCCTCCCCGGTGGAGGAGGAGCTGCTCAGCCTGGCCGTGGAGACGCTCTCCCCGCTCGAGGCGCTGAACAAGCTCTCGGAACTGCGCGAACGGGCCCGCGCCGCCCGGGAGGGCCAGGGACGGGCGGCGGGTCATGCGGAGCGTGCCGGTCATGCGGATGAGCGGCGGGCCGGGGGAGGGGCCCGGCGCGTGCAGTAGCGGACGATGGACACCCTGCCCGGCCGCATCGTCCGCCTGCCCCGCGAGGTGGCCGAGCGCATCGCCGCCGGCGAGGTCGTCGAGCGGCCGGCCTCCGTGGTGAAGGAGCTGGTGGAGAACAGCCTCGACGCCGGCGCGCGAAGCGTCACCGTGGTCGTCGAGGGGGCGGGGCTGCGGCGCATCCGCGTCAGCGACGACGGCATCGGGATCCCGCCCGCGGACGCGCCGCTGGCGGTGGAACGCTTCGCCACCAGCAAGATCCGCCAGGCGGAGGACCTGGGGCAGGTGGCCACCTACGGCTTCCGCGGCGAGGCCCTGCCCAGCATCGCCGCCGTCAGCCGCTTCGACCTGGTGACGCGGCCGCCGGCGCAGCGTGCGGCGACCCGGGTGCGGGTCGTCGGGGGTGGCCCCGCCGAGGTGAGCGTGGCCGCCGGCGCGCCCGGCACCACGGTCACGGTCGAGGACCTCTTCTTCAACACCCCGGCCCGGCGCAAGTTCCTGAAGTCCCCGGGGCGCGAGTTCGCGCTGATCGTCGACGCCGTGCAGCGCCTGGCGCTCGCGGCCCCGCACGTGGCCTTCCGGTTGAGCCACGACGGGCGCGAGGTGCTGGCCTACCCGCCGGCCACGCCCGACGAGCGGCTGGCGCAGGTGCTCGGGCGGTCCACGGCCGCGCAGCTGGTGCCCGTCGCCGGCCCCTGGGGGACGGTGGCGGTGGCGGGGTGGGTGAGCCGGCCCGAGGCGGCGCGGCCGGGCCGCGGCCTCGACTACCTCTTCGTGAACGGCCGGCCCATCCAGAGCCGGCTCCTCTGGCGCGCCGTCGGGCAGGGCTGTGCGGAGCTCCTCCCGCACGGGCACCACCCCATCGCGGTGCTCTTCCTGACGGTGCCGCCGGGTGCCCTCGACGTGAACATCCACCCGCGCAAGCTCGAGGTGCGCTTCGCCGACGAACACCGCGCCTTCGCGGCGGTCGCCCACGCGGTGCGGGGCGCGCTCCTGGGCCCGGGCGGCATCCGGGAGGTCGGAGAGGGCGGGGGACCCGGCCACGCCGCGGAGACCCTCCACCCGGCATCGTCGGGGGCGGCGACCCTTCCCCCGGCATCCTCGGATCTGGCGACCTTCGCTCCGGCATCCTCGAGGCCGGCGACGCTCCGCCCCAGCCCTACGACTTCGCTCCCCGATGCCGTTGGCGAGACCGGCGGCGCGTACGCGCAAGGCGCCGCCGTCCCGGCCGCGCAGGTGACCTTCGACGCGCGGGGGCGCCTCCCGCCGCTGCGCCTGCTGGGGCAGGTGCACGCCACCTACCTCCTGGCCGAGGACGCCCGGGGGCTCGTCCTCGTCGACCAGCACGCCGCCCACGAGCGCGTGCTCTACGAGCGGCTGCTCGAGGGCGCCCGCCGAGGGCAGGGGGCGAGCCAGCTCCTGGCCGTGTCCGTGACGGTGGACCTGCGCCCCCGCGAGGAGGCGGTGCTGCCGGAGTTCCTGGCGGCCGCCCCGGCGCTCGGCTTCGACGTGGAGGAGTTCGGCCGGGGCACGCTCCTCGTCCGGGGCGTGCCGGCGGCGCTGGCCAGCGGGCCCGTGGAGCCCCTGGTGCGGGCCGCCCTGGAGGCCCTCGCCGATCCCGGCGGCGGCGACGAGGCGCTGCGCCGCCTCGCCATCGCCACCGCCTGCCACACCGCGGTCCGCAGCGGCGACGTCCTGAGCCCGGAGGCGGCCACCGCCCTGCTGCGCGACCTGGCGGCCACCGAGGACCCGTACACCTGCTTCCACGGCCGGCCCACCATGGTCCGGGTGGCGCTCGAGACGGTCGAACGCTGGTTCCTGAGGCGGTGACCCGCATGCTCCTGGTCCTCTGCGGCCCCACCGCCACCGGCAAGAGCGCGGCCGCCATCGCCCTGGCCCGGCGCGTCGGCGGCGAGGTGGTGAACGCCGACTCGCGCAACGTCTACCGCGGGCTGGACATCGGGACCGCCAAGCCCACGCCCGCCGAGCGCGCCGGCGTCCCGCACCACCTCGTCGACGTCGCCGACCCGCGCGAGGTCTTCACCGTGGCCGACTACCAGCGCCTGGCCCTGGCCGCCATCGAGGCGATCCACGCCCGCGGCCGCCTGCCCATCCTGGTGGGGGGGACCGGCCTCTACATCCGGGCGGTGGTGGACCGCCTCACCATCCCGGCCGTGCCGCCCGATGCGGCCTTCCGGCTGGCGGCCGAGGCCGAGGAGGCGGCGCGCCCCGGCACCCTCCACGCGCGCCTGCAGGCGCTGGACCCGGTGGCGGCCGCCCGCATCCACCCGCGCAACGTCCGGCGCCTCGTCCGGGCGCTGGAGGTGATCCACCACACGGGCCGGCCCCTCTCGGCGCAGCAGGGACGCCGGGGCGCGCCCGAACCCGTCCTGCAGGTCGGCCTGCGCCTCCCCCGGCCCCTCCTGGACGAGCGCATCGACCGGCGCGTGGAGGCGCAGCTGGCGGCGGGGTTGGTGGAGGAGGTGCGCGGGCTGCTGGCCGCCGGCGTGCCGCCCACCGCCCCGGCCATGCAGGGGCTCGGGTACAAGGAGCTCGTCCCCTACCTGGAGGGGCGCCTCCCCCTCGACCGCGCCGTGGCCATCCTGAAGCGCAACACCCGCCGGTACGCGCGGCGGCAGGAGATCTGGTTCCGCGCCGACCCCCGCATCCAGTGGCTCGACGTGGAGGGCCTCGACGCCGAGGCGGTGGCCGAGCGGGTCCATGCTATGCTAGCGGCGTTCGCGGCGGCCCCGTTGCAGCGTGGCGTCGCCGCGCACCCCGACGCCGGGAGGAGGGTCACGTGACCGCAGCCCGTCGCCTCGAACGCATCGGGGCCTACCTCTTCGCCGACCTCGACCGCAAGCAGGAGGCGCTCCAGGCCCAAGGCGTGGACGTCATCAACCTGGGGGTGGGGGACCCCGACCTGCCCACGCCCGAGCACATCGTCGCCGCCCTGGCCGAGGCGGCGCGCGACCCGCGCACCCACCGCTACCCGCCCTACGCCGGCACGCGCGAGTTCCGCGAGGCGGTGGCGGCCTGGTACCGTCGGCGCTTCCAGGTCGACCTCGACCCCGAGCGCGAGGTGCTGGCGCTGATCGGCTCCAAGGAGGGCCTGGCCCACCTCCCCTGGGCGCTGGTGAATCCCGGGGAAGCCACGCTCGTGCCCGACCCCGGCTATCCCGTCTACCGCGCGGCCACCATCCTGGCCGACGGCGAACCGGTCGCCGTCCCCCTGCGCGCGGAGCGCGGCTTCCTGCCCGACCTCGGCGCGATCCCGGCGGTGACGGCCCGGCGGGCGCGCCTCCTCTTCCTGAACTACCCGAACAACCCCACCGCCGGCGTGGCGACGCTGGCACTCTTCCAGGAGGTGGCGGCGTGGGCGCGGGAGCACGGCGTGCTCGTCGTCCACGACAACTCCTACTCGGAGATCGCCTACGACGGGTACCGCCCGCCGAGCTTCCTGCAGGCCGACGGGGCCAGGGAGGTGGGGATCGAGCTCCACTCGCTCTCCAAGACCTACTGCATGACCGGCTGGCGCGTGGGCTTCGCCGTGGGGAACGCCGACGCCCTGGGTGCCCTCGGGCGCCTGAAGACCAACGTGGACTCGGGGGTCTTCGTGGCGGTGCAGCGGGCCGGGGTGGCCGCGCTCACCGGGCCGCAGGCCCCGGTGGCGGAGCGCCTGGCGGTCTACCAGCGCCGGCGGGACCGCGTGGTGGAGGCGCTCACCGCCTTGGGGTGGGATCCGCCCCGGCCGCGCGCCACCTTCTACGTGTGGCTCCGGGCGCCCGGCGGCGCCTCGGGGGCGGCGTTCGCGGCCGACGTGCTGGAGCGCACGGGCGTCGTCCTCACGCCGGGACGCGGCTACGGGGAGGAGGGGGAAGGGTACGTGCGCCTCTCCCTCACCACGCCGGACGACCGCCTGGAGGAGGCGCTGGACCGCCTGCGCCGTGCGTACGGGTGAGCGCCGTCGGAGCAAACCCCCCATGACGCCTCCACGCACGCGGCCCCGTCGCATCGGGACCGGGTCGCGACCCCCGAGGGGCAAACCTGCACCAGACAGCCGATGGATCCGAGCGGAGGCATGCTATCCTGAGAGGTGGACGATGACCACGTCCTGGAGCAGCGCACGGGACGGCCGGAGGGGAGCGTCGAAGCGATCCGCCGGGGACTGATCCAGATCCTGGCCCCGCCCACAGGGAGACGACCGGAGGGAGCTGGCTCATCCCGCCCGTCCACGGCCTGACCCGCGCCATCCACCCCAAGCACCGGGAGATGCTCCAGGCGCTCTTCCGCCGGCGCGTCCCGCAGGAGCGCCTGGTGGACCTGCCGCTGCTGGAGACCCTGGCCCACCTGGCCCAGGCCGCGCAGCGGGAGGTGGGGGTCTACCTCGACCGGCACGGCGTGGTGCGCGAGGTCGTCGTCAGCCGGCGCTGGCAGGACCTGCTGGCCCAGTTCCAGCGCCGCGCCGCGCCGACGCGCCCCGTGGGGCTGCGCTACGTGGGCGCGCGCCCCGGCCCCGTGAACGGGCTGGAGGAGGGCGACCGCCGCCACGTGGTGGAGGGACGCCTCGATTTGGCCGTCCTCGTGCCGGTGGACCGGGCACGCCCCGGCGAGGGGTGGGTGCTCCAGGTGGCGGCGGCGCAGAACGGGCAGGCCCCCCAGGTGATCGCTGAAGGTCCCTACCCGGCGGAGGCGCTCTGCCGCCTGGAGCTGGCCCCGCGCCTGCGTGCGGTGGAGGCGGCGATGCGCCGCGCGGGACCCGTGGTCACCCCGCCGCGGCGCGAGCGGGCCGTGCTCGTCGGGTTGCTGCGTCCACTTCGGAGAGGGAAGGCCGACGCCGCCCCGGCGGAGGTCGCCGCCGGCGCGGAGTTCACTGCGCAGGATTCCCTGGAGGAGCTGGCCCGGCTGGCCGACACCGCTGGCGCGGACGTCGTGGGCACCGTCCTGCAGGCCCGCTCCCGCCCCGACCCCGCCACCTACATCGGGCGGGGCAAGGTGGAGGAGGTCCGGCGCCTCGTCGAGGAGCGCGACGCCGACCTCGTCGTGGTGGACGAGGAGCTGACCCCGGCCCAGCAGCGCACCCTGGAGCAGGCGCTGGGCGTGAAGGTGCTCGACCGCACCGCCCTGGTCCTCGACATCTTCGCCCGGCGGGCGCAGACCCGCGAAGGCCGCCTCCAGGTGGAGCTGGCGCAGCTCACCTACCTCCTGCCGCGCCTGGCCGGGCGGGGCGCGTGGCTCTCGCGCCTCGGGGGCGGCATCGGCACGCGCGGGCCCGGCGAGACCAAGCTCGAGGTGGACCGCCGGCGCATCCGCGACCGCATCACCGAGCTGCGGCGGGCGCTCGCGCAGGTGGAGCGCCACCGCACCCTCCAACGGCGGGGGCGCCAGGAGGCCGACCTGCCGGTGGTGGCCATCGTCGGGTACACCAACGCCGGGAAGTCCACTCTGCTCAACGCCCTCACCGGCGCCGGCGTGCTGGTGGAGGACCGCCTCTTCGCCACCCTGGACCCCACCGTGCGGCGGGTCGTCCTGCCCAACGGCCGCCCGGTGCTCTTCGTCGACACGGTGGGCTTCATCCACAAGCTGCCCACGCACCTGGTGGCGGCCTTCCGGGCGACGCTGGAGGAGGTGGTGGCGGCGGACGTCCTGGTGCACGTCGTCGACGTCAGCCACCCCCGCTGGCGCCACCAGCAGCAGGTGGCCGAGCGCGTCCTGCGGGAGCTGGGGGCCGGCGAACGGCCCTGGCTGGTGGCCTACAACAAGATCGACCGCCTCGACCCGGCCGCCCGCCAGGCCCTGCGGCGGGAGGCCCCCCAGGCGGTGCTCCTCTCCGCCACGCAGGGGGTGGGCCTGCTCAACCTGCTGCGGCGGGTCTCGCAGCTCCTCACTCCGCCGCTGGTGCGCCTCCACCTGGCGGTCCCCTACGCCGAGGCGGGCCGGCTGGCGGAGATCTTCGCCCGCGGGCGGGTGATGGCCCAGCGGTACGAGGGGGACGCCATCGTGCTCGACGCCGAGGTCCCGCCGGCGCTCGCGGCGCGCTTCCAGCAGGACGGCCTGGTCCGGCCGACCCTTTGATGGCCCGGCCCTACGAGGTCCTCACCTTCGACTGCTACGGCACCCTGATCGACTGGGCGCACGGCATCGGGGAGGCCTTTGCCCGGGCGGCCGCCTCCCGGGGTCGGGAGGTCGACCGTCGACAGGTGCTGGCCCTCTACGCCGAGGTGGAGCCGCAGGTGCAGGCCGAGGCATACCGCCCCTACCGGGAGGTGCTGGCGGAGGCGGCGGTGCGCGTGGCCGCCCGCCTGGGCTGGCCGCTGTCGCATGGCGAGGCCGGGTTCCTGGCCGAGAGCCTGCCCGCCTGGCCGCCCTTTCCCGACACTGTCCTGGCTGGTGGGTGAGGGCGGGTAGAGTCCGCCGGCGACCTCAGGAGGCGAAGCGGCGGATCAGCCCGACGACCTTCCCCTCGATGACCACGTCCTTCGTGATGATGGGGGCCATGCGGGAGTTCTCCGGCTGGAGCCGGACGACGCCGTTCTCCCGGTAGAAGCGCTTGACCGTGGCTTCGTCCTCCAGGCGGGCGACGACGATGTCGCCGTTCTGCGCCGTGGGCTGCTTGCGCACGATCACGTAGTCCCCGTCCAGGATGCCGGCCTCGACCATGCTGTCGCCGCGCACGCGCAGCATGAAGCACCCTTCCCCGTCCCGCAGGAACTCGCTGGGGAGGGGGAAGTAGTCCTCGATGTTCTCCTCGGCCAGCAGCGGCCCGCCGGCGGCCACGCGCCCCACCACCGGAATGGGGATGAGCCGCTTGGGCGGGTGGGCGCGCTCGTCCCGCAGCACCTCGATGGCGCGGGGTTTGCTCGGGTCCCGGTGGAGGTAGCCTTTTCGGGACAGGGCGGCCAGGTGGCTGTGGACGGTGCTGCTGCTGGTCAGGCCGAGGGCCTGACCGATCTCGCGGACGGACGGCGGGTAGCCGTGCGTCTCGGTGTAGCGCTGGATGAACGACAGGATCTCGGCCTGGCGGCGGGTGAGACCTCGGCCCATGAGGCAAGCACCTCCTGTCCCGGGAACGGCGGAGACAGTCTACCACGGGCGGGCGGACAAGGCAAACAGGTGTTCGCAGGGCGGAACGGGCAGGCCTACCGCCCGCCCGGGAAGCGCAGCTCCCGCCGCACCACCTCGAGCAGCCGGTCGGCGGCCACCGCGGTGTAGACGCGGGTGGTCCGCGGGTCGCGGTGCCGCAGCAGGTCCTGGATGTACTCCAGCGGCACGCCGCGGTCGGCCAGGTGGACCCCCACGGTGTGGCGCAGCGCGTGGAAGCTCAGCGGACGCGTGATCCCGGCGGCCTGCAGGTAGCGGCGCAGGATGCGCTCGGCGCTGAAGTAGTGGAGGCCGCGCCGGCCGCGCGGGGGGAGCGCGGTGAAGACGTAGGGGTGCGGGACCCGGGGCCGCACCCCCAGCCAGGCCTGCAGCGCCGCCACCGCCTCGGGCGTCACCGGCTGGAGGTAGGTCCCGCCGCCCTTGCCGCGCACCCGCACCTGCCCACGGTCGAGGAAGAGGTCGTCCAGCCGCAGCCCCACCGCCTCGGAGACCCGCAGCGAGCTCAGCCCCAGCTCCACGAGGGCCCGGTCGCGCCGCCCCGCCGGCGTGTCGGGGATGGCCGCGCGCAGCGCGCCGACCTCCTCGGGGCGCAGGAACCCCGGGACGTACTGGCTGGCCACGCGGGGCAGGCGCACCTCCGCGGTGGGGTCGCTCGTCAGGCGGCCGGTGGCCCCGAGGTAGGCGTAGAACTGCCGCAGGGCCACCAGGCGCCGCATCCGGCTGCGCGGGGCGAGCCCCGCCCGCTGCATGGCGTGGGTGTAGGCACGGACGTCCTCGGGCCGGGCGGCGGTCAGGGGACGCCGCAGCCACTCGGCGAACTGCCGCACGTCCACGAGGTAGCCGGCGATGGTGCGCTCGGCGCGGTTCTGTGCGGCCAGCTCGTCGGCCCACTCGGCCAGCAGCGGCGGGAGCGGCCGTCCCCCAGGGCCCCGGACCCGGGGCGGGGGGGAGGGGCGGCGACGGGAGGGGCGGCGGAGCGGCATCGGCGCGGCGGCGGCGGTCGGTCGTCGGTCTGGTCGCCGGAGAGATTCGCCCCGGCCGGCCCGATCTCCTCTATGTGATATAACGGCGCTTGTGCAACATTGACTCGTCCCGGGGCGAGTCCTCTCCGGTTATGATCGGGGAGGCGGAGCCGGGCAGCCCTATGGTGCACGAGGAAGCCGTCGTTCTGTACGGTCGGGCCTTCACCTTCCGCTTCTACGACCGCCCCGACCTGCAGCGGGTCGAGGTGGAGATCCTGGAAGGCAGCGGCGCCCAGGCCCGCCGCTACGTCCGCGTGCGCGTGCGCGGCCGCACCACCGATGAGGCGCGGGACCGCGCCGTCGACGTCCTCCACCACCACGCCGGCTTGGACCGCTATCTGGCGCTCGTCCAGCGCGCGGTCGACCGGCTGGCCCCGGGCTCCCGCCTCGACGTCTCCGAGAACGCCCGGGAGATCCAGGTCGACCTGCGGGGCCCCTGGGCGCTCGACCCGCCGCTCATCCTGGTGCGGGAGGACGCCGTCGACCCCGAGCGGACCGACGAGGAGCTGACCGCCTTCATCGAGGCCCACCTGCGGGCCTACCTGCACTGGCAGGGTTAGCGCTTCCCTCCGGAGCCGGTGTGTGGCGAGATCTGCTCGGCACTGACGCCTATGCCGCGCTCGCGCAGCGCTATCCGGACCCACTTCTGTCCTGCCCCTTGAACGCGGTGATCCGCTATGAGTTGAGCAAGATGGGCTACACACTCACCGTACACGGCTGCTCCGTGGATCTTGCGACACGGCTCCTGGAATCCTGGGAGGAGGTGAAGGCCAGAGAACACTTCCTGGTCGGAACCCGCTAGAGCCGGGCCCAGGTCGCTGGAAAGGAGGATCCGCTCGACGCCCCCCTCGGGAGCGGTTGCGCCCGGACGCGGCGCGGAGGAGGATTAGTCCCAGCCGGATGGACGCGGTGGCAGCGGTTGCGGTCGGGCGGCTCCTCCTCCAGCCGGGCGCACGGACCTACGTGGTGGGGATCCTCAACGTCACGCCCGACTCCTTCGCCGGTGACGGGATCACCGACGTGGACCGGGCGGTGGCCCGCGGACGGATGCTGGCCGAGGAAGGCGCCGACATCCTCGAGGTCGGCGGGGAGTCCACGCGGCCGGGGGCTCCCCCCGTGGCGGTCGCCGAGGAACTCCGGCGCGTCCTCCCGGTCGTCGAGCGCCTGGCCGGGGTGCTGGAGGTCCCGATCGCCGTAGACACGCGTCGCGCGGCTGTGGCCCGGCAGGCCCTGCAGGCCGGCGCGGCCATGGTCAATGACGTGAGCGCCCTGCGGACCGATCCGGAGATGGCCGCGGTCGTGGCGGAGGCCCGGGCCCCGGTGGTCCTCATGCACTGGACGGCGGCCCCACCGGCAGGCGTCCCGGCTCCCCGGGACATCGTGGCGGAGATCCGCCGGTTCCTGGCGGAGCGCATCGCGGTCGCCGTCCGGGCGGGCATCGCCCGTGAGCGCATCGTGGTCGACCCGGGGTTCGGGTTCGGCAAGACCGTGGCCGAGAACCTGGAGGTTTTGCGCCGCCTCCGGGAGGTGCGAGAGCTCGGGCAGCCCGTGATGATCGGGACCTCCCGGAAGGGGACGATCGGCCGCGTCCTGGGGGGACTCCCTGTGGAGGACCGCCTGGAAGGGACGGCGGCCACAGTGGCCGTGGCGATCGCGCACGGAGCCGACCTCGTGCGCGTCCACGACGTCCGGGCGATGGTGCGGGTCGCCCGCATGACCGACGCGATCGTGCGCCATGCATAGGGTCATCCTCTGCGGCATGCGGTTCCTGGGGCGCCACGGGGTCGACCCGGAGGAGCGGCAGCGCCCGCAGCCGTTCCTGGTCGACGTGGAGGTCACGGGGGACTTCACCGAGGCCGCGGTGCGCGACGACCTCGCGCTGGCCGTGGACTACCGGGACCTCTACGCCATCTGTCGCCGCATCGTGGAAGGCCGTTCCTTCCGCCTGCTGGAGGCGCTGGGCGAGGCGATCGCCGCGGACCTCCTCCGCCTCCCCCGGGTGGCGGAGGTCACCGTGCGGGTCAAGAAGCCCGAGGCCCGCGTCGGGGGCCCCATCGCCTACGAGGCCGTCGAGGTCACCCGCCGCCGCGCGTGAGGACGCCCGCCCGCGCCTTCCTCGGTCTGGGGTCGAACCTGGGCGACCGGCAGGCCATGCTCCGCCAGGCGGCCGCGCGGCTCCGGGCGCTCCCGGGGATCCGGATCCTGCGGGCCTCCTCGGTCTACGAGACGGAACCCCTCGGCCTCACCGATCAGCCCTGGTTCCTCAACCAGGTCCTGGAGGTGGAGACGGCCCTCGACCCCCACCACCTCCTCACCGCGGTGCAGGAGGTGGAGGCCTCGCTGGGCCGACGGCGCGAGGTCCGCTGGGGGCCCCGGACGATCGACATCGACATCCTGCTCTATGCCGACGTCACGCTCCGCTCACCGCGGCTCGTCCTCCCCCACCCGGCCCTGGCGCACCGCCGGTTCGTGCTGGTGCCGCTCGCCGAGCTCCACCCGCTCCTCCGCCTGCCGGACGGACGCTGCGTGCGCGACCTGCTGGAGGCCCTGGGGGATGCGCAGGTCGTGAGGCGCCTGCCCGCGTGATCGTCATCCCCGCGGTCGACATCCACGAGGGCCTGTGTGTCCGCGGGACCCGGGACGCCCTGGGGCGGGAAGCCGTCTACGCGTCGGACCCGGTGGCGGTGGCCCGGCGGTGGGCGGCGCAGGGGGCGCGGTGGCTGCACGTGATCGATCTCGAAGGCATCGCCGCCGGGCACCCGGTGCAGCTCGACCTGGTGCGGGCGATGGCCGCGGTCGGCGTCCCGGTGCAGGTGGGCGGCGGGTTTCGCACCCTCGAGGATGTGGCGCAGGGGCTGGCCTGCGGGGCGGCGCGCGTCCTCCTCGATGCCACCGCCCTGGAGGCGGCCGCAGCCGCCGTGCCGGCCTTCGGCGACCGGGTGGCGGCCCTGCTGGTGGCCGGCGGGGGCAGGGCGGACAGCGACCGCCGGACGGAGGCCCCGCTGGTGCTCGCGCGGGCGCTGGCGGCGCGGCAGGTCAGGCGCATCGTCTATTCGGACCTGACCAGGGACGGGACGCTGGCGGGCCCCGACCTGCCTGCGCTGGCCGCCCTGATGCGCGAGGTGACCGTCCCCGTCATCGTGGCCGGAGGGATCGCCTCGTGGGACGACCTGGTCGCGCTGGCCCGTCTCGGTGCGGAGGGGGCGGTCGTCGGACGGGCCCTCTACGAAGGCCGGCTGCGCTTTCGCCCGACGGTGACCCCCCCTGGTCGCTGACGTCCGGGGCGGAACAGATCCACATCCTCAGGCGGAACAGATCCACCTCCTCATGGCGGTCGTCCCGCTCCCCACGCCCCGTCTGGCCGGTCAACCCTGACGGGCATGGACCTAGCAGGATGCCCGTGGAGGGACCCGTGCGCCTCCCCCGCCCTCTGGTGGCCGGCCTGGCCACCGCCCTGGTCGGCGTGCTGGCGACCGCCTGCCTGGGCGGCCTGGCTCCCCCACCGCTCCGCCGCGGCATGGTCCGCGAGCGCACGGTCACCATCCGCGTGGAGGGCACGCCGGGCCTGCCCTTCGAGGGGAGCTACGGCACGCCCACCGCCACCCGTCCCGTCCAGGGGCGCGTCCCGGCCGCCTACACGGTCACCACGGCGGTGGCCGTCACCGCCGCCTTCACCAAGGCCAACGCCGAGGGGGAGCTCGTCGTGCGCCTCCTCCTGGACGGCCGCGAGGTGGCCCGCCGCGCCACGCGCCACCCCTACGGCACGGTGACCATCCTCTACCAGGTCGTGCGGTGATTGACCGCCGCCGGCCCGGCGCCTAGAGTCAGGGTGACAGCACCGAAGGCTCGCAGCCCTTCGGGGCAGGGTGAGGCCTCACCCTATGCGGGCGAGGCCAATTCCCGATCGGCGGTGACAGCCCGTGAGGTCCTGCCGGGTGCGGCGCAGGCCGGCCCGGTGGGACCGTGGCTCGGTGGAATTCCGAGGCCGACGGTACAGTCCGTATGAGGCAGGGGCTGCGAGACCAGGCGCCTGCATGCCCCGGAGACGCCCGCGTTCGGGCGTCTCTCCTTTTCCAGGCGTCGACGGGAGGGATGCGGGATGGTGGTGGACGCCGCCCCGGTGCAGCCGGGGACGGAGCGGGTGAAGCGGGGCCTCGCCCAGATGCTCAAGGGCGGGGTGATCATGGACGTCACGACCGCCGAGCAGGCCCAGATCGCGGAGGAGGCCGGCGCGGTGGCGGTGATGGCGCTCGAACGGGTCCCCGCCGACATCCGGGCCGAAGGCGGGGTGGCGCGCATGGCCGACCCGCGGCGCATCCGGGAGATCATGGAGGCGGTCACCATCCCCGTGATGGCCAAGGTGCGCATCGGCCACTTCGTCGAGGCCCAGATCCTGGAGGCGCTGGGCGTCGACTTCATCGACGAGAGCGAGGTGCTGACGCCGGCCGACGAGCACCACCACATCGACAAGCGGGCGTTCACCGTCCCCTTCGTCTGCGGGGCGCGCGACCTGGGCGAAGCCCTGCGGCGCATCGGGGAAGGCGCGGCGATGATCCGCACCAAGGGCGAGGCGGGCTCGGGCAACGTGGTGGAGGCCGTCCGCCACCTGCGCCTGCTGCTGGGCGGCATCCGGCGCCTGCAGGCCCTGGCCGACGAGGAGCTGATGACGGCCGCGAAGGAGCTCGGCGCCCCCTACGCGCTGGTCCTGGAGACCCGGCAGCTCGGCCGCCTCCCCGTGGTGAACTTCGCCGCCGGCGGCATCGCCACGCCCGCCGACGCCGCCCTGATGATGCAGCTCGGCGCCGACGGCGTCTTCGTCGGCTCCGGGATCTTCAAGTCCGCAGACCCCCGCCGCCGTGCCCGAGCCATCGTCGACGCGGTCGCGCACTACCGGGAGCCGGAGGTGCTCGCCGAGGTCTCGGCCGGGCTGGGCGAGCCCATGCGCGGGCTCGACCTGCGCCGTCTGCCCGAAGCGGAGCTGCTGCAGGTGCGGGGAGTGTGAGGACGGTGCGCGTGGGCATCCTGGCGCTGCAGGGGGACGTCGCCGAGCACGCCGCGGTGGTGCGGGCGTGCGGCGCCGAGAGCCGGGAGGTGCGCCGGCCGGAGGACCTGGCGGGCGTGGAGGCGCTCGTCATCCCCGGCGGCGAGTCCACCACGATCGGACGGCTGATGGCCCGGGTCGGCCTCGACGACGCCATCCGCGAGCGGGTCGGGCAGGGGCTGCCGGTGCTGGGGACGTGTGCGGGGGCCATCCTCCTGGCCCGCGAGGCCCGCGGGGGCCGGCCTCCGCTGTTGGAGGTGATGGACATCGCGGTGGCCCGCAACGCCTACGGGCGGCAGCGGGAGAGCTTCGAGGCGGACGTCCACGTCCCGCCGCTCGGCCCCGCGCCGCTGCGGGTGGCGTTCATCCGGGCGCCGGTCATCGAGGCGGTGGGGCCAGCGGTCCAGGTGCTGGCCACCTTCGCCGGGCAGCCGGTGCTGGTCCGCCAGGACCGCCTGGTGGCGGCCACCTTCCACCCCGAGGTGCTGGGGGAGACCGCCCTGCACCGGTACTTCCTCGAGACCGTCGTGCGGGCGGCCTGAACATCCAGGCCTCAGCCGAAGGCTTCTGCCGGCCACAGGGCGGCCATCGGGTTGGCGGGGCCGTGGCCCCGCCCCAGGCGCAGGGCGCCGCGCACCGCGGCCGTGACGAACGCCTTGGCCCGCCGCACCGCCTCCAGGGGCGGCGCCCCTCTCGCCAGGTGCGCCGCGATGGCCGCGGCGAAGATGCACCCCGTCCCGTGGGTGTCGGTGGTCTCGACCCGCGGCTCCCGCAGCGTGACCACCTCCTGCCCGTCGTAGACGACGTCGACCGCCTCCCCGGCCAGGTGGCCGCCCTTGACCACCACGACGCGCGGCCCCAGCGCCGCGATCACCCGGGCCGCCTCCGCCATCGCCGCCGGGGTGTCCACCGCCATGCCGGTGAGGGCGGCGGCCTCGGGCAGGTTCGGGGTGACCACCTCGGCCAGCGGCAGGAGGCGGCGGCGCAGCGCCTCCACCGCCTCGGGGTGCAGCAGCGGTGCTCCCGACTTGGCCACCATCACCGGATCGACCACCAGGTGCGGCAGGCGGTGGTGACGGATCCGCTCCGCCACCGCGTCGATGATGGCGGCGTTGGCCAGCATGCCGGTCTTCACCGCATCCACGCCGATGTCCTCGACCACGGCGTCGATCTGCCGGGTGACGAACTCCGGCGGGACCTCGAGGACTCCCGTCACCGCGGCGGTGTTCTGCGCCGTGAGGGCGGTGATGGCGGTCATGCCGAAGACCCTCAGCGCGGAGAAGGTCTTGAGGTCGGCCTGGATGCCCGCACCGCCGCCGGAGTCGGAGCCGGCGATGGTCAGCGCCCGCGGCGGGGTCCCGGCGGCGCGCCGGGGAGGCGGGGCGGTCATGGTGCCGGCCCTCCGCGGCGGGCCAGGGCGGCGTCCACCTCTGCCCGCAGCGCCCGCGCGGCCGCGGTGATGTCCGCCTGGGCGACCACGGCGCGGATCACCGCCACGCCCGCCGCCCCGGCGGCGATGACCTCCGCCGCGTTGCCGGCGTCGATGCCGCCGATCGCCACCACCGGGATGCGCACCGCCTGCACCACCCGGCGCAGCCCCTCGAGGCCCACCACCGGCCCGGCGTCGGGCTTCGTCCGGGTGGGGAAGATCGGGCCCAGCGAGACGTAGGTGGCCCCCTCCCGCTCCGCCTGCACCGCCTCCGTCACCGTGTCCACGGACCGCCCGATGACGCGTCCGGGACCCAGGTGGGCCCGCGCCCCGGCCAGGTCACCGTCGGCCTGGCCGAGGTGGACGCCATCGGCGTCACAGGCGCTGGCGACCTCGGGCAGGTCGTTCACCAGGAAGAGCACCCCGGCCTCCCGGGTGAGGCGCCGCAGCCGTCGGCCGATGGCCACGAGGGCATCGGGTGGCAGGGACTTGTCCCGCAACTGGACGGCCGTGGCCCCGCCGGCGATGGCCCGCGCCACCTGCTCCTCGTGGGAGCACCCGGCGAGGGCCCGGTCGGTAATCACGTAGAGCCTCAGGTCCACAGCCGGCCCAACCCGCTCCGTCCCGGTCTGCACGACTCTCACCCGCGCCCGGCCACGCCTGCCACCGCGCGGACCGCCGCACCGTCCCGCACGCGCTCGGGCTCCAGGGCGGCCAGCGCGTCCAGGAGGGCGGGACGGAAGCTCCCCGGCCCGCGTGCCGCGCTCGCGGCCGCCTCCGCGGCCAGGCCGAAGGCCACCAGCCCGGCCAGGGTGGCCACCACCGCGTCCGGCTCGACGGCGGCCACGGCGGCCACCACTGCCGTGGCCATGTCCCCTCCCCCGGTGATGCGGGTGAGGAGCGGATGGCCGTGGACCACCGTCCAGGCCTGCGTCCCGTCGCTCACGACGTCGTGCGCCCCGGTGGCGGCGACCACAGCCGCGGTCTGGTGCGCCAGCCGGCGTGCCGCCTCCAGCGGGTCGGCCGGCGTCTCCCCGGCCTCCACCCCGACCATGGTCGCCCCCAGACCGGCGAGCGTGGCGATCTCGGCCCGGTTGCCCCGGACGACCCGCACCCGCACCGCCTCCAGCAGCCGGGCCGCGGCGGCGCGGCGGAAGCGGGTGGCGCCGCACCCCACCGGGTCCAGGACCACGGGCACGCCGCGGCGGTTGGCCGCCCGCCCGGCCGCCAGCATCACGGCCAGGCGCTCCCGGGTGGGGGTGCCCAGGTTGAGGACCAGGGCCGCGGCCTGCGCGGCCACCTCCTCGACCTCCTCCAGCGCCTGGGCCATCACCGGTCGGGCGCCGCAGGACAGGGTGACGTCCGCGACGTGGCCGACCGTGACGAGGTTCGTGAGGTGGTGGACCAGCGGGCGCCGCCGCCGCACGGCGGCCCACGCCTCAGCCAGCCGGGTCCCCGAGACTACCGTGGCCACACCCGGCGCAGGAGCACGGACACCGCCAGGGCGGCCAGGAAGCCCGGCACCGAGCCGCCCAGCCAGGGGGCGACGTCCCGCAGCGGGAAGGGCAACCCCACCGCCGCGAAGGCTCCCCGCAGCGCGCCCTCCCAGCCCGGGATGGCGGTCGGGGCGATCCACTGGTAGACGAGGAAGCCCACGGCCCAGGCCATCAGACCGGGCAGGGAGACGCCGCGCCCCGCGCCGTCGCCACGCCCCGCGTCGTGGGCGCGCCCTGCACCGTCGGCACGCCCCGCGCCGTCCGCCGCCTGCGACAGGGGCGCGCGGGCCCGGCCGGCCGGCACGAAGTAGTCGGCCGCCAGCACGCCGAACAGCGGGACGAAGACGGCGCCGATGAGGAAGAGGAAGGCCTCGTAGGCGACCAGGTTCACGTTCACCGCCACGAGGAGGCACAGCGCCCCCACGAGGACGATGAGGAGGCGCTGGGGGGCGCGCGGCACGATGTTCTGCAGGCTGAGCGCCGTGGAGTAGATGTTGGCGAAGGCGTTGTCGGTCTCGTCCACGAGGAGCAGGAGGAGGGCCAGCGCGCCACCGGCGACGCTCAGCACCGCCGGGATCACCTCCTGGGTCCGCAGCGCCAGCACGAAGAGGGCTCCGAGCGCGTAGAACCACACGTTGGCCAGGAAGTAGCCCAGGTACGTCCCCCAGAACGCCGCCGCCGGGCGCTGCGCAAAGCGGTTGTAGTCGGCCACGAGCGGCATCCAGGAGACCGGCATGGCCACCACCAGGTCCACGCCCAGCCAGAAGGGCAGCGCGCCCGTCCCGGGCCGGGCCAGCAGGGCCCGCAGGTCGTGGTGGGTGAGCAGGTACCAGGTCAGGTAGAGGGTGGTGGCGTAGACGAGCCAGATGGCGAAGCGCTCCAGCCACCGGCGCACGACCACCAGCGGGCCGCCCAGCGCCAGCAGGGTGGCGATGGTGGCGAAGAGGAGCGCCCACAGCGCCGGGCGGTGCAGGCCGACCAGCTGGCGGCTGATCGCGTCGGCGGCCTGCGCCATGATGTAGACTTCGAACGCCCCCCACCCGACCAGCTGGACCACGTTCAACACCGTGGGCAGGTAGGACCCGCGCAGCCCGAGCACCGGGCGCAGGAGGACCATCGTGGGGAGCGCGGTGCGGCTGCCGACGAGACCGGTGAGGGCGAGGAGCAGGTTGCCGATGAGCGTGCCCAGCACGATGGCCCCCAGCGCCGCCCGGGGGCTCAACCCCGGCACCAGCAGACCGCCCGCGGCCAGGACCAGCAGGCCGACGCCCAGGCTCGACCACAGGGCGAAGAAGTCGAGGAAGCCCAGGCGGCGGTACGCCGCCGGGACCGGCTCGATGCCCCACGCCGGCGGGACCTGGAGGCGGGGACGAGGCAGGGTGAGGACGCCCACGTCAGACCGTCCCCGGGTTGGCTGCCCCTACCACAGCCTCACCCCCGCGCTCCGGTCGGCGCGGTCACGCCCGCGCGCTCCAGGGCCTTGAGCAGGAGCGTCCCCACCGCCGCGCCGGGGATCGAGCTGGCCAGGAACGCCACCATGAGCGCCCCGAGCGGCAGCGCCTTGCCCATGAAGGCGGGCGCCACGATGAGGGCGCCGACGGTGGCGCCCACGGGACCGGTGCCGAGCGGCTCGAGCAGCCCCACCCACGGCCGGCGCCACAGGCGGTAGGCGAAGCCGACGACGAGCGCCCCGGCCATCCCCCCGGGAAAGGCGAGCGGTGTGCCCACCCCCAGGGCGTTGCGCACGATGGCGGCCACCGCGGCGGCCAGGACCGCGTACCACGGCCCCAGGGTGATGCCAGCGACCACGTTCACCATGTGCTGCCAGGGCAGGACCTTGGCGCCGGCGACCGGGATGGCACCGGGGAAGAACGAGAGGACCACCGGCAGCGCCGCGAAGAGCGCCGCCAGGACCAGCGGTCGCGCCTGCATCGAGCATCCCCCCTTGCCGGGGGGAAGCAAAAGCCGCCAGTCCACGCGCTACTGGCGGCCTGCCTCTCCCCACGCCAGCATTACCTGGATCGGGTGCAACGGGTCGGCGTTGTCATCGGAACGCCCTCTCAGCCCGCCTCGTCGAGCTCCCCGGACGGCTATGCGGTTGTCCCCCCTTACGGTAGCAGTGCGGCGCGGCTCCTGGCAATCCCTCGCGGCTCCTGGCCTCGGGGGAAGAGCCGCGGCGGAGAGGACTCGCGGCCGCGCCGGTGTAACCCTGTCGGCAGGCCTGGGCGCAGACCGGGCCGGGGAGGCCACCCATGGCTGTCGGAGGCGACCAGGCCTGCTTCATCATCGCCGACCTCTCGGGGTATACCGGCTACCTCACCGAGACGGAACTCGACCACGCCCAGGACGTCCTGGCCGACCTCCTGGAGACGACCATCGGCGCGCTGGGGCCCGTCCTGCAGCTGGCCAAGCTCGAGGGCGACGCGGTCTTCCTGTACGCCCCCGCGGACACGGTGGACGGGTCGATCCTGCTCGACACCGTCGAGCACGCCTACTTCGCCTTCCGCCGCCGCCTGCGGTCGATCCGCCAGGCCAGCACCTGCCAGTGCAACGCCTGCCGGCTCATCCCCGCGCTCAACCTGAAGTTCTGCGTCCACCACGGCCCCTTCGCCCGGCAGCGCATCCTCGGGCAGGAGGAGCTGGCCGGCCCGGCGGTGATCCTGGTGCACCGCCTGCTCAAGAACAGCGTCAGCGAGCGGCACGGGCTGCACGGCTACGCGCTGCTCAGCGAGGCGGCCGTGCAGGCCCTCCACCTCGACCCGGCGGCGCTCGGGCTGCGGCGCCACACCGAGGCCTACGAGCACATCGGCGCGGTCGCGGCCTACCTGCACGACCTGGAGGCCCGCTGGCGGCAGGAGGCGGCCGCCCGCCGCATCGTCATCCGCCCGGAGGAGGCGCACGAGGTCTTCGTCGACACCTTCCCCGCCCCGCTGCCGCTCGTCTGGGAGTGGATGACCGACGCCACGCGCCGCGTGCGGTGGGGGCAGGGGGTCACGGCCGTGGACGTGGCCGCACCGGGAGGCCGCCGGGGCGTGGGGACGGTGAACCACTGCATGCACGGCCCCGAGGCCACCGTGGAGGAGATCCTGGAGTGGCACCCCGTCGACAGCTTCACCTACCGGATCCGCCTGGCCGAGGGGAGCGAGGTCACCGCCACCGTGACCTTCCGCCCGACACCGGACGGCGGCACCGCGGTGACCGAGGCCTGGCGCTTCGAGTCGGAGGCGCTGCGGACGACGGTGTGGCCGACGATGCGGGAGACGTTCCGCGGCTGGATGCGGCTGAGCTACGCCCGCCTCACCGAGCTGCTGCGGGAGGAGCTGGCCCGACGGCAGGCGGCCCTGGCCCAGGTGGAGGCGGTGCGCGGGCACCTGCAGCAGGCCGCGGCCCACTACTGGGAAGACCGGGCCAGCTGGGTGACGGTCACGCCTGGCGGGTGACCCCCTCCTCCACCACCTCGACCTCGGCCGCCCGCACCAGGCGCTCGGCCTTGCCCGCCTTGGCCCCGTCCACGATCACCGCCACCAGCGCGTAGCGGTCCCCCCGGTATCCGGGGATGACGCGCCGGACCTCCCCCGCCTGGGCCGTGTCGTCCAGGACCCACACCCGGGCCCCGGGCCGGATCACCCGGCCCTGACGGTCGTGCACCTGCTCCATGGCCTGCCTCCTCGTCCCGCGCCCGCCGGCGGGCCCCACCCCTACCGCGGCAGCCGCTCGATCACCAGCGCGATCCCCTGCCCCACGCCGATGCACATCGTGGCCAGGCCGTAGCGCCCTTCCCGCCGCTCCAGCTCGTACAGGAGCGTCGTGAGGATGCGCGCGCCGCTGCACCCGATGGGGTGCCCGAGGGCGATCGCCCCGCCGTTGGGGTTGAGCCGGTCCAGCGGCAGCCCCAGCTCGCGCACGCAGGCCAGCACCTGGGCGGCGAAGGCCTCGTTGAGCTCGATGACGTCCAAGTCCTCCACCCGCAGCCCGGCGCGCTGCAGCGCCTTGCGCGTGGCCGGCACCGGGCCCAGGCCCATCGTGGCCGGATCGACGCCGGCCACCGCACTGGCCACGATGCGGGCGCGGGGGACGTGCCCGTGCGATTCGGCGTAGGTCCGCGAGGTCACCAGCAGGGCCGCCGCGCCGTCGTTGATCCCGGAGCTGTTGCCAGCCGTCACGGTGCCGCCCGGCTTGAAGGCCGGGGGCAGCTTCGCCAGCGCCTCCAGGGTCGTCTCCGGCCTGGGGTGCTCGTCGGTGTCCACCACCACGGGCTCCCCCCGCGGCCGGGGGATCACCACGGGGACGATCTCGTCCCGGAACCGCCCGCTGGCGATGGCCGCCGCCGCGCGGCGCTGGCTCTCCAGGGCGAAGGCGTCCTGCTCCTCGCGGGTGATGCCCCAGCGCTCGGCCACGATCTCGGCGGTCTCGCCCATGCTGTAGGGCGGGTACACCTCGGCGAGGCGCGGGTTGACGAAGCGCCAGCCGAGCGTGGTGTCGAAGAGCTCGACGTTGCCGCGGGGAAAGGCCTGCGCGGGCTTGGGCATCACCCAGGGCGCCCGGGTCATCGACTCGACGCCCCCGGCGATGAAGACGTCCCCCTCCCCGGCGGCCACGGCGTGCGCCGCCGTGACCACCGCCTGCAGCCCCGAGCCGCAGAGCCGGTTGACCGTCTGGCCGGCCACCTCCACCGGCAGCCCGGCCAGCAGGACGGCCATGCGGGCCACGTTGCGGTTGTCCTCCCCCGCCTGGTTGCTGCAGCCGAAGATGACGTCCTCGATGTCCGCCGGCGGCAGGTGGTTGCGGCGCACCAGCTCGCGGATGACCAGCGCGGCCAGGTCGTCGGGGCGGACGTCCTTGAGGACGCCCCCGTGCCGCCCCACCGGCGTGCGCACCGCGTCGACGATCACGGCCTCAGGCATCGACGTCCCCTCCGGCCCCATCATAGCCGCGGCCCCGCGGCGGGGGCAGGTCAGGGCCCGCCCCCTCGAGGACGCTGCGGCCGGCCGCCACCACGCGCCGCAGCAGCGGGGCCGCACGGTAGCGGTCCTCCCCCAGGTCGGCGTGCAGCCCGTCCAGGACGGCCAGCACGAGGGGCGGCCCCACGCGGTCCGCCAGGGCGAGCGGCCCCGCAGGGAAGTTCATCCCCAACCGCATGGCCGTGTCGATGGCCTCCGCGGTGGCCACGCCCTCGCCCAGGGCGAAGAGCGCCTCGTTCACCAGCATGGCCGCGATGCGCGGGAAGACCCCGGCGACCCCGTCGCGCACCAGGGCGGTCTCCTTGCCCAGGCGGGCCAGCAGGGCCCGGGCCGCCTCCACCGCGGTGGGGGCGCTCTGCAGCGCCGGGAGCACCTCCACGAGCGGGCGCGCCTCCCACGGCGGGAGCGTGGCGAAGCCCACCACCCGGTGCGGCGCCGCCGAGCGCGCGGCCACGGCGGTGGCCGAGGTCGCCAGGGCCAGGGTGAGCCGCAGTGGGTCGCCGGAGCAATCCGCCGCCATCACCGCCGCCTTGGCCGCCGGCGCCACCTCCACGTCCACCACCGCGTCCAGGGGACCCTCCGCCGGCACCCCGCGCGCCACCGCCAGGCCGGCGCCCTCGGCGGCCCGGACGATCGCCTCAGCGAGCGCGCCCTCCCCGGCCACCGCGATGCGGCGCATCGCCGCGGCCTGCCGCTCCACCGCCGCCGGCACCACCGGGACCCCGGCCTCGTCACCTCCGCCTCGGGCCGCCCCCTCGCCGTAGGTGTAGAAGCCCCGCCCCGCCTTGCGGCCCAGCAGCCCCGCGTCCACCATGCGCTGCTGGATGGGGTGGGGCCGGAAGCGCGGCTCGTGGAAGGTCGCCTCGTACAGCGAGCGCGTCACCGCCAGGTTCACGTCCAGGCCGATGAGGTCGAGCAGCTCGAAGGGGCCCATGCGGAAGCCCCCGGCGCGGCGCATGATCCGGTCGATCACCGCCACCGGCGCGGCCTGCTCCGCCAGCAGGCGGATGGCCTCCACGTAGAAGGGGCGGGCGATGCGGTTGACGATGAAGCCGGGCGTATCCTGGACCTCCACCGGCGTCTTGCCCAGCGCCGCCACGGCCTGCCGCGCCCGCGCCACGACCGCCGGGTCGGTGGTGCGGCCCGGCACCACCTCGACCAGCGCCATGACCGGCGCGGGGTTGAAGAAGTGCAGTCCCAGGACGCGCTCGGGGTGGGTGGTGGCGCCGGCGAGGGCGGTGATGGAGAGCGAGGAGGTGTTGGAGGCCAGGATCGCCGGAGGCGGTACTGCGGCATCGAGGCGGGTGAAGAGCTCGCGCTTCAGGGCCAGGTCCTCGGGGACCGCCTCGACGACCAGGTCGCACGCCGCCAGGTCGGCCAGGTCGACGGTGACGGTGAGGCGCTGGAGCGCCGCCTCGGCGTCGGCCCGCGTGAGCCGCCCCCGCTCGACGTCCCGTTCCAGGGCGGCCTGGAGGCGGTCGCGGGCGCGGTGCAGGATCGGTGCCGCCACGTCGCAGAGCACCGTGGGGATCCCGCGGCGCACTCCGACCTCGGCGATCCCCGCCCCCATGGTGCCGGCGCCGACGACGCCCAGGCGCCGCACCACCGTCCCGTCCATGGCGGCCGAAGCTCCCGGCGGGGCCGCCCGGTCAGGCGCCGGTGTAGCGGGGCGGCCGCTTCTCCAGGAAGGCCGCCACGCCCTCGCGGTGGTCGGCGGTGCGCCCGGCGATCTCCTGGAGGTAGGCTTCGTACTCGAGCGCCTGCTCGAGCGGGGCGGTCTGCGCAAAGCGCAGGCCGCGCTTGGCCAGGGCGTAGGCCCGGGTGGGCCCCGCGGCGAGCCGGCGGGCCCACGCCATCGTCTCCGGCAGCAGGGCCTCGTGCGGCACCACCCGGTTCACCAGCCCCAGCCGCAGCGCCTCCTGGGCGTCCAGCGGCTCCGCCAGGTAGGCCAGCTCGAAGGCCTTGCCCAGCCCGACGAGCCGCGGCAGGAACCAGGTGCCGCCGGAGTCGGGGACGAGGCCGACGCGGGCGAAGACCTCGATGAACGCGGCGCGCTCGCTGGCCACGCGCAGGTCGCAGGCCAGGGCCAGGTTGCACCCGGCCCCCGCCGCGACCCCGTTCACGGCGGCGATGGTGGGCTTCTCCATGGTGGCCAGGCGCACCACGATGGGGTTGTAGCGCCGGCGCAGCGACTCGCCGTAGGAGACCTCCCCCACCCCCCGCCGGTCCCGCAGGTCCTGTCCCGAGCAGAAGCCGCGGCCGGCGCCGGTGAGCACCACGCAGCGCACCGCCGCGTCCCGCTCGGCCCGTCGCAGCACCTCGTGCAGCTCGTCGCTCATGCGGTCGTTCACGGCGTTCAGCACGTCGGGGCGGTTCAGCGTGCAGAGGAGCACCCCCTCCTCCACCGTCACCTGCACCGTCTCGTACACGGGCTCGGCCATGCCGCTCACCTCCACGGGCCCGACGGGATCAGCCCGGGGCGCCGCCGCTCCGGCGGCGATCCGGCTACCGCCCCTGGAACTGCGGCGGGCGCTTCTGCAGGAAGGCCGCCACCCCCTCGCGGTGGTCCTCGGTGGCGAAGAGCAGGTAGAAGCACTTGCGCTCGTAGTCCAGCCCGCCCTCCAGGTGGGTGTCGAAGGCCTTGAGCACCGCCGCCTTGGCCAGGCGCACCGCCACCGGGGCTTTGCCGGCGATCTCCCGGGCCAGGCGCAGCGCCTCGTCCAGCACCAGCTCGTCCGGGACCACCCGCGTCACCAGGCCCGCCGCCTCCGCCTCCCGGGCGGTGAGGTGGCGCCCGGTGAGGACGAGCTCCATCGCCCGCGCCTTCCCGACGGCGCGGGTGAGCCGCTGCGTCCCCCCGGCGCCCGGCATCAGCCCCAGGTTGATCTCCGGCTGGCCGAAGCGGGCGCCCTCCCCGGCGATGATCATGTCGCACAGCATCGCCAGCTCGTTGCCGCCCCCCAGCGCAAACCCCTGCACCGCGGCGATGAGGGGCTTGCTGACCTGGCGGATGCGCTCCCACTGCTGGAAGCGGTACCCCTGCAGCATCGTCACCGGGGTGGCGCCCTCGAACTCGCGGATGTCGGCGCCGGCGGCGAACGCCCGCGGGCCGCCGGTGAGGACGATGCAGCGCACGGCCTCGTCCCGGTCGAGGGCTTCCAGGGCGGCGACGAGCTCGTCCATCACCGCCTGGCTGAGGGCGTTGAGGACGTCGGGCCGGTTGAGCCGCACGACGGCCACGGCGTCCTCGCGCGTGACGATGAGGTGCTGGAACTCCATCGGCACCCTCCTCCCGTGTACGGGTGATGTGCCCCGAAGGGCCCGGGGATCAGGCCGGCGGGCTGGCCGGGTCCGGAAGGCCCCCGCCCGCCGATCCTGCCCCGGGCGGGCCTCCCGCCGATCCCGCCCCGGGTGGGCCGCCCGCGGACCCCGCGCCCGTGCCGGATCCCTCGGCGGGCGGCGGCAGGGGGTGCCCGCACCGGCCGCAGTAGGCGAACCGCTGCGGGAGGCGCGTGGCGCCGCAGTGGGGACAGGTGCGGGTGGCCGGGCCCCAGGGGTACTCCGTGGACGCCCCCGCGGCCAGGCGTCGGCGGATGGCGGCGTAGTCGGGCGGCCGCTTGGCGCGGAAGGCCTCCAGGCCCTCCTGCGTCTCGGGTGCGCCCGCGTGCAACGTCAGCCAGTCGCGGGCGTGCCCCACCGTGAGGTGCCAGGAGAGGTCGCGCCAGAAGTTGAGCTGCTGCTTCGTGTAGCGGGTGACCTCCGGGAGCTTGGCCAGCAGCTTGGCGATGAGCGCGTCGACGGCCGCGTCCAGCTCCGCCCGCGGGACGACCTGGTTCACCCACCCCCAGGCCAGGGCCTGCTGCGCCGTGTACGGCTCGCACAGGAAGAGGACCTCCCGGGCGCGCCGGTCCCCCACCAGCAGCGGCATCCACTGCGTCGCTCCCGCGGCCGGCACGCTGCCGCGCGCGGGCCCCACGTGCTGCAGGACGATGTCGTCCGCGGCCACGGCCAGGTCGCAGGCCAGGTTGAACTCGTTGCCGCCGCCGACGACCATGCCGTTGAGGCGGGCGATGGTGGGCTTGCCCAGGTTGCGCAGCCGCTCGTTGGCCTCGATGAAGGCGCCCATCCACTTCCAGTAGTCGCGCGGCCGCTCCAGGAAGCGCTCCTGCTCCCGCAGGTCCGCGCCCGTGCAGAAGGCGCGGTCCCCGGCACCGGTGAGGACGAGCACCCCCACGGCGTCGTCCCAGGAGGCGTCCTGGAAGGCCGTGGCCATCTCGGTGAGCGTCTGGAAGTCCAGCGCGTTGAGGACCTCGGGGCGGTTGATGGTGACGCGGGCCCACCCCGGCCCCTTGGTGTAGAGGATCTTCTCGAAGCCGAAGCGGTCGGGCGGCTGGGGGCGGGGGTACACGCGCCGGCGCTACTGGCGGACGATGATGATCTCGTACCCGACCGCGCGCAACCGCTCGGCCAGCCGCTCGGCGTTGGCGCGGTCGGTGAAGGCGCCCACCTGCACCTTGTAGAGGTTCTCCGCGCGGAGGATGTAGGCGTCGAAGCCGGCGGCGCGCAGCTGCGCCGCGCGCTCCTCGGCGTTCTCCCGCCGCAGGAAGGCACCCGCCTGGACGCGGTAGAGCCCCGTCCCCGGAGCGGGCGGGCGCTCCGGCGCGGCCGCCGTGACGGTGGGGCGGGGGCTCGGGCGGCGCGCGGGGGGCGGCGCGGTGGAGGGCGGGGCGGGCGGCGTCACCGGCCGAGGCTCCGTCGCCGGTGCCGGCGAGGGACTCGACGCCCGGGTAGGGCGGGGCACCACCGGGGCCGGCGTGGGCGCCACGGCCGGAGGCGGCGGCAGCAACGTGGCCGCGGGAGCGGGCGTCCGGGCCTCCGGCCGCAGGAAGACCTCGCCCGCCACGTACCCGAGGGCCAGCGAGAGGAAGAAGAGACCGACGAGCGCGACGGTCACGACGACGGTATTGGGTCGCACGGGTGTCCCCCCTTACAGGTCGCGCCACGGTGGTGTTCGGGAGGATGCGGCGGTTTCCTGCGGCCGCCGCACGCCGCTGCACCGCGCACGCGGTGCAGCCGCGCACGTGCGGGCCGCGCACGCCGGCGCGGCCGCGTACACCGGTGCGCCCGCGCACACCGGTGCGGCCGCCCGGCTCACCCCTGCAGCGCCGCCAGGTGACCTTCCAGCACGCGCGACCGCTCGCGCAGCGCCTCCCGCCGCGCGGTCTCCGCCTCCACCACCGGTTGCGGCGCGCGCGCCTGGAAGTCCGCACTGCGCAGGCGGCCCTCTACCCGCTGCAGCTCCGCGCTGACCCGGGCGAGCTCCTGCGCCAGGCGCGCGCGGATGCGGTCGCGGTCGGCCGGCGCCACCGGGAGCAACACCTCCACGCCGTCGGCCAGCAGCCCCGCCGTCCCCGCCGGCCGCGCCGCCGCCAGGTCCTCCACGGTGAGCGGGTCGGAGCGGGCGAGGGCGGCGATGTAGGGGCGCAGGGCCCCCAGCGTCGGGTGCAGCTCCGCCGGGGCGCGCAGGACGGCGGGCACGCGCGTCCCCGGCGGGACGCCCAGGTCGGCGCGCAGCGAGCGGATGGCGCGCACCACCGCCACCAGGCGGTCGCCCGTGGCCTCCACCTCCGGATCCACCCAGCTCTCCGGCACCTCGGGCCACGGCGCCACCATGATGCTCTCGCCGCGGTGGGGGAGGCGCTGCCACACCTCCTCGGTGATGAAGGGCATGATGGGGTGGAGCAGCCGCAGGCTCCCCTCCAGCACCGTCCACAGCGTCCAGCGCACCGCCCGGCGCCGCTCCTCGCGGGCCGGCCCGCCGTCGGGTGCATAGAGGTCCACCTTGGCCAGCTCCACGTACCAGTCGGCGTAGGTGGACCAGAGGAAGTCGTAGCAGGCCCGGGCCGCCTTGTCGAACTCGAACCCCTCCAGGTCGTCGGTGACCTCCTGGACCGTGCGGGCGTAGCGGCTCAGCACCCAGAGGTCGAGCGGGGAGAGGCCCACCGGGGGCGCCGTGCCCTCGGGCGGGGCGAACCCGGCCAGGTGCAGCTGCACGAAGCGGGCGATGTTCCAGATCTTCGTGGTGAAGGTGCGCACGTCGTCGAGCATCTTGGCGCTGAAGCGCAGGTCCTGCTGCTGCTGGGAGCAGCGCACCACCAGGGCGAAGCGGAGGACGTCGGCGCCGTAGCCCTGCTGCTCGACGTAGTCGACGGGGTCGAGGCCCGTCCCCAGCGACTTGCTCATCCGCTGCCCCTGCAGGTTGAGCACCGTGGGGTTGATGTAGACGTCGGTGAAGGGCACCTCCCCGAGGAACTCCAGGCCCATCATGATCATGCGGGCCACCCAGAGGTGGATGATTTCCCGCCCCGTCACCAGCACGTCGCCGGGGTAGAAGTAGCGCAGCTCGGGCGTGGTCTGCGGCCACCCCAGGGTGGCGAAGGGCCACAGCGCGCTGCTGAACCAGGTGTCGAGGATCTGCTCCTCCTGCTCCAGGTCCGCCCCGCCGCAGGCCGGACAGCGCGCCGGCCGCTCCCGCTGGGCCACCATCTCGCGGCACGCCCGGCAGTGCCACACCGGGATGCGGTGCCCCCACCACAGCCGCCGGGAGATGTTCCAGTCGCGGATGTGCTCCATCCAGTCCAGGTAGACCCGCGCCCACCGCTCCGGGTGGAAGCGCACCTTCCCCTCGCGCACCACCCGGATCGCCGGGGCCGCCAGCGCCTCCATGCGCACGAACCACTGGTCGGTGATGTAGGGCTCCAGCACCGTCTTGCACCGGTCGCACACGCCCACCGTGGTCGTGTAGGGCTCCTCCCGCTCCAGCAGGCCCCGGCGGCGCAGCACCTCCACCACCGCGGTGCGGGCGGCGAAGCGGTCCATCCCGGCAAAGGGGCCCGCCGCCTCGCCGGCCATCCGCCCCGCCTCGTCCAGGACCACCAGGGTGGGCAGCCCGTGGTCGGCGCCGATCTCGTGGTCGAGGGGATCGTGGCCGGGCGTGATCTTCACCGCGCCCGTGCCGAAGTCCGGCTCCACCCGCCGGTCGGCGATCACCGGCACGCGCCGCTCGGCCAGCGGCACGATGACCTCCCGGCCCACCAGCGCGGCGTAGCGGGCGTCCTCCGGGTGCACGGCCACCGCCACGTCCGCCAGGATCGTCTCGGGGCGCTGGGTGGCGATGACCACCCCCGGACCGCCGTCGGCGCCCCGGTAGCGCACGTGGTAGAGCGTGCCCGGCACCTCGCGGTGCTCCACCTCCAGGTCGGAGACGCTGGTGAGGTCGTGGGGGCACCAGTTGACCATGCGCTTGCCGTAGTAGATGTAGCCCTTGCGGTAGAGGCGCAGGAAGGCCTCCAGGACCGCGTCGCTGTAGGCGGGGTCCATGGTGAAGGTGGCCCGCGCCCAGTCGCAGGAGAAGCCCAGCCGGCGCAGCTGGCTGTAGATGATCTGCTGGTACTTCTCCTTCCAGCTCCAGGCGAACGCCAGGAAGGCCTCGCGCCCGAGGTCGAAGCGCGTCTTCCCCTGCTTGGCCAGCTCCCGCTCCATCACCACGTGGGTGCCGATGCTGGCGTGGTCCGTGCCCGGCATCCACAGGGCGTTGTAGCCCTGCATGCGCCGCCAGCGGATGAGGACGTCCTGCAACGTGTTGTTCAGGGCGTGGCCCATGTGCAGGTCGCCGGTGATGTTGGGCAGCGGCATCATGATGACGTAGGGCTGGCGGGCCGGATCGACCGGGGCGTGGAAGTAGCCGCGGGACATCCAGACCGCGTACCAGCGCGGCTCCACCGCGGCCGGGTCGTACCCCTTGGGCATGGCCTCGGCCGTCCCCGCCTCCGGCGTCCTCGGGTCCTCTGCCATCATCCCACCTCGCTGCCTCGCTCCCGTCGCACCCGCCGCCGGCGCCGACCGGCGCCGCCGACCAACGACAAACGCCGCCCGCCCCAAGGGCGAAGCGGCGCTCCGCGGTACCACCCTGGTCACCGGCCCGCGCGCCCGGGCCGGCAGCTCGACGCGCGATCACGGGCGCACCCGGCGGCAGTGCCCGCAAGGAGCACCTCCGCAGGCCCTCGAGGCGACGTTCGGGCCGTCCGTCGCCGGGAGACCTTGCACCGGTGGGTCTCCCTCGCTCCGGCCGGGTGCGGCCCTACTCCTCCTCGAGTTACCGCCCAGTATAGGGAGGTCGCCGGCGAGCCGCAACACCGGCCACGCCGCTCAGGGCCCGGGCGGCAGCCACCCCGCCTCGCGACCCTCCTGACGGAGGCTGGCTACGTGCTCGCGCAGGGCCGCCTCGGCCCGGTCCGGGTCCCGGGAGCGGATCGCCGCGGTGAGCCGGGCCAGCTCGCGGAAGGAGCGGGTCGTGCGTCCGCGGTTCTGCAGGAGGCGCGCGAGCAGCGGCCGCAGACGCCCGCGGACCTGCTCGACCGCCTGGGCCAGGACGGGGGTGCCGGCGGCGGAGCCCACCGCGGTGTGGATCGCCTCCTCGGCGGCGACGAAGAAGGCGGCGTCACCGCCCCGCGCCGCCACGCTCACCGTCTTGATGAGCGTGCTGAGCTGGGCCCGGACCTCCGGAGTGGCGCGCTCGGCCGCCCGCCTGGCGGCCATGCCCCCCACGGCCTCCCACAGGTCGAGGAGCCCGGCGGCGGTCTGGGGCGTCAGGGCCGCCACCACCACCCCGCGTCCCCGCCGCCCCTCGACCAGCCCCTCCGCCAGGAGGCGGCGGAGGGCGTCGCGCACCGGCGTGCGGCTCACCCCCCAGGCAGCCGCCACCGCGGACTCGCGCACCACCGCTCCCTCCGGCAGGCGGCCGGAGAGAATGGCCTCGCGCAGGCGGCGGTAGACCGTCTCCGCGGCGGTCTCCCGCGGAGGGATCGGGCCGCCCAGTTCGATGAGATTTCGCATTCAGTATCCAGAATACGGGACACCGGAGCCATTGGGAAGATCCCAGTGAAGGGGTTGTCAACGGCCTTTGAACCCGGGTATTGTGGTTTTGAGAGGGCTTCTTGAAAGCTTACTGCGGAGGTGCGGGATGACCTACATCATCGCCGAGCCCTGTATCGGGACCAAGGACCGATCCTGCGTGGAGGTCTGCCCGGTCGACTGCATCTACGAGTACGTCGAGGAGGTCGGCGGCTACGTCGTCCCGGACCCGGCCACCGGGGCCGGTCCCGACAAGCAGGTCATCCCCCGGGGCGAGGCGGTCCACGTCCCCCCCGACGACTTCCCCAAGGAGACCGCCCTCCAGCAGCTCTGGATCCACCCCGAGGAGTGCATCGACTGCGGGGCCTGCGAGTCGGTCTGCCCGGTGACGGCCATCTTCGCGGAGGCGGACGTCCCCGAGCAGTGGCGCCACTTCATCCCCCTCCAGTACCAGGCCTTCGGCCTGCAGCCAAAGTAGCGCCCCTCCCCCGCGGCCCGGAACCGGGCTGACGGCGCACAGGACATGACGAGGGGGTGCCGCCTGGGCACCCCCTCTCGGTCTTCAGTCTTCAGGCTTTCCCCTCCCACGTGTCAGCGCCGGTGACAAACTGACCGGGATCGCCGACTAAGAACTGACCCACCCCCCAGCCAAGACACCTTCCGAATCCGGCCAAGGTTCGGGAGGTGTCGTCTGGAACATGCTGGGAGGTGGGAAGGTGAAGCGGCTTTACGAGCTGCACGGCGCAGGGATGTCCATCCGGCAGATCGCTCGCGAGCTGGGCGTGTCGCGGAACACCGTGCGCCGGTACCTGCGGGCGCCGGAGGTGCCGAAGCCGGCCCCGCGGCCGCCCCGGGGCTCCAAGCTGGACCCCTACAAGGAGTTTATCCTTCAGCGCCTGGCCGAGGGCGTGGACAACTGCGTGGTGTTGCTGCGCGAGCTGCGGGCCCAGGGGTACACCGGGGGCTACACGATCCTGAAGGACTTCGTGCAGCCGCTGCGTACGCGCCGCGCGTCGCAGGTCACGGTGCGGTTCGAGACCGCCCCGGGCGAGCAGGCGCAGGTGGACTTCGGCAGCTGCGCGTACGTGCTGCCGGACGGCCGGGTGCGGCGGCTGTGGCTGTTCACCATGGTCCTGAGCTGGTCGCGGGCCCTGTACGTGGAGTTCGTGGCGCGGGCCGACACGTCGACCTTCATCCGCTGCCACCTGCACGGCTTCGAGTCCTTCGGCGGCGTGGTGCAGCACTGCCTGTACGACCGTACCAAGTTGGTGGTCCTGGGCCTGACGGAGACGGGCGAGGTGCAGTGGAACGCGCAGTTCCTGGACTTCGCCCTGCGGCTCGGGTTTGAGATCCGGCTCTGCCAGGGCTACCGGCCGCAGACGAAGGGCCGGGCGGAGCGCGGGATCCAGTACGTCAAGCGCAACTTCTGGCCGGGGGTGCGGTTCACCGACCTGGAGGACCTGAACCGCCAGGCGCGCGTGTGGCTCGACACGGTGGCCAACGTGCGCATCCACGGCACCACGCGCGAGCGCCCGATCGACCGCCTGGCCGTGGAGCGGGCACACCTGCGCCCCTTGCCCGGCCGGGAGCGGCTGCGACCCTGGCTGCGGGAGGAGCGGCGGGTGGGCCGTGACGGGTACGTGCACTGGGACGGGGCGTGGTACGGGCTGCCCTGGCCCTGGCGCCCCGGGCAGGTGGTGCAGGTTCAGCCGGGGGAGGGGATCGTGGAGCTGTGGGTGGGCGATGAGCGGGTCGCCGTGCACCCGCGGGCCACGCGGCCCGGCCAGCGCTTCACCCATCCCCGCCAGTGGGCGGGCATCCCCACCCATGGCGCCCGTCCGCGGCCGGAGCCCCTGGCGGTTCAGCTGCCCACCGTCGAGGTGGAGCAGCGGCCGCTGAGCGTCTACGAGACCCTGGTCGGGGCGGTGAGCCGGTCGTGATCGCGGTGGCGAAGGCACGGCAGTACCTCGAGCAGCTGGGCTTGCACCAGGCCGCGGCCGTGCTGGAGGGCCGGCTCGAGGCGGCGGCCCACAAGCAGCTGCCCTACGCCGAGTTCCTGGTGGATCTGCTGGGCATCGAGGCCGCCGCGCGCCGCGAGCGCTACCTGCGTACGCGCATGCGCCTGGCGCACCTGCCCTTCCACCGTACCCTCGAGCAGTCCGACTTCGGCTTCCAGCCGTCCATCGACGAGCGCCAGATCCGCGAGCTGGCCACCCTGGCCTTTGTGGCCGACGCCGCCAACGTGATCTTCCTCGGCCCGCCGGGCGTGGGGAAGACGCACCTGGCCGTGGCCCTGGGCATCAAGGCCATCGAGGCGGGCTACGGCGTGTACTTCGTCCGGGCCCACGACCTGCTGGAGGACCTGCGCCGCGCCCAGGCCGAGCACCGCCTCGACCGGCGCATGCGGGTGTACCTGGCGCCCAAGGTGCTGATCATCGACGAGTTCGGGGTCTGGCCGTACGATCGCGCGGCGGCCACCGCGCTGTTCGCCCTGATCTCGGCGCGGTACGAGCGCGGCAGCGTGGTCCTGACCAGCAACAAGGGCTTCGCGGAGTGGGGCGAGGTGCTGGGGGATCCGGTGATCGCCACGGCGATCCTCGACCGACTACTGCACCACAGCCACGTGATCAACATCCGGGGCGAGAGCTATCGCCTGCGGGAGAAGAAGCGGGCGGGCCTGTTCGGTACCCCGCATGCGGGGGAGGTGGTCGCAACCCAAGGTACCGCCTCGGAGCGTTGACCTCGTAGGGGGTGGGTCAATTCCCAACCGGCGCCAAGTGGGTCAAATGCAACCCGGCGGGCTCTAGGTCAAGAAGTGTGGCGCGGCGGTCAGCCAGGCCAAGGGCACGAAGGCTAGGAGCATCTTGCGCACATAGACGTCCCGGCTCCGGAGCCCGTAGCTGAGGCGCTTGAGCAGCTTGATCTTCGTGTGCACGCCCTCGGTGTAGCCGTTGCTCACCCGGTAGGTGTGGTAGGCCAGCAGCTCCGCGCGCCAGGCCCGGAGCGTGCGGCCCCAGAGCATCAGTGCTGCGTCGTCCGCCTCCTGGGTGTTGAACAGGATGCGGCTGAGCAGCTGCTCTGCCTCGGCGCGGCTGCCCGCGCGGAAGAACGCGCGCAGCCGCTCCTTCACCCAGTGGAACTGCGCCACCTGGGGGTGCCTGCGGCGGATCTCCGCCAGCTGGGCCGCCTGCTTCTCCGTCAGGTCCTCCTCGTTCTTCACCAGCGGCCAGCGCGGGATCCGGCGTCCCGTCACCTGCTGTTCGATCAGCCGTGCCTCGTCCACCCGCCGGTTGGCATCCTGGATCACGTGAAAGGGATCGGCGACGATGGCCACGCCAGGCAACACCCGCTGGATCGCCCGCCGCCACGCGTGCCGCAGGTCGATGCACACGGCACGGATCCGTGCCCGTATCTCCGGCGGCAACCCCCGCAGGTACCGCTCCAGCGTCCGCACCCGGTCGTTCGGCAGGATCGCCAGGACCAGGCGCTTGGGCCACACGCACGTAACCGTGATCACCATGTCCTGCCGCCGGAAGCTGTGCTCGTCGATGCTCAGCACGATCTCGGGGCGGTCCGCCAGCGCCGCCCGCACGTCCACCGCCGTGTGCACGTGCCGCAGCAACATCCGGCGGAGCACACCGGGATGCGTACCCGTGTGCTGGGCGGCACTCCGGAAGCTGCGGCCCGCCAGCTCGGCCAGCAGCGTCCGCTCGGCGTGCCCCGTCCGGCGCGCCCACGGCGCGATGTCGGGCAGCCGCTCGGTGAACACCTTCCCGCACGCCGTACAGCGGAACCGCCGCGGCCGCACCCGCAGGTAGACCGGCTGCCCGTCGCACCAGGTGTGGAGGATCCGTCGCCACCGGCGCCCGCGTTCGTGGACCCTGCGCGTCGCGGTCCCGCAGGCTGGGCAGCGCGCCTCCTTCCGCGGCCGGCCCACGTGGACGTCGATGCCGTCCTGCCTGTGCTCCACCCGGTAGACGATCCACGATTGAAGCCGGAACAGCCGGGCCATAAGCTGGTGCATAGGCGGCGGCGAGCCTCCTTCCGGGATGTGGTCCGCTACCCAATCCCTTGGCTCGTCCGCCGCCGCGTCGGCTCATGGCCGCGAATGATGAGGAGGTGTGTGTCTGCGAACTCGTCGACTCCCTTGAGGTACCCCAATACCACGTGTCACGGCACTTGAAAGAGCTCCGCAACGCCAGGCTACTGCGGGCACGACGAGACGGCCGGTGGGTCTACTATTCGCTCGATCTCACGGACCCGGTCGTGAAGGAGCTGGCAGAGGTCGTCAGGCGGCTCCCTGCCGACTTGTTCCGTGAAGACCAGAAAAACTTCGAGCAACGGATGACCTTGCGCGTCGGCGGCCGGTGCCGTGCGGGGATTCAGAAGAAGCACCTGGCCCCCAACGTCCGTGTGCGGAAGTAGTGCGAAGGAGGAATTGTCATGGACGAAAAGAGCCTTACCACGCGCGCCGTCACCGAGGAGGCGGAACGCCATTCCTCGAGCCGAGAAGATGAGGACGCTGAAGAGGAGGAAGAAGGCTTCGAAGGCCCCTGGTACCGCTCCCCCCCCATCCGTAATGCTGGCCTCGGAGGCATCGTGCTGGGCTTGGGCTGGTTGGCCGGGAAGCTAAGCCTTGGCCCTGCGCTCCAGATCCCCTTGTACCTCGTTGCCATGGCCCTCGGGGGCTACTTCTGGGTACGCGAGGGTTGGGAAGAGTTCATTGAAGAGCGGGAAGTAGGCATCGAAGCTCTCATGGCCTTCGCCACGTTGGGAGCCGTCCTTCTCGGCCAGTGGTTTGAGGCCACCTTCCTCGTCTTTCTCTACGGGCTGGCAGAAGGCCTGGAGGAGTACACCTTCGCTCGCACCCGCTCCGCCATCAAGGCGTTGCTCGATTTGGCCCCCAAGGAGGCGCGGCTCCTCGAGAACGGCCGGGAGCGCATGGTGCCGGCGAGCTCCCTGAAACCGGGCGATCGGTTCCTCGTGCGGCCGGGCGAATCCATCGCCACCGACGCCATCATTCGTGAAGGGCGGTCGAGCATTAACGAAGCTGCGGTCACAGGCGAGTCGGTGCCTGTGGCAAAGGGCCCAGGCGACCGGGTCTTTGCCGGCACAGTGAACGGTGAGGGCGCCCTTGTTCTGGAGGCCACGGCTACTTTCGAGGACAATACCCTGTCCAAGATCATCCGCCTGGTCGAACAGGCTCAATCAGAAAAAGGGCGGGCTCAGCGCTTCATCGAGCGGTTTGGTAGGCGTTACAGCCCTGTTGTCCTGCTTGCAGCCGTGGCCTTGGTCGTGCTCCCGCCCCTGATCGGTCTCGACTGGTCGACCTGGGCCACCCGCGCTGTGGTCCTCCTGGTAGCAGCGGCACCTTGCGCCCTTGTCATGTCGACGCCCGTGGCCATGGCTTCCGCCATCGGTACAGCCGGCAAGAACGGCGTGCTCATCAAGGGGGGCATCCATCTTGAGAACCTCGGCACGGTCCGCGCAGTGGCCTTCGACAAGACCGGAACGCTGACGCGCGGAGAGCCCGTGGTGACTACCATTGTCGCAGCGCCCGGATGGACGGAGCGGGAAGTGCTGGCGCGAGCCGCCGCGATTGAGCGTTTCTCCGAGCACCCCCTGGCCCGAGCCGTCATGGCCAAGGCCCAGAATGAAGGGATCGAGGTACCCGAGGCCGGGGACTTTCAGGCTCTACCCGGAGCCGGGGCCAGGGCGGTGGTCGGCGAGGTGAGCCTCTATGTTGGGAGCCCCGCTCTCTTTCAACAGCTGGGAGCCCGGGTCCCCGCGGAGCTGTCGGACAAGATCGACGAGCTGCGGGACAGCGGGCATACGGTCGTCTTCGTGGGCACCGATGACGAAGTGAAGGGGCTGCTGGCCATCCGCGATGAGATCCGGCCCGAGGCAAAAGACGCTCTACAGGCATTGCGCGAAGCGGGTATCGAGCACTTCATCATGCTAACCGGCGACAATCAGCGGACGGCGAACGCCATCGCCCGGGAACTTGGCATCGACGATGTCCGGGCGGAACTGAAGCCGGAGGACAAGGCCAGGATCGTGCGGGCGCTGGCTGAAGAGTATGGCGGTGTGATCATGGTCGGCGACGGCATCAACGACGCGCCGGCCCTTGCCGCCGCCACGGTCGGGATGGCCATGGGCACCGCGGGAACCGACGCCGCTATTGAGGCGGCTGACGTCGCCCTGATGGCCGACGATCTGAGAAAAGTGGCTTACGCTGTTCGCCTGGGGCGCCGGGCCCGCGCCATCAGCCGCCAAAACATCATCTTCTCGCTAGCCGTTCTGGCGATCTTGATCCCGGGCGCGCTGACAGGCTGGGTTGGCGTCTCGCTGGCCGTTGCCGCTCACGAGGTGAGTGAGCTGCTGGCCGTCGCCAACGGCCTTCGTGCCCGCTAGCAGCTCGTGGCCACGCGTCCGGTGACCGCACGGGGTGACCTGCCTATCGCTTGGCGCGCGGGGACAAACGGCCCGGGCCCGCTGCTCCAGCCGGGCCTTGGCCGCCTGAATCGCCTTCAGCCGCTTTTCCGCCGTGGCCAGCTCGGGAGGCAGGCGCCAGCCGCTGTCTGGGCCGTGTTCCGCATCCTCCGACCGGTCGTTGGCTTCCACCTCCTCCAAATAGCGTCGGATCTCTTCGGCCAGGCGCCGCTCTTCATCTTTCATCCGGCCGTAACTCATGGCGCTGTGCTTGGAGGCGTTGGCCTTGAGCCTGGTCCCGTCGACCGCTACATGCCGCAGCTTCACCAACCCGGCGTCCTGGGCCAGGCGGACCGACTGGACAAACAGCTGCGCCAGGGCTTCATGGTGCCGGCGCCGGAAATTCGACAGCGTCCAGTGGTCGGGCTGCTGATTCGCCGCAAGCACCCGGAAGCCCACGTCTTCGTACAGGGCCCGCTCCAGGCGCCGTGAGGAGCGGATGCCCCGCATGTACGCGTACACCCACACCTTGACCATCATGCGCGGTTCGTAAGGGGGCTGGCCCCGGCGCTCGGTGTAGTCGTTGTAGATCGCTGACAGGTCGAACTGGTCGACCACCTGGCTGATGAAATGGACCGGGTGATCCTCCGGGAGCCACTCGTCCAGCGCAGGAGGCAGGATCATGAGCTGATGGGGTTGGTAGTCCCGAAACTTCTTCCTGTTCATAGTCTTTCTTCTTCGGCATGTCAGCCGAAAAATACTGCCCGATCGCCTGGCTGATGCAGCGTTATTCACACGGGCTGCTAGGGGATCCGGTGATCGCCACGGCGATCCTCGACGACTACTGCACCACAGCCACGTGATCAACATCCGGGGCGAGAGCTATCGCCTGCGGGAGAAGAAGCGGGCGGGCCTGTTCGGTACCCCGCATGCGGGGGAGGTGGTCGCAACCCAAGGTACCGCCTCGGAGCGTTGACCTCGTAGGGGGTGGGTCAATTACCAACCGGCGCCAAGTGGGTCAAATGCAACCCGGCGTTGACACACGTGCACCGCGGCGGCCGGCGCTCCGGCCGCACCCCCGCGGGGGTCGGTCAGCTCACCGGGGGCGGCTCGGGTTGCCGGATCGCCTCCGGCTGGGGGATGGGCCGGTAGGCCGCCGGCGGGATCGCGGTCACCCCGGGCACTGGGGCCTGCGCCGGGGCCGGGGCGAAGGCCTCGGCCAGCACCTGGTCCATGTGGTCGACCAGCACGATGCGCAGGGCCCGGCGGACGTTGGCCGGGATCTCGTGCAGGTCCTTCTCGTTCTCCTTCGGCAGGATGACGGTGCGGATGCCCGCCCGGTGGGCGGCCAGCACCTTCTCCTTGACCCCGCCGATGGGCAGGACCCGCCCGCGCAGGGTGATCTCCCCGGTCATGGCCACGTCCCGCCGCACCGGCCGGCCGGTGAGCGCCGAGGCCAGCGCCGTGGCCATGGTGATCCCGGCCGACGGCCCCTCTTTGGGCTGGGCCCCGGCCGGGACGTGGATGTGCACGTCCAGCTTGCGGTAGAAGTCCTCCGGCAGGCCCAGCCGGCGCGCCCGCGAGCGCACGTAGGAGAGCGCCGCCTGGCCGGACTCCTTCATCACCTCGCCCAGCTGCCCGGTGAGGATGAGCTTCCCCTCCCCCGGCATCAGCGTGGCCTCGACGCTGGTGACGTCCCCGCCCATCTCCGTGTAGACGAGCCCGGTGGCCACCCCGACCTCGTCCTCCTTCTCCAGGCTCCCGAAGCGGAAGCGCGGCGGCCCCAGGAACTTGTGCAGGGTGTTCACGGTGACGCGCACCTGGCGGTCGGCCCCGCGGGCCACCTCGGTGGCCACCTTGCGGCAGATCGTCCCGATCTCCCGCTCCAGGTTGCGCACCCCGGCCTCGCGGGTGTACTCCCGGACGATGCGCCGCAGCGCCTCCTCGGTGAACTGCACGTGCTGCTCGGTCAGCCCCGTGGCCTTGCGCTGCTTGGGGATGAGGAACTGCTCGGCGATGCGGACCTTCTCCTCCTCGGTGTAGCCGGGGAAGCGGATGACCTCCATGCGGTCGCGCAGCGCCGGCGGCACCGTGTCCAGGATGTTGGCCGTGGTGATCCACATGACCTCGCTGAGGTCCAGGGCCAGCTCCAGGTAGTGGTCGCTGAAGGCGTGGTTCTGCTCCGGGTCGAGCGCCTCGAGCAGCGCCGCCGAGGGGTCGCCGCGGAAGTCCACGCCGAGCTTGTCGATCTCGTCCAGCATGAAGACGGGGTTGCGGCTGCCGGCCTGCTTCAGCCCCTGGACGATCCGCCCCGGCAGCGCCCCCACGTAGGTGCGCCGGTGGCCGCGGATCTCCGCCTCGTCCCGCACACCGCCCAGGGAGACCCGCACGAACTTCCGCCCCAGCGCCCGGGCGATGGACTTGCCCAGCGAGGTCTTCCCCACGCCGGGCGGGCCGACGAAGCACAGGATGGGCCCCTTGCTCTCCCGGGCCAGCTTGCGCACGGCCAGGTACTCGATGACCCGCTCCTTGGCCTTGGTCAGGCCGTAGTGGTCCTCGTCCAGGATCCGCCGGGCCTCGTCGATGTCCAGGCGGTCCTCGGTGGTCACCGACCAGGGGATGGCCAGGATCCAGTCGAGGTAGGTGCGGACCACCACCGCCTCGGCCACCATGGGCGGCATCTTCTCCAGGCGGGCCAGCTCCTCCAGGGCCTTCTCCTTGACGTGGGCGGGGAGGTTGGCCGCCTCGATCTTCTTGCGGTACTCGGCGGCCTCGGCCTGGCGCTCGTCGCTCTCCCCCAGCTCCTGCTGGATGGCCTTCATCTGCTCCTTGAGGAAGTACTCCCGCTGGGACTTCTCCATCTGCTTGCGGACGCGGTTCTGGATCTTCCGCTCCAGCTCGAGGATGGAGATCTCCCGCGAGAGCAGCTGCCCCAGCTTCTCCAGGCGTTCCTGGGGCGGGGCCTCGAGCAGCTCCTGGCGCTCCTCCAGCTTGAGGTTGAGGTGCTGCGCCACCAGGTCGGCCAGCCGGCCCGGCTCCTCCGCCTGCATGATGGTGACGAACTGGTCGGGCGGCACCGCCCGGGAGAGCCGGGCGAAGCGTTCGAAGGACGCGGAGAGCCCGCGCACCAGGGCCTCCACCTCCAGGCTCCGCTCCACCACGTCGGGCCGGGCGGCGATGCGCACCGCGAAGTAGGGCTCGGTCTGGAGGTACTCCAGGATCTCGGCGCGGACCACGCCCTCCACGATCACCTGCAGGACGCCGTCCGGCTGCTTGCCCACCTGCAGGATGCGGCACACCGTCCCCACCCGGTAGATGTCGTCGGGGGTGGGGTCCTCGATGTCGTCCTGACGCTGGGCGACCAGGAGGATGAGCTTCTCTCCCTCCGCCCCCAGGGCCGCCTCCAGGGCCCGCAGCGACTTGGGCCGTCCCACGCCCAGGCCCTGGGCCTGGTGGGGGAAGACGATCGTGCCCTTCAGCGGCAGGAGCGGCAGGGTCTCCCGGGCCATGGCCGTCATCTCCGTGCTCATCCAGCCTCCTCTACCCGATCTGTGCCCATAAAGAGAAAACGGGGGCGCCCCCGCCCCCTCTTCCCTGCCTCTAGCGCTACCTCCAGGATACCAGAGCGGCCGCGGGCCCGCCAGAGCGGCACGAGCCCGGTTAAGGCGGGCCCGGACCCCACCGGCCGGACCGTCCCGCAGCGGCACCACCCGGGCGCGGGAGATCCCCTGGTCGGACCGGTTGCCCCGCGGCCAGGCGCCGCGACGGCCCTCAGGAGGCCGGCTTCTCCTTGGCCAGGCGGCGCAGGTCGGCCGAGGTGAGCAGGATGGGGTCGCGCCGCCGCAGCACCGCCTCCTCCGTGACGACGCAGCGCTTCACGTCGGTGCGGGAGGGGATGTCGTACATGATGTTGAGCATGATCTCCTCGATGATGGTGCGCAGCCCGCGCGCCCCCGTGTTGCGGGCCATGGCCTCGCGGGCGATGGCCCGCAGGGCGTCGTCGGTGAAGATCAGCTCCACCCCGTCCATGTCCAGGATCTTCTGGTACTGCCGCACCAGGGCGTTGCGCGGCTCCACCAGGATGCGGATGAGGTCGGCCTCCTCCAGGGGGTCGAGGGGGACGATGATGGGCAGCCGGCCGACGAACTCCGGGATCATGCCGTAGCGCAGCAGGTCCTGGGGCATGACCTGGCTGAGCGTCTCCCCCAGCCGCCGCTTGGCCCGGGACTCCACGTGGGCGCCGAAGCCCATGCTGCTCTGGCGCACGCGCGTCTCGATGATCCGCTCCAGCCCGTCGAAGGCCCCGCCGCAGATGAAGAGGATGTTCGTCGTGTCGATCTGGATGAACTCCTGGTGGGGGTGCTTGCGCCCGCCCTGGGGCGGGACGTTGGCCACCGTCCCCTCCAGGATCTTCAGCAGCGCCTGCTGCACCCCCTCGCCGGAGACGTCGCGGGTGATGGAGGGGTTCTCGCTCTTCCGGGCGATCTTGTCGACCTCGTCGATGTAGATGATGCCGCGCTCGGCCTTCTTGATGTCGTAGTCGGCCGCCTGGATCAGGCGCAGGAGGATGTTCTCCACGTCCTCGCCCACGTAGCCGGCCTCGGTGAGCGAGGTGGCGTCGGCGATGGCGAAGGGGACGTCGAGGATGCGGGCCAGCGTCTGGGCCAGCAGCGTCTTGCCGCACCCGGTGGGGCCGATGAGCAGGATGTTGGACTTCTGCAGCTCCACGTCGTTGGGGCGGCGGGAGCCGATGCGCTTGTAGTGGTTGTAGACGGCCACCGCCAGGGCCTTCTTGGCCCGGTCCTGGCCGACCACGTACTGGCAGAGGGTGTCGTAGATCTCCCGGGGCTTCGGGGTGGTGCGGACGGGGGCCTCGTCGGCGGCGAACTCCTCCTCGATGATCTCGTTGCACAGCTCGATGCACTCGTCGCAGATGTAGACTCCCGGCCCGGCCACGAGCTTGCGCACCTGCTCCTGGGACTTGCCGCAGAAGGAGCACTTGAGCCGCTCGCGCTCGTCGCCGAACCGGAACATCCCGTCCCCGGGCACGTCGCCCCCGCCCGTCCCGCCTACTTCACCGCCGCGGCCTTGCGCGGGACGATGATCTCGTCGATGATGCCGTACTCCTTGGCCTGCTCGGCGCTCATCCAGAAGTTGCGGTCCGTGTCGCGCTCGATGCGCTCCAGCGGCTGCCCGGTGTGGCGCGCCAGGATCTCGTTCATCAGCTGGCGCAGCCGGATGACCTCCCGGGCCTGGATGTCGATGTCCACGGCCTGGCCCTGCGCGCCGCCCCAGGGCTGGTGGATCATGATGCGGGAGTACGGCAGGGAGGAGCGCTTGCCCTTCGTCCCCCCGGCCAGGACCAGCGCGCCCCCGCTGGCGGCCAGCCCCACGCACACCGTCTGCACGTCCGGACGGACGTACTGCATCGTGTCGTAGATGGCCAGCGAGGAGATCAGGTCCCCGCCCGGGCTGTTCACGTACATGATGATGTCCTTGTCGGGGTCATCCCCCTCCAGGAAGAGCAGCTGGGCGATGACCAGGTTGGCGACGTCGTCGTCGATGGGCCCGCCCAGGAAGACGATGCGCTCCTTCAGCAGGCGGGAGTAGATGTCGTAGCCGCGCTCGCCGCGCGGCGTGGACTCGATGACGTACGGGATCAGCGGTGGCATGTCTCAGGCATCCTCCTCGCGCGTCTCCGTCGGTGGGGGCGCGGCCCCCTCGGTGGCGGCCGCCAGCCCCAGGAGGAACTGCATGGTCTTGCGGCGCCGGAGCGAGGCCGCCAGCGCGTCGCGGCGCCCGTCCCGGTCGAGCCACTCGCGGACGCGTGACACGTCCTGCCCGAGACTCTGCGCAAGGTTCTCTACCTCCGCAGCCATCTCCTCCTCCGTGGGCTCGAGCCCCTCGCGGCGCGCGATGGCGTCCAGGACGAGCCGGGTGCGCAGGCGCCCCTCCGCCGCCGCGGTCAGGTCGGCCTCCACCTCCTCCATACTCTTCTCGGCCGCCCGGCGGTAGGTTTCCAGGGTCAGGCCCCGCCGCCGCAGCGACGCCTCCAGGTCCTCGCGCAGGTGCGCCGCCTCGTGCGCCACCAGGGAGCGCGGCAGGTCCACGGTGGCCCCGCGGAGCACCTCGCGCAGGACCGCCTCCGCGTAGGCCTCGTCGGCGCGGCGGGCCGCGTCGGCGGCCAGCCGGCTCTCCACCTGGGCCCGCAGCGCCGCCAGGCTCTCCGCCCCCTCCAGCCGGGCCAGCGCGTCGTCCAGCGGCGGGAGCTCGCGCCGCTTCACGTCACTCACCAGAACCACGAGGACCTCGTCGCTATTCCCCCCGGGCAGGCGGCGCTCCTCGCCGGGGCGGGCGCCCACCAGCCCCTGCTCCAGGGCCTCCGGGTAGGTGCCGCTGCCGATCTCCACCAGGTACTCTTTGCCCGCCTGCAGCCGTCCCGCCCCCGCCGGGCCCTCCAGGACCCGCACCAGGACGAAGTCCCCGGGCGCGGCCGGCTCCCCGGAGGCGACCAGCGTGGCGTGGCGCAGGCGCAGGTCCTCCAGCGCGCGCTCCACCGCCCCCTCCTCGAGCGTCTGCGCGGGGCGCGGGACGCGCACCTCCCGGTAGGGGCCGGGGTCGACCTCGGGCGCCACCTCCACGGTGGCGGTGAAGCGCAGCGGGGCGTCGGGCGAGACCTGCCGCTCGTCTACGTCGATCTCGGGGCGGCTGATTGGTTCCAGCCCCACCTGCTCCATCGCCTGGAAGACGGTGCGGGGCAGGAGGAGCTTGAGGGTCTCGTCCACGACCCCGTCGCGGCCGACGTAGCGCTCGACCAGGGCGGCCGGCGCACGGCCGCGGCGGAAGCCGGGGATGTTCACCCGACGGGCCAGCCGGCGGTGCGCCTCGCGCATCGCCTGGGCTACCGCTTCCGCCGGGAGCTCCACCTCCAGGACCGCCCGGCTCTGGGGTTCCCGCCGCACTTCGACCTTCATCGTCTCGGCCACTCCGGCTCCTCCCCGCGGGCCCTTCGCCACGACACGGCCGGCGTCGGCGCCCGCTCCGGGCTTGGGACGTCCCTGACCACCTCGGACCCCGATGGCCCGGAACGAAAGAGCGGCCCGGGGCACCGCCCCGACGGCCGCCTCCGGCGTCCAGCCGCCCTCCGCGCCGCACTGGTGCGGGCGGAGGGATTCGAACCCCCACCGGCTCGCGCCGACCAGATCCTAAGTCTGGCGCCTGTACCTGATTCGGCTACGCCCGCGCCGCGTCACCCTGGAGGGCCGTGAGGGACTCGAACCCCCAACACGAGGCTTAAGAGGCCCCTGCTCTGCCTGTTGAGCTAACGGCCCTCACACCAACCTCTCATTATAGCGGGGGCGGGCCGGCGCTCAACCCGGAGCTACCCGGGCAGGACCACGTGCTCCTCCAGGACCACCGTCCCCGAGGCGCGGGTGAAGCGGCCCAGGTCGGCCAGGATCTCCCGCACCTCGGGGGAGCGGACGTCGGCGTCGAACTCCTCGCGCGAGGCCCACGTGAGCTCGGCCAGGCCATCGAAGGGGGCCTCGCCGCGGGGGAGCGTGCCCACCACCCGCCGCACGACGTAACGCTGCAACCGGGTGTAGACGCGCCGGACCAGCGTCGCGTGCGGGCCCAGCCAGTAGGCCAGGAACGCCTCGTCGCTCATCCCTTCCGCCTTGCGCACCCAGGTGGCGATGGTGAACATGGCGCGTCCTTCCCCGCCCGGCCCCTCTCCTCCTCCCCGCCCACTGGCCCGGTCTGGTACACTGGGCGAGGGCCCGTAGCTCAGCTGGACAGCAGCGACGCCCTTCGAAGGCGTAGGTCGGGGGTTCGAGTCCCTCCGGGCCCGCCACCTCCGGTCGTCGGCTGCCCCCTTCCCCCTTGCAGCTCGTTGCCTCACTTTTCAGACGACTGATTGGACGGCCTCATCCCCCGGGTACCTACGTTTCTGGTACCCGTGCGGATCCGTCCGCCATCCATGTTTGCGGGCCCCGACCACGTGCGTCTCCTGCTGAGCCGTCTGGTGCGCTTCGGCCTGGTCGGCACGAGCGGGGTGCTGGTCAACGTGGCGATCTTCTCGACGCTCACGGCGCTGGGGGTCGGCTACCTGCCGGCGGGCGTGGCCGCCACCGTCGGGGCGATGGCGTGGAACTTCCTGGGGAACGACGCGGTCACCTTCGACGACGGGGGGCGCCGCCTCCGCCGCCGGCACCGGGCGGCGCGCTTCGGCCTCGTCTACGGCCTGGGCCTGCTGGTGGCCGCCTCGGTCCTGCGCGTGCTCGTCGAGGGCGCCCACCTGGCCCCGGGGCAGGCGAACCTGGCCGCCATCGCCGCCGCCGCCGGGTGGCACTTCGTGGGCAGCCGCGTCTTCGTCTGGCCGGACGCGATCCCGGCGGGAACCGTCGTGCGGGGCGCCCCGCGCGCCCCGGGAGAGGAGGGCGGGGGATGAAGATCCTGCTGACCGGCGGCACCGGGTTCATCGGCAGCCACCTGGCGCCGCGGCTCGTGGACCAGGGGCACGAGGTCTACAGCCTGGAGCGCTACGTGACGACCCGGTACGCCCTCGGGCAGCACCGGGCGTTGCGCACCGTCTTCGGGGACCTGCGCGACGCCTCCACCGTGCGCGGCATCCTGCGCGACGTGCGCCCCGACGTGGTGATCCACCTGGCCGCCATCAGCCCGGTGGCCTACAGCTACGACCACCCCCAGGAGGTCATCGACAGCAACCTCCAGGGGACGGTGAACCTGGCGGAGGCGTGCCTCCGGGAGGTCCCGCACCTGCGGCAGTTCCTCTTCGCCTCCACCTCCGAGGTCTACGGGAACGGCCCGGTGCCGAAGCGCGAGGACACCCCGCAGCGGCCCAACAGCCCCTACGCCGTGGCCAAGCTGGCGGCCGAGCACTACCTGAACTACCTCCACGACGCCTACGACCTGCCGGTGACCATCCTGCGGCCCTTCAATACCTACGGCCGCAAGGCCGACACCCACTTCGTCGTGGAGAAGATCGTCGTGCAGATGCTCCGCGGCGGCCCGGTGCGTCTCGGCGATCCCGATCCGGTGCGCGACCTCCTGTACGTCGACGACCACGTGGCGGCCTACCTGGCCTGCCTGGACCACCCGCACGCCCTCGGCCAGACCTTCAACTTCGCCACCGGCCGGGGCGTGACGATCCGCGACCTCGTCGAGCTGGTGCGCGAGCTGACCGGCAGCGACGCCGAGGTGATCTGGCACACCATCCCGCACCGGCCGGTGGACATCGCCGTCCTCATCGGGGACGCCAGCCAGGCGCGGGACCGCCTGGGGTGGGCGCCGCGCGTGGAGCTGCGGGAGGGGCTGGAGCGCACCATCGCCTGGTGGGCGCGCACGCTGGAGCTGCCTCATGGCCGAGCTCTGGGTCGTCCTGCCCACCGTTGACGAGCACGACAACCTCGCCCGCCTCCTGCCCCGCCTGCTGCAGACGCTGGGGGGTCAGCCGCTCAGCGCCCGGGTCCTGATCGTCGACGACGGCAGCGAGGACGGGACGGCGGAGCTGGTGGCCCGCCTGGCCGCCGCGGGGGCGCCGGTGGCGCTGCTGCAGCGCCCGCGCCGCCAGGGACTGGGCAGCGCGCTGCGGGCGGGACTGCAGGCGGCGCTGGCCGATCCGGCCTGCCGCTGGATCGTCACCATGGACGCCGACGGCTCCCACGACCCGGCGGACCTCCCGTCGCTGCTGGCCGCCCGCGACGGCGCCGGGGTCGTCCAGGGGAGCCGGTACGTCCCCGGCGGGCGCATCCTGGGGTGGAGCCGGGTGCGCCGGGTGCTGAGCCGGGCGGCGAATGCCGCCTGGCGCACGGTGGCGCAGACCCGGCTGCACGAGCACACCACCAACTTCCGCCTCTACGCCCGGGCCGCCGCCGAGACGGCGGCGCAGTGCCACGAACGCGGCTGGGAGTGGGTGGTGGCCGCCCTCCTGGCCGTGCAGCGCGCCGGCTTCCGCATCGTGGAGGCTCCCATCACTTTCGTCGACCGCCAGGCGGGCCGCAGCAAGCTGGGCTTCAGCGACCTCGTGGCCTGGGCGGCGTACCTGTGGCGGGACGGCCGGCGCCGAGCCCCGCTGCGGCGGGTGCCCGCCTGGGTGTGGTGGGGGGCGGGCCTGCGGCTCGTGGCCCTCCTCCTGCTCGGGCACTGGTACGACCTCTACGTCTTCCGGGACGTCTCCCTGCGGCTGGTGGAGGGCCAGGGCGTCTACGCCCCCCATCCGCTGTGGCTGGCCACGCACGGCGAGGGGTACTACGTCTACCCGCCCCTCTACGCCTACGTGCTCGCGCTGGCCGGCCTGGCCGCCCGGGCCGTCGGCGGCGGCTGGTACCTGCACGCGCTGGCCATCAAGCTGCCGCTGCTGGCCGCGGACCTCCTCACCGCCTGCGTGCTGTGGCGGTGGCGGCCCGCGGCGGCCGTGCGCTACTGGACCCTGTGGTTCGTGCCGCTGCTGGCCATCGCCCAGGTGCAGCCCGACGTGTGGGTGGGGCTGCTGGTGCTCCTGGCCTACCTGGCGGCGGCGGCCGGCCGGTGGCCCTGGGCGGGCGTCCTGGTCGGCCTGGGCGCGGCGGTGAAGTTCACGCCCGCCCTCATCGTCCCCTTCGCCGTCCTCTTCCTCCTGCACCGACGCGCCTGGCGCACCGCCCTGGCGTTCGCCGCCACCGCCGCGGCGATCTCCGTCCTGGCCTGGCTGCCCTACGTCCTGCTCTACGACGACGCCTGGCACTTCGCCCAGGCCCTGGAGTTCCACCTGCGCCGGGTGGGCGGCGGCCTCACGCCCATCACGACGGTCGTCACGGGCTACACCGCGCTCTACCTGAACCTGCGCCTGCCCTCGGGCGCCCCCCACCCCGCCGTGGTGCAGGAGGCGATCGGGGGGTCCTACGGGCTGCTCACCGCAGCGGTCTTCCTGCTGTTGCTGGCGATGGCCCTGCGCCGCCCCTGGGCGCTGGGGGTCACCTTCTGGGTGCCGGTGGGCGCCTTCCTGGCCGCGAACAAGGTGACCAACGAGCAGTACCTCCTCCAGGTGCTGCCGCTGGCGCTCCTGGTCCGGCCGGACCTCGTCCGCGCGCTCTTCTGGCCGTTCACCGTCTACGTCCTCACCGCCGGGACGCCGGTGCGCTACCTGCCCCGCGAGATCAACCCCTGGCTCCCCGGCCTCGACCTGGGGACGGGGACGCTGGCGGTCACGCTCCTCATGGCCCTGGCCGCCCTGCTCTTCGCCCTGCGGCTGGCGCGGCAGGTGGCCGCTGCCGCCCTTACGGGCAGAGACGACCCGCACGCCCCGGTGCCGCTGCCGGTCCCTGCGGCGCCCGCGGCGCCCCCGATGGCGCCGCCAGACCGGCGACGCGTCCCCTGGCACTTCCCGGCCGGGGCGCTGGCCACTGCCGCAGTGGTGCTGCTGGTCACCACGCTCCTCCACCAGCGCGGGCCGAGCCAGGGTCTGACGGTGCGACCCGTCAGCGCGCTCGTCGACCTGACCGGCACCGGGACGGTGACCCTCTTCGCCGTGCGCGCAGAGAACCGGACCGACGTCGCCCTGCCCCTGCGGTTCCTGCTGCGCCAGACCGGTCGGGAGAGCGGGTGGGTGACGCTCGACGGTCAGCCCGGGGTGACCGTCGAGCCGGGCGGGGTCGTCGAGGTCGTCCTGATCCCCCAGCGCTTCGACCGCACGCCGCGCCTGGCCGGCCGCGCCGAGCTGATGGCGCTGGCACCCGGCACCAACCTGATCGCGCGGACCCCGGTCCCCCAGGACTTGCCGGTGCGGCAGGCGAGGCTCTGGCACATCGACGGCGCACGGGCCCGGCCACACACGGGGACGGTCCTCCTCTCGGAAGCCCCGGGCGTGGAAGGGCGCATCCGGCCCACCTGCCTGGACGGGCGCCTGGCCCTGCGCCTGGAGGTGGAGCGGCGGGAGGGGAGCGCCCCGGAATGGGCGGTGGCGCAGATCCGGTACGTCCTGGCTCCCGAGGCTGCCCGCGCGCTGGAGCCCGGCCCGCTGCGGGTGGCCGTCCACGGGGCCGGACCGCTGATGGAGCGCGGCGGCTGGCCGCTCGGCGGGCAGAGCCTGACCCTGCAGGACCACCAGGGTGCCCACCTGCAGGTGGTCTTCACCCGGGACGCCGCGCGGACCCTCCAGCCGGCGCCGCACCGCCTCCTGGTGGCCCGCCACCTCCCCTGGCCGGGGTGGAACGACGTGGCGCTCAGGCTGGCGCCCCACCTGCGGGCCCTGGGGTGGTCCTGGGACGGGCCCGTGGTCCTGAGCCTCGAGGCGGCCCTCCACCGGGAGCGCCCGGGGCGCCTGAGCGCAGCCTTCGGGGTCGTGGATAGCGAGGGCGCTCCACTCCCCTGCGCCTTCCTCCTGCTGGAGGACAGCCGGGCGATGCTGCGCGACGGGGCCCGCTAGCACCCGGAGCGCCCCGCGGGCCTCACTCGCTGACCGGTTCCGGGGCGCCGGCCCGGAGGACCAGGCGCGCCAGCAGCGTGCGCTGGAACGGCCGGGGGGCGCGGACCTCGTAGCGCAGCGCCAGGGCGTAGATCCCGTGGGCGTTGGCCAGCGCCTCCACCTGCGGGTCGTCCGAGAAGGTCACCTGCACCGGGGTGAGGCGCCGGGGCCGCAGGTGCTGCTCCGCCGCGGCCCGGGAGAGGTCGCTGCTCTGGAAGGACAGCGTCCGGCCGCGGCGGACCAGGTGGGTGTAGTACCACCGGTAGAGGCCCAGGGTGAGCACGGCTCGGTGGATCGGCTCGTTGGGGATGATGGCGTACTCCACCACGACACGGTCGCCCTGGAGGCTGGCCACCTGGGCGATCTGGTACTTGCGCACCTCGGCGCGCGAGGGCTCGCTCTCCCGCAGGGGGAGCGAGGAGAAGGCTAGGTAGCCGCGGCCGCGCTCCCGGTCGAGCTCGACGTGGAACCCGTGGCGGCCCAGGTCCGCCCGCACCCCGTCCACCACCACCTCCGAGTTCCACCCGCTCAGTTCGACCAGCACATCCCCCGCCGTGTTGAGGATGGCCGGCTTGTTCATGCCGGAGTTGAGGCTGTAGAGGAGGACGTAGGACTCGCCCTCAAGGCGCAACGCCTCCGGCGCATCCCGCACCACCGCGCGCTCCAGGCTGCCCAGCGTGCGCGCGGAGAGAGCCACGAGCACGAGGACGCCTGCGGCGATGAGGAGCCTATCAAGGTACCGCAGCAGGAAGGGCATGCTCGGTCTCCTTCAGCACGGTGCACCACCCCCACAGGAGTGTCCCCACGAAGGCCAGCGCGATCACGGCCAGCGCCAGGGCGTGCGGCTGCCGGGGCAGGACGGGGCTGAGGGTGTACCCGACGACCGGGTCGAGCGTGGTCAAGTGGACGTAGAGCGGCAGGGCGAACATGAGCACGGGCACGCCCACGATGGCGAAGGCGAGCGGCAGGGCGTAGACCGCCCGGAAGAGGACGGTCTTGGCCGGGGTCGGACGCTCCGCTGCCTCCCACAGCAGGATCGGGAGGAGGAGGTAGACGTAGGGCTCGTTCACGGTCTTGGAGCCGAGGAGGAAGGCGATGAGCACGAGGGCGGCCGCCGTGGAGAGGGGGAGCGCCCGCCGCCAGATGGTGACGTAGGCCACCAGGAGGGCGGCCGGCAGGGTGACCGTGCCCACCAGCGGGGAGATCACGTGGTAGGCCAGGTCCAGGTGGGGGACGCCGAACTGGGCCAGCACGTAGAGCAGGATGTGCGGGGTGAGGTTCCCCCCGGGGCGCTGGGCGTGGAACTCGGCCACCAGCCGGATCCCGTCCCAGAATGGCAGCAGCCCGGCGGCCAGCACAGTCAGGAAGGCGGCGTGGAAGGCGAGGTGAGCGCGCGGCGGCGCCCCGCGCCGCAGCAGCCAGAGACCCACCGCCGGCCACAGCACCGCCGGGATCCACTTCGCCAGCGCGCCGAGGGCTAGAGCGGCACCGGCCGGCCCGTGGCGGCCCTGCCGGGCCAGCAGGAGCCCCAGCACGGCGAAGACCGCCGCCAGGCTGTCGATCATCCAGGCGCCACTGACCAGCACGACGAGCGGGTTGAGGAAGAACGCCCGGGCCGCCCGCTCGCCGGCCAGGCGCCACAGCAGGAGGGCCACGCCCAGGTCGGCGACGAAGAGCGGGGCCTTGAAGACCAGCCCGAAGGACGCCGGGATGCGGTGCGCCGCCACTGCCCCTTCCACGACGAACCGGTAGGCCAGCGGGTGGACGGCGGCGTAGAGCTTGGCTAGCGGGTAGTAGAGCAGCAGCGGCAGCGGCGGGTAGGCGTAGTACCCGTAGAACGACGCCCGCACGCCGTCGAAGAACTTGCCCGTGATGGCCACCTCTCCCCACAGGGCCCGGGTCAGGTAGGTGAGGTCGCGGAAGGTCTCATAGGGGGAGCGGTCGCGGGCCAGATCGACGAACATGTTGTACCAGGTCTGCAGGTCCCAGGGATGGTGGAACGGGACCAGGACCAGGCGCACGGCGAGGCCGAGCAGGATCCAGCCGACCACGTCCTCCCGACCGCCTCACCCGCGCGGGAGGAAACGCTGCAGGTCGCGGATCAGGCGGGCGTCCGGCCCCTCGGGCCGGCGGCGCACGACACGCTCCAGGTAGGGGGCCGCCTCACGCCCGCGCTCGGCGACAGCCAGCAGCACCCCCATCCAGTAGTTCGCCAGCAGGTGGTCGGGGTCGGCGCGCAACACCTCCCGGTAGATCAGCACCGCCCGGTAGATCTCCCCGCGCCGTCGCGCCTCCAGGGCCGGATCGCGACCGCGCTGCGCCAGGACCTCGGAGGTCTCGAGGTACTCCAGGAGGCGACCGGCCACGCTCCGCGCACCGATCGCCGAGGCGCTCAGGCCCGCGACCGTCCGCCCCCGTGCGAGGACGTCCCTGGCCGCGGAGAGCTGGTCGAGCGCCGTCAGGGTCAGCGCGGCCCACACGTAGGTGGACGGATGGGGCCGCGCCTCCAGGGCAATGCGATACGCCTCCCAGGCCTCGGTCAACCGCCCCTCACGGCGGAGGTTCGCCGCGCGGTTCTCCACCGGGGAGAGCGCGGGCACGGTCCGCTCCACCCGCGGGAAGGCCGCCGTCACCTCCCTCGCCGCCTCCGGGTCGTCCGCGTCCACGACGAGGGGCGGGCTGACGGCGATGGAGACCTCCCGGCGGTCGTGTGAGCGCAGGTACCGGTCGACGCGGTCGGCGCCCTCCGGAACGACCAGGACGAGGGTGCTCCGTCCCGCCGGGGCCCGCACCCCCTTGACCACCACGTAGAGCGGCTCGGGGTAGATCAGGGTCTCCAGCACCCGATCCTCGTCGGCCCAGACCTCCAGACGGCGCGCGACCCGAAAGCTCTCCGCCATCAAGCGGACGTTCACCGTGCGTGGCGCGCCGGTATTGCGCAGCACGATCTGGCCCCGGTTGCGCATCCAGTAGCGCACCTTCCCTCCGGGCCACACCTCCCTGCCGTAGAAATTGCCTTCCAACGAGGCCGTCACCGGCGGTGCCGGTACCCCGGCCGTCGCCCCCTCGACCGTCGCCCCTCGGGACGCCGTTCCCCACCCGCCACCGGCCCACCAAGGGGGCCCGCACGAGACCACGACGGCCCACGCCAGCCCCAACCGGACGAGCCTACGGAGAGATGCACGCATCCGCCTGGAAGACATCACGCACATATTTCCCCGCGTTCTCCCTCCCCGGTGCCCGGTGTCGTTCTCCTCAGCCGGGTCGTTTCCCGGGTGGCTCTGGGAGCCAGGTGGGCGCCATCCGCTGCCGGCCTCGCCCTCCCCCCAAAAGTCAAGTAAAGACGAAATATTTCAACAATGGTCTAAATGCGACCTCGAAACGGGCGAAAGGAAGGGAGGAGCAGCGTCCGTAACCGTCGCAATGCTGTTCATGATTTGTTAAGGCCCGCCGGGGCGAAGGCTGCTCTCGCAGCGGGCTGCACCCCAAGGCAGGTGACGATCTCAGCATGCTCCGGCCTCATTTCACCGTCCTCCTCGCGTGCCTGGTCGCCCTCCTCACCCTGGCCGCCACGGCGTGGGGCAGCGCCTCCTATCCCCATGCCGTCCGCACCTTCACGAGCACCCAGCCGACCAACGGCAATCCGGGGGCGCTCATCGCCGAACTCCAACAGGAGGTGGCCGCCATCCAGGCCGCCCTCCTCAACGGGCTCGAGCACAGCCTCTACCCGCGGGCAGGAGCCCAGTACGACCTGGGACGGCCTGGCCGCCCGTGGCGCGAGGCCCACCTCCAGGGAGGGCTCGTCTGGGACCCCCTGCGGACCGCCTCGGGACGTGGGGTGTTGGCCCGGATGACGGGGCTCTACGACGTGGAGATCCCCGACAGCACCGAGCTCTCACTGGTGAACCTGGAGTTCCGGAACCGCAACCCGCGGCACGCCTCAGGCTCGCTCTTCTACGGGCTCCGGATCATCACCGAAGCGGACGGGATCGACGGGGCTGCGGGGATCGCCGTCGGGAACCGCGGCCGGGGCGACAACATCTACCTGGACGTCGCCGGGAAGGCCGGTCCGGCCCCGCGCAACAGTCCCACCGGCATTGGCATCGACCTCAACCGCCAGGGGATGGGGGAGCACTCCTCCACCCACAGCGGGTATGGCATCCAGATCTGGGACTGGAGTGTGACGGACGGCGGAGCGAGCGGACCGACGGCGTTGCGCCTGCGCAAGCACCGCAATGCCAACACCGGCCATCTCCTCCTGTCGCTGGAGGGCAACCGGCACCTGATCCGGCTCTTCACCCCGGAGGGGCCCCAGTTCGACCCCGCCGCTCCCGTCCTGGAGCTCCGGGGGGCCAACGGCGCTTCCCGATGGACGGTCCACGCCGGTGGCCAGCAGACCTTCGCCCCGGAGGTCAGCCTGATGTTCACGCTCCCCGCTGGCCCGCCGGCCTCCATGCGGGCGGCTGACGGCTACCTGGAGGTGCGCGGCGGGGCGAGCGGCGTGCGTGTCGTGTCCGGCGCCGGGGGGCCAAACAGCGTACTCGTCCAGTTCAGCGACGGGGACCTCGCCGTCGACGAAACCGTGTTGCTGGTGCGGAGCCGCACCGGAGGCACCGTCACGGTCAAGCGGGTCACGCTCGGCCCTCCGGACAGTTGCGGACAGGGGTATCGCTGTCTTCGCGTCACGAATTGACCGCGGGCACACCGTCCGCGTACCTGCGCGTGCCCTGCGGGCCGGGAGGCCACGGTGGCGGCGATTCTCTCTTCACGCCTGGTTCCCCGGCAGTTATGGGGATCTTCCGCCGATTCCCGTCTTCTGTAGACCCTTGCAGGCCCATTCCGACGCCTTCGCCGCCCGGCACGTGGTGGAGAGCTCCCTGCCGCTAGAGACCCCTCAGCGTCAGATCTCTCACAACGAAATATCTTCGTTGTGAGGGGACCCCGTAATGTTCGGGGAGGCGGTCGATGTCTGAGATGTGAAGTGGACAACTGTCCCGCGCAAACCGCCACAGCGGTGGGATACGCGTCGCTGGGCCCGACCGTTAGGTCATGTCACCCGGCTGCGGATCCTCCTGCGACTCCATCGAAGGCCGCACGCGGTGACGGCCCTGGCTGTCGCCCTTGGCCTGGAGCAACCGAGGATCTCCCACCACCTCAAGATTCTGCGCCGCGCCGGACTCGTCACCGGGACGCGGCACGGTCGGCTACGGGTCTACGCCCTCGTTCCGCACCGGGCACCGGACCGGCACGTCCTGCGGGAGGCCCTCCTCAACTCCTACCGCTCGCGCGTGGGACGCCTGCGGGCCAGCCGGGCGGCGCGGCCGCCAGGGGCGGCCGTGCCCGACCTCCGGCACGCCCGCACCTGCTTCGATCACCTGGGAGGACTTGCCGGAGTCGCGCTCCTGGCGGAACTGGTCCACCGGGGATGGCTGGTCGAGCGTTCCGCCAATCCAGGAGCTGGCGGGCCCACCCTTCGTGCATACACGCTGACGACCCGAGGCATCACCCGGCTGCGCCGCCTGGGTGTGCACGTGCTGCGCGCCACCGTCACTCTGCGGCGCTTCGTCGCCTATCCCTGTCCGGATTGGGGAGCGGACCGCCCGCATCTTGGAGGGACGCTGGGGGCGGAGATCCTCATCGCCCTCTTGCAGGCAGGGATCGTGCGCCGGGTGGCTACTGCGCGCGGTCTGATCCTCCGCCGCTCCATCGCCGCCTGGCTCGATGAGGGGGAGCGCCCGCCCCGGCGGCCGCCCTCGGCGCGCGGACCCCGGCAGCGGCCGCCGACGCCTCGGTACCGGAGCCCTCTGCCCTGGAGAGCAGACGCACGCCGAGAGCGGCGCGGCAGCTTTCCCGGCCGCTCCCCTACGGGATGGCTACAACGCGGCCGCTGGCGGGTAGCCGACGATGGCCAGGGCCTCCCGCAGGCGCTCCTCGGAGACCTGCGCGGGGTCGAACACGACGTCGACTTCCCGGCTCTCCGCCCGCCCTTCGACGCGGGTCACGCCCGGGAGGCGCTGCAGGGTCGCTGTGACGGTCGCCACGCACCCCTCACAGTGGATCCGAGGGATCTTGAACGTCCGCTTCATGCATCCTCCCTCCTTTCGGCTCTCCAGTGCGACTGCATGTCTCTCCCGTCCCGCGCGCCTCCCGGCAGGGGCGAGGAGGGGGACGGGAGCGGGGCCGGCCGCCACCGCCGCAGCCGCAGGCTGTTGGTCACCACGGTGACGGAGCTCGACGCCATCGCCAGGGCCGCCAGGGCGGGGTTGAGCTGCCATCCCGTGAGCGGGAAGAGTGCGCCCGCGGCCACCGGGATGAGGGCGACGTTGTAGACGAACGCCCAGAACAGGTTCTGCCGGATGGTCCGCACTGTCGCGCGCCCGAGGTCCAGGGCGGTGAGCACCCCGCGCAGGTCGCTGCCGACCAGGACCACCTCGGCCGCCTCGATGGCCACGTCGGTGCCCGCGCCGATGGCGATGCCCACGTCGGCCTGGGCGAGCGCGGGCGCGTCGTTGATGCCGTCGCCCACCATGGCCACGCGCCGCCCCTCCGCCTGGAGCCGTCGCACCTCCGCCGCTTTGTCGGCCGGCCGCACCTCAGCCAGGATGCGGGTGATGCCGACGCGACGCGCCATGGCCTCGGCGACCTGGCGCAGATCGCCGGTGAGCAGCACCACCTCGAGCCCGCGGCGGCGCAGGGCCGCGACGACCGCGGCGGCTTCGGGCTTGGGCGTGTCGGCGACCGCCAGCAGGCCGAGGAGGCGGCTGTCGGCGGCCACGTACACGGGCGTCTTGCCCTCGTCGGCGAGGCGCTCGGCCCAGGTCGCCACGGGCGCCGGTCTCAGGGGGAGACCCTCGCGCTCGAGCAGGGCGCGGGTGCCGGCCACGATGCGGCGGCCCTCGACCAGGGCGAGGAGGCCGGCACCGGGCACCGCCTCGAAGTCGTCAGGCTCCGGGACGGCGAGGCCCTCCTCCCGGGCGCGGGCGACGATGGCTTCGGCCAGCGGGTGCTCGGAGACCCGCTCGGCCACCGCGGCTAGGCGTAGGAGCTCCCGGGCGTCGACGCCGTCCACCGGGAGGACGTCCGTCACGACCGGAGTCCCGCGCGTGACCGTCCCCGTCTTGTCGAGGATCACGGTGTCCACCAGGCGCAGGCGCTCCAGCGCCTCCGCCGTGCGGATGAGCACACCCGCCTCCGCCGCGCGGCCGATCCCCACCATGAGGGCGGTCGGTGTGGCCAGGCCCATGGCGCACGGGCAGGCCACGATGAGGACGGCCACGACAGCCAGCAGCGCGTGCGTGATCGCCGGGGGCGGGCCGGCGGCCAGCCAGGCCACACCGGCCAGCAGGGCCACCACGAGGACGACCGGGACGAAGACGGCCGCCACCCGGTCGACCAGGGCCTGGATGGGCGCCTTGCTCCCCTGCGCCGCTTCCACGAGCCGGATGATCTGGGCGAGCGCGGTCTCGGCGCCCACCTTCGTGGCCCGGAAGCGAAACGCGCCGGTGCGGTTGACCGTCCCGCCGATCACCTCGTCCCCCGGCCCCTTCGCCACGGGGAGGGACTCGCCGGTCAGCATCGACTCGTCGACCGCGGAGCGGCCCTCCAGGACCACGCCGTCGACGGGGATGCGCTCGCCCGGGCGGACGACCACCACGTCGCCCACCTGCACCTCGTCCGCGGGGACCTCCCGCTCCTCCCCATCCCGCAGGACCCGGGCCGTGCGGGGGCGCAGGTCCATGAGGCGTCGGATCGCCTCGGAGGTGCGGCCCCGGGCGAGGGCCTCCAGGTACCGGCCCAGCAGGATGAAGACGATGATGACCGCCGCCGTCTCGTAGTAGACCGCGGGCGGGATCCCGGCCGCGGTGAAGACAGCCGGGGCCAGGGTGGCGGCCAGGCTGTAGCCGTAGGCGGCCGAGGTGCCCAGGGCGATGAGGGTGTTCATGTCCGCCCGGCGGTGGCGCGCCGCGGCCCAGGCGCCGCGGTAGAATCGCCAGCCGGCCCAGAACTGGATGGGTGCCGCCAGCAGGGCTTGCACCCGCCAGTCGGCCAGCAGCGGAGGGACCCAGACGGCGACCCCCATGTGGTGGGCGCTGCCCCAGAGCACGGGGATGGCCAGCACCGCCGCCACGACCAGCCGCCGGCACAGATCCCGGAGCTCGCGACGGCGACGGCGGGCCTCGCGGTCGGCGTCGCGCGGCGCCTCGACCGGGGCGGCGAGCGGCCGCGCCTCGGCCGGGGCGGCGAGTGGCGGCGCCTCCGGCTCGTAGCCCGCCGCGCGGATCGCCCGACGGAGGTCATCGGCCGTGACCACGCCGGGGATGCAGGTGACGACGACCTCCTCGCTGGCCAGGTTCACGGCGACGTCGCGCACGCCCTGGACTGCGCGCAGCGCCCGCTCGAGTGGCTCGCCCGAGGCCGCCAGCGCCAGGTCGCGCACCGGGAGGACGACGCGCTCGATCGGCACCTGGTAGCCGGTCCGCTCCACGGCGCGGATGAGGTCCTCCAGCCCGGCCTGCGCGGGGTCGAAGAGCACGGCGGCCCGCTCGGCGGCCAGGTTGACGGCGGCATCGACCACCCCGGGGACCCGGCGCAGCCCGCCCTCGACTGCCGCCACGCAGGAGGCACAGCTCATCCCCTCGACCGGCAGCTCGATCCGCCGGCGGCCGGCGGGAGCGCCACCGTCCCGTCGGGAGCCGCTCGCCGGCGGCGCCGTGGCGGTGTGGGCGGGCGGTGGCGTCGTCATCCCCGGACCTACCGCCTGCCGCTGTAGGCGAAGACGTCCATGATCTCCTGGATGGTCCGCCGCCGCTCGGCGGGATCGCTCGACTGCATCGCCCGGCTGGCGCAGGTCTGCAGGTGGTCCTCCAGGAGCAGCGCGTTCACGCGGTCGAGCGCCCGCTGGACGGCGAGGGTCTGCCGCACGATATCGATGCAGTAGGCGCCCTCTTCGACCATCCGCTCGATCCCCCGCAGGTGGCCGACGATGCTGCGCAGACGCACGAGCGCCTGCCGCCGCTGCTCGGGAGAGCCGTGTCCGGTGGATGGCGCGCGCGTCTCGGTCATCACGTCCTCCTCGCCTATCCCTCCCCCCCGGGGGAGGGTCCCTCCCCATCTTCCCCCTCCGGGGAGGTCTCGTCAACGGCGCTCTGGGGCACATCGGGGGTGAAGGAGTTCGTCGAGCCGTCCCGAAGAGAATCCAACGGCTCGACGTCAATCGCATAGCACGGGCACCCGCGAAACGGCACCCCGCCTGCGAGGGCGGTCCGCAAAGCCACGGGACTGGTGACAGTCAGCCGGGCTGCCGAACGGGAAGGCGCCGACGCCTTCTCCGCGGGGAAGGCGTTTTTGCTTTCCCTGCTTTCCCCGCTTTCCCGCGGAGGCGAGGCGGCGGCGGGCCGGGTGCTCCGGGAGCCCGACGATGCAGGGGCTCTTGTCGACATGGGAGTTCTGGGCGGGCGTCCTCCTCGCCGGGCTGGCGAGCCTGGGGACCCTGCTGCGGTGGACACTGTTGGGCGACGGTCGCACTCCGACTCCAACACGGCTCTCCTCGATCCAGTCCCCCCCTCACTTCCGGCAACCGCCACTGGCTCACGCGCATCCTGACGCGGCCGTCGCCCGACTCTTCTCCGACCCGCTCCCCGAGGCAGTCCCTCCCACCGACTCCACCGTCGCCTCCCCCTGACCGGCCCGCCTCCGCCGCCCGAGCGGTCCGGCCCCGGCCTCCCCGGACGCGCCCCGGCAGGACCGTCGCGGCGAGGTTGAAGCAGGCGTCCCGGCCCGGACGACACGGGGGCGCGACAGCCTGGGTAAGAGAGAGGCGAACCCCGCGGGGGGAGGCGCGGGACGGGGAGGCGGTCCCGTTCCCGAGGTGATGGTGCGGTGTCGACATCCTTCCTGTTCCTGCGCCCCGACGTCCTGTGGGGTCTGCTGGTCGTTCCGGCCCTGCTCGCCCTGGCGGTGTGGCGGAGTCGCCACCCTGCAGCGACCATCCGGTTCCCGGGGACGGCAGCGGTCGGGGTGGCCGTCCGCCACGCCCACCCGTTGCGCCAGCACCTGCCCCTGGCCGCCTTCAGCCTGACGCTGGTCGCCCTGCTGCTGGGTCTCGCCCGGCCGACCGTCGCCGTGCCGGTCCGCAGCCCACGCCTGAACGTGGTCCTGGTCCTGGACGTCAGCAGCAGCATGGACGCCACCGACCTGGCGCCCTCGCGCCTGGACGCGGCCCGGGCCGCCGCCCACGCCTTCCTGCAGGCCGTGCACCCGCGCGTGCCCGTAGGGCTCGTGGCCTTCAGCACCACCGCCGCGCCGGTCGTGCCGTTGACGCGCGACCGGGGCCGTCTGCGCGCGGCGGTGAACCGGCTGAGCACCGAGAGCGAGACGGCGATGGGAGAGGGCGTGCTCGAGGCGTTGCGCCTGCTGCTCGGGGGAGCGGATCCCCTGGTCGCCCCGCCTCGGCCTGCCGAGCCGGGGCGGCGGGTCATCATCCTCATCTCCGACGGGCTCAACAACGCCGGGCGCGACCCCCTGGTGGCCGCCGACGCCGCTAGGCGGCACGGCGTGACGGTCTACACGGTCGGGGTGGGGACGAAGCGCGGTCCCGGGGGCGTGGACGAGGAGACGCTCCACGCCGTGGCCGAGCTCAGCGGCGGCACGTACTACCACGCCGCGACCGGACGACGGCTCTTCGAGCTCTACGAGCGGCTGGGACGTCGCCTGGGATGGGAGCGCCAGGTCGAGGAGGTCGGCGCCCTCCTGGCCGGCGTCGCCGCAGCGCTCCTCGTCGCTGCGGTGGCCGCCTCCCGGGTGCTGGCTCCGCTGGAGGTGTGAGCGCCGCTCACGCTTCGAGGCCCATGACCAGGACGGTCACGGGGCGGGGTAGGCGGTTCGGGCGGGGCAGGGCGCGGGGCGGGAGGCCGCGAAGCCGGGGCCTGCGCCGCGAGGGGTCAGACCCGGCATGTCCCCTGACCCTTCCAGATTGCGGAAAAGTCTAGCCGGTCTAGGGTTTGGTCGCCCCGGGCATGCCCCAGTGGAATGGTCCCCGGGTGGCTCGTTTCTGCGACGGCCAGCCTTCTGGCCCTGACCACGGCCTGGCGGGCGGCGCGCCAGGCCCTCGTGGGCCGAATGAAGCAGGTGACCGGGGTGACGGGGCGCCCGGCCACCGACGCCGAGCAGACCGTCGCCGCCCTGGCGCAGCGTGAGCAGGACCTGCGCATCATCACCCACTCGGTCCAGGACGGCATCCTGAGCGTGGACGCCGGCGGCCGGATCCTCTTCGCCAACCCCGCGGCCGCAGCCATCTTCGGCTACCCGCTGGAGGAGCTCATCGGCCTGCCCATCATCGCCCTCATCCCCGAGCACCTGCGGGCGGCGCACCTGGACGGGTTCGCCCGCTACCTGCGGACCGGTGAGCGGTGGATCGACTGGTCGGGCACCGAGTACCGGGGCCGGCGGCGCGACGGCCAGGAGCTCGTCCTGGAGATCGCCTTCGGCGAGTACCGGGCGGGGGACCGGCACATCTTCACGGGCGTGGTGCGCGATGTCACGGCGCGCAAGCACGCCGAGGAGGCGCGCCGGCAGGCCGAGGCGGCGGCGCGCGCCGCCGCGGAGCGGGCGCAGGCGCTGGCCCACACCGCCCAGCGCCTCAACGCCCGGCTCGACCTGCCCACCGTCCTGCGGGCGGTCGTCGAGGAGACCGCGCGGGCGCTGCGGGCGCCCGCGGCCAGCATCGCCCTCTACGACGAGGCCGCCGACCGGATCGCGATCGCGGCCACGCACGGGCTCCCCGAGGACTACGCCGCCCGGGCCGCACCCCAGCCGCGGGCCGTCCTCGACCGGCTCGTGGGGGCCGGCGGGCAGGACCTGCTCCTCGTGCCCGAGACCCTGGGCCGTCAGGACCTGCCCAACACGGCGCTGCACCGGGAAGCGGACGTGCGCACCATCGCCGGGGTGCCGCTGCGCCGCGAGGGACGCCTGGTCGGCCTGCTCACCGTCTACGGCCTGGGCGCGCCGCGGCACTTCGATCCCGCCGAGCTGGACCTGTTGCGGGCGCTGGGCGACCTGGCGGTGCAGGCCATCACCAACGCCACCCTCTACGCCGAGCACCTCCAGGAGCTCGAGACCCTGAGCGCCCTCTACGCCAGCGCGCAGAAGCTCGGGATCAGCCTCGACCTCCAGGAGGTGGCGCGCAGCATCACCCGCACCTGCGTCGACGTCTTCGGCGCGCGCCTGGCGTGGATCGGCCGCGCCGAGCCGGACGGGCGGGTGACGCCGGTCACCTCCTATCCGGCCAGCAGCGACTACCCCCTGCGCGTGCAGATCCGGTGGGACGAAGCGCCGGAGGGGCAGGGCCCCACCGGTCGGGCCCTGCGGACGGGCTACCCGCAGGTGTGCAACGACGTCGCCCGTGAGTCCCCGGAGCGTCCCTGGCGGGACCGGGTGCTGGCGCAGGGCTTCCGGGCGGCTGCGGCCTTCCCGCTGCTCAGCCGGGAGCGGTCGTTCGGCGTCCTGCTCCTCTACAGCGACCAGGCGGGGTTCTTCACCGACCAACGGGTAGGCCTCTTCCAGGCCCTCGCCCACCAGGCGAGCGCGGCGCTGGAGAACGCCCGCCTCTTCGAGGCGCTGCAACGCTCGCACCGCGACCTCCAGGAGGCGTACGAGGCCACGCTGGAAGGCTGGGTCCAGGCCCTCGACCTCCGCGACGAGGAGACCCACGGCCACACCCAGCGGGTCACGGAGATGACGGTGCGGCTGGCCCGGGCCATGGGGATCGAGGGGCCGCAGCTGGTCCACATCCGGCGCGGCGCGCTCCTCCACGACATCGGGAAGATCGGCATCCCCGACGCCATCCTGCGCAAACCGGGCCCGCTGACCGAGGAGGAGTGGGCGGTGGTGCGCCGCCACCCCGTCCACGCCCACCAGCTCCTCTTCCCCATCGCCTACCTGCGCCCGGCCCTCGACATCCCCTACGCCCACCACGAGCGGTGGGACGGCAGCGGCTACCCCCAGGGCCTGCGCGGTGAAGCGATTCCGCTCGCCGCGCGCATCTTCGCCGTCGTCGATGTCTGGGACGCACTCTGCTCCGACCGCCCCTACCGGCCGGCCTGGCCCGAGGACCGGGTCATCGCCTACCTCAGGGAGCAGAGCGGCAAGGCGTTCGACCCGCGGGTCGTCGAGGCATTCCTGCACCTGCTCGAGCAGCCCACCACCCCCTCCCGCCCCGGGGCGGGCGCGGGCGGTCGCTCCACAGGCGGCCGTGGGGGCGGCCAGCGCCCGCGCCGGCACCCGCCGACGCGGGCGGCCGGTCAGCGCTGACGGACCGACCAGATCCAGGCGCCGCAGAGGAGGTTCACGACGATGGGGACGATGGCCGTCTGCGCCTCCACCGCCCCTTCGAGCCAGCCGTCCAGGATGTAGCCCGCCAGGGCGATCGCCCACACGGCGAAGACCCAGGCCAGCGTGCGCAGCCCCTCCAGGCGCCAGGCCGTGGCCAGCGCGGCCACGCCCACGACGACCAGGCTCGTCCCCCAGGCCGAGAGGAAGACCGGGTGGGGGACGTACAGGGGGACGACGGCCCGGGCGAGCGGTGAGGAGAGGAGCAGGAGGACCCCGGCGCTGATCGCGTAGAGCGCCCACAGGACGAGGGCCGGGCGCAGGCCCACCGTCTGCCGCACCATCACTCCCTCCGTGCCCCGCCCGCCGCGCCCATAGACGCAGGCCGGCGCCTGCCCATCGCCTCGGCCAGGGCACGCACGATCCGTGCCTCCCACTGCGTCCCTGCCCCGGCATCGAGGATGGCCCAGGTGTCCTCCTCGCTGCGGGCCGGGCGGTAGGGCCGGTCGTGCGTCATCGCGTCGAAGGCATCGGCCACGGCCACGATGCGCGCCGCCAGCGGGATGGCCTCGCCGGCCAGGCCGTCGGGGTAGCCCCGGCCGTCCCACCGTTCGTGGTGGGAGCGGGCGACCTCGGCGGCCAGCCGGAGCAGCGGCGAGCGGTGGCCGGCCAGGATGGCCGCCCCGATGGTGGTGTGCCGCCGCATCTGGGCCCACTCGTCCGGCGTGAGGGAGCCGGGCTTGAGCAGGATCTGGTCGGGGATGCCAATCTTCCCCACGTCGTGCAGGGGCGCGGCGCGCACGAGCAGCTCCACGGCGGCGGCCTCCAGGCCGAGGGCCTCGCCGATCCGCCCGGCCAGCACGCCCACGCGCTGGGTGTGCTCCCCGGTGTCGTCGTCCCGGAATTCGGCCGCCCGGGCCAGCACCTCGAGTGCCTCCAGCCGCGCCTCGTCCAGCTCGCGGGTGCGCTCCCGCACCCGCGCCTCCAGCGTGCGGTTGTGCTCGCGCAACCGCTCGTGGAGGGTGCGGGTCTCCAGGAGGTTGCGGATGCGCAGCAGGACCTCGGTCGGGTCGAAGGGCTTGGTGAGGAAGTCCCGCGCCCCCCGGCCGAGGGCCTGGCGCTTGGCCTCGGCGGTGACGTCGGCGGTGAGGACCAGCACCGGCAGGTAGGTCTCGGGAGGGACGGACGCCAGGAGCTGCCCCAGCAGCGTGAGGCCGTCCACGTGGGGCATGTGCAGGTCGAGCAGCACCAGGTCCGGCTGGAACGCGGTGAAGAGGCCGAGGGCCTCGCGCGCGTCGGTCGTGCTGCGGACCTCCGCCGCCAGCGCCCCGCGGCGCAGGATCGCCTCGAGCAGGCGGACGTTGGCCTCCTGGTCGTCGACGATGAGGATGCGGGCGCCGTCAGGAGGGGATGCCGACATGGCGGTCCTCGCGGCGGTCCAGCACCCGGTCGAGGAGCTCCAGCAGGCGGCGCACGTTCAGCGGTTTCGTCAGGTAGTCCTGCGCGCCCATGGCGCGCAGCCGCTCGATCTGGTGGGGGGTGGCGTCGGCGCTGATCACCACCACGGGGATCTCCCGGGTCTCGGGCTGAGCCTGCAGGCGGCGCAGGACCTCGTCTCCGGGCATGTCGGGCAGGTGCAGGTCCAGCAGCACCAGGTCGGGGCGGTGCTCGCGGATGAAGTCGAGGCCCAGCCGCCCCTGGATCGCCGGCAGCAGCTCCACCTCGGGCCGCTGGCCCAGGACGCGCTGGAGGAGCTTCAGGTTGGAGAGGTTGTCCTCGATGTAGACGATGCGGGCCCGCCGGGCGCCCTCGGGACGGGCGGCTCCGACGGCAGAGGGCTCGAGGGCGGGTTCCTCCGCCTCCGGCAGCTCCACCCAGAAGGTACTCCCCTGCCCCACCGTGCTCTCCACGCCCAGCGTCCCGCCCATCGCCTCCACCAGCCGGCGGGAGAGGGCCAGGCCGAGCCCCGTGCCCTCGATGGCGGTCTGCTCCGCCCCCAGCCGCTCGAAGGGGACGAAGAGGCGGGCCATCCGGTCGGGGGGGATCCCGGGGCCGGTGTCGGTGACTTTGAGGCGCAGCCGTGCCGGAGGGGCGGGCTCGACGGAGAGGGTGACCAGGCCCCCGGCGCGGTTGTACTTCACGGCGTTGGCGAGCAGGTTGAGCAGGACTTGCTTCAGGCGCTGGCGGTCGGCGATGACGTGGCGGCGGGACGCCGTCGCCGCCTCGGCCTCGACGCGCACGCCGTGCTCGGCGCACAGCGGGGTGATGAGCGCCAGCGCCTCCTCGGTGACCTCCCGCAGCGCCACCGGCTCCGGCGAGAGGGCCAGCCGCCCGGCCTCGATGCGGGCGATGTCCAGCACCTCGTTGATGAGGTCGAGCAGGTGGCGCCCGGCCTTCAGGATGTCGGCCACGCTCTCCCGCTGCTCCGGGGTGAGGGTGTCCATCTCCAGCAGTTGCGCGAACCCCAGGATGGCGTTGAGCGGGGTGCGCAGCTCGTGGCTCATCCGGGAGAGGAACTCGCTCTTGGCCTGGTTGGCCTGCTCGGCCACCCGCTGCGCCTCCTCGGCCAGCCGGCGGGCCTCCTCGGCCCGGCGCCGCTCCTCCTCGGCCTGGCGGCGCGCGGTGATGTCGCGCACCACGCCGGTGAAGAGGCGCCGGCCCGCGGCCTGCGACTCGCTAAGGGAGATCTCCAGGACCACCTCGCGGCCGTCCCGGCGCAGGCCGGGCAGCTCGATGCCGCCCCAGGCCAGCCGTCGTTCGCCGGTCTGGAGGTAGCGGGCGAACCCGGCGCGGTGCGCCTCGCGCAGCCGCTCCGGCATGAGGTCGGTGAGGGGTCGGCCGACGAGCTCCTGAGGGGTGTAGCCGAAGATCTCCCCGGCGGCGGGGTTGGCGAAGAGGATGCGGTGCTCGTCGTCCACGGTCAACAGGCCGTCGCGGATGGAGTCGGTGATCAGGCGCAGCTCCCGCTCGCGCTCGGCCAGGGCCGCCGCCGCCTGCATCGCCTCGGCCTGGCGGCGCTCCAGGGCGCCGGCCATCTCGTCGAAGGCGCGGGCGAGCTCGCCCAGTTCCCCGCGGCCCTGTGCGCCGGCGCGCGCGCTCAAGTCCCCGGCGCTGAGCCGCCGGGCCGCCGCCACCAGCGCCTCCACGCGGCGGACCAGCAGGCGGTCGCCGGCCACCCAGGCCGCCGCCAGGCCCAGGGCGGCCACCAGGAGCAGCCCGGCCAGGTGCTGGAGCGTGATGCGGATGACCGCGGCGGTGGGCGTGGCAGGGCGACCGAGGAGCAGGTAGAGGCGGCCGGTGACGATCCCCGGCTGGGTGAAGGCGTAGAAGTAGGTGGTCCCGTCCGCGGCCGGGACGCGGACGGTCCCCTCGCCGCGCTCCGTCACCGCCCGCAGCAGCACCCCGTCGGGGAGGCGCTGGCCCACGCGCAGCCCGTCGGGTGGCCAGGCGGCCAGGACCACCCCGGCTCGATCCAGGACGGCGAACGTGGTGTGTGCCGGCAGGCCCACCGCAGCGATGGACCGGCCGAGCTGCCTCAGGTCGACCGCACCGAAGGCCACCCCGATCACCTCGCCCGACGGGGCCAGGACCGGGGTGCCGAAGTTGAGCGAAGACCGGCCGGTGATGCGTCCCACCTGGTGCTCCCCGACGGCAAAGGCCCGGGTGGCGACGGCCGTCTGGAAGTAGAGGCGGTCGGCGATCCGCACGCCGGCAAAGCCGGGCAGCGCGCTGCAGAAGATCGACCCGTCGGCCCGGGCCACCCCTAGGTTCAGGTAGAGCGGTTGAGCACGCAGCACCCCGGCGAGCACGCGGGCGCAGGCGGCACCGTCCCCCCGCTGGACCGCGGGGAGGTTGGCCACCACCAGCAGCAGGTTCCGCACGCCTTCCAGGACCTGCTCCTGCTGAGCGGTGGCCAGGCGCATCAGGTGGAGCGTCTCCTGTTCGGTGGCCGCGACCGTGAGGCGGTGCTGTTCCAGGCCGGCGTAGAGCGCCAGCCCCAGCGCCGGCACGACCGCCAGGAGCACGAGGAGGAAGAGGGTCAGGCGGAGGGTGAGCACCCGGCTTTGCGACCGTTTGGGCATAGACACGGGTCCCCCGGCCGGGAGGCGGAGACCCGCCACGGTCATCCCGCCCGGTCGTCCGACACTCCGGGCCTGCTGGATCGACTCCTCCTGGGACTATGCCCAGCGGTTCTGCCCTATAGGCTCTGTGGGGCTAGACAAACGCACGGGCCACCCCTCCCTGGAGGTGGCCGAAGTCATCCCCTCATGCTGTCCAGCGCGATGTTCGTCGTTCACCCGACCTGCGTCGGATGAACTTTGCCCGGACCCAGTTCCGTTCGGTATCGCCAGCAGCGGGTTTTGAGGTGGTCGGGCCGCCGGGATTTGAACCCGGGACCTCTTGAACCCCATTCAAGCGCGCTACCAGGCTGCGCCACGGCCCGACGCCGTGTGGACACACCCAGTCTAGCACGACCCTCCCCCGGCTAGCACGCCGGGCGGTGGGCCTTCGCACCCAGCAGCGGCAAGAGCGCCTCCCGCAGGGCCCGGCGCGTCTGTGCCCACGTCGGCAGCGCCGCCCCCCGGGCCACCGCTTCCCGGGCGAGCCGCGCGCGCAGGCCGGGGTCGCGGGTCACCCGCTCCAGCGCAGAGGTGAGCGCGGCCACGTCGTCCGGCGGGACGAGGATCCCGCCGCGCCCCTCGCCGAGCAGGTCGCGCAGCCCCGGGACGCCGCAGCCCACCACCGGCAGGCCGAAGGCGAGCGCCTCCGCCGCCGCCACGCCGTAGGACTCGTAGGCCGAGGGCAGGACGAACACATCCGCAGCCGCGTAGCGGCGGGCCAGGTCGCTCCCGGCGAGGGGGCCGTGGACGCGAACGCGCCGCTCCACGCCCAGCGCGACGATGGCCGCACGGAGGCGCGCGGCGTAGTCCGGGTCGAGCACCGCCCCGACGAGATCCAGCGTCACGACGTCGGGGAGGCGGGCCAGCGCCTCGAGCAGGAGGTGGATGCGCTTCACCGGCGACCAGTTGGCCACGCACAGCAGACGCAGGCGCTCGCGCGGCTTGCGGGAGGGCGCACCGGGGTGCGGGCCGGGCGCGTCCTTGCCCGGTGGGATCACCCTGAGGCGGTCGGAGGAGGCGACCAGGCCGCGCAGCGCACGCCCCTGGGTGGGGCCGACGGCGATGACCACGTCCGCCCGGGACAGCACAGCCGCCTCGGCGCGGCGCCACCGCGCCGCGCGGTCGGGGTCGGCGGCGCTGGGCTGGAAGAGCATCAGGGCCACCACCCGCGCCGGCGGCTCTGCGGCGTCGCCCCTCCCCGCCGCCATCCACGCCGCCGCACGGTCCAGCACCAGGCTGTCCACCAGGAGCACCCGCGGCGGGGCACCGGTCGGGGGTGCTGCCGTCAGCCGCACCGGGACGCCCGCCTCCTCCAACGCCTGGATCAGGTGACGCAGGTACAGGTTGCCGCCGGTGGTGGTGCTCAGGTCCGCGGAGGTCCAGAGGGCGACCGCGTCATCCGCCATGCACGGGACCGCGTCACCCCTCATGCGAGCGGATCGTTGCCTCGTAGGCGGCGAAGACATCAGGGGACTCCCACACCGTCACCCGCAGCCGGTCCACACCGCGCACGCTGGCCAGCCCCGCCTGGAGGACGGCGAAGATGCGCCGGGCCACCACCTCGGCCGTGGTGTTCTGGCCCTGGAAGGCGGCCACCTCGTCGAGGTCCCGGTAGTGGAACTCCCCCACGGCAGCGTTCAGGAGCCCGCGCAGGGTGCCGACGTCGATGAGGGTCCCGCCCTCGTTCAGCGCGGGCCCGCGCACGACCGCCTCGACCACGTAGGTGTGCCCGTGCAGCCGCGTGGCCGGGCCGAAGTCGCCGCGCAGCCGGTGGGCGGCCTCGAACCGGGCGCGCACCCCCACCTCGAACATCACCGTATACCCCTCATCCGCCGTTGCCCGGCGCCGGCCCGCCGGCGCCGGCCGCCCCTCCATCGTAGGTGAGGACAACCTGGACCGTCTCCTCGGGATGCCGGTCCACCAGGGCGTAGGCCTCCGCCGCCCGGTCGAACGGGATGCGGTGCGTGATGAGCGGGGCGAGGCGCAGCTCGCCCTCGGCCAGGAGGGCGCGCGCCACCTCCAGGCGGCGGGCGCGATCCCACCGCGCCGAGACCTCCGCAGGCAGGTGCCCGACCTGCGAGGCGATGAGCCGGAGCCGCCGCCGGTGGAACGCCCCGCCCAGGTCGAGGGTGACCGGCTTCTGCCCGTACCAGCTCAGCACCACCACCCGCCCCTCGAGACCGGCCAGCTCCAGCGCGCCCTGCAGCGCGGCCGGGGCGCCGCTCGCCTCCACCACCAGGTCGGCCCCGCGTCCGCCGGTCAGCGTCCGGACCACCGCCGCCACGTCGTCCTGGGCCGGGGTGAGGACGGTGGGGATGCCCACGATGCGGCTCACCGCGCGGCGCCGCGCCAGCGGCTCGACCGCCACCACCGCCACGCCCGGGATCCGCCGGAGGAGCTGGGCGACCAGGAGGCCGACCGTTCCCTGCCCCAGGACGGCCGCGCACTCCCCGACGCGCGGGGCCGCGTCGAGCAGGGCGGTGACCGCCGTCTCCAGGTTGGCCAGCAGCGTCGCCTCCTCCGGAGGACAGCCCGGCGGCAGCGGGACGACCTGTCCGGCGGGCAGGGTGAACGCGGTCTGGTGCGGGTGGTGGGCGAAGACCAGGTCGCCGGGGTGCAGCCCGCCGACGCCCGGACCGGTGGCGGTGATCCGCCCCACGCAGGCGTAGCCGTACTTGATCGGGAAGGCGAACCCGCCGCGCAGGGCCGGCAGGTCGAGCGGCAGGCGCGGGTCGACCTCGCCGCGGTAGACGAGCATCTCGGTGCCGTGGCTGACGGCCGAGCAGACGGTCTGGACGAGGACCTCGCCCGCGCCGGGGGGCGGGAGGTCTTCCTCGCGGATCTCGACGGCACGCGGCTCGCGGAACCAGACCGCCCGGGCCCGCATAGGCATGGAGTTGTGCGGGGACGGGCACGCTCCTGCCGGGGCCCGGGCCGCTGCGCTCCTGCCCCACGGCTCGGGCGCTGCGGGTGCGGAGGCAGGCGCGAGCGCTAGCGGCGACCCTCGGGCCGGACCGGCGGCGTCAGCTCCTGCTGCAGCTCGGTCATGCGCAGCACGTCCTCGACGCGCGCCCGCAGCAGCCGCAGCTCCTGGTCGACCGTGTCCAGACGCGTCCGGAGGTCCGTGGTCAATCCGCGGTCGCGGTCGTACACCTCCGCCTTCACCGCGGCGAGCTCCCGGTCGCGGTCGGCCACCAGCCGCTGGAGCCGGGCGCGCTCCGCCTGGTAGCTCAGCATGTCGAAGAGCCCGCCGAGCAGCATCAGCACCCAGCCCCCCGCCGCCACGAGCAGCAGGTCGCGCAGGCGCACGCTCAGCGCCGTCCCCGCCAGGGTCAGCGTCACCGCCTGCTGCAGCACCGCCGGGTTCTGCAGCATGACCACGGCGAGCCCGGCGGCCAGCACGAGCAGGAAGACCAGTTGCCAGACCATGACCCTCACATCCCCTCCCGGCACCACACCGGCTGCAGGCTGTCCTCCCTCTCATTTTCCCCCGCCCGGGGCCGATACCGCGCCCGTCCGCGGAGCGGGGTCGGACGCCGGGCCCGGAGCGGCCAGGAGCGTCCGGAGCCGGAAGACGCGGAACGTGCGCAGCGGGCGCCCGTGGAAGTGGACCACCTCGGGTGGGGCTTCCTCCACGTGCCCGGCGTGCCGCTCCCAGGCCACGTGCGGCGTCCAGCGGGCGTCCACCACCGCCACCGCGTCGCGCCCGGCCAGCGCGGCCGGCGGCGGCCAGATGGAGGCCGGGTTGGGTTCGGGCAGGAGCGTGACCGGCACCTGCCACCGCGTGTAGTAGGCCAGTTGGGCGGCCACCTGGTAGCGGTCGGCGGCGATGACCGCCCCCGGCGGGAGGGCGGCCAGCTCGGCCTGGACCCGCGCCGCCGCCTGGGGCCAGCCGTACAGGTCCTCCGCCCCGGGCAACGGCGGCAGCACCGGGACCACGGCGACTGCGAAGCCGTACGCGAGGATCGCTCCGCTGAGCGCCGCCAGCGCGGCGGTCGCCCGGGACCACAGGGCCCCCAGCACCACCGCGAGCCCGAGGTACGCCGGGCCGAGCCAGTTGCCGTGGGGCGCCCCGCTCACCCAGGCGGCGGCCGCCGGCACCGCCACCGCCGGCAGCGCCGTCCAGCAGAGGAAGCCAAAGCGGGCGTCGCGGCGCCGGCGCCACGCCGCCACCAGCGCCCAGGCAAACGCCGGGAAGAGCAGGAGGGCGAAGGCGAACTGCTGCGTGAGCAGCTGGAGGACGCCGAGCCAGCCCGTGGCCGTGCCCGGCACGCGCTCGAAGAGGGCGAAGCGCACCGCGGCCCACCGGTGGGTCAGGTTCCACCAGAGCACGGGCAGGGTGCACACGCCCGCGACGGCCGCGCCCAGCCAGGGTCCCGGACCCCGCACCACCCGGCGCCGGCCCGCCGCGACGACCGCCGCACCCACCGGCAGCAGGACGATGGCGAACTTGCTGAGGAAGCCCAGTCCAATCGCCAGGCCCGCGGCCAGCCACGCCCCGAGAGGCGCCGGGGCCGGTCCGCCGAAGATCCGCCACAGCGCCCGCATGGCCACCACCCAGGCCAGGAAGAGCGGCGCGTCGGGCGTGGCCAGGAACCCCGCCCCGGCCAGCACCGGGGTGAGCTGGAAGAGCAGGGCGGCAAGCACCCCGGCGCGCGGGCCGAAGAGGTCCCGCCCCAGCAGGAAGAGCGCGTACGTGGTGAGCATCCCCAGGACCAGCGCCGGGAGGCGGACCCACAGCGGCCCGTCGGCCAGGGCCGTGCCCGCAGCGATGAGGTAGGCGATCATGGGCGGGTGGTCGAGGTAGCTCCAGTCGAGCCGCTGGGCCCACAGCCAGTAGTAGGCCTCGTCGTCGATGAGCGGCACCGTCCCGGCGGCGACCAGGCGCAGCGCCGCCAGGACGCCGATGGCCAGCAGCGCGACCCGCATCAGGCCGGCGCCGGTTTGCGGGTGCGGGCGCGCAGCTCGAAGCGGATGGGCGCCCCCGGGAAGGGGAAGCTGTCCCGCAGGGCACGGTCCAGGTAGCGCAGGTAGCTCTCGGGGAGGAGCGCCGGGTCGTTCACGAAGAGGACGATGGTGGGCGGCCTGGCGTGCGGCTGCGTGGCGTAGAGGATCTTGGCGCGCCGCCCGCGGTGGTCGGCCGGCGGCGGGACGGCGGCCTCGGCCGCTTCGATCACCCGGTTGAGGGGACCCGTGGGGACGCGGGTGGCGTAGGCCTCGGCCACGCGCCCGAGGGCGTCCAGGAAGGCCTCCAGGCCCGTGCGGGCCGTGGCGGAGACCGGCACCTGCGGGGCATAGGCGACGAAGCGCAGGGCGTGCGCCGCCGCCCGACGCACCTGCGCCGCCCGTTCCCGGTCGCCGGCGACCAGGTCCCACTTGTTCAGGACCACCACGAGGCCGCGCTCCGCCTCGGCGATCTGTCGGGCGATGCGCTGGTCCTGGTCGGTGACCCCCTCGGCGGCATCCACCACCAGCACGGCCACGTCTGCCCGCTCGAGGGCCCGGCGGGTGCGGCTGACGCTGTACCGCTCCACCGCTGCCCCCACCCGGGCCGGACGGCGCAACCCGGCGGTGTCGACGAGGACGTAGGGCACGCCGCCGACCCGCACGAAGGTGTCCACCGCGTCGCGCGTCGTGCCGGGCTGCGGCGCCACGACGACGCGCTCCTCGCCCAGCACCGCGTTCACCAGGGAGGACTTGCCGACGTTGGGCCGCCCCACCACCGCCACGCGGGTGGGGGCGGCCGCCTCCTCGGCCTCGTCGGTGGGCGGCAGCAACGCCACCACCTCGTCGAGGAGGTCCCCGGTCCCGCGCCCGTGCAGCGCCGAGACGGCCAGCGGCTCGCCCAGCCCCAGGGCATGGAACTCGTGGACGGCCGCCTCCTGCTGCGGGGTGTCGACCTTGTTGGCCACGAGCAGCACCGGCTTGCGGGCCTGGCGCAGGAGGTGCGCCACCTCGGCGTCCTCCGGGAGCCGGCCGGTCTGGGCGTCCACGACGAAGAGCAGGACGGCCGCCTCCTCGACCGCCCGCAGCGTTTGCTGGCGCACCGCCCGGGCGACGGCGTCGGTGCCGCGGTCCTCGTCGGAGCGCAATCCCCCGGTGTCCACGAGGAGGAAGGAGCGGCCGTTCCACTCCACGGGCGCGTAGAGCCGGTCCCGGGTGAGCCCCGGCGTCTCTTCGACGATGGCCTGCCGCCGGCCGATCAGGCGGTTGAAGAGGGCGGACTTGCCCACGTTGGGCCGCCCGACGATGGCCACCACGGGGCGCGCCACGGCGACCTCCGGGTCAGGTGGCAGAGGGAGCGGGGGATGGGACCGCGCCCCGGCCGATCTCCTCGAGGCGGTGGAGGACCTGCGCGATGATCCAGTCCGGGGTGGAGGCCCCGGACATCACGCCCACCTTCTCCACGCCCCGGAACCAGGCCGGGTCGAGCTCGTCGGGGACCTCGATGTGGTAGGTGGGCAGCCCGTGGGCGCGGCCGATCTCCGCCAGGCGCGTGGTGTTGCTGCTGCCGTGGCCGCCCACGACCACCAGGGCCTGGACCTCCTCCACCAGCCGCTCGGCCTCCTCCTGGCGCACCGTGATGGCCGGGCAGAGGGTGTTGAGGACCTTCAGCTCCTTCACCCGCACCGCCAGGTCGGCCACGATCTGCTTGAAGTTCTCCAGCGACTGCGTCGTCTGGGAGAGCACCGCGACCCGCCCGCGCACCTTCACCTGCCGGGCTTCCTCCAGGGTGTGGACGACGGTGACGCGGTCGCCCAGGACCTCCTTGAGCGTGACCATCTCCGGGTGGCCGTGGTCGCCCACGACGATGAGGGTGTAGCCCTCCTCGGCGAGCTTGAAGGCCAGCTCGTGGGCGCGGATGACCACCGGGCAGGTGGCGTCCACGATGCGCATCCCGCGGGCGCGGGCCTGGTCGAGGACGGCGTGCTCCACCCCGTAGGCGGAGACGACGAAGGCCTCGCCGTCCAGCTCCTCCAGGCGCTCGGCCACGCGCACGCCCGCTCCCTCCAGGCGGCCCACCACCTGCGGGTTGTGGATGAGGGGCCCCCAGGTGAAGACGGGGCCGCGGCTCTGCTCGGCGGTGGAGCGGGCCATCTCCACGGCCCGTCGGACCCCGCCGCAGAAGCCCATGTGCCTGGCGACGACGATCTCCACGGTCCCTCCGCTCGACGGTCGGAACCGCCGCAGCATCCGGTTGGCGGCGGCCTCCCGATCGCGGTCCCCGCCTACTCTAGCACCTGCCGCGTCTCCCCATCCACCGCTCCGAACCCGCCAACCCCGCGCTGCAGGCGCACCACCACAATGAAGATAGGTCGTTGTCAGGGGCCCACCGTCACCGTGCCGTGCTCCGCCAGGATGGCTGCGGTGATGGCCGGGTCGGCGAAGGCGTGCCCCACCGCGTCGGCCAGCGCCTGCGACCCCGAGAGCGCGGGCTGCACCAGCACGAGCTTGCCCCCCAGGAACGTGCGTGCCGCTCCAGTGAGAAGCGGTGGGAAGGTGTGCACGGCGGCGAAGGCCAGGGTGTGCCATGGAGCTCGTCTCCGGCATCAGCGGCAACCTGAGCGTGCGTGCCCCCGGCACCGACCGCATCCTCATCAAGGCCACCGGGCTGGCCATGGGGACATGACAGTCGAGGACGTCCTCCTGCTGGACCTGGAGGGCCGCGTCCTGGAGGCCACTGACCGGGCCCCCAGCAGGGAGCGGCGCTTCCACCTGGCCATCTACCGCCGGCGGCCCGACGTGGGGGCTATCGCCCACCTCCATCCGCCGCATTCTGGCGCGTGTACACTGAAGACCGAGCCGCCAGACGGTGTTGAAGAGGCTGTCGGCGCGAGTGGCCCGCGCAGGGGGGTCGAGGACGGAGGGATTCGGGTCATGGTGGTGGCGTCGGCGCTGCGGCCGGGGATGGCGGTCCGACTGGAGGGAGAACTCTACAAGGTGATCGCCGCCACCTTCCACTCCGGCGGCGGCCAGATGGGCGGGGTCACCCACGCCAAGCTGCGCAATGTGCGCACGGGCGCCATCCGCGAGTGGCGATTCCGGCCCGAGGAAGTGGTCCAGGACGTCCCGGTGGAGCGGCAGACGTTGCAGTTCCTCTACGGGGACGACGAGTTCTGCCACTTCATGAACACCGAGACCTTCGACCAGGTCGCTGTGGAGCGGGCCCGGCTGGGCCGGGCGGCGGCCTTCCTCACCGAGGGGATGGTCCTGCCGGTGGAGTTCCACGAGGGCCGGCCGATCGGCGTGGTCTTCCCTGACATCGTCGAAGTGCGGGTGGTCGAGACTGCGGCCCCTGCCCACGGGGCGGGCCCCGACACCGTCTGGAAGGAGGCGAAGCTGGAAAACGGGCTCACGGTCCAGGTCCCGCCGTTCATCGCCGCCGGCGAGTGGATTCGCGTGGAGGTGGAGACCGGGGCCTACGTCGAGCGGGCCAAGCGCAAGTAGCCGCCTGGCGGTTCGGCTGCCCGGCCCGGTCCGGCCTTCATGCCAGTCATTGCGTCATCCGGGGCCGCGGGCGCACGCGGGTGACTGCGGTGGGCGCGCTCATGGCGGCTCCACTCGGCGTTGCCCAAGCTCGTCCGCCGTAACCGCCGAGATGGCCTTCACGGCCGCGCCGGCGGGACGGGCGCCGGCGGGTGCCCCCGCTCCAGGGGACGGGAGCGGCACCGTCCGGAAGAGCGCCCACAGCGTCAGGTCGTAGACGGCCTTCAGCCCGCCGGCCAGCACGAACGGGAGACCGCCCGCCGCCGCCTGCAGGGCGAGGCCGGAGAGCAGCGGGGCCACGCTCGCCGCGGCGGGGCGCACGGCGTTGGTGATCCCCGCGGCCGCGGCCCGCTCCTCCGGCGCCACGAGGGCCAAGGTGTAGGCCTGGCGCGTGGGCACGTCCATCTGGGAGAGGGCGTGACGGAGCAGCAGTATGCCCGCGGCGGCCGGCCAGGTGGGCATGAGCGGCACCAGGGCGAGGAGCACGTTGGAGGGGAGGTGGGTGAAGACCATCGTGTTCAGCAGCCCGATGCGCCGGCTCAGGCGGGCCGCGGCCAGGTAGGAGAGCGCGGAGAGGAGGTTCGTCCCGAAGAAGAGCGGGCCGAGCTCGGCCAGGCCCACGCCGAAGCGCTGGTGGAACCAGAAGGCCACCAGGCTCTGGACCACCAGCCCGCCGGCCAGCGCGTCCAGCCCGAAGAGCGCGGTGAGGCGCAGGACGGTGCGGCGGGAGCGGCGCAGCCCTCCCCCGCCCCCGCCGACCACCGGCGCCTCCACCCGGTCCGAGAGGCGCCCGTACAGCGCGGCCAGCACGAGCCCCGTGGCGGCGAAGGCCCAGACCAGTCCCCGCTGGGCCCCGGCGTCCGGCACGCCGAGGGGCGCGAGGACGGACGGGACGACGCCCGCCGCCAGCGCGCCCAGGGCCACGGCCACCGTCCCCACCAGGTTGTACCAGGCGAAGAGTCCCACCTCAGGGGCCCCACGGCTCACCTCCGGGAGCGCCGCCTGCTCCAGGGGGAAGAAGGGGCCGACCTCGTAGCCGCTCGGGCTGATCGTCCCCGCCAGCGCCGCCAGGAGGAGCAGCCAGGCAGGCGCGCCCAGGGCGTAGACGGCCCCGCTCACCGCCATCAGCAGGGCGAAGCGGCGCAGGACCCCGCGCCGGCCCCACCGCCCGGCCAGGGCGCCGACCGCGCTCGTGGTGGCCGCGCCCCCGAGCAGCGCCGCCGTGAAGAGTCCCCCCACCTGCGCCGGGGTGAGGCCGAGGCCGCTGAGGTAGAGGGCCAGGACGACGGAGAGGAAGCCGTAAGCAAACGTGCGCAGCGCCCGCGCGGCGAAGAGCAGACCGGCGTCGGACGTCACCGTGCCGAGGCGACGCGCTCCTGGCACCAGCGGTACAGGGCGTCGTACAGTGGCATCTCCAGCCGCAGCTTCGTCTGGTCGTCCGCCCCATGGAGGAGGGCGAAGCCGTGGGCGATGGCGCGGAGGCCAGCCGCTTCCGGCTCGATCGCCAGGTCCTGGGGGATGTCCGCCCCGTGCACGATGCGGCCGAGCAACTGCAAGGCCGGGTCGGTGAGCCCGTACCGCCGCAGGATGGACTCAAAGCTGCACCGGCCCTCCACGTGCCCCAGCTCGACCCCAGGCACGTCGAACGGCACGGCGCCTTCCCGGTGGGCTGTGGGCAGGACGGCCTCGTCCGGGACGAAGAGGAACTCCGCCTGCGGGTCGATGAAGCGGCGGATCAGCCAGGGGCAGGCGATGCGGTCGACCTTGGCGTGCTGGCGTGTCACCCAGCGCATGGGGCACCCCCCAGGAAGCACCGTGCTGCCGGACCGTCCGGAGACCCGGGAGGCCTTCGCCTGGCTGGCCCAGGAGGTCCGCCGGTCGGGCGGCGAGGCCCTGGTGCTCCACGTCCTGAGCTTCGACGGCCTCCCGGACCGGGACCTCGTCCGGCTGTTCCTGGAGGCCCGGCGCCAGGAGTACCGGGCGCTGGAGCGGAGCTGCGGCGCCTGGAAGCGGGCCTGCACGCCCGGAGCGACGACCCGGCGCGGCGGCGGGCGGCCGCGGCCCGGCTGGCCCGCGTCACGGCCCCGGCCGAGCCGCGGATCCCGCGGCGGCGCCCGGAGGCCTTCCGGGGCCGACGGCGGGTCACCCGCCCGCCCCGGCCCCACGTCGACCGACTGGCCCGCATCTGGTTCATCCGGCGCTTCATCGACCCGAACGCGCGCGTCCGGTATGCCGACCGTCCGCGTCGCGGCGAGGTGGCCTTCGACATGGCGGTCGGGGAGTTCACCCACGTCGGCCCGCTCTGCACCTTCGAGGTCATGGTCCGCGTGCTGGAGGCCTGCAGTCCAGGGCGGCGGTGGCCGCGGTCGTCGCGGCCGCCGGCGCGGCAGGGCTGTGGCTCTTCCGCTAGCGCCCGCCGGAGTGCCCCGTGCGGGCCAGGGCGGCCTCGATGCGCTGCGCCAGCGCCTCCAGGTCCCAGCCGGTGAAGCGCTCCCGCCCGTCGATGAGGAAGGTGGGGAAGCGGCGGATGCGGTGGCGCAGCACCTTGAGCAGCCACTGGGGGGAGAGCGGGTCGACGATGTAGAGGACGATGCGGTCGCGGAAGCGCGCCGCCACCGCGTCGAGCAGCAGCCACAGGCGGTAGTACTCCTCGCGCGCGTACGCCCAGCGGCGCATCCGCCCGAAGCCGGCGGGCGCCAGCAGCGGTGCCAGCACCTCCACCGGCATCGGTGCCGGGTGAGCAGCGTCTTTGGGGTGCGTCCCGAGCGCGCGGCGCATCCGGCACCATCGTACGCACAGGACAGCCCTGCGTCTGCGCCGTATAATGCCTGGGTAGTCAGCCTGAGCGGCCCGCGCGGCCCGGCACGCCGCGGGTCCGGTCGGGCGGTATGGCCGCAGGACCGCTACACAGGGTGAGACGGTGACGAAGCCAGGGACGCGCGCGGGCATCCGGGGCGTCATCCGCATCTTCCCCGACCTGGAGGAGGACCTGCTCCTCAACCTCTTCCACAAGGCGGCGAAGGTGCAGTGGACCTCCCGCGACCTCGATTGGGGGCAGTCCCTCCAGATGACGGAGCGGCAGCGCCAGGCCCTGGCGCGCATGCTCACCCCCGTCTACCTGGGGGAGCAGACCGCCATGGTGGGCGCGAGCGCCATCCTCCCCCAGCTCATGGACGCGGGGGAGACCACCGCCCAGCTCTACCTGGCCTCCTTCATCATGGACGAGGCCCGCCACTTCGAGGCGCTCACGCGCCTGTACCGCCGGCTGGAGTACCACCCCATCGGGCTGCGCGAGCTGCCGGAGATGCTGCGCTACCACCACCGCCTGCGCCAGGGCGACCGGGCCGACTGGGTCTGGGGCATCCTCATCAGCGACCTCTTCGCCAAGCACTTCTACCGCTGGTTCGCCGAGGCCCAGCCGGAGGCGCTCTTCGGCCGCATGTCGGCGAAGATCCTCGTGGACGAGTCGCGGCACCAGGCCTTCGCCGAGCACTACCTGCGCCGCAACATCCCGCGCATGGAGCCGGCCCGCCGCGCCGCCCTGGTGGCCATGCGCGACGAGCTCTACCGCATCATGCACGCCATGAACGACCGGCTGCGCGCCGACTGCGAGGCGCTGGCCTTCGACGGCGACGCCTTCCTGGCCCGGCTGTGGGACGACATCGAGTACTTCACCCGGCGCATCGGCCTCACCGACGGGACCCCGCCGCCGCCCGACCCGGCCCGCCTCGGCCCCGACGCGCCCGTGGAGGAGGAGGCGGAGGACCGTCCGCGCCCCACCCTCCACCTGGCCGGGCTCTCCCTGCCGCGCTGCTTCGGGTGCGTCCTGGCCCTGCTCTGCCACCCGCGGGCGCAGCCCGCTCCGGCGTGAGGGCCCCGCTCACCCGCCGCTCTCCCTGGCCGCGCCGCAACACGCCGGAGCAGATCGCCGAGCGCCAGGCCGCCCTGCGGGCCCTCCCGCAGTGGGATCCGCAGCACGAGTTCCTCTTCGCCTTCCCCCACCCGCCCGAGGTCTACGCCGGCGCCATCGAGGCGCTCACCGCGGGGATGTTCCTGCCGGTGGCGGTGGTGGGGCCGCTGCGCGTGGAGCTGGGGCGCTACACGGTCGATCCCACGGACGGCCGGCTGGTGGAGGAGGGACGCGAGGTCGACGAGGTCTTCGTCCCCCTCGCCCACACCGAGGGGGGGCTGTCCGCCTCGATGCTGCGCGGGATGACGGCGGTGCTGCAGGACGGGGGCGTGCGCACCTACGTGCTGCACGACCGCATGACCCGCGACTCCGCCTTCGTCTTCCGCACCACCGGCGAGGCCGTCACCCTCGCCCGCTGGGTGGCCGCCCACGCCGCGGCCATGCGGGCGTGGCTGCACGACCCGCAGAACCCGCTCTACCGGGAGCGGGTGGGCGGGGCGGCCCGGCTCAGCCGCCACGCCCGCCTGTGGGAGGTGGACACCCACGTCGTCGGCGCCACCTGCCACGTCCTCTACCGCTACACCACCGGGGACGCCTGCGGGCCCAACATGATCACGCGCAACTCCCACGCCCTCAACCACGAGTTCATCATGCGCCGCTTCCCCGCCGAGACCGGCATCACCCCGGTGCGGTTCTTCCTGGAGACCAACATGGGCGGGGACAAGAAGCCGAGCGCCCTGTACTACATCCAGGGCGGGCACGGCAAGACCGTCCTGGCCGAGGCCACCGTGAGCGGCGAGACGCTCCGGCGCGTGCTCCGCACCACCGCCGAGGACCTCATCGCCCTGGAGCACGCCGGCGTGCACGGCAGCCACGCCAGCGCCATGCAGTCGGTGGCCTTCACGCCGGCCTCGGCCATCGCCGCCCTCTTCGCCACCACCGGGCAGGACCTGGGGATGGTGGGGACGAGCAGCATGGCGCACGAGACCCTGGAGGCATCCGGCGACGGGGTCCACCTGGCCATCCGCCTGGCCGGGCTCGAGGTGGGAACGGTGGGCGGCGGCACCGTGCTGCCCCACGCCCGCGCCTACCTGTCGCTGCTCGGCTGCACCGGACCGGGCAGCGTCTACCGGCTGGCCCAGATCATCGCCGCGGCCACGCTCTGCCTGGAGCTCTCCGCCTCGGCGGCCATGGCCAGCGCCGGCAGCGAGAACTTCGCCACCGCCCACCTGCGACAGAGCGGGCGGGTGTGAGGGCGTTCGCCATCGTCAACCCCGCCGCCGGCGGGGGGCGGGCCCGCCGGGTGTGGCCGGCGGCGCGCCGCACGCTGGTGGCGGCCGGCTGGCAGGTGGACGAGGCCACCGCCGCGCACCGCGGCCACGAGGCCGACCTGGCCGCGGCCGCCGCCGGGGACCGCTACGAGGTCGTGATCGCCGTCGGCGGGGACGGCACGGCCCACTGGGCGGCCAACGGTCTGCTGCGCGCCCGAGCCCCCGGCGAGGCCGCCCCGCCCCCGGCCCTCGCCGTCATCCCCGCCGGCACCGGGGCGGACTTCGCCGCGGCCATGGGCCTGCCGCGCCACCCGCTCGCGGCGGCGGCGCAGCTGGCGCGCGCGCGGGTGGGGCGCGTCGACGTGGGCCGGCTCAACGACCGCTACTTCCTGACCATCGGCACCGTGGGGTTCGGGGGCGAGGTGGCCCGGCAGGTGAACGCCTGGCCGCGGGCCGTGCCCGGCCCGCTGCTCTACGTGGCCGCCATCCTGAAGATGCTGGCGGTCTACCGCCCCGTCGAGATGACGCTGGCCCTCGACGGGGAGGCCCGCCGCCGCCGTCTCTTCATGGTGGCCGTGGGGAACACCTTCCGCGCCGCCGGAGGGATGCAGCTGTGCCCCACCGCCCGCCCCGACGACGACCGCTTCGAGGTGGTGGTCTTCGGCGACCTGAGCAAGCCGCAGGTGCTGGGCCTGCTGCCGCGCGCCTTCTCCGGCCGGCACGTCCTCCACCCGCTGGTGGAGGTCCAGGCGGCGCGCACGGTGACGGTGGAGAGCCCCACCGCCCTCTCGCTGCAGGCCGACGGCGAACTCGTTGGACAGGTGCCGGCCACCTTTGCGCTGGTCCCCCGCGCCCTTCCCGTCCTGGTCCCCTGACGCCGGGCCGGCTCAGTCGCGCTCCCCTGACGACGGGGGCGTCCCGAGCGACGTGGCGGCGGGGGCGGAGAGGCCGGAGCGCGCGGCGGTGGCGGCCGCCGGCGCGGTGAGGGGCCGGAGAGGCTGCTGCTCCCCCGGGAGGAGGGCGGCCACCGCGGCCTCGAAGCGTGCGGTCCACGTGCGCACCAGGGCGTGGCTCAGCCGCCCCTCCACGCGCGGCACCGCCATGGGCGGACCCAGTCGGATCACCACCGGAGCCCGGCGGGGCCAGCGCGCCCCCTTCGGCATGATGCGGTGGCTGCCGCCGATGCCCAGGGGCAGGACCGGGACCCCCGCACGCAGCGCCAGGTAGGCCGCCCCCTGCTGGAAGGGCTGGAGGCGGCCGTCCACGCTCCGCGTCCCCTCGGCGAAGACGCCGATAGCCCAGCCCCGGGCCAGGCGGTCCAGCGCGGTGCGCAGCGCGGTGCGGTCGGCCTGGTCGCGCCGGACGAAGAAGCTGCCCAGCGAGCGGATCCACAGGCGCACGCCCACCAGCCGTGCCAGCTCCTCCTTGGCCATGAAGGCCACCCTGGCCTGCAGCGCCAGGGCCACCAGCGGGATGTCGGCGGCGCTGGCGTGGTTGGCGATGACGATGAAGGGTACGGGCGGCTCGTGGTGGCGCCCCTCCACCCGGTAGGGCACCTGCACCCGGAACCACAGCCGGAAGAGGAGGCGGTTGAACCTATACCACACGCAGCCGCTCCTGACAGAGGCGCAGCACCGCCTCCACGACCTCCTCGAGCTCCCGCTCGGTGGTGTCGATGACCACCGCGTCCGGCGCCGCCCGCAGCGGCGAGTGCGGGCGCCGCCGGTCCCGTTCGTCGCGCGCCTCCTCGGCGGCGCGGAGGTCCTCGTAGGCCACCTCGATCCCCTTGGCGCGCAGCTCCCGGTAGCGGCGGCGGGCGCGCTCCTCGGGCGAGGCGGTGAGGAAGACCTTCACCTCGGCGTCGGGGAAGACCACCGTCCCGATGTCCCGCCCCTCCACCACCACGCGGCCGTCGCCGGCCAGCCGCCGCTGCAGGACCACGAGCGCCTGCCGCACCTCCGGGTGGGCGCTGACGAGCGAGGCCGCCTCGCTCACGGCGGGGCTCTGCAGGGCCTCCGTGACGTCCTCCCCCGCCAGGAGGACGCGCTGGCCGTGGGAGCCTTCGCGGAAGTCGATGGCCAGGCGGCGGGCGATCGCCGCCAGCGCCGGGGCGTCGTCGGGGGCGATGCGGCGGCGCAGCGCCTCGTAGGCCACCGCCCGGTACATCGCGCCGGTGTTCACGTACCGGAACCCCAGCCGGGCCGCCACGGCGCGGGCCACCGAGGTCTTCCCCACCCCGGCGGGGCCGTCGATGGCGACGATCGGCCCCGCCCGCTCGCCCGGTCCCCGCCGCTCCCCGGCCTCCTGCTCCCCGGTCATGCCGCAGGGGCTATTCCGTGGTGCGGCGGGGAACTCCTGTGCTCCCGCGCTGCCGCGGCCGCGAGCCCGCGGGCCCGTAGCCGGACGCACGCCCGCGCCGCGCCGGCAGGCGTGGCGGCGCGGTGCGTGGAATCGGTCCCCCATGCCAGCGGACGAGCCTCTCCCCACGATCACGGTGGCGGACTTCCAGCGGGTGGAGATGCGCGTCGGGCGCATCGTCGCGGTGGAGCCCTTCCCCCAGGCGCGCACACCGTCCTACCGCCTGCTCATCGACTTCGGCCCCTACGGGACCCGCCGGTCCTCCGCCGCCCTGCGGCCGTTCTACCCGCCCGAGGCGCTGCAGGGGCGCCTCGTGGTGGCGGTGACGAACTTCCCTCCGCGCCGCATCGCCGGGTTCGCCTCGGAGGTCCTCGTCCTGGGTGCGGTCGACTCCGCCGGGCGGGTGGTGTTGCTCCAGCCGGACAGCGAGGTGGAGCTCGGCGCGCGCATCGCCTGACCGCATCGATCCCGCGCTCCCGCCGCATCAGGCCGTGGTCCACGCGCGCGCGCGGCGCAGCTCGCAGTGGTCAGAGGCGTCCCGGGCGCAGGAGGAGGATGAGGAGCCCGGCGAGGATGAGGACCACCGCAGCCAGGCGCTCGCCGCCCAGGCTCACCAGGTCCAGGTGGCGCAGCGCCAGGTAGAGCCCGCCCAGGACCAGGATCAGGCCGAGCGTGCGCTGGCGCTGCAGGCCGGGGGGCTCGCCGGCGTGCTCCTGGGGGAGGTCCGGTTCCGTCACCACGTGGCCCGTCGGCTCCTCCGGGATGGTGAGCACCATCACCAGGTAGAGGAGCACGCCGAGCCCGTCCCACAGGCTGAGGGCCGCGAAGGCCACGCGCACCGGCAGCGGGTCGACCCCCAGGAAGCGGGCCAGGCCCCCGGCCACGCCGGCGATCCAGCGGTCCTCCCGCGCCCGGTAGAGGCGCCGCCCGGTCACGAGCGGGAGGGCCGGCGCGGGGGGCGCTCCGGCGGCGGGGCGACGGCCCGGGCGCGGTCCAGCAGGCGCTGCGCCTGGGCGACGATGGGCGCGTCGACCATGCGCCCGTCCAGCACGATCGTCCCGCGCGGCGCCGCCGCATAGGCCTCCACCACGCGCGTGGCCCAGGCCACCTCCTCGGGCGAGGGGGTGAAGACGGCGTTGGCCACCTCCACCTGCGCCGGGTGGATGCACTGCTTGCCGGTGTAGCCGAGCCGCCGCCCCGCCTCGGCCTCCGCCCGGAAGCCGTCGGTGTCGCGCACCGCCGTGTAGACCATGTCGATCGCCTCCACCCCGGAGGCGTGGGCGGCGACGGCCACGTGCGCCCGCGGGTAAGCCACCTCGGCGCCGGCGGGGGTGCGGCGGAGGCCCATGGCGGCGGCCAGGTCGTCGGCGCCGAGCAGCAGCGCGGTCACGCGCGGACTGGCCTGGGCGATGGCGTCGGCGTCGAGGACGGCCCGCGGGGTCTCGACGAGGACGAGCAGGCGCACCGTCCCCGGATCCAGGCCCGCCGCCGGTTCGTGGGCGGTCAGCCACTCGTCGAGCGCCACCACCTCGGCGGCGTCGGCCACCTTGGGGACCACCACGCCCCACAGCGCCGGGTGGAGGACCGCCCGCAGGTCCTCCTCCAGGAGGCCCGTCCCCCGGCTGTTGGGCCGCACGCAGACCGCCGTCGACGCGGGGAAGCCCTCGGCCAGGGCCTGCGCCACCAGGGTGCGCGCCCGGGGCTTGTCCGCCGCGGCCACGGCGTCCTCCAGATCCAGGATGAGCGCGTCGGCCGGCACCTGGCGCGCCCGCGCCAGCATGCGCGGCTGGTCGCCGGGGACGAAGAGCATGGAGCGCAGCGGTCGGCTAGGACCCACCCTCGTCCGCCTGTGGCGGGGGGACCGGGCCCCGCCCCATCCCCAGCCAGCCGGCCAGCCGCTCCCACAGCGAGAGGGCGGCCACGTCGGCGGCGGCGACCAGGGGGACCTGCACCGGACGTCCGCGTCCGTGCAGGACCACCAGCGTCCCCACCCGCGCCCCGCGACGGATGGGCAGGGTGAGGTGCGGAGCCCATCGCACGACCACCGGCGGCGCCGGGGCGCCGCGCGGGAGGACGAGGTCGACATCACCGTCCGGCACGCCGGTCAGCACGCGCCGGCCGCCGGCCAGGAGGCGGCGGACCACCACGCGGTCGCGGGCCACGACCCGCACCAGCACGGAAGCGGTGAAGCCGTAGTCGAGCAGGCGGGCCGCATCGCCGAAGACGTCACTGCTGTTCAGGACGACGGCGATGAGCCGCCGCCCGCCGCGGGTGGCCGAGGCCACCAGCGAGGGACCCGACTGCGCGGTCCACCCGGTCTTGACCCCGTCCGCCCCCGCGTAGAGCCAGAGCAGCCGGTTCCGGTTGATGAGCTCCACCGGAGGCTGCCCGGGGCGCACCAACCGCCAGGTGGGCCGTCGGACGATGGCGTCGATGACCGGGTGGCGCAGGGCCTCGCGGGTGATGAAGGCCAGGTCCCGCGCCGTGGTCAGGTGGCCGGGATGGTGCAGCCCGTGCGGGTTCACGAAGGTGCTCCGGCGGGCTCCCAGCACGCGGGCCCGCCGGGTCATCTCGGCGGCGAAGGCTTCCACCGAGCCGCTCACCGCCTCGGCCAGCGCGACCGCGGCGTCGTTGGCGGAGTGGAGCAGCAGCACGTGCAGCAGGGCCTCCACCGACCAGACCTCTCCCTGCCTCATCCCGATGGCCGACCCGTTCCGCTGCGCCTCGGCCCGCGCCGAGACGGTCACCGGGTCCTGCAGGCGCAGGCGTTCTGCCGCCAGCAGCGCGGTGAGGATCTTCGTGGTGCTGGCCGGCGGCCAGGGCCGGTCGGGGGCGCGCGCCCACAGCACCTCCCCGGTGCGCACGTCCATGAGCAGCGCCGCGGTGGCCGTGATGCGCGGGGGTGGCACCGTGAGGAGGGTGGCCGGGTGCGGGGCGGACCGACCGGCAGCGCTGCCCGCCGGCGAGCCCGCCAGCGCAGAGGCCGGTGAGCCCACCGGCGCAGAGGCCGGTGAGCTCGCCAGCGCAGGAGCGGCGGCCATCGAGACCGCCGCCAGGATGGAGGCACACCTCCGCCGCCAGACGAGCCGGAGCGCGGGGCGTCGGCGGGCCGGGACCATCACCCGGGCGGCGTCTGCCCGTCGCGATGGGGCGGGGCCTCGGCGCTGCGGGCCGGCGCCGCCGCTGCGTCGCGGGCGTCCGGAGAGGCCTGTCCGTCCCGGGCCGCCACCGGCACCAGGTCGGGGCGCGGCGGGAGGTCGGCCAGGCTGCGCAACCCGAAGTAGCGCAGGAAGGCGTCGGTGGTGCCGTACAGCAGCGGCCGGCCCACGGTCGGCTTGCGGCCGACCACCCGCACCAGCTGGCGCTCCTCCAGCCGCTCCAGCAGGTGCTCGCAGCGCACCCCGCGCACCGCTTCCACCTCGGCGCGCGTCACCGGCTGGCGGTAGGCGACGATGGCCAGGACCTCCAGCGCGGCCTGCGAGAGCGGCTCGCGCGCGGCGGCGCCCAGGAAGCGGCGCACCACCTCGGCATAGGCCGGGTGCGTCACCAGCTGGTAGCCGCCGGCCACCGCCTGCACCTGCAGGCCGCGCCGCTCGCACGCCGCCGCCAGGTGGTGCACCGCCGCCTCGGCCAGGTGGGGCGCCACCTGGACCGCGTCGGCCAGGCGGTCCAGCGGGACGGGCTCACCGCTGACGAAGAGCACCGCCTCGATGGCGCGGGCGGTGTCCTCGACCGCGGCGTCGGCCTCCCCGATCAGGTCGGCCAGGCTGGTGAGCGCGGTCCGCACGTCGATCATGTCCCAGCGTCCTCCCCGTGGCGGCTGAGCCGCACCTGCAGCGCCCCGTCGTCCCCCGCCTGCACCTGCACCCGCCGCAGCCGGATCAGCTCCAGCACGGCCAGGAAGGTCACCACCACCTCCAGCCGGGTGGCCTCCGCCGGGAAGAGCCGCTCGAAGAGGACACCCCCGGGATGGGTCCGCAGCAGCGCGAGCAGCGCGGCCATCCGCTCGGCCACCGTGATCCCCTCGGGCTCGATGGTCGGCGGCGGCGCTTCCCGCGACCGGGCCAGGACGCGGTGGAAGGCCGCGAGCAGGTCGTCCAGCGAGACGCCGGCCAGCAGCGCCTCGTCCGGCGGCTCCCCGGGCGGACGGGCGAAGACGCGCCGGCGGTAGGCCTCGAGCACCCGCAGGGCGGTGGCGGCGTCCTTGAAGGCCCGGTAGGCGCGCAGCCGTTCCTCCAGGAGGGCGTCGAGGTCGGCGGCGGACTCCTCGGGGGTGACCGGTTCAGGGGGGGCGGGCGGGCGGGGCAGCAGGGCCCGCGCCTTCAGCTCCACGAGCGCCGAGAGCAGCCACAGCGTCTCGGTGGCGTCGTCCAGGTCGAAGCCCTCGCGCACGCGCGCCAGGACGTCCCGGGCGAGCTCGGCCAGGGGGAGAGTCTGAAGGTCCACCTCGCCCTGCTGCGCCAGCTGCACCAGCAGGTCGAGCGGGCCTTCAAACGTGGTGGTATGGACGACGTAGGACGACGGTCGGGTGCTGGTCACGCTCGACGACGGCCCACCACGCAACGGATATGGAGGGGCACGGAGCCCCACTGCCCTGGTACGGTTAGGTGCCGGCGCCCCGAAATCCTGCGATCAGGCCCCCAGCGCCTGGCGCATCAGCCAGAGGAAGGGCGGCCCCACCAGCACGTCCACCAGCCCCAGGTAGATGAGGCCGATGAGGATGAGCACGCCGAAGGGCTGCAGCCGCGCATAGGCCAGGCTGAGCTGCGGCGGCAGCAGGCCGATGAGGATCTTGGAGCCGTCCAGCGGCGGCACCGGCAGCAGGTTGAAGACCGCCAGGATGGCGTTGATGCGCACCAGCGTGACGAGGAGCTCCACGAGCGGGTCGGCGGGGTCGCGGGCCAGGCCCAGCTTCACCGGCAGCCCGAAGAGGAAAGCCAGGACGACGTTGGCGAGCGGGCCGGCCGCCGCCACCACCAGCAGCCCGCGGCGCCAGTCGCCGCGGAAGTTCAGCGGGTCCACCGGCACCGGTCTGGCCCAGCCGATGCCGAAGAGGAGCAGCAGGAGGGTGCCGAGTGGGTCGAGGTGGACGAGGGGGTTGAGGGTGAGGCGCCCCAGCCGGCGCGCCGTCGGGTCCCCGAGCCGGTCGGCGGCGTAGGCGTGCGCCGCCTCGTGGGCCGGCGCGGCCACCAGCAGGGCCAGGGCCCGGAAGAGGAGGACCGACGCGGACGGCAGGAACGGCACGGCTCAGGCCAGCGGGCGGTCCAGGCGCACCAGGTCCTCGTAGGTCTCGCGCTCCACGATCACGCGCGTGCGCGCCGCGTCGCTGAGGACCACCGCCGGGCGGGGGAAGCGGTTGTAGTTGCTGGCCATGGCGTAGGTGTAGGCCCCGGTGGAGAAGACGGCCAGCACGTCCCCCGGCTCGACCGGCGGCAACGGCGCCTCCCAGATCAGCACGTCCCCCGACTCGCAGCAGCGCCCGGCCACGGCCACGGGCTCCCCCGCCGGCGCACCGACCCGGTCCGCCACCACCGCCGTGTAGCGTGCGCCGTAGAGGGCCGGCCGCGGGTTCTCGTACATGCCGCCGTCGACCATGACGTAGGTGCGCACGCCGGGGATGCGCTTCACCGCGCCCACGGTGTAGAGGGTCACCCCCGCCGGGCCGACGATGGAGCGCCCGGGCTCCAGGCAGAGGCGCGGGCGCGGCAGGCCGTGCCGGTCCACCGCCTCCCCGAGCGCCCCGGCCACCGCCCCCACGTAGGCGGGGATGGTGGGCGGGGCGTCCTCGGGCAGGTAGGCGATCCCCAGCCCGCCGCCCAGGTTGACCTCCGCGGCCACGAGCCCCGTGGCCCGCCGCACCTCCGCCAGGAAGTCGGCCACGGCGCGCGCGGCCAGGCGGAACGGCTCCAGGTCGAGGATCTGCGAGCCGATATGACAGTGGACCCCGCGCCACTCCAGGCCCGGCAGCCGCGCCGCCTCGCGCACCGCCTCGAGCGCCGCGCCGTCCGGGATCCCGAAGCCGAACTTCGAGTCCACCCCGCCGGTCTGGATGGCCCGGTGGGTGTGGGGCTCGATGCCGGGCGTCACGCGCACCAGCACGGCCGCCCGCCGTCCCAGGTCGCGGGCCAGGCGGTCGAGCAGGCGCAGCTCGTGGGCGTTGTCCACGATGATCCGCCCCACCCCCTGCGCCAGCGCCAGGCGCAGCTCGTCGGGGGTCTTGTTGTTGCCGTGGAGGTGGAGGTGCTCGGGCGGCACGCCGGCCCGCAGGGCCGTGGACAGCTCGCCGCCCGAGGCCACGTCCACGTGCAGCCCTTCCTCGTGGGCGAGCTGGCAGAGCGCCACCGTGCACAGCGCCTTGCTGGCGTAGATGACCTGCCCGTCGCCCCAGGCGGCGCGCAGGGCCGCGGTGTAGGCGCGGCAGGCGGCGCGCAGGCGGGCCTCGTCGAGCACCAGGAGCGGCGTGCCGTACCGCTCGGCCAGGGCCAGCGCGCTGTGCCCCCCGACGTGCAGCACCCCGCGGGCGTCCACCGCAAAGCCGTGCAGGACCATGGCGCTACTCTAGCAGAGACCCCCGCATGCTGTCCCCGCGCAGGAGCGGCGGGCGGGGCGCACGGTGCGGGTGTAGACTGGAGCCAGCGACGCGTGTCGGAGGCGGAGACCATGGCCGAGGTCGTCATCCTCAGCGCCGCCCGCACCCCCATCGGGCGCTTCCTGGGCGGGTTCGCCGCCACCCCGGCGCCGCGGCTGGGGGCGGCGGCGATCCGAGCCGCCCTGGAGCGTGCCGGGGTCGGCCCCACCCAGGTGGACCAGGTGATCATGGGCAACGTCCTCTCCGCCGGGGTCGGCCAGGCCCCGGCGCGGCAGGCCGGGCTGGCCGCGGGGCTGCCCAACACCGTGCCGGCCACCACGGTGAACAAGGTGTGCGGCTCGGGGCTGCAGGCGGTCGTGCTGGCGGCGCAGGCCATCCGCACCGGCGATGCCGCGGTGGTCGTCGCCGGGGGCATGGAGAACATGAGCCTGGCCCCCTACCTGCTCGACCGGGCGCGCGCCGGGTTCCGGCTCGGCCACGCCACCGTGCTCGACAGCATGCTGCGCGACGGGCTCCACGACGCCTACACCGACCTGCACATGGGGCAGTGCTGCGAACTGTTGAACCGCGAGTACCGCTTCACCCGCGAGGAACAGGACGCCTACGCCGCCGAGAGCTACCGGCGGGCGCTGGCGGCCATGGAGACGGGGGCCTTCGCCGACGAGCTCGTCCCCGTGGAGGTGGCGCAGCCGAAGGGCCCGCCTGCGGTGGTGGACGCGGACGAGGAGCCGCGCCGCGTCGACTTCGACCGCCTCCCCACGCTGCCGCCGGCCTTCGACCCGCAGGGTTCGGTGACGGCGGCCAACGCCAGCAAGATCAGCGACGGGGCGGCGGCGCTGGTGGTCGCCTCCGCCGACGCGGCGGCCCGCCTGGAGCGGCGGCCGCTCGCCCGCATCGTGGGGGCGGCCGGCGCGGCGGGGGCGCCGGAGTGGTTCACCATCCAGCCCGCGGCGGCCATCCGCCGCCTGCTGGCGCGCGTCGGCTGGACGCTCGACGAGGTCGATCTCTTCGAGATCAACGAGGCCTTCGCCTCGGTGGTCCTCGCCGTCACGCGCGACCTGGGCATGGGCACGGAGCGGGTGAACGTCCACGGCGGGGCGGTGGCACTGGGCCACCCCATCGGGGCGAGCGGGGCGCGCATCCTCACCACCCTGCTGCACGCCCTCCGCCGGCGCGGGGGCCGCCGGGGCGTGGCCGCCATCTGCCTGGGCGGCGGCGAAGCCCTGGCCCTGGCGGTCGAACGGGTCTGACCCCGCAGGCGCTCGCCGCCCTGCTCATCCTGGCGGGGGCGGTGGTGGCCCTGGCCCTCGGCCGGTGGCCCGCCGACCTCACCGCCTTTGCCGTCCTCCTCGTCGTGGCGCTGGCCCGCCTCGTCCCGCCGGAGCAGGCGTTCGCCGGGTTCGGCTCGCCGGCCGTGGCGGCGGTGGCCGCCATCTTCGTCCTCAGCACGGGGCTGGAGCGCACCGGCGCGGTGGCGCTGCTGGCGCGGCCCCTGCGCCTGGTGAGCGGCCGGTCCTACCGGCGGCTGCTCGCGCTCCTCATGGGCCTCACCGGGCTGCTGGCCGGTTTCATGAACAACCTCGCCGCCATGGGCGTCCTCCTCCCCGTCACCATGACGGTGGCCCACCGCCGCCGCCTCACCCCCACCCGCCTCCTCCTCCCCCTGGCCTACGCCGCCCGCTTCGGCGGGAACCTCACCCTCATCGCCGGTCCGTCCAACGTCCTCATCGCCGCCATCCTGCAGGAGCGTGGGCTGGCGCACTTGGGCCTGTTCGATTTCGTGCCGCTGGGCCTGACGATGCTGGCCGTGGGGACGGCCTGGACCGTGGCGGTGGGGTGGCGCCTCCTCCCCGCCCGGCCCCCCGAGGAGCTCCTGCGCGCCACCCGGCGGCGCACGCGCCTGGTGCGCCTGTACCGCCTCAGCGAGCGCCTCTTCGAGGCCCGCATCCCCGCCGGCTCCCCGCTGGCCGGCAAGACCATCGAGCAGAGCGAGTTCGGCCGGGCCTACGGGCTGACGATCGTGGCCGTGGTCCGGGACGGCCGCCAGCTGCTGGCCCCGCCCAAGGACCTGGCCCTGCGCGCCGGGGACCGGCTCGTCATCGAGGGGCGGCTGGACGAGCTGCTGGAGGCGGAGGCGCTGGAGCGGCTGGGCCTGGAGCTGGCCGCCCGCGCGGAGGGCAGCGGCGCCCCCGAGGTGGCGCTGGACGGCGGCGACGTCGGCATCGTGGAGGCGATGCTCTCCCCGCGCTCCAGCCTCGTCGGGCGGACCCTGCGCGAGATCAACCTGCGCGACCGCTCCGGCCTTACGGTGCTGGCGCTGTGGCGGGAAGGGCGCCCGATCCGCACCCGCCTGGCCGACCTGCCGCTGCAGGTGGGGGACGGCCTCCTCCTCCAGGGGCCCTGGCGCGCCATCCACGCGCTGCGCAGCGATCCGGACTTCATCGTGCTGGAGGCGGAGCTGCCCGCCGAGCCGCGCCCGCAGAAGCTCGCCTACGCCCTGGCGGCGCTGGGGGTGATGATCGTCCTGGCCCTGGCCGGGGTGCCCATCGCCCTGGCCGCCGCCGCGGCCGCCGGGGTGATCGTCCTCACCGGGGCCATCACCCCCGAGGAGGCCTACCGGGCCATCCACTGGCGCAGCATCGTCCTCATCGGTGGGATGGTCCCCCTGGGGCTGGCCTTGGAGCGCACCGGCGCGGCCCGCCTGGTGGCGGAGGCGTTGCTGGCGGTGGTGGGGCGCACGCCGCCGGCGGCCCTGGCGGGGCTGCTGGCCGCCGCCGTCGTGGTGGGGCACTTCATGGACAGCGTGGCCCTGACACTCCTCATGGCGCCGATCGCGCTCGACCTGGCGGCGACGCTGGGCGTCTCCCCCGTCCCCTTCGCCATGGCCGTGCTGGCGGCCACGGGGCTGACGCTGCTCACGCCCTTCAGCAACGCGGTGATGCTGATGGTCATGGCGCCCGGCGGATACCGCCTGCGGGACTACGTGCGCTCGGGCCTGCCGCTCGTCGGCCTCCTCGCCCTGGCGGTCCTGGCGGTGATCCCGCTGGCCTACCCGTTTTGAGCGGTGTGCCCCCGAGCTCCCACACGCCGGCCGGGCGCCCGGGCGTCGGGCCGGGCGGCTCCACGTTTGGTCCGCCGGCCGGTTGGGCATATACCGAGTGCTCGCCGGCGGCGCGTCGGCCGACTGATTGACAGGCCCTGCGCGCCGTCTCTATACTGAGCCCCCGTCTCAACGAGGGTCGCGTCGCAACGCCGTCGCCGCCACTCAAGTTCGCCGGGCACGCGGCACGGCGCAAGCGCGACGGACCTCTCTCGGACGGGTTCGCGGGACCGTCCGGGGTCAGCCGAGAGGAGGCCCGTCCACTCGGCGCCCGGCCGGTCCCTGTGCGTTGTTTTGGGGGCGAGTCGGCAGGGCGGCCCGGGCGGGCATGCCCCCGGGCGGGCATGAGAGGGGCCGGTGCGCGGGCCGCAGGCGCGGGGCGCCGTGGAGATGGCGTCCGCTGGAACGCTCGCGGGCCGGTCAGCGGGACTCCGGGCGGGCGTGGCGGAAGAGGAGCGGGCCGCGGTACGGCGGCAGGCGCAGCCGGGCCTGACGCTGCACGGTAACCCGCAGCCCGATCGCCTGCAGCCCGTCCACGAAGCCGCCCCGCAGGCTCAGGGCGCCGTGCAGGGTGAGGGGCTCGCCGATGGCCGCCACGGTGAAGGGGGGCACCATCGGCGCGGTCCCCACGACGATGGCGCCGTCGGCCCGGTCCCGGACGCCGGTGGTGGCCAGGATGCGCACGCCGTTCACCGCCACGGCCTCCGCCCCCGCCGCCCACAGCTCGTTCACCAGCCCGGCCAGGTCCGCCGCCCGGATCGTCACCGGCAGGGGGCCGCCCCCCAGGGCGGGCCGGTCGAGCCGCACCACCACGCCCGGTCCCTCCACCGGCAGCAGCCCCAGGGCCATGCGCAGCTGGGCCAGCTCCTGGGCCAGGGCCTCGGCAGCCCCGCGCCCTTCCTGGATCGCCTGCAGGTAGGCGCCCAGGCGCCCCTGGAGGCGCTGGATCTCGGCCTCCAGGGCCGACACTGCCTCCTCCTGCCGCTTCAGCAGCACGGCCACCTCCTGCACGCGGCGGGAGGGGAGCTGGGTGCGGGCCCGCAGCGGCCGCTCGGTGCGCCACTGGGCCACCCCGGCCATCCCGGTCAGGAAGAGGAAGAGCGCCAGGGCCACCTGCCAAGCGCGCACGCCGATGACGGAGCGAGATTCCCTCTTGATTTGGCCGTCCCCCCTCCTAAGAATAGGGGATGGAAGATTAGCACTCCGGCCTGTGGAGTGCTAACCCACCGGACACCACCGAGACCCACAGGGCAAGGAGGGCGTGCCTATGCCGGCCAAGTTGCTGCTCTACGACGAGAGTGCGCGCCGGGCCCTGGAGCGCGGCGTGGAGAAGGTCGCCAACGCCGTCCGCGTCACGCTGGGGCCCAAGGGCCGCAACGTCGTCCTGGAGAAGAAGTGGGGTTCGCCCACCATCACCAAGGACGGCGTGACGGTGGCCAAGGAGATCGAGCTGGAGGACCCCTACGAGAACATGGGCGCCCAGCTCGTCAAGGAGGTCGCCAGCAAGACCAACGACGCGGCGGGCGACGGGACGACGACGGCCACGGTACTGGCCTGGGCCATGGTCCGCGAGGGGCTGAAGAACGTCGCCGCGGGCGCCAACCCCATGCTGCTGAAGCGCGGCATCGACCAGGCGGTGGAGAAGGCCGTCGAGGCGATCAAGCAGCAGTCCATCCAGGTGGAGGGCCGCCAGGACATCGCCCACGTGGCCTCGGTGGCGGCCAACGACCCCGAGATCGGCGAGATCATCGCCGACGCCATGGAGAAGGTGGGCAAGGACGGGGTCATCACCATCGAGGAGGGCAAGGGGATCGAGACGACCGTCGAGGTCGTCGAGGGGATGCAGTTCGACCGCGGCTACATCTCCCCCTACTTCATCACCGACCCGGACAAGATGGAGGCGGTGCTGGAGGAGCCCTTCATCCTCCTCACCGACAAGAAGATCAGCGCCGCCCGCGACATCGTGCCCATCATGGAGAAGGTCATCCGCCACGGCAAGCCCCTCGTGGTGATCGCCGAGGACGTGGAGGGTGAGGCGCTGGCCACGCTGGTGGTGAACAAGCTGCGCGGCGTGCTGGCCAGCGTGGCCGTCAAGGCCCCGGGCTACGGCGACCGGCGCAAGGCCATGCTGCAGGACATGGCCGTGCTCACCGGCGGGCGCGTGGTCAGCGAGGACATCGGCATCAAGCTCGAGAACGTCGAGCTGGACATGCTCGGCCGCGCCGACAAGGTCCGCGTCGAGAAGGAGGAGACCACGATCATCGGCGGCAAGGGCGACCGCAGCGCCATCCAGGGCCGCATCGCCCAGATCCGCAAGGAGATCGAGGAGACCACCTCCGACTACGACCGGGAGAAGCTCCAGGAGCGGCTGGCCAAGCTGGCCGGCGGGGTGGCCGAGATCAAGGTCGGGGCGGCCACCGAGACCGAGATGAAGGAGAAGAAGCACCGCTTCGAGGACGCCCTCAACGCCACCAAGGCGGCGGTGGAGGAGGGCATCGTCCCCGGTGGCGGCACCGCCTACATCCGGGCGTTGCCGGCCCTCGACGGCCTCACGCTGCAGGGCGACGAGGCCATCGGCGTCACCATCGTCCGCCGGGCCCTGGAGGAGCCCGTGCGCCAGCTGGCCCAGAACGCGGGCTACGAGGGGAGCCTGGTGGTGGAGCGCCTGAAGCGGGAGTCGGGCCGCACCGGCTTCGACGTCCTCACCGGCCAGTACACCGACCTGGTGAAGGCCGGGATCGTCGACCCGACCAAGGTGGTGCGGCTGGCCCTGCAGAACGCCGCCAGCGTGGCGGGGCTGCTGCTGACCACCGAGGCGCTGGTCGTGGAGAAGCGGGAGAAGAAGAAGGCGGCGCCCACCCCGCCGGGCGGCGGGATGGACGAGGAGTTCTGATCCGCCTGCCCAAGCCAGCGGGGGAGCGGGAGCTCCCGCTCCCCCGCTGGGCTTTTATTGCTATCCCGCCGCCAGGCCGGCACGCTGGCGCAGCCGCGAGGGGTCGAGCAGGACGATGCGCCGGCCGCGCAGGGCCACCAGCCCTTGCGCCCGCAGCGCGCCCAGCGCCCGGTTCACCCGTTCCCGCGTCGCCCCCACCATGGAGGCCAGCTCGGCCTGCGTGAGGTCGACGTCGATCTCCACTGCCGGGCCGTCCCGGCGGCCGGCGTGGCGGCCGGCCAGGTCGAGCAGGAGACGGGCCAGGCGCGCCTGCACGTCCAGGAAGGCCAGGCTCTCGGCATAGACGGTGACGTGGCGCAGCCGGGCGCCCAGCAGCTCGATCAGCTTGACGGCCAGGCCCGGCGTCGTCTCCACGGCGCGCAGGAACGCCTCCCGGGTGAGGGTGTAGAGGACGACATCCTCCACCGCCTCAGCACTGGCGGACCGCGACCCCCCGTCCAGCAGGGCCAGCTCGCCGAAGACGTCCCCCGGGCCGGCCAGGTCGACGGTGAGCTCCGTGCCGTCCTCGCCGGGCAGGAAGATGCGGACGTGCCCCTCGCCCACGATGTAGAGGGCATCCCCCGCCTGGTCGCGGTGGAAGATCATCGTGCCCCGCCGGTAGGTCCGCCGGCGGAGGTGCGGTCCCAGGACGTCCAGGGCCCCGTCCGGGAGCGCCGAGAAGAGTTCGACGCGGCGGAGCAGCTCTCGCCCCTCTCCGGCCATGGCGAGGGCTCCTTCGGCGCCGGCTGCAGCCTTCCTGTTGCCTGGCCGGCGACGCGGCCTACCGCCCCGTGAGCTGCCCGCGGACCTCCCCGGCCGGGTTGAGCGCGGTGTGCAGGTTCACGTAGATGCGGCCGGCCTGCAGCTCGGCCATGAGCTCCTGGCTCGGCCGCCACACGCCGGCCATGGTCCCGCTGTTCCCGCCCGTCGGGCAGGCGCCCGCCAGCGCGGGTTCGGGCGCCCCGCAGATCGTCTGTACCACCGGCCCCGCCTGTCCCGCCGGTCCCCGGTGGAAGTGGGCGGCGGTGATCGGCCCGCTGAGTCCCGCGTAGGTGACGGCAAAACCCACCTCGGTGCGTGCCGCGTTCACCACCACGACCGCCACCCCCGTGGCCTCGCGGGGGGTCTCTGGCTTCACTGCCGGGCTCTCCCCCATGCTGGAGAGGGCCACGGTCATCGTCATCGCCGCAGCCATGGGTGTTGCCGGCGCGGCCGCACCCGACACCGTCAGCCACAACCCCAGGAGCCCCGCTGCGACCGCCAGCACCAACGCCTGCTGCACGGGCCTGACCAGGCTATGAGCCATCCTCCGCCTCCTCCGCCTGTCGCCACGGACACCGGCCTGTACGGGCGCGGGCCCCGCCGGTCTCGCGCGTGCCGGGTCCCCGCCGGTCTCACGCTTGCTCTAGCACGGGGGTCGCGACGGCGGCCTCGTCCGTCCTGCGGATTACGGCGCCGCCGGAGGGAGGACGGTGATCGCCCCGACCTGACCCCGTGCGGCGTGGTCCGAGACGCCGCAAATGAAGGTGAACGTCCCCCGTTGCGAGGCCGTGAACTCCAGCTCGAACCCCTTGCCCGGCTCGGCGACGAAGAACCGGCGCCCTTCGAACTCCCCCTGGCGGGCCACCTCGCCTCTGACTGTGACCGGGATCGCGGCGAAGAGCGCCGCCGCGATGCTGTGGTTCCGCCGCTCGGGATCGGCGTTCACGGCCTGGATGACCACGGTCTCCCCCTGCCGCACCGTGATGAGGCTCGGCTCGAAGCGGTACGAGGTCATCGTCACCTGCACCACCCGGCGGGTCTGCGCCGGCACCGAGGCCGGGAGCAGGCCGACGAGCACTGCGGTCACCCCCACGAGCAGGAGCCGTCGACCCATCGCCACCTCCTCACGCCCCCAGAGGATTGCGGGGTGGTCTGGCCTCTGACCTAGCGGGTTCGTGTATCCTCCCTGTCACAACGCCGGCGGCGCGTCCGCCGCAGGGCCGGAAAGACGCGCTGCGCTCCCGCCGGACGCGGCCGGAGCGGCAGGTGTCGGAACCGCCGCCCGGATGGGCATGAGACCGGTAGGGCCTCCACCGCCGGCGGTCCCCGCCCAGGACCGCACCGGCCCTCGGCCCTGGGAGGGTCCAGGGGGTTTCCTGGCGACGGGTTGATCGGTCGGGCAGGAGGGTGCTAGGGTATACCGAACAATATTGCCGTTTGCTTAACGGCGCTCGGGGGAAGCGGAGAGGCCCCGTGCCGTTGCCCAACCTGGCTCAAGGGCAGATGACCGGCCACGGGCCTCCGTGGTCGTGCAGGGTAGGTCGTGCCAGGGGATGAACCCTGCTGGCCGGGGCCTCTCCTGTCTATCATTCCGGGTAATTCTCTTGAGTTCTGGACCGGGGCCCTGAACTCCTCTCCCCGGCTCCCCCGCTTCCGGCCTCAGGCCCCCTCTCCTCCCGACCTCACGCCTCCTGCAGCTTCCCCCGAGCTCCCCGAGCAACCGTCGCCTGTCCTGGCCCGGGCTGGGTCCATGCCCGCACTGCCCGCGGCCTCCGACGCGCCGACGGGACGCTCAGGGACGCTCGCCCGGTGTCCCCTCACGCCATCCCGATCCCACCCACCGGACCCCCGTGCCCGTGTCGAGTCTCAACCGCAGTCCCAGTTGCGCGGCATGGTGGTGGATGTGGCGGATGTTGTAGACGTGCCGCTCCGCCCGGGTGAACGGCCCGCCGAAGCTGTCGGCGGCGTCGAGACTCTCCGCCGTCTCCGTGGCCAGCACCTCCCCGACCTTGCGCCGGCAGGTGTCCAGGTAGGTAAGGAGCACGGCCCGGCTGTACGGGCGCGGCGGGGCCTCGAACGGCTCGACCTGTGCGGGAAGGTCCGCGAAGAGGGGAGCGAGCTGGTGGTGGAAGGGCTGCCGGCGGAAAGCGGCCTCGTCGTCGCGCCCAAGGTAGAGGTCGGTGAAGTAGAGCGTGTGGAAGACCACCTGCGCGAAGGTGTGGTTCGCTACGGGCGCGTCCCAGGCGGTGTCGGGGCAGGCGTCCACGGCGGCCTTGAGCATGCTCAGGGCCGCCCCGTACTGGTTGACGAGCAGGGTCCTGACCGTCTCGAGCACGAGGCTCCCCTCCTGCTGAGGATGGTAACGTCTGCGACGCGACCCTGCGCACTATCGGGTTGCGAGGATCGGAGCGCCGAGGGTGAGGGTTAAACGACGGCCTTGCCGTTGCGGGCGGATCCAGATCCTGGCGGGCCGCGAAAGCATGCTCTCTGGGGTGACCGACGGGATTCGAACCCGCGACCTCCTGGGCCACAGCCAGGCGCTCTAACCGGACTGAGCTACGGCCACCGTGCTCGCCATCCATTCTAACACGGCCTCCGGCACCCGCAGCGACGCCGCTCATCGCGCCCGGGCGCCGGTTGGGTGTCACACCGGGCCGGAGGGCACCCCCGCTGGTATCGTCGGGACGTGGTCATCGCCCTACTGCCCCACTCCGGCCTGGTGCCCCTCCGCCCCGGCCAGCTCCAGCACCAGGTCCAGCAACACCTGCGCCCCCTGGGCCGCGCTCCCCCAGGAGACGAACTCATCCTCAGCATGGCTCACGCCGCCCCGACAGGGGACGAAGATCATGGCCGTCGGCCCCAGGTCCGCCATGTACTTGGCGTCGTGGCCGGCACCGGAGGTCAGGCGCAGGACACCGAGCCCGCGCCGCCGGGCGGCGACCTCCACCCGCTCCACCATCGCGGGGGGAAACCGCGTCGGTTCGGTGAACTGGAGCCGCTCATGGTGGACCGTGTATCCTCGCCCAGTCAGGGCCTCGGTGCCGGTGTGGAAAGCGGTGGCGGCCGCCTCCAGCGTCTCCCGGTCCGGCGCGCGCAGGTCCAGGGTGAAGGTGACCTGCCCGGGGATGACGTTCACCGCCCCGGGGAGGACCGTAAGCGCGCCTACCGTGGCCCGCACGTTCCCGCCCAGCTCTTCGGGGAGCCGCGCGGCGGCGACTACCCGCCCGGCTGCGGCTAGGAGCGCGTCGCGCCGCCGATCCATGGGCGTGGTCCCGGCGTGGCCGGCGCGGCCGGTGAGGGTGTAGCGGGACCAGACGATCCCGTCGATCCCCTCCACCGCGCCGATGGCCGCACCGGCGTCCTCCAGCCGGGGGCCCTGTTCGATGTGCAGCTCCAGGTAGGCGGCGAAGCGGCTCACCCGGTCCGCGGCAGCGCCGCGGTAGCCGATCCGCTCCAGGGCCTCGCCGAAGGTCACGCCGGTGGCGTCGGTGCGGCTGTCCGCGAAGGCCCGGTCGAACCGCCCCGCCACGACACCGCTGCCGAGCATGCCGGGCTGGAAGCGCACGCCCTCCTCGTTGGTCCAGTTGACCACCACCAGTGGGCGGGCGGTGCGCACGCCGGCGTCCTGGAGGCTGCGGACCACCTCGAGCGCGGCCGCCACGCCCAGCGCTCCGTCGAACCGCCCGCCGCGGATCACCGTGTCGAGGTGGGAGCCGAAGAGGACCGGGGCGGCCTGCGGAGTGGTCCCGGGACGGTGGCCGTACAGGTTGCCCACGTCGTCGACGCGGACGGCCAGCCCGGCATCCGCCATCCAGGCGGCCAGCAGGTCGCGCGCGGCCCGATCCTCGTCCGACAGCGCCAGGCGGGTCACGCCGCCCCCGGGTGTCGCCCCGATCTCGGCCAGGCGCTCCAGCGTCTGCCGCAGCCGGGCCTCGTTCACCTGGATGTCCCTGTCGTCTGCCCGAGTCCGCTCCACGCCCCCTCCCTCCCACTTGGCCGGATGGTCGGAACCCCGCCGCCCGTGGCCGGGCCCTTGCCGGGGTCACAGGGCCGCCGCAGGACGACCGACACGCGAAGGCCCCGACCCGGTGTTGCGGGTCAGGGCCTGACCGCCTGGCGGGCCCGGGGGGACTCGAACCCCCACGTGACGACTTAGAAGGTCGTGGCTCTATCCGATTGAGCTACGGGCCCACACCATTGCCTTCAGTATACCGGACGCGCCGACCACGTGGCCGGCCTCTCGGACGTCCTGCCGAGCCGCGGCGGCGCCGCCGGGGCATCAGGCCGCCGCCTGCATGCCCATCGCCCGGGCGCCGAGCAGCTGCAGGGCGGCGAGCAGAGCGCGGTCGTCGTCCGAGCCGATGGCCCCGCCCGCCGCCTCGGCCTCGATGCCCGGCTGGATCCCCACGCCATCCACCAGCGTGCCGTGGGGGGTGAGGTAGCGGGCCACGCTGAGGCGCAGCACGGAGCCGCCCGGGAGGCGGCGCGTCACCTGCACCGTCCCCTTGCCGAACGTCCGCACTCCGACCACGGGGGCGCCCGCGTCCTGCAGCGCTCCCGCCACCATCTCGGCGGCGCTGGCGCTCTCCCGGTCCACCAGCACTACCACCGGCCCCGACCAGCGCACCGGCATGGGCACAGCCGGGTAGCGGGTGCGGTCGCCCCGCCGGTCCACCAGCGTCGTGACCAGCGAGCCGGGTGCGAGGAAGAGGCTGGCCACGCGGACCGCCTCCTCCACGTACCCGCCCGGGTTGCCGCGCAAGTCCAGGATCACGCCGGTGAGCGGGGCGCGCATGAGCTCGGCCAGGACCGCGGCGGCCTCCTCGCCGGCCCCCTGCTCGAACTCCCGCAGGCGCATGTACCCGACCGTCTCGATGCGCCGGTAGGTGGTGAGCGTCACCCCGATGAGCTCGCGCACCAGCGTGACCACGACGTCGTGCCCGCCCCGGCGCAGGCGGATGGTCACGGTGGTCCCCGGCAGGCCCCGCAGCCGGCGCACCACGTCCTGCGGCGGCATGCCCACGGTGGAGCGGCCGTCCACCTCCATGACGATGTCCCCGCGGCGCACCCCTGCCCGCTGGGCCGGGCCGCCCTCGGTCACCCGCGTCACCACCGGCGGGTGGACGGTCAAGTCGAGCACGACCCCGACGCCGCCGTAGCCCGCCGGCTGCACCTGGCGGCCGGTGGTGGGATGGAGCAGACGGGTGAAGGGATCCTCCAGGGCGCGGATCATCCCCTCGATGGCCGCGTGGCCGGCGTCCAGCGCCAGCGCCGGCGTCCCGAGCCGCATCCCCACGCGGGCGACCGCCTCGCGCACCGCGGGCAGGTCCCGGCTCTCCACCCCTGAGAGCGGGACGGCGATGTACGCCATCCCCCGGTCGCGCAGGAAGAGGTTGAGCCCGTTCACCGCCGCCTGGAGGAGGTCACGCGGGGGCAGGGTGCGGAGGTGCTGGCGACTCAGGATGAGGTAGGCGGCCTCGAAAGCCTGGGCGCCCAGGTCCAGCGTCTGTGCCCACGCCGGGGGGGCGGGCTCGACGGACGCCTGGGCCCGGACCGCGGGAGCCGGTCCGGCGAGGGTCAGGGCGACCAGGAGGGCAAGCGCCGGAGCCAGGGCCCCGCCGGCCATGGGTCAGGCGACCCGGTGCACGCTGAGGAAGGAGAGGACGAGGGCGCCGAGCAGCAGCAGACCCGCCGCGGCCGCGCCCAGGCCCGTCACCTCGGTCGGCCGGCGCTCCCACCCGATGGACCGGCCCAGGCTGCGGTAGACGCGCCGCAGCTCGCCGACCGTCGTGGTCCGGTAGTAGGCGCCGCCGGTGATCTCGGCCATCTCCTTCAACGTCTCCTCGTCCAGGCGGACCCAGATGCTGCGCCCGCCCAGCGTGAGGAAGGTCCCCTCCGGCGTCCCCACGCCCACCGTGTAGACCTTCACCTGCTGGTCGCGGGCGATGCGGGCGGCCTCGTGGGGCAAGACCCCCCGGTTGCTCTGCCCGTCCGACAGGAGCACCACCGTGGCGGGCGGCAGGGGGCGCGTAGGCGGCGGCGGAGGCTGGGAGAGGTCGGCGGGGCGCTCGCGTCCCGGCAGGGCCCAGACCGCCTCGAGCAGCCCGTCCCCGATGGCTGTGGCGAACTCGGTGGCCAGCATGCCGATGGCGTCGAGCACGCGGCCGTGGTCGGTGGTGGGCGGGACGATCAGGGTGGCGTAAGAGCTGAACGTCACCAGGCCGACGCGCAGGCCGCGCGGCAGCGTCCGCACGAACTCCTGCGCCGCCGCCTTGGCCGCCTCCATGCGGTTGGGCGGCAGATCCTGCGCCAGCATGGAGCGGCTGACGTCGATGGAGAGCATCACCACCGTCCGGGTAGAGGGGACCGGCATGGGGGCCACGGGCCGGGCCACGGCGAGGATCACGGCGGCCAGGGCGGCCAGAAAGAGGGCCGCCGGGAGGTGCCGGCGCCAGCGGGCCCCGCGGGCCGCCGCGGCGGCCAGGGTCGCCCCGCCGGCGAAGGCCACGGGATGGCGCGGGGGGCGCCGCTGCCACCACACGTATCCGGCCGTCAGCGCGGGGACGAGGAGCAGTCCCCACAGCAGGCTCGGCCACAGGAAGGTCACGGTCACGGCAGCCGCCGGAACCACCACAGCGAGAGGAGGCCGCCGACCAGCATCAGGGCGCCCGCCGTCCCGCTGAGCAGCGAGGTGATCTCGGTGCGCCGCCGCTCCCAGCCGATCGACCGGCCGAGCTGGCGAGCGATCCGGCGCAGCGCCTCCCGGTCGGTGGCGGCGAAGTATTCGCCTCCCGTGGCCTGGGCCACCTGCTGGAGCAGCGTCGGGTCGAAGGGCACGAAGACGAGCCGTCCCTGGTAGGTCATCACCGTGCCACCGGGCTGGCCCATCCCCACCGCGAAGATCTTCACCCGCGCCTCACTGGCCAGGGCGGCGGCGGCGCGCGGATCGGCGCCCAGGTTGCTCACCCCGTCCGAGAAGATGACGATGGCCGCCGGAGGCAGCTCGCTCACGTCGGGTGGCGGACCGGGCGGCGTGGGCGCCGGCCCGGGGGCGCCGGGAGCGGGCGCGCCGGGGGCGGGGACGCCAAAGGGCCCCGGGGCGCCCGGCGCGGACTGGGGGCCCGGGCCGCGGAGCTGGCGCAGCCGGTCGCCCAGGAAGCGCTCGCGCAGCGGCAGGACGCGCAGGGCCTCGGCGATGGCCGACCCCACCGCCGTGGCCTGGCGGGGCCGCAGCTCGCGCAGCGCCTCCTCGAAGGCCTGCCGGTCGGTGGTCGGCGGGACCAGCACCGTGCCGTAGTCGCTGAAGGCCACCAGGCCCACGAGCGTGCTGCCGGGGATGGCGCGCACGAGCGTGCGGGCCGCCTCCCGCGCCGCCTCCAGGCGCGTCGGCTTGACGTCCTCGGCCATCATGCTCCCGCTCGTGTCGATGGCGATGACCAGCGCGGCCCGGTTCACCGGCAGCGGGATGGCGGCGCTGGGCCGGGCCATCGCCACCACGAGGACGAGGACGGCCAGGAAGTAGCAGGCCATGGGCAGGTGGCGCCGCCAGGCCGCGGCCGGCCGGAAGAGGGCCGGCAGCAGGTGGAGGTCGGCCAGGCGCTGCTGAACGGCGCGCTGCCGGCGCCCCATCCAGGCGTAGCCCCACGCGAGGAGCGGCAGGGCCACCAGGCCCCACAGCATCATCGGCCAGCCGAAGTCCATGCGCCTCCCCCGCTAGCGGCGCGCCACCAGGCCGCGGCGCCGGCGCCGCGTGACGAAGCGCACCAGCGGCTCGACCAGGGAACCCGCCGTCGACAGTTCCAGCACGTCCACCCGCGCCCGTCGGAACGTCTCGCGCAGGCGGGCCTGCTGCGCCGCCACCAGCTCCGCGTAGGCGGCCCGCACCCGCCGGTCGGAGGTGTCCACCCAGAGCTGCTGCCCCGTCTCGGGGTCGCGCACCGGCAGCAGGCCCACGTCGGGCAGGACCTCCTCGGCCGGGTCGCGCACCCACACGGCGATGAGGTCGTGGCGGCGCGCGAGCTCGGCCAGGGCCCGTTCCCAGCCGGGGGCCGAGAGGAAGTCGCTGACGAGGAAGACGAGGTGCCGCCGCCGCAGGAGGCGCCCCACCTCCCGCAGCACGCGCCCCAGGTCGGTGAGCCCGCCGTCCCCCTCGGCGGCCCGTCGCAGCACGTGCAGGATGCGCAGGGCCTGCACCCGCCCGGTGCGCGGCGGGACGACCGGCAGCCGCCCCGGGAAGGCCATCGCGCCCACCTTGTCGCCGTGGCGCGTGATGATGTAGGCGGCCACGGCGGCGAACTCCACGGCGGTCTCCCGCTTCAGGTGGCGCCGCGTGCCGAAGCGCATCGAGGGCGAGAGGTCCACGAGCAGCCACGCCGTCAGCTCCCGCTCCTCGCGGTACTGGCGGACGAAGAGGCGGTGCATCCGGGCGGTGACGTTCCAGTCGATGCGCTTGACCTCGTCCCCCGGCTGGTACTCGCGCACCTCGGCCAGGTCGAGGCTGGGACCGTAGAAGAGGCCCGTGTAGTCCCCGAAGAGGAAGCCGTCCAGGCGCCGGACGACGGTGAACTCCAGCCGGCGCAGGACCCGCTCGGGCGCCTCCAGGACGCTCACGCCGGGACCCTCAGGCGGGCGCGGCGGGGGGCGCCACCTCGCCGGGCCGGGCCTCGTACGGGTCGCCGATGTGCACGCGCGGCGGGGGCACGGCGTCGAGGACACGCTCCACCAGCCGGTCGGGCCCGACCTCGTCGGCCAGCGCCTCGTAGGAGAGGACGAAGCGGTGCCGCAGCACCTCCGGGGCCAGGTCGCGCACGTCCTCGGGCATGACGTACTCGCGCCCGCGCAGCAGCGCCAGGGCCTTGGCGCCCAGGATGAGGTTCACCGAGGCCCGCGGGCTGGCCCCGTAGGCGATGTAGCGCCCCAGGTCGGCCAGCCCGTACTCCTGCGGCCGCCGGGTGGCGTGCGCCAGCGTCACCGCGTACTCCATGACCTTGGGGTCGACGTAGATGCGGTCGCAGACCTGCTGCAACTGCAGCAGGTCTGCGGCGTGGACCACGGGGGTGATCTGGGGCAAGCTGGCCGTGACCCGCTCCACCACCCCCATCTCCTCGTGGAAGGACGGGTAGCTGATCACCACCTTGAACATGAAGCGGTCCACCTGCGCCTCGGGGAGCGGGTAGGTCCCCTCGCTCTCGATGGGGTTCTGGGTGGCCATGACCAGGAAGGGGTCGGGCAGGCGGAAGGTCTGCTTGCCGATGGTCACCTGCCGCTCCTGCATCGCCTCCAGCAGCGCCGACTGGACCTTGGCCGGGGCCCGGTTGATCTCGTCGGCCAGGACGAAGTTGGCGAAGACGGGGCCCAGCTCCACCTCGAAGGTGCCGGTGTGCTGGTTGTAGATGCGGGTCCCGATGAGGTCGGCGGGGACCAGGTCCGGGGTGAACTGGATCCGCTTGAACTGGCAGTCGATGGCCGCCGCCGTCGTCTTGATGGCCAGCGTCTTGGCCAGCCCCGGGACCCCCTCGATGAGCACGTGCCCGCGCGCCAGCAGGGCGACGAGGATGCGCTCCAGCATGAGGTCCTGACCGACGATGACCCGCTTGATCTCGTAGAGCACCCGGCGCATCGTCGCCGAGGCCTGCTGCACCGTGCTGAGGGAGACGTCCACGAGGAGGCCCTCCGGGAAAGTTTGCCTACATCTAATCACTACCCCGAACGAGGGTCAATGACGCCCCTTGGACGGGGCGGCGCGGGCGGGAGTTCCGCGGGCGGATGCGGGACCTCCAGGCTCGCTCTGCCTCGGGGGCCGTGCAGATGCGGTCCGGCCTCAGGGGGTCCTGTAGGTGATCCCCCCGCGCAGGGTGACGGTGACCGTGCCGGTACCGGTGCTGTTCTGGACGGTGAGGGTGTAGGCCGAGGCGGGCTGCCCGAACGGCTGGAAGACCACGGTGGTCGAGGCGGTGGGGGTCACCCCGTCGGGCAGGGTGGCGTTCTCGACGAAGACGCCGTCCCCCGAGGCGATCTGGTAGGCTCGCGAGCCCGCCGTGAGCGTCACGGTGTACTGCCGGCGCTCCATCTTGGCGCGCTCCTGGGCCTGGCGCAGGTCGGTGGCCAGCTGCGCCGTCCCGTAGCGCAGCCGCTGCTGGGCCCGGTAGCCGTTCCAGTGCGTCAGGGACAGGCTCAGCAGCACCGCCACGATGACGGTGGTGACGACGAGCTCCAGGACCCCGAGCCCCGCCTCGTCCCAGGGGCGATGGCCCCGCACCGCCCGCACCTCAGGGCTGGGCCTCACGCCACACCGGCCGCACACCCGCCAGCGGCTGGCTGCCGGGGAGGACTTCGAAGAGCCTGGTGGTCGGGAAGTACGGCGGCGCCAGGCCCCGGCTCATCCGCCGGTCGTACCGGAAGTCACGGGCGTAGCCGCTGACCTGCAGGCCGTTCGTGGGGTTGAAGGTGCCGAACGGCCCATAGTACTCGGTGATGAAGCCGCCCAGGATGTGGGCCGTGCCCCGCGGCGTGCCCACGCTGTAGTTCTCCACGAAGACCGAGCTGTTCCAGCTATCCCCGGGGGTGCCGGCCATCATCACCCCGTGCAGTTCGATGTCCGGGGGTGCGGTCACCCGCACCTGGATGTCGCTGCTGGCGGTGTAGAGCCCCAGGACGTTGAGGGGGTTGTCGGTGGGGTCGGTGGGGTTGGGCGGGTCCTCGTAGCGCAGGTGGTCGGTGATGTCGATGCGCCCGGCGGCGACGATGGTGGTCTGCTCCTTCTCCTCCAGCGTCCCGCCGAGCCCGAGGATGTTCCCCTCCACGTAGATGATCATCGCGTTGTCGTAGGCGCTGCCGCCCGCCTGCCACCCCTTGGGCACGCCGCTGAAGGTGCGGGTCTGGGACGACGGCCAGGCGGTGTTCGTCACCGTCGTCACGCGGGCCTCCCGGTCGACGGTCACCGTGACGGTCTGCCCGACCATCTGCAGGGTGTAGATGGCCAGGTTGTTGGACGGGCCGCCCACCCCCAGGGTCAGGTTCAACAGGTTCCCCTGCACGTAGATCCCGCCGGCCAGCGGTTCCCCCGGGTCGGAGACGCCGTCCCCGTCCAGGTCCGTCACGGGGACGTAGATCCCGGGTGGGATGGGGGCGGAGTTGTCGGGCAGCTCGGGGATCACGGCGCGGATCTCCGCGTTGCTGACGGTCCCGGTATTCGTCGGGTCGCGCCCGATCGAGACCCCCTTCTGGCTGTAGGGGTTGTCGGGCATGTCGATCTGGGCCACGCCGCGGGTGAAGTTGGCGGCCGGGTTGTCGTTGTCGTCGGCGATGTTCCCCGGGGTGCAGTCCGGCAGCACCGGTGCGTCGCGGCGGTTGCCGCCCACGACGTTCTCGTTGGCCTGCAGCCGGCGGCGCGGGCTGCCGTTGTTGTTGAACCAGGCGTAGGTGCTCACGCTCGTCAGCGTGGTCGAGGCGATGCGCGCCGGGTCGCACGGGCTGCCGCTGTCCGGCGTCCCGAACTTCGGGAAGAAGGCGAAGCGGAACTCGCCGTTGGTGTGGACGGGGCCGTCGAAGCTCGTCTGGCTGGTGAACCAGATATCCTGCCCTGCGGGCGTGGTGTGGATATGCGTGAAGAGGGCGTAGCGGGCGAAGTTCTGCCGGCGGACGCGCATGCTGAAGTCCCCGGAGAGGGTCACCCGGCGCCGCGCCCGCGGGGGGACCAGCCCGTCGCTGGTGATGGCGTAGGAGTAGTTGAACTCGAACTCGTCCGCGGCCAGCCGGTGGACGTAGCAGCTCCCGCCGCCGCCGCAGGAGGGGTGCGGGGCCAGCCGGCGGGTGAGGGTGACGGTGGCGGTGTAGCTGCCGTTCCCCAGGGGGTTGGCCGGCGCCGGCACCCCCACCTGGAGCTTCCGGTAGGTCTGGGGCACCCCCCAGTTCACCACGAAGGTCACGCTGTCGGTGCTGGACGTGGCGTTCAGCGTGTAGCGCTGGCCGTCCAGCACCAGGTAGTCCAGGATGCGGAAGCTGTTCTGCGCGGCGGGGTCTCCGGCGGCGTACCACGCGTTGAGCAGGGGGACGTCCACGGAGGGGTGCACCTGCACGACCCCGAGCGGGTCGGCGCCGGTGAGCGCCATCAGGGCGGCCCGCGCGGCGAACCCGCCCCCCTCGGCCAGCGCCAGGGCCTGCACGCCCAGCGTGCGGGCGGCGCTCAGCCCCACCTCCTTGCCGCTGAGGTAGAGGACCAGGCCGCTCAGCAGGGCGATGACGAGGATGACGGCCAGCACGGAGAGCATGGCCAGGCCGCGCTGGTTGCCGGCCGGGCCGGGATCCCGGTGGCGCCCCGGCAGGTGGACGGCAGCCATCAGCGCGCCCTCAGCGCGGCATCGCCGGCAAAGGTGCGCATCACGCCGTTGCGCGTGGTGCTGATGGTGATGCGGACGCGGCTGATCGCCGTGACGTCGGGCGGGGTCGGGCCCAGCGGATCGCCGGCCGCGTTGAAGTACTCGAAGGCGACGCCGGCCCCGCCGTCCTCCCGCACCACGTCGTAGGCCAGCACCTCGGGAGCCCCCGGCACCGCCGGGCCGCCGGCGTCGGGGTCCTCCTGGCGGGTGAGCGTCCGGGCGGCGGCATCGTAGGCGAAGGTGACCGTGTAGGGGCTTGAGGCGGAGAAGGGCGTATTCTGGGGGACGAAGAGCGTCACCGCCGTCCCCGAGGCCGCGGTGACGCCCTGGGCCCAGCGGATCTCGTCGATCACGGGGTCGAGCCCGCTGCGCACCTGCGACTGGACTTGCAGGAAGTCGTTGGTGGTGCGTGCCGACCGGTGCCCGGAGGTCACGAACCCGTAGATGCCGGCCAGGGCGATCCCCAGGATCGCCATGGCGGTCACGGTCTCGAGCAGGCTGAACCCCCGCTGCCCCCGAGGCCACTCCCCCGGCGTGGCGGGATGCCTGGTCGTCGAGCGCCCGGTGCCGGACATGTGTGCCACCCTCCTCCTACTGGTCGTCGAGCACCGTCGTCAGGGTGACGAAGGGCGTGACGTCGGTCGGCCGGTAGACCTCCACCGTGGCGGTGATGAGCCGGAAGTTCGGGTTCTGGTCCACCACCACCGCGGCTTCGAAGGTGTGCGGCGTCGGGTTGACCACGCCCACGTAGGGGGCCGGGAGCGGCAGCGGGGTCCGGGGGAGCGGAGCCATGTTCACCATCTCGTAGGGGTTCGCGCTGGCCCGGATCTGCTCCATGATCTGCGTGGCCAGCGTCGTCGCCGCCACCCGCTCGTTGGAGCGCCCGGCGTGCGCCAGGCCGGCCATGAAGGCCTGGAGGATGAAGATCGCGGCGGCCCCGAGGAGCGAGAGCGAGACCACGACCTCGATGAAGGTAAATCCCCGCTGAGCACTCCGGCTGTCCGTGGCCGTGGCGGCCACCTCCCGTCGACGCCGTCTGCCTAACCGCTGGACCATACCCCGCGGCGGTCGTCCTTAGACGTGGCCTCGGCGACCGATCCCCACACGGGCAGCCCGCCGGAAACCGACGGCAGGTTTCGGGGAACGGGAGGTTTTCGGGCAGCCGAAGAGAGATTTCGGCGAGGAGAGGTCTCGGCGGAGAGAAACTCCGGCGCGGAGGGAGATCAGGCGGCCGGCCGAGTTCGGGCCCGCGCCTGCGCGAGGCGCCACCGACCGAGCGCCCCGGCCAGGAGCATGAGCCCGGCGACGACCAGGAGGCCGGGCTCCAGACGCCCCCGGTACAGCAGCAGGGCCAGGAGGGCCCCCAGCGCGAGGATCAGGCCCACCCGCCAGGCCAGGCGGGTGAGCTCGGCGGCGACCACGGCGGTCAGCTCCGCCTCGGTCTCCCGCCGCGGGCCCGGGGCCGCCTCCCGCCGCGCGCGCAGCCGGCGGCGGCAGTGCCGGCAGACCAGGGCGCCGGGCGGGTTCTCGAAGCCACACGCCTCACAGACGAGCGCGGCCATCGGGGACGACTCTACGCGCCGCGCCCGGCCGCGTCAACCGCACCGCGAACCGCCGGGCCGGGCCGGGCGGGGTCGCGCCGGCGGCGCGGTGGCGGCCCCCCGGACCGCGCACGGCCCTCTCAGGGGGCGGCCTCGCGCCAGGCGGGCCGGACGTTGGCCAGGCGCTCGCTCCCCTCCCCGATCTCGAAGCGGCCGGTCGTGGGGAAGTAGGGCGGCGCGAAGCCGCGCAGCATCCGGCGGTCGAAGCGGAAGTCGCGCCCGTAGCCGGTCACGGGGTTGCCGGTCACGGGGTCGAAGGTGCCGAAGGCCCCATAGTACTCCTCGATGATCCCGCCGATGAGGCGCACCGTCCCCCGTGGCGACCCGGCGTTGTAGTTCTGCACGTGGACCGAGCTGTTGTACCCGTCGGCCGGGTTGCCGGCCATGAAGACCCCGTGCAGCACCAGGTCGTCGGGCGCCGCCGTGGTGATGCGGATGTCGCTGGACGCGGAGTAGAGCCCGAGCACGTTCAGGGGGTTGTCGGCGGGATCGGCGGGATCGGGCGGGTCTTCGTAGCGCAGGTGGTCGGCGATGTCGATGCGCCCGGCGGCCACGATGGTCGTCTGCTCGTGCTCCTCCAGCGTGCCGGCCAGCGCCTGGATGGTCCCCTCCACGTAGATGATGGTCCCGTTGGTGTTCCCCGGGCCGCCCTGCCAGCCCCGGGGCACGCCGGCGAAGGTGCGGGTTTGCGGCGCCGGCCAGGCGGAGTTCGTCACGGTGGTGGTCTGGGCGGCGCGGTCCACCGTGACGGTGACGGTCTGCCCGCCCGCCGTGAAGGTGTAGACGGCCCGGTCGTTGCCGGGCCCGCCGGGCGCCAGCGTCAAGCTGGTGAGGTCTCCCTGGACGTAGATGCCGCCGGCCAGCAGCTCCCCGGGGTCGGAGCGGCCGTTCCCGTTCTGGTCCACCACGGGGACGTAGATGCCGTTCGGCACGCTGGCGGAGGTGTCCGCCAGCTCGGGGACGGCCTGGCGCACCTGCAGGTTCGTCACCGGCGAGGTGTCGGCGGGGTCGCGGCCCACCGCCACGCCCTTCTGGCTGTAGGGGTTCGTCGGCATCGGGATGACGGCCACTCCCCGGGTGAAGTTGGCCGGCGGGTTGTCGGCGTCGTCGGTGATGTCGGCCGGTGTGGCGTCGAAGGTCACCGGCGCGTCGCGGCGCACCCCGCCCACCACGTGCTCGTTGGCCTGCTGGCGGACGGCGCTCCCGCGGTTGTTGAACCAGGCCCACGCGGAGACGCTGGTGAGCCGGTCGCTGAACTTGGGGAAGAAGGCGAAGCGGTACTCGCCGTTGGTGTGCACCGGGCCGTCGAAGCTCGTCCGGCTGGTGAACCAGATGGGGGAGCCCCCCGGCGTGGTGTGGACGTGCGTGAAGAGGGCGAACTGGGCGAAGGTCTGCCGGCGCACCACCACGCTGAAGTCCTGGGCGAGGACGACGCGGCGGCGGGCCCGCGGCGGGACGACGCCGTCGCTCGTCACGGTGTAGGTGTAGAGGTACTCGTACTCGTCCGGGCCCAGCCAGTGGATGTAGCAGGCCGGGTCGGGCGCGCAGCTGGGGTGGGCGGCGGCGCGGCGGGCCAGCGTCAGGGTGGCGGTGTAGCGCCCGGCCGCCAGCGGGTTGGCCGGCGGGGTGCCGGCCACCTCGAGCTTGCGATGGGGGCCGGGCAGGGCCCAGTTCACCTGGAAGGTGACGCTGTCCGTGGCGCTGGTGGCCCCCAGGCTGTAGCGGGCGCCGTCCAGCACCAGGTAGTCGAGCAGGGCGAAGCTGTTCTGCCGGGCGCGGTCTCCCCCCGCATACCAGGTGCTGAGCAGCGTGCCGGTGAGGGAAGGGTCGACGGTGACGCGCCCGGCGGGGCTGATCCCCATGAGGACCATCAGGGCGGCCCGGGCGGCGAAGGCGCCGCCCTCGGCCACGTGCAGGCTCTGCAGGCCGTAGAGGCGCGCCGCGCTGAGCGCCACCTCCTTCCCCACCAGGTGGAGGACCAATCCCCCCACCAGGGTGAGGACGAGCACGGTGACCAGTATCCCCATCAGGGCCATGCCCTGCTCCCGGGCGACTGTCCTGCGCATGGCGCCCTCCCTCCCCTGCCCTGTCCAGACTGCTGCCGTGCACGCCCTCCGCATCGGGTCGGCCTCCGCCCTCCGTCTCACCGGGCCCGCAGCGCGGCGTCGCCGGTGAAGCTGCGGCTCACCCCCCGCCAGGTGGCGGTGAGGACGACCCGCACCCGCGCCACCGCGGCCGGATCGGCCGGCGCGCTCCCCAGGCTGGTCCCCGTGCTGTCGAAGTAGGCGAACTGCAGGCCGTCGCTGCCGTCCCGCTGGACGATCCCCGCCGCCACGGCCACGGCCGGCCCGGGCGGCAGCGGCCCGTCCGCATCGGGGTCCTCCTGCCGCGTGACCGCATCCGCGGCGGCATCGTAGGCGAAGGTCACGGTGTAGGGGCTCCCCGCGCTGAAGGGCGTGCTCTGGGGGACGAAGAGCGTGACACTGGTCGGACCGGCCGCCACCACCCGCTGCGCCCAGCGGGCCTCGTCGACGATGGCGTCCAGCGCCGCCCGGACCTGGGCCTGGGCCTGCACGAAGTTGGTGGTCGTGCGGGCGGAGCGGGCGCCGCTGACGACGAAGCGGTAGATCCCGCCCCCCAGGACGAGGGCGAGCAGGCTGAGGGCGACCAGCAGCTCGAGCAGGGTCAGGCCCCGCTCGCCCGTCGGCGCAGGACCGCGGGGCGGGCACGGGTGGCGGGAGCGGTCAGTTGTCATCGAGGAGCGTCCCGAGCGTGACCAAGGGCGTGGCCTGCCCGGGCCGGAAGACCTGCACGGTGACGGTCCGCAGCGTGAGCGCGTCGTCGGGGGCCACCACCACCGCCACCTCCAGCGGGTAGGGCGAGGGGTTCTGCACGGCGTCGTAGGGCGCCGGGAGTGGCAGGGGCGAGCGGGCCAGTCCGGTGAAGCCGACCATGGTGTAGGGGTTGACGCTGGCGCGCACCTGCTCCATCACCTGGGAGGCCAGCATCGTCGCCGCCGCCCGCTCGTTGGCCCGCCCGGTGTGGAAGAGGCCGGCGATGAAGACCTGCAGGATGAACAGCGCGATCGCGGAGAGGAGGTAGAGGGAGACGAGGAGCTCGAGGAGGGTGAAGCCCCCGGCGCCGGAGACCGCTTCTGGGGCGCCGCCGCCAACGCGCCGGCGCCTGGACGGTGGGCCCGTTGTGCCCGCGTGCCGCCCCACCCCTGCCCCCTCGGAGGCAAGACGCCACGCGCCGGGTGGCTTTGCGCTCCCGTTCGGCAGCCCGGCTGGGTGGGCTCCTGCACCCACCCCCGTGGCTTTGCGAACCGCCCTCGCGGACGGCGTGCCTTTGTCGCGGGTCTTGCCCGGCTAGGCTCCCAGCCCTCTTGTGCCCCGATGGGGACGGGGGTAGACGGCGGCGGGGTGCGGTGGTCGACCACCCCACACGCGTGCGGGATCGCTCACAGGCGGCCGGAGGGTTTCGCCCGCGACGGGCGAAGTGACCCCAGGACCCCGGGCGGCGCGCCGTGCGCCCCGGAGGGCCCTGCCATGACCCTCCAGGCCGTGGCGTGATCCCGGGGGCCGGGCCGTCGTGATCCCAGGAGCCGTGCCGTGACGATCGACCAGGCGAACCAGGAGGCCGTCGCTCGCATCCTGGCCGGCCAGCCGGTGCTGGTGGACGTGCGCCCGGCGGCGGAGGCCATCCCCGGGATGCGGCCCACCCTCGTCCTGCACGCCGGGCCCCCCATCACCTGGGAGCGCATGTCCGGTCCGCTGCGCGGGGCCGTGATCGGCGGCCTCCTCTACGAGGGGCTGGCCCGGGACGAGGCCGAGGCCGCGCGCCTGGCCGCCTCGGGCGAGATCACCTTCGCCCCCTGCCACCACCACGGCGCCGTGGGGCCGATGGCGGGAGTGACCACGGCCTCGATGCAGGTCTACGTGGTGGAGAACCGCGCCTTCGGGAACCGGGCCTGCTCCACCCTCAACGAGGGCTACGGGCGGGTGCTGCGCTACGGCGCGTACGGGCCCGAGGTCCTGGAGCGCCTGCGCTGGCTGAACGGGACAGTGGGACCGGCCCTGGGCGAGGCGCTGCGGCGCCTGGGCGGCCTGGACATGAAGAGCCTGATCGCCCAGCAGCTCACCATGGGCGACGAAGGGCACAACCGCAACAAGGCCGGCTCCGCGCTGCTGGCGCGCCTGCTCGCCCCCGCCCTAGCCGAGGGCGGACTGGCCCGGGAGGAGCTGGCCCGCGTGCTGCGCTACCTGGCCGAGAACGACCTGGCCGTGCTCAACCCCGTGATGGCCGCCTGCAAGGCCCTCCTCGACCCGGCCCACGGGGTGCCGCGCAGCACCCTGGTCACCGCCATGGCCCGCAACGGCACGGACTTCGGCATCCGCGTCAGCGGCCTGGGGGACCGCTGGTTCACCGCACCCGCCGAGGTCCCGGTGGGGCTCTTCTTCCCGGGCTTCTCCCAGGCCGACGCCAACCCCGACATCGGGGACTCCACGATCACCGAGTCGGCGGGCATCGGCGCGTTCGCCATGGCCGCGGCGCCGGCCATCGTGCAGTTCGTCGGCGGCACGCCCCGGATGGCCATGGAGGCCACCCTGGAGATGTACGAGATCACCGTGGCCGAGAACCCGGCCTGGGCGATCCCGGCCCTGGACTTCCGCGGCGTGCCCACCGGGATCGACATCCGCAAGGTCGTGCGCACCGGGATCACGCCGCGGGTGAACACCGGGATCGCCCACCGCGAGCCGGGCGTGGGCCAGGTGGGGGCCGGCCTGGTGCGCCCGCCGATGGCCTGCTTCGAGGCCGCGCTGGAGGCGGCGGCGGAGGTCTTCGCCTAGCGCCGCGGTCGGCGCTCAGGAGGTGAACGGCATGCGGTTCGGCAACGCGCACTACTACGTGGGCGACATGCGTCGGGCGCGTGAGGTCTACCGGCAGCTGCTCGGCCGCGAGCCGCGCTACAGCGACGACGACTGGACCGAGTTCGCGCTGGACGGGGGCGTGCTGGCGCTCCACCTGCACAGTCGCCGGCCGGAGGTCACGGAGACGACCGAGGTGCGCTACGGGGCCCTGGTCACCCTCGAGGTCGAGGACATCGGGCGCGCCCTGGAGCAGGCCGGGCGGGCCGGCTGGCGGCAGGTCTCGGACCTCATGAGCGAGCCCTACGGCAAGCTCGCGAGGATCCAGGACCCGTGGGGGAACCAGGTGGTGCTGCACGAACCGTCGCGCTGACCGGGGGAGTTCGGGTGCCACGACGGCGACGGAGACGAAGTGCGCCACGACAGGAGGTGAGTGAGCGATGGCGGCCGTGGACCTGAGCGGCGTGCGCGTGCTGGACCTCTCCCAGAACTTCAGCGTGGACTCCCCGCCCTTCGCCTACTACGACGGCCCCACGATCAAATGGGTGAAGAAGCTGGCCTTCGAGGGCGTGAACGCCCAGTACATCGCCACGACCAACCACATCGCCACGCACCTGGACAGCCCGCTCCACTTCCACGACCCCGGGCCGGACGTGGCCGGCATCCCCATTGGCCAGCTGGTCGGGCCCGCCTGCATCGTCGACCTGCAGCCCTTCGGGATCGGCGACTACGGCATCTACGGGCCCGAGCACTTCGAGCAGTGGGAGCGCAAGACGGGGATCACCATCGAGCGCGGGGACATCCTGGTCATCCACACCGGCTACCACGCCTACTACAACGAGGACTGGGCACCCGCCACCCGGGAGCGCCACGCCGACGCCCGGGCCGACCTCCCGCGCGCCTTCCTGCGCCACCCCGGCCCGCGCGCGGAGTTCTGCCAGTGGGTGCTCGACCGCGGCATCCGCTGGCTGGCCGTGGACGCCATCTCCACCGACCACCCCTTCAACACCAACGTGCGCCGCGCCCGCCCCGACCTCATCCCCGAGGTGGAGCGCGTCATCGGCATGCCGCTCGAGGAGGCCTTCCCCTGGCCGCGGGACTACCAGGCCACCCACACCATGCTCTTCCCGCGCGGCGTCTACCACGTGGAGAACGTGGGCGGCGAGATCGACCGGGTGCTCGACCAGCGCGTGTGGGTGGGCTGCTTCCCCTTCCGCTTCAAGGGGGGTGAGGCGGCCTTCTGCCGGTTCGTCGCCTTCGTCCCGGCCTGAGGGAGGGCTGCTCAGGGAGCATCCCCGGCCCGTAGGCCGGCGGCGCCCGGGCCATGACGGCCGAGATCGCGCTCCTCCTCGCCCTCCTCGCCGCCGCGCTGGTGCTCTTCTGGTTCGAGTGGGTCCCCGCCGACGTGGTCGCGCTGGGCCTGCTCTGCGCCCTCGTCCTCACCGGGCTCCTGCCGCCCCCGGAGGCCTTCGCCGGCTTCGGCAGCGAGACGGTGATGATGATCCTGGGGCTGCTCATCCTCACGGCCGCGCTGCTGCGCACCGGCGTGGTCGACCTGGCCGGCCGGGCCATCCTGCGCCGCGCCGGCGAGGACCCGCAGCGCCTGCTCCTCTACGTGATGCTGGGCGCGGCGGGGCTCAGCGCCTTCATCAGCAACACCGCCGCCACCGCCTTCTTCCTGCCGGTGACGATGGGCATCGCCGCCCGGCTGCGCACGAGCCCGGCCCGCCTGCTCATGCCGCTCGCCTTCGCCTCCATCCTGACCAGCTCGGTCACGCTGGTCAGCACCTCGACCAACCTGGTGGTGAGCGGGCTGATGACCCGGTACCGCATGGCGCCGCTGGGGATGTTCGAGCTCGCCCCGGTGGGCCTGCCGGTGGCGCTCGTCGGCCTGGCCTACATGTGGGTGCTGGGCCGCCGCCTCATCCCCGACCGCACGCCGCCCGACGAGCTGGAGGACTTCGGGCTGCGTCCCTACCTCACCGAGGTGCTGGTCCTGCCCGACTCCCCGCTCGTCGGCAAGACGCTGGAGGAGGCGGGGCTGGGGCGCGACCTCGACCTCACCGTGCTCCGGGTCGTGCGGGGTCCCGAGGAGCAGTACCTGCGGGCGCAGGCGCGCACGCGGCTCGAGCCCAACGACGTCCTGCTGGTGCAGGGGCGGCGCGAGGACATCCTCAAGGTGAAGGACCGGGCGGGGGTGGAGATCAAGCCCGAGGTCCACCTGCCGCTGGCGGGCCAGAGCGAGGACGGGGTGGGCATCGCCGAGGTCATCCTCCTGCCGGGCTCGACGCTGGTGGGCCGCACGCTCAAGACCTTCCGCTTCCGGGAGCGCTTCGGGCTGCAGGTGCTGGCCATCCACCGCCACGACGCCGTGCTCGTGCGGAAGCTCAGCGACGTGCGGCTGCGCGTGGGGGACGTCCTGCTGGTGCAGGGGCGGCTGCGCGACGTGGCCGCGGTGGCCGGCCGGCACACCTTCCGCATCCTGGGGCCCGTGGAGGACCGGCGGCCCCTCGTACACCGGGCCCCTCACGCCGTCCTCATCTTCGTGGGCACGCTGGCCGCCGCCACCGCGGGGATCCTCCCGCTGCCGGTGGCGGTGCTGGCCGGGGCGCTGCTGGCCTTCCTCACCCGCTGCCTCACGCCCGAGGAGGCCTACCGCGAGGTGGAGTGGAAGGTGATCGTCCTCATCGGCAGCCTGCTGGCGGTGGGGCACGCCATGGAGACCACGGGCGCGGCGCGCTACCTGGCCGGCCTGATCACCGCGGCGGTGGGACACGCCGACCCGCTGTGGCTGCTGGCCGGGTTCTTCGCGCTCACGGTGCTGCTCACCCAGCCCATGTCCAACCAGGCCGCCGCCATCGTGGTCCTGCCCGTGGCGGTGCAGACGGCGGTGCAGCTCGGCCTGAACCCCCGGGCGTTCGCCGCGATGATCGCCGTGGCGGCCAGCACCTCCTACATCACGCCCCTGGAGCCCTCCTGCCTGATGGTCTACGGCCCGGGGCGCTACCGCTTCTCGGACTTCGTGCGGGTGGGCGGCCTGCTGACGCTGCTGATCTTCGCCGTGGCCGTGCTCCTCGTCCCCCGGGTGTGGCCGCTGGTCCCGCCGCGGCCCTAGCCGGCCGCTCCCCTCCCCGGGTCGTCAGCGGGCATGGTCACGGAGGCGGTCCAGGAACCGCTGGGACGTGTCACGGCACGTAGCGCAGGAGGGCGCCCACGCCTTCGTAGGGCCGCAGCGCCTCCGCCGCCGCCCCCGTGACGACCTCGAGCGGGGCGCCGCTCTGCTGGGCCAGGAGCGGGAGCACCTGCGGAAAGGGCACCACCTCGACCGGGCCGCCGCAGGTCGGGCAGCGGTCGTGGGGTGCGGCGGCCACGTAGCCGCACACCCGGCACCGCCACACCTCGCCGCCGACGTCGCGGTCCGCCACCACCGCCATCGCCTGCTCCTGGACGAGGACCCCGACGGTGGGCGCGCGGCCCAGCACGCCGGACCCGGCTCCGGCGGCGTCGAGGAGCCGCCGCACCACCTCGGCCTCGTGCCGGTGTTCCGCCTCGACCGCCACCGGCAGGGTGCGCTCCACGATCTCCGCAACCCCGGCGTCGGGCGAGAGGTGGACCTGGGCGACGAGCCGCCCCCGCACGGGGTCGGGGAGCAGGTCCCGGACCGCGCCCACCGCCTCCGGGGGACCGGCCAGGACGAGCCGCTCGATGCCCAGGTCGCGCATCCACTGCGCCGTCGCGCCGGCCGCGCCGAGCCAGAAGCGGCGGACGTGGTCCTCGACCCGCGCGACGAACGTGTCCCGCTGGCTGCCCCGGGTGGCCGCCGTCCCCAGCCGCTGCGCGAAGGAGGGCGGGCGCCCGGCTTTGAACCGCCAGTCGCTGGTGTCCAGTTCCAGCGTCTCCTCGGAGACGACCGCCGTGCGGCCCAGGTAGGCGACCAGCACCCGGGCCCGCTCCCGGTCCACGGCCAGGATGGCATAGGGGTTGTACTCCTCCAGGGCCCAGAGCAGGGGCACGACGTCCGGGCGGCCGTAGCTCAGGCGGTTGACCAGCGGGAACGGCAGCACGCGCTCCTGCCACAGCCCGTCGGCGGCGAAGAGGGCGAGCCCGCGCCCTCCCGGCGGACGGGTCTCGACGTGGGCCAGGACCCGCTCGGTGAGCGGGGCCAGCACCTTCGCCGTCTCCCGGGGCTGGTGGTCCACCAGGTCGCGCAGCGCGTTGCGCAGCCAGATGCGGTAGGCGGGGTGCGTCGACTGGTGCTCGGGCTTGGTGGGGTCGACGTCGAGGTAGAGCGAGAGCACGTCCTGACGCTCGCTGCGGACCAGGGCGCGGAGCTCGGGAGGGAGGTCCATCCGTGGCCTCCTGTTCTTCGGACTGGTCTTCGGACTGGAGAGGCACCCCCTGGAGCGGCGCCCCGTCTGGAGAGGCACCCGTCGTCCGGGCATGGGCGGGAAGCCTCCCCGCCATCCACCTTTCCCCACGTCGGACCCGGGCCTGGCACGGCCGCGGGGACGCCATCTCCCCCTTCACCCTACTCCGCTCCGTCCCCCGGTGCCCACCCCACCCGAGAACGCCCGAGGGGCCGGAACGCTCCGGCCCCCCGGGCTCTCCCGCGCGCCACGCCCCGCTTCACTCCACCACGATCACGCCCTTCATGCCCTCGGGGACGTGCACGATGCACCAGTACTCGTACCGCCCCTTGCGGGTGAAGGTGAGGCTGAACCGCTTGGGGAGGCTCGCCGGCGCGGCCGGCGGGTAGAGGACGCCGGAGTTGGCGTAGCCGGTCCCGCCGTAGGTCTTGTTCGTGGTCGGCCGGGCCACCTTGGGGTTGAGCAGCAACCGCGGCGGGCCCTGGGCCTGGGGCTGCGGCAGGACGAACTCCGGCGGCTGCTGGCCCCCCAGGAAGGTCACCGTGTGGATCTCGAAGTTGTCGGCCATCGTCCAGGTGACGGTGGTACCCACCCGGACCCGCAGCGGCTGGGGCGTGAACCGCAGGATGGAGTAGCCCGCCCGGACGTCCCCGACCAGGGGGACGGTCACGGTCCGCCCGGCGCGGGTCGGCCGGTACTTCGCCCAGGCGGCCTGGCCGGCGCGGATCGTCGCCGCCTGCTGGGCCCGAGCCTGTTGCAGCACGGCCTCGGGCGTGCCGGTGGCGCGCTCGCGCACGACCACCCGCCCCGACATCGCCGGACCGTGGAGGATGCACACGTACTCGTAGGTCCCTGCCTTCGTGAAGGTCAGCTCGTACGTGAAGGGCCGGGCCGCCGGGCCCATCGGCGGCGTGCCCGAGTTCCGGTAGCCCGTCCCGTCGTACGTGCGCGGCCCCACCGGGAAGAAGACCTCCGGGTTGAAGTAGGTCCGGCCGCCCTCGTGGACCTCGATGGCGGGCGGTCGCTGCCCGCTCGTGAAGGCCACGTTGTGGAACCCCTCGAACTGCCAGCGCACCGTGTCGCCCACGGCGACTTCCACCGTGCGCGGGAAGAAGGCGTTGGCCACGACCGCCGTGTCCTTCGTCCCCCCGCCGGCGAGCACCGTCCAGGTCCGTCCGCCGCCCTGTGTCGCCCGGGCCGCTGTGGAGAGCGAGCCCAGCAGCAGCACCAGGCACACCCCGATGACCCATCGTCGCATTCCCCACCACCCCTTTCGTCTGTCCGCGCCTCACGGGCGCCACCTCGAACCCCATCCGACAGCTTCGGGCCTCGCGGTCCTCCGGGCATCGGGACAGCCAACTCACCGGCTGCCCCGACCGCTCACCCCCTCTCGTCGACCACGATGGTGCCGTACATCCCCTGGAGGGGATGGAGCAGGCACAGGTACCGGTACGTCCCCGCCCGGCGGAAGCGGACGGTGTAGCTCCCACCCGGGGCGAGGGTCTTGGAGTCCCAGAGCCCGTCCAGGCTCGTGGCCGTGTGCGCCACCTGCCCCCGGTTCACCCACCGCACCCGCTGCCCCGGGCGGACGGTCAGCACCGCCGGCGCGAAGTAGTTGTCCCGCGTGTCGACGACCTCGGCCTGGCGCTCGCCGACGAGCTCGGCCTGGCGCTCGCCGCGGCCCCCTGCGCGGCCGCGCCCCGCCGCCCAGATGGTCAGGCCCAGGGCGAGCACGCCCAGAGACACGACGAGGACCGTCAGCACCTTCCGCACGTCACGCGCTCCTCGATTGACGTCCTGTGGAACCTGGTGCGCTGCAGGGCTCCGAGGGTGCCTCCCCTTCATACGCCCCGGCCGGCGAATCTCCTCCCCGCGCTGCTGGTGTCAGGCCTCCCGCCCCGGAGCCCTGCCTCCCGCCCCGGCCCCCACACCTCCTCCGCTCCCGAAGGTACCGGCCGACGTTAGCACAACCCTTAGCGCGGGCGGCCCGGACGAGGAGCCTGCCGGGGCCGATCGCGAAAGTCATCCCCTGGCACCGGCACGCCATGGGCGCGCCGTGCGCCATCCACCAGGCTGCGGGGAGGTGATCTGGCGATGTGCGGACCCATCGTGATGGAGGCGGTGCAGCGGCAGGTCGACCGGCGCGGCTTCCTGCGGACCGCCGGCGCGGCCGTGGCGGCCGCCGCGGTCACGCGCCTGGCGGCGCCCGCCGGGGCGCTGGCGGCTCCGCGGACGCTGCGCGTCACGCGCATGCAGGACCTCACCCACACCCTCAAGCCCACCTTCCCCACCTTCAGCGGCCAGCCCGCCCTGAAGGCCGACGTGGCCGTGACGATCAAGAAGGACGGCTACTACGGGCTCAACCTCAGCTACTGGGAGCACGTGGGGACGCACATGGATGCCCCGGCCCACTTCGGTGACGGGGCACCCACGGTGGACCAGGTGGCGGTGCGGACGCTCTTCGCCCCGGTGGCCGTCGTGCACATCCACGAGCGGGCCGCCCGCGACCCGGACACGCGCGTGACGGTGGACGACCTCCGGGCCTGGGAGCGCCGCTACGGGCGGCTGCCCCGTGGGGCGGCGGTCTTCATGCACAGCGGATGGGAGCGCCGCGCCGGCAGCGCGCAGGCGTTCCGCAACCCGGACGCGGCGGGGGTGATGCACTTCCCCGGCTTCCACCCGGACGCCGCCGCCTTCCTCCTGCACGAGCGCGACGTCGTGGGCATCGGCGTGGACACGCTCAGCCTGGACTTCGGGGCGTCGAAGGACTTCAAGACCCACACGACCTGGCTGCCGGCCGGGCGGTGGGGCCTGGAGAACCTGGCCAACCTGGCCGCCATCCCGCCGGCGGGGGCCTGGGTCTTCGTCGGCGCCCCCAAGGTCGTCGCCGGCTCGGGCGGGCCGACGCGGGTGGTGGCCATCTGGTAGATTGCTGTCTGGGGCGTCGTGGCCCGTCCACCGGTGACCACGCCACGGCCGGGGAGACGACACCATGGACGAGGGGAGGAGAGGCATGTCGTTGCGGCTCGCCGCCGTCGTTGCCGTGCTGATCCTGCTGGTCGGGGGGAGCGCGCCCGGGCCGGCCGGGGCACAGGCGTTCCGGGGGATCTCGCTCTCGACCCCGTACCCCAGCCAGACGGTGCGGGGAGACGAGCCCATCAGCCTGCCGCTCACCGTCCGCAACCACGGCCTGCCGCCGCAGACCGTGACGATCCGGGTGGAGCAGGCGGCGCCTGGCTGGAAGGCGACGATCCTCGGCGGAGGCCGCCCCGTCGGGGCCGTGCACGTCCTGCCCGACGCTGAGGCCTCGCTCACCCTCCGGCTGGAGCCCCCCGCGCACGCGCGCGCCGGCACCTACCGCTTCCGCCTCGTCGCCCAGGGGGAGCGCGGCCAGGCGGTGCTGCCGCTGGCGCTCACGCTGGGGCAGGTTTCGCCGGCGCGGCTGCGCCTGACGCCCGAGCTCCCCTCCCTCAGCGGCCCCGCCACGACCACCTTCCGCTACCGCGTCACGCTGGAGAACCAGAGCGCCCAGGACCTCCTGGTGAACCTGGAGGCCGAAGCCCCCCGCGCCTTCCAGGTGACGTTCCAGTCGGTGGGGCAGCAGGTGAGCAGCCTGCCGGTCAAGGCGGGGGAGTCGAAGGACGTGGACGTGGAGGTCTCCATGCCCCGGCGCACCCCGGCCGGACGGTACCAGGTGCGGGTCCGCGCCGTGGCCGGCGACGCCCGGGCGGAGACGACGCTGGGCGTGGAGGTGACCGGCCGGCCCGACCTCTCCATCACCACCCCGGACGAGCGCCTCTCCGGACGGGCCACGGCGGGGCGCACGAACGCCATCAAGCTCGTGGTGAAGAACCAGGGCAGCGCGGTGGCGCGCAACGTCGAGCTCACCGCCAGCCCGCCCAGCGGGTGGGAGATCACCTTCGAGCCGGAGCGCATCGACCAGATCCCGCCGGACGGGGAGCGCGAGGTGGTGATGAGCGTGCGCCCGGCTCCCAAGGCCGTCGCCGGTGATTACATGGTGACGCTCACCGCCAACACCGGCGGGGAGTCCGAGTCGGCGGACTTCCGCATCACGGTGTACACCTCCACCCTGTGGGGGCTCACCGGCATCCTCCTCGTGGCCGTGGCCCTCAGCGTGGTAGGGCTGGCCGTGGCCCGCTACGGGCGGCGGTGAACGTCCGGCGGTGAGCACGCTGCCCCGCCCCGCCCCCGTCATCGAGACGCGCGGGCTGAGCAAGCGCTACGGCGAGACGGTGGCGGTCGACCACCTCGACCTGGCCGTCCACGCCGGCGAGGTCTTCGGCATGCTCGGGCCCAACGGCTCGGGGAAGACGACGACGATCCTCATGCTCCTCGGGCTGACCGAGCCCACCGCCGGGGAGGCCCGCGTGCTCGGGCACGACCCGGTGCGCGAGCCGCTGGAAGTCAAGCGCCGGGTCGGCTACATGCCCGACTCGGTGGGCTTCTACGACGAGCTGACCGGTCGGGAGAACCTGCGCTACACCGCCCGCCTCAACGGCCTCCCCCGCGCGGAGGGCGAAGCGCGCATCGCCGAGGTGCTCGAGCGCATGGGCATCACCGACGTCGCCGACCGGCCGGTGGCCACCTACTCCCGGGGCATGCGCCAGCGCCTGGGCCTGGCGGACGTCCTGCTCAAGCGCCCCCAGGTGGCCATCCTGGACGAGCCCACCATCGGCCTCGACCCGGAGGCCGCTCTGGAGTTCCTGGGCCTCATCCGCGGGCTGCGGGCGGATGGGATCACCATCCTGCTGAGCAGCCACCTCCTCCACCAGGTCCAGGCGGTCTGCGACCGGGTGGGCCTCTTCCACCGCGGCCGCATGGTGCTGGAGGGGCGGGTGGAGGAGCTCTCCGCCCGGGTCCTGGGGGGCGCCTACCGGGTGCGGCTGGCCGCCGACGGCCCGGACCTGGAGGGCGTGCTGGCCCAGGTGCCCGGGGTCGTGCGCGTGCGCCGGGAGGGGCCCGGGCGCTACCTCCTGGAGGCGCAGCGGGACTGCCGCGCCGAGGCCGCCCGCCGCGCGGTGGCCGCCGGGGCCCAGCTCCTGGAGCTGAGCCTGGAGCAACTGGGGCTCGACGAGGTGTACGCCCGCTACTTCGAGGAGGCCCGTGATGGCCATCAGCACTGAGACCCCGCCCACCGTCGCCGCAGTGGGGCGCCAGCGCGCCGGCTCCCCCTGGACGGGGCTCGGCGCCGTCGCCTTGAAGGAGCTGGCCGACCACCTCTCCAGCGTGCGGATGCAGCTGCTCGAGGGGCTGATGTTCCTGGTGGCGCTCGGGACGGTCTACTCCGCCATCCAGAACCTGCGCACCACCGTGGCCGAGGACCCCTTCCTCTTCCTCAAGCTCTTCACCGTGGCCCAGGAACCCCTCCCCTACTCCTTCGTCGCCTTCCTCGGCTTCCTCATCCCCCTCACCGCCATCGCGCTGGGCTTCGACGCGGTGAACGGCGAGCACAACCGCCGCACCCTCAGCCGCGTGCTGGCGCAGCCGATCTACCGGGACGCGCTGCTGTTCGGCAAGTTCCTGGCCGCCCTCGGCACCATCGCCCTGGTCGTGCTGGCGCTGTGGCTGCTCGTCACCGGGCTCGGCATCTTCCGCCTGGGCGTGGTGCCGGGTGGCGAAGAGGTGGCGCGCGGCCTCCTCTACGTGGCGGCCACCGTCGCCTACGCCGGCATCTGGCTCGCGCTGGCACAGCTCTGCTCGGTGACCTTCCGCCAGCCGGCCACGTCCGCCCTGGCCGCGATCGCGGTCTGGCTCTTCTTCGCCATCTTCTGGGACATCATCGCCGGCATCATCGCCTCGGTGCTCCGCCCGCCCCTCGACCCGTTCAGCGAGCTCGCCCACGCCCAGTGGCGGCTGTGGCTCTCCCGCCTCTCCCCCAACACCCTCTACGCCGAGGTGGTGGTCACGCTGCTCAACCCCGAAGTCCGCGCGCTGGGCCCCGTCCTCATCACCCAGCTCGAGCGGGCGCTGCTCGGCGCTCCCCTGCCGCTCGGCCAGAGCCTCCTCCTCTCCTGGCCGCAGTTCACCGGACTGATCGCGGCGATGGTGCTCATCTTCGCGGCGACCTACGTGCAGTTCCAGCGGCAGGAGGTGCGAGCCTGACCGGCCCCTCTGCCTGACCGTCCCCCTCCGGCTGACCGTCCGCCGCCGCCCGGCCGTCGTCAGCCATCGCCAGCATACCGAACAGAACTCGGCCCGGGCCCAGTTGACGCACGGACGGCGCCAGGCGCGTATGAGCGGCCGCACAGGCCCTCGGAGCGGCGGAACCGCACTCGGCCGGGCCCGTCGCCGGCGCCTGGGTAGGGCGTGCCCCTACTCCAGGTGACGGGCCAGGACCCGCCGCAGGGTGTCGAGCTCCGGCGGGACCGCCTCGGGCAGCGCGACGCCGCGCCGGAGGACGTCGGGGTCTTTGAGGCCGTGGCCGGTGAGGACGCAGACGACGAGGCTGCCGCGCGCCAGCCCGGCCGCCGCGAGCTGCTCGACCCCGGCGTAGGCGGCAGCGGAGGCCGGTTCCACCAGCAGGCCTTCCTCCTCCGCCAGGGCGCGTTGCGCCTGCAGGATGGCCTCGTCGCTCACCGCCAGCACCTGCCCGCCGCTCTCGGCTACCGCCCGTCGCGCGCCGTCCCAGCCGACGGGGTTGCCGATCCGGATGGCACTGGCCACCGTCTCGGGGTGCGGGACGACCTCGCCACGCACCAGGGGAGCGGCGCCCTCGGCCTGCACCCCCACCATCCGCGGGAGCGTGGTGATGCGGCCCGCCGCCTGGAAGGCGCGGAACCCCTGCCAGTAGGCGGTGATGTTCCCCGCGTTGCCCACCGGGAGGACGACGACGTCCGGAGCGCCCTCCAGGGCCTCGCAGAGCTCGAAGGCCGCCGTCTGCTGGCCGGCCAGGCGGTCGGGGTTGAGCGAGTTCACCACCGTCACGCCCAGCTCGGCGGCGAGGGCCCGCACGGCCGCCAGCGCGGCGTCGAACCCCGCCTGCACCCGCACGAGGCGCGCCCCGTGCGCCATGACCTGGGCCACCTTGCCGACGGCGACCCCCTCTGCCGGGAGCAGGACGAGACAGGGCACCCCCGCCCGGGCCGCGTAGGCGGCGGCCGACGCGGCGGTATTCCCGGTGGAGGCGCAGAGGACCGCCCGGGCGCCCCCTTCCAGCGCCCGCGAGACGGCGACCGTCATCCCCCGGTCCTTGAAGGAACCGGTCGGGTTGGCGCCCTCCACTTTGAAGCAGAGGCGCAGGCCCCGCCGCGGTCCCAGGCGGGTCGAGGGCACCAGCGGCGTGTTCCCCTCCAGCAGCGTGATGACCGGGGTGCGGGAGGAGACGGGGAGGAAGTCGCGGTAGGCTTCGATGACGCCTGGCCAGCGCATGGTGCTTCCCTTCGCCCGCCGGCGCGGAAATCCCCGCAGCACGTGGAAGGGGGCGCCGCCGCCCCCTTCCACCTCACCGGGTCTTGCTGGCCCGACGGGCCGTCAGCCCGCCACCCCGTGGCTCACAGTCCCAGCAGCTTCAGCCCCTGCAGCGCCGCCCACAGCGCAGCCACGCTGCCCACCACCACCCCCACAGCCTTGAGCCCGAACTCGAGCTCCTCGCGCACCGAGGCGGCGTCGGCTACCTCTACCTGGACCTCGGACCGGGATCGTTCCAGCACGGCGTCACCCTCCCCTGGGACGCCTCCCGGTGGCCTCTTCGGCAGCCCGGCCGTCTCGTGGTGTGCGAGACCCGCGGCTTTGCGCCCTCGAATCGCTTCGAGGTTGCCCTTGTCGGAGGCTGGTCCCACCCTCCCTATGCCCGCTGGCCAAGGACGCGTAGACGAGGCCCATGCGCCGACCGTGCGCTGTGGCGGGGTGGGCATGGTCGCGGGGGAGGCAGCTCGAGCGCGCGGGGCGCGGGCGGTGGGGCGAAGGGCCCTGAGCCCCTCAGCCGGGAAAGCCGTGTCTCCCGTAGAGCCTGACGAAGTAGGCCAGCGTGATCTCGCGGCGCTTCACCAACCCCTCGGGCGTGCGCTCGAAGAGGGTGACCACCTCGTCGCCGCCCGAGCCGATGGGCTGCACGAGCCGCCCGCCGGGGGCGAGCTGCTCGGCGAGGGGCTGGGGTACACGGGGGAAGGCGGCCGAGACCAGGATGGCGTCGAAGGGCGCCTCCGCAGGCAGTCCCTCGGTACCGTCGCCGACGATCACCACGGCGTTGCGGATGCCCTGGCGGGCCAGGTGCTCCCGGGCAGCGGCAGCGATGTCGGGCCAGCGCTCCACGCTCCACACCATGCGGCTGAGCCGGGCGAGCAGCGCGGTCTGGAAGCCGTACCCGGTCCCGATCTCCAGGACTTTCTCTGACCCGGTGAGCTGGAGCGCCTCGATCATCCTGGCGATCAGGGAGGGTTGAGTGGTGACCTGGCCGTGCGGGATGGGCAGCGGCTGGTCGGTGTAGGCGAGGTGGACCAGTTCAGGAGGGACGAACGCGGCGCGGGGGACCTCCCGGAAGGCCTGGAGCAGGGCCGGGTCGCGCACCCCTTCGGCCTGGAGGACGCGGACGAGATCCTCGGGCGTGCCGGTCACACCTCAAGCGTACCGGGTGCGCACCGGCCGGGCGCCCGGGCTCGCACTGCACCGGGATCCTGCAGGGAACTGGTCGGGGCGCCCGGATTCGAACCGGGGACCTTCTGCTCCCAAAGCAGACGCGCTCCCAGGCTGCGCTACGCCCCGATCCCGGCGCGAGTATAGCACGCCCGCCGCGGCACGGAGGGGTGCGGACCGGAGGCGGGAGGCGCATCCGGGCCCGGCAAGGCCCACTGCGCTAGTACGCCAGGTGCCAGCGGACACCGAGGACGCGCGCCAGGACCGTCAGCGTGAACGGGTGCGGGTGCGCGACCGGCACGACCGCCGTCCACGCCGGCGGGCGGACCCGCACCACTCGCCCGTCGCGCGGCGCCGGCAGCCCGGCGTCCCGTCCGAGCACCGTCCAGCGCACCTCTACCTCCACGCCGGTGATGCGCGCGTAGGCCGGGCAGTGGGGCACGACCCGGAGCGTGATCGCCCGCCGGAACTCACCGCGCGGCGACGCCTCAGGCTCGGACACCTCCGTCCGCACCTGGACGCAGTAGACCATCGCCTCCTCCTCCCACGACCGGTACGCCGTCGGTGGGAGACGCCGGCGGACGGCCGGCGACGTCCACGATGACGGCGGGCCCTGCGCTTCCACGTGCAGCGCGTAGCCGCGGACGACCCTCCGCCCCAGGTCGACGGTGAACGCGGCCTCGCCCCCCGGTGGGAGCCGGGCCGCGACCGCCACCCGCAGGGGGGCGAGCAGGTCAGGCAGCGCGCCACCACCGGGGCTCCGCCACGTCTCGCTCGGACCACCACCCCACGCGGAGCCAGGGCGCCCTCGAGGCGTGACCACGACGACGACCTCGGACGCCGGCTGGGCCCCCAGGTTGCGCACCGTTCCCCGGAGGCGGACGGTCTCTCCCACCTCTTCGCGCAGGTTCACCACCGCGAGCTCGAGACCACAGCGTGTGCCCGCCGGGGGTCCGGTGGGTGGAGGGTGCAGCGACCCTGCCGTCACCACCTCGATCGCCGAGCCCGGGGTGGACGCCGGGGCCGGCGCCGAGACGAGCCCGGGCTGGCCGGGGGCCAGCGCCGGTCCAGAGGGAGGGACCACTCCACCGAGGACCAGTGCCAGGCCCGAGACGGACCCGAGCACGCACAGGACCGGCGCCGGCATCCCTCCTGCCCGATGCGCTCCCGCCGCGCACGCCTTGCTCCCGAGGCGGGCCGGGTCTGCCGCGCCCATGCGCGTGGGGGCGCCTGTCAGGAAACTCACATCCTAGGGATCGGCAGGGCGCGCCGAGATTTCGGGGGTGAGGTGCCGCCCGAATCCCCCACGGCGACCAGCGCCGCGGCGAGTGCGGCCGCGACGGCCGTCGCGCTCTCCGCTCCCGGCGCTCCGGGCGGAGTGGCCAGGGCCTCCGGGTAGGCCCGCAACGGGAGGTCCACCGTCACATCAGGACTTTACCCTGCGGACGCCGAACTCTCTGGTGGCCCATGCCCACCGACCCCCAGGCCCTCCTCGACGAGGTCATCGACGCCTTCCTGGCCTTCTATCCGGCCTATGCCGCCGGGTTGGGGCTGCACCAGTACGACGGCCAGCCCGGCGACCTCTCCCCGGAAGCCGTGGACGCCCGGGTGCGGGACCTCCGCACCTTCGACCGCCGGCTGGCGGAGGTCGCCCTGGACGCCCTCAGCCCGCAGCAGCGTCATGAGGCGGCGCTGGTCCACGCCGCCGTGCGCTACGAGCTCTTCGAGTGGACGGAGTGGCGGCAGCACACCTACAGCCCCATCGGCGCCAGCTACCCGCTGGACGTGACCCTCTACCTCAAGCGCGACTACGCCCCGCTCGCGGAGCGCGTGAGCGCGCTCACCCGTCACCTGGAGGGGGTAGGGCCGTACCTGGAGGGGGTGCGTCGCCACCTCACCGAGCCCGTGCCCCGACCGCACCTGGAGACCGCGCGGGAGATCTACCGCGGCCACCTGGCCTTCTTCGAGCAGACGGTGCCGGCCGCGGTGGGGGACGTCCGCGAGGAGGTGCGCGGGGCCTGCCTGCGCGCCGCCGCCTCCGCCGCCGCGGCCGTCCGGCGGTTCCTGGCGTGGCTCGACGAGGTGGCCGCACCGCGGGCGGTGGACGCCTTCGCCATCGGCGAGACCACCTACCGCCGCATGCTCGAGACCGGAGAGCTGCTCGACCTGCCCCTCGACCGCCTGGTGGCGGTCGCGGAAGCGGAACTGGAGCGGCTCAGCGAGGCGGTGGCGCGCACGGCTGCCGAGCTCGACCCGCACGCCACGCCGCACGAGGTGCTGCGCCGGCTGGCCCGGGACCACCCGCCGGAGGCGGAGCTGTTGGCGGCCACGCGCCGCACCCTGGAGGAGCTGCGGGCCTTCCTGGCGGCGCGGGGGATCGTCGCGCTCCCGGACGCCCACCCGCACGTGGAGGAGACGCCGCCCTTCGCCCGCTGGGCCTTCGCCATGATGGACACGGCGGGGCCCTTCGAGGAGCGGGCCACCGAGTCGTACTACTACGTCACGCCGCCCGACCCGGCCTGGCCGCCCGAGCAGCGGGAGGAGTGGCTCTCGGAGTTCGCCTACCATTCGTTGCGGGCCACGAGCATCCACGAGGCCTACCCCGGGCACTTCGTCCACTTCATGCACATCCGCCGGATCCCCTCGCGCGCGCCCCGCATCTTCACCAGCTACGCCTTCGTCGAGGGGTGGGCCCACTACTGCGAGGAGATGATGGCCGAGGTCGGGGTGGACCCCGACCCGCGCTTCCGGCTGGGCGTGCTGACCGGGGCGCTCGTGCGGGTGGTCCGCTTCCTGGTCTCCATCGGCATGCACACCCGCGGGATGACCCTGGAGGAGGCCCGCCGCCTCTTCATGGAGCGGGCGTTCCTGGAGGCGCTGCCGGCGTCCAAGGAAGCGCAGCGCGGCACCTTCGACCCCGGGTACCTGTACTACACGCTGGGGAAGCTCGCGTTGCGCAAGCTGCGCGAGGACGTGCAGCGGGAGCAGGGGGCCGTCTTCTCGCTGCGTGCCTTCCACGACCGCCTGCTGGCGCTGGGCGCGCCGCCGCTGGCGCTGGCGCGCCGGGCGCTGCTGGCGCACGACGACGGCCGCCTCCTCTGAGGAGAGGGCGCGGGCGACGGTCGGGGCGCGCGGGCCGGAGCGTGTGCCGCTGCGGGAGGCGACCTGCTGAGACCAGCCGGCCCGAGGTGGGACGCATGGAGTTCGGCGTGCAGATCGAGCCGCAGTTCGGGTTCACCTACGAGGCGGTCACCACCATCGCCCGGGAGGCGGAGCAGGCCGGCTACACCCACCTGTGGGTGACCGACCACTTCTTCCTGGCCCCCGCCGAGCCGGACCGTCCGTGCCTGGAGGCTTGGACGCTGCTAGCTGCCCTCTCCCAGCGCACCACCCGGCTGCGCCTGGGGCCGCTGGTCACCGCCCAGTCCTACCGCCAGCCCAGCCTGCTGGCCAAGATGGCGGCCACCGTGGACGTCATGAGCGGCGGCCGGCTGGAGTTCGGGATCGGCACCGGGTGGAAAGAGGCGGAGTACCTGGCCTACGGCTACCCGTTCCCGCCGGCACCGGTGCGGGTGGAGCAACTGCAGGACGCGCTGGAGATCGTGCGGGCGATGTGGACCCAGGAGCGCGCCACGGTCCGCGGCCGCCATTACCAGGTGCACGAGGCGGTCTGCGCGCCGAAGCCGGTGCAGCGCCCGCACCCGCCCATCCTGGTGGGGGCGCGCCGCCCCCGGGTGCTGGCCCTGGCCGCCCGGTACGCGGACGCGGTGAACATCCCGGAGTTCTTCCTCGACCCCGCGGCGTACGCCACCTACCTCCGCACGCTGGAGGCGGCCTGCCGGCGCATCGGGCGCGACCCGGCCACCATCAGGAAGACGCACTCCACCTACACCGTCGTGGGGCGCACCCGTGCAGAGGTCGAAGCACTGGTGGACGGGCTGCTGCGGGGCCGGGGCCTGTCGCCGGAGGAGACGGCCCGCCGCCTGCGCGGGGGGACGGTGGGCACGCCGGACGCAGTGCGGGAGCGCCTTGCGGCCTACCGGGCGCTCGGCATCGCCCAGGTCATCTTCCTCTTCCCCTACGGCCGGGAGCGGGAGATGCTGGGCCTGCTCGCCGAGGAAGTCCTGCCCGCCCTCACCACCGCCCGCGCCTAACCGGAGGCGTCGCCCCCGTCCGATCCTTCTCCATGAGCCGGAGCCGCCGGGGCAGGCGCCGACCCTTCTGTGGACTCGGCGGCGGGTCGGGGTACGGGTCGAGGGGTCGAAGCCTGGGCAGGGGCCGAAGCCCCGGCGGGGGCCGAAGCCCGGGCGGCCGGAGGCCGGGCCGGCGCGCCTGAGGGGGCGGCCGCTGCAGCGGCCGGAGCGCTCCCCCCGCCGGCCGCCCGTGCCGCCGGCGCCGGCTTCGCCGCCGCCTCGCGCTGGAGTTCGGTCACCCGCGGGGGCCGCTCCTCCTCCCGCCCCAGGAAGTCCGCCGCCAGCTGGCGACGCAGGAAGGTCTTGATCTCCTCGATCCGCGCCGGCTCCCCGGCCATGGCCTGCTCCACGGCCTCCCGGTTGACCCGGTAGCTGACCAGGCGCTGCCCGTCCGAGAGCTGCACGAAGGGATGGTGCTTGGAGTCCTCCAGGACGAGGAGTTTGACGTGCAGCCCCAGGTCGCGCACCACGGGCAGCGCGACGTGCTCGTACACCCAGCGGCGCTTCCCCTCCAGGGCCTGGCCCGGGCTGTCGATGGTGGAGGCCACGGTCTTGCCGGGCATGGGCGGGACCGGCGCGGGACGCTTGCCGGCGGCGGCGGCCCGGCGCTTGGCGATCTGCTCGTTCACCTCGATGACGAAGTCGACCAGGGCGGCCAGGAACATGAAGGCGTAGATGATGAACACGGCCAGGGTGAGCGACCAGTAGCGCAGGAAGCCGCTGAGGTCCACGTCCGCCTCCTCTCGATCCGATCCCGGCCGGGGCAGGGCCGCCGGCCGGCCGACGCCCACCGCGGTGGCCCCCCGCACGACGGGCGTCCATCAGTACGCCATTGTAACATCGTCCTGGCGGGCCTCCTGGCCGTTGAGGCACGTCCCGGGGCGCTCGGGGCTATAATGGGGAATTAGTCTGTGCAGTGGACCGCGACGCCACGCGGGCTCGATCCGGCGTCGCAGGAAGGGGGCTCGAGCATGCCTCGGCCCATCTGGAAAGGCTACCTGACCTTCGGGCTGGTCACCATCCCGGTGAAGCTCTACACGGCGGAGGACCCCAAGGACCTCCACTTCCGCCTGCTCCACAAGACCTGCGGGACCCCCATCCAGAACCGCCGCTGGTGCCCCTACCACGAGGCCATCGTCCCCTACGAGGACATCGTGCGGGGCTACGAGTACGCGCGCGGCAAGTTCGTCACCCTCACCGACGAGGAGCTGGAGCGGGTCCCCCTTGAGACCGCCCAGACGGTGAACATCGCCGAGTTCGTCAACCTGGAGGAGATCGACCCCATCTTCTACGAGAAGTCCTACTACCTGGCCCCGGGCGACGGCGGCGCCAAGGCCTACGTCCTGCTGCAGGAGGCCCTGCGCGAGGCCAACAAGGTGGCGGTCGGCAAGGTGGTGCTGCGGGAGAAGGAGCACCTCGTGGTCGTCCGCCCCTACCGCGACGGGCTCGTCCTGTCGATCCTCTTCTACGCCGACGAGATCCGCAAGATGGAGGACCTGGAGGAGTTCCCGGTCCAGGCGAAGGTCCACCCCAATGAGCGCAAGATGGCCGTCCAGCTCATCGAGGGCATGACCGATGCGTTCACCCCCGAGGAGTACCGGGACGAGTACCGCGAGAAGCTGCTGGCCCTCATCAAGGCGAAGGTCGAGGGCGAGGCCGTGGTCGTCCCCGAGGCGCCCAAGCCGGAAAAGGTGGTCGACCTGATGGAGGCGCTGCGGCGCAGCCTGGAGCTGGCCCGCAAGGAGAAGGAGAAGCCGGCGCCGGCGCGGCGGGGAGCCTCCCGGGCCCAGGCCGCCGCGGCCATGCGGGAGCGGCACCGCTAGCGCCCGCTCCGGGTCAGCCTCCCCCTACCCCCACCGGTTCTCCCGGACCTGTCGGGCGATGGCGCCGCGCAGGAGCGCCACCCCCTGCAGGTCCTGCTCCTCCAGCCGGTTGAGCAGGTCCACGATGTACTGATCCCTTCGGCGTCCTTCCGGTACAGCTCGTAGCGCGCCGCCGAGTCGAGCTTCTCGTTCAGGAGCTGGAGGAGGTTGTGGTTGGTGTTGGTCATCGGCTGCGTGCGGCGGATCGTCTCCATCGCCATGGCGCTCACCTCCCGGAGGAGGTGACCCGCCGTCCGCGTCCCGGAAACGGCGGCGAGAGGTCCGGCGCGGTCGTGTCGAAATCCTCCCGCAACGTCAGGCGCCCACGGGCGCGTGGCGTGATGCCTTCCAGGGCTCCCAAGGAGGGATCTCCCATGGCCCAGACGCCGGAGGGATCTCCCATGGCCCAGACGCGACGTGCCCGGATCGGCGTGCATCGCTAGGGTGCACGATGGCCCGCCTCTACGCCGGGACGTCGGGGTTCAGCTACCTGGAGTGGCGCGGGGACTTCTACCCGCCGGACCTGCCGGCGGCGCGCCTGCTCCACCACTACAGCCGCCGCCTGCCTACCGTCGAGCTGAACAACACCTTCTACCGCTTCCCCTCCATCCGCCAGGTGGAAGCGTGGCGCGAGGCCACCCCGCCGGGGTTTCGCTTCGCGCTGAAGGCCCACCGCGTCATCACCCACCAGAAGCGCCTGCGCGACGTCGAGGAGCCGCTGCGCCTCCTGCTCGAGCGGGCCGACCGCCTGCAGGACCGGCGGGGCCCGCTGCTCTTCCAGCTGCCGCCGAGCCTGCGGCGCGACGTCGGCCTGCTGCGGGACTTCCTCCTCCTGCTGCCGCCGGGGCCGCGCGCGGTGGAGGTGCGCCACCCCTCCTGGCACGACGACGCCGTCTACGCGCTCCTGGAGGAGCACGCCACGCCGCTCGCCGTGATGGAGTCGGACGAGGACGAGCCGGTGCTGCGCTTCCTCGGCCCCTTCGCCTACCTGCGCCTGCACCGCTCGACCTACGCGCCGGAGGCGTTGCGGGCGTGGGCCGACACCGTGCAGCGGCTCCTCGCCGCGGGCCGCGACGTCTACGCCTACTTCACCCACAACGGGACGCCGGGGTACGCGTACGCGGCAGCGCTCGCCGAGCTGGTGCGGGGCTAGCCCGGCTGCGGCCGCCAGGGCGTCACAGCCGCTGCAGCGTCGCGCGTGCCCAGGTACAGGAGGCCGTCGCCGCTCACCCTTCCAGTTCCAGCCGGCGGCGGATGTAGGCGATGATGTCCGCGCGCGTGATCGTCCCGACCAGGCGGCCGCGGTCGCGCACCGCCACCAGGGAGGCGTCGCGCTGGGTCATGAGGGCCAGCACCTCGCTCGCGCTCTGCCCCGCCCGCACGGTGGGGCAGCGGTCCTCCGCCGCCATCACCTCGGCCACCCGCACCTCCTCCCAGCGGTCGCGGGGGACCTGGCGGACCTCGTCCAGCGAGATGAGCCCGCGCCACTCCCCGTCGGTGCGCACGCAGTACTCGTTGGCCCGCCCCCGCATCAGGTAGTCGTGCACGAACTCGGCCAGGGTGAGGTCGGCCGGCACCGCCGGGAGGTCCTCGCGCATCAGGTCGCGCGCCTCCACCCCGCGCAGGGCGCGGCGGATGAGCACCTGCTGGTAGCCCTGCTGGGCGGCCTGGAGCAGGAACCACCCGATGAAGACCAGCCACAGCCCGCCCACGGCGTTCCCCCCGACGAGGCGGAAGAGCCCCCACCCCATCAGGAGGTAGGCGAACCCCTGGCCCACCAGGCTGGCCAGGCGCGTGGCGTTGGCCAGGCTGCCCGTGGCGTACCAGAGCGCCGCCCGGAAGATGCGGCCGCCGTCCAGCGGGAACGCCGGGACGATGTTGAAGAGCAGGATGACCCCGTTGATCGCGGCCAGGTACTGGAAGAGCCGGACCACGCTCTCGCCCCACGCGGCGCGCACGCCGATCCAGGCCAGCAGCGCAAAGAGCGCGGCGATGCCGAGGCTGGCCAGCGGGCCGGCCACGGCCATCCGGAACTCCGCCCCCGGGGTGCGCGGCTCGCGCGTCATCTGGGCCACGCCGCCGAAGACGAAGAGCGTGATCCCCCGGATGGGCAGCCCCTCCCGCCGGGCCACCACGCTGTGGGCCAGCTCGTGCACCAGGAGCGCGGCGAAGAGCAGCACGGTGGCCGTCACCCCGAGCGCGGCGGCCCCCAGCGGTGAGAGGCCGGGCAGCGCCTCGGGGAAATACCCGACGGAGAGGCTCCAGGCCACCAGGACGAACAGGATGACCCAGGTGTAGTGGATCTCGACGGGGATCCCCAGGATCCTGGCGATGCGCACGCTCCCGTCCATCGGTCTCCCTCCTCCCGGGTTCCCGCCTCCACTTTACCCCGGGCGGTGGCCGCCGTAGGGTGAGGAGGACCGGCCGCTCCCATGGGACTGGACACCTATCGCCGGAAGCGCCGCTTCGAGCAGACCCCGGAGCCGACGGGGGAGGTGCGCCCGTCGGCGGGGCCGCTGCGCTTCGTCGTCCAGGAGCACCACGCCACCCGCTTCCACCACGACTTCCGCCTGGAGATGGAGGGCGTGCTGCGCTCGTGGGCCGTCCCGAAGGGGGTCTCGCTGGACCCGGCCCACAAGCGGCTGGCTGTGCTGGTGGAGGACCACCCCCTCGACTACATCGACTTCGAAGGGGTGATCCCCGAGGGGAACTACGGCGCCGGGGTGGTCATGGTGTGGGACCGGGGCACCTACCGGTGCCTGGAGGGCGATCCCGCCGAGGCCTTCCGCCGTGGCAAGCTCACGGTGGTCCTGGAGGGGCAGAAGCTGCGCGGCGAGTTCCACCTGGTGCGGACGGGGGGACGGCGCCGCGCCCCCGACGGTGGGGCGCTCGGCGGCGAGAACGCCTGGCTGCTCTTCAAGGGCAAGGACGCCTTCGCCGTCCCCGGGTGGACGCTGCCGCAGCCGGCCCGGTCGGCCAGGAGCGGCCGCACCATCGAGGAGATCCGGACGGACCAGTCGGCGCAGTGGACCGCGGCGGCCCTACCGACGCCGGCGGGGCGGGCGGCTCCGGCCGACCCTCCCCGCCGCCAGACGGCGGCAGCGCCTCCACCGGCCGAGAGCCTGCGCGCGCTGGGCCTCGACCGCCCGGGCCAGGATCCCTTTCCCGAGGGGCTCCTCCCCATGCTGGCCCGATTGCGCGACGAGCCCTTCGACGACCCCGCCTGGCTCTTCGAGGTGAAGTGGGACGGGGTGCGCGCGCTGGCCTACCTGCGCCGTCAGGGCGCCGAGCGGACGGTGCTCCTGCAGTCGCGCCGCCTCAACCCGCTCAACCGCCAGTACCCGGAGGTGGTCGAAGCGCTCCACGCCGCCGACCTGCCGGACGTCGTCCTCGACGGCGAGATCATCGCCCTCGACCCCCAGGGGCGCCCGAGCTTCCAGCGCCTCCAGCAGCGCCTCAACCTGCAGCGGCCCGAGGACGTGGCCGAGGCGCGCCGCCGCGTCCCGGTGGCGTATGTCGTCTTCGACGTCCTCTACTACCGCGGGCATGCGCTGCTGGCCCGGCCCCTGCGCGAGCGCCGCCAGGTCCTCGAGGCGGTCCTGCCCAGGGGGCCGGTGCTGTGGCGCTCCGAGGCCTTCCCGGGCGAGGGGGTGGCCGTCTACCGGGCCGCGCAGGCGCAGGGGCTGGAGGGCATCATGGGCAAGCGCCTCGACAGCCCGTACGAGCCGGGCCGGCGGAGCGGCGCCTGGGTGAAGATCAAGGTGCGCCGGACCATCCAGGCGGTGGTGGGGGGCTACACGGCCGGCCGCGACGCCCGCCGTGCCACCTTCGGGGCGCTCCTGGTCGGGCTCTACGACGCGCGGGGGCGGCTGCAGTACATCGGGCACGTGGGCGGCGGGTTCACCGAGGCCGACCTGCGGGCGATCCTGGGCCGCCTCGCCCCGCTCGTGCGCCCCGACCCGCCCTTCGCCACGCGCCCCCCGGTGAACGAGCCGGCGACCTGGGTGGAGCCGGAGCTCGTCGTCGGCGTGGAGTTCACCGAGTGGACCGACGACGGCTCCCTGCGCAACCCGGTTTTCAAGGGCGTGGTCGAGGACGTCGTCCCGGCGTCGCTGCGCCTCGAGGAGGTCCGTCCGCCCCGGGCCCTCGAGGCGCCGGTCGAGGCCGCTGTGGCCCCCGCGGGTGCGACGGGCCGGAGCGCGGCAAGGGCCGACGCGGGCGCGGCGGGGTCAGAGGCGGGCGCGGTCGCGGCCGAGCTGGCGCGCCTCGACCTGCCCGTGACCTTCACCAACCTGGACAAGGTCTTCTGGCCCGGGCTCGGCCTGACCAAGGGGGATTTGATCCGCTACTACCTCCAGGTCCACCGGTGGATCCTGCCGCACCTGCGCGACCGGCCGCTGACGCTGCGCCGCTTCCCCGACGGGATCCAGGGCGAGGCCTTCTACCAGAAGGACTATCCCGACCCGCCGGACTTCGTGGAGACCGTGCAGGTGTGGACGGAGACGACCAGGACGACGAACCGCGTCGTGGTCTGCAACAACCTGGCCACGCTGCTCTGGCTGGCCCAGCTCGGGTGCATCGAGATGCACGCCTGGTACAGCCGGATCACGCCGGCGCGCCGGGGGGAGGGACGGGGCCGGAGGCGGCCGCACACCGACTTCGCCAGCTCCGAGGAGGCGCGCAACACCAGCGTCCTCAACTACCCCGACCAGGTCGTCTTCGACATCGACCCCTTCATCTACCCCAAGGGCGAAGGGCCGGGGGCCGGGCCCGGCGAGAAGGATCCCGCCTACACGCGCGCCGGGTTCGACGCCGCCGTGGAGGCCGCCCTGCGCATCCGCGACCTGCTGGAGCGGCTGGGGCTGCGCACCTTCGTGAAGACCACGGGGAAGACCGGCGTGCACGTCTACGTCCCGGTGCGGCGCCGCCACACCTACGAGGAGACGCACGCCTTCGCCAAGACGCTGTGCCAGTTCCTGGAGGCGCAGCACCCCGACCGCCTCACCACCGAGTGGGCCGTGGCGAAGCGGGTCGGCAAGGTCTTCCTCGACTACAACCAGAACCGCCTGGAGGCCACCCTGGCCAGCGCCTACAGCCTGCGCCCGACCCCGGAGGCCACCGTCTCCACCCCGCTGACCTGGGAGGAGATGGAGCGCGGGGTGGACCCGCTGACCTTCACCTGGCAGAGCGTGCCACAGCGCCTGGCCGAGCGCGGAGACCCGTGGGCCGACATGAGCCAGGTGGACCAGACGCTGGACGAGGCCCTGCGGGCGACGGCGTCCTCGAGCGGCGGGGAGGCTACGCCGGCCCGGCGGGCTCGGACGGCCAGGACCCGGGGAGGAGGTCGGCGACGCGGATGACCGCGTCGGGGCGGGCGAGCGGGGTCACGGCGGCGGAGGGACCCAGGCGCGCCTCGCTCCGGTAGCGGGTGCGGCCCTGGGGGTCCGGGCCGGGATCCCGGTAGACTTCCAGCACTCCCTCGGCCAGGTTCACGATCCAGTACTCGGGGACGCCGGCAGCGGCGTAGACGGGGCCTTTCCGCTCCCGGTCGAAGGCCAGCGTCGCATCGGCCACCTCGACGACGAGCACGGCGCGCTCGGGGTGGGGGGTGCGGTCGTCGTGGACGCGTCCCGGGACCACGGCCACGTCCGGCTCGGGCCGGGAGCGCGGGCCCGCAGCGAGGGGGATGTGGACCCGCACATCGTAGCCCGCCCCAACGGCGGCTCGCAGCTGCTCTTCCACGGCGCGCACCGCCGCAACGTGCTCCGGCCCCGGCGGCGGCACCTCGACGATCGCACCGTCCACCAGCTGGACGCGGCCGCCCTCGGTGAGCACACCGGCCGCCACCAGGCGCTCGTACTCCTCCCGCGTCCACGCCTTCGGCCGGACGCTCATCGCCTCGCGCGCCAGGTCCAGCAGGTGGGGCATGGCCGCCCGCACGGCACGGGCCCGGTGGCTGATGCGGTTCTTCACCCCGGGAGCCAGCTCCGCCATGGTCCGCCCGTACTCCGGCACCAGGAAGATGGGATCGTAGCCAAACCCGCCCGCCCCCGCGGGGACCTCGGCGATGCGCCCCTCCACCACCCCCTCGAAGGCCCGCACGGTCCCGTCGGGGGTGGCCACCGCCACCACGGCCCGAAAGCGCGCGGTGCGCCGCTCCGGGGGGACGTCGCGCAGCCGCGCCAGGATCTCCGCGTTGCGCTGGACGTCGGTGGCGGTCGGGCCGAGGAAGCGGGCCGAGTGCACGCCGGGCGCCCCGCCCAGCGCGTCCACCTCCAGGCCGGAGTCGTCCGCCAGCGCCGGGTAGCCCGTGGCCCGGGCCGCCGCCACCGCCTTGCTCACCGCGTTGCCGACGTAGGTCTCGCTCTCCTCCGGCAGCTCGTCCACCTGGGGGAAGTCCCGCAGGGAGCGCACCTCCAGCGGCAACGCCCCCAGCAGCGCCCTGAGCTCCGCAATCTTGCCCGGGTTGCGCGTGGCCAGGACGAGGATGGGCGCCTTCGTGGACATCATGATGATTGCGTTCTGCTCCGCGCGGCCCTCCACGGGCGCCGGCGGCTCCTGCGGGCCCTCACGCCCGCGCCGACGGACCGAGGACGTCGGCCAGGACGGCCTTCTGGTGCGCGATGAGCGTCTTGATCCCCTTCTCTCCCAGGGCCAGGAGGGTGAGCAGCTCCTGCCGGGTGAAGGGCAGGCCCTCCGCGGTCCCCTGGATCTCCACCAGGCGGCCCGACTCGGTCATGACCAGGTTCATGTCCACCCGGGCGCGGGAGTCCTCGTAGAAGTCCAGGTCGAGGACCATCTGGTCCTCGACGATGCCCACGCTGGTGGCGGCCAGGAACTCCCGCAGCGGCCACCAGGCCAGCGCCTGGGAGCGGCGCAGCAGGTGGAGCGCGTCCACCAGCGCGACGAAGGCGCCGGTGATGGCGGCGGTGCGCGTCCCCCCGTCGGCCTGGATGACGTCGCAGTCGATCCAGATGGTGCGCTCGCCGAGCTTCTGCAGGTCCACCGCCGCGCGCAGCGAGCGCCCGATGAGGCGCTGGATCTCCATGGTGCGCCCCGAAGGCCGGCCGCCCTCGCGCGGGGTGCGCTCCTGCGTGGCCCGCGGCAGCATGCCGTACTCCGCGGTGATCCACCCCTGCCCCGCCCCGCGCAGCCACTGGGGCAGGCGCTCTTCCACGGTGGCGGTGCAGACCACGCGCGTGCTCCCCAGCGTGATCAGCACCGACCCCTCGGCGTGCGGGATGAACCCGCGTGTGATCGTCACCGGGCGCAGTTCGTCGGGCTGGCGCCCGTCGTGGCGCGGCATGGAGCGCTCCTCATCCCATGTGGCGGCCCGCCGCCGGTGACGGCGCGCGCCGACGCGACCTCAGACTTCGTGGACGTCGAGCTCTCGGGCGATCCGGACCTCGCCGGCGAACTCCTTCGCCGCTCCGGCGGCGGCCTCCTCGGTGTAGTCACCGTAGGGCGTGAAGAAGTGGGTGAGCAGCAGGACGCCGGCATCGGCGGCGGCGGCCATGTGGCCGGCCATGCGCCCGGAGAGGTGCCCGAGCCGCAGGCTGTGCTCCTCGTCGGCTTCCCGCAGCGTGGCTTCGCAGAGGAAGAGGTGGGCCTCGCGGGCCAGCAGGGGCACGCGCTCGGAGGGGCCGGTGTCCGCCGAGTAGGCCAGCACCCGCCCCCCGGCCTCGGCGCGGACGGCGAAGCACGGGACGGGGTGGCTCGTCTGCGCGAACCGCAGGACGAAGGGCCCCAGGCGGGCCGAGCGCCCGTCGGCCATGGGGATGAAGAGGAAGCGCTCGCGGAAGCGCGCCTGCTCCTCCGGGCCCAGCCAGGCCGGGAGGCGGTCCAGCGCTCCCGGCGGGCCGAGCAGCGGCAGGGGCGGAGCCGGGCGCGGCCCTCCGAAGTGCAGCGCCTGCTTCAGGGCGAAGAGGTCGAGGACGTGGTCCGGGTGGAGGTGGGAGATGACCACGCCCTGCAGGGCGATCTCGCCGGTCATGCGCTGGAGGTTGCTCAGCACGCCGGTCCCGCACTCCAGCAGGAGGCGCTGCCCCTCGGCTTCGAGCAGGTAGCCCGGGGAGGCGCCTCCGGCCGGCGGATAGGGGCTCCAGCGGCCGAGGATGGTGAGACGCATCGCTGGGGTCAGTGCCCGGCCGGGACCGGGAAGACGACCAGGAAGCGGGCTACCCCCCGGGCGATGGCCTCGGCGACGCGCTCGCGGAAGGCCTCCTCGCGCAGCCGCGCCTCCTCCGCCGGGTGGGAGATGAAGGCCACCTCCACCAGGATCGCCGGGATCGTGCTCTCCCGCAGGACGTAGAAGTTCGCCGTCTTCACGCCGCGGTTGGGCAGCCCCAGCGCCCGGACGAGCTCGTCCTGCACGAGCTGGGCCAGGGCCTGGCTGTGCGCGTTGAGGAAGTAGGTCTCCGTGCCCGACTGGACGGGGCCGCCCCGGGCGTGGGCGTTGGCGTGGATGGAGACGAAGACGGTCCCGCCCCGCTCCCGGGCGATGCGCACGCGGTCGGGGAGCTCGACCGTGGCGTCCGCCTCGCGGGTCATCACCACGCGGATGCCGTCGGCGACGAGCAGCCGGCGCAGCCGCAGGGCGATGTCCAGGTTGACCTCCTTCTCCACCAGGCCGGTGGGGCCGATGGCCCCGGGGTCCCGCCCCCCGTGGCCGGGGTCGACGACGACCACGTGGCCGCGCACCGGACCGTCCGTGAGGGTGATGACGAGGGTCGTCCCCTCCGCGGCGATGGTGTAGGGGACCTTGCGGCGCAGCGTGACGACGACGCGGGTGATGTCGGGGTCCGCCTGGAACTGCGCCGCCCGGACGTTCTCGATGGCCGGCGTCCCCACGGGGATCTCCTGCTTGACCGGCACGAAGACGCTGTCGGGGATGTCCACCACCAGCCGGTCGGGGTCGGGGAGCTCGCGCACCACCGGCTGCATCGGTCCGGTGCCTTCGACCACCACGCGGGTGACGGGGCCAGGCTCGACGCGCACCTGGAGGATGCGGATGCCCGCAGCCTGCGGGGTTAGGCCAGGGGGCGGCCCCGCCGCGTCCGGCGGGGCGGCCGCGGGAGGTGCGGGTGGGGCGGCCGCAGGAGGCGCGGGCGGGACGGCCGGCGGCGGCCCCGGCGCCCCGGGTGGAGGCGAGGGCGGGTTGGCGGGTGCGGACGGCGCCGCCGGGGAGGAAGCCGGTGCGGGAGCCTGGGCCGGCCGGGCGGTGGCAGGACGGGGGCGGACCTCGACCGTCAGGTCGAAGGCGGTGGGACTCTCCGCCAGCCGCACCTCCACCGGCTGGGCCAGGTCGAGGACGATGCGGGTGACGTAGGGTCTCGTCTGGAACTGCGAGATGCGCGCGCGCACGATGCCGCCCTCGCCCACCGGCACCTCCTGGTCGGTCGGACGGAAGACGGCGTGGCGGAGGTCGAGGGCGATGCGGTCCGGGTTGGTCAGCGTGCGCGTCTCCACCTGGACGGGCCCGGTGGCCCCCACCACCAGGCGCACGCTCCCGCCGGTGCGCTGCACCGTCACGCCGGTGACGACGGAGTTCACGTAGAGGACCCCCTCCCGCTCGTCCAGGTGGGTCCAGGCGCCCAGCAGGCCGAAGACGGCCAGGGCCGGAATATAGGGGAGGTCCCGCAGCAGCAGCGCCGGGACGGGCAGGAGGCGCGGCTGGCCGTTCACCACGGCGTAGGGGTCGTTGAGGCGCAGCCGGATGGTCGTGCGCGTGCGGTTGCTGATGAGGATGGCGCGCTCCTCGGGCAGCCAGGCGGCGGCCGCGCCGAAGGGCTCGACGATCCCCGGGAGGGGGACCACGACCTGCCCGTTGTAGGCGATGGGCGACGCGGCCAGGGAGACCGCCTGGCCGTTCACGACGAGGCGGAGGGCCGATGATTGTCCGCTGGCGCTACGACTCGGTGATGCCAGGAGCACCACCGTCAGGAGCAGCGCTCCCGAGAGCTTCATTCAGCACCCGAATTGTCGTCCCGCCCTCTCCCGTACCCGTCCCGGTTCGGTTCGAGACCTGGGAACTCCTGCCGTGACGCGCCCCGCCCCGCTCCTGGACGCGCACCTCTCCGCCGACCCGCGCACCGTGGCTGCCTCGGCCCGGGCGGCCGAGGCGGCGGGGGTGCACGCCCTGTGGCTCCCCGAGATCGCCCACGACCCGCTGGTGGGGGCCGCGCTGGCCGCAGCCCACACCACCCGGCCGCTCGTGGGGACGGCCATTGCGCTCGCCTTCGTGCGCAGCCCCACCGCCCTGGCGTACGCCGCCTGGGACCTGGCCCTGCTCTCCGGCGGCCGCTTCGTCCTGGGGCTCGGCTCGCAGGTGCGGGCGCACGTGGAGCGGCGCTTCGGCATGCCGTTCGACCCGCCGCTCCTGCGCATGCGCGACACGGTGGCGGCCATCCGGGCGGTGTGGCAGGCCTGGCGCACCGGAGCCCCGCTGCGCCACGAGGGGCCCTGCTACCGGCTCTCGCTGATGACGCCCTTCTTCACCCCGCCTCCGCTCCCCTCACCCATCCCCATCTACCTGGCCGCGGTGAACCGGGCGATGTGCCGTCTGGCCGGCGAGGTGGCCGACGGGATCCACGTCCACCCCTTCCACACCCGTGCCTACCTGGAGGCGGTCATCCTGCCGGCGGTGCACCAGGGGGGCGCCCGCGCCGGGCGCGCCCCGGAGGCGGTCACGGTGGCGGTCAGCGTCATCGCCGCCCCCACCGACGGACCGGACGCCGAACGGCTGCTCGCCGAGGCGCGCCAGCTCGTGGCCTTCTACGCCTCCACGCCCGCCTACCGCCCGGTCCTGGCGCACCACGGCTGGGAACGGCTGGGGGAGCGGCTGAGCCGGCTGGCGGCGGCCGGCCGGTGGGACGCGATGGGGACGCTGGTCACGGACGAGGTGCTGGAGACCGTGGCGGTGGTGGCGCCCCGGGCGCAGCTGCGCGAGCGCCTCCTGGCGCGGGGGGCCGGCCTCGCGGACCGGGTCGCGCCTCACCATCCCTTCGCGCCGGGCGATCCGCTGTGGCAGGCCCTGCGGCTGTGAGCCGGCGGGCTCAGCGCCAACATGGTGTCGTGCGCTGGGTGATAACCCGCCAACCCCAGTCGTACCGCTTCACGTTCCAGGAGACGCCCAAGACGAGGTCGCGCCGCTCGGGGGGCGCGGACGGGCGATAAGACCACTGCAGGATGAATCCGACGAAGATCCTGTCCTCGGATTCCGGAGCCGGCCGGATCAGGGCCTCGCCCACGAGGGCGGCAGTGCTCTCAGGCAACTCCTCGAGCCGCAACGGGGGAATGATGGTGGAGGGTTCATGCAGCATGGCATTGGCCAGGACGATCTCAAAGTCGTTACAGAGCGTGTGAGGGAAATACCCCCAATAGAGACTGGCGAGCAGCTGGGGGTGACGGCTGTTGAGGGCATCGGTCAGCGCCTTCAAGAGATCGGCAGGACGCCGAACGTCAGGAGGGTCAAAGGCGGAGAGCGTGTGATCCGGGGCGGCAGACACCCCCAGGACCGCTGTCAGCAAGACAATGGTCACGCGCGTCCGGGCGCTCATGATCCCTCCGGGAGCAGCTTGCCCGGGTTCATGAGGTCGTGCGGGTCGAGGGCCCGCTTGAGCGCCCGCATCACCGCCAGCGCCTCCCCGTGCTCCGGGGCCATGTAGGGGAGTTTCCCGAGCCCCACCCCGTGCTCGCCCGTGCAGGTGCCGCCCAGGGCCAGGGCCCGGAGCACCATCCGCTCGTGCAGCCGGTGGACCGCCGCCACCTCCTCCGGGTCGTTCGGGTCGAGCAGGAAGAGCAGGTGGAAGTTGCCGTCCCCGGCATGCCCCACCAGGGCCACCGGGACGGGGCAGGCGGCCAGGTCCCGCTTCGTCTCGACGATGCACTCGGCCAGACGGGAGATGGGGACGCAGACGTCGGTGGTGAGGGCGCGGCAGCCCGGGCGCAGCGCCAGGGCCGCCCAGTAGGCGTCGTGGCGGGCCTTCCACAGCTGCGCCCGCTCCTCGGCGCCGGTGGCCCAGCGGAAGTCGCGCCCGCCACGGGCCAGGGCCAGCTCCTGCACCGCCTCGGCCTGCTCGGCCACGCTGCGCGCCGTCCCGTGGAACTCGAAGAAGAGCGTGGGCGCCGCCGGCAGGGCCAGCCCGGCGTAGCGGTTACAGGCGGCCATTTGGACCTCGTCCAGCAGCTCGAGGCGGGCCACCGGGATGCCCAGCTGGACGGTGGCGATGACGGTCTCCACCGCTCCGCCGATGGTCTCGAAGGCGCACGTGGCCGCCGAGACCGCCTCCGGGAGGCCGTGCAGGCGTACGGTGACCTCGGTGATCACGCCCAGGGTGCCCTCCGAGCCCACGAACAGGCGCGTCAGGTCGTAGCCGGCGGCCGACTTGCGGGCGCGCGTGCCGGTGCGCACGACCCGCCCGTCCGCCAGCACGACGGTCAGCCCCAGCACGTTCTCGCGCATGGTGCCGTAGCGCACCGCGGTCGTCCCGGAGGCGCGCGTGGCGGCCATTCCGCCCAGCGTGGCGTCGGCGCCGGGGTCCACGGAGAAGAAGAGCCCCCGGGGACGCAGGTGGCGGTTGAGCTGCCGGTGGGTCACCCCGGCCTCCACCGTGGCGTCCAGGTCCTCGGCGCTGACGCGCAGGACCCGGTTCATGCGCGTCAGGTCGACGCAGATGCCGCCGGCGACGGCGGCGACGTGCCCCTCCAGCGAGGTCCCCGCGCCGAAGGGGATCACCGGGGCGCCGGCGGCGGCGCAGGCCCGCACGACCGCCTGGACTTCCTCGGTGGACTCGGGGAAGGCCACGGCGTCCGGGAGCGCCGGCGGCAGGGAGGTCTCGCCGCGGCTGTGGTGCTCGCGCACCGCCGGGGCGGTGGAGAGGCGCTCGCCCAGCACGTCGCGCAGGGTCTCCAGCAGCGGCTCCACCGGGTAGGCCCGACGGGAGACGGGCGGCATGGGCGTGCTCTTCTACGCGGTCTCCAGCAGCTCCCGCAGCGTCAGGGCGTTGCGGACGGCGTAGGCGTTCCAGTCGTTGTTGAAGTAGACGAAGGCGGTGCGCCCCTCGGCCAGCGCCCGGATGCGCGCGGCCCAGGTGCGCAGCTGGTGGCGCGGGTAGTTGCCCCGGTAGCGCGCGCCCGTAGGGCCGTGGAAGCGCACGTAGACCACCGGCGCGGTGGCCACGAAGGCCGTGGGGCGCTCCGGGTCGCTGACCACCACCAGGCCGACGCGGGCCGCGCGCATCAGCGCGTAGACCTCCTCGTGGAAGAGGGAGGCGTGGCGGTACTCCATCACCACGGTGAGGCGCGGGGGCAGCCGGTCGAAGAAGGCGCGCAGCCGGCGGAGGTTCTCGGGGGTGCGGTGGAACGAGGCAGGGAGCTGCACCAGCACCGGCCCCAGGTGCTCGCGCAGCAGGCGCGCCCGCTCCAGGAAGCGGTCGAGCGGCCCGGCCACGTCCTGCAGGCGCTTGACGTGGGTGAGGAAGCGGCTGGCCTTCACCGCGTAGAGGAACCCCTCGGGCGCCTGCGCCCGCCACTGCTGGACCGCCTCCTCGCTGGGGAGGCGGTAGAAGGTGTTGTTGATCTCCACGGTGTCGAAGTGGCGGGCGTAGTAGGCGAACCACGCCCGCTGCGGCAGGTCGCGGGGGTAGAAGCGGCCCCGCCAGTGCGGGTAGACCCAACCGCTCGTGCCGATGCGGATCGCGCCCATCGGCCCCCCGCCGGCCGGGTGTGCGTCAGACGCGCACGACCTTCAGCAGGTTGGTCGTCCCCGGCCGGCCCATGGGGTAGCCGGCGGTGACGACGATGTCGTCGCCGCGGCGCACGAAGCTCTCCCGCTTCGCCGCCTCCACCGCGGCGGCGACGAGCGCGTCCAGGTCCGGGATCTCCGGGACGAGGACGGGGTGCACGCCCCACACCAGGCGCAGGCGCCGCAGCGTCGCCTCGACCGTGGTCACCCCCAGGATGGGCCGCCGCGGCCGGAAGCGGGCGACCCGCAGGGCGGTGCTCCCCGAGGTCGTGGCCGCCACGATGGCCGCCGCCCCCAGCGCCTCCGCCGCCTGCACGGCCGCCAGGGCGATGGCCTCCGCGGTGTCCCGTGCGGCCAGGCCGTCGCGCAGCGCCTGCTCCCGCCAGCGCTGCACCACCTCGGGGGGCACGGCGCCTTCGGCGTGCTCGGCGATGCGCGCCATGGTGCGTACCGCCTCCACCGGGTGGGCGCCGATGGCGGTCTCCCCGGAGAGCATCAGCGCGTCTGTCCCGTCGAAGACGGCGTTGGCCACGTCGGTGGCCTCCGCCCGGGTGGGCCGCGGGTGGACGATCATGCTCTCCAGCATCTGCGTGGCCGTGATCACCGGGCGCCCCCGGCGGTGGCAGGCGGCGATGAGGCGCTTCTGCAGCACCGGGACCTCCTCCGGCGCCGTCTCCACGGCCAGGTCCCCGCGCGCCACCATCACCGCGTCGGCGGCCTCGATGATCTCGTCGATGCGCTCGAGCGCCCGCCGCCGCTCGATCTTGGCCACCAAGCGGGCGCTGCCGCCCCGACGGTCGATGTAGGCGCGCACGCGGTGGAGGTCCTCGGGCCCTTCGACGAAGGAGAGCGCCACGTAGTCCACCCGCTGCGCCAGCCCCAGGTCGAGGTGGCGGAAGTCCTCCTCGGTGACGGTGGGGACGCTCAGCGGCACCCCCGGCAGGTTGATCCCGGCGTGCTGGCGCAGCGTGCCGCCGTCGATCACCCGGCCGGCGACGGTCGCGGCCTCCACCGCCACCACCTCCAGGACGATCTCCCCGTCCTGCAGGTAGATGCGGTGTCCGGGGCGGACGTCCTGGGCCAGCGCCGGGTAGTGGACCGGGATGACGCCGTCGCCGCTGGCCTGGGGGGTGGCGGCCAGGCGCACCACGTCGCCCGGGCGCAGGAGGAGGCTCCCGCCGGGGAGGCGCCCGGTGCGCAGCTTGGGCCCGGGCAGGTCCTGCAGCACGGCCACCCGCCGGCCGGTCTCGGCCTCCGCGGCGCGCAGGGCCTCCAGCGCCCGGAGGTGGTCCTCGGGGGTGCCGTAGGAGAAGTTCAGGCGGGCCACGTCCAATCCGGCGTCGAGCAGGGCCCGCAGGACGTCGGGAGCGGTGCAGGCCGGGCCGAGGGTGGCGACGATCTTGGTCTGACGACGCACGGTCTCCATTCTAGCCTGTTCTATTTCGGTTTAGTGTTGACAGTGAAGGAGGGTCATATGACGTATCCTTCCCGTTGGATAGAACCCCTCCGTGGGGAAACGGGGAGGACCGCCTATGACCCTCGA